>TARA_R110002111_G_scaffold168038_1_pt1 | contig 221549 bp, 157 predicted proteins | sample TARA_R110002111 | Tara Oceans TARA_R110002111 (sample SAMEA4397363) | marine metagenome | biome: Polar Biome; feature: [ZZZ] marine water layer (ENVO:01000295); material: water (ENVO:00002006), including particulate matter (ENVO:01000060) such as... | depth 199 m
AGCGCTGTAAGGCTATTACAACATGCAATAACCGAGCCCCTGCGCAGTGACACCGATGACCCATTCATCAACACCCCTGCTTGAAACTGACATCTCCATAATCAGCCTCTTATCTATTTACCTGAAACCAAGTAAAGTGATAAAAAAACCGCATCCTCCAAGGAGCAGTTATGTGGCCCGCTTACTTGCCAAACGCCACTGATTTTCCAGACGCCACAAGTATCCCACATAGATACAAACGCCAAAACTTTCAATACCGCTTGACTTTACCAGTATTATCAATAACTCCGATTGTATCTATTCTGACGATATGGTCAACACGCATTCGCCCAGTTGCCCAAATAATTGAATAAACAGTTATCAGGCATACACTTGCAAAGAGCCGGCTCAGCCCCGAGCTCCCCCAGAGTCACAATAAACCCCCGAAAGCCACATGGTGAATAGGTAAGAAAGGCAGTTATTACCGCGTATCACAAAGGCTAAGTTCGTGAGAAAATCAGGATTTACGTGGCCATTCGGCTGGCGCTATTCAGATAAAGAACTAATACCGTCAAATCGGCCGGGGTCAGCCCGCTGATTCTGCCTGCCTGCCCCACATTCAGTGGTTTAACCCGAGTCAATTTTTCCCGGGCTTCATTACGCAGGTTCGGAACCAGTCGGTAATCGATATGGTCAGGAATGTGCAGTGTTTCCACATTTTTCTGCTTCTCGATCTCGGCCGTCTGACGGCGGATATAACCCGCGTACTGCACCTCAATCAGTGTCTGCTCAATCGCCCGTTCCGAAAAATGAAATCCGCTCAATTCTGGTGCAAATTCACAGATTTCCGGCCAACTGATATCCTGACGGCGAAGCCATTCTTCCAGAGTGTTGCCCTGATAACGAGTGCTCCGAATGAACTGCATGATTTTTGCAATTTCTGCTTCGTGCGTCTGGTACTGTTGCCAGCGTTCGTGATCTACAGATCCGACGCGGTGTCCGATGGGCGTCATGCGACGATCAGCGTTATCCTGTCTAAGTAACAATCGAAATTCCGCCCGCGATGTAAACATCCGGTAAGGCTCATCCACGCCTTTCGTCACCAGATCATCGATGAGCACGCCGAGATACGCCTCGTTACGATCAAGAATCAGGTCTTCTTTACCGGCAATTTTCAATGCCGCATTTAACCCGGCCAGCAATCCCTGGCCGGCAGCTTCTTCATAACCGGTTGTCCCATTTAACTGGCCTGCAAAATACAAGCCTTCTACAAGTTTGGTCTCCAGCGTCGGCTTCAATTGCGTGGGTGTGGCGAAATCATATTCGACAGCATAGCCATAACGCATGATTTCCGTTTGTTCCAGCCCCCGAATGGCATGAATCATCCGATCCTGAACATCGCGGGGCAGACTGGTGGAGATGCCATTGCAGTAATACTCGTTGGTATAACGACCTTCTGGTTCCAGAAATATCTGATGCGAATCTCGCTCTGAAAATCGTACGACTTTATCTTCGATCGAAGGACAATAACGCGGACCGGTAGAATTGATCTGACCGGAATACATCGGCGCCCGATGCAGATTTTCATTGATCAGTCGATGAACGTCGGCGTTGGTTTCTGTCAGATAACAGGGCATCTGTGACTGAGTGATTTTCTCCGTCATATAAGAAAATGGCTGAGGTTTCTCATCTCCAGCCTGCTCGTTCAAAATAGAAAAATTGATCGTACGGCCGTTGAGCCGTGCGGGGGTTCCCGTTTTAAAACGCTGGAGTTCAAACCCCAACTCGGCCAGACTGTCCGAAAGTGTGCCCGTGGTCCCCTCACCTGCGCGACCACCTTTGGTCTTGGCTTCGCCCGTATGCATAATTGCCTGGAGAAATGTGCCCGTTGTCAGAATCACTGCCCGCGCACGATAGGTCGCATCGCCGTGAACCAGTACTCCGGTGATCCGCCCTTCTTCCACTAGCAGACTCTTGACGATTTCCTGCCTGAGAGCCAGATTGTCCTGCTGCTCGACCTTCCATTTCATACAGAACTGATAGGCTTTTTTATCTGCTTGCGCACGCGGACTATGCATGGCAGGTCCTTTAGAGAGATTGAGCATCCGGAACTGAATCCCAGTTTCATCAATCACCCGTCCCATTTCCCCGCCCAGGGCATCGATTTCGCGGACAATCTGTCCCTTTGCCACCCCGCCAATCGCAGGGTTACAACTCATCTGGCCTACGGTATCACAGTTCATCGTTAAGAGAGCCGTCTTTGCTCCCAGCCGCGCTGACGCCAGTGCCGCTTCACAGCCGGCATGCCCGGCTCCGACAACAACAACATCATAATCGTAGTAAACTGACTGACTCATGGTTCTTTTTCGTGAAATAAAGTGAATCTGATCTGACTTATCTGAAGAGTTTGCCCGCATCGGGTAACGTCATTTTCAGATGTTCTAATGCAGTCATGGTAACGACACGGCCGCGAGGCGAACGCTGGATAAACCCGCAACGCAACAGAAACGGCTCGACTTCGTCTTCCAGAGTATCCGCAGGAATATTCAAGCTGTGACCGAGTGCCTGAACTCCTGCAGGGCCCCCGGAAAATGTTTTAATCAATGTTTCCAGATAGCGCCTGTCCTGACGTTCCAGACCAAGATGATCAATCTCAAGCATTTCAAATGCCTTGGTCACCACCTCATTTGTAATTTTACCGTCTGCTTTACTGGTGGCAAAATCACGCGCCCAGCGTAACAGGTTATTGGCTTTTCGGGGAGTGCCCCGACTGCGCCTGGCGATTTCAAACGCAGCGACATCGGAAATTTCTGTCCGCAGCTTTTTCGAATTTCTGCGAACGATTTCGACCAGTTCACTGTCTTCGTAAAAATCCAGATGTTCTCTGCGGACAAATCGATCACGTAAGGGAGCGGTTAACATCCCGCTGCGCGTCGTTGCTCCAATCAGTGTGAACTTCTGCAGTTTCATATTCACCGTGCGGGCATTGATTCCTTCACCCAGTGTAATATCAACGCGAAAATCTTCCATCGCCGGATAAATAAATTCTTCGACAGTCGCCGGCAGACGATGTATTTCGTCAATAAACAGAAACGAACCATGACTGGCGTTTGTCAGATAAGGCAGCAGATCCTTGGGCGCACTTAAAGAAGGACCTGAGGTAATTTGCAATTCGGTTCCCAACTCTTTCGGCAGCACGGACGCGAGTGTCGTTTTTCCCAATCCGGGAGGGCCATCCAGCAAGAGATGCCCCAAAGGTTCATTCCGTTTGCGGGTTGCATCCAGAATGACTTGCAGCCGCTCAACTACCTGTCGTTGCCCGACGACTTCACTGAGCCGCTGAGGCCGTAGCGCATCATCGTACTCTGCATCATCGGACAGAAAGCTGGAATCCCAGCCACCTTCCCCGCCGGAAAAATCATCTTCCGGTTCATCTCCCCCTTTAATGACGGGCTCGCGCACCATGCTCATATCCACATTCTGTTGTACAGTATCTCGGGTTGACTCAGCCCCTGCTCGATGGCTGGTATCATAGCAAAAGAACTCCCCCGCCGTAAAACCCAGACAAGGGAGCACTGAAGATTTGCAGATGTTTCAGGAAATGGTTTCGCTCACTGGCTGGTCATTTCTGCGTATGTGACCGTTTGCACTAAAACTAAATACGGGAGCACAAAAACGGCGCCAATCCCTAAGGTGAGAACCGTTCCCAGAATCGCAATACCGAACGACGTCAGAAAAATCAAAAACACACTTAACAGGTTACCCTGAGTCACTTTTCTGACTTCGGTAAATGATTCGATTCCCGGTAAGTCACGATCAATCAGAAGATAGGAAAAAGGCCAGAACATCAATGCCAGAATGATTCCCGGAATGATCAGGAAAAGATATCCCACTGATGTCACAATTCCAAAAATGATACTACAGAGAAACATCCTCCATAGAAATGGCCCGCCACTAAATAACATACCCATTCCCGGGTCTTGCCCCTGCGTGATCTGCAGCATGACTCTCTGCATTCCGAGCTGGAGGTAGAACACAATCAGGTAAATCATCGCGTAGAAAAAAAGCACGATCGGTATATTCAAAATCGCCCGCATCTCCGGCCCCGCCACTGACTGGGCCAGCACGCTCAGTACCCCCAGCACGACAGTCGCGACAACCACACCAAGTACATACAAAATGAGTGCCAACAGGGGAGCCGCAATACACATCCCCAGATTTTCCTTAAACAGCTCCCATGAGCGGGAAAAGACTTCGCCGACATTAATGATACGAGGTTCCCAGTGCTGACGCCTCCTGGCTGAAGCCTTTAGCGTTTCGCCACAAAACTGACATTTTTTTGTGCTTGCCTGAATCAACGCACCGCACATGGGACAGTCGATTTTTCCTTCAGCGAGAAAACTATCCTCTTCTCTGACGGGGGATGCGGCAAGGAAACTCTGCTCCTCGCTCACTGCGTTCTCAGCTTTGATCTCGTCAAAGCCCTCGAATTCATCATCAGTGGCGGCTTCTGGAATCGGAACGTCAATCGGTTCGCCACATTGGGGACACTTGGCTCTGCGTCCCGCTTTGTCATCTGAGGTTTTAAGGACTTTATTGCAATGCGAACAACTGAATTCAATCGTCATGATTCTGTCCCTCTTAAATGCCACTTGATGATTTAATCGGCAATGACCTCATCCATGATTTCATCCGGAATATTGAAGTTTGCTGTGACACTTTGCACATCATCGTGATCTTCAAGTGCTTCCATCAGTTTGAGCACTTTTTTTCCGTCGTCCACTCCCAGATCAACCGTGTTCGCAGGAATGCGTGAAATTTCTGCCAGGTTCGTGGGAATTTTCTTGTTATCAAATTCTTCAGAAACCTGCTGAAAGGCCTCAATGCTGCAGGTGACTTCATACACATCCCCATTGGCAGAGACGTCGTCTGCACCGGCTTCCAATGCAATCTCAAACAGTTTGTCTTCCTCGACATTTTCTGCGGGGACCAGAAAGAGGCCTTTTCGCTCGAACATCCAGGCAACACATCCCGTACTGCCCAGGTTTCCGCCGTGTACTTCGAAGACCTTGCGGATCTCGCCTGCGGTTCGATTCCGGTTTTCGGTCAGGATGTCACACAAGACTGCGACTCCGGCCACACCGTAACCTTCATACACCAACTCTTCAAATCTCTCACCCGATAATTCTCCGCACCCTTTCTTCACAGCGCGATCGATATTGTCTTTCGGCATACTGGCTTTGCGGGCTTTATCTATCGCATACCGTAAGGCCAGATTCATGCCGGGGTCTCCCCCACCATGTTGTGCTGCCACGATAATCGCGCGACTTAGCTTGCCAAACAGTTTACCTCGTTTTTTATCTATCACCCCTTTCTTAGCGGCGATATTAGCCCAATGTGAATGCCCTGCCATTTATGATTCGCTCAACTCAATAAATAAAAGTAGTACATCTACGCCAGAACAACGTAGACCAGAAATAATTGATCCAATATGACAACGTCCCGGGTGGGATCTAATCGATTACTGACTGATTTTTTTCTGAAGTTGCTCAATCAGTTTTGCATCGGGAGTCGCTGATTTTTGTGCCTCCTCCAATGCCTTCTTCCACAGGTCTGTTGCTTCTTTTGTCTTGTTTAATTTGTGATAACAGTCTGCCAGATGATCAAGGATTGTGCTATCCCCTCCACCGGGCAGTTTGCTGGCTTTCTCAAGATATCCCTGAGCCTCTTCATACTTCTCCCGCTTGAACAGAACCCACCCCATACTGTCGAGATAAGCCATGTTATCGGGCTCGGATTTCAACGCGATCCGAATCATCTTTTCTGCTTTTTCCAGATTTTTCCCCTGGTCGGCATAAAGGTATCCCAAGTCATTGTTGATGGAAGGATTTTCCGGATCGTCGGCAAGCATCTCTTCGAGAACAGCTTCTCCTTTGCCAATATCCCCTTGTTGCACATAGGTATTGGAGAGCATCATCTTCACCTGATAGATTCGCTCCTGCTGACCCGGATACTTTTTGAGGAAATCCTGCATTTGCACAATTGCTTTTTCCCAGTCGCGATTGTGGTAATAGATCCAGGCATGCTGGTAATCAAGTAAGGGAAAATTGGGGGCTGCCTGTCGCGCTTCTGCATTCACTTTCAGAGCGGCTTCGGTATCACCGTTTCGCTCATGCGCGTCTGCTAAAAAATACATGAGATTGATTCGCTGAGGTGCCAGCAGCGGGTTCTCTACAGATTTCTTCAGCAGCTCTGCGAGTTCACCATACTGATCTTCTTCTCTCAAGAGCTGGCTATATTCCTGTAGAATCAGCAACGTCCAGTTACCCCTGATCTGAGGCTTGGCATGTTTCTCTGCCGCTTCCATGGCAAACTGATAAAATTCTCGTGCCGCCTTTTTCTGGTCTGCTTCTGCAGCCAGTTTGGCAATGATAAATCCGGAAAAAACATCCACTCCCGGCGGATCTTGAGCTTTCAGTTTCTCTGCCTCTGCAATCAGGCCTTTGACAAATTTTTCATCTTTTGACATCTTTTCCAGATTGATTTGAATTCTCTGAATTCCATCTCCGGTCTGCACAATTTGGGAAAGTGTTTCAATCAGTTTTTCATACTTCTGATTCTTTTGATACAGATCCAGCAAACCGGCCAGACCTTCTGAATCAGACGATTTGCCAATGGAATCCAGATACGTTTTTTCGGCTTCGTCAAATCGTCCCTGATTTCCATACTGCTCTGCCAGAAAGTAGTGCAGCGTTCGATTAAAACGGTCTTTTTCTGCCAGCGTCTGCAGCTTGGGAATTAATTCATCTGACCGGTTCAAGGCCTTTAAAATGTCTGCCAGAAACTCATAAGCCTGGCGTCCTTTCGACTGTAGCTGCTCATCGTAATAGGCCTGCAGCGAATCCAGCGCCTGTTGATACTGCTTGGATCGATAATAAACCTGGGCCAGGTGGTACTTCAGAATACCGGGACGACCTTTTTGCGACTCTGCTGCTTTATTGAACGCTTCCACTGCCAGTTTAAGACGGTCTGTTTCGAGAAATGACTGTCCAATCCGCTCGTATAGTTTTCCCTGCTTGGCTTCGAGCTGAGAAAGGGTATTAAATTCAAACGTAAATTGATCCGGTTTGGTCAGCGCATCAAATACGACTTCCCAGCATTGAGCCGCTTCTTCTTTTTTCCCTAATCGCTCATAGAGATTGGCCTGATCATGCAGGATAATGACATACACGCCCGATTTTTTATCAATCGAAGGAGACTCAGTTGCCTTTCTCAGAAACATCACTGCTTCTTCGTAACGTCCCTGACCGGCCATATGCAAACCGAGCTTCCGCATGAGTTCATAATCTTCAGGATCCAGTTCAACTGCTTTCTGAGCATATTCAATCGCTTCCTCAGTTTTGTCCAGCCCCGAAGCTAATCTGATCAGAACACGATAGATCTCGATCGAATTTGGATTGAATTCCATCGCCTTCTTATAGGCGTCATAGGCTCCAATAAAATCATTACGCGCCTCGCGCATGCGGCCCGTCATATACCAGGCAGCCGAGTCGATCTGTTTCTGCTCGCCGGGAGTGCGAGGTTTCGCGGGGATTAAAGGCAGCACAACATCATCCGCAACCCCTTGCTCGAGGGAGAAGACTTTGGGCACTGGCTGTTTGGGTGAAGCTTTCTCAGAATTCTTCTTATCAGGCATCTTGGCTGCAAGAGGAGCCAAACCCATCGAAACCATCAAAGCAGGTAACAATATCAAGTGGCTGGCTAATTTGATCGCCGTCTTCGGAAAACCGCTCATCATCAAACTCCATTATTTGAAACAGAGATTATTTATTCTCGATCTGAAACTGTTGGCAGTATTTGCATGGACAGTTTCAGAGAGTATTTATTGTAACGCTTATTCAACACCTTCTCCAAGCCTGCTTTCTGCGGAATCTATCATTTTAGTACCGGGAAACAGAAGAATATCTCTGACACAGGTATTATGCGGGCGGCTTGTGGTGATATGAGAGGCTGGCTACTAAGGATAAATCGAATTCCGATCACCTATTTTTTGGTCGAGGATGATTTCTTTTTAGGAACTTTTTTCTTGGTAGCCGCCCGTTTAGCGGGAGCAGTTTTGCTGGCAGTTTTTTTAGTTGCCTTTTTAACAGTCTTGGCAGGCACTTTTTTCTTTACTGTTGAAGTCGTTTTTTTTGCTGTGGTAGACGCTTTCTTTTTTGCCACCTTTTTTTTCTGTTTGGAAAGCGGATTCGCAAATAAACTTTCCATCCGGTTTGGAGCCTGCGCGAAATCAACACCTTCTTGCGGCAAGGGATTTCTGGCTAAATTAAAGTCAGCCGCGAGTTCTTCGTCTGTTGCCAGGCATCGCAATAAATGACTGAATAAAGGGGCATCCGACTTCCGGACACTTGATTTCAGGCTGTCGCTCGCCGTTTCGATGGATTCTTCAGCAGGCAGCAGCCCCAGCCACTTGCTCGCATTCAGAATTTTCTCATCTACCGGCACCGCATGACTGCCTAAGACAACCTGCAAAGTATGGTTGATCACAAAGGGGGTTAACGTTTTCATTTTCGTTAACTGCTTTTGCGCCTGCTCTAATGTCTTCTTTTTCAACAAGTCCAGATCAAAACAGAATTCTTTGTCAAACACATACTGCAGTACTGACCTGATCCGATACGCCCGCCATTCTGCATCACCCAATGCCGAAAACACTAATTCCAATTCGGAAATCGTGCTGACCCGGATTTCATTTAAATCGTGAAAGCCTTCCAGAAGCGAATCAAAAACTTCATCAGCCAGGTCATTTGTCGTATTTTCCAGACAGATGGCGTGTAAGATTGTCTCCAGTACAGGACGATCATACTTCGGTAACGTCGCTGAATATCGCTTCTTGAGCAGCGTGATCAACTTCTTACAAACAGTCTGTTTTTCTGATGTCGAAATTTTTTTGGCAACCATATCTGTCTGTGCAATGCTTGAGATATTTCAAATGGAAAGTAATGAAAACAACTCTTTCATTTACGAAAACACTGTGTGTTAATCCCCCTGGGATTCTCCAGTGCTCTGATTCTCTTCCGAAGAAGATTTCTTCGCCAACTCTTCCGTTTCTCGCTCGGCCTGTAATTCATCTAATATCCGAAGTGCCTCAACCGAATCCTTCGCAATAGAATCCTGAACAAATCTGATCAAGGGTGTATAACGGGTCTGGATTCGATCTGCGATTTTGGATTGAATGAATCCTTTCGCTGATTCCAGACCATGCATACAAAGTGCTTTTGCCTTTTCATCTCCCATGATCGAAATATAAATCTTGGCCGACTGAACATCCGGAGCAACTTCAACATGCAATACTGTTACATTTTGGATACGAGGATCGCGCAGATGCAACAGAATCGTTGTACTCACTGTTTCTAATATCGCCTGAGCGATTTTTGCTAATCGACGTGATGTCATTCAGTCCCCGCAAGCATGCACTGGTTGGCTCGAGTTTATATTAAGAAGAAGAGGATTCGAGAGTTCGTTTCACTTCGTTGATTCGGAATGCTTCTAACAGGTCACCCTCTTTAATATCATTAAACCCGGCCAGCAAAATCCCACATTCCATACCTTCGCGAACTTCCTTGACATCGTCCTTTTCTCTTTTCAGCGAAGCAATCCCATACTGATTGAGAATCTTCTGGTCTCGTATCAGATTAACGCGATCATTTCGATTGATGGTTCCATTTATTACCCGGCAGCCCGCAATTTTTCCATACCGACTGATCGAAAACGTTTGCAGAACGAGGACACGACCGGTTTGTTCCTGAACCAGATCGGGACGCAACATCCCTTCCAGCGACAGTTTGATGTCATCCAGAACTTCGTAAATAATACTGTAGCGACGGATCTCTACATCTTCCTGTGATGCCAGATTCCGGGCTCGATCCTCTGCTACCACATGGAATGCAATAATAATGGCATTCGATGCACTTGCCAGATAAACATCGCTTTCGTTAACTCCGCCGACTCCCTCATGCAGAATTTTGACTCGTACTTCAGGGTGTTCAAACTTCCCGATTTCACTTCGGATTGCTTCCAGAGAACCGGGAGTATCCGCTTTGATAATCAGCGGTAAATCCTGAATCAACCCTTCGCGGGCAGACCCCATGATATCTTCCAGAGTTCGCGGACCACCACTGTGTCTGGACAAATTATCGGCACGTCCTTCATGACGTCGCTCTTCAGCCAGCGCTCTTGCCTGATCGATGTCAGCGACCACAGCAAAGTGATCGCCGGCACCTGGCACAGAATCCAGACCGGTAACTTTAACAGGTACCGAAGGTGCGGCCTCATCCACTTGCTGATCCTTGTCATCATACATGGCACGAATATACCCATACGATTTGCCGCAGATCACGGCATCACCTATCCGCAATGTTCCTTTTTGCACAATCAACCAGGCTACTGAGCCGCGACCTTCGTCGCGGAAACCTTCGAGGCAGACGCCAACAGCAGGCCGATTCGAATTCGCTTTGAGTTCATGCAATTCCGCTGTCAACAACAGTGTATCAAGCAAATTGTCCAGCCCGGTTCTCTTCAAAGCAGAAACGCGTATGACTTCGGTTTCTCCCCCCCATTCTGCAGGGAGAACATCGTGGCTCGCCAGGTCCGTCAGCACTTTTTGTTCGTTAATTTCGGGCAGGTCGATCTTGTTCATTGCCACGACCATCGGCACACCTGATGCTTTGACGTGGCTGATACTTTCAGCCGTCTGAGGCATGACTCCATCGTCGGCTGCAACAACGAGTACAACCATATCGGTCACATTCGCACCACGTGACCGCATTTCACTGAAAGCAGCGTGCCCCGGCGTATCCACAAACGTCAGTTTATGTCCGTTATATTCGACTTGATAAGCGGCAATATGCTGGGTAATTCCACCCGCTTCACCTTCAACCACTCTGGAATTTCGCAGTGCATCAACGAGTGTCGTTTTACCATGATCGACGTGACCCAATACTGTAATAATCGGTGGTCGGGTAACGAGATCTTCCGGCGCGTCTTTCTGTTCGACAATTTCGTTGACCGTTTCCAGCGCACCTTTTTGCCGTTTGAAGGTCAGATCGACCCCTAATTCCATCGCCACAGCCAGAGCGATCTCTTCTTCAACGATTTGGTTAATGGTCACCATTTCACCAAATTCTTTGAACATGATCGACATGATTGCTTTGGCAGGGCGACCCATTGCTTCCGATAAACTACGTACCGTCATCGGCACTTCCACTTCCACATCTGTTTTGTGGGTGATATGTCCGGTATCGTGTTTCCGCTTTGAACGGCGGGGACGGCGACCGACCACATCCTGCTGTTCTGTTCCATCAGGAGCAAAAACCCGACGGCCTTCCTTACGCTGCTCACGACGCTGTTTACGCGCTTCAACCAGACTCAGGCTTCCTCGACGTTCATCTTTTGAATCATCATCTGAATCCGATGGATCACGGTCTTTATCCCGCTTTTTCTGCTCCGTATGCTGAGCGAGATGCGCTGCCAGCGGACTCTTGTGCTCCAGAATATCAGCAGTCAAACGGACTTCAGGCTTCTGAGCTTTCTCTTCCTTTTTCTTTACTTTTTGAATCACCGGCTGCTTGTAAGCAGGAGGAGCTGCTACCGAAGGCAAAGCCGATTTGGCTTTTGATTTGGGCTGCTGCTTCCCGGAACGTGTGGAACCCCGTGGTTTCATTTCACGGATCGTAGAACTTCCGCCTCCGCCAGGAACATAATCGCCGCGACTGAAAACCTGCTCCGACTCTCCCTTTTCGGCATCCGGGGGCACGCTTCCTGTGGACTTGCGTTTGAGCAGACCAGAGCGCGCTTCCACAGTATCGCTCGCCGCTTCAGACTCTTCGTCTTTTGCAGAAGAAAGCTCATTATCCGAATCAGCCGTTTCCAGTTCTTCCTCTTCCTGTTCTACAGCGACTCCTGAGGCGCCCTCATCCTCCTCATCAGAAAGCTCTGCTTCATCAGATGTCTGGGAGGACTTTTGCGACACGGCCCGTGAAGACTGTGCCCGGGACGACATCGCCTTGATGGTCCGCAGTCTTGCCTGCTCCCGCTGAGGTACCAGAGTTGCTTGATCAGCGGCCTCTGCTGAACTCTCAGAAGGTTGATCCTTCTTGTTCAAATAGGCAATGACAATATCACGTTCGTCGGGCGTGATGCTCGCCAAAGCGGAGTTTTTCAACTTCACCCCCGCCTGGTTACATTCATCGATCAGCACTTTGCTGTCCATTCCCAACTCTTTTGCAAGAGCAAAAATACGTATCTTCAACAGCCCTTCTCCCGTGAACAATTCTGCAATACGCTTTCAAATCCGAACCGGACTCAAACATACTGCCTGATGAGACAACTGCCTCATAACACTTACTCGTAATAAAACGATTTATTCCTGTTTCTCTGTCGATTCTTCCGTCGCGTTTTCTGCGTTCACCGGGACTTCCTGAGAACTGATCGCTTCTTCTGAATCTGTCGCGTCTTCCACTAATGCAGCCACTTCTTCTGTAGCTACTTCTTCTGCAGTCACTTCTTCTGCAGTCACTTCTTCTACTGCTTCTACTGCAATTGTATCTTCTTCTGCTGCTGCTGCTGCTGCGACCTCTGTTTCTGTCGCAGGTGCATCTTCTTCTGACACGGTTGCAGCGTCTTCCAAATCGGCGGCTGCCGGTTCAGAAACATTTTCTGCATCATCCGCTTCAATCTTCTTCGCAGCAGGTTGTACTGCAGGAGCTCCCTGATGATTCTTCTTGGCAGTACGCATCGCTTCCTCTTCTGCTTCAACGCGCTCACTTTCCCGATCGGCAACTTCGACAATCTGTTCGCACTGGGCTGCAGTCAGCCCGCCAAGTTCCGCCAACTGGTCAGGTTCAATTACCGATAAATCGTAGTAACTGAAGAAACCCTGTGACACTAAACTTTCAGCCAACTCTTCGGAAACACCGGGAATCGCAGAAAAAGCTTCTACTGTTTTATCTAACTGTTCATCCAACTCAGTTTGAGTCATCACTTCGATATCCCAACCGACCAGCTTGGAAGCCAGACGCACATTCTGCCCTTTTCTACCAATTGCCAGGGGGAGTTGATCGTCGCGTACCAGCACAATCACACGCCCTAACATCGGACACAAAATCACATCTTCTACTTCCGCAGGCTGCAGTGAATTGGGAACCAGAACCTGCAGCGAGTCATTCCAGCGGACAATATCAATCCGCTCACCAGCAAGTTCATCCACAATATTCTTGATCCGGGCACCCCGCATACCAACGCAGGCCCCCACACAATCAATGCTGCTGTCCATACAGGAAACAGCCACTTTTGATCGATAACCGGCTTCGCGGGCCAGAGAACGAACATCAATAATACGATCTGAAACTTCCGGAATTTCCAGCTCAAACAAGCGGCGCACCATATCGGGATGCGTTCGCGAGAGAATCACTTTCACGCGACTGCCCGCTTTGCGAACGTCCAGAACTATCGCACGCACACGATCACCAACTCGAAATGATTCACCGGGAATCTGTTCGCCACGGGGAAGAATACCTTCAATTTTTCCCAAGTTGATGAGTACCGCACCACCTTCGACCCGGGAAACGGTTCCCGAAACGGATTGATGCTGCATTTCCATATATTCATCAAAAACCGAATCACGTTCGGCTTCGCGAATTTTTTGAATCATAACCTGCTTGGCTGTTTGAGCAGCCACACGTCCCAGAATTTCGCCCAGAACATCCTGATCTAACTCTTCACTATCACAAAAAACGGTCGGCTCGCCAGATTCACGATCAATAACTACAGTCAGCTCGTGATCATCCCCAAAATGCCTGCGCGCGGCAGATAAGATAGCCTGTTCAATTCCACCAAACACGATCTCTTTATCAATGCTTTTATCGCGTTGAATGGCATCAACAATGCGGAGAACTTCCTTACCGTCCATAATTGTGTTTCCTTCATTCGACAGTTGATTCGGATCAACTGACTCGAAAACTACTCAAACAAGACCTGAACCGGTCAAATCTATTCCAGACTTCTGATACCGTTGAAAACCAACATTTAACGGTATCGCCATTAACAAAAAAAAGCGGGAACATGCCCACTTTATGACTACCTTAACCACCGTAAAACGGCAGCTCAGTAGAGCCGCAATTGTTATTTCCAATACAACAAATCACGACAATCGGATTGGTGAGCTAATGCTCGAGTTCCAACCAGCCTACATATCAGAGGACTCCATTCGAGTTTACGAATGCCGATTTATCACAAAGAAGCAAACAGCCACAAAGGCTTATTCCCCCTTGCAAACACACTGCATACTGAACACCAGTACGCAAGACAATTGCGCATAAAGTATCCCCTAAAGAGAATACTCTATTATCCATGAAATTAATGTCCGCGCGCTCAGATGTCAAGCACCGCAGGCAACAATTTCAGAACGACTCAGTTCCTGTATTCCAGAAGCGTCAAACAGGAGTAATTACTGTTACCATTTACAGGTAACCTCAGGTGATCTAAGCTGACAGTTCAACATTCAGGAAAGCCCGCCTTTTAGCCAGATTCTTTCTGATGTTGAGAGATTGATCTCCATCAAAACTGAAAACTAATATAGTATTGGACGATATCCCGGCCAGAGCGATCTTTTTTGCATCTTGCCGGGTTTGTAACCTAGAAAATAAACCCTCACTCTCTGAAGGACACTCCTGGAATGTCTCGCTTAATCCCCCTTTTGATTTTCTGCGTCGCAATTCCGCTCACCGCGGCTGCACAACCACCTGATGCAAACGATCCTTTTGCCCAACAAAAAATCCAAGCCGACCAGGCCCAGCAACAGGGAGACTATGCGAAATCCATTGAACTGACATCTCAGGTAATCCAACAAAAACCCGACGACCATATCGCCTTCTACTTACGTGCGAGCGCGCGAGTCGAATCAGGACGCGAGCAGGGAAATGCACAAACCATTCGAGATGGCGTCGGCGATGCACGTGAGGCGATCCGGTTCAGTCAAAACCAGAATGTGAATTATTATCTGCCTTACCTGTATGGGATGATGAATCTGGCTGTCATGGAAAACAAAAAGAGCCATGCTGAAACAGCCTTAAATGTCGCCAATCAGATCCTGGCCCGCCCGAACCTGACTCCAGAAGAACAAGCCAACTTTCACTATCAGCGCGGGATGATCTACCTGCCTTTGAATAAGCCACAGGACGCAGCGAAAGACTTTGCAGAAACCATCAGGCTTTCTCCTGACCACTTTGCTGCTCAGTTGGCCCTGCCGGACGCTTATGCCTTAGCTGGAAACAATGAAATGGCACTGGCCAGTTTCAATCAGGTTGTAGAGAAACAGCCAAATTCTCCTGTTGTATACAATAACCGAGCCATGTTTTATCAGCAGCAGGGAAAACTACAGGAAGCAATCAACGATTTCTCCCGTGCTATACAGATCGACCCCCAATACCACCACGCGATTACCAATAGGGGCTTTGCCTACCTGGAAGGCGGCAACCCTCAGACGGCTGAAGCAGATCTGACACAATCATTGACCATCGCTCCGAACCAACCGTTCGTGCTGGGAATGCGAGGAGAAGCACGGCTGCTGCAGGGAAATATTACGCAGGCAATCGTAGATCAGAAACAAGCCGTTCAACTTGATCCGCAAAACGCAGCCCTGCATTCGGACCTGGGATTTTCCTACTTTTTCAGTCAGGACTTTCCCGCGGCGATTGCCGAATTCAATCTGGCAGCACAATTGGCTCCGGAACAGATGAAAGTTTTAAACCCCTGGTTGTATGTGGCGATGGTACGCAGCGACCAAAAAGCTGCCGCAGATGCCAAATTTCAATCAACCCTTTCACAAAAGCCTGACATGCGAGATTCCGTCGACACACTCCTCGCTTTTTTATTGGGTGCAATCTCGGAAGCGGATCTGATTAAAGCCATCGACCCCAAAGATCCGGAACGTGCCAAAGCCCAAACCTGCGAAGCACATTTTTTCATCGGGGAAAAGGCGCTCATCGCCGGCGATATTGCCACTGCCACTCAGAATTTTCAACAAGCCCTGAATACCAACATGAAAAACCTGTCGGCTTATCGCGGTGCCCAGTATGCACTCAAGAAATTCTAAGTTGCATCCAGGTTTACTGGAGACGAACTAAAAAAACAGCCTCGGAAAGCATTCATACTTTCCGAGGCTGTTCGCATTTTATCGATCAGTGTTATGAGTTTATGCGCCGCAAATTACCGAAACACTGGCTTGTCCGAATGTTGTCGTGCTGATTTTCAGAAACAGCTTGTTATCCGTCACCAGAGGTTCATTCCGAACTACATTCAACGGACAGTCAGCATCGGGAGTTTCATAGTTCAACGTCGCGGGAATCACTCCCTTCTTCAGAGCAACCAGCGAACCACTGGCTTCGACGATTCCACAACCTGAACCGGAATTCCCAAAGTAGCTCTTGAGTGCTGTTACTGGAACCGTTGTGGCTTTATCACCAAAGGTATCCTGAATTGCCTGAAATTCTTTGATGTCAAACAACCGCTCTCCCAGGCCATGAGCATTGATATGACCGATATCGCCAGGCTCTACTCCGGCGTTTTTCAGAGCCGATCGAATCGAGTTGGCAATGGCAGCTCTGACATCTGCTGTTCCATCCCGGTTAATGACGCAAGAAGCACCAGCTCCTAAAAGCTCGCCCCAAACTTTTGCGCCTCGCTTGTCCGCATGTGATTTTTCTTCCAGGAGCAGTGAGCAAGCCGCCTCGCCAGCAACCTGACCGGTTCGCCCTTTATCAAAGGGTCTCGAACGCTTTGATAACTCTGCCGGCGAATCTGCCATCTCATCCCAGAATTTGGCATGAATTGATTTCACTTCATGCACGCGAGTTCCAGTCACCCCTGCGATCATGACATCAGCCCAGCCACGCTCAATCACACTCTGCGCTTCCCCCAGCACCAGATTACCAGATGCCTCTGCCTGTGTGATTGAATTGTTTGGCCCACGAGCGTCAATGATGATTCCGATATGACACGCCGGCATGTTGGGAAGATATTTCAATAACCAGAGCGGCTCCATCTTGGCCAATCCGTCGGTTCCCCAACGTTCGTATTGGAATTTGGATCCGTCGGCACAGGCGACACATGCGCCATACAGCACGTCAGGAGGACTCAACATCAAATTCGCGCCAAACTCAATTCCAAAACGCTCACTGTCGACGGTGGTCAGATCCAGAGCAGAATCTTCCATCACCAGATTAGCGGAAGCCACGCCCAATTGAATCTCGCGGCACATGACCTTAAGGCTTTTTCTCTGCTCTTTAAGATACTGCTTTTTAATCGTTGAGTCGTTGAAATCTGAAATTTCCCCGACGCAAGAATCAGGGACCCCCAGATAGGAGTATAATTCGGATTTTTTGATGCCCGATCTTCCGGAAATCAAGCTATCTTGAAACGCATCCACGCCGATCCCAATCGGAGTGAGAATCCCCATTCCGGTTATCAGAATTCGTCGTCTTGAATCTGTATTCATTTGAATCTCTTTAGAAAGTCCCGCTTACACACTTCGCCAGCTGCTTTTGAATAATGTAATTTCATCGTAGAATAAATTCTTTTCTGAACAACCCCTCAACTACCTCAGCATCAAAAAAGCCCTGAAGCAGTCATCATTGCCTGAAAAGAATTTTTTAAGCGACACATCGATCGTCTGATTCTCTGCCTGAACCCAGCTCAGCAGTACCAAACAACCAAATATACACTACCCTGACCCAATTAAACACCTGTAACATGGGATAGCTAAGACAATCGAAGCCTGATTTTCAACCCTGAAGCGACAATCAGATCAAGAATTATTCGGGAAAACTCCACTTAATCATGGATGAGCTGAAAACACGGCAGACAATAACCATGTGACCAGCAATATTCCATGATTCACCATGGAAACCTTCCAGAGCGAGTTCAACGAAACCGCAGCAATCCGCCTTCAATTATACCCGGTTCCCAAGGCTCTGGGAGCGCTGCGATAAACCCGAATTTGGTTTAAGGTGCTTTTTGCAGAATTAAGCAGGCATTATGTCCACCAAACCCGAAACTGTTCTTCATGACGCGTTCCATTTTCATCTCGCGCGGCTCATTCGGAATGTAATCAAGATTACATCTTTCATCGGGTTCATCCAGATTGATTGTCGGCGGCCCGACTTGCTCCAGAAGCGCTTTAACAGCCACTACAAATTCCACGCCACCGGAGGCCCCTAACAGGTGCCCTAAATGCCCTTTTGTACTGGAAACAGGCATCGTTTTCACATGGGAACCAAACACGGAGTTAATCGCAACCGTTTCTGCCACATCTCCCAAAGGAGTGCTCGTTCCGTGTGTATTGATATAATCAATGTCTTCGGGATTCAAACCGGCATCTTTAATCGCATGCTGCATGGCACGTGCTGCTCCGCGCCCCTCAGGATCGGGAGCCGTCATGTGCGTCCCGTCAGCCGACATCCCATACCCGGTAATTTCTGCCAGAATCGGAACGCCACGTTTTTTCGCATGTTCATATTCCTCAAGCACAATAATTCCGGCACCTTCCGCCATGACAAATCCGTCACGATCGCGGTCAAACGGACGACTGGCTGACTGAGGATCATTATTGCGGGTCGACAAGGCATTCATCCGGGCAAAACCGGACAGCCCCATCGGCGTGACAGCTGCTTCGCTACCACCGGTAACCATAATGTCGGCGATATCATTTTGAATCAGCTTAAAGGCATCCCCGATCGCATTTGTTGCAGAAGCACAGGCAGTTGCAACAGCACTGTTCGGACCTTTCAGCCCATAAGTAACCGAAATATTTCCACTGGCGGCATTCACCATCAGCTTGGGAATCATAAACGGAGAAACGCGCGCGGGGCCCTGATTATACAGGCGATCGTGCTGACTTTCGATTTCATTCAAACCGCCAATCCCGCTGCCTACAATAACGCCTCTGCGGTAAGGATCGCCGTCAAAATCTTCCAACTGTGCCTGTCGGTAGGCTATGTGAGCGCCCACAAGACCAAATTGCACAAATCGATCGACACGCTTCAGATCTTTGGCTGAGATATTGGTGTATTCGGAGGCATTAAAATCTTTAATTTCGCCACCAAAGCGTACCTTGTAGTCGGAACAGTCAAAGCGCTCCACCAGACCAACGCCACTTTTGCCCGCGCATAACTTGTCCCAAAACTCTGAGACATCCAACCCCAGAGCCGTTACAACAGAAATACCCGTGACGACAACTCGCCTGCGCATTCGTGAACACTTCCTACAATGAAAAGACAGGACTCTATATGATCAAACCATGAGACGTGTGAACTGAAAAATGCCCGCCGCTGATTAGCTGGCCTTTTCAGTAATATAACCAACAACATCGCCTACTGTTTTGATTTTGTCATAGTCATCATCTGGAATAGTGACATCAAACTCGTCTTCAAATTCCATGACAAGTTCAACGATGTCCAACGAATCGGCTTTGAGGTCGTCGATAAATTTGCTGTCCAGCGTAATATCTTCTTTCGGGTGGCCCAATTGCTCGCTAACGATACCAACCACTTTTTCTTCGATTGACACTCTTCTTCTCCTTCACCGTCTTAGTGAGTTTTTTAACTTTTTATATAGCCGGAAACATCTTTACCAAACCAACTTGGATGGATTCGCCAATAGTAGTAGCGATGATATATCCGGTTTCCCCAATTCTGTAAACCTTAAAATGTGACAAGAATTATGAGTCTTGTCTACTTCGCCAAAGTTACCTCATAATTGGATCTGGCTGATTTTTCCAGTCTGGGAACGCACGATTTCAGGTTCTCGTGCTTTTTCTTCAGAGTCCCTGTTAAGTTGTTGTAGCACAGATTGATAGATTAGATCAAGCTCTGACTGGCCAGGTAGAAATGTACTCGAATACACCACCGCTTCTCTGCCTGTGCAACTCAACGCTGGAATTCGGGCCAAACCCGCTTTGACTCCTTACGAATCGTTGACCGTTTCGCAGGAAATCTTCCGATTAATGCGTTTCATCAATCCCTTGAGAACTTTGCCCGGCCCGATTTCATAAAATTCATCGAAACCGTCATCGAGCATTTTCCGAATGGAGTCTTCCCAAAGGACGGGACTGATCACCTGACGTATCAGCAATTCGCGTATCTCGTCCGGATCTTCATGAATTTCTGCATCCACATTTGAAATGACGGGGATTTCCGGCTTTTTGAGCCCCACTCCCCCCAACGCTTCCGAGAGTCGGCTGTCAGCCGGTTTCATTATTTCCGTATGAAATGCACCGGCAACCGCTAAAGGAATCGCGCGACCCCCTGCCTGCTCGGCCAACTCTGCTGCCCGTTCGCAGGCACTGTTTTCACCTGAAAGCACAATGTTTCCAGGGCAAAGATAATTCGCGATCCAGATTTTCCCTGCCGCAGAAGCGGCTTTACAGATCTCAGCCACCTGTTCGCGTTCCAGCAACAGAATACTGACCATTCCGGAAGGATTGGCGTCGGCAGCCGCCTGCATCGCTTCGCCGCGACGCTGTACAACACGCAAACCATCTTCAAAGGTCATTGCACCGGCAAAAACCAGCGCTGTATATTCCCCCAGGCTCAAGCCTGCTGCCATCTCACACGCCAGGACTTTGTCAGGAGAATCCGCACGTAACATTTCCAGTGCAGCCAGACTGGTCACAAACAAAGCAGGCTGACTGATGACTGTCGAATCCAGATCTTCGCTGGGACCTTCAATACAGATCTTGGCCAAATCATACTGAAGGATTTCAGCAGCACGATCAAAAAGCTCACGGGCCGCCGGGTATTGCTCGACAATCTTTTTGCCCATGCCGACATGTTGAGCACCCTGTCCGGGAAACAAAAAAGCGATTCTGCTCACGGGTCGATCCCTCTATTAAATAGATTGCGCTGATATTGATTGATGTCGCGTCAGGCGACTGGCTTTTGAGCCAGATGTTCGGCGATCTGAGAGTTAATGCCACGATTCTTGAACATGGCACTCCCCTTCAAAGCATTGGAAATCGAATGCGCATCGCTGGAACCGTGACAAATAATGCAGATTCCGTCAATTCCCAACAGAGGGGCTCCCCCGGTTTCATGATATCGAAACCGCTTACCCATATCCTGAAATGCCTGCTTGGCCTTATCACGCTCTATATCGAGACTGCCTAAAATCTGCTTGGAAGCCTCTTGCATCAGGAAATCAGCCATCCCTTCGCTGACCTTCAAGACCACGTTCCCGACAAAACCTTCACAGATCAAAACGTCGGCTTCCCCCTGATAGAGACCGCGCCCTTCGACATTTCCGATAAAGCTGTTTTTCAAGGGGCTCTCATTCAACAGGCGATACGTATCCCGGTAAAGGTCATTCCCTTTAACGTCTTCGCTGCCAATATTGATCAGACCGATCTTGGGAGATTGAATTCTCAGTACTTCGCGGGCATAAATTTCACCCATGACTGCATACTGATAGAGGTGGGAAGGACGCGCTGACGGATTTGCGCCGACATCCATCAAGACGGCATGACCGGCAGTGGTTGGCAAGGTAACAGCGATTCCGGGACGTTTCACGTCCTTCAAAAACAGCCGCGTTTTCAAGCCTGATGCGACCACAGCCCCGGTATTACCGGCACTCACAATCGCATCCACTTCGCGGGCCGCCATCAATTTCCAGCAGATCGAAATCGAGCTGTCTGGCTTTTGACGCATCGCATCAGTCGGTTTTTCTTCCATGCCGACAACCTGGCTGGCATGGACTACCGACAGACGATCTCCCGAATAACCGGAAGCTTCAATCTGTGATTCGATCAGATCCCGCGGACCAACCAGTACCACATTCAGCGCAGAATCCAACTGCAAAGCGGCGATTGCTCCCGCTATATTCGGTTCAGGGGCAAAATCCCCACCCATTGCATCCAGTGCAATCCGCATTGATGACTAGTCCTCAGTATCAATGATGGTTCGACCCTGATAAAAACCACAATGAGGGCAAATGGCATGAGAGGGAGACGCGGTTCCACACTGTGGACAGTACGTTGGCTTAGTAGCCTTGATACCATTATGACTGCGTCTCTTACGAGAATTAGATTTTGACATTCGCCTTTTAGGAACTGCCATGAAAAAGACCGCCTTAAAACACCAAACTTAACTTAAACTATACGTAATACACAACTTAACGTTTAATAATCGCCCTGTAAGCGCACGGAGATCTCTCTTACCAGCTTTTCTGACAGGAATCGAACATACTACGCAATTTTCAAAACAACTGTCAAGCTACAGGGCACCGAACAGACGATATCTAAAGTGATATTTTTATATAAAGCCAATAGTTTAAAACAACAGTACACACATCGCTCAGCTAATTACTCAGGAAATCGAGAATCGCTATGAAGGATCATCGTTTCAATCGCCCTGTAAGTCGGCAAGTTCTGCTTAGCCTCACTATCTTAGCAGTCATTCTGCCTGCACAGTGGAATGCGGTCGCCCAGACCAGCCCTTCTGCTTCCCAGCAGATGACTCCTCAGGAATTACAGGCGTTTGGCAAACAGGTCCAGGAAACGGCCAATTCTCAGGATGCAGTAAAATTCCGGGCGTTGTTCGACTGGAAAACGTTTGTCGACAGAGTGCTTGCAGAATACGAACAGAATCCGGCAGTCAAAGAGGCCATTATACCGATCCGCTCGCAGCTGGAAACAGCTTATACCGGGAATAATCAGGGGATCGACACGGAAATCCTCGCTGAAATCAGCAATGGTGGCGACTACCGGTTCCTGGCAATGCGAAAAGAGCAGGATCAGTTTAAAGTCATTATCCGCTTCCTCAGACCCGACTGGAGCTTGAATTACCATGCCCTGATCGTGGAAAAACAGCAGTCTGGTGAATTGAAAATCATTGATATCGACAGTTTCGGGACAGGCGAATCCATCTCGCAGTCCCTGAAACGACTGTACCTGCCGGAAATCTATAAAGCACATTTGACTGTTCCGGATAAACTCAGTCCGCAGGAAAAAACCAATATCCTGGACCAGAAAAAACGCTATGACTTTCTCGCCGCGGCTGACGAAAAAACGGATCCCTTCCAGACATTTCAACAGCTCCCCGGCCAATACAAGGGGGAGAAAAACGTCCTGCTGTTACTGGCACATGACACCATCGAAAAAGAAAACGCACAAAAATACCAGCAGGTGTTAAATGTCTTGCGGAAAAATCATCCCAGCGATCCTGCTGCAGAAATGCTAAGTGTCGAATACTTCACTTTGACGAAAGACTACAAGCAGGCTCTGGAAAGCCTTGACCGGTTATCCGCTTCGCTCAAAACCGTCGACCCCTTTCTCTACTCCCTGCGGGCCGGAATCCTGATCGAAATGGGAGACATCAACCTGGCCGAAAAATACGCCGGTAAGGCATCTGAAATTGAACCGGATCTGCTGCAGCCTTACCTGCACCTGATCAATATTTCGGTCATGCAAAATAACTTCGATGAAACCATCAAATACCTGGATACCTTAAACGCCAAATTCGGCTTCGCCTACGAAGACCTCGACCTCAGCGAACTGGAAAACATTGACAAGTTCATGGCATCGCCCCAGTTCAAAAAGTGGCAAGCCAGCCAGCCGCCAGCAAGCCCCAAACCGTAAACTGTTATCTCGCCGTTGTCTGCTTCAACGGCGGGAGTACATCGCATTTTTTAAGTGCCACCAGAGGATAAAAGGTCCCGCTGTAAGTAATAAAATGCCAGCGATCGGTATTGAGCGACCGCGTCCACCAGCGCCCCGACTCGCGCTGATGCGTCAGCATCCACTCAATCCCTTTTTGAATCTGCGGATCGTTGGCAGGCACGCCACTTTCACGCAAAACAATAATCGCCAGCCCGGTCTGATGGCCGTCGCTGGCTAAGTTTTTCCAGCCGTTCGCCGTTTGATCATACTCGGGTTCTTCGCGCAACTTCTCTGCACGATTTCCCCGCCCCCAGGCTTCCGGAGCCGCAAAAGTACGTATCGACCAGCCGCCATCGGGCAGTTGATGTTTCCGAACCATTTCGATTAAAGCCTGCTGCTTGTCTGCACTGATCAAATCTGGATAACGGGCCGCCGTCCAGAGTAAAATTAAACGACCATAATCGTGTGCCGGCTCGGTCTTCTGTAAATAGGCTTTGAGCCGATCCACGCCCGCCTGCAGGTTTTCCTCTTTCAAGTTTTCCAGCCAGCCTGGCGCTGAGGAAAGTGCCCGTGCTGCGACCGTGGCTCCTTGAAAATTGCTCGACTCAAAAGGCGGCCAGCAATCCAGATTCCCCCAGCTCCCGTCCTGCGCCTGCAGGCTTAACATAAACCGCAGTGCTTCCTCGGTCTCGGGTGACACTTTTTTATTGACATGCTGATCCCACTCCGCCAGCCCGGCCGCGATGTAAGCCACCTGCGTCGGACGAATGCCGCTGAGTAGCTTTTCCCGGTCCATCGTTTTCATTTTTCGTAACTCTGCAATAAAAAAGTCACGATTCTCAATCGAAGGCGGCCCCAATTCCAGCGTCAGTTCAGGCCGGGAAAACAGATACAGTCCATTCGTATGACAGCTCACACATTTTCGCTGCTTCGTCCAGGCAACCGCCCCCTGCTCCAGATAACGGTCCGCCAATTCCAGTGAAAACTCTTTGCGAATCGGCTCGTCGGCGGTCGCTTCCGGAATCGCAATCTGCTCATATTTGTACTGATATTTTTTCTCTTGTTCAGGCGTCTGAGCCATCGCCCATGAACAACTCATACCAGTCGCCACGACAAACAAAACAATCCTGAAACAGTCCATCAACGTGGCTCCCTGAAGAAGTTCCGATACGGCTCACCTGAAGTTTCTGCACAGCATGATGCATGCATCAGCATATCTGCATGCATTCCATTCCACCACTCAAAACAGAAAAAAAGCAACGCCGCCAGACAATCGATCCCGGTCAACCCAACAGAAAATGGCCGCTTGTTGCGTTCCCAAGAAGCTGCTGCCTCCCCCCCAATGGACAGTTATGCGTAAATCGAAAAAAACAAAAAGCAGAATTCTAACTCTAAAGTATTACAAGAACGTAACTTACAAATAAATCAATAACATTCACCCACGCATAAGTAAAATTAAATTTTCGCCTTAAGTCTTTATGAAAATTGCACTTGTAACAATAATCCAAACAAGTCACTGCGCCATAAATGGCCTTAAATGAACCATAAATCACCAATTCCATCCACTCTGCGACACTAAATAAAGCGTAAACATTTCGGGATTAAACAGGGCTCACACTGAAATCGAATCCAGCGAAACCGTAGCGGCAGTCAACAGACTGCTGACTCCCCTGCCTCGGAAAATTCGATCCGGCAAACCCGTTATCGGGTATTTTACCGGATGGGACGGCCCGGTAAATTCGAATTCCTGCGTAGCACGACACAACTGATCAGCGTCTTATCTATTCAGCCACCGTCTTCCAACCAGATGGCTGGAAGACGGGCCCGAACAGGGCTACTGCGAGCGAACGCCACAGCCGTTCTTAGTATTCTCCCACAACCTGTCCATCATCGCGTAAAGCAAGCCGCTGTAATGTAGAGTTAATTAACAACAGCTGGGCGGAAGTCGTACTGCCAGAAAGTGTCCCTTTCTTGTAGTCGATATTCTCGCTCAAAAAGTGAACCGAACCATCACAGAACACAAAGTGGGCCCCGCCGACATGGTTGCTGCTGAAACCGCGTACGTCATGCTCGGCACCCGCAACCGCGTTGATCCCATTATACGTCAGACCAAGCACAGCCATCCCGTTTCCCTTCTTGGCATAACTGTCGCTCTGCGTATTATTAGACCCAGAGAACCCGATTGCGTTGGCGCCGCCAATCTTGTTTGACCCTTTGTAAACATAGGCTCTTTCGCCAACGAGAATGGTATTGCTGCTTCCATCTATGATATCACGGAACCGGACACTCGAGTCCGCATATCCAACTCCATGCGGCGGACCATACTGAATGGGATACGCGGGAGGCGTGGTACTGTCCCAGGCGTTTGCCATCATCACATAATCCGAACGCGCGATCTGATAGGCGGTGGTACCGTCGGTCACATTGAAGTCATAGTTATCGGAAGCCGACGCATAATCATTGAGATTTGGCCCCGGATCGGAAGGACAGAGGAAAACGGCCATCGGTGATTGTAACCCTTGGCGTACTGTCGCATTCGCCAGATTTTGATTCAGCGTCACACTTCCCGGATTGAGTAAATTGTACAGCGGAGCCTGGTCGATGTAAGGCAGCACGAACGTCCCCCAGCCATAAATTCCGAGTTCGCCCTGATTACAGCTGGGCCAGGCTGTTGCGGTATTGCACGGGGTTTTGGTGATATAACCCGGCGGAAACGTGTTGTGGGCGTCGTGATAGTTATGCATGGCCAGGCCGATCTGCTTCATGTTGTTTTTACATTGCGACCGCCGGGCAGCCTCGCGCGCCTGTTGCACCGCCGGCAGCAGCAGCGCAATCAGAATGGCAATGATCGCAATCACAACTAACAATTCAATCAGCGTGAACCCACACCTTGGTTTTATTCGAATCTTTTTCATACCGACTCTCCTGAAAAGATAAATCTCAAAACACAAATACGAAACGCATAAAATAATAGACGGGGTATCGTAATAGAGTTCTTTACTTGGACTTCATCTCAATATCGAATGTGTTATCGCCTGGTTTCACATCCAGTTTCAATTCGCTTTTGGAACCATATTTTGCTGGGATCGCTTGTCCGGATTCGTTAAACCCAATTTCGACCCGGACGATGCACGGCCCGATTTTGACTCCCTTTTCATCAATCATATAAAGCGCTTCGTAAACACCGTCAGTATTCACTTGGGCCATGGAGGACCGCCCCTTTTCCGGTTCGAAGTAAAGGTTCACGCCGGGGATGGGTTTCCCGTCCAACGTGACGGTTCCGTGAACCTGTCCCAGTTCAGGCATATCTGAGGCGCGTTCGGAGCAACTGACGCCAACGACAACCATTGCCACAAGAGCGGCTACTGACATCATCCGTGTCATGGTTTTCCTTTCATAAAAATGCGCAGCACAAAACCACTGCAGAATTGAGCGGAAAAACAGGAAAAATCGCTTAGATCCAAGAGAAATGAGGAATACGTCTTCTTCGTTGCAGAGCGCATCTTAATGTTAAGAATCCATTAAGATCAGACGTTCTTAGTATCTAAACGTTAACACGAAATAGCAAGAAAAATATTTCCGTTTGCACCGATTTTATTTTCTCTTCTTATAGCTGTTTCTGCCGCAGACACTTCTGCGGGGAATACCTCACCAGGATCCGACGAGGAACACCTCACCAAGATCGCAGGATGATTTTGCAGACGCCCCGAAACACGTTACAATGCAGCCAGATTCAAAATCTCAATCGTTCGGCGTCAGTTCTTGACAGATAAGGAATCAGACCATGCAAGCGTTCGCAAAATTTTTCCTCGTCCTCAGCCTATTCAGCACCAGTTTGACCCTGGCAGCAGACAAGCCACAAGACAGCGTTCGCACCGCGACGAACGAACCCGTTATCATCCGTTCAAACGAGTTGTTTGTGGTGATTCCCCAGTCGCGGGATCAACTGATGGCTTACAGCATGCAGTCAAACACCTGGGATCAGATTGCGATTTCCATCGAACCCGATCAGAAGATAGAACCAACAACAACTGTCTCAAGAAACATGGCGGCCTGTCAGCTCGGCCAATCGATCTATGCCTACTCTGCGAAAGCAGGAGTCTGGTCGCGGTTGAAACTCCCGCCAGAAAGCAAGGCCCGTTTCGAAGTCGGCGATAACGAAATAACGGCCACTGTCAAAACAAAACAGGGAAAATGCTTCTATATCTTCGGTGCCACCCTCGGCCAATGGTCGGGCATCGATCTTGCCACCGGAAAACAGATGCTCCTCGAACAGTGATCAAAAATAGCCAGACATCCAATCCATGAGAGTCAGCTGCAGCGAGGATCCAAATCGTCAAATCGTCAAATCGACTCCTGGAAAAAGTTCCATTGTCGCTGAAAATCCGCAGTGTTGATACAAAAATGAGCCCTGACCTAATGCAACAGAGCCCATTAAAACAGAAACGATTTTCATTCGTCGATTCGTCGCCAGCGCAACTGATGAAATGTCGTTTTTCCGTTGCCATGACTCACCAGCAGCAGCGTGTCCTCCGGATCTTTGGTGATCGTTTGAAACCCGCTGCTCAGTTTGGAGATATCTCCCTGCCAGGAGTAGAGCGGATTCCCGTCTGCAAAAGCAGATATCGTCGCCTGTGTTCCTTTTACCAGAACCCGCAATCGAATCTCGTGCCTCTTTCCTTCCTCCATGTCGAATGCTGAGGTACTGCAAGGACTTCTGCTGTCGCTGGGAGAAAGTCCGCCAATGGTAGAAAGGCCGCTGAGTTTTCTTGCGCCCCATCCAAAAAAAACCGGATCGACAGAACGGTTCCCCACAGGCAAGGCCAATGCGATCGCCTTTGAGTCTGTGAGAAGCATATGGCGTGTGAATGCGAATTCGACTTCATACGAGCCTTTCGGTCTGGCCGACAGTCGCAGGATATTTTCGTAGCCTCCGGAATTCAGATAAAGTGTGTTGCCTGTTTTTTCCCAGTCGCCACTGATGACATCCCGGTTCACATCAATGTCGGAAATCAGGTCTTCCCATTCTCCTGCCGCCAGTGGTGCGTCATCAATCAGCGGAAACTTCAGAATACGTTCATATTCCACTTTCGTAATATGTTCGCGGCTGTCGTTAAAGGCGCCTACTAAGACCCGGTACTTACCGATGTCAAAATCCAGTATGACCGGGTGACCGCATTGTTTGCCGTTTAGAAAAGCGGTCACCTTTCGTCCTTCAATCAAAACAAGCAGCTGGTCAAACTGATTCAAACCGTGAGTCGGAGCCTGTTCGCTGAGTAACTTGTAGGCGGGCATCAACGAATTCGTTTTTGCCCCAAAGAGGGAACGCCGCAGACTCAATTTTCCGTGTTTTAATTCGATAAGAAAGCCCAGTTCCGTGAATTGATTATGCAGATTGACCAGCCAGCCTGATCCTTCTGTGGTTCGCACATCGACCTGAATGAGCCCGGAACCCGCATGATCGGCCCAGGGCCATGCCCCATCAACAAAACCAAGATCCGACTCAACAAACATCCGACCGTCACGAATTGTTGTCACATAGGCGCCCGTCCGTAGAGGAGCCCGGTAAAAATCAAACTCCTGAACATCGATCGGCTTCTGTTTCATGATCGCTAACAGCCGCGAAAGGACCGGATCAGGTTTATCAATTGCTGCGTTTGCCTTACGGGATGCTGCACTTGCATCCCGGGGTTGTGTTACACTGACTTCCCGGGGTTGCGCCGCATGATCCAACACTTCAATCACCAGCGGCTGATTCCCATTTTTTTTGACTTCGAATTTGAATTGATCCCAACCCTTAATCACCGCGCCGTCCCTGGTGACAGTGACTTCGTGCGGCCCCGTCTCCAGCTCAACATGGCCCATTTCCCCATCGAATATCACCTTTTTTTTACCATCAATGGTCACAACGGCTGTCGAGTCATCGATGGTGACCTGAACCATCCGATCCCCCGAGCGGAAGAAAAGTGTAATCACTCCCAAGAGCAAAAACGCCGGCAGGGCTGCTGCAAAGATTGTTTTGGTCCGTGACGAATTGCCATTAAAAAAATCGAACAGTTTGAAGCGACGTGGTTTGTTCCCGGACCGTTCTGCCTTTGATTTTTTTACCGGGTTCCGCAGTACGGGAACCCCCTCGTCACTGCCGGACACAACGGCTTTCGTCGACGGATCCTCTGTTTTTTGTGGACAGGGCGTAGACAACTTTTGAGGATACTTCAAATAGGCCGTCAACGCATCGACCACCGCCTGCATCGACTGATAACGGTCTGCTTTTTTTTTCGCCATCATTTTCAGGCAGATCGCTTCCAGCTCAGGATCGATCTTCTGCGCATACTTTGAAGGCAGAACCGGATTCGCTGCGATGATTTGCCCGATCAGCGCCACGGCGGGGCCTTCAAACGGAACGCGGCCTGTGAGCAGTTCGTAAAGAATGACGCCGAGGTTATAGATATCGCTTTGAGGCCCCACCGAATCAATGTCTCCGGAGACCTGTTCCGGCGACATATACGCGGGCGACCCCATGATCATACCCGCAACGGTCAAACGAGCGGCATCGTCTTTATCCAGCTGACGGGCTAAACCAAAATCCATAATCACCGGTTCATTGTCCTCATCCAGCATGATATTGGCCGGCTTAAGGTCACGATGGATCACACCTTTCTGGTGCGCCGATTCCAGCGCCAGTGCCAGCTTGCGAACGACAACACCGATATTTCGCAGGGAGCGGATTTTACCGCCGCTGATACAACTGGATAATGGGGTGCCGGCAATGTAAGCCATGGCAATGTAGCTCACACCATCCTGATTTCCGACATCATACACAGGGCAAATTCCTCGATGATGTAATGTCGCAGCCGCGCGTGCCTCGCGATAGAAGCGTTCCAGCAGCATTTCGACAGAATCCGTGCCATCAATTTTGGGAACCTTCAAAGCAACCCGACGTTCGAGTTCCGTATCATGAGCCAGGTACACAGCCCCCATGGCACCTTCTCCAAGAGTCTTTTCAATCATATACCGTCCGAATCGTCCCTGAAGTGCGTGACTGTTGTGCCCTGCGTGTTTCTTTTTGAACGACTGTGCTGAATCAACCTCACTCACCGGCGCACTGAAACTTGATGTGTTGCGACTGTCTTCCAGCTTTGCCAGGGATAAGAGATCGGAAGCCGTGGGGCCCGCCAGCTTTTCAATCAGCGCGACATCGGCAAAATAGGCTTCCAGGTCGGCTTTCAAATGAGGATGGTCTATCAGCAGCTGCCGCTGATCAATGACCTCTCCCTCGTCGATGCGCCGCATAGAGCTGGCAATGATCCTGGCCAGATCGCCATCTACTAACTGATTCTTTTGAGACATGGTTCGCCTTGAATTCTATGCCGAGATGACTTCGAACGAGAAACGCCGCGTTGGATTGTGTGATCATTCCTCATGCTTGAGATGCTTGCGTAAATTTTCGAGCCCGCGTTTGATTAACGATGCCACCGCAGTTTCTGAACGACCAAAATGTATTTCCAACTCTGCTAATGACCAGCCTTCCAGATGACGTAACCGCACCGCTTCGCATTGATCTTCAGACAGCAAAGACAGGGCTTCCGCCAGGCGGACTGCCTCTTCTGTCTGCATCACCCTCTGGGAGGGACTCAGTGTTTCCAGATGAAACAGGCCCCGCTGATCCTCACCTGCTTCCGCCCCCCGTTCATTGATGATTGATCGTTTTTCTGCCCCGACATGTTTTCGAATTGTGTCATGGATGTTTCGTTCATGAATTTTTCGTAACCAGGCCACAAACTGGGCTTCATCCGAACCAGTAAATTTCTCAAAGTCCCGGAATGCTGACAGACACGTTTGCTGTATCAGATCCGAATCCCCAATTCGTCCCTGTAAACGCCCCTCCAGGGCGCGTTGAGTTAACATTTTCAGATACGGACGATGCCGATCAAGCAGTTGTCCAATGGCATCCTGATTTCCTTTCAGCGCAGCCTCAATCAGCGCCTGATATTCACGTTTCTGCATTCGCATATGATGAGAGACCTCAAGGTGTTAGACAAAAACCTCCAGAGTCTCCCATTATGCACGCGTGTTCTGGTTTTTTAAACAGATTTATGCGAATTTATCCTTTGCACACAGATCGCATCATCAAGTAAAGCGTAATCGCAGCCGATTCAAGGCGGTGAATTCTCAGATTTTATGAAAAAAGATAAAAACGCGATCTCATAAAGAGCACCAGATCGATTGACCCTCGCCGCCTGAATCAGGAGCGACCAGCGACCTGCATGTTCCCTATGAACTTTCGCTACGGTTGTCATTTACAAGCCCCCCGACTAAAAGTGAAGATATTACCCCGCCAGCAACACAGCTAATTTCTCTGAAATCCGTCCCGTTCATAAAGTACCGCCATGCGCGCGTTAACGCAGAAACGCCCCAAGAGATCCATTCGCTTCCAGCTGCTGCTGGTGGTGAATGCCGTGCTGGCTATCTTTGTGGTGCTGTTCCTCATTTTTTCCTATCAGCGCGATCTGGCCGGAAGGCTGGAAGACAAACGCATCGCCCTCGAAGAAGAAGCGGCCACATTGCTCCCCTCGATTTTACAAATGCAGAACCAGGGGCGAGAAAAAATTCAACAATACATCGAAACTCTCTGCGGACAAATGCAGGAGATACACGCCCCCGTGCATCATATTGCCGTCACATTTCAACATGACCGATTCCAGTTGCTCTCCGAACGCGATGCCTCCCCGGAATTGCTGCAGGTCATCCAACAGGCAGCAAAATCGCCCGGACAGCCTTCCCGGTTTGGTGATTCCGAAATGGTCGTCGGAACGTATACTCAAAATGGTGTGACCGTTTATGTCTCTGAAACTCTGGACAACCTCTATGGATCAGTATTCCGCGAAGTCTTGAACAATTTCACCGGTTTCATCGTCCTGTCGTTCATCACCGGTATCGTGATCAATCTTGCGTTGACCACCATTGTCACTCGGCCGTTACACCATCTGGTGCAAACGGTGCAGGAAATAGGACAGGGGCAACTCGGTGCGCAATCCGAAACATTTCACTGCGCCGAACTGAACTACCTGACTCACGAAATCAACGAGATGAGTACCTCGCTGGCTGCGGCTGAAAATATTCGCAAACAGCAAATGGCCAAAGCCCGTAAGATTCAGGAAAACCTCTTACCAGATGAAATCAATATTCCTGGCCTCAAAGTCGCCTCGCTGTTTCAGCCGGCGGACGAAGTGGGAGGCGACTATTACGATATACTCCCTTTAAGTGACGGCGCCTGGCTGTTCTGCATCGCCGACATTACAGGCCACGGCATTTCCGCAGCCATGAGTGCCGCGGTCTTGAAAACCCTGCTCATCCAGGCAACCGAGCATACCTGCTCACCGGCGGAAATATTAGATTTCATTAACCGCCGGTTTACGGTCGTCAGCCCTGTGGGCGAATTTGTTTCCATGCAGCTCCTGCGCATCGTGCCTCAGACGCACCTGCTGGAATACGCGAGCGCCGGTCACGATCCAGCCTGTTTTCTATCGCCGACAGGAGACACATCGGACTCCGAAACCACGGGCCTGCTGCTGGGAATTGAGGAAGACGCCACATGGGACAACATCACGCTTCCTTTATCGAAGGGGCATCGCCTGCTGATGGTAACCGACGGCGTCAGCGAAACCCACAACCCCCAAGGGGAAATGTTCGGACGCAAACGCCTGATCGCCTTGTTAAAAGAGTGCCAGCAGCTCACAATCGAGCAGACCACACTGCAACTGCAGGAAAGCCTGTCCCACTTCCGCAGCAGTAATCCCCAACAGGACGATGTCACAGTGCTACTGCTTGAAATGACAGACGACTGACAGGGAACTCAAAACTCTTCAGCCAGCTTCACAAAAAGTAAGAGACTTGCGCCCGCTAATAGCGCTCCAGCAAACATTAAATCGATCACAAGCGCTTTGACTGTGTTTTTTGTTCGCAAGATCCTCTCAATCGAGCAAATTTTTGCAGGCCAGAGCAAATGATTGCAGATCGCGTCCGCTCAGGGCTTCCCGCTCTACTCTGACTTTCCAATTCCGATTCCCTATCGGAATTGGGATCATTCCTGATTTTTCCTGATCATACCGCAGACTCTCAAAATGACGCAACCAGATTCACGATACTCATTTCCGTTGAGCCATTGAACGAGGGTGCAGAGGGAAAACGTCTCCAGGTGAAAATGCAGTCCTCTGCCTGATCTAGGGAGATCTCCTATGCCAGATCTAAGGTGAATTACTTCTTTTTCTGGAGCAGGTATGACGTTTGCGACTACCTGTTTTAACGCGGCCAGGAATGACCATTAATACCTTTTCAATGAAAGGAAGGTATTCACATGAAAGCGCTTAGTTTGAAAGTTTTGACCGTCGCAGCAGCACTGGGGCTCAGCCCCCTGCTCTTATCTGCACAAGTGCAAGCAGACACTCCCAATGCACAACTCAATTCAGGAGCCAATATTGTCGGTCAGGTGTTGCCATCGGAACATCTTAACGCGCAGATCGATCCGATGGTTCTTGAAGGGACCGCGCATCTGAATCTTGATGACGCGACCCGGGCACGGTATCGCTACCATGAGGGACGCTGGTGGTTTCTAACCCAACAGGGACAGTGGCTGGTCGATCACAATGGGACCTGGAAAATTTTTGATCCGATGACGTATCAAAATTCGCAGACAGTCTCGGGTAGTACCGATTATGTTGGCACGAGCGCGTATGGTAACTATTCCGGCAATGGCTCGTACACACACCGCAGCCACCATCATGGCTTTAGTGGAATTCACTATGGTCACTGGGGAACCGGCTTCCGCGACGGGTCCAGATAACAGCCGGATGCCTCTGCTGATGCGATATCGTTGCGGACGCAGCAGGCGAATGGGAGTGCAAGACGAAAGAGAGAACCTGATCAGCGTACGCTGATCAATCAAGAATGTGAGCTTCAAGCAGGTCAGCAAACCATTTTGCCGGCCTGCTTTTTTTGTGATTCGACGTTAAAGCGGTCAGGACTGAATGGCACTGTCGGTTGTGCTGTCACGGTGTGCGTTCTGGTGCTCACCTCTGCGCTTGATGATTCTGGCATCCGGCTATTTAGAGAAAAGCCAGTGCTTTCGGCGGCGTTTCCTGGCTCTGCCCGTCCGCCGCAATTCCCCCTGCGTTTATTGTGCGACAGCAAAACGACCTCTTTGAATCGCTCACCCAATTTATAATCCTAAATATTTAGAATTATTTTTGTAATAAGGATAAAATTGGTGTAAATTGGGGAATTCGTGGAATTGAATCGAGAAATGAAGGCATTTACATATTTTATCACACATATTTTTGTTCCGTGATTCAGTACGAAAACTGGTACGAATTGCAGTTCCCCCCTTTGAAGGAGTAACGCGCTATGTTTCTTACTCAACCTAAAGCTCACAACCGCGGGTTTACGCTGATTGAGTTACTTGTTGTGATCGCCATTATCGCCATCTTAATCGCGCTGTTACTGCCGGCAGTGCAACAGGCGCGAGAAGCGGCACGACGATCTTCCTGCAAAAATAACTTCAAACAGGTTGGTCTGGCGATGCACAATTATCATGACACACATCGCGTGTTTCCATTTGGATGTTCGCTTGCTCGCGGCGGCTGCTCTGGAACCATTGCAGGTAATCCGGCACGATTTTCCTGGGGAACGCATCTTCTGCCTTATCTTGATCTCACGAATGTTTACAACGGATTTGATTTTTCACTCAACTACAATGTGGGTGTCAATGGCGGCATAAACCAGAGCGGCTACAAAGTTCAGACTTTCCAGTGTCCCAGTGATCCACAAGGCGATGATCGTACCGAGCATACAGGAAGCATTACGCATCCGGGGCCAGCGGGAGGCAAGGATGATATTGGAAAAACCAACATGGCAGGGATCGCGGATTCCGTGGACTGGCTCTGTGAGCTTTCAGGATTTCGACCAACTACTGCGGGTGACGGTGTGCTGTTTAATCATTCAAGAGTGAAGATTCGCGACATCATCGATGGCACCAGCAATACGCTGTTCATTGGCGAAATCACCGGAGGCGTGACCGGATCTTATCAGGGACAGGGTTATACCATCTGGAATGTTCTGGATACGGCAGGCGGCATCAATGGCCCGAATTCCATTCCCGGCGGTGGTGCCTGGGATAAATGGGATATGGAATTCTCCAGTTTTCATACGGGAGGTTGTCACTTCCTCATGGGCGATGGGGCCGTCAGGTTCTTATCAGAAAACATGGATCAACAAACACTTTCCAAACTGACGACCCGCCAGGGGGGCGAAGTGATTGGCGAGTTTTAAGTTGAAACTCGTTTGATACCATCGATCAGGGAAATAGGTTAATCAAGGATTTGTGTCATGAATCGACTGCGGGTTTTACTGATATTATCAGTCTGTTGTTTGAGTGGCTGCGGCGGAATTGATGATGCTCCCGCTCGGCGCATCGTGGCAGGGAACGTGCTCTATCAAAATCAACCGATCGAGAAAGGCACCATCCGCTTCATTCCCCAGCCCAGCGGCCCTGTGGCCTCGGCGCAGATCGTCGATGGTTCCTATCGCGTGGAAAATAAGGGGGGCGTACCTTTGGGGGAACACCGCATTGAAATCCGTTCTTCCGCCGGCGGTACGGAGTTAGTGGAAGCGGAAGTCATGCCTGGTAAAAACGCGATTCCCGTCACTGAGATTCCGAAAAAATACAACGACAATTCAAACCTGAATGCCGTTGTGGAATCCGGGGATGGTGCGTTGGAACTGGATTTTACGCTCGATTAGATCAGCCATCCATCTTGTGAGGAATTTAGAGTTGAACTTTCAAAAATTAATGACAGGCATGTTTTGTCTTTGCGTGGCGTCCGTTGTCTGTGGTGCAGACTTCGATGACGTACACATCGTCAAAAAAGAAAAACAGACGCGTGGCTACCGCGGCAACAATGGCGATTTACTGCTTTTGAAGGATGGGTCCATTCTGTTCTGCTATACAGAGCATGGCGATCACGGCGGGATCATGGCCAAGAAGTCTTCCGATCAGGGGAAAACCTGGTCAGAGCCCTGGACCCTGGTGCCTCAGCCGAAGTCGCCTGCGAAAGGGCGCTATAATCATCCCAGCCTGTTGCGAATTAAAAATGATGAGATTCTGCTGGCGTACAATTATTCGACGCATCCTGCCAAACCATATTACGCAACGATTCTTTACCGGCGGAGTGCCGATGAAGGTCAGACCTGGACGGAGCAACTCCCGGTTTCCGCGTACCCAGGTTATAATCTGGTACACAATGACAAACTGTTGTCGTTGCGCGATGGGCGGATTATTGCCGTCGGTGAGAATAAAAAATACATGCCCCGTTCAAATGACCACAATGGTTATGTGGGACTCACTTTTTACTCAGACGACCAGGGCCATAGCTGGCAGTCCAGTAAAAACACCGTGGACCTGTATGGGACGCGGAAGATTGAAGTACAAGAAGCAGACGCCGTGGAATTGAACGAGGGGCGTTTGATGATGTTCGCCCGAAGTTACAGCGGATATCCAGTGCGAGCATATTCCACAGATCGCGGCGAGACCTGGTCTGAAGGGGAACTGATTCGTGAATTGAAGATGCCTTATGCGGGCTTGCCAACGGTGCGACGCATCCCTGCGACGGGTGATCTGCTTTTTATCTGGGTCAGTGAGAAATCAACGTTCGAAGAAAACGGCAGAAAGCTTCCCATGCGTTCCGCCTTGACGACTGCGATTTCCAAAGATGAGGGAAAAACGTTTCTCCATCAACGTAACATCGTCCAGGATCCCACTAACGATTTCGGGTATCAGTGCATCGAGTTTATCGACAATGATCTGGCACTGATCGCGTACCATACTAACGATGGCCTGCACCTGGCTCGAATTAACGTAGAGTGGTTTTATGAAAAATAGGTCGATTCATAACACAAGCCCAGGTCGTGTTTATTTATTGGTTTTGAATGTGATTCGCAGGACCGCAACCTCACCCAGGTCGGTTTTAACCGCGGCTAACGCCGTGCGGCTGATCTTGTTTTCAGGTACTTTGATACCTGGAATGACTGATTAGCCTCGGTTGCTCCACATTGATAAGGACGATTCGAATTAAGAAACACTACCTGGGATGAAATGGAATGAACTCTCGCTGAGCATGTTTTATTGAATCGGTGGATTTAGAAAGACGGTTTGATCCCATTTCTGCTGTTTCTTGTATATCTGAGTGTGTCATGAGATGATTGTCTGGTGATCTGCTTTTTATTTTCTTATTCTCTTGATCATTGAAGACAGTCATTCATGAAATCGGATCGAAGAAAAAACGCACGTCCCCCCATCACAGAACTTGCAACCATTATTGAAGACGACATCAAGTCGCGCAATCTGTCGAGTGGAGATCCTTACCTGGGGCTCACTGAAACGGCTCGGATGCTGAAAACCAGCAACTCCGGTGCCAATTCGGCGTTACAACTTCTCGTCAAAAAAGGGGTTTTAGAGAGAAAGCAACGTCGAGGTACGTTTATCAGTCGTCCACCCACCGGAGGACAGCAGGTCATTCGCCGCGTCCATTTACTCTTGCACGAAGACTTTCTGAAGCAGGAAGGCGTGCTGACAGACGGGCAAGTCATTGGTATCCAGTCGGAATTGCCCCGGGCTGAGATTCAGTTCAATTTTCTTCCACAGCATGATCAGCGCGATTATGTTCAAGAAATTGTGAATGAATCCCTTGTGACTGCGGGAGTGGACGCATTCATCTTGTACTCCACCTCGCTTGATGCCCAGAGAATTCTCGTCGAAAGTGGTTTGCCGACCGCTGTCGTGGGGTCACTTTATCCATCGATCACTGGCCTTCCCTGGATCGATCAGGATCAGAAATTGGCCGGTGAGATGATCTTCCATAATTTGCACCATGAAAAAAAATGTGAGCAGTTTCTGGTGTTGATGCGCGAACGTTCGTATCCCGGTGACTATCTCTTTCTGGACACACTGCAACAGTGTTTCGCGAAGGCGGGAATTTCGTCAGACAGAGTGATTTATCGATCGTTGCCTTCTGATATTTCTGCGATCCAGGCAGAGACCAAGCGAGTCTTGTCTCGTTTCGATTCCACAACCGGCGTCATTGCCAGAAGTCTGCCATTGGCAAATGGAACACGAACCAGCCTGGAGGAGCTCGGCCTGGTTCTCAATCAGAATGTATTCATTCTGGTTTCAAACGTTTTTGGAAAAGAGCGGGAAGAGTTAAAATATTATACGTATATTCGTCCCACATCGTCACCCAAAGAAAATGGTGCATACATCGGTCGCGTGCTGAGACAGTTTGTGACGAGTGGTTTTAAAAGCAACGAATGCTGGCAGGTTCCTGTTGAAATCGTGAATTCGACTTATTAGAGCGTAACCGATTTAACCATAGCGTTTTCTGTACTTAGATACTCAGACAATAGCTCCCTGGCAGCGAACGCGGGAGGCATCGGGCCCGTGGTGCCAGACAGCACGCGTGTGAGTATGAACCTGAATCATTTCATTACAACCGGCGGTGTCCGTCACGTCTGACACCTTTTTTACGTTCACTTCTTCGTTTCGATTTTGAAATCTAAAACATTCTGCTCATCAGGACTGACCTTCGCTGTCAGTTTCGTTTTTGCGTTGTATTCCGCCGGCAGGAACTGCTCGTCCATCGGTTTTCCGTCAGGCCCTAATTGGTCTGAAGGACGGCTGGCAGTAATACTCACGCGTTTTTCACCAGCAGAGGCTTTGATTAAAAAATGTCCGGCTTGAATCTGCCCGCCGTAGACGCCTCCCTTTCCATCGGCGGGCTCAAGCATAATTGCCCCGGCCGCCAGAGGTTCTCCATTCACAAGAACCTCTCCTGTAATATCGTAGAGAACCGGTTCGTCCTGATTACCAGAATCCGAACATCCCGAAGAGAGGCACGCCAACCCGATCAATACAAGGCAGATCCGCAAACAGTCCATCATCCGGTCCTTCAACGAAAAGAAGCAAAACAAACTAAAATCCTGATCGCCGCCCCTCACTGGCAATGAGCGGTCGAACGTATCATGCAGCCGGCGTGTCTGTTAGTAGTCGCCGATCACTTCACCTCTTCCAATCGTGCCCAGCTTCTGGAAGAGACTGGTATCGATATTGCTGGAAACAAATCGAACAGAACCATCTGCGAGTGACACGTGCACTCCTCCGGTATGCCGACTACGCGGGATCACAACGGTATAATCATTGGAACAGCTTGCGATGGGCGCATATTCTGTTGTTCTGCCGCCCCAGCTCATGACATCACCTGCAGGAGAGTTGGGAGGGCGTGCAGTGACGATCAATGACCCCATGTGAACGAAATTCCAATACAGACCACGCATGTCGCGTGCACCACAGCCAGAACCAACGGTCCCCTCCAAATCATTCACCAGATTGATTTCACTCGCCATGATGGTGTTGGAAGTTCCATCGGTCACGTCGCCCATCTTTACCTTGGAACGTGTGTAAAACATTCCCGTCGGTTTATTTCCATTCACGTCCGTGATGGTTGCGCTCAGCCCCCAGGCATAGCCTCCACCACTCAGCAGATAGTTACCTGCAATACCGTCGCTCGTTATCTTTCCTGCTTCAGGATCCGAGGGACACTTAAATGCAGCGACAGGTGTTTTTCGTAAGGAAAATGCCAGATTCGCCGTTCCCGCTGACTGTTCCGAAGACCAGGTGTTATACAAAACAGCTTGATCGATAAAGGGTAAAATCAAGGCGAACCAACCACCGCGGGCCGAGGCACCCAGGCTGGGATCCTCAGGCCAGTTTGCGATCGTGTTCATCATACCCGGGGGAAAAACACGATGCGTTTCATGATAGTTATGCAGCGCCAGGCCTAATTGTTTCAGGTTGTTTTTACACGTACTTCGTCGCGCTGCTTCGCGCGCCTGCTGAACCGCGGGGAGCAGCAAAGCAATTAAGATGGCAATAATGGCAATGACCACCAGCAACTCGATGAGAGTAAAACCATGTTTTGATGAGCGATTCCATTTCACGTCTCTTCCCCTTTAAAATAGTAGAATATGTGAGTATCAATATAAAATGTATCTTTGTTATGGTTTGGAACTATCGCCTGTTTCAAAATGGGCAAGCAGGTCACTCACTGCTGCTTGAATATGAATCTGCATTGCATTCTCTGCTGCGCTGGCTTCGCCGCGTTCGATCGCCTTCAATACGACGTCATGCTGATGAAATGCGCGATCGAATCCTACCTGAGACATTGTGGCGCGACGACTGTCGCGTCCTAAATCAGCAATGGAGTCGAGCATGATGCCGAAAATTTCATTCCCTGAAATCCGGGCCAGTTCACGATGAAAGGCAATGTCGGCTTCCATCGCCTCTTCGAGTGAGGATGCTTTTTCCAGAGTGCGTTGAATCTCGTGCAACCGGGTTATACCGTCTGCAGTCGCTCGCACCGCAGCCCGCTCCGCAATCTTCGGTTCCAGTACCATTCGCACGTCCAATGATTGACGTAACCGTTCGGTATCATCTGGTAACAGAAGCTTGGCAGCAGCACTTAAAGGGGCGTAAAGCTTATTGACAACGCGGATTCCCAAACCCTGGCGGATTTCGACGAGCCCCTGGAACTCCAGCAGTTTCGTCGCTTCTCGCACCACCGGTCGACTGACACCAAACTGGGTCGCCAGTGTGCGTTCCGATGGCAGTACCCCGCCCGTAAAGCTGAATCCGCTCCGGATTTTTTTCGCGAGTTGGTCCGAGACTTTCTCTACCAGGGTATGACGTTTAACTTCTTCAAGTTCCATGAATCAGATCCGCCTTTGATTGGTCTTACCACCTTACCAGTAGATTGGTAAGACCACCTTACCAGTTGGCTGATCCTCTGTCAATTATTTTACACAATATTATGCGATTCCCTGGTTTCCGAGTTGGTTTCAGGGGCTGAGCGGCTGTGGATGGCAGAGAGGAATTACCACACTCAAATTCATGTATCCATTGAGGAAAAACAATTTAGGATAAGAAACGTGTTCGCATGAATCGTTTTCTGGTTTGGTGGGTGACTTGGATTTCAGTCTTATTTTCACCAGAAACAGCAGCTGCCCGCCTGGAATTCTCCTTGTTCCATTCAACGTCAAGCACTTGAATGGAAGTTCGATTCGCAAACGTTCCTGTATGAGATTCAATCAGTACCGCCTGATTCGGCAAACAGACTCCTGTTCCCGGCCTCACAAAACTTACGGTTCCAGGGCTTTCAGAATGGCGGCGGCAATCGCCTGCATCCCCTGATCGCCGGGATGGGCGGCGACACCGGCGTGCGGGATGTCACGTTCCGATCGGGCGTAGTTCGCTTCATCCTTGCCGAGACCGCTGATATCGACAAAAATCCCGCCGGTCTGCTGACATGCCTGACGCAAGGCTTCGTCTTTTGCTGGATCAGGCCAGAAGCAACTCCGCACAATGATCGTCGGATCGTTGTCTGACTTCACTTCCTTAAGCAGTTTTGTCACGCTTGACTGAAACTGGGCTTTCGCCTCTGCTGACTCCAGCTTCGGCACATTCTCTCCAATCGCCAGCACGACCAGATCGGGCTTATAATTGAAGGCTTCCTGCAGGTTTTGTTTCAGATCGTATGTGGCGTACTGCCGCTCAAAAGCAGCAATGTTCTTCGCAAGCATTTTCGGCGTCATGCCTGACGATTTGGCAAGCGAACGCGTCACAATGTGGACATAATCCTTTTCCAATGCACTCGCCGCCATCCCCCAGTTGCCTTCCCATCCAATCTTCGGCGCCGGTCCATGCAGCGTAATACTGTTACCCAGGAACAATATTTTCTCAAACCGGGGCGCGGCTTTTGGTTCGTCCGCCCGAACAATGCCGCCGAGGGCCAAGGCAAATCCGATCAGACCGCACAAAGTTACGAAGCCTGTTATACCATGTGGATGTTTCGTCATTGTGTTGCTCTCGCTATTTCAATTCTCGATTGTTAACCAGGTTCCAAGACAAGGGAAGCTTTAGGTGAGGGAGTGAATAGGGAGCAAACCAGACCCCTTATTTTTCTTCAGGAATTTTGCAACTCCCGATACAAGTCTGAAGCAAAATCCCCAGGCATTCCACTCAACATTAATCCTTTTTTGATGTGAATCTCACTGTTAAATGCATCTAATGCATTGCTAAAGACGCCCATTCGAACAAGTTCTTCACACATCCAGATGGTGTTTGCATTTAGCATCCGTGCACCAAAATACTTGTTTACTTGGTACATTTGATAAATTTCAGAACTCATTCTCAACCAAATTAGAAACCTTTGATCTTCGTAATAGTCAAGCTTCTTTGCTATTTCAGACGCCGCTGAAGTTATACGAGGGGATACGATATTTAGAATATGATAACTTAAATCAATCAGATGATCACAATCTTCACGAAGATCACAGCTTCCTCTTTCGCAATAGAACAATTGCCGATTAAACTCTCCTACTTCGACTTTATACCTGTCGTCAACATATTTTCCAAAACTAGGCCATGAGGTTGTTTTATATGGAAGATGTTTTGCTAGCTTGAGTAAACTATTCTCATAGTCAACGTTATTATTAATCGAAATCAATTTAGCTAGCTCACCAAAAGGAATACTTCCTTTCGGAGAAGGCCATTCTCGTGGATTCGCTGAGAGTAACTTGGTTTCATAGTTTTCCATGTTGATGCCTAACAGAAAAGATTATGGATGAACATCGAGAGGAAAAGAGCTGATTTTCGAATTTATCAGATCTGGAATTATATTTTGCGATGTGAATGAACGCAAAAAGAAGTCAGGTTTCCGAAACATAGAGACCTGACTCAATTTATTGCAACTGACTGATTGTATTTCCTGTTTGTGAAAATCCTTCCGGTCTCTCACTCTGGTTGATAACCGTGCCACATCCAGATCAGTGTGTCGGCAAGTGTCTGTTCAAACACTTTGCGATCACAGTGTCGGGTGCCACGGCTGAAAACATAGCGGTAATCATAACCTTTGGCCTTGAGAGCGGCAGCCGTACGTTCGTTGGCCATCACCCAGTTGTGATAGGTTTCTTCCGGATCGTTCGCACGCAGATCATTTTCTGCGACGTGAGTGAAAATGCGCAACGGTTTCTTATCACTGTTTTCAATCAGTTTCATACTGGAATGGTATTCCCACGCACCGAGGGGGTACTTTGCTTCTTCGGGGGCATCATCATCCTGTTGATCAACGAACGTTCCCGAGTACGTAATCAGCCGACGAAACAGGTCCGGACGAAACCAGCCCATCGTCAACGCAGCCGCCCCGCCGGAACTGCAACCCATCGTGGCGCGGCCCCAGGGATCGTCGGTAAACGCGATGTTTGGATAGGCGGCTCGGATCTCCTTGTTGTTCAGCACAGCCGGCAGGACTTCGTCGTTGATAAACCGGGCGTAGCGGTCGGACATCGTATCATATTCCAGACCGCGCTCGCTCCCCTTACCGTCGTTACCTCCGTTTTCGACGCCGATGACGATGAATGCCGGCAGCCTGCGTTCCGGGTCTTTGGAGATGGTCAGATTATCCAAGGCATTACGGACCAGGTCCATGCGACTCGGACCATCATGGGTCACGAGAATCGGTGCCTTGGTGCCGTCCTTGTAAGTGGCGGGAACATAAACGAAAATCTTACGCGTTTCACGCACAGGCTTTTTGAAATCGAGCGTCGTATCATCGCCGGGAAAAATCTTGCTGTCAGCCAGAGGCATCGAGAACTCGAAACTCTTCCCCTTCGGATTGCCCTGATCGGTGAGATCAGGGGCGATTTTATAGTCGGGACCAATGACAAAATTGCCATTGCCTTGCGTCCCAGGATTCTCCGTATCTTTCTCGGCTTTTTTCTCAGCGGAAAACACAAAACTGGAAGCGAAACCAGCGACAACCATTGTGAGCACACAACAGACATTTCTTAACAGGAGCCTGGAATTCAACAACATAAAACATCCCATCGATTGCAGGAGAACTTTGGGGGAAAACTGAAAACGTGAATATGAGACTACTCTAGTTCACGACTGTTTTCAATTTATCAGTCAAGAAATGTCCTCTTTTTAAACTTCCGTTTCCGGCACACGCGCGTCTTTCCCTGTCTGGCGCGGAAAAAACCGTTTCAATTTCAGAAACGGTCTTTCATAGCAGTGCCAGCTGATTGTTGCCAGAACCAGAATGATGGCCACTCCGACACAAAATGTGAGTGCCCCTCCAGCCACTTGTGTCAATCTCTTTCCAATATAAATGATAAACCTGATTCAAGGGAATCAATACCATCATCTGAAAAATGTAAATCGCATCACTGCGATTCCCGAAGTACCGCAACAGGTCTAACTCCAGCAACCGTTTCAGAGGACCAGTCGCTACATTTTCTTAGAAATCGTGCTCTGATACTGAATGGAATGGTAGCGCTGTCAGTTTCCTGTTGTCTGACGACAACCTCGGTTGGGTGGCACCCCATCGGGCAATCCAAAGCAGCAAATCAATCCTCATTCAGGTAACAGTGGAACAGAAAAGACGGGTGAAAATCTATCTTGAATAAAAATCGTTACCCGCGTTGAGTGCCGTTTTGTGATATGGTGTTGTCCTGCTCTGAAGTATTGGTCGGAATCCGCGGGTCTTTAATTGCCTGTCACAAAGGGATTACGTGGCATTCCGATATCGCTGTTGGAAAACCAGATGAAAAATACGAATTTCCGTAATTCGTCTCCTTGTCTGGCAGATAGAATATGAAAATTGACTTGTTTCATATTCATTTTTGAGGAGAAAAGCATGCTCGAAACTCAAAAGCATCCTCCCCGTGTTCGTCAAGGTTTCACACTGATCGAACTTTTGGTAGTGATCGCCATCATTGCCATTTTAATTGCGCTGTTGTTGCCGGCCGTTCAGCAGGCACGTGAAGCAGCACGCCGCAGTACCTGTAAAAACAGCCTGAAGCAACTCGGTTTAGCACTCCATAACTATCACGGTACCCACAGGGTCTTTTCCCCCGGGTTTGTGCGTGAATACGGTTTACCGACGGCAAATGATGGCACGACAGACCCCGGCGCCCGGCAAGGCAACTGGGCCTGGGGGGCGTTTATCCTCCCGTTTATGGAACAGGCATCGCTGTCCAACGCCCTCAACATTGGTCCGGTCACATGTGCCCAGGCGATGACCAATGCCACCTCTTTGAATTTGATGGCAAAACCGGTTGCCACGTATTTATGTCCCTCCGATCCTTCAAATGGAACAACCAGGTTTACGTTCTACAACACTTCGGGGGCAACCATCTCTACAACGCCGGCCCTTTCCAATTACATTGCCGCAAACGATTCTACAAACACTCGCCGGCAGGGTAATGGCATGTTTTTTATGGACAGTAAAGTTAGACTTCGCGACTTGACAGACGGCACCAGCAACACAATCGCGCTGGGCGAGCGTGCCGACGTCCTCTCCAACGGGATCACCGGTATAGACCCTGGCAACTCTGCGATATATACCGGGACTCTGAACACTCAAGCCGGGTGCGTGCTGTGCACTCGCGGCTCTCGAGAAGCCAGTTCGCTCGGTATCCGCGATGTGCTTGGCTCGGGTCTCTTAGAGATCAATGGTCCCCAAACTTTAGTCGGCTATTCCGAAAGTGGTGCGGCGCGTTCCTTTTCTTCGGCTCACAAAGGGGGTTGCCAATTTACCCTGGCCGATGGTTCCGTTCGCTTTATTAGTGAAAATGTGAATCTGACCTTGTTTCGTAATCTGATCAGTATCCGCGATGGCGCTGTGATTGGTGATTTTTAAACTGGAGCGAAGGCTGTTTACAGCAGGGATGCTTGTCCGTACCTGCAGGAGACGTTTCAAATCGAAAGTCGAATGATGCTCAAGAATCTTTTTTTAGCAATCTACGCAGGCTGCCTGGTCGCGGGTTGCGGAGGCTCGGGTGAAGAAGAGGCTCCACCGCTCGCCGAAGTCTCTGGGATGGTCACTTTGAATGGGAAACCGCTCCCTAAAGCGACGGTCATGTTTTTCCCTGTGAAGGAAGGGCGGGTTTCCACCGGCGTGACCGACGATAATGGAGCATACTCTTTATCTTACGAGCCATCCGTTCCCGGTGCGGTTAAAGGATTTCATCGTGTCGAGATTCGGACGGGCGGCGAAACGCTCGATGCCGATGGGCAATTGGTGGAGGAAGTTCCCGAAATTCTGCCTGAAAATTATCATAGTCAAACGCGACTCGCCGCCGAAGTGGGTGAACCACCCAATCAAATCAATTTTGAGCTCGTCAAGAAATAATCGAGGGAGAACTCACAAAAAGGCAAAGGAATTTATTGCGAGTACGCTACGCTGATACTGAGTATCTGCACGATTGCATTCTTCTTCCTGGCTATTGCTGGTAGACTGTGTTGTCTCTGTCGAGCTTGAAACTTCATGCTGTAAGCTGTGAAGCCGCTCTTCTGTCACTCTGTTTTTTTGTATTGGAATAACGATTTAACGTAAACGTACCAGTGGTTATGTCCGATCAACCTCATCTTGCCCTATTAATTGAAACGTCCCGCTCTTATGGGCGCGAATTATTGCAGGGGGTTCGACGATATTACGCCGAGCATGAGCCGTGGTCGATAGTGATGGAACAACGCTCGCTGGATTCTCCCTTTCCTTCCTGGCGGGGGGGGGGATGGCATCCTGGTTCGCACAAATTCGGCGGAGATGGCAGAAATAGTGGTAAAAGGTGCCATTCGTGTCAGGAACCTTTAATTGATATTTCAAGGGAATTTGATTCACAATTCCTGCTGAATGTTCATCTGAGTTGGTGCCGGTGATATCTGGTAGGATTTCATCACAGTTGGTTTCTTCCAGTTTTACTGCTTCAGGTTCTAACGGCGGCTGGCGCCGATCCGCTCATGGTTGGTGGGTGGTGCGAACGTACGAAGTTGATCTGCGGTTCCATTCCAAAAGTGCTTTGGGATCGAACGTCGCCAGGCCGACGGACACATAGGGCCGCAGCCTACTTTTGATGAGAATGGTTTCATGCTCTGGTGTTGTGAGTCAATCTGTCAATTTCCTGCTCGCTGCGCTCGGCCCGGATGTGCATCCCGGCCTGCCCTCAATTACATGTTAAATCACATAAGTTCGCTGTTCCTTTTATGCGTGCGATTGTTGAATCTGCAGATCATCGCCAAAGGCGTGGGACCGTCAAGGGGGAGTCGCTGCTCTTTCTCGCGAACGACTTACGATGCTCTGGGAAGTCATTGCGAAAGCAAAGGAAAGCGGAGTGAAACGCTACGATGTCGTTTGATAACTGAGGTGCGATTGAGCAGGGGTTTGCAAAATCTTGCTGAAACAAGCGGCTTATATAGTGCTGATTTTTTCAGGAGTTCAGAAACGTCAGCTGAACCAGTAGTGTTCTCGCGCGCGACGCAGGTAACAGCGAATCATTCCGAATGGCGCGATGCGGTCAAGTCCGATTTCTTCAGCGGGAAGTTACCGGATCTCAGCAGTGAAGATTCTGAACCGGTTCGGAAAGTGCCGCATTCTCACCAACAGAAACAGGGGAAACGATATGGTCCTCACTTCTGGTGACGATGATCTCACCGAGTCATTTCAAGAGACCGGACGCGGATTCCAAGTGTTTTCGGATACTGAAAACACACGCCTACGACTCCTGTACCACAGGTTCCGGCTCGTGAGTTGCTTTCGCTGCGTGACGCGGGAAAAAACGTTTCAGTTTAAGGAACTGTTTTTCATAGCAGTGCCAGCTGATGGTCGACAACACCAGGATGATGGCCACTCCGACACAAAATGTGAGCACACCGCTCCAGCCACTGACATCGCTCTCTTTCCAATATAAAAGATACAGCTGATTCAGAGGAATCAACACCATCATCTGAAAAATATAAATCGCATAACTGCGATTCCCGAAGTACCGCAACAGGTCTAACTCCAGAAACCGTTTCAGAGGCCTGATCGAGGAAGTATTCATCACCAGGAAAGCGATCAACAGTGCACAAATTCCGGCAAAGAGGGAATAACCTATCGTTTGGCTTGCCAGGCCTTCGATACGGAATCCACCATCACTCACGATCACTGCGATCAACGCCAGGACCAGAATCACAAAACTGGGAAACGCAAACCGTTCCAGACGCTTCCGTTGCTCTGCGTCTCTCAGCCAGACTGCAATCAAGGCGCCTGCACTCAAGGTGTCGAGCCGAAATAGCGTCAGAGTATAAATCGTCATCGGGTCTACGCCCTGATACCGGGCAACACACCGCAACACGATCGCGGTCAAAATCATTAATCCACAAAACACGCCGACATAACGTCGATTCAGCAGATAGATCACGAAAGGCCAGAAGAGGTAAAACTGTTCTTCAATCGCCAGCGACCAGAACGGCTGCACCACCATCGGCGGCGTACTCCCACCAAACACAGGCCCCCAGTTCTGCAGATATAGCAAGTACCAGATTTGATCGGGAAAGTCCGGGTTCTGAAAAAACAGCCACAAAATCACGCCGTAATACAGCGGAAAGATTCTCAAGATGCGTCGAAGATAAAAGTTGCGAAAAAAGTGCGGGTTCTCGCGAGAATCCAGCAGAATTCCCGTGATCAAGTAACCGGACAACACAAAAAACAGATCCACACCGCACCAGCAGGAACGAGACACCAGATCATAAACGTGACCGACAATGCCGGAACTGGTAATAATCAATCCACTGTGAAAAAACAGCACCAGCAAAATAGCAACGCCACGTATCCCATCCAGGGCAGGCACATGATTTGAAGAATTCACGGGTTCGAAATGAGGGGAGTTCATTTTAGGAAGCGTATCATAAGCAGTCGCGGGAAACAGGTGATTCAGTCCGGCTTGATTTTCAAACAGCCGTACCCCTGACACAATGACCTCTCGTGAGAAAGCGATTTAAGCGGCAATTTCTAGACGGGTCATAACGATTCTGCTGGTCGTAATGCTTGATCGCGCCCTGATTCACAAGGTGCACACAAGGCGAATACACCATCATCACGGAAAAACCATTTCTCGCTGGACGCAAGGGGAGTATGCCCAGTTAAATAGTCGTGATGTCAGACTTTGAAACCTGAATCACGCCGTAACAGCAGGGACCGCTGCAAGGTAATTCCTCAACGTGTTCCCGGAGAGTCCCGTGTCAGAACGCCCCGAACCACTGCAGAACAACAACTGGCCGCTGGCACGCAAGCTGGTGTGGGTCATTTTATTTCTCTGCGCATTGGCAGTGTTCGCTCCCGGATACTTTGCCGCTTTGAGACCAGCGGACGGGCAGGTCTTCGACTTCTTCAAAGAGTAGGCCGCCGTGAAGAACCGGCTGGCCGGTATACCCGTTTATGCCGATCAGGAACTGGCCCTGCAGAAACACTTGAATCTCAAACTCTCAAACCCGGAAGGGTTTTTCGACCGCTATAACACACACCCGCCCACAGCAAATCTGATCGCTGTCCCCTTTGCCTGGCTGTCGTACCAGGCAGCGCACCTGGCCTGGAATCTCACCTCAATCGCCATGCTCTGCCTGATCGTGTTCTGGATTGTCAAAGGACTCGAGATCCAAATGACGGCCTGGACAACCCTCGCACTCGTCACCCTGCTCCTCGCCTGTGATCGTATACAGCAAAGTCTGATTCAAGGTCAGCCAAATTTGTTGCTGACGCTGCTCATCGTCGGCGCGTGGCGGGCCGGCAGAGTCGGGAACTCTCTCGCCTCGGGCATGTGTCTCGGACTGGCGACCGCGGTGAAAATTTACCCCGCTTATCTGTTTCTGTATTTCCTGGTCCGACGGGACGGACGGGCGCTGGCGGGTGGGGCCATCTCGTTTGCTCTGATTACGCTGCTCACCGCTGCGGTTTTCGGCGTTGATGCCTACCGCGATTACCTGACCGTCGTGTTGCCCTCCATCTCCGACATCACCAACAACTGGGGCAACGCTTCGCTGCTCGCGTTCTGGGAACGACTGTTTGACCAATCATCGGACAGCACTCAAGCCCTGGTGAATTCACCCGTTCTGCTGCAGATTTCGGTCTGGTCGTCGTGGCTGATGATGACGGCGTTAGTCGTAATTTCCGTCTGGAAAACACGTGCCGAAACTTTCAGCAATGCAGGTTTCGCGATCACGATCGTCGCCATGCTGCTGATGTCGCCAACAACCTGGCACCACTATTTTATTATCCTGGCTTTCCCTGTCGGACTACTGCTGGCGCGTTACCAGCCACACACGGGAAAACGCTGGATTGTAAATCTGCTGATGCTCGCGCTGGCAATCAGCCCTCGCGTCGCCTGGGCACTGCTGATTCCAACACAGAAAGCAGCAGCCACCGCCACACCCTGGCAACAGGGCGGCATGGTTGCACTCCCCTGGCAATCACTCACAGCACTCTCTTACCAATGTTACGCACTGTTGATCATCATCGCCCTGCTCTGGCCAGATTTAAAAAAGTGTTCGGGTGAAGATAACAGGCAGATGCATTGAAACGGGTTTCGTCAGTTTCAGGATCTCAGACTGAGCGCGTAACTCCGCCGTCCACGCGAATGTTTTGACCGGTAATATATTTTGCACCATCGGACAGCAGAAAAGCAACGGTTTCTGAAATTTCGTCGGTCGTACCATAACGACCCATGGGAATACGGCTGAGAAACGCTGCTTTTTCCGGCAGGCTGTCAATAAATCCAGGCAGTATATTATTCATGCGGACGTTGACGGGCGCGTATTCATCTGCAAAAAGTTTGGTGAAGGCAGCCAGGCTGGCGCGAAACGCCCCGGATGTAGGAAACACGGGGTCCGGTTCAAAGGCAGCAAAGGTGGAAATATTGACAATCGGCCCCCCTCCTCCCGCTTGCAGAATCGGCGTCACCAGCCGCGCGATACGCACGACATTCAGGAAATACACATCCAGCGCGGCGTGCCAGTCCTCATCACTGATTTCAAGAATCTTACCTTTCGGCCCATGGCCGGCACTATTCACAACCGCATCGATCCTGCCAAACGAATCCATGGCGGTATCTACGAGGCGCTTGAGGTCCGCCATATTCTGATTGGAACCAGTGACGCCCACACCCCCCAGTTCCGTAGCCAGGGCTTCGCCGCGCCCCGAGGAAGACAGGATGACGACTTTGTAGTCGCGTTCAGCGAGCTTACGGGCAATGGCTGCCCCCATGCCGCTTCCGGCAGCAGTGACAAGTGCAACTTTGGCGGTCATGTTCTGCCTCTTTCCTGAGTCTCACGGCTCGGTAAACCCTGGTTCATAAAACGTTTCCAGCACTCAAACATCTTATAATCGTACACAACAAAGTTTGTTTCCACTACCGTTGCAATCCTGGCAGTAATCGCCGTCCTCAACAGGACAGGAAAAATAAATGCCTTCAGGTCGTTGCGATGCAGAAGTATGGGAGATATGATAAATATAGGCAATTTGCGTTCTTCGTTCGAGGTAGTAGCCACACTCGCCAGGCGCGTGGATGTTGATTCATCAGGCCCCTTTTCTAAGCGCAAATATGTACTAACCCTAGAGCTGATTTTTGAACAATCCAGAAGGAGGTCTTATCATGCAGCATTGTTTGATACTCGTATCCACATTGGCCGTGTCACATTTCGCCTCCATCGCTTATTCCCAACAGGATAATGCAAATCCACCAGAATCGCGGGAGCATTGGCGGATCATCTATGTGAGGGGCAAGAACATTGGATATGTTCACGATGCGGTCGAAACAGTCAACCGGGACGGGAAACTGGTTGTGGTCAATCAGCATTCTTCTGTCATTGACGTTTTACTGTCGCGCCGAAAAGATGATGTTGCCTCCGATACCCGTTCCAAAATTACGATTCAGTCTGAGGAAACGATCGACGGCGAAGTACTCGCCTTTCGATACCAGGTTCAGAACTCGCCATCGGCTACCATTCTCAAGGAGGGCCGTGTATCTGATGGTCAATTGCGGATTCAGACGAAAGCAAATGGCCGGGTGACAACAAAATCTAAAGACTATCCGAATGGTGTCAAAGGCCCGGCCTATGCCGATCGGATGCTGTTAAAGAATCCGCTGAAAGCAAACGAAACCAGGGTTATCACGACATTTGATCCCAGGTCCGCCAGTGTGGACACGATCCGTTTTGAGGCGCGTGATTATGAAAACGCGCTGCTCCAGGATGGGATAGAGAAACGTTTGCTGCATGTGGTGGTCACACACAGCATCGCGCCAACGCAGGAGTTTCATGAGTTCCTCGATGAAGAGGGTAACTCCTGGAAAACGACCGTTCCCTCTCAGGACATGGTGGTCTACACCACTTCGAAGGAAACTGCCCTCAATTTGTTCAAAGACGTCGGAAATCCTTAAACCGCACGTAAGAAAATTCTGTCTTAGCCACGCTCTGATGAGCGTGGCTTTTTTCCAGTCCAGGGTTTAAAAAGGGGCAAACTTGAAAGGGGAAAAGCAGAGTGCGCCGGGCCGGAACAATCACGAGGTCTCGTTACTCCGTGATTTTCACCGTCACCTTACCGCTGTTATCGGCCAGTTCATGCCAGGCGTCTTTGCAGCGCAGATACAACGTGCCGCTCGCGGGGGCTTTGAAGCTGCCGGTCTCGCCGAGTTCAAACGCTTCGCTGAGCCCGTATTCGTCAGCCTCGTTTTCAAACAGGACAACGCCCAGTAACCTGCCCTGTCCGTTCTCTGCCCCTTTGGCGGTGACCGGCTCCATTTCGCTGTCGGTTTTCCATTCCCCGTCTGTGGAAAACTGATATTCCTTACCTTCCTCTACTAAAACGCGGGAGGCTTGCCAGCCTTGATTGGCTTCAATTTTTGAGATCAGCGGACGAACCGAATTCAGTTTGCGGGATTTCGTTTTCCAGTCCCACTGGCATAAATCGCAGCGGTATCCCTGATTGAAGTGTTCGAGAAAAAACAGATACTCAAACGAAATCTCGCGGGCCATCGAACCGTACGTCTGATTAAACGAAGCCGGTTTATTCATCAACATGCCCAGTCCCAGCGGGCGAAAGCGGTCCGCATAATTCGGATTCGTCGCCAGCAGGTGACACAACGCCCACCGCCAGCAGTAATTCTGCCAGGAATCGCCGGAGATCTCTTCGGAATTGACAATCTCATTCAGACTTTTGGGATCACTGCGTTTAATGTACTCCACAACATAAGGTTCACAGTTGACGGCGAGAGGCTGTCCTCTTTGCGGAACCCCTTTCCAGTTATTCCCCATCTCAGCCATGCCTTCGCTGTACCAGACCGGTCCGGTGCGACCGAAATTCTGCGTGCAATACGCATGGACGGCTTCATGTTGTGGCGTTCCCCGATCCGCGGTCGCATACACAATCGCTTTGGCCGCCACCAGCTGATTGCCACGATACCTGGTGTGCCCAATGGTCACGCCGCCACCGCCGGCCACGGACTGCACTCCATTGGGATGGATACTGCCGGGTGGCCAGTTCGCCAGATCTTTCACCACATAACACTCAATCACACTCCGATTCGGGCTCCCCCAGTAAGTCGAAATAATGACCAGCATCTTTTCCAGCCGCTCAAGCAGATCCTTCGCTTCCGCCGCTGGCAGGTCGGTATGAATCAGAAAGTTTTTCGAACGGTAATCAGCGGGCAGAGTCGCCTGCTGCGCATTCGGACGGTTATTCCTTTTCCCCTTTCCCTGCGCATAAAGAGTGGAAACAGGGCCTGCTGTCAAAAACAGAACGAATATGAGCGCCGCAGAAAGCAGCGTTTTATTGAAAATTGCCTTTGAATACACAGTCGATAACCCTTTCACTGGATTCGGCCCGGCTTTGTTTTTTAGAAATGACTTCAAAAAGGGGTGCGATTACATTCTATCACAGACCTCACCTGAAACAAATTTGCTTCTCGAAACCGGCGAGATCACATCTCAAACGCTTGATATGTCAGCTCTACCCGTTTACTCTGAAATTGAAACCGTTTATAAAGAAGGTTTAGTTTTATTTGACATTGTCACAAGAGTGAGAGGTTTTCCCATGAACTATCTAACGCATATTCGAGCCGGTTTTCTACTGCTGCTGATTTCCTGTGTTCATTTGATACCGTCAAATGACGGTTTTGCTGAAGAACCACAATGGAAAGCGGGATCAGCCAGCGTTGTGATTACCCCCGAAGAGGACCTCTGGATGGCCGGATACGGGGGCCGCAAAGCACCCGCAGATGGTAAAATTCACGATCTCTGGCTCAAAGTGCTGGTGATTGAAGCCCGCGACGGACACCGGGGGGTTGTTGTTTCGACAGACACGCTGGGGATTCCGCAATCGATCTATAACAATGTCTGTGCCGCCCTCAAAGAAAAATTCAACCTCGAGCGCAGTCAGATCATGCTCAACAGCTCGCACACGCACTGCGGGCCCGTCTTGCGGGGCGCCCTGCATGATGTTTATCCGCTGACGCCGGAACATATCAAACAGATCAATGCGTATTCCGACAAGCTCGAACAAAAACTGGTCGACGCCGTCGGGACCGCCCTCAAAAACCTGGAACCGTCCACACTCTGGACAGGTGAAGGCTTCACCAGTTTCGCCGTCAACCGCCGCAACAATATGGAAGCGGATGTCCCCAAACTCAGAAAAGCGGATGAACTCAAAGGCCCCATCGACCATAGTGTTCCCGTTCTGGCCGTCAAAGACAAAAACGGCAAACTTAAAACGATCGTTTTCGGTTATGCCTGCCACAATACCACACTGGGAATCCAACAGTGGTGCGGCGACTATGCCGGTTTCGCTCAGTATGACCTCGAAGCCATGTTCCCGGGAGCCACCGCCATGTTTTACATGGGCTGCGGTGCAGACCAGAACCCGCTACCCCGCAGAACTCAGGATCTGGCAGAATCGTATGGTTCCCGATTGGCTCACGCGGTCGCTGATACCGTGCGTCTGCCGATGGTGGAACTCGACCCCGAATTGAAAACCGAACTGGAAATCGTCGATATCAAGCTGGGCGACGCACCCACGAAAGCAGAACTGGAAAAAATCGCCGCCGGAAATCCCGATTCCTACATCACACGCTGGGGCACCAGGCTGCTCAAACAGCTCAACGAAGGCAAACCGTTCATCACCGCTTATCCGTTTCCCGTGCAGACCTGGTTTCTGGGCAACCGACAGCTCTGGATCACGATTGGCGGCGAAGTGGTCGTCGATTATGCACTGGGAATGAAAAAAGAGTTTGGTCCTTCCACCTGGGTCGCCGGTTATTGCAACGATGTGATGGCATACACGCCTTCACTGAGGGTCCTTGAAGAAGACGTTCCCCCGCGCAAGTCGTCCCGCTGGGGTTACGAAGGCAACACCTCCATGATCGTCTATGGCATGCCCGCTCAACGCTGGTCCGAAGAAATCGAAGACAAAATTGTCGAAAGCGCCAGACGGCAGGTCAAACGGGTCCGCAATGGAAAATAGCCCCGGCTTTCGTTAAGATAGCCACTTTCGAGCCCGAATTTCACTGCAGAAGACCAGCTTCTAGGGATGTTTTACGTTTTTGACAGTCCTGCCGTTTGTCGATCGGGATACGACATCATAGAATGCAGCTATTCAGATCATAAAAGAAACATGAGTCAACTCAGGTTGCCTGTGGTCACCTGAAATCGAAATTTACCCATTTACGTAGCACTGAGGAGAGATTAATGGCTTCCGGAAATCCTTTTGGCGCGGAAGGTCAATTAAAGACAGCGAGCGGTGAGTACACTTATTACCGGTTACAGAAACTCATCGATGATGGCATCGGCAATGTAGAAGTGTTGCCTTATTCGATCCGCGTGCTGCTGGAATCATGTCTGCGAAATGTAGACGGTTTCATCGTCAACGAAGCCGACGTCATTAATCTGGCTAACTGGAGTGCCGAATCTCCCAACCCCGTGGAAGTCCCTTTCAAGCCAGGTCGCGTCGTACTGCAGGATTTCACCGGCGTGCCCGCGGTCGTTGATCTCGCGGCCCTCAGAAGCGCCATGGTGCGTCTCGGCGGCGATCCTCAGAAAATCAATCCGCTTGTTCCCTGCGATCTGGTCATCGACCACTCGGTTCAGGTGGATGAGTTTGCCACACGACTCTCCCTGCAGCACAATGTCGAAAAAGAATTTGAACGTAACCAGGAACGTTATCAGTTCCTCCGTTGGGGACAGCAGGCCCTCGACAACTTCGGCGTCGTGCCTCCTGCCACCGGGATTGTGCATCAGGTTAATCTCGAATATCTGGCCAAAGTCGTACTGTCCAAAGACGGCGTTGTGTATCCCGACAGTCTGGTCGGAACCGACAGCCATACCACCATGATCAACGGCCTGGGTGTCGTTGGCTGGGGTGTCGGCGGTATCGAAGCCGAAGCCGTCATGCTCGGACAACCAATTTACATGCTGACCCCGGAAGTCGTTGGCTTCAAACTCAGCGGGAAACTTCCCGAAGGCGCCACTGCAACCGACCTGGTTCTGCGCATCGTACAGATGTTGCGCGAACATGGTGTGGTCGGCAAGTTTGTCGAATTCTTCGGCCCCGGCTTATCGAACATGAGTCTGGCAGACCGGGCAACGATCGCGAACATGGCTCCCGAATACGGGGCTACCATCGGTTTCTTCCCCGTCGATGATGAAACACTGAATTACATGCGACGCACCGGACGGACCGACGACGAAGTCGATCTGGTCGAATGCTACTATAAAGCACAGGGCCTGTTCCGCACCGACAGCTCACCCGAGCCCCGGTTTACCAGCCAGCTGAAACTCGACATCTCTACCATTGAAGTTTCACTCGCCGGCCCCAAACGGCCACAGGACCGGATCGCTCTAACCGATATGAAATCGCACTGGCACAGTGATCTGAGCAAAACGTTCGGCAAAAAAGATCCTTCGGAAACCAGTGTGCCGGTCGAATATGACGGCAAGAAATTCCAGCTTGAAGATGGCTCCGTCGTCATCGCCGCCATCACCAGTTGTACCAACACCAGTAACCCGTCAGTCATGATGGGCGCCGGACTCCTGGCAAAGAAGGCTGCTGAAAAAGGGCTCACACGCAAACCCTGGGTCAAAACCAGCCTGGCTCCCGGAAGCCGCGTTGTCACCGATTACCTGGATAAAGCCGGCCTGACGCCTTACCTCGATCAACTCGGCTTCAATCTGGTCGGTTATGGCTGCACCACCTGTATCGGCAACAGTGGTCCGCTGCCTCCCCCGATTTCCAAAGCCATCAATGAGAATGACATTGTCGCCGCCGCCGTGCTTTCCGGTAACCGCAACTTCGAAGGCCGTATCAGCCCCGATGTGCGGGCCAACTATCTGGCCAGCCCGCCGCTTGTGGTCGCTTACGCAATCGCAGGCACCACTGACATTGACCTGACCACCGAACCGCTCGGGCAGGATCAGGCGGGTAACGACGTCTTCCTGAAAGATCTCTGGCCATCACAGGCGGAAGTCAACGCGACGATGGAAGCATCGATCACGCCCGAAATGTTCCGCGAACAATACGGCAAAGCCACCGAAGGTTCTCCTGAATGGCAGGCCATCAATGGCGGCGACGGAGATATCTTCGAATGGGATGAACACAGTACCTACATTCAGGAACCGCCATTTTTCGTCGATATGCCGACCACGCCCGCGCCCATCAGTTCCATCAACGGCGCGCGCGTGCTGGTCTCTGTAGGTGACTCTGTCACCACCGACCATATTTCCCCCGCCGGTGCGATCAAAGCCGATTCCCCTGCCGGAAAATATCTGCAGGAACATGGGATTACTCCCGAAAACTTCAACAGCTACGGCAGCCGCCGCGGTAATGACCGGGTGATGACACGCGGTACCTTCGCCAACATCCGACTCAGCAATCTGCTGGCTCCCGGAACCAGTGGCGGCGTGACAACCTACCTGCCCACCGGCGAACAGACTTCCATTTACGAAGCATCGCTCAAATACAAAGAAGCGGGCACACCGCTGGTTGTACTGGCTGGCGGCGATTACGGCATGGGCTCTTCACGCGACTGGGCCGCCAAGGGAACATTCCTGCTCGGCGTCAAAGCCGTGATTGCGACATCGTTCGAGAGAATTCACCGTTCGAACCTGGTCGGCATGGGTGTCTTGCCATTGGAATTCCGCAAAGGTGAAAGCCGCGAAGAACTCGGCCTGGACGGCACAGAAACGTTTGACATTGAACTGGATGACAATCTGAAACCAGGTCAGGCCATTCGTGTGACCGCCACCAAAGAGGATGGCACACTGATGCTGTTTACCGCACAATGCCGCGTAGATACACCAGTCGAAGTGGAATACTATCGCAACGGCGGTATCCTCCACAAAGTACTCCGCGATCTGGCACAAGCCTGATTTGATGACGTCTGCCTATGAAACCGATCTGATTGTCGAGGAATACCTGGATGGGGCTCGCATCGATCGGTTTCTCAGTCGCCATTTTCGAAATTATTCGACGCACCGCCTGCAACGCATCGTGCAGGCCGGTTTTGCCAAAGTCAATGGAGTACACGCTGATCCGTTACAGCGAGTTTTCCGCGGACAACAGGTGAGCATCGTACTCGTCGAACCTCCCGACAAAACCTACGATCCGGAACCGCTGCCGCTGGAAATGCTGTTTGAAGATGCATGGATGATGATTATCAACAAACCTCCCGGAATCATCGCGCACCCCGCCGGCAATATTCTGTCGGGCACGATCGCCAACGCCCTTCAGTATTATCTCGATCAGCAAACGGGCATTCGCAGCCTGTTACGCCCGGGCATCGTGCACCGTCTCGATCAGTTCACCAGCGGCATCCTGATCGTCGCGAAAGAACATCTGGCACATCGCGGCCTGTCGATCCAGTTTCAGAAAAATCAGATCAGCAAATCGTATCTGGCAATTGTGCGGGGCAATCCTGAACAGGATACATTTGAAAACAGAGCCGCCATCGGCGAACACCCCACACAGAACGGCGTCTGCATGTCAACGCATCCGCAGGCGCTGCACGCGAAAGCAGCTTTCACGCAGTTTGAAGTGCTGGAACGCTTTCCGGAATACGCGCTGGTGCGTGCGTTTCCGCAGTCGGGTCGCCTGCATCAGATCCGCGTGCATCTGTCCGACCTGGGATATCCCGTCATTGCCGACGATTTCTATGGCAACGATGCAAAACTTCTGGACGATCGAGAATTGATTACCAGACAGGCTCTGCACGCCGAACAGATTGAGTTCGCGCATCCGGTCACCGATCTGCGTATGAAAATATCCGCGGGAGCACCTGATGATTTCCATCAGGCGCTCGAGCGGTTACGAAGTACCTGGAACGCGCCTCATTTAAACTAAAACACCTGCTATTATTCCCGGTCCGAATGGCCTTGGAGACACCACGCGTAACCCGAATTCAAATCAGACCTCAACGGTTTCCTGTTCATCCAGCTCAGTTTCTTCGATTTCTTCTTTGCCTTCTAACCGTGCTGCATTCGCTTTGATGACTTTGGACTCTTCAAACAGACGATCCAGACTCATTTTTTCGAACGCATCAAAGGCGGCGACTTTATAGCATTCTGCCATCGTTGGATAATTAAAGACCGCATTGCGGAAGTACTCGATTGTGCCTCCGAATGACATCACGGTCTGCCCGATGTGTACGATTTCCGTGGCAGCTTCGCCAATCACATGGATGCCCAGAATTTTTAATGTTTCACGATGAAACAGAATCTTCAGCATGCCCTCACGGTCACCGGAGATCTGTCCCCGTGCGATTTCCCGATAGCGGGCCGCTCCGACTTCATAGGGGATATGCGCGTCGGTCAACTGCTGCTCGGTCTTGCCGACCATCGAAATTTCGGGAATGGTAAATAAACCGTAGGGCATGATATCGAACGCTTCAAACGGTTCGTTGAAGGCATTACAGACCACACGCCGTCCCTGTTCCATCGACACACTGGCCAGCGCTGGAAAACCGACAATATCGCCGGCCCCGTAGATGTGGGGCACCCAGGTCTGATGCTCTTCGTTGCACCACAGACGACCACGTTCATCCGGTTCCAGACCAGCTGCCTGGAAATTCAATTCATCGGCATCACCCACACGGCCGACCGTATACAGCACCGAATCGGCGACCAGACGCTTGCCGCTCTCCGTCTGGACGGCTGCCATCGAATCGGAAAATCGTTCGATCCCCACCACCTCTTCTCCCATCCGGAAGATCATTCCCAGCGAGCGGGCATGGTGAATCAAGGCATCGATAATTTCGCTGTCACAGAACTCGAGCAAACGCTCGCGACCATCCAGAACGGTCACTTCGACTCCCAGAGTCGCAAACATGATGGCATATTCAATTCCAATCACACCGCCGCCGACGACAATCATTGATCGGGGGATCTCTTTCAGATCAATGATTTCGTCGGAATCGAAGATCGTTTTGCCATCAAAGGGAATGTGAGGAGGCCGTGAAGGCTTGGTCCCGGTCGCCACCAGAATGAAATCACCATACAATTGTTTCCGTCCTGCTTCACAATCGACTTCCACTTCGTGCGGACTGATGAATTTGGCTTCGCCGATGAAAATTTCAACGCCGTTTCGTTCCAGCTGATCGTGAATAATTTCGAGTTCATGCTCCGCGACGTCAGCCAGTTTCAGACGCAAATCCTGCATCGTGATCCGGCGTTTCCGGCGATACCACTTGCTGTAAACATCACGATGACGATATCCCGTGAGATACAAAATCGCTTCTCGCATCGTTTTTGAAGGGATCGTGCCTTTATGCAGACAGACGCCCCCCATGCCCCGAAAATTGCGCTCAATAATGGCAACACGCTTTCCAAGCTTCGATGCCGCGATCGCGGCTTTATGTCCCGCAGGACCACTACCAATAATTACAATGTCGTATTTCATGGGATCAATCTCGATGTGAATGGCCCACTCTCTCAACCCAGGATTTCCCGCCCCAAATGTTAAGCCAAGGAGTCTAGCCAGTCTTTTCCGTGTAAACAATCTCCTCTTTCTTCGTCCTTGAGGTGTTTTGGAAAAGATATAAAGATTGAAGCAATTCCCGAAACAAGCTATTTTGCGTTAATGTTGACGGTTATACTGACTGTATCACTCCAACAATGACTGGCATCAGAAGGAGAATTCCTCCCGCCAGGAATAAAGGATGAGCCTGCCTTCCCTCTGACTGTTCCGCGTTATGATGACCGACTAAAGGAACGAAATATGAATCACAAGATCCGAAAAATCTGGAATATCCCCGAGCATGAACATACGCCTTACGACGTCTATCAGAATCGCAAAGCACACCGCCGGGAGTTTCTGAAAATGATGGGTTACGGGCTGGGCGTCGCCGGTTTTGCCGACCTGCTCTCCGGTTGCAAACAGGCCACTCAAGAGGAAATCGAGAAAGCAGGGGCCGTCGAACCGCTGCCGGAAGCACTGCAAGGGGTCTACCCTGCCCCCCGCAATCAAACTTTCGAGTACGGCCGCCCTGAAACGGCGGAGAAAGAGGCCGTCGAGTTCACCAACTTTTATGAATTCACAGGACCGACGACCAAAGAAGCCTGGAAGTACGTGGAAAAATTCGAAACAACTCCCTGGTCGGTCACTATCGAAGGGGAATGTGAAAAACCCCGCACGTTTGACTTGGACGATCTATACAAGGAGATGAAATTCGAAGAGCGCGCCTATCGGCATCGCTGCGTTGAAACCTGGGCCATGTGTGTTCCCTGGACCGGATTTCCCCTTGCCAGCTTATTGAAACTTGTCGAACCCAAAGCGTCTGCCAGGTTTGTGGCCTTTGAAACCTTCAACAAACCGAGCGAAGCCCCGTATATGGAAAAGAGTGGTCCTACCACCTGGCCTTGGCCTTACACCGAAGCATTAAGCATCGAGGAAGCCATGAACGACCTGGCGTTTATCGCGACCGGCCTGTATGGGAAGCCACTTTTGAAACAGAGTGGCGCCCCGATCCGTCTCGTCGTCCCCTGGAAATACGGCTTCAAATCCGGCAAATCGATTGTCAAAATCAAACTCACGACCGAACAGCCGGCCACCTTCTGGAATACCGTGAATCCGAACGAATACGGGTTCGTCGCGAATGTGAATCCCAAAGTCCACCACCCCCGCTGGAGCCAGCGCACTGAATGGATGCTGGGCACCCAGGAACGTTTCGACACCCAGTTGTATAACGGTTACGGAGAATATGTCGGCGGCCTCTACCCTGCCTGAACGGCATTCGCCATCAACCGGGATCGAAATTTCTCAACAAAAAAAGCACAGGCGAGGAGTACTTCGCCTGTGCTTCATTTAATTGATTGACTCAGCCTGCCAACCATTGGATTTCATTAGTCGTCCGAAGAAAACATCATCACAATCCGCAGGACATACCAGAACAGTGTGGCGACAGAAGCAAACAGAGCCAATGAAGCCGACACGTATTGATCGGTCGAGTATTGATGTAACACGTTCGATGTTTCATACAGAATGAAGCCACTCATCAGCAGCACCATCGCACCGGCAAACCAGATCCCCAGTGAGAATCCGAAAATCGCACCACCGATGGCGATTCCGATTGCCGCCAGCATGGCAATTGTCAGGCCCCCTCCGAGGTAGGAGAAATTAGCGCCCGTCACAAACACGTAAGCAGTCAGTCCGCCAAAAATACAGAGCGTAATGATCGCGGCGACAGGAATGACGGTCGGATTCGAGAATTCGCTGGCAATATACAGGATGGGAACAAAGATCAGCGCCTCAGCGACGATATACAGCCCCAGACCGGCATACTGCGTACCCAGTGACTTGGCGCTGGATGCCATTGAACTGGCAACCCAACTGGCGCCCATGAAAGCGATCAGCACCAGCCACATATTACCCGTGAAGGCACTGAGGATCGGATCTCTCAGCCCGGGCGTGCTGAGAATGATCGATTCCAACCCCATGAAGGCCAGAATCGCACCTGCCAGGTGCATGTAGGTTTTGCGGATAAACGTAGCACGTTCGGATGCAATCGCATCAATGGCGAATGCGCCGCCACCCGCTGTTGTATCCTGGTCATAATAATCAGGAGTTAAGTTGTTCATTGACAGTATTCTCCAGTTTGTGAGATGGGATGTTCCAGACGAACACGGTTTGGTCATCAATTCATATTTTGTTCTGTTGGCGGTACAATCTGAGCATCCGCTGACAAGCACGACAATTATAGATCACGGTGCACATATTTCAAGTAGCAGCAGAAACTCTTTTTCATTCACATTGATCGAAATGAAAACCCGCGCCCCGAAAAAGCGTCCACTGGTTTCGTTGTATCAGCCCGTCCGTTCTGTTATTTCATACGATAGTCTATATCAGATCGATTAAAGAATTCTAGAATATTAATGTGAAAGCCTACGAAATTTTTGATGAAATGAACGATTTAAAAACAGAACAAATCGACAAAAAGTGGGAATTCTGGATCGATGTGGGCGGAACGTTCACGGACTGTATCGCGCGGTCGCCGGAAAATGAGTTCATTCCCTTTAAGACTCTTAGTTCGGGTATCACCAAAGGGCGGATTCAACAAATCTGCAATCCGACCTCGATTGTCGACCCTTCCCGCTGCGGCGACCCGGCAGAGTTCTGGCAGGAGTATCAAATTGAATTTCTGAATGAAGAGGGACAACCCATTCATTCGGCACAAGTGACCACCTTTGACACAACTACCGGCACTTTAGCATTCACAGCCCCCCTGCCCGCTTCGGTTAAAACAGCCACCGGTTATGAACTCTCATCCGGAGAAGAGGCCCCCGTGCTGGCGATTCGCTGGATCCTCGGCCTGAAAAAGTCGGACACGATTTCCGATGTCAGCGTCAAACTGGGCACCACGCGAGGCACGAATGCCCTGCTCACCCGCAATGGTGCCCGCACCGCTTTCATTACCACACTAGGTTTCGCCGATGTCCTGTTAATCGGTAATCAGGACCGCCCCCGCCTGTTCGATCTGGTCATCCAGAAACCGGAGCCCCTGTTCGAAACTGCTGTGGAAATTGACGAACGCATCACTGCGGAGGGCGCCGTACTTCGCGCGCCTGATCCCGAGACCATTCGTCAGCAACTGAAGGAACTCAAAGCAACGGGCGTGGAATCGCTGGCGATCTGTCTGCTGCATTCCTTCGCCAATCCCGAGCACGAAGAACTGGTCGCCAGACTTGCGGAAGAGGCCGGTTTTGAAGAGATCAGCGTTTCCAGCCGCCTCTCGCCGTTGATTAAAATCGTCTCCCGCGGCGATACGACAGTCATGGACGCCTACCTGAATCCGATCCTCAAAGATTACATCAAAAAACTCCGCACACCGCTACAGAACTGCGATTTGAAACTGATGACATCCGCCGGCGGTCTGGTTGATGCCGCGCATTTTGTCGGCAAAGACAGCATCCTGTCCGGCCCTGCGGGGGGCGTGATTGGTTTTTCCCGCGTGGCAGAAGTCGCCGGCTTCCCGAAATCGATCGGCTTTGACATGGGGGGGACCAGCACCGATGTCTCACGCTTTGATGGTGTGTACGAGCTCGAATTCGAAACCCGCAAAGCGGGCGTGCGGATTGTCGCGCCGATGCTGAGCATCGAAACCGTCGCGGCGGGCGGCGGGAGCATCTGCGGCTTTGACGGTATCAAGCTGCACGTCGGCCCCGCCAGCGCAGGTGCCAACCCGGGCCCTGCCTGTTACGGACGAGGCGGCCCGTTGACAGTGACCGACCTGAACCTTTACCTCGGCAAAATTATCCCAGGCCGTTTTCCGTTCGCACTGGATCGCAGTGCTGTCGAGCAGAGACTGACGCAGCTCTGCGAGGAAATCGCCGCTTCGCCGATGGGAAAAACTTACACACCGCTCGAACTGGCGGAAGGTTTTCTGCAAATCGCCAACGCCAACATGGTCCGCGCGATTCGCAATATCTCTGTCGCCCGCGGCTATGATCCGGCCGATTATGTGCTGGTCAGCTTCGGTGGTGCCGGCTCACAACACGCGTGTGCGATCGCCCGCGCGCTGGGCATTCGGGAAGTTCTGATTCACCCTTATTCCGGAATCTTAAGTGCGTTCGGCATCGGACAGGCCGATGTGCGGCGGTTCGGCCAGCAGTCGGTTCTCAAAACCTGGTCTGCCGAATTGAAACAGGAACTGCAATCCCGGTTTGCGCAACTCGATCAAAGTGTGAGGGAAGAAGTCCGCGCCGAAGGCATCCCGCCGAAACGGATTGACGAACCGCAGCATTCCCTCGAAATGCGGTATCTGGGCACCGACGCCACGATCCAGGTTCTCAGTCAGCCAGGTCAGGACGAATTGACCTTCTTCGAACAGGAACACCGGCGGCTTTACGGCTACACCCACAAGGAACGGGCCGTGGAAGTCACCGCGCTGCGGACGGAAATTGTGGGACGGATGGAAGAACCGAACCTGCCTGCCTCGGAATTGATTTCACGGGTTCCCACGCCACAGGAAACCACGGAAACCCAGTTTCAGGGCACGCTGCAACAATCAGCCGTTTATCTGCGCGATGAATTACGCCCCGGCGACAGGATCTCCGGACCGGCGATCATCTGCGAAGCAATTTCGACTGTGATCATCGATCCCGGCTTCGATGCTGAAATTTTATCCCGGGGCGAAACGCTGATTTGCGAGACAGCCAAAAACACCGGCACCCAGCACGGCATCAGCACCGAAGCTGACCCTGTCATGCTGGAGATTTTTAATAATCTGTTCGCTTCCATCGCCGAGCAGATGGGAATTACGCTGCAGAAAACTTCGATCTCGACCAACGTGAAAGAACGGCTCGATTTCAGTTGCGCCGTCTTTTCCGCAACCGGCGATCTGGTCGTGAATGCCCCGCATATACCCGTGCATCTGGGAGCCATGAGTGAAACGGTCAAACGCATCATCGCCGATAACCCGGAGCTGGCACCCGGCGATGTGTTTGTGACCAACGATCCTTATCGAGGCGGTTCGCATCTTCCCGATGTGACGGTCATCACTCCCGTGCATCACCCGGAATCCAAAACGCTGCTGTTCTTTACCGCCAGCCGCGCCCATCATGCGGAAATTGGGGGCATCGTGCCCGGCAGTATGCCGCCGTTCTCGAAAACACTGGCCGACGAAGGGGCGCTGATCCGGAATTTCAAACTGGTCGACCGGGGCGAATCGCGAGAAGCGGAACTGCGTGCGTTACTGCTTTCAGGCGAACACCCGTCCCGCGCGGTCGTTGATAATCTGGCCGATGTCGCTGCGCAGGTCGCCGCCAATAATTGTGGTGTGATGCTGTTAAATGATCTTGTGCGCCGCTATTCGCTGCCCGTTGTTCAGGCCTATATGATTCATATTCAGCAGGCCGCGACTCAGAAGATGCAACTGGCACTCGACCAGATTACAGACGGAGTTTATGTATTTACCGATCATCTGGATAACGGCGCGCCCCTGGTAGTAAAAATTACGATCAAGGGCACGTCCGCCATCGTTGACTTCACCGGAACCGGCCCCGTGCTGGAAACCAACCTGAATGCCAACCGCGCGATTGTGAACGCCGCCGTGCTGTATGTCTTTCGCTGTCTGATCCAGGAAGATATCCCGCTCAACAGCGGCGTGTTGGCGCCGATTGAAATTATTCTGCCTGAGTGTTTTCTGAATCCACCGGAACGGGAAACGCCCGCAGAATGCGCGGCGATGGTGGGGGGCAATGTGGAAACCTCACAACGGATCGTCGATACGCTGCTCGGCGCTTTAAACAAGGCGGCTGCCAGCCAGGGCACGATGAATAACCTGACGTTCGGCGATGAGACCTTCGGCTATTATGAAACGATCTGTGGCGGCAGCGGCGCGACCGCAGACAGTGACGGCACCGACGCCGTGCACACACACATGACCAATACCCGGCTCACTGATGCGGAAATCATTGAACGCCGCTATCCCGTGCGTCTGCATGAATTTTCGATTCGCAAAGGCTCGGGTGGCGCAGGACACCATCAAGGCGGCGACGGAATTGTCCGCCGGATTGAATTCCTGAAACCCTTGAAAATCTCGCTGATTTCCGAGCGACGGGGCGCATATCCCCCGTTTGGCCTCGAAGGGGGTTCGCCCGGGCAGATCGGAGAAAACCTGCTGAAAAAGGCAAACCAGACCGCTGAAGAATCGCTGGGCGGCAAGTTTTCCGTTTCTGTTGAAGCCGGTGATCTCTTAACGATCAAAACTCCCGGTGGCGGCGGATTCGGAACGCCAGAATCAAAATAACCGCGCCTGACAAAACGAATCAAAGTCCGGCCAGATGCGATTCGACAATTTGTTCACCAGTTCAAATCCACAACGGCTGATATCTGCAGCAGGAATTACCGGGTTCACAACATTATTGGGGATATCTGCTTTGTGATTTTTGTGGCGAGGCGGTAAGGTGACGCATACCGTTTTTGGCTGAGAAATCAGATCGCTGACCGTTTATTATTGATTCAAAGAAGGAAATGTACCGTGTCCGAAAACCGTCGCGCAGAAGTTGATGCCGCCTTGGCCGATGTTGATTTCGACAAATTCAATTATCAGGTTGTCTTTGAAACCTCCAAAGGCACCATCAAAATGGACCTGTATCCCGATGTCGCACCGGGACACTGCCAGAATATTATCGGCCTGACGAAAATCGGCTTTTACGATGGGATTATCTTCCATCGCGTGATTCCTGATTTCGTGGTTCAGGTCGGATGTCCAAAGGGAACCGGCACCGGCGGACCGGGATATACGATTGATGCCGAGTTCAACAAGCTGCTTCACGAAACCGGCGTCCTGTCGATGGCCCGTACGAATGATCCTAATTCGGCCGGCTCGCAATTCTTTATCTGCCTGGGACGTGTCCCGCATCTCGACAATCAATACACGGTGTTCGGCAAAACCAGCGATGCCGAAAGTGAAGCCGTCGTATTGTCGATCGGTGATGTCGAAACCAATCACAGCGATCGCCCCCTCGAAGATGTGAAAATCATCTCATCTGAGGTCATCGTCACTGAAAAGTAGTTTCTATGAACGTAGATCGGTCTTCACTGCAGACAGGCACACAAGTGCGACAGGCATGTCGCGCAGGAACATTCACCGGGCAAACGTCGGGACTGGCTCCCGGCTTTGCCCAGGCGAATCTGGTGATTCTCCGTAAGCAGGACGCCTCTCAGTTTCTCGAATTCTGTCAGAAAAACCCCAAGCCCTGTCCGCTGCTGGAAGTCACTGAAGCCGGCGACACAAGTCTCCGTAAGCTGGCACAAAACACAGATCTTCGGACCGATCTCCCCCGCTATCGTGTCTGGAAACAGGGCGACCTCGTTGAGGAACCGACCGACATCAGACCTCTCTGGCAGGAGGATCTCGTCTCATTTCTGATTGGTTGTTCTTTTACGTTTGAAGCGGCTTTAATCGATTCAGGAATCTCCGTCAGACACATAGATCTCGGTCTGAACGTGCCCATGTATCGCACGACGATTCCCTGCGAATCGGCGGGAATCTTTTCCGGTCCGCTGGTCGTTTCGATGCGCCCCTTCAAGCCGCCCGACGCCATTCGCGCGGTTCAGATCACCGGCCGTTTCCCCGCCGTACATGGCGCTCCCGTCCATCTCGGATTCCCGGAGCAACTGGGAATTACGGATCTGACTCAGCCCGACTTTGGTGATGCCGTTCCGGTCGAGCCGGACGAACTTCCTGTTTTCTGGGCCTGCGGTGTCACTCCTCAGGCGGTGTTGATGGAAGCGAAGCTGGAATTCGCTATCACTCATAGCCCCGGCTGCATGTTTGTTTCTGATCTGAAAGACGAAGCTTTGGCGATTTCGTAATTCGAGCCGAACGCGTCGAGCGGAAAACAGCTTACTGAATCAGAAGAAATCAAGTCGTGAACAGACAGCGGCGAACGTGTTATTCTGTAGCAGCAACGGCACTGTTGGATGGGTCAAACTTTGGCATCCTGACTCCCGGACGAGTCAGAGATTTTGGCACCATGATGCAGGGTATTTCAGGAATGCGATTCGATCTCGGTTGATTCTCTGGTAGCCAGATCGGTCTCGGGCAGATGAATCGAACGGATGCGATAGTTTTCCCACATCAGTGAAAAAGCAAAACAGGGCTCGCGGTCGAGACGGTACGCGACCGGCTGGCTTTCCCAGAAGCTCATCAGGTTGCCTTGCGGGGGGTTTGTATAGAGACGCCGTTTACAACTGGGACAAACCATACCAAACGGCGTAGCCTGATCCTCAAGGAGTTGGTGTGCCAGACAAATTGTTGTTGTTTGTTCGTTTCTCATGTCTGTCAATTATATCCGGCTGGTGAGACCCTCATCCAGTTTTTTTTCTAAATCACCCTGCGGAATTCGCTGATATTAGAATTCTGTACCTCTCTTTTAAGGAGCTTTCGCAGATTTCGAATTCCGATCATCCCCTACATTCCGTAAAATCCCTCCAAATCTCACGATTTGATTAGAGTTAGCATCTCTGTCCGGACAAGCCTGCCCGATTCCTGTCGTCTAGACCTCTGAATCATCGCATCCTGGAAACCAGTTTGGTATAAAATAGGTCCTGACTTAAAGTTGCCCCATCGCTTGAATGACAGCAGCTTCTCACATTTCTGAACATAAACTCTGGTAGCTGATTAATGACAATCGACCTTTCGACACAATTAAAAGGTGTGCTCCCTCCGGTGATTACTCCTCTGACGCCGGAACGCAGACTGGACCCTGGATCGGCGGAATCCGTTTACCGCTTCATGCTGAAGCAGGGCGTGCATGGAATCTTTTTATTCGGCACGTCGGGTGAAGGCCCGTTGCTGTGTGACGCAGATCGGCAGCAGGCGACCGAAATTGCGGTTAAGGTAATTGACGGTCGTGTCCCCCTCCTGGTGGGGGTGATCGCGCCGGGTACCGAGCAGATTATTGAACAGGCCAAAGTCGCCAAAGCACAAGGGGCAGACGCCATTGTCGTTTGTCCGCCCTTTTATTATCCGGCGGGTCAGCAGGACATGCTGGTCCATTTTCGCACCATTCGCGAAACCGTTGACATTCCGATTTTTGCTTACGACATTCCCGTGATGACCAAAGTCAAAATTGAGATGGATACTCTGATGACATTGGGAAAAGAGGGCACCATCATCGGCGTCAAAGATTCCAGCGGCGATGCGGTCAGCTTCCATCGCCTGGTCGCCAATAAACCCAAGGGAATGAAGCTGTTTACCGGAGCCGAAATGCTGGTGCATGCGGTTGTACTGGCCGGCGCCGATGGAACCGTTCCAGGACTGGCCAATGTGGCTCCCGAGTTGTTTGTACAACTTTATGAAGCGGCAGCGGCAAACAACCATTCAGAAGCGATTCGCTTTCAGGAAGCCATTGTCCGTCTGTTCGAAGTTTTTGTCTGCCCGGATGGCACGATTAAAGTGGGCTACGTGATCGGCGCAATGAAAACCGCCCTGCGTTTGCGCGGGGTCATTGAACACGACACGCTGTTTCACCCCTTCCCGGCCTGCACTCCCGAACTGATTGCACGAACCAGAGGGATTATGGAAGAAGTGGGTTGCCTGTAATGTAGCACGCACGTGCTTCTTTTATTTTACTCCTTGAACTGCTGAATTGAATTAAAAGATTATGAGCGGAGTTTTAAACAATCGAGCGTGCCAACTGACAGAACGTCTGCTGGAAAATGCCGGCCAACTGAAAGTGATTCCGCATGCGTTGGCGAATGGCGCGATCGTTGTTGACTGTGGAGTGGAAACTCCCGCCGGCATTCAGGCCGGTTTAATGCTGGCCCGAATCTGCATGTCGGACCTGGGTGATGTTCGACTCGTTCCGGGAGAACTCGCAGGTCAACCTCTGCCTTACCTGCAGGTCCAAACCGATCACGCAGTCGAGGCCTGTCTCCTGAGCCAGTATGCCGGCTGGAAAATCGATGTTGATGATTATTTTGCGATGGGTTCCGGACCGATGCGGGCCGCCGCTGAAAAAGAAGAATTGTATCAGGTTCTGAGTTTTGGCGAGTCTCCCACGAAAACCGTCGGCATTCTGGAAGCCAACACGCTGCCCGGCGTCAAAGTCGTCGAAATGATTTCCAAAGCAACCGGCGTCGAACCGAAAAATATCATTCTGCTTGTGGCGCCCACTTCCAGTATGGCGGGCAATATTCAAGTGATCTCCCGCTCGGTGGAAACCGCCCTGCATAAACTGTACGAATGCGAATTCGATGTGCATCGCATTCAGTCTGGTTACGGAACAGCGCCACTGGCCCCGGTCGCCAAAGATCATCTGACCGGAATTGGCAGGACCAACGATTCCATTCTCTATGGAAGTTCGGTTACGCTCTGGGTCACGGGCGACGATGAATCGCTGCAGGAGATTGGCCCTTCGATTCCCTCCAGCTCGGCTGCCTGTTTCGGAAAACCGTTTCTCGAAGTTTTCGAAGATGCGAATCACGATTTCTACGAAATTGATCCCAGTTTCTTCAGTCCGGCAGTGATTATTTTTCAAAATCTTGACACGGGTAATGTGTTCCAGTTCGGTGAAAAAAATACCGGACTGCTGAAAAACAGTTTTGGTTTCTGATTTCCCGCTTGCGTCTTTGTTCATGGATATTTCTTGTGCGGATCGCCATTCTGGGACATCAGGGAAGCTGGTACTGTGAGCAACTGAGCCAGTCAGCCGCTGCGCGCGGGCATGAATCCGTCAAGCTGGAATTCCGCGATCTGACTTCCCTGCTGGCGGGCATGCAGCAGGAGCAGTTTTTCTGGCACGGCGAAGAAAACGACCGGATTGAACTGAACCAGTTCGACTGCCTGATCATCCGCACGATGCCCCCCGGTTCACTGGAGCAGGTCATTTTTCGGATGGATCTCCTGGGACAACTGGAACGCTCGGGAGTGATCGTGTTCAATTCTGCCCGCTCAATCGAGTGCGCGGTCGACAAGTATCTGACAACCTCCCGGCTGGCAGCCGCAGGATTGCCGGTGCCTGCGACTGCGGTGTGTGAATCTTTCGAAGCAGCCATGCAGCATTTTGAACAATTGGGAGGCGACGTCGTCGTCAAACCACTATTTGGCTCCGAGGGACGCGGCATTTTTCGCATCAGCGATCCCGACCTGGCCTATCGTTCGTTTCGGACTCTGGAACGCACACAGGCGGTGATTTATCTCCAGCAGTATATTCCTCATCCCGGTTATGATCTGCGGATTCTGATTCTGAATGGAAATGTCATCGGCGCCATCCGCCGTCATGGCAATAATGATTTCCGCACCAATATTTCGCGCCAGGGACGGGCAGAACCATATCATCCTTCCGACCGCGAAGTGGAACTGGCGCTACGCGCTGCAGAGTTGACGCATGCCGAATTTGCCGGCGTGGATCTGCTCGCGCCTGCGGATGCGCCCGAGGAATGTTATCTGCTCGAAGTCAACGCCGTCCCGGGCTGGCGCGGCTTTCAATCTGCGACAAACGTGGATGTCTCCTCGCTGGTGATTGAATATCTGGAGCAGAAACGAAACAATGTGAGTTCATCACAACCGTAAATCCTGAATATCCGGAAAAGATCAACGACATGGAATTCAATGCACTGATAACCGCATTACAAACGCATCTGCCTGAAGTCCTCCGCTGGTCGGGCGCCATCGCCAAACGCCTGAGGAATTTCAATATCGCCGTCGAAAACAAAACGTCGGGCAGCGCTTTGACCGATGCGTTGACTCTGGCCGACTTGACACTGCAGGAATTAATTGTCGCGGCGCTCCGCGATCGCGATCCGATCTTCCTGAAATGCCGCATCGAAGCAGAAGAGAAAACAGGTGATCTCAACCGCTTTGCAGAAGATTCGCCGTACGTGCTGTCGATCGATCCGATTGACGGAACGAAACAGTATCGGGATAAAACAGCCAACGGTTATTGCGTGATGATTCATCTGCGTGACAGTGAAACCGTGCATTATTCCCTGGTATATATTCCGGAAACCGGCGATCAGGGAACCTGGGTCGAAGCCGTGCATCAACGCGTGGTCTGCGGTCCTGATGATCTGAGCCGCCCCGCCCGTGAGGTGCTGGATGCGATGCCCGCCATTGATCCCAAAACACGCCCCGATTCCCCGCGCATCTATCTGATCGGGTTTCAGGACAAAGACACCTCCAACGCGCGACGCGTGACACAAGCGGGCCTCGAAGGAGTTGCGCCGGAAGAAATGCCGGGAAGCATTTATGACCTGCTGGCGACCGGTGCATTTGGTGGATCGCTGATTCATACACCCAACGTGTATGATTTTCCCGTTTCGTTACACATCGCCCGGATTCTTGGCGGGGATGCGGTCTGGGTGCAGAATGGCAAACCGGTCAATTTTCACGAGCACTGGCTGGATGAACGGGCCGATATGCTGCGGCTGCCTGGCATCACAGCCTGCAGTGCCAACCCGCAAACATTGAAAATTCTCTGCGAACTGGCGAAAGACTGGAGCCCGATCCGTTATCAGGATTGAGTCGAGACTGGTAGCACAGGCTTGGTGGCTTCCACGATGATGCCGCCGAGCTTGAGAAACTGATGGATCGGCGTAAACCAGTGTTGCTCTTTCCAGGGCAATCCCGATTCTTCAAACGCCTGCTCCAGCTCAACCCGGTTATAGGTTCTGCATTTCCAGGTGCGGCTGTTAAGCATGCCCGAGAATTTGTCTTCCGTAGCCAGCAGAAACAGACTGCCTCCCGGCTGCAGTACCCGGTAGATCTCTGTCAGCCCATGTCGGGGATCTGCGACATATTCCAACACCCAGCCGCAAGTCACACAATCAAACGATTCATCTCTGAAAGGCAGTTTCGTCAGATCGGCGGAAAGATAATTGGGACGCGGGCTGTCCATCCGGTTTCTGGCGCGTTTCAACATCTGATGCGACAAATCGCAGGCTACCAGACGTGCTTCAGGATGCGTTTCGCGTAACAGGTGCCCGAGAATCTGACCTGCCCCCGAACCGATATCCAGAATGCTGCGAAACTCAGACACATCAAACCGACGAGTCTTCAGGATGCGACCAACCAGAGGGTCGTGCAGCGATAATTTACTCGCCAGATAAAGTACGGCGCCCGCAGGACCATCGTATAACTTACGCGTCGTGGACTGAATCTGACTTTGATCGTTTTGACTTCCACCGCGAAATTCAATCAGTGACCGCAGAGATTGTTTGATGCGTAAACGTTTCTGAATGTTTTTTTTGGGTGAGCTTAATGGAGCCATGGTTCGCTATACTTGTGAAAGCAGGAGAAATATTCTGTGGAAGAAAATTAGCACCGAAATCGATTCAAAGTCATCTTAACGATCGGTTCGTGAGAAAGCGTTCTGATTTCCCCATTTCTTAAGAATCACCAAAGAACACGCTTTTCATAATCATGATAAAAGTCCTAATCATAATAACTTATGATTGCAGAATATTCCAGCAGCTTGATCAATCCAATTTACCCGGTTATGATCCCTGATATCGAGACACATTCAAATCAGTATTAATTAAGCAGTTACACATTGATCGTGATTCGTGGCGGGCCTGAAAATCTTACCATTTTTAACCGTTGAATTGCGTCTGGACAACAATTTCTGCGAGGAACTGAAGGCTTAAATTGTTCATGACCGAACGGATTGATCTCAAACAGACTGACGACATTCGCGATGTGATTCACCTTGCCGTTCAATATCTGGCAAAGGGTGAACTAGTAGCATTTCCTACCGCAACAGCGTATGTTATCGCGGGTCAGTCACTTAGCTCCACAGCGATGACTAAACTGCGTTCCCTGTCCAAAGCAGAAGAACCGCTGGTGCTCTGTGTAAAAGGCTTTGATGAAGCCCAGGACTATCTGCCGGAAATGCCCCCCATTGGCCGAAAACTGGGCAAACGCTGCTGGCCCGGTCCGGTGGTCATGGAGCTGGACCGTCCCGGCCCGGAGAGCCTGTTTTCGCAGTTACCCATTGAAGTGCAAGCTCAAATCTGCCCCGGCCCCCGAATGCGGCTGCGGGCACCTGCTCATGAAATCATCTTTCAGACCATGCGACTCTCCCCTTCGCCGCTGGTACTGCTGAATGAACAGTCAAAATACCAGACCGCTGACGCGATCATGGAAGATTTCGATGGCCAGGTCGCGTTGGTCATTGATGATGGCCCTTCCCGCTTTGGTGATCAGTCCACCATTGTCGCGGTTGCCGATAATCAATGGAGCATCCTGCAACCGGGCGTCGTCACCGAAACCACACTGAAACGGCTGTCGAGCGAAATCTACATGTTTATTTGCACAGGCAACACCTGCCGCAGCCCGATGGCAGAAGGCCTGTTTCGTAAACTACTCTCAGATAAACTGGGCTGCCAGGAAGATGAATTGTCCGACCAGGGCTTTATCGTCGGTTCAGCCGGTTTGGCCGCCGCCACAGGAGCCCCACCCAGCCCGGAAGGGGTGACGATTCTGGCAGAGCAGGGAATTGATATTCGCGGCCATGAGAGCCAGCCCCTGACGGGGCGTCTGCTCGATCAGGCAGATCATCTCTACACTATGACACAAGGGCATCGCACTGCAATTCTCGCAGAGCGTCCCGACCTTGAAGAGGTTGTCCAACTGCTTTCTCCCGAAGGCAAAGACGTTTCCGATCCCATTGGTGGCGGTTTTCAATGTTATGTCGATTGCAAAAAAGAAATCGAACAGCATTTAAAATCGATCATCGCTCAGATTAACGCCTCTTGAAATAACAACGCTTTAATTTACCCTACCCGCCTGAATTGAATGTTTTTTGACAAACAAAAAATTCGACATCCGCAGCAAGAGCACCCTTGCTATAATAGGCTGTAAACCATTACCCTTTAGAATTATGAAGATACTATGAATGCCTCTTCCAGCGAGGCAGTGACGTATTTTTTAAAGTATGATTGAGGACGCTTCTGAGTTCTTATCCGAAGGTCCGGGGAAGTGCTGCGAGATTTGCAAATCCTCTGCCTGGAATAAAAACAGCAGCGCGTTTACGTTTTGAACGAGTATCAAACTTCGTTTTTGATTCTTCTTGCGACATTTAAATAAAAGAGTTTCAATGAAAATTGCAGTTGCCAGCGATCACCGTGGATTTACTACCAAGGTCAAGATCCTCACACTTTTAAGTCAGTTGGGGCATGAAGCACTTGATTATGGCCCTGATGACGGCGAAAGCGTGGATTATCCGGATTATGCTGTCAAAGTAGCCCGCGCCATTGGCACGAAAGACATTGATCGTGGAATCCTGATTTGCGGAACCGGCATGGGAATGTGCATCGTCGCCAACAAATTTCCGGGAGTCAGGGCAACTCCCTGTCACGACGATATCACTGCGCAAATGAGCCGACTGCATAACGACTCGAATGTACTTTGCCTTTCTGCTGACTTGCTCGGAGACCGGCTCGTAAACCGGATGATTGAAATCTGGCTGAAAGAAGAGTTCGAAGGAGGTCGGCATGCCCGACGCCTGGAAAAACTGAGTAAAGTCGAAGAGGAAAACATGCCCCCCCACTAGCCTGTGTTCAGGTTGGTGACAGCGTTTTCACAGACATTCGGAGCGAGAACCACAGCATGGGTAATGCTGTGGTGAAACAGGTTGCGCTCCCGGCAATCGCATCCTCCCCTGTGGCATCCTGCTGTGCCGAGAGGGATATTACCCCCCTGCTTGCCCGACAGGCAGATTGCTGCTTCTGAATCGCACGACAGACAGCCCCTGTCCATCACGAGGAAACACTGTATCTGTATCTCAAAGATATACTGCAGCAGTCATGGAATTTCCTTCACAGATTCCTTTTCAAACGGATCAAATCTCTGTATCGTCAACGAAGAGTTACCAGGGAACTTTAGACTTCTTTTCTCAGGACGTGCGCTGTTTTGAATTCTTGAGTCAGGAAATAGAACAGAGGGTTTTGCAAACATGGATCAGGGCAACTTAAAATTTACCAAAACTCACGAGTGGGTCAGTGTTGAAGGCGACGTCGCCACAGTCGGCATTACTGATTTTGCCGTCAATCAATTGACCGATCTCGTGTTCATTGAACTTCCGGTAGTCGGCTCGACCTGTGAAGCAGGTAAAGTGTTCGGGGAAGTGGAAAGCGTCAAGGCTGTCAGTGATTTATATTCTCCCGTCAGCGGTGAAATCACGGAAGCGAATACGGCGCTCGTAGATGACCAGTCACCACTTTCAGATGACCCATTCGGAAAAGGCTGGATCACAAAAGTGAAAATATCAAATGCTTCCGAGTTGGACCAGTTCATGAATGCCGACGCGTATCGCAAGTTTTGTGAATCTGAAGCACACTAAAAAACATCCACTCTGGAAGCGGTTGTCCATGAGCAGAGTTTTCTCCAGAGCCAACCGCACGACAGACCATTTCGTTCTGTCATCTGGAGCGCGTCCCATTTAACCATCGAGTCACCCAGACTATTATACTTGATCCGAATGGCCCTGAAGACGCGACAACAAACCTGGACACAGGCTAAAATGGATAAAAAGAGAGTTCCAAAGTTTCTCGCGCGACTATAATCAAACAGTTGAATCGCCAACGTCATCACAATCACGTTTATTACGAGTGAACCGTGCCTTACCTCTTTAACACACCAGAACAGCAGCAGGAAATGCTGCAAGCCATCGGCGTTGACTCGCTGGAAGCTTTGTTTTCCACAATCCCCGCAGAGTTGCGACTGAACCGTCCTCTCGAGATCCCGCCTGCCTTAACCGAAATGGAGCTGCAGGCACACGTCTCGCAACTGGCAGCGAAAAGTGTCGGACCGGGTTCACGCGTCTGCATGCTGGGCGGAGGGGCTTACGACCACTTCATTCCAGCCGCCGTAGATGAAATTGCCCGGAGGGCAGAATTTTATACCGCTTACACTCCCTATCAGGCAGAAGCCAGTCAGGGAAGCCTGCAGACCTTTTTCGAATTTCAATCGCTGATCTGCCAGTTAACAGGCATGGATGTTTCGAACGCAAGTCTGTACGAGGGGGGCACGAGCGTGAGCGAAGCGGCTTTTATGGCGATGCGGGTCACCGGACGCCATGATCGAGTCGTTTTATTGGGTTCACTGCATCCGGAATATCTGCAGATTGTGCAAACGTATCTGACGCACTTGAACTGTGAAGTCGTCGTCGTTCCCTGCAACAACGGTTGCGTCGATCCGGCAGACGTTGAAGCTGCCATGAACGATCAGACCGCATGTCTGGTCATTCAACATCCCAACTTCTTCGGAACGTTGGAAGAAGCTGAGCAACTGACGGAAATTGCTCACAAGTATGGCGCGCTGGCTGTGGTCTCTTATGACCCGATCAGCCTCGGCATTCTGAAACGTCCCGGCGATTACGGTGTCGACATTGCCATCGCAGAAGGTCAGTCACTGGGAACGCCTCTGCAGTTTGGCGGCCCGTATCTCGGTCTGTTTTCCTGCAGCGAAAAGTTTGTCCGTAAAATGCCCGGTCGCCTGATCGGTCAAACTGTGGACCGCAACGGGAAACGCTGTTTCGTGCTGAATCTGCAGGCCCGCGAACAACACATCCGTCGCGACAAAGCCACCAGTAACATCTGCAGCAATCAGGGACTGATTGCGATCCGCGCTGCCGTTTATCTGTCTCTCGTCGGGAAACAGGGCATTCGTGAAGTTGCTGAGCTTTCCTGCCAGAAAGCGCATTATGCAGCCGAGCAACTCTCCCAGATCGAAGGCATCGAGCTCATGTTTCCTGATCGTGCTTTCTTCAAAGAGTTTGTTGTAAGCTGCTCTGAGGGCGCCGATTATCTGCTCCGCAAAGCACGTCAGGCGGGCTTTGATCTGGGACCGGAACTCTCCCGGTTTGAATTCAAAAACGGTTCAGAGACCTACCAGACTGGCGTCCTGGTCGCAATTACAGAACAAAGAACACGCGAAGAAATCGACCGTCTGGTGACGGCACTGAAAGCGTAGCCTCCGCTTAAACGACTCCTTAACACGTTTCACTAGTTCAGATATTTCGAAGCAATCATCATTACCATGCGAAATCAATTGGCTACCGAATTATTGTTTGCTCTCTCCCAACCCGGCCGGCGCGGTGCCCTGTATCCTGCGGCGGATGTCCCTGTCAAACCGCTGGAAGAACTGATTCAGAAATCAGCACTCGCGACAGAACCAACGGGGCTGCCTGAAGTCACGGAATCGGACGTCATTCGGCACTTTGTCAATTTATCGACTTTGAACATGTGCGTGGATACCCACTTCTACCCGCTGGGCAGCTGCACCATGAAATACAATCCCAAACGCCATGAGCGGCTGGCAAGCCTGCCGGGCATTGTAGATCTGCACCCGTATCAAAATCCGTCTGACCTGCAGGGCATGTTCGAACTGCTGTATGAAACGCAGGAAATGCTGGCGGAAATCTCAGGGCTGCCTGCGGTCTCTCTGCAGCCGGCAGCCGGCGCGCAAGGCGAATTCACGGCTTTGCTGACGGCCAAAGCCTACTTTGAAGATCGCGGCGAAAAACGTACGAAAGTCTTGTTCCCCAACAGTGCCCACGGAACCAATCCGGCCAGCGCCGCGATTGCCGGGTTCGACTGTGTGCAACTGGCAAGCAGCAAAGCAGGACTCGTGGATCTGGAAGACCTCAAAGCACACCTGGATGATCAGACGGCTGTTTTCATGGTCACAAATCCGAATACGCTGGGACTGTTTGAAAAAGATATCAAGCAAATCGCGCAAATGGTCCACGACGCAGGCGGACTGGTTTACATCGACGGTGCCAATATGAACGCCATCCTCGGTTACACCCGCCCCGGTGACTTTGGCGGCGATATGATGCACTACAACGTCCACAAAACCTTCACCGGCCCCCACGGTGCCGGCGGACCGGGGTCAGGGCCAATTGCTGTTCGCGATTTCCTGGCCGACTATCTTCCCGGACCAGTCATCAAATGCAATGAATCGGCAGGCGCTGAAGAAGACCGGTATGTTCTGGAAATGCCTGCCAAATCAATCGGACGCGTCCGCACGTTTTACGGCAACATCGGCATCCTGGTACGCGGCTACTGCTACCTGCGAACTCTGGGAGCGAAAGGCCTGAAAGACGTCTCTACCAATGCGGTCCTGAATGCGAACTACCTCAAAGCGATTTTAAAGGACGTACTCCCGGTCCCGAATGGCGACCTCTGCATGCACGAATTTGTGGCTTCTGCTTCAAAAATCAAATCCCAAAACGGCATTACGGCGATGGATATCGCCAAACGTCTGCTCGATTTTGGTTTTCATGCCCCGACCGTTTATTTTCCGCTGGTTGTTCCTGAAGCAATTATGGTCGAACCAACGGAAACCGAATCGAAAGAAACCATGGATGCGTTTGCGGAAGCCATCCGTACGATTCTCAAGGAAGACCCCGCATTTCTGCATCTGGCACCGCACAGCACCGAGATCAGCAGACCAGATGAAGTTATCGCGGCCCGTAACCCGATTCTGCAGTGCTGCGAGCCGCAGTAGACGATTCGAATTCTTTTTCTTACGTGTCACTTCACAGTCGGGTCTCTGGTATGACTGATTCTTCCATCCCGGATCACTGTCGTCTGATCATTGAACCTGCCCCGCTGTCGGGCAGCTGGAACATGGCCGTCGATGAATCGCTGCTGGAGTCGGCTGCCTCACAGGAAGTCTGCTCATTACGCTGGTATCGCTGGGACCAGCCGACGATCTCTCTCGGTTACTTTCAAAAGAATGAAACCGAGGATCAGAATGACACCTGGAAAAACCTCCCCCGGGTCCGCAGACTCTCAGGGGGCGGGGCGATTTTACACCACCATGAATTAACCTATTCCTTCGCGGTTCCGGCGAGTCATCCGCTTTCCAAATCGCTGCCGGAGCTTTACCTCACCATCCATCAACCGCTGATTGATGTCCTGTCGGCCCATGATCTGAAGGTGAAATTTCGAGGTACTTCGATTTCCGTAAAGTCAGAGCCGTTCCTCTGTTTCGGACGCGGCGATGAGCGGGATCTCGTCTTGGACGGGCACAAAATTCTGGGAAGTGCACAACGACGAAGACGCGGCGCAATTGTTCAGCACGGCAGTCTGTTACTGCTCACCTCAGAGTATGCCCCCCACTTTCCCGGACTGCTGAATCAGTTCGCTTTAACCAGCCTGTACAACGACACATTTCTGGCACAACTGGCTGAGGAATTTTCACAAGCCATTTCCCGGGCGATTGGCCTGCCTCTGCAGTCGCAAAACCTGACTGGCGAGGAACGCTCTCTGGCCACCCGCCTCGAAAAAGAAAAATACACCCAGGCTTCCTGGACTTCCCGGAAAAAATAATGCTTATTGGTTAAGACATCAGGAGTTACCAAAATCAAGAAAAAAAGAGCCCTCTATTAATAAATCGTTTACATAACTGATGAGGGATTTATCTTTATTGACATAGCGCCAGCCGCCTGATAGCGTTAAGTATGTAATACCTGTTTTTATTCGATTGATATTTTGTGTTACAGAAAATAGTAGTGGATTTTTGCTTACGATGAGGTGAGTCAAACCACACAATGCGGGCCATTCAAGCATTGTACTTTGCTCCTTTCATTCAATGATGAAAAGTTATTTCACTCATTTCTATTTCTTGTTCATTTTTCTTTTCCTTTCTTCCAATCTAATGGCAAAATGAAAACAAGTCACCGGAAATAGGATGGCAGAACCTTTTCAGCCATACCATGTTCCAGAACTTTTGATGTGTTCTGTATGAAACCTATGGAGTGAACGATTTATGTTGCAGCTTTCGTTAAAGGTCATTGGTGGTCGTCATGACGGAAAACTCATTCCGATCAAAAGCAAAAAATTCTTAATCGGCCGGGAAGAAGACTGCCACCTGCGTCCCAATAGCGACATGGTCAGTCGGCATCATTGTGTTTTCACTGTTGATGAATACAGCGTTCGTTTACGCGATTTTGGCAGCACAAATGGCACACTGGTCAACGGAAAACGAATCCGGGGTGAAGTTCAACTGTCGCATGCAGACACGATTCAGGTTGGTAAGCTCGACTTTGAAATTTTGATGTCCCATACTGTGGATGCGGAAAAGAAACAAAACAATCCGGAGGCAGCCACCAGCGCGACTCCACCCGCCGAAGAGATTCTGACGGGATCAGATACCGTATTTGATATTCCCGTTCATCCGCCTGAAGGCGCTCCGGCAACGCCCGCTGCTCCGAAAGCCCCCGCGGCTGCAGAAGTTTACGAAGGGGATACCCAGATCCTGTCTGCAGAACAGCAGCGGCAAGCTCAGCTGGCTTACGAGCAGGCCCTGCAGCAACAGGCCGCCGGCTATCCCCCTCAACAGTATTCTTATCCGCCACAACCATACCCGTACCCTATGCCGCCGCAGTATTATCCGCAACAAGGGTATCCTCAGCAACCGATGCCAGCGTATCCCCAGCAGTACCAGATGCCGCCACAGGGTTATCCTCAGCAGCCTCCACAGCAGGAAAGCGAACAGAGCGCACCCGCGGTTCCAGAATTACCGCCGGTCACTCTCCCACCGCCAGAGTCTACCGGCCTTAAAAACAAACAGTAAGCATTGCCGAACTGACCAGAAGGCACCCATGCCGTCGGCTTGAATTCCGAACGTAATCTGTACCAGCGCATCAGATGACACGCGCAAAGTGGATTGACTGTAAATGACGGGCTCAAATCCTGATATTGCCCGCTTCATTCTCCAGAGTTCCCATTGCTTTTCTGATTTGTGTTTGCGAGAATCTTAGCAGGAAATCAGGAAACGTGGAGTTCCGCTTATGGTGATTCACAGCCGCTTTCCGCTCGACATTCCCTTAGAAATTCAAATTAATTTCAGAAACCACGCTGCAAGAACAGAGGGAGATTCTTTAAGTGAATGATTCAGCCACCGCCAGCAACGATGTCCAGCGACGTTATCGAGAGTTTCTCGACCTGCTGCCACTGACTTTGGCACTCGCAGGCCTGCCTACCAGTGACCACGGAAAATACTACACGGAAGAGCAACTCGAAGCCCGGGCTTATACCATCAAACACGCCTTCAAACAGACGCGCACTCTGGTACGAGAATGCGTCACAAAGTAATAGCACAGGGCTTCGCGAGATGACTCCCGCTGCTAATCTGCGCAGATAAACCCGGTCAGGCTCTTGACTGCATCGCAGGATTTTTTTCCCGCAACGTAACGGCCAAAAACGCACCTTCAAACGTGACTTTGCCGCTACGGGCAATGAACCGGCCCCTCTCAAGGTCCATTCGGGCCGGATATCGCAGCACGGAAGACGCGACGGTGTATTGCGGCGTGCCCCAGTGAAAGTTCTCTGATCGACACAGGCTGATTTCCATTTCACAGTCCGCCCTAATTTCACCTAAGTGATTTAATAATAACATCTTATTGAAACACCACCTCTTCAAGAATATTTGATAATGAAAGAGGAAGCAGGCATTGCCATTTTTAGCCGGAAAATAGTGATCACGCGATCACACATACAAGACATCTGGAATTTTCTTCAGCCCTCTGAAACCTCAGCGCGAATAAATTGGTATATTTAATTGAATGGCCTGAGATTTTGATTCAGAATTCTGTATTGCTAAACGCCATCTCGAAAGCAGTCGGGAACGTTCCCTCTGTAATCGACGGCTGTGAAGAATGATGAAAACGGGATTACTCCGTGAATGAAGAAGATGCGGCGCAAGTCCGAAATTGCCTGGATGGTAATACGGAGGAGATGCGCGCATTTGTGGCACGATTTCAAAGTTCGATTTTTGGACTCTGTTACCGGATGCTGGGGCATCGACAAGACGCCGAGGATGTGGCACAGGAAGTCTTTGTTCGCGCCTTTCGCAGCCTTCATCAATGGGATCCCACCCGAACATTAAAACCCTGGTTATTGACAATCGCCGCCAATCGATGCAGAACGTTTTTAAGCAAACGGTCGAAACGTCCCGTTACCGCAGAGTTCGTCTCCGAACTGGCAGTTTGTCAATCGCCAGAACAATTACAGGACTTGAGTGAAGAACTTCAGAAAGCCATCAACCTGTTACGTGAAGATCATCGAACGTGTTTTATTTTATTTCATCAGGAAAATATGAGTTGTCAGGAAATCGGCGAGATTCTGGAGAGGCCGGAAGGCACGATCAAAACGTGGTTGCACCGGTCCAGACAGGAATTAGCGTCAACTTTAAGACAACGTGGAATTGTACCAGAGGTCAGACATGAATCTCGTTGAATATCAAACCGCACTGGAACGCATGATCGAAACACATGATTCTGGTCAGCGTTCCAGACTGGAAAACCTGGCAACAAAATCGCCGGAGCATCAGACAGCCTGGGAAGACTTTCTGATTGTAGAATATACGTTACCTGCCTGGAAACCAGATCTCCCTGAAGTCGATCTGGTCGAGGCTGTCATGTCTCAACTTACTGAATCACAGGATTTCAGTCTGGGACAGACGCGCCCCGTTGATGAACCAGCTACGCAACCCCTCCAGCCGCGTTCCTCTGCCCGCTGGTTTTATGCCAGCACGCTTGCGGTTGCTGCGTTACTGATTTTCGTTTCTCTGAAAACGTCGTTTGACCGTTCCAACCGGATGCCAACCCAGACCATTGCCGTCAACACGACTGTGATTCCGGTTTCCCCCGCGATCTCCACAGAAAAAGCCACAACCAATAACAAATTTAACCAGTTACTGCGGAACGCGGGTGCGGCTTCCTGGGGACTGGCGCAAAGCACTGCCGGCACCATGACGGAAGCAGTAAGCCTGGTTCCGGTGACACACCAGACTCTCAAAACAGCCGACACCCTGCCTGCGGAATCAAACTGGGTGGATGATATTAACCATGAGATGCAGCCACTGAAAGAACAGCTCAGTCACGCCTGGAATTTTATTATTCATTCCGTTCCTGAAGAATCGACCCGAATTTAAAACCAGTTCGTGCCTGACTTAGATACGTTTTCCTGTTACACATATTAGAACTGCCGGGAGTGCACCAGGTATGGAGCCTATGAAACGACATCCTGTGAAACGATGCCTGATTGTGAATCAACCAATATTCCGCTCACTCGTTCTGGTATCTGCGATCCTCTCTGCCGTCTGCGCTTCGCCTGCAATCGCTGCAGCCCCGCTCAGCCAACTGGTCAATGAGAAAGCCGGAGTTTATCTCGAAGCCTCCGATTTGAACGGGCATTTGAAACAGTTCCTGGTTTCCCCTGTCGTCAGTCGGTTCCAGCAGACTCACGTGTTTCAGTCATGGCTGGAGAGCCAGGATGTCAAAAACCTCAAGCAGGGACTGAGCGATATTGAATCGATAACGGAACAGCCACTGCTGCCTCTGCTCAACAGCATCTTTGGTGAATCGGTGGGGCTGGCAATTTTTAATAATGGCCCGAAACAAAATCCATCCCTGCTCCTCCTGACCAGCGTCAAAGACGCCAATACGACCCAAAGTCTGTTTGAAAACTGGTTCGAAAAAACGGGAGTGCAGGTGACTCCTTCTTCCTATCAGGATGTTCCTTTTTTCACCGCCAGTCATCCGGCGGCTGCGTCTGAAAAATCATCGCCAAAGGTCTATTACGCTTTCCTTGAACAGACGCTGATTGTCACAGAAAATGAACAGCTCCTGCAGTCCACCATCAATCTGTATGCGAAACAGTATCTCCAGAAACAGCCCCGTGAAAATCAAACAAGTCTGTTCAATCTGAAAATGTACCAACGCGCTCAAGCGGTGCTATCGCCGCATGTGACGGGCTCGCTCTTCCTGAATCCACGTATCTGGGATGAGCATATGAAACCGCCGAAAAATGAAGTCGAAAAAGGCGTGGTCAACTGGTGGAACAAAACGGGGGGCCTGATTGTCGGGCTCCATCTTAAAAACACGGTGGCGCTGGAAACGGTCATTCTGTTTAATTCAGAAGCAATCAGTCTTCCGTTACTGGATGTCTTGCAGATTCCGGCTGAGATTCCGGATAAATACACACTGATTCCAAAACAGGCGCTGGCAGTCATCACCGGGCAGCTCAACGTACATTTACTGGCACGAAAAATTGTCGATTTCTATGCTGAGAAGAATCCTGGAAAATGGCAGAAAATACACGCCGTCGCCGTGGGCCTGTCAGGCGGACTTGATCCAGTCTCAGAAATCGCCAAAGCATTGGGACCCCAGTTTCTGTTTTATTCAGTTCCTCGAAAAGAGCTTTCGTTTGACGCGATTTCCTTTGACGGTCTCGTTGCATTGCAGCTTTCCCCCCCCGGGCAGCCGGCAGAGGGCGCAAACAAATCAGCTTATCAGACAAGCCTGGAAAATATTGTCAATTTTCTGATGAACAGCATGCTCAGTCATTATAATTCCGAGCCGAAACACGTTGACCACCCGTCCGTCTTGAAGATCGAAGACCATGACCTGTATCAGATGCGGTGGATCGAGAATATCGGGCCTTATCAACCCGCTTACGGGATCAATGAGCAGCAGATTGTTTTTGCCAGTTCGCCTGAACTGGTGAGAGAGTTCTTTACTTTGAAATCGGAAGAGAGCCTCGCTGCGCTCCCCCTGTTCCAGACATGGAAAGAAACGTTTTTCCAGGAAGAAAAACAACTTTGTTTCCTCAACATTTCCTCGATCAGAGCATTCATCGAGCAGAATTCGGAGTTTCTGGCTCAGCAACTTGCGAAAGGACAAGGCGGCGATCTTGAGAAAGGCAAAAACAAGCTTTCCGGGTTAAAGAGCCTGCTTCAGTCTTTCGATGGGCTCTTCTTTGCCGCCGGTCTTCAGAAGGACCAGGTGCGGATTATCATCGGCCTGGGTTCGCTCGACCCCGCCAACTGACACTCCCCAATTATGTACAGAATTCTGAACATAGACGCTCATTCCGCACCCGATAATCGGGATAATCGGGACAACTACTCAATCGGCAATGTCTATCACACTTATCAGTGTTAATTATTTTAAACAGACTACCCAATCCCGTTTTTTGTGGGAATACTAATAGAGTAGGTTAGCTCCTCATTCGTTCCCTGGCCAGAAATAATTTGGTTTTGGGGATCGATTCTTCACAAAAGGATTGTGAACAGGAAATCGGATACTCAGAGATAATAATCGCAAACCAATATTTTGGTCTCAGTTTCATATTGGTTTTTTATCGCTGTTCATTCACAGGTAACTTAATTCAGGCAAAATTATTCCCCTCTGAAAAGGCTTAAATTAAACATGGTAAAACAGCTTGATCCCCCGACAGAATTAGTCGTTGATCGTCGTCGCGTCAGTAGAAGAGATACTTCCAGCAAAGAAACAATTCATGTAAAGCACAAAGTTGTTGATGAGCGAAAAGTAGAACGCCGTCGACAGATTGATCCCACAACGTGCGAACGCGACTATAGCGATCATGAAATCGATTTCATGAAAGCCATGGACGATTACAAAAGACGCAGCGGACGGCAGTTCCCTACCTGGAGCGAAGTGCTGGAAGTCTTACATAGCATGGGATATCGCAAAGTCGCAGAACCAACCGAGATCTCACTCTAGAGCGCATCCCAGTTGACCCTGGAGGCGCTACAGTAAACCTGGACACAGGCTCGAGCATCGCTTCTCAGAAGTTTTGATTGAGAATAATAAGTGAGACGCAGTTCCCCCCGCGTCTCACTTTTTTTATTGCGCCGGGTCCCGTCCGATGATGACTAAGGTCAAATCATCATATTGTTCATTCTGACCAACAAATTTTTTGACGGCACGTAAGATCCGCGAACCCAGTTCGCTGGAACCCGCCTTTGATTTGCGGATGGCGGTTTTCAGTCGCTCCATCCCAAACTGTTCGCGCTCTGTGTTCATCGCCTCGGTCACACCGTCTGTAAACAGAATCAATCGTTCGCCAGGTTTTAACCAATGCTGAATGGTTTTGTATTCATAATCGTCCACAACTCCCAGCGGCACACTCGGATGGTCTGCCATCAGTTCCCGGATTGTGCCATTTGCCTCAAACAGTAAGGGCACCAGATGACCGGCGTTGACAAAAGAAATCAAATCCTGCGTGAGATCAATCTGCCCCAGGATAAACGTGATAAACCGGCCATCGTGGGCTGACTCGTCGATATGGTGATTGATCCGATGTACGGCATCAGTCACATCAGTCACAAATTCCACCGTGCTGCGAACCGCGCTGCACACTCGCGACATGACCAGTGAAGCGGGGACTCCCTTGCCGGCCACATCTCCCAGAGCAAACCAGATCAGACTGTCATCCGTCTGTATAAAATCGTAATAATCGCCCCCCACTGCGCGGGCTGCCTCGTAGGACACAAAAAATTCATAACCTGCAATCTGAGGTATTTTTTCAGGCAACAGTCCTCGCTGCACACGGGCGGCGATCTCCATTTCATTATCATAGCGCTGTTTTTCCACATGCGAAATCATCAAACGGGCGCTCTCATACGAAAGTGCCGCCTGACCTGCGATTACCATTAAGAGTTCCAGATCGTCGTCCGAAAACATCTGGCCGGCGACTTGGGTATCCAGATTGATAATGCCAATCACGCTCCCCTCCAGCCCCAGCATGGGTGCACATAAAATAGATCGGATTGTCAGCGTCGACACGGATTCACTTTTTACAAACCGTTCATCATTGGCGGCATCTGCAGAAAGCACACCCGTTTTATTATCAGTCACCGCTTTGAGAACCGTCCGGCTGAGTTGCAGCGATTCGTGATCATTGTCCCGTCGATGCCGAACCGCTTTGGGAAAAAACCGCAGATTCTCCCGATCGAGTAATAAAATACATCCCCGGTCCGCTGCGGGGAAAATATGAAACAGACCCTCCAGAACTTTCTCGGCCATGGAATCCAGATCAGAGGCGGAAGCAATCGTGCGGCTGATTTCCAAAATCGCCTTTAATTTAATTTCCGGCTTGATCTGATACTGATTAATATCACTGATCGTTCCCGACTCTCTCAGAATGGTCGACTTATCGACGGACGGCATTTTGACAGACACGTTTTTCAGAGACGGAATTAATCCATAAGAAGTCAGCAGACCTTCATGCTGGCTGTTTTCATATTCGGCATCGCTGGAAAATTCCAGCAGAAAAGGCCCGATCGAAATTTGATCGCCCGACTGCAAAACCACCGTATCTTTGACAAGTGTGTTATTGACAAACGTCCCATTGCCGCTGCCGAGATCTTCGAGTGAATACTGTTCGTCTAAGCCGGCGGTAATACGTGCATGATAGCGGGAAACCGTGTTTGATTTGAGGCAGACTTCACAATCTGGATGCCGACCGAGAGTCACCTGTTTCCCCTTGATTTCCAGTCTGGAAGAATTGCCGTTATTTTGTAAAAACAGGCTGGCAGACATGGTATGGCTATCAAGTTGGTAGTTATGAAAACAGCGTTCTTCAGGAAACACGCCCGAATGTCATTATGGTAATATCATCATTCTGAGGACGACCATTCGCGTGCCGTCGGACATCTGCCAATAACGCCTGCCCCAGCTCGGCTGCGTTTTTCTCACGATTGGTTTTGAGAAATTCTCGCATCCGATCCAGCGTATACAACTCCCCCGCGGGATTCATCGCTTCATCAACGCCATCGGTAAACAGAACCACAATTTCACCCGGTGCCAGATCACGTTCCACAACTTCGTAGGGGAAACCTTCCATCACACCAATCGGCATACCGATACTTTCTTCCGGAAATTCATCCAGTGTGCCATCGGGTTTCAAGATCATCGGGGACATATGCCCTGCATTGACCAGCGAGAGATGATTCTTTTGAGTATCCAGAATGACGAGCACATACGTCACGAACCGTCCCTCGACCGCACTGTCGCACATGTGATCGTTGATGGCATCAACGGCCGGACCAGCCTCATGCACGAACCGCATCGTATTTTGAACGCAGCTTGAGATGCGGGCCATGATCATCGCGCCAGGAACCCCCTTGCCGGCTACATCGCCGAACGAAAGCCCAATCTTTTCATCGGGCAGTTCGAAAATGTCGTAATAGTCGCCGCCGACCGCTTGAGCCGAATCGTACGAGGCAAAAAATTCATAACCCTCCACATCCGGAACAGAACTGGGCAGCAATCCCTGCTGCACACTGCGGGCAATGTCCATCTCATTGTCCTGCTTCTGCTTCTCCATATAGGAAGTCATCAGTCGCGCGCTTTCATACGAAAGTGCAGCCTGACCGGCAACGGACATCAACAGATCCAGATCCTCTTCCTGGAACTGCTTCAGCGGATTCTGAGTATCGATGTTAATAATGCCGATCGGTTCTTCGGAAAGCCCCAGCATCGGCACACACATCATCGAGCGAATTGACAAATTGGAAATCGATTCACTGGCGTCAAATTGCGAGTCGCTTGCCGCATCGGCGGAGAGGATGCCGGTCTTTTCCTCAAGCACTTTCTTTACAATCGTACGGCTCAATTTTACCGTCGCATCTTCCCCCGCGCGACGGTGCTTAAACGCACGGGGCACCATTTCGCCAGATGTTTCATCTTTGAGTAACATACAGCCCCGGTCAGCTGCAGGAAAAATATTGAACAGTGATGTCAGAATCTGTGGCAACAGTTTTTCGAGATCAACTGTTCCGGCAAGGCTGCGACCGATTTCAATCACCGCTTTCAGCTTGGCTTCAGGACGCACATCCAGACCACCAAAGCCTCCGACGCCGGAGATCGCCCCCATGATGGTTGCTGACGCTTCGCCATCCTCGTCCGACGAAAACCCGATATCAAACGTCGCCCCCAACCCTGAGACGGCTGAAGCCGACTTCGATGGTTGCCCCTGGTCGGATTCGAAGCGAAACAGAATCGGCCCGACTTTCAGACGATCTTCGTGTGCCAGCAGGGTGCGGCCTTCAATCTTTTTGCCGTTAAGAAAAGTTCCGTTTCCACTCCCCAGATCTTCAACGTAAAATTTCTGGCCTTCTCCGACCACCTGTGCATGGCGGCGGGAAACCATATTCGAATCGAGCTGGACCTGACAATCCGGATGCCGACCAATGACGGTCTCCTCGCTGGAAAGAGAATAAGAGACTGCTTGACCAGCTTGCAGCATGACCAGAGTAGCCATATACGAAGCCCCTGTTATGAAACTATGATGATATGATGAAAACGAGATATGAATGTCATTTTAGAGCGCTCGCGCCCCTGATGCAATCGCCTCCCGTTATCGAGCGTCTCGATTAACAACCAAAAATGGTCTCAACATTGCCGCGCAGAACCAGTTTCCCAAGCTCAATCGCACGTTGTTCAGACCAGTTGCGGCTGATTACGAAATCACTGGCCAGAACACTGGCCAGAACTCGACGATACATGCGGAACTTGGGTAATGCAAACTCCAACTTGTACATATCGCTGTAATAGCCGATCTGTTTTGTTTTCGGCACTGCTTCCAGACGGCTTTTGCAGTCGAAAGTAATAAAGGCTGGCGTATTCGAATACCACCAGTGACCATTGATGACCACATTCGGAAAGATCCAGCTGAAACTGACCAGTTCCTGATTACTGGTGCTCGTTAACACGGAAACGGGGAACGTGACATTCGGGAAGGCGTTGAACAGTTCCTTGTATTGAATCAGCGAAGTGCGTTTGTCATACAGATCCTGCCCCTGATAAACGCCCGCTTCATACACCCGGCGATTAACGCCGATCATCAGATCGAAGGGGAGTTGATGTTCGGCACAATATTCCGCCAGCGTCCAGAATACAAATTGACTGACGGTTCGCGTCTCTCCACAGCTTAATTCATTCCCTGCATAAAGTGATCTGATAACCGAATCCGCTTCGCTCACAGAAACAGGAGCGGGAGAAAAATCGGGCGGTAATGAAATCGCACAGGCCCGTGCCCCTCGGGAAGTGAAGTGCGTAAATAATTTGCCGATGGCCTGCTTTAATGTATCGGCACATCCGACATCCATTTGAGAGGCTTTGGCCAGACGCGTGCGCGTTTCACTTTTCGCCAGGTGAAACACCAGATCGTCAGTCCGCAGGCAGGGAACATAAAGTTTTGTGTCGAAGCCTTCCAGCGGGTCATCGAAATCGTTGGTCAGAAAGACCTTTTCGAGCCCACTCTGCTTTAAGACCTGCTGCTCCCAGTCCGGCTGCGCCATTTTCTCAGCAGCCGTGTCGTAAAGTTTTTCCCAGTTAGATTCCGTGATCGCTTCGTCCTGGAATCCGAAAAATTCATTGCAGATATCCAGCAGCCAACTGACCTGAATGGTATTGTCCAGATCCCCCAGTTGAGTGACCAGCCGCCCGACTTTCTCTTTCGGTCCAATGCCGGGCTCTTCAATTAACTCTTTGGCTAATCCCGCCGAGTGTGCCAGTTCTGTGTAATAATGGTAGCCCATAATATCTGCCAATGTGGTAGAAGCGGCAGCATGAGGATTGATATGTGTATGAGGGTCGATCAGAACGAGACTCTCTAATTCCGCGAAAATACGTTTGCTTAGTTGTTCAGACATGGTGCGATGGTTCCTGCTGCTATCAGACAATATTCGAGTATGTCTGCGAATATAATCAGTCAGCCGGAACAGTGCAATCAGGTGATGAATTCCTGCAGATCTCATCAACTAAAATGCATGAAAAAGCGACTCTGCGTCAAATGTCGCAGAGTCGCTTTCGGACGTTTCAGCTAGTCTTAATTATCGAAACCGCTTATTTTGTTGCGGTGTTGGCCTGTTGATTTTGCGGCACAGCCGGTGGATTGAAGCTGTTGAGCAATTTACCGGATTTCGCATCCCAGACTCTCAAAACACCGTCTTCTCCCCCGGCAATCACGATTGCCTCATCACGGCTGCCGGCCACGCTATAAACGTAGTCGGTAGAACCAGCGAGATTTCTGAAATTAGAACCATTGGTTGTCAGGTGCATGCGAACGGTTTTATCGCCGCCACCGCTGACAATATTATCACCCAGTCCCAGAAAGGAAATCGATGTCACCTGCTTTGTATATCCGGCAATCGTTCGAATCTGTTCGCCGGTTTCGATGTTCCAGACTTTAATTACATTGTCCGCACCCGAACTGACAATCGTCGATTCATCTGCTTTCCAGGCAACATCCAGAACGTGATGTGTGTGCCCTTCGAACGACTTCACAAATTTGCCCGTGGCCACGTCGAAGATTTTCACAAACTTATCAGCGGCACCGCTCAGTAATGATTTTCCTGTAGGTGAAAATCGGAGCCCCAGAACCGTGTCGCTATGAGCATTTTCGAATGTTCGAACCACTTTCCCTGTCGCGATATCCCACAGCATGATTTCACCACTGCGGGAAGGATCACCGCCGCCGACAGCCAGTAATTTGCCATCAGGACTGAAATCCAGACAGAGTGCACGATTGGAAATGGGTGAAGCCCCCACGTTCATCGGATCTTTCTCATCAGCGCCTAATTGAGCGATCATTGACCAGACGGGTTCAAGACTTTGAATCAATACCGTTTTATCGGCACTGCCTGAAACAACGGTGGTCTTTGAGGTATAAGCGACAGAGGAGACCGCTGCCGTATGACCGGATAACGTATCCAGTTCTTTACCGGAAGTCACATCCCAGATGCGTACCATCTGACTGTCATCACCGGTCACAACCTGATTGCCATCTTCCGAGAAGGCGACAGCCTTGATCGGCGTCAGGACGGCGGCCTGTTTTTTCGCTTCCTCTAAAGCGGCATCAACCGTTTTGGCGATTGCATCCAGAGCGGTTTTCTCTGTGGTGCGTTCGGTAAGCTGTCCTTTGATTTTGGTCAGAGTCCCTTCAGCTACTTTCACAGAACGCTCGGAAGAGACGACTTTTTTCTCTGCAGCTACCGCTGCCTCTGCCAGTTTCTTCGATTCGGCATCGGCGTCAGCAACTTTCTTGTCGGCGGCTTTGGTATCCGGCTTGGAAGCAGCCAGCTTGGCTGCCGCATCGACTGCAGCAACGGCTTTGGGTACTGCCTGTTTTGCAGTTTGAACGGCTACTGTTGCCAGTTTTTCTTCATCCACTTTTTTCTGCTTGGCATCTGCCAGCTTTATCTGAGTGGCATCAAAGTCGGCTTGTGCTTTCGCTACAGCGTCCTTCTTCTTTTGCTCACCCTCTTTATCTGCCGGGTCTGGCTTGACCGCATTCGCGTCATCCAAAACTTTCTTCGCAGCAGCCACTTCTTTCTCAACAGCAGTTATTGCTGCCTGATTCTGCTCGGTCACCTGCTTTAATTTTGCCTCCGCATCTGCGACTGCTTTGTCGGCAGCCACCTTTTGTGCATTGGCAGCAGCGACGGCATCGTCCCCTTTTTTCTTATGATCGGCCAGCAGTTTTGCCAACTCATCTTTGGCTGTTTGCAGTTTCTTGGCAGACTCGTCTGCTTTTTTCTTTTCTTCAGGTACTGCCTTTTTCGCAGCTTCTAATTCTTCGCCTCGTTTTTTTAATTCCGCTTCGCGATCTTTCACATTCTTATCAGCGGCTTTCTGAGCGGCATCCGCCAGAGCCACTTTTTGTTTAGTGACCGTTTGAGTTTCTGTTGCCAGGACCATTTGACGTTCTTTACTCAGGTCACCACGGAATTCCTTGAGCATCTTGCCATCACTTAACTGCCAGATTTTCCCAGTTCCATTCACGGAAACCGAAACCAGATTCTTCGCATCAGGACTGACATCGACATCGCTCACGGGAGCACCATGATTGATTGACCGGATTTCTTTTTTCGCATTCAAATCCCAAACCCGCACGGTGCCGTCTTCACTGCCGGTAACCAGTTGTGTTCCGGCAGGCATGACCAGTTTGACCGAGGAAATCGGCTTGGCATGTCCTTTGAGTTCGAACAGTGCGACTGGAATCTCCGGTGCCGTTTCGCCTTCTTTAGGAGCAGGAATCGTCAGCGGCCAGACATAAATTAAGTTATTCGCACCACCGGCGATGACCTGAGTTCCATCTTTACTGACGGTCAGGCTATTGATGACGGCGGGAGTTTTCATTGTGGAAATCTGTTTTCCATCGGCGGCATTCCAGACCCGCAGACTCAGGTCTGCAGAGGATGTAACCACTTTGGTTTTATCAGGCGTAAATGCCAGTCCTTTGATTTCACCGGCGTGCCCTTTCAATTCCACTAACTTCTGTCCTTCCGGCAATTTCCAGAGAGACGCGGAATTGTCGGCTGACGCGACTGCCAGCACACTTCGGTCTGCATTCAGCGTTAAACCGGTGACTGCTGCGGGAAGATCAATCTTTTTAGCAACACTGCCCAATGATTTCTTCCAGAGTTTAACGACTCGATATCCGCCGGAAGCCAGCAGGCTTCCATCGGGATTAAAGGCCAGAGAATGTACAAAATCCCGATGAGCGGCTCCCAGCGGATAAAACGGCTTGCCGTCTTTTTGTAATTTGACCAGAGCAGGATCGTTCAATGTTCCGGCTTCGGTTCCGGAAGCCAGATCATAAATGGCAATCCGATTCGCACGTCCGACAGCGGCATAACGCGCCCAGGGAGAAAGTGCTGTACTGTAAATGGAGTTTAAACCGGGTGGCAGTGACTGCCAGGCAATGCCGGAATCAGCAGACTTGCCGCTGGATTTGGCACCTTCAATAATCCACTGACGCAGAATGCCGACCTGCTCGGGGGTTAAGGCTTTCGCCCCCACCTTGTTCGGCAGCGGAGGCATGAAACTTTCTTCCATGCGGGCAGCAACTTTGTAGAGATAACTTTCATCCGGTTTACCAGGCACGACTGAAGCACCGCTGTCTCCGCCTTTGATCAGAGCTTCGACATTTTCCAGAACAAGCGCCCCTTCTTTTTTGGCGACGTTGTGGCAGGCGATACAATTGGCGTCCAGAATCGGAAACACATCTTTCTCGAAACTGACAGGACGCCCCAACTCTACTTTCGCAGGTGAGATCGGTTTTTCTTCAGCCGCTGCAAAACGCCCTGCAATAAGGACGACAGCCAACATCACACATAATTCAGTAAACCGGTTCCGCATAACGTGCCCCTCTGTTATCACTGTTTGAACAGCTGAAAAAACAACCAACTGTTATCGTTTGTAATCTGAAATTTTTCTGATTGCGTTTGTACTATTTAGTCACTTTTAACTTAATCGCTGCATCCACTAACGCTTCCCCCTGGAAGTCGGCTTTCGCCTGCACCACCATATGTGCCAGATCGCCTTCAGTGGCTTCTGCACTGGCCTTGATCGGGAACGTTACTTCTGTCTTATCCGCAGGAATCTGTACGGTATCCGCAGTGATACCTGTAACCCCGGGTGGCAGCGGCAATGTTAATTCAACCGGCCCTTTAAAATCATTGAGTCGTTTGATCGTTGCTTTGACTTCGATTGCCGCCCCCTTCTTCAACGCCCCACCGCCGGGCACAGCTAATGTCAACGTGACCGGTGCCGGAGTCACACGAATCACCAGTGGTGTCGAGGGAGCGTACACTTTCACAGTCTTGGCGGCAGTCGCTTTTTCCGCAGCAGCCACCTTCGCATCTGCTGCCTTTTTCGCCGCTTCCGCCGCTTTGACGCTGTCCGTGGCTACTTTGAGATCCTGCTCGGCTTTGGCCTGCTCCGTTTTCTTTTGCTCCGGTGTTTTATCTGTGGCTTTGGCAATTTCGTCGCGTGCCTTGGTGGCAGCCGCAACAGCCGCCTGCGCTTCCGTCAGTTTCGTTGCCGACTCGGCCTGTTCCTTTTTGGCTTCATCAACGAGAGCCGGATTTCGGCGGTAAGAGACATCAACGGTCGATTGCAGATATGTCGTATACACGCCCGGTTTCGCATTGTTGTTGACGAAGAGCTGGAACAGTTCGTCCTGCTTGCCTTTGGCGATGGTTTTATTATCGCTGGTGATATTGCTGTTTTTAGGAATGCCGCTCCAGGCTAATGCCACCGCATTATCAAAGCCGGTTCGCTTGATGACTTTAACGGGAACCAGAATCTGTCGGCCCTGATTCACTTTCACTTCCGCCACATCAGACACCACCTGATAAGGGGCCACCTCATCAATCACGGATAATCCCAGTGAACGCGAAATACGGGATTCCGCACGAATATTATTCGCTACCGGTCGCAAGACTGTCGCAGTCCGGGCAACCCGTTCCATTTTCTGAGCATCTGCGCCGGCGACCTGACCGATAATTTCAATCTGGCCCGACCACTTTTTCGCAGATTCCTCTGCCTGAATAATCATCTCAGCCGTATTATCGCCGGTACCGATGCTGGCCGCTTTGCAGGAAACCCCTTCTGGCAAGCCTTTCACCGACAGTTCAATCGTCTCATTGAATCCATCCTGCCGTAGCGCCATCACGGAAATCTTGAAGCAATCCCCCTTACGCAGAGTAATCGCAGCGGGGGCGCCTCCTGTATTCTCTGCCTGAGGATTCAGGGGCAATGCCACGAGCCGATAATCGGGCTTGGGCTGACGGATCACCGCGCGGTAAACCATGCGCGGATTGCCTCGTGTTTCAAACTGCAGATCACGCAATGTCACTCGAAATTCACCGTCAGCGGGCGCGGTAAACAGGTAGTAAGGGTCGTCCGTACGCGTATCAAATAATTTGCCGCCCAGGTCCGGAAACACACTGGTTGCCCCCACACTGGCCAGCTGCTTGAATGTTTCTTTTCCCTCTTTATCTTTGATGACCTGATCAACGACAATCACCGGGTCCATCACGATTCCGTTTCGCTGCCCATACACTTCGATCGAAAATTGTTCTTTTGCCTTGCCGACAAAACGAAAGGTATCAACATCATTTTTCGCTTCAAACTGACCGACAAACTCTCCGGGTAAAGTTAATGTCTCTTCGACGTTCTGTTCATCGCGAACGATTTTTCCTTCCGCAAAAAAGAGCGTCACAGGATTCGAACTTCCGGCTGGTGTTTCCCAGACATAAGCGAATCCGTCTGCGCTGACTTCGTGGGGGAAACCCTGTTCTCCCATATCCAATGTCAGTGGCTTGGCAGGGATTGCAATTTTTACCTGTACTTCCTGAAGCGACTCATTGCCGATACTCAGATCCGAGACTTTTCCGCCCGGCAGATTATAACCGTATAATGTAAAATCCGAGGTGGTTCCCGGTGCTCCCGAAGGAGGCATGATAAATTCGATATGCGGTTTGTGATGGATACTCAAACGATAAACATGTTGTGCCCCACCTGAATAAGTCAGATCACGCACTTTGACCTGATAGGTCCCATCTTGAGGCAGCGTGAGATTGATATAGGGATCATTTCGAAAGGTATCCCGTTCACTGACCAGCCGTTTCTGGTCCGGGCCATAGAGTTCGACAATGGCGACAACGGGAGAATCGATGCGGGCGGCTCGACAGTCAATCGAAACCTTGTCTCCCTTCTTGCCGGGAAAAGAAAAGTAATCGACGTCGGTTGCTCCCTGCAGAGCGGCATTCACGACCGAATTCATTTCAAGCGGCATGGCCTGTGCCTGCTGATTATTCGGTTCAACTTCTGCTTTTTCGGCTTGATCACCGACCACAAATGAGCGGGGATTACTGAGTCCATACAGGCCATGCGCCCTGACGTCGTAAATCCCTGCGGGCACGTCTTTCCCGATGGTCACGATGAATGTATTTGCGACGGGTATCTGCTTGCCGTTACTGTCCTGCATTTTGGGAACAGCCGTGATCCCCGGATGACTGAACCACAGAGAGTCCAGCTCGTCCAGGTCTTTGCCGTCGGCAACACGCAGTTCAACAGCCTGTCCTTTTTGGCCTCCCGACGGCGTGACAGCATACACTGCGGTTTGAGGTAATTGGGCCTGAACTGTTGAAATCCCCGCCAGTAAACAGGAACTGATTCCTGCAGCGAGAAAACAGACAACCTTCGCAAAAAAACGACGTTGGTCAAAAAATCGCGTATGCGTCATAGTACTGCTACCAATTTTCTGGATGGAAGTTTCTGGGAGGAATTCAGGAGGGAGCCTGCGGACATCCCTCGTTCCCACCAAGAGAACCAGGAGCCACAGTCTATCTTAAGTTTATTATAAAAAAGCTGACAACCATTGTCTAAACCTAAAATAGTTGTCAGCTTGAATTTTCAGAGACTTTTCTCAGGCTTTCCGCTTAGTGATTAAACAGAAATTCTTTGGTATTGATCAGGGCCCAGATAATATCTTCGTAGGCCACCTGGGGTTTCTCTTTGTGCCGATCAATGTAGGAAAGGGCAAATTTCATTTCCTGTTCTTGAGGTGCACGCGAATATACCCAACGATACAGCTCCTGTACTTTTTCTTCATTCGATCGTTTGTCATCTTTGGCAAGCATCGCAGCACGGCTGGCGCCACCTGTGATCTTATCCTGCACTTCTTTGCTGTTCAGCAGATGCAAACTCTGAGCCAGATTCGCACTTTGAGAGCGTTCGCACTCGCAGGCGGTATCTGCCTGAGGTTGTCCGAATACTTTCAAAAAGTAGGGAGCCGAGGTCGCATCCGTAATCTGAATCGCCTTGGTATCAGCAGGCAGACCGGAAAAACGTTGTGTCGAATTCGTCACCTGGTGAAAGACGTCATACAGAACTTCCGCCGTCAGACGTTTCGGATAATAACGGGAGAAATTCTGCTTATCCTTTAGATTATGTTCATTCGGCAGCGAACTGAGTTGATAGGCATTGGAACGGCAAATCGCACGTACCAGTTCCTTCATGTCAAATCCACTTTCCACAAAATGTTTAGCCAGTCCATCCAGAAGTTCCGGATTTGCCGGAGGATTGGTCGCCCGCATGTCATCTTCGGGTTCAACAATTCCGCGGCCGAAGAAGTGTTTCCAGTAGCGATTGACGAGTGCTTTCGCAAAGAATGGATTATCCGTACGAGACAACCACTGCACGAGAGCCACGCGGGGATCGCGTTCCGGACTTAATTCCACAGGCTGCATGCCCAGAGCCGTCGGTTTCAGATTTTCTCCCGAACGGATATTCTTGGCAGAGGCGGCACCTTCCTTATGGAACACTCGCTGATCACGGAAACCGCCGGTACCAATTGGTCCGGCACTCGGATCTTTTGTTCCCACACGACTGAAAAACGCAGCCAGTCCGTAGTAATCATCCTGACTCCACTTCTCGAAGGGATGGTGATGACAACGGGCACATTGAATACGAAGTCCCAGGAATAACTGAGCCGTATCTTCAACCTGCTCTTCTACCGTATTGACTTCGCGATACCAGACAACCGCGGGGTTCTGCCGGAATTCGCCCGAGGCAGAAAGAATTTCGCCGACAAATTCGTTGTACGGTTTATTCTCATACAGACTGTTCCAGATCCACTGATAGAAGGCATTCGTGCCGGCAATATCAACGGGCTGAAGTTTTTTGTTGCGTAAAACCATATTCCACTTATTGGCAAAATAATCTGCGTATGCAGGGCTGTCGATCAGACGATCAATCAGTTTATCCCGTTTGGCAGGATCTTTGTCAGCCAGAAAGACTTTGACTTCCTCTTCACTGGGCGTGGTTCCGGTGATGTCGATGTAGACTCTTCGCATGAACGTTGAATCGTCGGAAACCGGTGAGGGAGGAATCCCCAGCACTTTCAATTTATTGAAGACGGCTTCATCGATCAGATTCCGCGATGCTGGCAGCGATGCAATGCTGACTCCCAGAGGAATCGTGGCCCGGAAGGTTGAAACCTGTCCCTGGTAACGGGCCATGATGGCCACTTCACCTGACAGATTCAAAGTTTTGACCAGACCTGTTTTATTGACTTCGGCCATCTCCGTATCGTTGGCTTCAAACAAAGCCATGCGAGTGACGTCTTCGGTAGTACCATCTGAGTAGGTGGCGATCACAGAAATCTGCTGTTCGATATTTTGCCCCATTGTGCGTGTGGGAGGAAAACAGTCGATAGAAGCAACGGTCCTGTCTTTATCACTTCCATAAGGCATCCCCTGCTCAATCCAGCGATACAGCAGACGATACTCATAGGAATCAGGCTTCACGAGCTTGCCACCGCCGTGTGGCGTAACCCCGGTCCCTTTCATCAGCAACAGACTATCTGCTGGCGACGAAGGAAACACGCGACGTCCCCGGCCTTCTTTGACCAGGAATTCAAAATCGTCTTCCGGATAAAAACCCAGTAATGAAAGTTTAAAACCATTCTGTCCGCTGGCTTTTCCATGACACCCGCCACTGTTGCAGGTCAGCTTGGTAAAGATCGGAACAACCTGATTTTTGAAGTTGATCGCCTCTGGTGTCTCAATCCCCTGAATGTGGACGGGAATCGAAACCGTCTTACCGTTCTTGGCCGTTACCGTTAACTGGGTCTGGCCGTCTTTCAGCGGAGTGAGATAACCGTCGTTTGAAATAGTGGCAATATCCTGATTCGCGACGGCATATGTCACGTCGCGGGTCAGATCCTGCAGTTTGCCATCCGCCAGAATTCCAGTGATCACCACCTGTTGACGGGAATCGGGGCCTCTTAACAGAAGAAGTGCTTTTTCTCCCGGATGCGGGCCAATCTGGATTTCTTTAAAATCCACGACTGGTGCATCGGCGGCGGGCGCCCCCAGCACATTCGTGATACCGTGACCAGAGACAATAAAAAGAGTCAGCACTCCACATAGCATAAGGATCTGGGGCATCCGAGAGCCTTTGATTCGGAAATCCATACAACAACTCCTGTGCAACTGGTTTCGTTTTTACTTCAAGTCTGACTGCAAATAATTTTGCGCGATTACAGGCAGGCCTTTTCAACGTAGGATTGAATTTGAAAACGCGTGTTTAATGGCTGGTTCGTTAGGGAAGCTTTTTTTAGGTAAGTTAACCAAATCAGTACTTACTGCATCGGTTGAATTCTGCGGGTTAGTCCAAGCTCATTGTTAAATGAACTTTTCCTGATATTTCAATGTATCAAAGTTTATTGAATTGTCAACGTTTTACCAGTCACTTAGATCAAAAATGTCTTTTTGTCCACCTGAAACAAATTGTGAGACCGAATTCAGAACCCTGGGAATTTCCATGATTCCCAACCTGCATAACTGTCAGAAACGGAATCGTTCAAAAAAATCGTCTGTGAGTGAAAATAAAATATCGCCTTGAAAACAGCAATCTCTTACATTTATTTCATGGGAATCAAAGCGTTCTTGCAAAAACAGGTTTTCTTTGATTGCCAGCTAATGTCTCTTCTATAGAATAAACTTAGCACAGCTTTTGATTCAGGGCTTTCCCTCGGGGTAAGTTTTGAAAATTTGAATTAATACCCACATTCCAGGCGGCTCCAAAACATTCCCATGTCTGATCCTGTAAAAACCAATCCCCCCCTTCCCAACATCCAACGTATCTTTGAACAATTACGGGCAGGCAAACCGGTCATTGTGACGGATTCCTCTGAGCGGGAAAATGAAGGCGATTTTATCGTTGCCGCCGAAGCCATCACTCCGCAGATTGTGCAGTTCCTGTTGCGATATGGAAGTGGTGAACTCTGTGTCTCGCTCCCTCAGGAAGTCGCCGAACGCCTGCAACTCAATCCCATTGTCGGACCGGAAGAAAATACGGCGCCCAACAAAACGCAGTTTTTGATTCCGATCGACCATAAAAACAGCGGGAGCGGCGTCAGTGCCGAATGTCGTGCCATCACGATTCGCGCGTTGAGCGACGAAACATCCCAGGCAGTTGATTTCGTAAGACCCGGTCATATTCATCCCCTGCTCGCGAAACAGGGGGGCATCCTCCGACGTGCCGGCCATACGGAAGCCACCGGGGATCTGCTGCAGATGGCCGGCTTGAAACCTGTGGGCGTACTCATCGAAATTCTCAGCCAGAAAGGGTTCGGGATGGCAGATGCCGACGAACTGCGCGAAATTTCTGAGCAGTTCGACATCCCTATTGTTTCCACAGCCGAAGTCATCCGCCATCGATACGTCAGTGAGAAACTGGTACACCGTGAAGTGGAAGTTCCCATCAACACCAAAAATTACGGCACCGTTCAAGTCATCGGTTATTCGGTAGAACATGAAAGCCAGCAACCGGTGGCGCTGGTCTGGGGAGATCTCGCTTCCGTCGACGCGCCTCTGGTGCGGATGCATTCATCCTGTTTTACAGGCGACCTGCTCGATTCGCTGCGCTGCGATTGCGGCGATCAATTGCACATGGCGATGGCCGCAATTTTCCAGGAACAGACGGGCGCTGTGGTGTATCTGCCGCAGGAAGGACGCGGGATCGGCCTGATTCCCAAACTGAAAGCCTACGTGCTGCAGGATCAGGGATACGATACGGTCGAAGCGAACATCCAACTGGGGTTTAAAGCAGACAGTCGCGATTTCACTGTCGGCGTTCAGATTCTGAAAGACCTGGGACTGACCAAAGTGCGTTTGCTGACCAATAATCCTAAAAAGACCGACTCCGATGTTTATACCGGCTTCGATCTGGAAGTGGTGGAGCAGGTCCCCATCGTGGCGCCGCCGCATAAAGATCGTGAGTTTTATCTGCAAACCAAACGCGACAAAATGGGCCACATCCTGCCCACTACACCGGCTGATTGATCTCAGTTGGAAGCAAATCGATTCGCCGCTAGAAAATCGATCGGATGCGGTGTACTCCCTTGCGTCGCCAGATCGGCCAGAATTTCTCCGATGACCGAAGAAAATTTAAATCCGTGCCCGGAAAAACCGGCTCCGTAAACTACACTCTGGTTTCGTGGATGCCGATCCACGATGAAGTGCCTGTCGGGAGTTCTGGTATACATGCACGTGGCATGGCGCTTTGGTTCCGGTTCAAGAGCCGGCATGACTTCTCGGATAAATCGGGAAACGTACGAGGCATCGGTTTCGATTAATTCCCGATTCAGATTCCCCGGATCGGCAACAATTTGGCCTCCGGTGTGCTCAGCCAGTTTGACGGTTTCTCCGTCCAGGGATGGGAAACCATAAAACTCCCCGTAAGGCATATCAAAAAAGAAACAGCCCTTGCCCGCATTCAGATTGTAGAACGGTTGACGGACGGGATTCCAGAACAGCACTTTTCTCACGATTTCGAGAGGCAGATTCAGTTCCTGCAGACACGAACTGCTCCACGCTCCTGCGGTCACGATCATTCCGGAGGCGATATAGTGCTCAGTCTCGGTTTTGACTTCAATCGACTCATCGTTGATGGAAACCGAAATACTTTTTTCGTTCAAACAAACTTGCGCACCAGCCAAAATGGCACACTCGATTTGCGCTCGCACGCATTCTTCCACATACAAAAAACCCGCCTCGGGTTCCCAGGTGACTTCAAAATGATCGGGAATTTGAAAGCCGGGAAATCGCTCCTTCGCTTCCTGAGAGGAAACATTCTCGACTGCGATATCGTATAACCGGGAAGCCAGACGCACGCCTTGAATCACTTCCCCTTCCGGCGAACCCGCCACCATTAAGCCGCAGGAGTTGAAGAGTGCTTTTCCCGATTTCTGTTCCAGTTCACGCCACAGTTCATAAGCACGCTGTAACAGTGGAACATAATTGGGATGCTCAAAATACGCCTTACGAATAATGCGTGTTTCGCCGTGAGAGCTTCCGCGATCATGGGCGACGCCAAACTGCTCGATGCCCAGCACATTCAGACCACGCCGCGCCAGATGGTACAGCGCACTGCTGCCCATCCCACCTAAACCCAGAACCAGATAATCAACAGGAATCGGCATAAAACGAGGGAACGCTTTCTAATCGTCTTGTCGCTTAAGGACATCTTGTTTAATGGGATGTTAAAGCAAACTCGATTTGATTATCACCCGCTTCGACCTCAGCCGTCAATGTTGTTTTCATATTGAATATTGTTATGTACTGAATCAGCAGTTCTGATTCCTTCGTTTCGGGCGCTCCACCAGCAGCCCGGCCGAAAGGGAAAAAATTACCGGGTGTTCATGAAAAGACAGTCAACCTACCCCACGTACACACTGACCATCAAATTGGAACACCCGGTAATTAATGACATCACAGAAAACCATCAAGGAACGATCATTTTCTGTATTAAGATCTGCAACAACAAAACGCGACTTGCCACTTCACGGAAACAACCCCAAACAAGCCGCACCAGTTCTCACAGTATCTGTTCGCGTCGAACTCCTTCCTGAACTCGCTGCCCGGGAAATAAAAGCTGCTTCCCGGCTGCTGCCTGCCCGTTCTCAAATCTTCCGAATTGAGAAATCCCCCCCTGGGCAGACAATCATGTCAGCAGCGGTTTTAAAACGTGTTTAACAAACCAATCGGGCCGCCTCGACAACCGAAAGGACGCCGAGAGCGGCATGATCAGGGAGACAGTCTCCGCCATGATATTCTTCGCGCCCTTTCATCACTGGCTCACTGTCTTCTTCCTCAAAGAGTTCCTGTCTGGTGATTCTCAAATGATCTGGAGCCTCAATCCCGATTTTGACGGAACCTTTTCCCGTACGAATCACTTTCACCAGAATTTCATCTCCGATTCGAATTCCCTCAGCCAACTTCCGTGTCAAAACCAGCATGATTGTCACTCCCTTTTATCGTTAGATCCTGTTTCAGATGCAGTATTTGGTTTACCTTTGTGCAACTCAGCTTGTCCACAAGCCATTTCCTGGTCATATTGATCTAGAGTATGCGATTCGCGTGCCAATCGAGAACATCCTCACAACATTAAATCGCAAGCCATTATATACCAGCCACTTAAAAAACATCGACCAAGCTGCACCGCTGGTCGAACCGGTCGATTTATTGAAAAAAGTGTCCCCAATAGTACAATTTTCAATTTCTCAGAATCCTTTTTGGGACACTATTTTCAACTTTTCCAGACGCAGGAAACGATATGCCAGTAGCTTCGGTTGCATTATGAGGCGGGTCAAATATACTATTGGGTTCCTTGAATGATCGAATCCATTAAACTGCGGTCAAATTACGTCAATTGATATCAGCAAAAGCTGAATTTTTTAGAACTCACTAGATAGTCAAAGAGTTTACAATGGGTCAAATGTGTGAAGCCTGTGGCAAGACACCAGTCGTCGGTAATCGAGTCCGCCAGCGTGGTAAGTATAAATACCTGGGTGGTAACGGTCGGCAGACAACGGGAATTTCCAAGCGTCTCTTTCGGCCGAACCTGCAGAAAATCCGGGTTCAGGCAGGTGGCAGCGTTCAGACACAACGTGTTTGCACCCAATGTATTCGATCCGGCAAAATAACCAAAGCTGTTGCCAAAAAACCGTTTACATTACCTGCTAAATAATATCGATCCCGCTCTAAAGCAGAAAAACGATGAGCGTTTCCCTCTCTGAGGCTGATGTACTTAAAGTTGCTTCACTTTCCCGGTTGAAACTTTCTGCAGCGGAAGTGACTGCCTTGGGTTTACAGATGGGGTCCGTACTCAAGTATATCGCCATGCTGGACGAGCTGGATACCGATGCCATTGAGCCGATGGCTCATGCCATCGAAATTTCCAACGTCTTTCGTGACGATGAACTTCAGACAAGTCTCCCACGAGAAAAAGCCCTGTCTAATGCGCCGCAGACAGACGGGAATTATTTCCTGGTTCCTGCGATTCTCTAGTGGACCGGCGTCTTTACCATTGAGCACATAAAAGCAATAATCCAAGGCTCGACTTGCTAACAAGTCGGGCCTTTAAAACTTATATGGAGACTCGCGATTCCATGTCGATCACGTCAGCCACCGCCAGCGAACTGCTGGCGAAAATGAACTCTGGGGAAATCAGCAGCGAGGAAATCACCGCCGCCTGCCTGGATCAAATCTCCCGCCGCGATGGTAGCATCAACGCCTTTCTTTCGGTGCAGTCGGAAGCGGCGCTCGAAAAAGCCCGGGAAGTGGACCAGAAGCGAAAATCCGGAAAACCACTGGGAAAACTGGCAGGCATCCCGATCGCGCTCAAAGACAATCTCTGTGTCGATGGAGTGAATACCACCTGTGCCAGTAAAATGCTGGAGCATTTCGTCCCTCCCTACGACGCCCACATTGTAGAACAGCTCAAAGCAGCCGATGCCGTCCTGATTGGCAAAACCAACATGGACGAATTCGCGATGGGCTCGTCGACAGAAAACTCTGCTTTCAAAACCACTACCAACCCCTGGAACACGGCTTATGCAGCTGGCGGGTCAAGCGGAGGTTCTGCCGCAGCCGTCTCCGCCGGATTCGCTCCGCTTGCTTTAGGCAGTGACACCGGCGGGTCGATTCGGCAGCCGGCCAGCTTTTGTGGCGTGGTCGGCTTGAAGCCCACTTACGGCCGCGTTTCGCGATATGGTCTGGTTGCGTTCGCTAGTTCGCTCGATCAAATCGGTCCCTTTGCCCGTGATGTCACAGACGCCGCCTTAATCCTGGAAACGATCGCCGGCAAAGATCGCCGCGACACCACCAGCCTGGATGCCGCTGTTCCGGAATTCACGTCCAGGCTGGAACAACCCCTGGAAAATCTCAAAGTCGGTTATATTGAGCATCTGCATGAAGAAGGGTTACATGCAGAGGTGAAAGCAGCCACGCTGCAGGCGCTGGACGTTTATAAATCGCTGGGCGCAGAACTGGTTCCGATTACCTTACCGCATGCGAAATACTGCGTTGCCACTTATTATATCATTGCCCCTTCGGAAGCTTCCAGCAATCTGGCCCGCTATGATGGCGTGCATTACGGCTACCGCGCTCCCCATTTCGAAAACATGATCGACATGTACGCCGCCAGCCGGGGAGAAGCGTTCGGCGATGAAGTCAAACGTCGCATCATGCTGGGCACTTATGCCCTTTCATCGGGTTATTACGATGCCTATTACCTCAAAGCGTTAAAAGTCAGACGACTGATTCGAAATGATTTTGAGCAGGCGTTTCAAAACGTGGATATTATTGCCACGCCGGTCACTCCGACGCCCGCTTTTACCATCGGCGAACTCGTGGATGATCCGCTGGCGATGTACCTGGCAGATATTTTCACCACCAGTGCAAACCTCTCCGGCATTCCGGGAATTTCGATTCCTGCGGGCATGAGTAAAAACAGTCTGCCCATCGGACTACAACTACTGGCACCGCCACTGGAAGAGGAACGGCTCTTACGCGCCGCCCGCATGTTCGAACGTGAAACCGAATGGCATTTGAAGCGTCCGGTATAAAAGCAGGCAAACGTATCGCTGCTGACAAACGAAATTGAAATTGAATCTTGGACATTGAAATAAAGGGGAGTGCGGCATAATGGACTATACGGTCATCATCGGTCTGGAAGTCCACGTGCAGTTACAGACCAGAACCAAACTCTTCTGCGGTTGTTCGACAAAATTCAACCCCGATCATCCCAACACACAAACCTGCCCGGTCTGCCTGGGCTTGCCTGGCGCATTGCCCGTGCTGAACCGCGAAGCCTTTCACCTGGGAATGAAAACAGGACTGGCGATCAACTGTGAGATTCCTTCGTTTACCAAATGGGATCGCAAGCAGTATTACTACCCGGATCTCCCGAAAGCCTATCAGATCAGCCAATATGACCTGCCGATGAGCCAGAACGGCTGGCTGGAAATTGAAATTGACCCCGAAACCCGCGAGAAGAAAAAAGTCGGCATCATCCGCGCGCATCTCGAAGAAGACGCCGGCAAAAACAGCCACGATGAATCGGGACGCGGACAGGACAGCAAAGTCGATCTGAACCGCTGTGGAACCCCCCTGATCGAAATCGTTTCCGAACCCGACCTGCGATCGGCCCAGGAAGCCCGCATCTACCTGGAAGAACTGAAACTCTTACTGACTTACATCGACGTTTCCGACTGCAACATGCAGGAAGGCAGCCTGCGCTGTGATGCCAACGTGAATCTCCACGTCCATCAGGCCAATGGCGAAACCATACCGACGCCGATCGTGGAAATCAAAAATCTCAACAGCTTCCGTGGCGTGGAACAGGCCATCGAATATGAAGTACAGCGTCAATGGAAGCATTGGCAGGAAACGGGGCTGAGCCTGAAAGACGTTCCCAAAGAGACGCGGGGCTGGGACGCAGATCGTGGCGTGACTCTGGAACAGCGGGGCAAAGAAGATGCAGCCGACTACCGTTATTTCCCTGATCCGGACCTGGCGCCCGTTACAGTGACTGACGCAGAACGCGAACGCGTCTCAAAAGAAATCTGCGAGCGACCGGCTGACCGTCGCGCCCGCTTTGAAACGACTTATCAACTATCGGTCTACGACGCAGCCGTCATCATCGACCAGGGACTGGCTGTTGCCGACTATTTCGAAACAGTGGCTGAAGGCTGTGGCAACGGCAAACAAGCTGCCAACTGGGTCACGCAGGATGTCCTCCGCGAACTGAAAGAACGGGAACTGGAAATCGCAGCATTTCCCATCCAGCCGAAAGTACTCGCCGCCCTGTTACAAAAAGTAAATATGGATAAAATCACGACTAACAGTGCCCGGACCGTCTTTCAAGAACTGCTGAACCATGCAGAAGGTCTCCCGGGAGTCGAACAGATTCAGACTATCATTGAAAACAAAGGACTGGCTCTGGTTTCTGATACCGGCGAGCTTGACTCCATCGTTCAAGCGGTCGTCGATAAAAATGAGAAAGCAGTGGCTGACTTTCAAAGTGGAAAGCAGGCCGCCGTGGGTGCTCTGATTGGCCAGGTCATGCGAGAAATCAAAGGGGCGGACCCGAAAGTCATTCGCGAACTCTTGATCGCAAAAATGAGTTAGCCTGTATCCGGGTTTACTGTAGCGTTTCCCGGGACATTCGGATCGAGATCATCGCACGGACGATTCTCTAATTAGCTAGGACGCGCTCTCGCCTGAACTCTGGTCTCAGCTTAAGCTCAGACGGTGTCAACGGAGTGCGCAGAAAAAGCGGGGAGTGCGCAGAAAAAAGGGGCATTGGCGTGCCCCCTTCAATTTCAATCGACCGGGAGTTTTAAAAAATTCCCAACTCGTCACGCGCGTCTTCGGTCATTAATTCCGGTGACCAGGGAGGTGTCATTGTCAGTTGAATACTGGCTTCATCCACATCGTCGAGACGTTCCAATGCCATCTTCGCCTGCTGTATAATCTGCGGACCGGCCGGACAGGCGGGGCTCGTCAACGTCATGGAAACAGTCACTTTCGCACTGCTCTCTTCCGTTCTCCGAACTTCGTAAACCAACCCTAAATCAACGATATTGATATTCAGTTCCGGGTCAATTACCTGCTTCAGCGCATCTACCAGAGCTTCTTCCCCTCCGACCCCTTTCAAGGCGGAAAAGACTGGCAACTGATCTTCCTCGCCGCTCTCCCCGGAAACTTGATTGATTTCATTTGACATAATCTTGTGTCCTCTCGCTGCTTGATAACGCCCAAAATAGATTTAAAAAAATGACTTATATAGAACAACCGCCCAAAATGAACCTATGCTTATGAATATTTTTCAATATTTGATTTATCGATTAATTTACAGGACGTGCAAAGATCTTGCGATCTCGCACTTCCACTTCGAATGTCTGAATTGATTTTGTGGCTGGCATACAAAGCGCTTTTCCGGTCTTGATATCAAAGCGAGCACCATGACGGGGACAAATAATGACCCCCTCTTCAATACAGCCATTTGTGAGAGGCTGACCATCGTGTGTACACACATCCTCAATAGCAAAAAATTGCTCATTCAGCCGAATGAGCAAAACGGGGGTATCTTCGATAAATACCTCCAGTCGATCAGCCGAGCCAAACTCATCAAGCGAAGCAATTTCTTCAAAATCAGATGTGTACATGATAATTGTCTACAGGCAGTGCAAAGTTACCGGCCAAATCCCAATTTTTTAATAATTGCCTGGTTGAGGGTTTCTCGTACAACTTCCACCGGGATCCGGTCAAAGACGGTCTGAAAGAAACCTTCCACGATCATATGCATCGCCTCGTACTCTGACATACCCCGCGACATGCAATAGAAGATCTGCTCTTCATCAACACGGCCTGCGGTCGCGCCGTGCGTACAGCGGACGTCATCTGCTTCAATTTCCAACCCGGGAATCGCATCGACACGGCAGGTGGGAGAAAGCATGAGGGAATCATTTCGCTGATACCCATTGGTCTGCTGTCCTTCAGGTTCCACGCGGATCATACCCCGCCAGATAGCGCGAGAGTGATCACGCAATACCTGCTTGTATAATAAATCGGAACGAGTTCCCTGACCGTTATGAACTTGCTCTGTATAAAAAGAATGGATCTGCTTATCAGTTGCGAAAGTCACACCATTCACTTCTGCTTCTGCACCGCGACCATCGAGCACTACATCCTGGTGAATGTGTGCCAGCTTCGCACCAATTCCACCCACGGTCCATTGCAGGAACCCGCTGTTGTCGACACGACCTGCCTGATGAGCAATGTGCCAGACTTTGTGATTCCAGTTCTGCAACTGGACGTATCGCAGCCGGGCTTCTTTGGCCAGGAGCAACTCAACTGCTCCCATATGCAGTCCCAGATTTTCTGTCGTAGTAGAGGCAGTTTCTTCGAGTAAGGTGGCAGAAGCCCCTTCTTCCAGAATAATCAGCGTATGACTGAAATCGGCGGCTTTCTCCGTCTGTAGCGTAATCAAACTGTACAAGGGAGCCTCGATCACCACATTGCGAGGCACATACAATACCGTGCCGCCCGTCCAGAACGCTGCATGCCAGGCCGAAAACCGATCGGTCTCGCTGTCAACCGCTCTGGTCATGAAGTGCTTTTGAATCAAGTCGCTGTGCTCTCTGACCACAGTGGCCAGATCACCAAAGATCACGCCTTTTGCTGCCAGTTCTGCTGCCAGATCACTCGAAGCCAGTTGGCCGTCAATATGAGTTACATGCCCGGCAAATTCAGCCTGATCTTTCAGCAGTGTCTCTGCATGTTTGCTGTCTGCTGAATCTTTGGAGATTTCAGAACCGGCATTCAGCTGAAAACGATCGGGACGCAGAGCACGCAAATCAACACGACGCCACTCTTCAGGATTCAACTCGGATTCCAATAGCTCAGAATAACGCTTGAAGGCCTGACGACGAGACTGAGTAACCCAGTCCGGTTCATCACGGGTTGTTAAAAACGCTTCAAAGGCTGCTTCACCAAATCCAGCGGGGATCTCAGCAGATGTATTTACCGACGGAGTACTCATACGATTATCTTTTATGCTCTCAGTATCTTGCTTGGAGTAAGATTAACCATTTTGAAGGTAAACCACCTTCATTGGCTTCATTTTTTACTAAATTTCACCTGACAGTCAGGAGCAACCAGCTGCCTTAACCAATCGAACCTTCCATCTGTAATTCGATGAGCCGATTCATTTCCACCGCGTATTCCATCGGCAGTTCTTTCACCAGAGGCTCGATAAAGCCGGTCACGATCATCGAAGAAGCTTCCGCTTCGCTTAACCCGCGACTCATGAGATAAAACAACTGTTCTTCCCCAATCTTGGAAACGCTGGCCTCGTGCTCGATGGCAACATCGTTGTCTTCGATTTCAATATAGGGATAGGTATCGCTGCGGCTTTCCGGATCCAATAGCAGAGCATCACAAACCACGTTCGACTTGCAACCGTGCGCTCCCGGATCGACTTTGACCAGACCACGATAACTGGCCCGACCACCGTCCTTCGAAATACTCTTGGAGATAATCCGGCTCGATGTGTTGGGGGCACAATGTACCATTTTGGCTCCCGCATCCTGATGCTGCCCTTTACCGGCAAACGCAATCGACAGCGTCTCTCCCCGGGCACCTTCTCCCATCAGGAAAATTGCCGGATACTTCATCGTCAATTTGGAACCCAGATTACCATCGACCCATTCCATGAGTGCATTCTCATAGGCATAGGCCCGCTTCGTAACGAGGTTATAAACGTTATTGGACCAGTTCTGAATCGTGGTATAACGGAACCGCCCGCCTTTCTTCACGATGATCTCCACCACAGCGGAGTGCAGACTGTTCGAACTGTAAGTCGGTGCCGTACAACCCTCAACATAATGGCAGGAAGCACCTTCATCCACGATGACCAGGGTGCGTTCGAACTGCCCCATATTTTCCGAGTTGATTCGGAAATAGGCCTGCAGAGGAAATTCAATATGGACCCCGGGAGGCACATACACAAACGAGCCCCCCGACCAGACTGCCGAATTCAAGGCCGAAAACTTGTTATCATCCGGGGGAATAATCTTGCCGAAGTATTCTCTGAGCAACTCGGGATGATCCTTTAACGCAGAGTCGGTGTCGGTAAAAATCACACCCTGCTTGGCCAGATCTTCCTGCAGACTGCCGTAAACTACTTCCGATTCATATTGGGCTTTGACTCCGGAGAGAAATTTTTTCTCCGCTTCCGGAATTCCCAGACGGTCGTAAGTTTTTCGAATATCATCCGGCACATCTTCCCAACTTCGCTCCTGCCCTTCTGAGGCACGCACGAAATAATGGATATTCTGATAATCAATCTCGTTCAGACTACCGCCCCATTGCGGAGTCGGTTTCTGTTTGAAAATCTCATAGGATTTCAACCGAAAATCCCGCATCCAGGCTGGCTCATTTTTCATTTCTGAAATCTGGGCAACCACCTCGGTGCTCAAACCTTTTTTGCCGGTAAAGACATATTTGTCTGTGGGATCGTGAAATCCATACTGGTATTCACCAATAGCAGCATTTTCATTCTCAGAATTGGTATCCAGCTTGGTCGCCATTTCAATTTCTCCCGCGGTGTATTTCAAAACGCGTCCCATGAGCGGGATGCATTTTTTGAATAGATGAATTATTTTCTTAAGTGATTGATAAAAACCGACAGTTGTGTCTGACTGATACTGCTGATCACATCAACTCATTTCACATGAGAAGACTAGACTGCTTCAACAACTTCTTCTGCGGCCACTGCCGGATGACGTTCGCGTACGCTGGAATAACCGTGTTCATGAAGTTCTGCGGCCAGACTGGCATCGCCCGTTTCGACGATCCTGCCCGCCAGCATCACATGCGTAAACTGAGGCTGATTGAATTCCAGCAGCCGTTCATGGTGAGTAATGATTAATACTCCCATTTCCGGACCAGCCAATCGACTGAGCCCTTCGCTGACCACTTTCACTGCATCACTGTCCAAGCCGCTATCGGTTTCATCGAGGACGGCGAATTTGGGTTTTAGCATTGCGAGCTGGAGAATTTCCATGCGTTTCTTTTCACCACCGGAAAAACCGTCATTCAAATAACGACGTGCCATTTCGAGATCCATGCCCAGTTCAGTCATCCGTTCGCGCAGTTCTTTGCGGAACTCACGCATGGGAATGAGCTTTTCCCCTTCTTTTCGATCAGGGTTCCGGACATTGGACATTGCATGTCTGAGAAAATCAGCGACTTTCACACCGGGGATTACAACCGGATATTGAAACGCAAGAAAGAGCCCTAACCGGGCACGTTCATTGGGATCCAGTTCCGAGATCTCTGTTCCATTGATCTCGATTTTCCCTTTTGTGATCTCGTAACTCGGGTGACCGGCCATCGCGTACGCCAGTGTGCTTTTCCCCGAACCATTGGGTCCCATCAAGGCATGAATCTCTCCCTGCTTAATTTCCAGGTCGACCCCTTTTAAGATCGGCGTGCCACTGACTGATACATGTAGATCGGAAATTTTCAACAAACTCATTTTTCGTATTTCATCCTGTTATCCGGAATTCGGAACGAATTCAAAATCATCAATTAAATGTAACGGTGTTCAACTTAACTTATCTGCGCTTCGAACTCACAACAGTGGTGCCCATCCAGGCAGCACTCTGCCAGATGCATTTTCGTCCCCAGTACCCGCTCAAAGACTCTCTGCTCAAGTTCACAGATGGTCGAATCCCCGCTCGCAATGTCGTGATAGGGACAATTATGCTCCCGCAAAATCGGCAAGGGGCCGGAATGATCGAGCTCCACAAGAAACCCGCGTTCTTCCAAGGCCTGTTTCAACTGCTCCATCCGTCCGTGCAGAGAGGGGGCATCCACATTGCGACCATATTGCTGCACCAGAGCAGTCTGGATTCGAGCGGCAAGCCGACAACGCAGTTCTTCGTTATCGATGCCTTTGAGTTCCTCCCACAGAATATTTGCCAGTTCGGCGTAATTGTCCCCCAGTAGCCGCATTCCGAGACTGGTCACAGCATAGGTGTAATGTGGACGTCCACGACCTTCTTTGACCTGGGTTCGTGCGATCAAATCCAAGCCCTGCAAACGAACCAGACGCTGGCGAACCGCAGTAGCCGTCACGCCTTCCTGTTCGCAAATCTCGTGAATCGTTGCGGACTTAAGACGATTGAGCCCCAGCAAAAAACTACGATCATTTTCATCAATCGAAACGCGCATGGATCGTTTTCTACATGGTTTAAAAGGGACCGGTTGATTATGATGGCTGCCGCCTGAGTCGTCAGAGCAGCAACACACTCAATTCTCACTATTATCATCCTAGGCAGATTTGCTATTTTTGACAACCAATATTGTCAAAAAGAATCAATTGAGATTCAGTTTCAAAACCCGCGAACTTTTTGAGGCTTTTTCAAGAAACACCTTGGAACGTAAACTGTTATTTGATAGTCTCATACAACGATTATGATAACCAGGAAAGCGGTAGCGTTCCCAAGGGAAGCAGCAATCATTCCCTACTCTGCCCTGAAAACCAATCAAATCAATATTACAAGGAAAAGCGGTAACCGACCAGATTTTTTCATTTTGGTTTCTATTGTAAAGACGGGAATCAGATTTGTTTTTTTACCTCTGGCAACTGTGACTTGCGAATGGGAATCCAATTTTATGAATTTCGACCGGCAATACAGCCCCCTCAACTTGCTACTTCGTTCCGGACTCGCAGCGATTCTGATCTTCCTGTTTTTCAATCCCGGCAGCATGGCCCTGGAAGCATCGCAGGCACCTCCTGCTTCGACTGAAACGCTCATCAAAGCCGCTGAAACAGCACCAGCCGTGGTTGACAAGCCAGCACCGGAAGGGTTTGCACTTATCGAGCAGAAGATCGATGCCGTCTTCGGAACGTTCAATGAAAAACTGGGAAACGTCTTCTTTTATCCCATCCCATTATCGGGGCAACAGTTCCAAAAGGGAGAAGGCATTCCCCTGGCTGTGCTCTGGCTGGTCATCGGTGCCACCTATTTCACCTTCCGCATGAACTTTATCAACCTGCGTGCGTTCAAACATTCCATTAAGCTGGTCATGGGAAAATATGATAACCCGGAGGATGAAGGAGAAGTCACCCACTTCCAGGCTTTGACCGCAGCTCTTTCCGCAACGGTGGGGCTGGGAAATATCGCGGGGGTAGCGATTGCCATCGCCACCGGCGGCCCGGGAGCGATGTTCTGGATGATGCTGGCAGGGCTGCTGGGCATGACATCCAAATTTGCAGAATGTACTCTGGCTCAAATTTATCGCCGCATCAGCCCTGACGGACGCGTTATGGGAGGACCGATGTGTTATCTCTCTGTGGGCTTAAAAGAACAGTTTCCGACCAACCCTTTCATGATTGGGCTCGGCAAAGCACTGGCAGTTCTGTTCGCCATCTTGTGCATCGGGGGCTCCCTGGCCGGCGGTAATGCATTTCAGGTCAAACAGTCTCTGGGCGCCGTCGCTGAGACGATTCCCTTCCTTAACGATTACAGCTGGGTCTATGGTTTAAGCATGGCATTTTTTGTGGGCATCGTCATCATCGGTGGCATTCGCAGCATTGCCCGCACGACAGAAAAAATTGTGCCCCTGATGTGCGGCATCTACATTCTGGCCTGCCTGGCAATTCTTGTATTGAATATCCAGAAAATTCCGGAATCCTTTCAAGCCATCATCGATGGCGCATTTGCTCCCGATGCCATGTATGGAGGCATCATCGGTGTCTTGATTCTCGGTTTTAAACGAGCCGCTTTTTCCAACGAAGCTGGCGTGGGATCTGCCGCCATCGCGCATTCGGCTGCGAAAACCAAATTTCCCGTCCGGGAAGGGATCGTCGCCTCGCTGGGGCCTTTTGTCGATACCATTGTGATTTGTACGATGACCGCACTCGTGATGATCATTACCGGCGCTTATAACGACCCTCAATATGCCGATCTGATTAAAACCAACAACGGTGCCGCCCTCACTTCAGAGGCCATGGACTCGCAGATCCCTGGCTTTCAATATGTACTCTCGGTCTCTGTCATTTTATTCGCTTATTCGACCATGATCTCCTGGTCGTATTATGGCGAACGCTGCTGGGCGTTTCTGTTTGGTGACAGCCGCGCGATTTCGCTGGCGTATCGCATCCTGTTTCTGATTTTTGTTGTGCTGGGCTCAATTGTTTCAGCAACGAATGTTCTGGATTTTGGTGATTTAATGATTCTGGGAATGGCGTTTCCCAATATTCTGGGCGTCTTACTGCTATCGAACCGGGTAAAAAGAGAACTGGACGCCTACTGGAAAAGATACAAGTCCGGGGAATTCGACAACCAGGCCAGTTGAGCCAGGCACTTATGAGATTACCATTGTTCCCTGGAGTTGTAATTTCATACAATCAAAATTGCCTGCTGTTATTTGATCTCACTCATTCATGAAAGCACCGCATCATGGGCTACTTCCAAGGCAAAAAAATTCTCGTTCCTGTCGATTTTTCCGAAAGCTCTCTGGAAGCGATCAAGCAGGCGATTCTGATTTCAGAGGACCCGGCTCTGGTCACAGTAGTGCATGTGATGGTTCCACTGGACCTGGTCTCTCCGGGCGTGCTGTTCGGAGGGCTGACAGATGAAAAGCGAACGGATCACGTCCAAAAATATGCAAAAGAAGAATTTGCCAAACATCAGATTGAAGGCGTTGTCTTCGAAACACTGGTGGGTGACCCGGGCATCAAGATTGCGGATTTCGCAAAAGAGAAAGGCACAGAGCTGATCGTCATTCCTTCGCATGGCTATTCAGGCCTCACCAGACTGGCATTAGGGTCTGTCGCAGAACGCGTCCTCAGACATGCCCCCTGCCCGACCTTAGTCTTGCGCCAACCCAAAAAGTAAGCCTGTTCGCAGAGCAGAAACTTCCGTTGGAGGTCAACGAAATCACAGATTCAGGAATCGTTGCCTTTCTGCTGTGCCACTGGTTCTTTCTGCGGAGCCGCCGGTTCAGGAGGCAGGATTTCCACAATCAGATTTCGAAAATGGATCTCTGAGCCTTCACTTTGAAGTGCAATCGCCCCTTTACTGGGATCGCAGCCGTTGACTTCTCCTAGTTTGACTCCATTGATCGTGACAGAAATCGTTCCCTGACGACAGGTTAATTCACACTTATGCCACTTTCCGACCGGCAAATTTAAAGGGGTAGCAGGAGAGAGCGTATTCGCTGATTTGGCACCACTTCCCGGCGTGGGAAAAACATTGCCCACTTCGGGCCGGTGCAGCTGAACCTGAAATGCCTTAGGCCAGACTTTCTCGGGCTCGGTCGTAAACAGCAGGATGCCACTATTGGCGTTGGGATCGTTGGGATACATCCATTCCATGCTGAAATGAAAATTTTCGTATGACTTCTGGGTTCGGATATAACCGTAAGGTTTACCGGAACAAATCAGAATGCTGGGCTGATCTTTGCCGCCACTCACCACTTTCCAGGTGACATTTCGATTCTCCGCTTTCTCTTCTTCGCTAAAATATTTCCAGTGGTCCCAGAAATTTCCGCCATTTAATAATTTCTCCGGTCCCGACAATGGTGGAGGCGCGGGAGTCGTTTTCGCTGCATTTTCAGCGGGCGGTTTTTCTCCGGGACTGGCCTTTGCCGGAGGAGTCGCTTCTTGTGCGACAACAAAAAACGCTCCCGGAACAGACAGAATGTATGCAATCCCCCCCATCAAGAGCAGCGAAGAAAATCGTGTTCTCATTGTATTTCGCTTCCAACAGAGATACTTCTGTTTTCGCTTCTCCCAAGAATGGTGATAATTCAGCACGCTATTTTTTGCCCGACTAGACTGTTAAAAGAACTGGGGTATGGAAATGTAGATAAGAGAACCAAACATTCTAAACCCAGACTCATCAACATTCAATTATGCCCGTATCCGCTTCCACGAGATTTCGCAAATGGACTGCCCAGTAAACACTGCACACAAATCCACATCCGCCAGACTAACACGCTCAATACCGAGTTACCAGTACCAATTCTGATCATTTTCTGGCAATGAAACAGTTTTGATAAAATCAAGGTAATTCCAAACCAGCTGGAATTTATTTGACGACCAAGTGAAAGAACTGATAAACTGACTGTTCGCTGTAATGCTACAACCCTCCTTTTTCTACATTACAAAGATTGGTGTTCCCATGGAATTTAACCCTCGCTCCTCGTTGCATTCCTCTCGCCCCGACTCTCTGCCAATCTCACGGCGCCATTTTGTCCAAACGGTAGGAGTTGCCCTGGCGGGCACACCGTTTCTCGGTGCCGCCGAATTACTGAGAGCAGGGCAACCTGAAACGACCGCAGCTCCGGAACCGCTGGTCAAAAAACTTTATGAGAGCTTCACTCCAGAACAAAAGTCAAAAGTCTGTTTCAACTGGGATCACAAAGATAAACATGGACTGCTGCGTCAGCACATCCGGGCGAACTGGAACATTACAGAACCGATCGTCAACGGCGACTTCTTTACCAAAGACCAGAAAGAACTCATCGAGTCGATTTTCTTTGGCCACTTCGACCCGAGCTGGCATAAGAAAATCCGCAAGCAGCTTCAGGATGATCAAGGCGGTTATGGTGAAGATCAATCGATCGCCATTTTTGGAACTCCCGGAACAGATCAATTTCAATTTGTCATGACCGGACGGCACACAACCGTTCGCTGCGACGGTGACAGTGCTGAACACCTTGCCTTTGGTGGCCCGATTTTTTATGGTCACGCTGCCGATGATTTTAATGAAAAAGCCAATCATCCTGGAAATATTTTCTGGGAACAGGCAATCAAGGCCAATCAAGTCTACAAAATTCTGGACGGGAAACAGCGTGAAGCCGCACTGATCTCTCAGGCACCGCCTGAAACAAAAATCCAGTTCAAAAAATCTGCGAAAGACATCGCGGGTCTGCAGATTTCTGACATGACAGGTGATCAAAAACAGGAGATGCAAAAAGTTCTGAACTCATTAATTGAGCCCTTCCGAACTTCAGACCAGAGTGAAGTCAGAAAATGCATCAAAACACAGGGAGGCCTGGATCAATGCCGTATTGCCTTCTATCAATCCGGTGATATCGGTAACGATCAGGTTTGGGACAACTGGCGTCTCGAAGGTCCCGCCTTTGTCTGGCATTATCGCGGTGCGCCCCATGTGCATGTCTGGGTCAATATTTCTGATGACCCCCAGACACAAATCATTGCCAGTTAATCCGCTAGACCGGGTGTGATTCACGATTCGAGTGCCCTGCTTGTTTCAGATTGACCCCGAACCGTAGAGAGATCAGGTTCGGGTGGCTGGAAACATCGCAGGCGATCGATCGAACTCACCACTTTTGAACCGTTCGCAAGCAGCAGGGCAGGAAAAAGGTCCCTACTTTTCCCTGCCCTGTTCAGGCATGTCTCCTGCTACAACCAGACTGTGATTATTTCAGAGGCAAGGTTGTGTCACTTCAATCCTGGTTGAATCACCGCCGCATTTCATCATCGATACTGATCCATCCAAAATGTTTTTTCCAGAGCAAACGATTTTCCCGGCATAAGAATCTGTCGTTTGCTCTACTTTTGATTTCTGCAAAATCGAAACAAGCCTGAAGGTAAAAATAAAGTTTTTTTTAACTCATCAAAACGATTACCAATGTCGGTTGACTTTCTCAGTTGATAAGCAATATTGGTCTTTAGCAAAAGTTGTTTTTCATTTTTACTATGGAAAATTTTTTGCGATTACTTATGATACCCTGATACATCTTCAGTCCGGCTTAAATCACAATCCGAATCGGATTGTGAAAAACAGACTGACTATGATTTTTTCGTTATTGACAATCAGATAAACAGCATCTGATTGAAAATATATACCTGATCTCCTCTCAAGACAACAGGTGACCGAGTGACTAAAGAGCTTCTCTCACAGCGTAAAGTCAATTCGTTCTCTTCTACTCCCTCTTCCACTATTCAAACCCAAAAAGTCGCCCCTTCGTTTTCTCTTTTTGACCGAATTGCAGTCAATCAGATCACCACTTATCACTGGTCACTCAAAGAAAGCCTGCTTGGTCTCCGCAATCACGTTGTCCCGGCAATCGGGCTCTGGAATCGAAAAATCTTCGATACAGATCCTGCTCAGGCAGTGGAACTCATCATCGATTCGGGACTCAAGGTTTCATCGATTTCTCTTGCGGGAGGTTTTACCGGCTGTAACGAATACTCTTATGAAGAAGCGATCTCAGACGCCATTCAATTGATTCAATTCGGGGGGCAGGTGCATGCTTCCGCCATACAGATCGTGAGCGGCCCGCGCGCAGGGCATACCCTCAATCATGCACGGGAATTGACTCTCGATGCACTCAAAAGACTGGGAGATGCAGCCGCCTCGCATGGTACGAAACTGGCGTTAAAAACCATGGAATTACCGCTCGCACAGAATTGGACCTTTCTCAATTCCCTGCATGCGAGCCTGGAGTTGATCAACGCCTGCGGGCATCCAGCTGTCGGACTTTCCGTCAATCCCGCTCAGCTTCAAAGTGAAGAAAACATTCAAGACCTGTTACCTGAAATTGCCCCCTTGATTACTGCCGTACAGATTTCTGAGTTTGAAGCGGGTGGCGCACTTCAGGATTCTTTTCCCGGTTATGACATGATTCGAGCTATCGACGATGCCGGTTATGAAGGCTTCTTCGATCTGGAAATCTGGTCGGAACAGATCTGGCAATCGGATTACCAGAATCTTCTCTCACAACTTCGTCAGACATGTCAGACGGAAGCATCCTCACAATTCTGACAGAGCCCGCCTTCTTGCGTGCCGGTTGTTTTCAAGGATATCGTACGATATCTTGCCCTGTAAGATTGATTACAAACTCCGATATGGGTTACGATGGTGGGAAGAATTGGTACTGACAAAACAATAGTTGAATTCTTCCAGCCTGATGCTTCAATTCTGTGAATTTTTGCTGCGTGCTGTTTCTGACGAATTAAATGAAACACGTTGCTTCGCTTCGTCACAAAACAGAATCAGATAAAACTTCTTGCTGAATTGACATTCCTCGACTTCCTCCCCAATGCGGTAACCGGCAATGGCGCACGAACCTTTTAGCCTGAATGATTTATCCAAGCAGCTCGGTCGAGACCGGCGCGAGCTGGAAAAGCTGGCCAACCGGGGAAGAATTCCGGGACGCAAGGTCAAAGGGGAATGGCAATTTCATCCGACAGAAATTACGCACTGGCTGGAACAGGAAATGCGCGGCTATACCACCTCAGAACTGGAACTGGTGGAACAGACTCATTCCCCCAGCCAGCTCGATTCCAGTTCTCTGATCAGCAGTTTGATGCCGGAAGAATTAATCGAAGTTCCTCTGAATGCCCGCACTAAACGATCCGTTCTGGAAAGCATGATTGAAGTGGCCGGCAGAACCTGGCAAATCTGGGAACCTGCAACCGTACTGTCAGCAGTCCAGCAGCGCGAAGAGGCTTATCCCACCACTTTTGAAAATGGTGTCGCCATACCCCACCCCCGAACTCCCATTCCGGACGCTGTCGGCGAACCCGTGATCGCCTATGGACGCACACTTTCCGGAATCCCGTTTGGCGCCCCGGATGGATCACTCACAGACATCTTTTTTCTTGTCATCTGTACCGATGCATCAACCCACCTCTCGGTTCTTGCCCGATTGGGAAGAATACTGCAGCTTCCCGGGTTTGTGGATCAATTGCGCGAAGCCTCTACTCCGCAGCAAACCAGACAGGTCATCCTCGAAGCAGAAAAAACCATCGCCGAAGGCTAGCCCGCATTCATCTCCACCACCGGCTTTCGCACTAGTGAAACCAGGGGGCAAATCGGGAAATTGCACCACAGCCTGAAATCGGCCTGCCTGACCAGTTTATCAGCAAACCGTATCCAGCCCCTTCGGAAGCAGCCGGCCTCTGATTTCTGAAACGGTATACACAGATCATTAATAGTGCGTTCGCGAGTTCAAGCAGACTGATTATTATGATTCTGAAGATATTCCGGTATCCATCGTTGACGAACGCACGTTGAGCACAAAGAATAGTTTTTAGGACTTACCATTTATTTTAGGACTTACCATTTAACTGACGGCTTCGAAAAGATGATCCTCATCGAGAAACTCATTTCCGAGTGCATATGAGAAAATAAAATGAACGCAGAGCTCCCGGAACCGCTTGACGTAATCGCCGTTGGCGCACACCCTGATGATGTTGAAATTGCCTGCGGGGGAACATTGGCAAAACTCGTTTTGCAAGGCTATCGCGTGGGAATTATCGACCTCACCGATGGTGAACCAACGCCGTTGAGTTCAGGCCCTGAAGCCAGATTGAAAGAAGCAAAAAAAGCAGCGGAAATTCTCGGGGTTCACGTCCGGGAGACCCTGGAACTGACCAATCGCCGCCTGTTTGACAACTTTGAAAACCGGGTCGCTCTCGCAACGTTATTTCGCAAATACCGTCCACAGGTCGTTTTGGGGCTGGCAGGAAAAACTCCGATGGCCTCGCCCGATCACTGGCAAGCCATGCAGATTACCGATGCCGCCGTATTTTACTCCCGGCTGACGAAGTGGAACGAACAGTTCAGCAATACCGAGCCTCACACCATCAAAAAGCAAATCTGGTATCCTTTAGGCTTTGGTTCTTTGAATTACCCCGAGGGAAGCGGACAGTTTGTCGTCGATATTTCAGATACAATGGAACAAAAGCTGGCTTCAATTCGGGCATACGAATCGCAATTCCCGCCTGAGAAAAAACGGGTATTTCGGCTCGTAGAGAGCCAGAACAACCTGCTGGGAACCAGTGCCGGCTTCGAGGCCGGAGAACTCTTCATCTGCTCAACAACACTGGGAGTGCGTGATCTTGTCCAGACGGTTTGTCCCTGAAATCGCTCTGGTGTGCCCCTTTCACCAGGGCGGCATCCGCGTTTTTCGACCCGGTCCGAATAAACCCGGAGACGCTTTTATAATCCTGGAGACCGGCTAAGACAGTAAAAAACAAGAAGATACGGCATTTTTAAAATTTCCATGTATGGTAAAAGATGCTATGATACTGGAAAGTAATCTGGCATTTGCCTGGCATTTGGAGAATAGGACTCCGAACTCAATCTGGTTTATCATCGGCGAACAAAACAGGCGCATTAATGGTTGGAATTCGTTACGGCACAGTCAGCATTACCGGAAATTTCCGTGATAATAATGAGGACAATTATTACATTGATTCACTCAATAAATACTTTCTGGTCGCAGATGGTATGGGTGGACAAAGCGCAGGTGAAAAGGCCAGCCAGTTAGCCATCGAGCTGATTCCGAAAAAACTGAATCAACTGCTCGATTTTGAGAACAGCAAAACGGACCAGGTTATTTCGTCGATTGATCAGGCAGTCTCGCATGCCAATGCAGAGATTATGGCGCTCGGAGAAGTGGACCCATCCTGTCGCAGTATGGGCACGACGATCGTTTTTGTGGTTCAGGCCGGAGAAAAATTCTACATCGGCGGAGTCGGAGACAGCCGCGTTTATCTGCTACGAAATAATACGCTGCATCAACTGACTACCGATCATTCCCTGACACAGGCGCTAGTCGACGCCGGCACGATCACTCCCGAAGAAGCATTGACACATCGATACAAAAACGTGCTCTATCGCTACCTGGGCACCAAAGATGGAAGCGCGAGCACGCAGGCCCGACAGCTGGATCCTTTAGCCCAGGATCGCATTCTGCTCTGCTCCGATGGGGTGACCGATGGAATTCCGGATGAAAAACTGCAGGAACTTCTGGGACAATTTGACGATCCACAACAGACCGCCGAAGAAATAGTAAAAACGGCACAGGAAGGCGGCTCCAAAGATAACATCACCTGTATCGTTTTATTTATTGAATAAAATTGACGATAGTTCCTGACTTCCTGTTTATCACGGCAACATTCTCACCTTTCTTTGCAAACTGTTCCTTTTCAGTTTTCAATCTGGCTGATCAATGCGATTACGATTTCTGATACCCTTCCTGCTCACAGCCCTGATTACGATCGGTGTGTTCTGGTTTTCAGAAATTCCTCTGGGCATCGCCGGCGAATGGACGTGGCAACGGATTCCTTTTTTAGCCGCAGAAATGGTTCCCGGCTGGATTGTTTCCGGAATCGCGTTTGGCGTCTATTTACTGGCGGCCTTAATTGGTCTTTCCCGTATCAGGTTCTGCTACCGCGGGGAAGTAGCGATCTGGCTCCTGGGGCTGGCAGCTTCGGGAATCATCTGGTCCTTGTTATTACAGGATAGCCCCCCTACTGAGTACCGGCTGTCAAAGGCTCCGTTCGTACTCTATTACAAAGGTTCCTCTGGTTATTTTACCGAAGCGCGAGATGGCATTCCCGACGTTCCGCATTACCTGGCATCTTATGAAGAGAAAATGAAACAGGGTGATGTGTTGCACGAAGGAACGCATCCTCCCGGGCTGCCACTTTTCTACCGGGCATTGTTCCAACTCTGTCAAAATGTTCCTGCGTTACAGACATCACTTCTGAATACCCAACCGACCTCGTTTCATGAAGCAACAGAAATTATTGCGAATCTGACCGCCGCCTCCGGAGACCCCTTAACGGACCGCGACAGCGCCGTGCTCTGGCTGGCTACATTAATTACAGTCGTCCTGTCTTCGCTGACGGTCATTCCCCTGTTTTTCCTGGCGCGCGAATTCGCTTCGCGCGAGGTCAGTTGGCAGGTAGCCACTTTCTGGCCTTTGATACCAGCGGCATTAATTTTTCAACCGAAATCAGACGCCCTCTATTCCATCATGGCGATTCTGTTTTTATACCTGTGGGTAGTTGCCTGGAGACGAGATTCCAAGCCCCTGTATCTCCTGGCCGGTTTCGTGCTCTGGTTCGGTTTTTTCCTGACGCTGGCGTTTCTACCGGTTGCCTTGTGTGCGGTTTTCTACTCTCTGTTTGAAGTCTGGCAGCTTCGATCCGACACCAGTCTCTCTCGACCTGCCAGGAAGCAGTTTTTATCCGCGGGCGTTGCTGGCCTGCTGGGACTGGCGCTACCCACAATATCCATGGGCCTTGTATACAAGATTAACCTGCCTGAAGTCTGGTTTTTAAACCTGCAAAACCATGCGGGCTTTTATCTGCAGTATCCGCGTACCTACTGGAAATGGATGCTGGTGAACCCGATTGAAATCAGTCTGGCCCTCGGCTTGCCCGTGGCCTGGCTGGCGGGAAAATCACTCTGCAGCCGAAGATTATTCATTCGCGATCGCGCAGAAGGCCCATTCCAACCCGGATTAAAAAACCTGCTGCTTTCCTGCCTGATTGTATTGGGCCTGCTCTGGCTCTCTGGAAAAAATATGGGAGAAGCCGCACGACTCTGGTTGGTTTTCCTGCCCTGGTTCCTGATCATGACGATCCCCTACTGGCAAATCATCGAGCTGGAATCGTCATTCAACGATTCCGGCTCAACCTCTTTTCTGAAGCTGCAGTCCGTCTGGATTGCCGCCCTGGTCACCCAGGCAATTGTCTGCATCGCAACGGTAAACCGAATCACGGGTTTTCATTTCCCCCCCGGATAATCCACTTCTGAATACGGACGACGGAATCTCACTCCAATATCCCCTGAAACGTCCGTCTTTCGCCTCCCGCATATTCAATATAATCCCGATATTCATAAATCCTGCGAGAGTGTATGCATCACCGTTTGTATGCGTCGATATTGATACCGTTCGCGCCTTAATAAATGTGGAACACTTAATCAGCTTGAATGATCGCATCGGAGGACTCACAGCCACCGCTAACAGTGCCCCCCGTGTTCAATCAAAGCATGATCTGAGACTCGTATCAACTGCAGTCAGGTTCCGGATTTCCTTTATGATCAGTTTGAAAAGTATTTCAGCCAGAACAACCGGTTCTGCGATCAGTTGCTGTCTCGGTTTCGCCGTGGCGCTGTTCAGTGTCGGCTGTTCTGAAAAATCGCTGGACTACACCGAACTCAAACAGATCAATGAAAAGGTGACGGACAGCGAACTGAAAAAATACCTCAAAGTGATCAAGCTGTTACCACAAAATAAAACTCCCACGTTTCCCTCAGTTTACGCGCCAGCTCCTAACTGGAGTCATATCCGTTCTTTACCCATCGAAGACCTTGTCTATAGCGAGCAACACAATCTGTCACAGCTATGGGAAATTGAACGCATCAGTGAGCACTTTGGAGTGCGAAACCGCATGTTCAAAAAAGCGCTCCACCGCAGGGATCTGTCCAAGGATCAGTTCATCAGCTACACACTGGCAATCGGACTGGCAGCCAGTCGACTTCAATTGAGTGAAGATCAAAATCTGGAAGAGGTCATCCAGAAAGGCAACAAAATCATTCACCAACTTCAGTTGGATAAACGTCCTTTTTCTTCACTCTCGCTGGAAGAGAAACATCGCACGCTGCATGAAGCAATGTGGATCGCACGTGTGAATCGTGCAGAACATCTGATCCAGGTTCCTCCGGAAAATATCAATCTGGTCAAAGACAACTGGGAGCAGCTCAAAGAAATACTGCCTCCGGAGTTTCTGAAAAATCCGCTGGATGATCTTTCAGATACCCTTGAAGAACGTGGAATCCCCTTCAGCATCGTCGAAAAAGAAGATTCTGATGAACTCCTGCAGTGGACTTCGGCAGATGCTATTATCGGCACGGACCAGCCCGATCCCCCGCCGAAAAAAATCGAATAACTCTCGTCGTACTATTGTGCCGAAGCCACATCAGGACGGAGTTTTTGTGCCTCGTTTAAGTAGACGTGGACGACTTCCGATTGTTTTTGATCCGTATTCACATGGACCATCACACGGATACAGCGAGGCATGGCCCCTTTGACGGCAATTTCGGAAGCGCAAATCAACGGGACCGATTTCATCCCCAGTTCGCGTGCCGCTTCCGCGGGAAATGCCGAAATCAAATCGGGGGTCGTTGTAAAAAACATCGAAACGATATCTTCGAAGTTTTCGATCTGATTGGCTTTGAGAAGCTGCTCCAGCAGCGCGCGTGTTGCAGCCAAAACTTCCGTAGAGGTGTCCTGAGTGACCGTTGTTGCACCACGAATTCCACGTACCGACATCGCAAATACCATGTATCTTTAAAAGTTCGTTGTAAGATAAGCCCGGTTACACGCTCGAAAGCAGAGAATCTGATCCTGTTAACCAAAAACGACTTAAACAGCCCAAAAACACATCCTAACTAATTCTTCGGCTATTCGCCACCAGTGACATTCCCGAATTCTGACCGGTCCTTAACTAGCCTGCAAAGTTTAACTGTAATGATCATTACCACTTAACATAAATGTGTTCAAAATGGGATAATTACCCATTTTAAAAATGCTCTTGCGTTACTTTCACTGTATCAGGTAAAAAACAGCCCTATTAGAGGATCAGCGGGGGAACAGAATTGCAGAGGCCACCATGATGGTGCATCCGCCTCCCCCTGATTGACCGGCTGACAATCGAAATTCAAAATGTGCATCTTTTGGAAAGGACTCCTTGATGTCGACGACCATTGAGTGGATCGCTCAAGAGCTGAATTGCCCCGCGAAAGGCAATCAGAGGCTGGAAATACATGGCGCGGAGTCAGTTCTGAAAGCGGGTCCCCACGACATTACCTTTGTCGGCGACGAACTGAACTTGAAGCGACTGAAATCAAGCAATGCGGGCGCAGTCATCGTCGACAAACAACTGGAAGAGTCATTCCAGAAAGCGTATGAAGCTGCGCCGTTTGCCTCGTTCACTATTGTCGATGCTCAGGCGGCATTTATTAAAATCATCCAGAAACTGCGTCCTCCGCGCACTCTGCCGGAAATCGGAATTTCACCCCGGGCCGATATCAGCGATCAGGCGATACTGGGAGAAAACTGCCAGATCTATCCCCAGGTCACGATTTGCTCCGGAGTTCGAATCGGGAACAACTGCCGGATTTATCCCGGCGTGTACATTGGAGAGAACTGTGTCATCGGAGATGATGTCACGATTCACGCCAATGCCGTCTTATATCCTGACGTGACAATTGCCAATCGCGTGCTGATCCATGCCACTGTGGTTCTGGGCTGCGACGGTTTCGGTTATCGATTCGAAAACGGGCGTTTTATCAAGATCCCTCATCTGGGAAGTGTCCGTATCGATGATGACGTCGAAATCGGCGCTGGTACCACAATTGATCGCGGCATGATCGGCCCCACCGTGATTGGAGAAGGAACCAAAATTGATAATCAGGTCATGATTGCTCACAACTGTGAAATCGGAAAACACAACGCATTCGCCTCACAAGTCGGCTTTGCAGGTTCGATCACAACCGGTGACTATGTACGCTGTGCCGGTCAGGTAGGCATTGCAGATCACGTTCACGTCGGAGAGCGGGCCACATTGGGAGCCCGCGCCGGTGTTCACCGAGACATTCCTCCCGGAGAAGTTCATATCGGAACTCCCGCTGCTCCAGAAAAGGAGCAACGAAAAATTGTGATGTCCCTCCGCAAAGTGCCCGAAATGCGAAAGCAGCTTCGTGAACTGGAAAACCACGTCAAACAACTGACTCGACAATTTGAAGAGTTGGAAAACACGCATCAGACCAATGATGAATCTGCGCAAATCTGAGCTCAATCAAATCTATTTAAAAGAAGTCCTGTAGTGATCGATGACTGAATTGCAAACACCCGACATCAAAACTAACCGACAAATCGGCCTGCTGGCCGGAGCAGGACGGTTCCCCATCATTTTTGCGGAACACGCCCGAAAGCAGGGATATTCCGTCTGCTGCCTCGGCATTTTCGGAATGGCCAATGAAGAGTTAACCGAGGTCTGTGATACATTCCACTGGATTCCTTTGGCGCGCATCGGCAGAGCCATCAAACTCTTTCATCGCGAGAATGTCAGTCGGATTGTGATGGCGGGGAAAATCGAAAAAACCGTCTTATTCAGTCCGTTTCGAATTTTTAAATTACTGCCGGATTTGCGCACATTACACATGTGGTATCGTTATGCCAAAAAAGATCGAAAAGACGATACCCTGTTGCTTGCTGTCATCAAAGAGTTTGAACGTGACAATCTCTTCTTTGAATCTGCCTTGGATTATTGCCCGGAGTTGCTTGTGAAACATGGATTTCTGACCAAACGACACCCCAGTCCGTCCCAGTGGGAAGATATCAAAATGGGATGGGACATTGCCAAACAAATGGGGCAACTGGATATCGGACAAAGCATTGTAATCAATGACAAAGCCGTGATTGCCGTGGAAGCGATTGAGGGTACGGACCGGGCCATTCAACGTGCGGGTGAATTATGTAAGCGAGGCGGCTTTACCGTCGTCAAAGTCGCGAAACCACAACAGGACCGTCGATTTGATGTCCCCACCGTCGGTATCAAAACCCTGCAAACCATGCACGAAGCGGGGGGACGGGTTCTGGCAATTGAAAGCAATCAGACCATTATGATTGATCAGCAGGAAGTGGCTGATCTGGCAGACAAACTGGGTATTGCCATCGTCTCACTCAATGAAGAAGAACTGACATTGCAGATGGCCAGTTAATTCAACCCCATAGAGTTCATTCAGACACCAGTTTCATTTCGCTGCCGCTGTCCGAATCGAGATGCTCCACTTCGCGTTCAATCTCGATATTAAATGCCGTCAGCATTTCCGTTCGCTGATGAGGGCCGGCCAACTGCTCGTCTTCTTCTTTGGGGTCCCCGGCGAGCTCGACTTCAAATTTTGTCGATGCCAGCGATAATTCGTCCCCTGGTAACAAGGCACCGCGTGTAATTTTCTGACCATTCACGCGCGTTCCATTCGTACTACAGAGATCACGAACAAACAGCAGCCCATCAGTTTTGATAATCACACAATGAATCTTCGAGATACTGTTCTTATCAATCTGAATATCACATAAGTCTGATTTTCGACCAACGATGGTCACGTCTCTTTTCAACTCAATGGGCTGACCTCCATTTACAGGAATTAATCGTGCGATCATGGGTGGAGCCCGTTATTAAGACAGAAAATACGTAAGTGATTACTTAAACGTGATTTATTGTGAATTTGTGAGATGTGCAAAATCAATAGGAATTTGGAGCCTTTTCATCATGTTAGCACAGAGTGAGGCAAATTCCATGCTAATTCATCCAGATCGCTACAAAGTGAAACGCGGAATGCTGATTTCAGTCAGGTTCATGCCTGGCTCAGAAGAATTCCAGTGCCGTTTAACTCGATTACCGCCAGTCACTTGACGGTGAGACTGTGCAATGGTAGTGTCCCTAGTAAATATGCTGCGAACCGATGGCTTAACGTACAGGATTTCAGTCACAATCAAACTGATTGCCCCGCCTGAATTAAATTCTGCAGTCCGCGAAGTCAAATCGGGCCAACGGGATATCAACCGCCAGATACAAATCTGTCTTCTAAGTAAAAGACAAACAGCAGTTAGTAAATTTCTTTATCAACTGTCGCGAGTTCCGGTAATAAGCATGAGAGGGGGTTGTATCTCAGCCCCTCATCTTAAAAGGAAGCATCAAGCTTCTTAACAATAGATATGTACTGGTTGGCATCCGGTTTCTTTGCGTGAAGGAACCGAAGCTCTAACCGATTAACATTAAGAGGAATTAAGTATGTCAGGTAAAAAGTATGTGTACTTCTTTGGTGCTGGAAAAGCAGATGGCGATGCCACATTGCGGAATACCCTGGGGGGTAAAGGAGCTAACCTGGCAGAAATGATCAACATCGGGCTCCCCGTTCCCGCTGGTTTTACGCTGAACACTGAGGTTTGCAATTACTACAGTGACAACAACAGTCAATACCCGGACGGAGTCGAAGCTCAGGTTGAAGAAGCGCTGGCTAAAGTAGAAGAAGCCATGGGAGCCAAGTTCGGTTGCGACACCAACCCGCTGTTGGTTTCCTGCCGCTCCGGTGCCCGTGAATCAATGCCCGGTATGATGGATACCGTATTGAACATTGGCTTGAATGACACAACCGTCGAAGCGCTGGCAAAACAATCCGGAAACGAAGCCTTTGCCTGGGACAGTTATCGCCGTTTCGTGCAGATGTATGGCGACGTGGTACTGGGTATGAAAGGATCAGACAATGATCCGTTCGAACATGCCCTGGAAGCCAAACGTGAAGCAGCCGGTGCGAAATACGATTCCGACCTGAGCGCAACACACCTCAAAGAACTGGTGGCAGAATTCAAGACTCTCATCAAAAAAGAGACCGGCATCGAGTTCCCCACCGATCCCAAAGAACAAATCTGGGGGGCCATCGGAGCCGTCTTCAGTAGCTGGACCAATGACCGCGCGTACGTTTACCGTCGCGATTACGGCATTCCTCATAGCTGGGGTACTGCCTGCAACGTTCAGGCAATGGTCTACGGCAACCTGGGCGACGACTGTGCGACAGGCGTCGGCCTGACTCGTAACTGCTCTACCGGCGAACCCGGATTCTGTGGCGACTACCTGATCAATGCTCAGGGAGAAGACGTGGTTGCCGGTATCCGGTCACCCAAGCTGATTGAAGCGACATTAAGCACCGACCTGCCCGAAGGTTACAAGCAGCTCGAAGAAATCGGCCAGAAACTGGAACAACACTACAAAGACGTGCAGGACATCGAATTCACAATTCAACGTGGAAAAGTCTGGATGCTGCAGACACGAAACGCAAAACGAACCGGCTTTGCTGCCGTCCGAATTGCCGTCGATATGGTCAACGAAGGCCTGGTCAGCAAGGAGCAGGCGATTACAAAACGCCGGATTCCTGCAGACGACTTGAACCAGCTGTTGCAGCCGATTTTTGATCCGGCAGAAAAAGCCAAAGCAGCCAAAGCAGGTAACCTGTTAACCAAAGGCATCAACGCCGGACCGGGTGCAGCCTGTGGTCATATCTGCTTCAGTGCGGAAGACGCAGAAGCAATTTACAACAAAGACAACTCAGCACAACTCGTACTCGTGCGTCGCGAAACCAGCCCGGAAGACTTGCGTGGTATGCGTGTCTCCAAAGGGATTCTGACCGCCTTGGGTGGTGCCAGTTCTCACGCTGCTCTCGTCAGCCGCCAGATGGGCAAAGCCTGTATTGTCGGCGCCTCAGAGCTGCAAATCGATTCCACAGCCGGAACGATTAAAGCCGGAGACAAGGTTCTCAAAAGCGGTGACTGGATCAGCATCGACGGTTTCACCGGAGAAGTTTTCGCCGGTAAGGTCGAAACGAAACCCAGTGAAATTGTGGAAGTTCTGATTTCAAAAACAATGAAACCGGAAGATTCAGAAACGTATCAGCGTTATCAGCAGCTGATGACCTGGGTTGATGAAATCCGCAAACTGAAAGTCCGTACCAATGCCGACCAGCCCGATCAGGCTGAGGAAGCAATCTCCTTTGGTGCAGAAGGGATCGGCTTGTGCCGTACCGAGCACATGTTCTTCCATCACCTGGCCGAAATTCGTGAAATGATTGCTGCCGGCGATGTCGTTTCACGAACAAAAGCAGTCAACAAACTGCTGCCATTCCAACGGGAAGACTTTGCCGGAATCTTCAAGGCCATGAACGGTCTGCCGGTCACGATTCGTCTGCTGGACCCGCCATTGCACGAATTCCTTTCAGATCGCCATCTGGAAGAAAATCCGACGCTGGGCGAAGAACTGGCCAATGAACTGGGTGTGTCAGTCGACTTCATTCGTCGTCGTGTTGAAGAACTGCATGAACTGAACCCGATGCTCGGTCACCGTGGCTGCCGTCTGGGAATCGTTTATCCGGAAATTACCGCCATGCAGGCACGAGCCATCATGGAAGCGGCCTGCGACGTTCAAAGCGCCGGCATCGACGTCTTTCCTGAAATCATGGTTCCTCTGGCCGGATTCAAAACCGAATTTGATAACCAGGCCGCCATCATTCGCAAAGAAGCCGAAAAAGTGCTTGCTGAAAAAGGGGTCAAAGTCAATTACCTCGTCGGCACCATGGTCGAACTTCCCCGTGCTGCGATCTGTGCGGATCAGATTGCTGAGACGGCTGAATTCTTCAGCTTTGGTACAAACGACTTAACGCAGACGACCCTGGGTATGAGCCGTGACGATTATGGTACGTTTATCGGCCATTACCGTGAAAACGATATTATCCCTTCCGACCCTTTCCAGACCATCGATCAGGATGGTGTGGGACGTCTCATGCAGACAGGTGTCGAACGAGGCCGAGCCACTCGCGCTGGCCTGAAAATCGGAATTTGTGGTGAACATGGTGGTGATCCTGCCAGTGTTATATTCTGCCATGAACTGGGCCTCGACTATGTGAGCTGCTCCCCCTTCCGAGTGCCGATTGCTCGCCTGGCGGCTGCTCAAGCGGTCCTGGATGAAAAAGCATAAGACTATTTATAGTCTGAGTTTACATACAGGGAGAGATTCACTTGAATCTCTCCCTGTATTTTCATTTTGAATTTCAAACGATTTCGTTTAAGCTGAATGCGTGATTAATCAGCGAGTTTTCGGAATTTAACCAAAAATCCTCTTCCCCCGAGGACGATACAACGATAAGATTCTACGCTCACACCTTACGCTCAGATTGTCTACTTGCGAAATGTTCTCGATGTTAGTGATCCCTTGTTTTTTTGACCTGCTGGATCAGCCATCACAACAGTAGTGTGATGCGATTTTGCAGGGCCTACCCCCCTGTGAAAAACTTGAGTGTTTCTTCTTCACAACAAGTTCCGTTAAGAATTGAGCTCTTTAACAAGGTCGGTATGTTGCCGTCCGTTTTGTATCTATAATGTGTCATTCTAAGTAAACGTGTATCAAAGCCATGAAAAATCTGGACAAGTATCGAAACATTGGAATTTCGGCTCACATTGACTCTGGTAAAACAACACTCACCGAACGAGTTTTGTATTACTCAGGACGAATTCACAAAGTACGTGAAGTTCGAGGCGGCGATGGTGGCGCTACGATGGACAGCATGGAGCTTGAACGCGAACGCGGAATCACGATTGCCTCCGCTGCGACTCAGGTCCAGTGGAAAGATACGACGATCAACATTATCGATACACCGGGCCACGTTGACTTCACTGTTGAAGTAGAACGCAGTCTGCGCGTGCTGGATGGTGCTGTGCTGGTACTCTGCTCTGTAGGTGGTGTGCAAAGCCAGTCTTTAACCGTCGACCGCCAGATGAAACGTTACGGCGTTCCCCGAATTGCATTCATCAACAAAATGGACCGAACCGGTGCCGACTCTGCCAGCGTGATTAAACAGATCGCAGATAAACTGCACGTTGTTCCGCTGCCACTGCAGATCCCACTGGGTGAAGGCGCTCACTTCCAGGGCGTTGTTGATCTGGTTTCGATGCAGGCCATCACTTACACCGGCGAACAAGGCGAAACAGAAGTCTTCGGCCCGATTCCCGCAGAATTTCAAGATGCTGCGGAAGAAGCCCGCGCTGCAATGATGGAAACACTTTCCATGTTCAGCGATGACCTGATGGTCGCTCTGCTGGAAGAAGCAGACATTTCAAATGAAGACATCTACAAAGTCATTCGTTCAGCGACACTTTCGCATGAGATTACTCCTGTGATGATGGGAACCGCTTTCAAGAACAAAGGGGTACAGACTCTGCTCGACGCCGTCGTGCGGTTCCTGCCCAGCCCGCTTGACCGTGAAATCACTGCCATCGACCTGGACGCACAGCTGAAAGCAATCAAAGAAGGCCAGGAAGATACGAACAGTGAATTGTTCCGAACCAAACTGTCACACTCTTCTGATAAACCTCTGGTATCGATGGCGTTCAAAATTGTCGATGAAACATTCGGCCAATTGACCTATATGCGTATCTATCAGGGTAAAATCGAAAAAGGCAAGAGTTATATCAACACCCGAACCGGAAACTCCACCCGATTCGGCCGATTGGTGCGTATGCACGCCGACAGCCGCGAAGACGTGGATTGCGGCGAAGCTGGTGACATTATTGCCGCCGTCGGGATGGAATGTGCCTCAGGGGACACCTTCTGTACCAACGACGTCAACTTTGCTCTGGAAAGTATCTTTGTTCCTGAACCCGTGATTCGTCTTTCGATCGAGCCACTCGACCGGGATGGTGCAGACCGCCTGGCCAAAGCTATTCAGCGTTTCAACCGCGAAGATCCTACCTTCCACGTGATGACCGACGAAGAAACCAACCAGACCATCATCGCCGGAATGGGTCAGCTGCACCTCGATGTTTACATCGAACGTATCAAACGTGAATACAAAGTGGAATGTATCGTTGGTGAGCCACGCGTTGCTTATCGTGAAACTCCGACGATTCCTGTTGATTACAATCACAAGCACAAAAAGCAGACTGGTGGTTCCGGTCAATACGCTCACGTGGTTGGAAAAATTGAGCCGATGGCTGTTGAGAACAATGGCGATGCTTACAAATTTGTCAACGCTGTTACTCAGGGTCGTATTCCCAAAGAATACATCCCTGCTGTTGATAAAGGCTTCAAACGGGCGCTGGTCAAAGGACCGCTTTGCGAATGTGAAGTCGTTGGTGTTTCCGCCACACTTTCCGATGGTAGCTACCATGATGTTGACTCTTCGGAAATGGCCTTCAACGTCGCCGGTTTCAACTGTATGCGAGATGCTCTGAAGAAATCCAACATGGCTCTGCTGGAGCCAATCATGAAACTGGAAGTCGAAGTTCCTGAAGAATATCAGGGACCCGTCTCCGGCCATATCGCACAGAAGCGGGGCGTGATCAATACTTCGGAAACCCGACTGGGAACCAGTATTTTCATCGCGGAAGTACCACTGGCAAACATGTTTGACTATGCCAATGAACTACGTTCAATGACACAGGGTAAAGGGGGATTCAGCATGGAATTCGCCCGTTATTCCCAGGTGCCCAGAAATATTCAGGAAGAAGTTGTAGCACGCCGCCTGAAAGAAAAAGAAGAACGAATGGCAACTGCCTGAGTTCGACCAGAAAACACAAAGCCCCGTTTTACGAAACGGGGCTTTTTTGTTGCGCTAATTCTTTAATGCTGCTTCTGCCTGCAGAATCGGTTCCATCAGCTGACGAATCTCTGCTTCCTGCTCTGAGTTCAGAGTCCGCTGCGGCGGGCGTGGCGGGCCGAAATCTGCCCCCGTCAGAGTAATCGCATACTTCAGCATGCTGATATTGAAACTGTCTGCTGCTCTGGCCCGATAATCTTCGATCGGTAAAATCAGTTGTTGAATTCGCATGCCTTCCGCATAGTCACCCGACGCGAAAGCGGCGTGCATAGCCAAAGACAAACGCGGGCAAACGTTTCCAGCCCCACTCGTAAATCCAGTGGAACCAGCCAGCATGTAGTAAGGTGCAAAACGCTCTGCTGAACCGCAGATCCATTCCAGACCATGCTCATCGGCGCTGACAGTCGTACGGAACTGATGCATCTGGTTCACCGAATATTTGACTCCGACAGATCGCGGATCGGGGGCCAATTTCAACAGCAGCGCATCGCTGGGAACCTCTGCCTTTTTGTAATACAAGGTCGGGGAATTGGCGGCGTCCATCACACTGAGATAATACTCTTCCGCACCACGGTCACTCATATAAGGATGTGCAAACGGCATAAACATGATCCCTGTCGCACCCGCTTTGAGGGCATCAACGGCGGTCTGACGGCCAACCCCCACCTGATACCCGATCGGCGCAAAAATGAGCGCATCCGGACCGGTCGACTGACGGGTAATTCTCACCAGCTCGACAATTTCTTCGGGGAGCAGGCTGTGAAATTCACTCGTACCGGCGCCGGGCAGAAACACGCGCATGCCTGCTTCGTATAAATTGGCGGTATGAGCTGCCTGTGCCTCCAGGTTGAGTTGATCGTTGCGATCAAAAGCAGTCAGGGGCACAATATGCACGGTTCGCAGTTGATGACGGTCTAGCGAGGGGCTCATAAATCGATTCCTGTTACCTGAGCAGATCGATGTGCCAGAGACTTCATTTCCCTGGATACATCCTGCAAAATTGAAACTCCCAGCTGAACTTCAGCTGAATCCTTAACATTCTTTATATACTGTTGTACGCAGAAACATCCTGACCATCAATCAATTCAGACCACATGAATCGAAATAATCGACAACTCGAAAACTGGATCTATCTCGCCTGCCTGATGGAAGCAACGGCTAGAAAACCAGGGAACGTCCACCCCGGAGCTTCTTTTCCCGATTTAACTTATCCCGATTTTTTGAAGTCGGCGGCGGTGATTGCACCTCTGCTGGCTCACACGGATTCACACAATATCGGTTCCGTCATCAGACAATGTATCAGTGAAACTCAGAAGGTCATCCCCAGCAATTCCAATCTGGGAATGGTTTTATTACTGGCTCCACTGGCGGCCGTCCCTTTAGAAAAAACGATCGAGGAAGGCATTCAAAATATTTTACATGACTTAACGATTCAGGATGCCAGAGAAGTCTATGAAGCAATTCGTATTGCCAATCCGGGAGGCCTGGGCAAAACGAAATCGGAGGATGTCTCTGTGGAACCGACGGGGACACTGCGGCAAGTGATGACACTCGCCGCTGACCGGGATTCCGTTGCCAGCGAATATGCCAACGATTTTCGGATCACCCTCGGTACTGCAGCGCCCACACTCAGAGAATTATGGAAGCAGTGTGACAACTGGGAAGACGCCATCATTCGTCTGCAGCTTCGATTAATGTCTGATTTCCCAGATACCTTGATATCACGTAAAAGAGGATTCGCTGAAGCAGAACTGTCTGCTGAACGTGCCCGTATCGCTTTGCATGCGGAAGATTTCGCGACGGGCCTTTCCCAATTTGATGCCTGGTTACGTCAGGATGGAAATCAGCGGAATCCCGGCACGACCGCTGATTTGATTGTGGCCGGTCTGTTTGTCGCGATGCGGGATGGATTTATTCCCACGCCCGATCTGAGTACAATCAGGAAACAGATTCCCCGGAAATTTGAACACGACCTGAGAAACATACCCCACGATGAATAATTCACCCCGCTATAAAGTTCGTGTCACGAAAGACCATCTGGTTTTCAGCGCGGCACACTTTATCACATTCAACGGAAATATTTGCGAGCGTCTGCACGGCCATAACTGGAGGGTCGCTGCCGAATTAACGGGGCCTCTGGATAAAAACAGTTATGTATTTGACTTCATCGCATTAAGAGATCAATTACAGAAAACGGTTGACGCACTTGATCACCGCGTCCTGCTTCCCACACAACACCCGCTGATTAAAGTCTCGGAAGACAATGATGAGATCCAGGCGACCTTTGAAAAGCGACGCTGGATTTTTCCCAAAGAAGATTGCATTTTACTGCCCTTAGCAAATACGACCGCCGAATTAATCGCGCATTGGATTGGCCAACAACTGATGACTGTGATAGGATCGGATGCTTCAAGCCAGATTGAATCTGTACAGATTGAAGTCGAAGAAAATTTCGGGCAATGGGCCATCTGCCAGCTTGCAGTCTCACCAGCCTGAGTCTTCAATCTCGTGAATTAAAATACAACCAGGTGACCAGCCAAGGAATCGACGCATGTCAGCAAACTCTGCATGGACCATTGATATCACTGAGGAGAACTTTGAAACAGAGGTCATCCAGCAGTCGGAACAGACACCGATTGTGATTGACTTCTGGGCCCCCTGGTGTGGTCCCTGCCAGCAACTGGCTCCGCTGCTGGATAAGATGGTTGAAGAATTCCAGGGAAAATTTCGTCTTGCCAAAATCAATATCGATGAACAACAGGGATTGGCGGCTGCGTTTCGCGTGCAGTCCATCCCGGCCGTAGTCGCCTTTCAGCATGGACAGCCCGTGGATCAGTTCCAGGGACTGCTTCCTGAAGAAACATTGAGAGAGTGGATCACCCGGTTGATCCCGTCCCCGCTTGAAATCCTGCTGCAGGAAGCACAGGCCGCCGAGGAGACCGAACCGGCATTGGCAGAATCTAAATATCGTGAAGCACTCGACCTTGATCCTGGAAACGACGCGATTAAATTACGGATTGCAGCGGTTCTGGTCAGACAGTCACGGTTTGATGAATGCACCAAAATCATCCATAAACTGGAAGAACGGGGATATCTGGAACCCGAAGCAGAGCAGATCAAATCACAGCTCGAACTTCAGGCAGCAGCCGATGAAGCCGGTGGTGTCGAAGCAGCCAGAGCCACATTGGCGGCTGATCCTGAAAACCCTCTGTTAAAGATCTCACTGGCAGATGCGTTAGCCGTTTCAAACAAGCATGAAGAGGCGCTCGAAATCTGTCTGTCGATCATTGAACAGGACAAAACCGGGGCCGGCGTGGAAGCCAAAGCAACCATGCTCAAAATCTTTGATCTGCTGGGAACACAGTCGGCTCTGACAGGCACATATCGCAGAAAACTGGCAACCCTGCTGTATTAACTGCAGATTATTGCCCGGCAGATCTGGTTCCTGCCGGTGAACCTGCAATCGGAACACCAAACGGCAAAGGGCGCCCGGCAACTTGATAACCCAGCGAATGCGCATGCTTCTGCAAAGATCGATAGAGTTCAAAACTGTCGGGATAAACCCAGAGCGTGAGCGTGGAACCCGGCCCGATGTCAGCTAACGCCTGATAAAACTGAGAATGAATCTGAAGTGCCGTTTCCTCAGCCTCGGCCTGCACATCGTGATCAGACTCGATTTCCCACTTGGTCACTCCCACCCGGAAACCGCCACTCCCGCCATTTCTTAATTGATCAATCGCCGAGAGTGCCTGGCGCTCGACCACATATTTCATTGTATATCCGCGAATCGGACCGACGCTGCCGTGATGTTCCCGATACTTGGCCAGCCAACTTCCCCGTTTCATCACCTGATCTCTCAAATCAGCGAGCAGTTCGTTGATCGGCACATAAGACACTTTATTTTCAGAAAGCAAAAAGTGCCACTCTTTATCTGTCACCAGTTGACTGACAGGTGTTAACCGATGTTTCAGTTCTTTCACCTGTTCTCGCGGTGCAGCAACCTGACGGGACTGAGCCACTACCCGCTCCAGCTCTATTTGTGCTTCCTGTTTCGAATCAACCAGACTTATCAACTGTTGATAATGCAGCTCCAGACGATCGCTTTTCTGATTAATCTGCGAAACCATTGACTGCACTTCTCCACTCACAGCCTGTTTTTGCTGTAGAAGTTCCTGCGTGCCGCTTTCACGATTCTGCATCGCCTGATCCAGGCTGGCGAGTTCCGATTCCAGTTTCTGTACTTCGTCCAGCAATTCCCGGGATGGTTGCTGATAAATAATTCTCGGTTTTTGAGGAAGAATCGGTTTCGGCTCGGGTTGCTTCAAGACCAAAGCCGGCGCTTTCTGAAGGGGAGGGTCGACCTCGATCCTGGGTGGGAAAGCTGCCAGATCAATATCGATGATTTGCGGCTGCGGAGGATTCTCTGCCTGATTCTCAGCCACCGTCACCGGAGCCTGACTCATTCTGACACCGGCAATGACAATCAGAATAATCAGAATCCCGACGATATTGGCAACGATATCCAGAAAGGAATCTGAACCAAAACCAACTTCTCCCTGTGATGCGCGTCGGCTCATATTAATTCTCCCTCTCGGATGAGAGCCCGGAAGAGACCGGTAGAGGATCTAATGTAAATTTTGCCTGTGTCTGAAGTCCCATTTTCTGGGCTGACGACTTCAACCGTTCGTAATACTGATTGCCCCCCGGACTGACCGTGAACTGAATGGTTGGCACCCAATAGAAGCCTCTTGGTGCGGGGCCCCAGGCCTCCACATATTGATCCATCACCATGATCATCGACTGTAATAATTCTTCCTGCGAAATTCCCTGGTCGAGATTGATTAACTTTTCTTCTCCCACAATGATACGGTCCGATCCGACCTGAACGGTGATTTCTCTCTCAAACCCGATTCCGGAACGCGACTGCTGTGGCTGCCATTGTCTGTTATTTGATGATTCAATCTCTGCATGCGCGCTGGCACGTTTACTGCGCTGGAGCGATAACGAACTCGCGTTCCCTGCGCCTGAAGCGGATTGTCCCGCGGCAGGCCGTTCCGGACTGTTTTGAGATTGAGAACGCTCAGCCTGTTGCTTCGACTGACTTGATCCGGTCTGGTTTTGATCTTTCAGGAAGGGATTTTCTACGATTCGACTTTCCGACGACGGAGAAGACTCCCCAGCCGGGCGTTGCTGATCTCGCGCATCCGCCACTCTCATTTCCCGCGAACCATCCAGTGGAACCAGATGCTGTGCTGCCAGTTCATCCAACTGCTCACGACTGATTACCTTTGCCTGCTTCAACCCTGAATTCTTATCTCCGCTTCCCCCCTGCTGTTTTCTTAAATCGGCAAGGTTATAAACCTCAGCATCCTGCCGACTGCCGGGGAGATTTTTGAATGCCGCATTCTGTTGTTCTGCGGTTCCGGCACCATCGCCGGGAGGGAAGCCACGAAGTTCCGAGCCAGCATCTTCCGTACCTTCTTTGAAGACGATATGCTTTTGATCGGCAACCTTCCTCAGATGTTCTGCACGCGTCATCTGCTGTCGTGGGGTTAAAACATCACTAAACCGCGACTCACCGCCAGACGTGCTATTCCCTTTTCCTGCCAGTTTTTCTGACTGCCCTGATGAGCCGGAACCTGTGCCCACTTCTTCCTCAGGTTCGATCACTCGTACCATGCCGGTACGCGCATCAAACTGCAATCTGCGCCCCCCGCTGCCTGGCCCTGTCGTTTCATGAGGTTGATGCAGTTGTGTTACCAGTTTCTGACGTTCGCTTAAAACGCGATCCACGGCGTCCCGGCAAATCTGTGTTGCAATTGGATCGCTCTGCGGTAACTCAATTTCCCAGTCAGCATCAATCAACTCATAACCCGAATCCAGATTCAGATTATTTAATAACTTTCGCGCGACATAATATCCCACACTTCCGCTGGGCCTGACCAGAATCAGGACATACGGTTCCTGATTGGACTGCTGCTCTTTGGTTTTCCAGTATTGAAATAAGGCCTGCGTGCCTGCCAGCAGTGGATTGTATCCGGGAGTAAATTCCTTGAGATCGTCGGGGGTCAGCGTAATCCCTTCCGGAATAAACGTCAGTCCTGCGTCAGTACATTCGATTAAAATCGGCCGTTTGGCCGTCCCCGTTTGACCATCATAAGGTACGACCGAGTATTTACTGCGGGCAGTCTTCTGGGACTGCTTTTTCGCCTGCAGTGTTCGTAATTCTTCCTGAAGCATTTCAGCGACACGCGATTTCTGCTGCCTGACCTGATCCATTTTCTGATTAAGTTCTTCGTCTTTTTGCTGCAGCGACTGAATTTGCTGTCTGGTCTCGGTTAATTTGCCCGCAGATTGATTCAGCTCGTTTTTCAATCGAATCAGATTCAGATTCTGCAGTTTCAAATCTTCGAGTTTTTTTGCTTTCTGCAAACTCAAAGCGCTTAAACGTGCCTCGTGTTCCGCGGCAAGATTGATCACCTGGGGCTCAGGTTCGGGAATGACTGTAGCCCGCTCCACTTTGGTGATGATCGGCGCCGTCTCTTCCGGTTCGACGATCTCTGCGGCAAACAACACCGGAGGAAAGAAGTCGGCTTCTACAATTTCTTCCACGGACACTTTCTGAACCTGCAGGACGGCCTGATGGCGAATGCGGCGGGTTGTGACCACCAATAGGAAGATCAATGCCCCCATCGCACAAATGAGAACCGCTAAGAATGGAAATAGCGATACCGAACGTGCTTCCTGACCATGTCTGCTCATGAATTAAACCGGGGAATTGACTTCGTTCATAATGAAATTATTGAGAATCACAACATCCGTATTTTGCTGTCAGGCAGCATTATTCCTGCTGGATCGCGCGGTGAGTAAATGCACTGCTGCACTCAAACTGTGCAGCGTTTCTTCGAACGTCTCGGTTGCTCGAATGGCATCCAGATTGTCTGCCAGTCTTCGCTGTAAGCCCACCAGATGTTCTTCCTGACCCACAATTTTCAACAGGTTTTCACTCTGCGAATTCAATGCTTCAATCTGTAATGTGGAAACATCCGAAGAATCTTTTAGCTGCTGATTCCACTGCCTGACTTCGCCGGCAATCTCTTTTGTGGCCAGCTCAATCTGTGACGTCTGACGGGTTTGAGCAGAGATGACGTCCTGATGGACCTCATTCCAGATCTGAGCCAGATGTGTGGAAAATCGGCTGTTTGATTCTTTTTGTTTGTCCTGCCAGCGCGTCAGCATCGATTCAATTTGTTCCGTCGTTGACTGATATGCGGTTAAAAATTCATGCCGCAGTGATTCCAACTGTGAAGAGTGGCTGCCGAGCGTCGTTGACATTCCTTCCTGCATGGAATTGTCAAACGTCACCTGCTGCCGTTCCATCATGTCTGACCAGCGGCTCCGCAATCCTTCCAGGCTGTTCTGCCAGAGATCGGTCTGTCGCTGAATCATCTCTTCTGTCCGCAACACCAGTTGTTGAGCGGCTTCCAATTCCGCCGACTCCAGCGGGCCGACCGAACTCTCAGACACGCTCATACAGGAGGCAATATTTTGAATCCCGAAGAATTCAATCTGCTCCAGCTGCTTTTGTTCCATGCGCTCCACTATGAACGTGGAAAAGACCAGAATCAGAGAGAGTCCCAAAGCCAGCGCCGTGGTATCAAAGGCCACTGCCAGACCGCCGGTCACTTCGGAAAGTGAGCTATCCAGTTGATCGGGTGTGACATTCGCAATGGCAATCGTAATCCCGATCACAGTCCCCAAGAACCCGATAATGGGAACAGCCCAGGTAATGGTTCGAATGAGTGAATAACTGGCGTGCATCTGCTCGCCCGCCAGTTCTGCCAGATACTTTAAATGCTCATCAAGATCTTTCACCGAATGACGACTTTTCACATAGGAAACGGCATCCTGCAGTCGTTTGCCTAGATAAGTCTCGCCGATCCAGGCTGGCAACGCCTGAACCTGATCAGCAAACACTTCAATCCGATCATTCTGATTTTCAATTTCGCCGAGCGTTTCCCAGTCAATTTTTGTTTCCGCCAGAGACTTTTTCTGGCTGAGCATGCCCATGCCCTTCACGCCAATGATGGACATACCTATGAAAAACAGGCCTGCAGTCGCATATTCGAGAGGGTGGCTGCAAAAATAGCGTTCGATCAGTGACTGATAGAAAGGGAAATACGGAATCAGGGCGTAAAAACCGAATGTCGCACCGATTCCCCAAAAAAGCGGAGATTTCAGAACGGCTTTCGACCAGTTTAAGAAGTGATCTTCTTTTTCACTTTCCGGCAGTGATTCCAAGTGTTCCATCTGTCTGTTCACATCCTTAAAGGCACGCGTGTGCGGTCAAAGTCTGGATTCAGGGTAAAGCCACGCAAAACTCAAAAAGATTCAAATTCTTTGCGTTTCATCGATCCTGAAAACAGTTGACGCTCCACGAATATCACCGCCTGGCTGGTGGAATACCCCCCCTGCCAATAGCGACTCACTAACGTTAGCCTTGATCCCATTGATTGAAAGGCACACAATAAAACTCGACTGAGTCATACGCATATTCGGTATAATCGTCACATTGTCACAGGCAAGTTGAAGAAAACTTCCGCATCAGGTTGAGAAGCGGGAAGTATTCAGAATTATCCATACGAACACTAGCCTGGAGCTGTATCATTCAGGGGGGGATGCCGGGGCGACGATTCTCAGTAAACTGTTTTGAAATTAGTAGTTAGTATTTACAAACTGGATGCATTTTAGACCGCAGATTGTTAAAAAGAATAATTGATTCGGGGATTCGGTCCATTTGGACTATTCAAGGAGGAAATAGGCTGTTTTACTGCTGACGAGCATCAAAATAATCTCGTCTTTTCTATTATCTGATTCCACCATCCACGTTTGCCAATATGAATGCATCGCGTAATAATAAATCGACCCAGAACTCCCCCACAGTTGATAAACTGATCACACGGGAGATTCTGGGATATCTGAATTTCTCCAATGGAAAACCAGACCTCAAATTTCGCTTTAACTGGAACCAGCTCTTCTCTGAACTGGTTCACCCGACCTCGGCTGACATACTTGAGTCGCTGCTGAGTTCCCACCTGAAAGAACTCGAAGGAACCACGGGGGCTTTTCAGGAAATCAAGCAGGCAGAAAGTGTACTCCGGATCGCATTCCAGGAATGTCTGCCTCAATACAGACAGCATCACTGTGACCTGTTGTTTCATGTTCCCGAGCAGGAATTTCTGCAGCCTTATTTTCTGGCTGTGCTTTTTGAAGCGCTGCTCGAACAGGGATGCCCGTGGGAACAGACCGATCGGATCGTTCCAGCGACGATTGATAAGCTGAATGATTTTGTCGGCTTCCGGCCTGTTGCTGTGCTGGAGAATGGTCGGCAGATGCAGGTTTATTCTCATGAAAAGTTCCGGCCGATTCCGCTCTACTTTCGTGACTGTGGTGTTGCCTCCGGTCCTTATCAGCGGCTGATCGAACAAACAATCAAAACATTACAAACCACACCGAGTGACCTGTTATATCAGGCGCATTTTGGTCTGGAAAGAATGGACGAAATCGCCATTGATCTGCGGGCACACGACCACCTGCATCCCGTTAACAAACGCACCAACTACATGTTTGGTGAATGGGATCCCCATGTGATTGACAACCAGGGATACTATCGCCGCTTTGTCATCCGAAAATTAATTCTCGACTCACTGTTAGCCTGGATCGACGAAAACAAAGAGATCCCACTTGAGGAACGACTTCTAGACGCCGCCGCTGTGCTAAGTGGTACGATGCTGATGGCTTCCTCCATCAGCGGAGCCGGTCCGGATACCCATTCCGGTGATACCAGTTTGACTTCGTTACTTCCGAAAGTCGCCCGTCAGCGGGACGACTATTACAACCGCCTGTTGGCATCGGCTACCGGAAAACGTGCAGAGCGGCTTGCCAAAGAAGCGAAACAGTCACAGCAGCCCTTTGGACATATTCGTCATTACTTGAATTTACATCTGGCACGTTATGGTGCGCAGCAGGTGCAGCATCGGCAGCTTTCACGCATTTATGCGCGGATGGGTTTCTCCACCGCGGCCCGATGTGAAGCGGCTGTGATTCCCTGTACTTCGGTACGATTTGAGTGTGAGATTCAATGGCGGATTACAATGGTCCACCTCCATTTAGAACGGTATGAACTGGATCAGGCCTGGAAGCTCATTCCCGAAATCGAAGAACATCTGACAAGAGGCATCGAATGCGGTGCCTTGATCGATCCCTGGAATATCCTGGGATTTCAGGGATTATTCCCGCTGTTCATCTCCCGCGAAGACAGTATCCCCGATCAGCGCAGCGAAGTCCTGCTTGATCTGATGGAAGAGATTTTTTCCGCGTACTCGGCAACTCTCAGCGAAGCAGCCGCACAGGGAAACAATCAACTGAAACTGGAAATCTCCGACCGATTTCAAAAACTGGCCGAGAAATGGGATCGCTATGCGACCACCACAGTCGAAGATCTGCCGCACGTTAATGGGCAGGATTCCTTTGAATCGGCGGCGCACGTTTCTCAAATTCTGACAGAATGGAAAAACGGCGGCGAATCGGTGGGAGACATTTCATTCTGGCGAGAGCACGTTGATCGGTTTGAATCAGCCAAGGCGTATGCACTCACCGTCGATGCGCTCCTGCAAAAAAGGGATCACGTCGCTGCCATCGGACTGATCATGCAGTGGCTCAGTCAGGTCGATCAGACGGGTCTTGAATCGGGGCCTTATTCGATCCACGCCGTCCTGTTGCAATGGATGCGGCAGCTCACTTCCCACGTCGATGCCGAATCGATCTCTGCGAACAGTTACTCCATCCGTAAAATGTTCGATTATCTGGAAGCCAACGCCGCCGATTACTGGACCGTACCTCGCTTCGATGCCATTCTTCCCATGCCCGAAAAAGAGATCGAAGACCCATTTGAAATTGATCCGGAAGAACCCGACGAAGAAGACTCTCTGTTCGGTGCCGCTTATGAAAATGTCACCTTTCGCGACAGTGCCGACGATGGTGTTCAAGGCGAAACAATGGACTCCGGTTACTCTTCGAGTAATTCGGAAATTGAATCGATCAACCGGCAACTGGAACCGCGACTCAAGTTTCTGAATACGCTGTCTCAACTCTGGCAGTTGTCTGCTGCCTTTTATAGTGAAGCAGAGACCACACAATCAGCTCATGACGCTGATAAGCCCGCACCTGCAGAAAAGTTTTCGCCGTTTGATCCGGCAACCAGACAGTCAATGGAAGGCTGGATTCACCACACCGAACACCTGCAACAGGAATTAGTGGTTCTGCTCAATTCCATCTGGAAATATCAGATTCCCAAACCGAGTGGTGATCACGATTCCAACATCGAATACGATCTGCAACTCCAGACAAAATACTATTTGATGCATGCCATCATTATCACCACCGTCAATTGCCGCTCTGCCCGGTTAATGCTGCTCTCAACGATGCCGCAATCTGAGGAGGAAACGAAGCTTTCAGAAAATGAAAGTCTGCTTGTCCCCATCTATCGCGGGGTTCTCAGACGCGATATTGAACTCGTCAAAAAAGAATTCCCTACGTTTCTGAACAGCATCGCAGAAACTCCGCTGCTGTATACTCCCATTGATCAGGGAGGCAAACCGAATATTGTGCTGAAAGTTCGGTCGTTACAAATGATTCTTCGTTTTCTGCTTTCACAACTTCCCTGCCTGGGACTGCTGCGTGAAACCTGGCAGCTCCTGAAAACCGCCTATCGCATGGAACGCTGCTCACGTCCGGAAGGGATTGCCGTCAGTGAATTTGATCGCCTGTTCCGAACAGCCTTGAGGAGTTCACTTTCCGCGATTATCCGGTCATCGCATTCCTGGGAAACTGAGAAACTGGATGATGATAAACTGATTGACATTGCCGGAAAACTCGTTGATAAATATCGTGAACAATGGTTAAAGCACAGTCGCACGATGCGGCTTTCCAGCGCGGAAGCATTAAACCAGGAATTTGTCTGGCAGGAAGTCAGACAGTTTATTGAGCTCTATGGGGCCGACCTGTTCCATGCCCAATACCTGACGCTGGGAAATCTGCGGGCCATTCTGCACAACGGAATCGAACAGTATCTGAATTATCTGGTCGAAATTCACGACCCTTCCCAGCCGATGGCGCTCTTGACGGATCTGGAAGAGGGCAACATCGACATGGACGAAGCCGCGACCAATCTCAAGGTCATCTTCGAATCGGTTGTCGATAAATTTGACCGCTTCGTGGAATATAACAGCACAACCACGCAATCAGATTACGGCGAAATGTTTTACTGCCTGCTGGACTTTCTGCGGATCGAATCCGCCTATGAACGCGATGACTGGAAGATGGTGCCTTTACTGATTGCCCACAAAGTTCTCGCCCAACAGGACCGAAATGAGTCGGCTTTGATCTGGGAAGCCGTCTTTGAAGCAAATTCAGAAGAGATGGCCAAAAAGCATTTGAAGAAACTGAAACAGACGGAAGCGGAATATAAAATCAACCTGCCGCTGATCTCTGACCATCTGAATGAGCGTTTCGTGAAACCGCTGGCAGTGAATCGCATGATGGCGCTGGTCCCCCGTGCGATGAAAGATGCCCGCAGTGGAAATGAAGAGTCAGCCGCATTCATGATTCTGCAGGAAGAAATCGAACGTTACCTGGCCTCTACAATTGGTTCGGGAATTGATGTGCCTGACTGGATGCGGAGTCTGGAAGATGAAATTGATCGCCTGGACGAAAAAGTCACCAGCGAACAGTACGATATCGAAACGGAAATCAAACTCTCTCCCGTACCGATGTCTCTGGATGATATCAAAAAGCAACTGAAATTGTGGAACCAGCCACTCACCCGGCAGCGGAAGAAGAAGAACGAGTAATCGCGATCTGTTCGCAAGCAGCATACACGTCATCTGCAGAAATGAACACAGCACTTCTGCAGATGACACACAGCCTGCGTTTTTCCTCAGCCCGGACTGGTGCCGGGTTATTCTTTCGCCTTGTTGAGCAGTTCAATAATCTTTGACTGTTCATTAGGCGGAATCATTTCATAGTGACTCAATTCAATATCATAACTGCCCCGACCTCCCGTCAAACTGGAAAGTGTGCGGGCATAGGTCATGATTTCGGCCAACGGAACACGGGCCTGAATAATTTCATAGCCGCCGGTAGAAATCTGCATCCCTTCCATGCGCCCGCGTCGACTGGAAAGATCACTGCTGATATCGCCGACATTTTCTTCCGGAATCAGAATTTCTATTTTGACAATTGGTTCCATCAAAACGGGTCGGGATTTCTGAAATAACTCGGCAAAACATTTGCTGGCGGCAATTTTAAACGCTGTCTCATTACTGTCCACCGGATGGTCTTTGCCAAAGTAGACTTCGCAAACCAGATCCTGAATCTGACAGCCCGTAATCACGCCGTGCTTCATGCGTTCCTGCACACCTTTTTCCACCGCAGGAATAAATTGATTGGGAATCGAACCTCCGGAAATTCGATCGACAAAAGCAAAGTTGAAATCGGGGTCATAATGATAAGACCTGAGGTGATCGAAGTTGTCTTTTGTGAAGTATTCTTCCGGATTCACATCGTGCGGCATGGGAGAGAGTCTGAGATGCACTTCAGCAAACTGCCCTGCTCCGCCCGACTGTTTTTTATGACGATAGCTGCCTTCCGCCGTTGCCATAATCGTTTCGCGATACGGCACTTTGGGCAGATGAGTGATGACTTCCACTTTATCACGATGCAGGAGCCGTTCCTGAATGATTTTCAAATGCAATTCACTCATGCCCTGCATCACCATTTCATGCGTTTCTTCGTCATGAATCACATGGAAGGTCTGGTCTTCTTCTTCGATTTTATGAAGCGCACCGGAAATCTTCTGCTGGTCATTCTGACTTTTCGGCTCGACCGCCAGCCCCACCACAGGATGAGGAAATTTGATTTCAGGCAGCGAAAGCCCCTCCCCGTTTGCATCTGCGGTAATGGTATCACCCAGTTTCAAGTCGTCGGCTTTTGCAACAGCGAAGATATCTCCTACCGAAACCTCATCCACGGGTTCCTGTTTGCCGCCCTGCACATCGAGTAACTGATTGAACCTGACGGGTTTTCCAGTGCGCACGTTAACAACGGAGGAATCTCTACTTAACTTGCCGGAAAAGACTCTCAAATAACTCATTTTGGAAATGAATGGATCAATGCGTGTTTTGATGACTTGTGCGACAAACGGTTGATCCGGCGAGGGATCCAGCACTACGGAACGCCCATCCCGGGTCTGTTCCATGCGCTGGATATCCTGCGGGCATAACGTATAGTTCGACGTCGCATCCATAAATTCCGCCACGCCAACCCCCGTTTTGGCACTCATAAATAATACGGGAATCAAAGTCCCCGCGGCCATTGCTTTCGGTATGTTCGCAGACAATTCCTGAGCACTGATCTCTTCCCCTTCAAAGAAACGTTCCAGTATCGCTTCATTGGATTCTACGATCGCTTCAATCAATGCCTGACGCGTTGCTTCCGGATCTCCGATCACCCCTTCTGGTGCATTTGATTTGACCATTAGGCTATGGACGGCTTTGAAATCGGCTCCCAGTCCCACCGGCAGGTTAATGGGTATGCAGTGAGAGCCAAATGTTTCGCGAATGGAATGCATCAAGGAATCATAGTCGATATTCTCAGCGTCGCATTTATTGAGCACGATCATCCGGGCAATGCCGGCATCCTGTGACATTTTAGATACCCGCAAGGCATTGATTTCCACACCATGACCGGCGTTCAGCAGAATCAAAGCCGTCTCGACAGCCCGCAACGCGCCGGAGACCTGTCCGATGAAATCAGGATAACCGGGGGTATCAATCAGATTGATATGGTGGCCACCATAATCGAAATGAATCAGAGTGGACGCGATAGAAATCCGATGATCAATTTCTTCCTCATCGGTATCCAGCAGACTCGTGCCATCATCTACAGATCCCAGACGGGAAGAGGCACCAGTTTGAAACAGCATCAGATCGGCTACAGTTGTTTTGCCAACAGCCCCGTGGCCGACCAATGCCACATTCCTAACGTCGTTTACCTTGTATTCGTTCATCGCTTGTCCTGCCTTTTCAAAAAAATGGCAAGCGCAATTGTCCTCCGTTCCGTTAAAGGCAACACGCTTAGCCAGGAAATGATGCGAACGTGTGTGCCGGGAAAAAAAGAACTTTTTCCCCGCATATCCTTAAACCGGATTCTCAAAAGAAAACCCGGATCAATTCAGCGATCGATTACGAGTTTGTGCTGAGAGCACTTTTATTTTATCCTCTTCTGCCTCTATTAAAATTTTATCTTGATGATTTTCAAAAGGCGAAAGGATTTTCTGAAAAACAGACTTGCCCTCAGAAATAAACACGTCAGGTTGAACAGGGGCAGTTGAGATCAGCCGCTAAACGGCGAGCACATTTTCCACAAAGCAGGAAAACTACAAGGCTTAAAGTCTGATGCAAGGGAATTCAGAAAGGAATTGGCAATAAAAACAAATGGTGCTCCAACAGCACGCCACTACCATGAATTCCGATGAACTGGGTAAAGAAGAGAATGAATACATACACGGCCAGCAGCGGCACGATGATCGTGCGACTCAACCAGCGCCAACCAAACCAGGCATTTTTGGTCCGGGAAGAAGCACGATAATAAACCCAGCCCAACAGCAGTTTGGTCGGATAAATGGTCGCGACAAAAATCAGCGTAATGCCCCAGACCGCATCCCGCGGCAAAGCAGCCACCTTAAACAGATAAAGAGGCAGAGAAAGAACATAAACCACGATTAACGACACCATCCACGCTAAGGGAGCGCGTTTGAATTTACGTCTGACCGTGCGCAGTTCAAACATCGCAGAAAATCGATTCTCTGCGGCAAAGTGAGCCTGTAGCAATGGCAGCCATCCGAGGACAATCACGAGACTGACTCCGCCCAGCAGGGTGACTGCAACGGGACCTCCCTGACCACCATTCGGCGAACTGGCCGCGGCAAACATCAAGGACGGAATCACCAGCCACAAAAACACGCCCAGGAAACCACGCAGGCCGAGGGAAAAATTCCTGCCCAGTTTGAGTGAAGCGATAAACGAACTGACATTCAGGGCGGCCCGTTCGAAATAACCGCCCGCACGAATCTGTTTGAATAACCAGATCGCGTTTTTGAGGGGACGCACAAAACAGAAAAACGCGCCCCCACGTGCGAGAGCCAGACAGAGATGAATTGAAATTGCAATTGAGGCAATCAAGGTCAGCAGATGCAGCGTCTGGTCGCTCTGGCCTCCCGGTTCGATTAACCGCGCGTCGGCGGCGGCTCCCGCTAATAAAAACAGGGGAATGAGCCACAGCACCACACCAATCACAATCGTGCCCAAACGCGGTGCGATATCCAACAACGGAAATGCCAGACGGATCTTTCCGGTTCGCGCCACGCGCCCCTCGACATCCAGCAGATAACCCAGGGCAATAAAGTTGACAATGGGGACCGCGGCAATCAGAGCGAGAAAAATCACCAGACACGCTATCCCAAACATCATCCGCAGCATCCAGTACGCGGCTTTAATGGGATGACGAAACAGATGCGGAAAAGGAGGAATGTTTCCCACCACTTCATCGGGATAAAACTGGTCAATCTCAGAGGTGACTGACTCCGATTCGATTTCATCCGAAACAAAGTCTCTCACTTCACACGCCGTCTCAGAACTTCCCGGATGTGCACCATCAAACTCATTCTCTTGCGTTCTATTTTCATTCACAGGCAGCTCCGACCGTTTCTCAGAAATTCGGGCCGTTGATCGTAAATGGAAGGCTTTCCCGGAATCGGCATGCATTTTCAAAGTACCACCCGCAATTAGGTAAGTCCAACTTATAGCAGAAATTATTCGATGATTCGAGAAGCAAACGGGAAGACTGGCCTGCCTCGCTTTTAATGGTACTCAGAAAAAAGTCCTGAGTTTCAAGAATTCGCTGAAACTTTCGAATTACTAATCTGGTATGATTAACTGAAAGAGTGAAAGGTTTCTCCTGTCACTCTATTGGAGTGACTTCACATTTATCCAGAGACAATTTCATGAAGCCAAGCTCTCACAACTGGAAAATTGCCTGCCTGCCCTTCTTTGTTGTCGGGCTGGTCGTTTCGCTGGTTGCCTGGGCTTCCAACAGCCCCATTAATAGTTCACCCAAATCCCCTGCCCTGACAGAGGGGACCTCCTTTACAAATACAGTCAGTCAGGTGGATCAGTTTTTTGACAAACAATGGTCGGAAAAAGAAACCGCGCCGTCTGAAATCGCTGATGACCTCATCCTGCTCAGAAGACTCTCGCTGGCTCTGCATGGCACGATCCCTTCACTGGAGGAAATCCGTGAGTTCGAAAACATGCAGGGAGAAAACCGCATTGAACGCTGGACTCAGAAACTGCTGGAAGACCGCCGCTTCGCAGACTACTTTTCTGAACGACTGACGCGGGCTTATGTCGGCGTTTCGCAGGGTCAGTTTGTGATTTTCCGCCGCGACCGGTTCAAAGCCTGGCTCAGCGAACAGATTCAGGCCAATGCGCCTTACGATGAACTGGTCAGAACGCTGATCTCGGGAGAAGGTCTTTGGACGGGCGACCCTGAAACGAATTATATTACACAAGCGGTCGCTGATGGAAATCTCGATCGCAATAAGCTCACCGGAAGCACAGTGCGCGCGTTTCTCGGGCAACGTATTGATTGCGCACAATGCCATGATCATCCCTTTGACCATTGGAAACAGACTGACTTTGAAGGTCTCACCGCCTTTTACGGGCAGGTTGAGATTCAAATTCTGGGTGTGCGGCAAAATAAAAAACTGACCTACGAAGTAGAAGATCGCGAAACCCTGAAAAAACGCACCGTTTCTCCGCAGGTTCCTTTTTTGAGTGAGTGCCTGCCTCAAGAAGGGACTCTGCGTGAGAAGCTGGCTGCGTGGGTCACACATCCTCAAAATCGAAGATTTGAACGGGCCTCGGTGAATCGCATCTGGGGGTTATTATTTGGGGTCCCCTACATTAACCCCGTTGACGATCTGCCTGCCCCCACGGACCTCTCCCAGTCTCCGCCTGATCTGCTCGATATACTCGGACAGGACTTTCGTGTAAACGGATATGACATCAAACGGATGATTCAAATTATTGTGGCCTCCCAACCGTTTCATCTGTCTTCCACATCGGCAAACGATGAGCCCGTGCCAATTGAACGGGCGACCGGCGACTGGGCGTTGTTCCCGCTGGTCCGTTTGCGTCCCGAACAGATTATCGGTTCGATGCTGCAGGCTTCGTCGTTAAAAACAATCGACCAGAACTCAAATATTTTCATGAGAGGGCGTCGGTTTTTCTCAGAGATTGATTTTGTGCGTGAGTACGGCGACCTGGGAAGTGACGAACTCAATGATTTTCCCGGCACGATTCCCCAGGCGTTACTCAGAATGAATGGCGAATTCGCCAGAGATAATGGCAGCGCCTCGCTGCTGAACTCCGTCGGACGCATTGCACGATTTGACATTTCGGATAAAAAACGAATCGAAACCTGTTTCCTGGTCTGCCTGACGCGGCTTCCCACCGCACTCGAAAGCGAACACTTTGTGAAACAGTATCAGGCTGCTTCGAATCAGAATCAGCGTATTAAAATTACAGAAGACCTGTTTTGGGCTCTCTATAATTCTCCTGAATTTTCCTGGAACCATTAAACCATGTTTGATTCCCATTTTTTATCGAGCAAAATCAACCGCCGCGACTTGTGCAAAGTCGCAGTAGGCGGCACGCTGTCGTTTATGCTGCCCGGCTTTGACCTGATCGCCGCGCAAAAACGGGGAGCGGAACGCAGAAAATCCGTGATCATCCTCTGGATGGGAGGCGGCCCCAGCCAGTTGGAAACCTGGGACCCGCATCCGGGTACAGCAATCGGAGGACCGGGCAACGCGATTAAAACCGTTGTTCCCGGACTGCAAATTTCCGATATGTATCCGCTGTTGGCGGAACAGCTCGATACGATGTCGGTCATTCGTTCGATGGTTTCCAAAGAAGGCGATCACGAACGCGGCACCAAATATTTCAAAACCGGTTACCGCCCTGAACCGACAACCGTCTACCCGGCACTCGGTGCGATCATCACCCATCAGGCCCCGGCTTCCGATCTCGAAATCCCGCAACATATTTCAATGGGGAATACTCAGTTCCCGGCGCGCGGCGGCTATCTTGGCGGGCACCTGGACGCCTTCCGTGTACAGGATCCGGGAAATAATATTGGCAACATGCGTGCCGGTGTTGAGTCCCCGCGACAAAATCGGCGGCTGGATAATTTAAACGTGGTCTCGCAGGCCTTCCAGAAAGGGAGGGTAATTCAAACGAAAAAAACGCTGCATCAATCAACCATCGACCGCGCTCTGACCATGATGAGTTCGGAACAACTCCGGGCCTTTGAAATTGAGAAAGAACCGGAATCGGTGCGGAAAGCCTACGGCGATTCTTCCTTCGGTCGCGGTTGCCTCGTCGCCTGCAGGCTGGTCGAGCAAGGCGTCCATTCCATTGAAGTCAACCTGAGCGGCTGGGACAGCCATGCCAATAATTTCACCGGACATCAGACCCAGGCCGCGATGCTGGACCCTGCTTTTTCCAGTCTGCTCAAAGATCTGAAAGCCAGAGACCTGCTCGACTCCACGATAGTGCTCTGCATCGGCGAATTCGGCAGAACTCCTAAAATTAACCCGCTGGAAGGCCGCGACCATTGGCCCACCGGTTTTTCCTGTATCGTGGGAGGCGGAGGTTTGAAAGGCAATGTGATCATCGGAGAAACAGACCCGACCGGGAAAGAAAAGAAACCGACCGAACCGGTTCAAATCCAGGATCTGTATGCCACCATTCTGCAGAAACTGAATATTGATTACAAAAAAGAACTGATCTCCCCCATTGGTCGCCCCCTGGCCCTCAGCGATGGTACCCCCATTCCAAAACTGATCTGAGGCCGTCCGGCAAATCGACTGCAGACTGGTTCAGCTGAATTAAATTGAACCGATTCAGGAAAAATGCTTGCCTGGGAGAATAAAACACTCTAACTTGATGAAATAACGAAACCAGCCTCGGCTTTTGTTGTTTCATTATGCAGTGACCATTCTCCCCCCTTCGACATTCCAATGGAATTTGAACATGAGCCGTTTTCTTCCCGCAGTGATGCTGTTACTGGCTTTCTCTACCACCAGCACGTCGCTCAAAGCCGCTGATGCGGACTGGTCACAGTTTCGTGGTCCTGCCGGAAATGGCATTTCCTCTTCCACTGGTCTCCCGACAGAGTGGAGTGAAGAGAAAAATCTTATCTGGAAAACCAAACTTCCCGGTCATGGTTCTTCGAGCCCGGTCCTGTTCGGCGATCAGATCTTTCTGACCGCTTACACCGGATATGGATTAACGGCGGAAGACGAGGGAAACCCCGCAGATTTACGATTACACGTCATTGCCGTCGATCGCCAGAACGGCCAAATCATGTGGGATGAATCGGTGTCTCCCTTGAATCAGGTTCAGAAAATCACAAAACGAATTGTCGACCACGGTTATGCCACTGGAACTCCTGCCTGTGATGAAACCGGCGTTTATGCGTTTTTTGGAACATCCGGCGTCATTGCTTTCGACCTGAAAGGGAAACTCAAATGGAGAGCCGACGTTGGTGAGGGCACTGCCGGATTTGGTTCTGCCTCTTCTCCCATCCTGTATAAAGACTTTGTGATCATTAATGCCAGCATCGAAAGTTCGACCGTTTATGCGTTGAACAAAAGCAATGGTGAGATTGCCTGGAAGGCGGAAAACATCGAACGTGCCTGGACGACCCCGTCCATTGTTGATGTACCGGACGGGAAACAGGAACTGATCGTCAATCAGAAAAACCAGATTCTGGGTCTTGACCCGGATACCGGAAAACAACTCTGGAACTGCGAAGGCATTCAGGATTATGTCGTGCCGGTCGTCGTTCAGAACGAAGGCGTTCTCTACTGTCTGGGAGGACGCAGCAATCGGAGTATCGCCGTCCGTCCCGGCGGCCGTGGCGATGTCACAAAAACGCATAAGTTGTGGGAAGTGAATGTCGGCGCGAATGTGACTTCTCCCGTTTTTTATAATGGCCATCTCTATTGGGCCAGCGACCGCGGCATTGCGTTTTGCCTGGATGCGAAAAATGGGGAGGTGGTCTATAAAAATCGACTGCCCACCGGGGCCCGTCTATATGCGTCCATTATTTTGGCCGACGGGAAATTCTATATCACCACCCGGGATAGCGGCGTGATCGTCTTGAAAGCGGGCCCTGAGTACGTCGAACTGGCTCAAAATAAAATTGCCGGCGAGGAAGACTTATTCAACGCTTCCCCTGCCGTCAGCGAAAGCAGTATTTTCCTGCGAACAGACGGCTATCTGTATCGAATCGCAAATAAGAAATAAGCTTCACCACAAGATATTCCGGTTAAATAACTTACAACAACAAGAGACTTTTGGGGCAGGTCGTCGATACTGCTGTCGAACCGCTGGAAATCCCGATTCAGGGCTTCTACAATACGAGGTATGACTGAACCAACGACACAAAAGCCTTACCTCTTCAAAACGATCGGCATCATCGGCGTCGGTCTGCTGGGAGGGTCTATTGCCGCTGCGGTACGGCAGCGCAATTTATCAGAAACGATCCTGGGAGCAGGGCGTAATCCCGCACGTCTGCGCGCTGCCCAGCATTCTGGTTTATTGAACCGTGGCACAACCAATATCGCAGAAACCTCCGCCCAATCTGATCTGATCATTGTCTGCACACCCGTAAATCACATCGTGCAGTTTATTCGCACTGTGGCGAAAAACAGTCGGCCGGGAACCATTATTACCGATGTCGGCAGCACCAAACAAAAAATCTGCGAAGAACTGTACGGGAACCTTCCCGCGGGAGTCACTTTCGTCGCCTCACACCCTTTGGCAGGTTCCGAAAAAGCCGGCCATGAATTCGCAGACCCGAATCTGTTTGAGGGTCGCCCTTGTGTGATTACGCCGGATGACTCACTCCCCCTGGAAGCCGTTGCCAGAATCAAACAATTCTGGGAGGCCTTGGGAATGCATGTTCTCGAAACATCGCCTCAAAAACACGACCAGATCCTGGCTGAAACCAGCCATCTGCCACACGTCGTCGCCTCTGCACTGGCGATGACACTCACCGAAGAAAACAGAAAATTTACCTCCACCGGATTCCGCGACACGACCAGAATCGCCGCCGGTGATCCCGCACTTTGGATTGAGATCCTGTTGAATAATCGGGATGAAGTGGTAAACAGCATAGATAAGTACACCGATTCCCTTCAACGTATCAGGGATGCCATCATCAACCAGGATGAAATTCAGCTTCGCCAACTTCTGGAAGATGGTAAAAAGAACCAGGATGCACTAAATTCATCTCGTAAACAGTAGCAGCTGCCCGGAATTTTCAAAACACATTCTCTGTAACGACTCAGAACTGGCTGTGATTAAAACAAGCCAATTCATTTTCCTGACTTGATCAAACAATAACTGGAATCAACATGCTTTGCGAAGTCGAAATCAAACCTGCGGAAACCCAGGTAGACCGTGAGGGAGTCCGTATCCTTAAAGAGTGTCAGGTACTTGGCACAAATTCGATCCGGTCAGTTCAGACAGCGCACTCTTATCTGCTGGAAGGCGATCTGAATCAACAGGGAGTGGAAAAGATTGCCCGGTCTCTCCTGTCAGATCCGATTGTCGAGACGTTTGAAATTCGCATCTTATCGGGTGATTCATCCGATTCCGCAGCGACCGACCAGTTGCTGAACGTACTCTTCAAACCAGGGGTGACCGATAATGTCGCCAACAGTGCCCGGCAGGCGATTCTGGATCTGGGACTCTCCGTCGAAAATGTGGCCACCTGTCGCAAATACTGGGTCAATTCAGATGCCAAATCGGACGAAATTGACCGCATGGCGTCCAAGGTGCTTTCGAATGATGCCATCGAACACGTCGTTCGGGGACCGTTGTGCATGGACAGCATCAAACTGGGCAGCGAGTACACGTTCGAACTGGTCACGATCCCGATTCGTTCAATGAATGACAAACAACTGGAAACACTCAGTCGCGAAGGACAGTTGTACTTAAATTTGACAGAGATGCGTACGATCAAAAAATACTACGTTGGCCAGGCGAAAGATCCGACCGATATCGAGCTGGAAAGTGTCGCCCAAACCTGGAGCGAACACTGTTCGCACAAAACCCTGGCAGGCCGCATTCATTATCGGGATGGCAAACGCGACCTCAATTTTGAAAACATGCTGAAAGAAACCATTTTTGCCGCCACAACCACCATTCGCAAATCGCTCGGCGAAAACGACTGGTGCGTGAGTGTGTTTGTCGACAACGCTGGCGTGATTACATTTGACGATAAACAGGATGTCTGTTTTAAAGTGGAAACACACAACCACCCGTCTGCGCTGGAACCTTATGGCGGTGCCAACACCGGACTGGGGGGCGTGATCCGCGATCCACTGGGAACGGGCCTCGGCGGAAAACCGGTTTGCAATACCGACGTTTTCTGTTTTGCTCCCCCGGAAATCTCTTACGATGAACTGCCCGCCGGCGTGTTACATCCAAAAGCGGTTGCCACTGGTGTCGTTTCCGGCGTGCGCGATTATGGAAACCGGATGGGCATTCCCACAGTCAATGGCGCGGTTTACTTTGATGAACGCTACCTGGGCAATCCGCTGGTTTATTGCGGAAACGTGGCGATGTTACCAGTCGGAAAATCGGTCAAGCAGCAGACGCAACCGGGGCACTATATCGTCGCAGTCGGCGGTCGGACCGGCCGGGACGGCATTCATGGCGCGACCTTTTCTTCTGCGGAATTGACTTCCGAAAGTGAAACCCTCTCTGGCGGTGCCGTGCAGATTGGAAATGCGATCACCGAAAAGATGATGCTGGATGTCATTCTGGAAGCACGCGACAAAGAATTGTTTTCCGCAATTACCGACTGCGGTGCAGGCGGTTTCAGTAGTGCCGTGGGCGAAATGGGTGAAAAAACAGGCGCCGAAGTCTGGTTGGATCAGTGCCCTCTGAAATATGCCGGTCTGTCCTATACAGAGATCTGGATCTCCGAAGCACAGGAACGGATGGTGCTGGCCGTTCCCCCCGAAAACTGGGAAGTGTTCGAAGCACTCTGTGCCGGAGAAGGCGTTGAGGCATCTATTATCGGAAAGTTTACCGATACAAATCATTTGGTACTCAAATATCAGGATCAGATTGTAGGCGATCTGGAAATGTCCTTCCTGCATGATGGCCGCCCCCCCGTGGTGCGTGAAGCCGTCTATAAAACGCCTCCCTTTGTTCCGTTGACACCCACCGAAACGGAAAACTACAACAAAGACCTGAAATCGATTTTAAGCTCACTCAATGTCTGCAGCAAAGAATGGATCATTCGTCAGTATGACCAGGAAGTGCAGGCGGGAAGTGTGGTTAAACCATTAGTGGGAGTCCAGAATGACGGCCCTTCTGATGCCGCCGTCGTCCGCCCCGATCTGACATCGGTCCGGGGGCTGGTAATCTCTTGTGGCATGAATCCCCGTTATGGAGATTTGAGCACACATTGGATGGCGGCGTCTGCCATTGATGAAGCCATTCGAAACTGTGTCGCCGTCGGGGCAGATCCCGATAAGATTGCCATTCTTGACAATTTCTGCTGGGGCAATACGGATCGTCCGGAAACATTGGGCAGCCTGGTTGCAGCCGCCCTGGCCTGCCAGGAATTCTCGATTGCGTATGGTACTCCCTTTATCAGCGGAAAAGACAGTTTGTATAACGAATTTTCGTTTGAAAACGAACAAGGGGAAAAAGAGACCGTCTCCATTCCCGCATCGCTCCTGATCAGTGCCATCGGTCAAATCGACGACGTTGGCAAAGCAGTCACGATGGACCTCAAAACTCCCGGCAACCGGATTTTCCTGATTGGTTCTACCCACGACGAACTGGGAGGCAGCCATTTCGCGTTCGTCAATCATCTGGAAGGCGGTCAGGTTCCGCAGGTCGATAAAGAAGAGGCGCCGGAAATTTTCAAGTCGCTGCATACGGCGATTCAAAAGCGGCTCATCCGAAGTTGCCATGACCTGAGCGAAGGCGGGCTGGCAGTTGCGGCGGCGGAAATGGCGTTTGCCGGCGGATATGGCATGAAACTGGATGTGACCCGACTTCCTGAAGCGCTGGAAATTTCGACTCCCAGTTTGCTCTTTTCAGAAAGTAATACCCGGTTTTTAATCGAAGTGGCTCCGGACAAAATGGGAGACCTGATCGACTGTTTTAATGAACTGCCACTGGTTGAAATTGGCGAAGTTGTCAGTAGCCGCAAGTTCACTGTCAAAGGAAAAGGGGGCAGCACACCGATCGATGCCAGCCTGGAAGAGTTAAAATCCGCCTGGAAAAATCCATTGTCATGGGGCTAACCGCGTCTCGGAGACTTCCTGTTTAACCAGCCGGTTTCTGTCCGAAATACCCGTCGGCTCCGACGGCGAAAACAGGGACATTCTGACGATCTCGCCGGGAAGCCTTGAATTAAGGCTTTCCCACTTGCCCCGGTTGAGTAAAATGCAGGGGGCTGTCTGAAACTCTGATTGTTGTGTCGAAACCGGATTCAGGGTTGAATCCTTGCCGTTGGCGGCCCTCGCTGATTGGAAGGAAAGCCCTGTAATTTCTTGGTTTATAGTCGCAAAGTCCCTTCTCAGGCATTACGATAGAATCTACGGAACTATCTGCGCCAAGCAGTGTTTACCTTTGTGGAAAGGTGTAAAAAACGGATGTCTGAAGCAAGTCAAGATACAACAAACTCTGATGAGTTCGAAATTACTCAGGAATCGATAGATAAACTCAGTTCTGCGTATCGGCAGATTCACGAACAGATGTCAAAGGTCATTGTGGGCCAGGATCAGGTCATTGAACAACTCCTGATCTCATTATTCAGTCGTGGTCACTGCCTGCTCGAAGGTGTCCCCGGACTGGCCAAAACATTGATGATCAGTTCGCTGGCCCAAACTTTGTCCATGACGTTCAGTCGTATTCAGTTCACCCCCGACCTGATGCCCGCCGATATTACGGGAACGGACGTCTTACAGGAAAATCGAGATACGGGTGAACGCGAATTTCGTTTCATCCAGGGCCCCTTATTCCATAATGTTGTCCTGGCAGACGAAATTAACCGTACACCTCCCAAGACACAGGCCGCCTTGCTGGAGGCGATGCAGGAACATCAAGTCAGTGTCGGGCAGACGCGACATCTGCTGAGCGACCCCTTTTTCGTATTGGCAACACAAAACCCGATTGAACAGGAAGGCACCTACTCTCTGCCGGAAGCCCAGCAGGACCGGTTTATGTTCAAAGTTTATGTGCGTTATCCGACGTTTGAAGAAGAACGCCAGATTGCCAGACGAACGACTTCGGGAACGAATCAGAAAATCGAACAGGTGTTAAACGCTGTCGACGTACTGGAAATCCAGAAAATTGTACGCCAGGTCCCAGTCTCGGACCACGTGATTGACTACGCACTGGCACTGGTCAGACAAACCCGAGTCAATGAACCCGGCGCGCCCGATTTCATTAACGAATGGTTAAGCTGGGGCGCAGGACCTCGCGCAGTACAAAACCTGTTATTAGGTGGTAAAACACGTGCGTTATTGAATGGTCACACTCACGTCTCTACGGAGGATATCAGCGCGCTGGCGGCCCCCGTGTTACGACATCGCATCGTGACGAACTTCTCAGCCGAGTCTGAAGGAATTACATCAGACCATGTGATTGAGCGATTGATAAAAGAGACTCCGTCGAAGGAAGGCGAACTGACCAGTGACCCAAGATTACAGAAAATTTTTGCTGCCTGAAGCGATTTCCCGAATTTCCCGACTGGAGATTCGGGCACGTTCGATTGTGGAAGGGTTCTTATCCGGATTGCACCGTAGTCCTTTTTTTGGGCAGTCGGTGGAATTTGCTCAGCACCGTGAGTACGCCCCCGGAGATGATGTGCGCAATATTGACTGGAAGGTCTGGTCAAAAACCGACAAGTACTACATCAAACAGTACGAAGAAGATACCAATTTAAGAACGACCCTGCTGGTGGATGTCAGTGAATCCATGCAGTTCGGCACGGGGCCGCTCAACAAATATGAATACGGTTGTACGGCTGCGGCGGCGCTGGCTTATCTCTTACTGAAACAGCAGGACGCCGTGGGCCTGGTGACATTTGATGACGCGATTCGCACCAAAGTCCAGGCACTCAGTAAACGAAATCATCTGAATGCCTTGCTGACCGCGCTGGCAGCTGAAAAACCAGCTAAAAAAACCGACATCTATGACGTACTAAGAGAAGTCGCCGAAACGAAGTCTCAAAAAGGCACGATAATCCTCATTTCCGATTTATTCGTTAATCGGGAGAGTTTGTTCAAAGGTCTACGTCTGCTGCAGTATCGGGGACACGACATCATGTTGCTGCATATTCTCGATGATCAGGAGCTCGATTTTGATTATGCGGGGACAACCCGTTTTGAAGGCATGGAACAGACGGGAGAACTGGTCTGTGATCCACGCTCATTAAGAGAGGGTTATCTCAAAGCCATGCACGAGTTTTTGAATGAAATCAGAAGGCGCTGTGCCAAAAATAAATTTGACTATCAAACGATTCGCACCAGCGAACACCTCGACGCAGCCTTGTCACACTATTTAAACCATCGAATTGGCATGCAGCAATCCATTCGAAAATAAAACGACTCGCGAATTTGATCTTAACCAATCTCAACGGAATTAACTGACAACACGCAATATGGAAACATGGTTAACCCAACATTTTGTGAATTCAACGCTGGTCTACACCGGTGCGCTGATGGTTGCTGCGCCGATCATCATTCATTTAATTAACCGCTTCCAGTACAAACGGGTTCATTTTGCAGCGATGGAATTCCTGCTGCAGAGTCAGCAGACAAATCAGAGACGGGTTTTGCTTGAACAACTTCTGTTACTGTTGCTGCGAATCATCCTGATTCTCTGCCTGTTGATGTTAATTGCCCGTTTGATTCTGGACCCGAATCAATTATCGATGTTTCATGGCGCGAAATCGCACCATGTGATCGTGCTGGACGATAGCGGCTCCATGCGGAATGTCTGGGGCGAGCAGACTGCATTTAATGAAGGCCTGCAGGTGATTCGGAAAATTGCGGCAGAAGGCGCCAATCGTCCCAACACCGAAAAGATGTCGCTGATCGTCCTCTCTCGCGCCGACGCCCCCCTGTTCTTGCAACGAGACATCAATGAAGAACTGATCAATGAACTGGATGCCAAGCTGACGAATCTGTCCTGTTCGCATCAAAGCCTCGACTTGAATCAAGGCCTGGAAGTGGCTGCGGAGTTGTTAAATGAAGACCGTGCCGTCATCAAAACGCTGCACGTGATCTCTGATTTCCGAAAATCAGACTGGCAGGAGAAAAAAGGGGTCGCTGAAACAATTAAAAAACTGGCAACCGATGACGTGGCCATTAATCTGGTCAAAACGGTCCCCGATTCCCAGCCAAATCTGGCGATTACGGAACTGTCCGGTGCGACTGAGGTGGCAGCCGTCGATGTTCCCCTGCGTCTCAGAGTCAGCATTAAGAATTTTGGGGATCAGGTCGCGAATGATGTCCGCGTCGCTGCCTTCGTTGATCAGAATAAACTTCCCATGAGTATTGTGTTTGACAAGATTGAAGCGGGGAGTGAAATCTCTCAGGATTTTGATGTGGTATTCAACAAACCGAACCTGCATCAGGTGAATGTCAGTTTGAATAATGACGCCCTGGACGCCGATAACCAGCGGTTTCTCTCAATTGCGGTCAAACCTTCGAACCCCGTACTGGTCATTGACGGGAATCCCTCTGGTAACGAGTGGATGTATATCCAGACAGCCATCGCTCCGGACGCCACTACCACCGGCTTTGCCCCTTCGGTCGAAAGTGTGGATTATCTGCGCAGACATCCGCTGGATCAGTTTAAAAATATCTATCTGCTGAACGTCGCCGAACTGCCTCTTGATGCCATCGCGGCACTGGAAAATTTTGTCGCTGAGGGGGGAGGTCTGATCTGGTTCGTCGGCCCTTCGATCCAACCGGCATTTTATAATGACAAATTATATAACGACGGAAACGGTCTCTTTCCCGCGCCGCTGGAACCTGCACCGCACGATCTTCCCCCCCGTGAAACGAATACGACTGTTGACATGCAGGTCAGCGATCACCCGCTGTTTTCCGTATTCGCAGGCCAGGACAACCCGCTGATTGAAGCTGTCACCATTTCCCGGTATTTTCCACTCTCACAGAAATGGCTGCAGACCCAGGCACAAAATGCCTCGGGTGTGAATGTGATTGCCACTCTCAGAAACCAGGCGCCTTTCATCATTGAACACCGTTTTGGTAAAGGCCGCATCATCACCTGTCTCACATCGGCGGGTCCGGTCGTGACCAGTGAAGGTGAACCCTGGAACTCCTGGGCATTCAATCCAAGCTTTATCGTGTTTCAACTGGAACTGCAAAAATATCTGGTTCAATCCCGATCCCATGATCAGGCAGAAATCGTCGGCGATCCGATTGCACTGTCGCTGGATGCTTCGGTGTTTTCGGATGAAATTGAAATTCAAACCCCCATTTCGCAGGGAGAGCGCACGATACGGTTGAAAGCATCTCCCAAGCAGGAAGCCGATGCTTCCGGCAACGGGCCATTGAAATTAGTGACTGCCTACCGCGAAACCGATCAACCTGGCGTCTATTCCGTGCGATTGAAACGCCAGGATCAAACGGTCGAGCAACAAATGTACGCGTTTAATTTCCCGGTGACAGAAAGCAATCTGGAGCTGGCCTCTTCGGATGAATTAATCAAGGAACTGGGCAACCAGTCGCAAATCCAGATTCAGGAACCGGGAGAGTTTCAATGGATTCAAGGGCAGGAAGCCGGTCGGGAGATTACCAATACCATTTTAGTGATTCTGTTCCTGGTTTTGATTTGTGAACAATTACTGGCTTATCGATTAAGCTTCCATCCCTCACTCGCGGGTGCAGCTGCATGAACTTTTTTTCTGCTATGTCTGATTCATTGATCCTCGCCGCCGGCGAAACGACCGCGTTTCGTTCGATCGAGTACGATACGCCCGAATCAGGCTGGGGTTGGCTGTTACTGCTGGGAGGTCTGGCTGTTGTGCTGGCGCTTTCATTCCGGACTGCCTGGAAGGATTCGATTCATCTGCCTCTGTTCTGGCGGTGCTGGCTGACAGGCTTAAGACTCTGCGTCATAGCCGTCTTGATTGTCATTGTATTCAACCCGCACGAACGAACACAAAAAATGTCATTTCGTCCGTCGCGCGTGGCAGTTCTCGTCGATACCTCACTCTCGATGCGGCATCCCAATCAACTGGTTCCCGTCAATGCCAGCTCACCGGTCCCCAGCCGCATGCAGGCCGTGGAAAAACTGCTGGCTGACTTACCGTTAATCAAAGACCTGCAGAAAAAACACCAGGTCAGTGTTTACACATTCGATCAGACATTAACGGGACCGCATCATGTCTTTCCCAAAGAACAGTCTGAAGAGACCCCGACAGCAGCGAATGCGGACATCAAACCTAAGGCTCAAATCGACTGGAACTCCCTGCTCCAACCCCAGGGTCTGGAAACCCGACTTGGTGAATCATTGGGGCAGTTGATCCGGGAAATCAATGGTTCCACACTGTCCGGAATTATTATCGCCACCGATGGCGCTTCCAATGCAGGCACCGATTTAATTTCGGCGAACGAAATTGCGAAAGAATCAAAAATCCGGCTGGTTACCGTCGGCGTCGGCAGTCCGACCAAACCGGCGAATATTCAAGTTTCGAAAATCATTGCCCCCACTGACGTGCAGTTTGGTGACGGGTTTGAAATCACCGCACTGCTACAGGCGGTCGGCATGCCGGGACAAAACATCACCGTCGAATTATTGAAAAAACTCAAGGGAGAAGCCCAACCAACGGTCGTCGATTCACGTGACATTTTGCTTCCGACGGAAGACGGAATTCCGCTGGACGTCAAATTCGAACGCACGCCCAGCGAAGAAGGCGAGATCAGCTACATGGTGCGACTCCGGGGCAATCAGCTGGCGCAGGATGCCAACACGATGGACAATGAGCTGGAACACAGCGTGAATGTTTTCAGTCGCCCCACCCGCGTTCTGATTCTGGCCGGCGGCCCGATGCGGGACTACCGCTTTGCCCGCACGATGCTGTATCGGCACCCTTCCATCAAGTCCGATGTCTGGCTGCAATCGGCGTCGCCCGGCGTCTCTCAGGACGCGGACCAGTTACTCTATGAATTCCCCGAACGTACCGATCTCTTTGAATATGACGTGATTCTCGCCTTTGACGTGAATTGGGAACTGCTCTCTCCCGAGCAGATGCAAACCTTAAATGAATGGGTGGCCACCGGAGGCGGGGGGATTGTCCTCGTTGCCGGCGATGTGTTTACCCCTAAACTTGCGCAGGATGCGGAACAGTATAAACCGATCCTTGATCTGTATCCCGTAGCCATCAATTCTTTCGTGCGTGATTACCTGGATGAAGAAGCCGTCCAGATCCGCAGAATTGAATGGACCCAGGCAGGACTTGATGCCGGATTTCTGATGCTGACAGACAACCCGGCAACATCAAAAGAAGTCTGGGAAGAGTTCCCCGGCATTTATCGCTGCTACCCTTCCAATGGTGCCAAAGCAGCCGCCACCGTGTATGCGCATTTTCCGGATCCCAAAACACAGACCGAACACGGTTTTTCGATTTTGATGGCTTCGCAGTATTACGGCGAAGGCCGCTGCTTTTATCTGGGCAGCCCTGAAATGTGGCGTTTACGGTCCATTGAAGAAGAGTATTATGACCGTTTCTGGACCAAGCTCATCCGAAATATCGGACAGGGGCGCACCAGACGAGGCACCAAACGAGGAACATTGATTCTCGAACGGGATGAATATCTGCTCGGTCAGACGGTTTCTGTGCGCGTCCGATTACTCGATCCGGAATTTAAACCTTTGATTCAGGAATCGGTGCCGATGGAAGTTTTCGACCCGCGTGGCAGACCACTGGTTCCCAATTTGTTATTAATGCACGATCGAAATCGCCCGGGCGAATATGTCGCCAGCTTCCGTGCCAGCCTCCCCGGAAAATACCGCTTCCAACTGACTGTCCCTGCCTCGAAAGGACAAGTGGTGGATGGCGGCCTCTCCGTGTTACTCCCCCGCCTTGAAGATGAGGCGTTGAGCCAGAATGTCAAAGGACTCAAGGAACTCTCCCGCGATACGGGGGGCGCTTACCTTGCCATTGATGAAGCAGAAAAAATTCCCACACTGCTGCCTGACCTGGGAGAAGAATATTTAGTAGACGAACGATTGAAAACCCTCTGGGATCAGTCCTGGGTGTTTTTCCTGTTAGCCGGATTTTTATCAGCCGAATGGCTCACCAGAAAACTGTTTAAACTGTCATAAATCATTTTGAGAATCTTCAGATCACTGCCCTGTTTTGTCAGTGTGAAACAAACGTATGAACAAACCTTCAAATTCAGCGATTCCCCAGGAAATCATCGATCTACTCAATCGATTACGGGGTAAAATCCGTAGATATATTCTGCTCGAAGGAACTGCGAAACTGCTGGCCGTAGTGGGTCTGATCTTCTGGTTCAGTTTTCTTTTAGACTGGACTTACTTTAAACTCAGCCACCTCGAATTACCAGTCTGGTTTCGCGCCTCGTTTCTGCTGGTTGCGCTCTCAGCAATCGTATTTCTGACCGGTAGTTTTGTTCTCTTTCGTCTCATGAAAAAAATGAGAAGAAAAGCGCTGGCACTGGTACTGGAACGGCGTTTTCCCGAATTAAATGACCGCCTGGCAACCGCGATTGAGTTGCATGACACTCAGGAACCGCAAAACGCTTTGACGCGGGCCATGCTGGATCGAACCGTGCATGAAGTTGCGGAAGGCAGCCGACAGCTCCCGCTGGAAGATGTCTTTGACAAACGTCCCTTAAAACGTGCTTTTCTCTGGGCATTTATCTTACTCTTTTCGATTCTTGCTCTGGCAGTCATCAATCAGCCGGCGATGGCACGCTGGGCCAAAGGTTATCTGGAACTGCGCAGCGATTACTGGAACCGGGAAACCGGTCTGGTCGTGAAAGTCATTGCCCAGCCCGGAGACCGGATCAAAGAGTTTCAGAATCAGACCTACAAACACGGTCTGGGAAATGACCTGACGCTGCTGGTCGAAACCGTTGACGGCAAAAAAGTCCCGGAACGGGTGCAGTTGACTTACCGTATGCAGAATGGACGTGGCGGCGGACGAACAGTGATGTCGCGGCTGGGTGAAGGGAAATTCAAACATACGATTACCGATTTGCTGGATGGCATTCAGGTCTGGGTCTCCGGAAACGATTTTACGAATCCCGTACCGTACCTGGTCGAAATCGTGGAAACTCCCGTTCTGGATCAGATTCAACTCGCCTGTTTTTACCCTGAATATACGGGACTGAATCAAATCGATCCGGCAACCGGCCAGTCACAGGCAGACTTTCAGACGGTACAGGGAACACAGATCTCTTTGCCACTTAACACAAAATTTGAAATGGTTTCGACCGCCAATAAACCAATCACCCGTTTTTCTTTCGAAACCGACCGACTCAAAATCCAACTTGAGCAGGCTTCGGAAGGTTCAACAACGACCAACGGCAATTTCCTGGCGTGGAAAAATCCACAGGGAGAAATTGTGAAGCAGATGGAATTCACTCCCGCGTACCTCAATCAGATGCGCGGCTCTGACGGCCGTACCTTTCGGATTCCCTTCGCTCTGGTCAATGAAAAACAGGAAAACGCGGCGTTGAACGCCAGCACGGTTCCCCAGCATATTCCCTTGATCGCCGACCAGCCGATTCGCATCTATTTAGAAGATGCAGACGGTTTACTGGTGACAGAACCGATTCGATTGAGCATTAATGGCATCATCGACCAGCCTCCCAAAATAGATACCCGGCTCACGGGGATCGGCAAGGCGATTACCCGTAAAGCCATGATACCCGTCGAAGGCATCATCACTGACGAATACGGCATTCAGTCTTCCCGTTTTGATTTTGTGGTCGATCAGGAGACGAAATTCAGGCCGCGTCCTTTCCGTAACAAGCCCTCACAGAACCCGAAAGAGTTTACGCTGCAAAGAAGCGAAAATGAACAATGGGAGCGTTTTGAAGTACTGCCGCTCGACCTGAAAGTCGGACAGAAAATCAGTCTCACCGTGCAGGCTGAAGATGCTGATAATCTCAGTGGCCCTCACCAGGTGCATGGGGAAACGTATCACTTTGATATTGTGACGGACGAAGAACTGCTTTCGATTCTGTATTCCAAAGAACTGAATCTGCGTAAACGCTTTGAGCAGATCTATAAAGAAGTCACACAGACGCGCGACGACCTCGCACAACGCATTCAACAATTGCAGCAGGCAAAAACGATTAAGGAAAAACAACAGCAGGGAGCAGCAGATGCGAAATCAGCTGAGATGCTGTCCGAAATCCAGAACGCGGTTGCCGTCTCGGCTGATCGCTCGCTGTATGGCACACGAAAGAATGCGACCGAAACAGCATCGATTGTCGAATCATTTCATGATATTCGGGACGAACTCGTCAACAACGGCGTAGCCACAGCACAAATTCTGGGACGGATTGATGACAAAATTCTAAAGCCCCTCACCACGATCCATGAACAGGATTTTCCAGGCGTGGATCAACGACTGGGACTTGTCCGATTCGCCATCGAAAAAAACAATGATCCTTTGCCGGAAATCCAGAGCAGCATTGAACTTTTAGACGTCATGCTGGTCCGTATGAAAAGTGTCCTCAATGAAATGCAGGATTTATTAGAGTTTCACGAAGCCATTGAAATGCTCAAAAGTCTCATCGAACGGGAAAAAGAACTCAGCGAAGACACAAAAAAGTTTCGCAAAAACAAGCTGCTGGATCGTCTCAAAGGGTTGGGACTGGAGTAAACCGTCAAAACCGGGCAAAAAACAAGGAATACCTGAGGTTTTTCTCTGAACCCCACACAGGAACTGAACACAAAAGCACTCTTCGGTCACAGTCAAACACTTGATATAATGATACGGGTCTTTATCTACGCGCTCACATAGATAGAGAAACACCAATCTTACATTTATACCCTCCCTATCCGGTTCTGAGATCACACGGAATATTTTGGCAGGAGAACCACGCATGTTGAATCGCCCACGGATTGCCGCACTGCTGCTGTTTGCATTGATTGGCGGTCTGCTCTGTCAAAATTTCAGCAGTGCTCAGGAAAAAGCTCCGCAACCCCAGGCCACCGAAACTGATGGCCCGGATCGCAACCTCTCTGACAAACAGGAAGCCATCTCCCAGCAGTTCAAGCGATTCGAAGCAACGCTCCACGATCTGGGTGAATATATGAAAAAAACAGATCCTGGACGGGCAGACCTTCTGTTCCGCGCTTTCGGCCAGAGCAAACAAAACCAGATGACCCTGGAAATGCAGCAGGTTTTACAGATGCTGCAAAAGGGTCAGTTGGGCGAAGCGGTGGAACGTCAGGAACTTCTGGTCAAAAACATGCAGAATTTGCTGGCGCTGCTGCAGAGTGAAGACAGAATGAGCGAAGTGGAAAAAGAGAAGCAACGTATTCAGGATCTTCTCAAAGACGTCAATCGACTGATCGGTCAGGAACGAGACGTCAGAGCGGCCACGGAACGGGGCGGCAATCCCGCTGACATGAAGGAAAAACAAAAACAGACCGCAGACAACGCGAAAAAGCTGATTGATAAAATTGACCAGCAGGATTCAGAAAAAAACGATTCCCAAAAATCGGAAAGCAATTCTGAAAGCGAACAAAAGGACAAACAGGATCAACCGAAAGCGGACGGGGAACAGCCTGATCAAAAGTCAAAGGACGGCAAATCAGAATCGAAATCAGATTCCGATTCCCAAAAATCCAAGGACTCCGAGTCAAAAGGGAAAGCGCCCCAGGAAGGCAAGTCTGACCCGAACCAAAAAGGTTCCCCCGAGCAGAAGCAAGCCCCAGAGGGAGAGCAGTCTCAACAGCAACAGCAGCAGTCTCAACAACAGAAGGGTCAGCCAGGCGAACCCCAACGGGGTGAAAACCAGCAATCCGAGAAACAGGAACAGCAGACCCCCGGACGGGAACAGATAGAACAGGCCCGCCAGGAGATGGAAAAGGCCATTGAAGAGCTGGAGAAAAAACAAAAAGAGGCTGCTTCGAAACACCAGGATGATGCCATCCAGAAGCTGGCGGAAGCAAAAGAAAAACTGGAAGAAATGCTGCGACAGCTCCGCGAAGAAGAACGCGAACTGATGCTGGCAGCGATGGAAGCCCGGCTGCAGAAGATTCTCGCACAACAGAAGCGCGTGTATGCGGGTACGCTGTCTGTGGGACAGGTTCCAGAGAAAGAACGGACCAGCCGTCACACCGCACGCGCCGTCCAGTTGTCACGCGAAGAGACTTTAGTCGGCCTGGAAGTCGATAAAGCATTATTGCTGCTGACAGATGAAGGATCTTCGGTTGCTTTCAGCGAAGCATTGGCTGAAGTCAGAGAAGACGTCCAGACGGTCGCCTATCGTCTGAATCGAACACAGGTCGGAGAACTGACACAGGAAATTGAAAAAGACATTATCAGTTCGCTGGAAGAAATGATTGAAGCCCTGCAGAAGGAAATGGAAAAGTCGGAAGAAGAAAAAGAAAAGCAGCAGCAACAACAGCAACAGGCTTCTCCAGAAGAGCAGTCTCTCGTTGACATGCTGGCAGAAATCAGAATGCTGCGGTCTTTGCAGTTGCGTGTTAATAATCGCACCCGCCGGATTGAAAAAATGGCATTAGATAAAAGTGCCAATCAGGCAGATATTTTTGAGCAACTGCAGCAACTGTCTAACCGACAGACGCGAATTCAAAATGCCACTTATATTCTGGCGACAGGTAAGAATAAATAATCTCTTTCGTATGAAGACTCAATTGAAGGTCAAAGACTGATATGATCCATTGGTCCCGCATAATTCAAAAAAAACAATCTCCTGATCACCCTGTTTTACGAATCATGATGATTGTGTTCTGTTGCACGCTGTCCGTTTCTGTTTACGGACAAACGCCGATCCCTGTTCCGATCCCTCTCAAAAAAGAGCCTGTCGCAGAACAAACGCAACTGTATGCAGCGCCGTCGATAGCAGATTTAAAATCGCAGTTACAAAACTGGACCGCTGATCAAAAAGTAAAAGATCCCGCCCAGCTGAAAACCATCGCCGGTCTGCTGGCGAAATTAGAGCCGCCACTCTCTGCTGAAGAGAAACTGGACCTGGCACTGCAGGTCTTTGCTGAAGTGAATCCGGCAGCAAAACAGGTGGTGCAGACATATCAGCTATCCGACAAACTTCCGCAGCTTTCCAGCGATCCCTTATTAGTCAACGGTCAGGCAGAGACATTTTACCTGTCGAACATCCGATATTACGCCGCCAGGAATTTGACACAATTCCGGATCATTGATCCGGCACTGGACCTTTTTAATTCCATCAAACCTGAAACATTAATCGACCCCGCCGGATATCTGTTCTACAAAGCAGTCTGCGAGCATCACCTGTTACAGAAAGAGGCCTGCGGAAAAACCCTGGAGCAACTGCTCAACAACACAGAACAGGTGCCGGAACGTTACACCCAGGTCGCAGTCCTGATGCAGGCAGACTTGGCAGAACTCAAAGACGAAAGCCTGGATGAAATCTCGCGAAAAATGAGCGACGTCGAACGCAGACTCGAACTGGGGAATTCCGGAAAAAAAGTCCAGGAGGTTGAAGATGAAATTATTGCCTCACTGGACAAACTGATTCAGAAAATGGAAGACCAGTCCAAAAGCAGTTCCTCTTCAGGAGCCGGCGCCGGCAAGTCAGATTCACCCGATTCCGGATCAAGTGAAAGCCGTGTGAAAGGTCAGACAGCGCCTGGAGAAGTTGACAAGAAAAAATTATCCAACAACGGAGGCTGGGGACAATTACCCCCGAAAAAACAGGCGTCCGCCAAGAATATCATCAATCGCAATTTCCCCTCACATTATCGCAAGGCCATTGAAATTTATTTCAAGAAGCTGGCAACCCAAACAGCAAATACCAATAAATAATTTTCTCACCGGCAAAAGATTTCCGTTTTTATATCGTTGAGTTTTCGGAGAGTTTTTCATGCATTCCCTGTTTAGTATTTCCCTGACAATGCTGCTTGCCGTTTCACCTGAAGTCGAAGTGACTTCAGTCAGCGGAACGTCCGTCTCGGGCAATCTGCAGTCATTCAGCAAAACCGCCATCAATCTGAGGCAGGGGCAAATCACCAAAGATTTACCACTGTCAGAGATCCTGAATGTCCGCTTTCCTAAAAACCGTTTCCAGCGCAACTTGCAGACACCGTTCACGATCCGGTTCACCGATGGGTCGATCTTTCCGATTCAGTCGCTGCAAAGTAACGAGCGACAGATCAAAGTCAGTGGAGATCTGACAGGCTCCCTGATCATGCCGGCAAAAAATGTCTCATCCATCCGCTTTGGAACATTGAATTCCAACATCCGGGAAGCGTGGGAAAAACTGCTGAACAGCAATCACAGCAAAGATCTGCTCGTCGTGCAGAAAGAAAATGTCCTTGATTATATCGATGGCGTTGTCGGTTCTATTACCGATGATAAAATTCAGTTCTTGACCGGCGAAGATGAAGTCTCTGTCAATCGGGAACGCGTGTTCGGAATCATTTACTTTCGAGAGCCTGCGTCAGAGACGCCCCCCTTCTGTTCGATTCGACTCACCAATGAGGGCGTCATTCATGCGTCGGCTATCACGTTCACCGGTACGGAATTCGAAGCCACGTTGCAAAGCGGCCCACAGACCCGATTTGCCCCCGACGTCATTGCCAATCTGGATTTCAGTCAGGGAAAGGTCCGCTACCTCTCAGACCTGGAACCGCGCAATATTGAATACACACCTTTTTTTGATACCGTCTGGAAATACCGCAAGGATAAACATCGTGACGGAGGACCGCTGCGACTGGCGGGGAAAGAATATTCACGCGGGCTCTACATTCACTCAAAAACGCTCCTGCAGTATCGCATCAAAAATGAATATCGAAATTTTCGCGCCATCATGGGCATTGATGATTCTGTTCCCGGCATTGGATTTGTTTATGTTGAAATCAAAGGCAATGGCCGGACACTTTACTCCGGAAATGTTCGTAGTTCCGATCCCCCAGTGGAATTAAATCTGGATGTGAGCGGCGTGCGCGATCTCGATATTTTAGTCGATTTTGGTGACAATCTGGAAATCTGTGATCATCTTGATCTCTGTGAGGCACGTTTAATTAAATAGTCTGTATCGGGTCAACGGGCCGTTCAATCACACTTGTGAACGAAACACAGCCTGAGTTTCCCATAGTGAATTTTAAAGGTAATCAGATGCAGAGATATTTTTTCTGTGCCACGCTCATCACCAGCATGCTCAGCAGCCTGATCGCGTCTGCATTTGCACAAGCATCATTGGCCGATCCTGCAGTCCTGGCAGCACAAAAACAGCGAATTGATGTCATCAAAGCCGTCTCCCCGTCTGTGGTTGCCATCTTCGGCGGAGCGGGCGAAGGAGGAGGTTCTGGCGTGCTCGTCACGTCGGATGGCTATGCCTTAACCAACTTCCATGTGGTCGCTGGTGCAGGCAACTTCATGAAATGCGGCCTCAACGACGGCAAACTCTACGATGCCGTCATTGTCAGCATTGATCCGACCGGCGATGTGGCGCTGATTAAATTACTCGGGCGGACGGATTTTCCCGCCGCCAAACTGGGAAACAGCGACACCGTCCAGGTGGGTGACTGGGCGTATGCAATGGGCAACCCGTTTTTATTAGCCACCGATTTTCAGCCGACAATCACTTATGGAATCGTCAGTGGAATCCACCGCTATCAATATCCTGCGGGAACCTTTCTGGAATACACGGACTGTATTCAGGTTGATTCCTCGATTAATCCGGGAAATTCGGGAGGGCCGTTGTTTAATGCGCAGGGCGAACTGATTGGCATCAACGGTCGTGGCTCCTTCGAAAAACGCGGCCGCGTCAATTCCGGAGCGGGATACGCCATTTCCATTAATCAGATCAAACACTTCTGGGATCATTTAAAAAGCGGGCGAATTGTCGACCATGCTGCATTGGGCGCGACCGTCTCAACGGGCCTGAATTCCACAATTGATGTTGCGGAAATCCTGGAAGACTCAGACGCATTTCGTAAAGGATTGCGTCTGGGTGATGAGATTGTCTCGTTTGCCGGACGCCCGATCCGCAGTGTGAATCAGTTTAAAAACATCCTGGGCATTTATCCCGCAGGCTGGACGATACCGCTTGTGTACCGACGGGATGAGCAAAAAACGACAATCTATGTGCGTCTGCAGGCCTTACACAGAGCTTCAGAATTACAGGAACAGGCCGGGCAAAAAGAAATACACCCGGAGCAGGCACCACAACCGGGAGACGAAAAACCGCCACAGATCCCCAACCCTCATGCCAAACAGGCGGCTGCCCCTCCGCCAGAAAAATATAAGCATCTTTACGTCCCCAAAACAGGCTTCGCAAATTATTACTTTAATCAGCAACAACAGGACCGGTTACTGCAGGCGCTGAATGATTCCGGTAATTTTTCTGACCGCAAAGGAACCTGGACGCTGACGGGCAAGCAAATGGACGGTGGTGATTTCACACTCACTCTGGCCGATAAAGGCATTGGATTTGAAATCGGCAATGAGGTCTTTCTGCAATCTCTGGAGACGGGCATCATCCTGGACGAACCGCCGGGGACCGGCGGATTCCTGGCGGCCTTGCATCACTTCCGGTTACTGCTTTCCGGACAGGCAGAACGCTTTACCGACTTTTATTATCTGGGCAGCGAACTTTTGGATGGAAAAAACGAACTGGTCGACGTTCTGGTAGCCACTCAGACAGGAACGATTTCCCGCTGGTACTTCAACAAGGCAGACCTTTCTCTGAGGGGTTTTGATTTTTATCTCACAGAGAATTCCGAAGTCTGCTCGGTCCGGTTTGAACAATTCCAAACCCTCAACGGTCAGAAGTTTCCCGGTGAATTAGACATCCTTTATGGAAATCGGTCCGTGATGAAATTAAAAATTGAACGCGTGAAGCTGGAAACATTAGAAAACACGAAAAAATAGCATCCGTTTGTGATGAAGGTTGATCCTCCGTGATTCAAATTAATAAAGTAAAACATGTTTTCGTCTGTTTGTGCCTGCTCGGCTCTGTCCTGACACTCCCACAAGCAACACAGGCCTCTTCGCAGTCCACAATCAAATACGCCTTGCCGCGCCTGGTTAAGATCTTTGGGGCAGGCGGTGTGAAAAATCTTTATGGTTACAGTACCGGTTTCCTGGTCTCCCCCGAAGGACATATCGCTACGATCTGGAGCCCCGTGCTCGATACAGACCGGCTCTCCGTTGTATTGCATGACGGACGAAAATTTGAGGCAGAAGTTCTGGGAGCTGAGCCGCATCTGGATCTGGCCATCATCAAATTGAAATCAGAACGGGAATTGAATCTCCCCTATTTTGATTATCACGATAAAGTCATCGCCGGGCCCGGCACACGCATTCTGGGCTTCAGCAATATGTTTCGCGTTGCCACCGGGGATGAACCGGTGTCTGTCCTGCATGGCGTGATTGAAGCACGCACGGACTTACCAAGGCGGCGCGGCGCGTTTGAACTCTCCTATGCGGGAGACGTCTACGTTGTTGATGCCATCACGAATAATCCGGGTGCCGCCGGGGGAGCCATTTTAACCTACGAGGGAAAACTCCTGGGCATGATCGGAAAACAGGTTCGCAATGCCAAAACCAATACCTGGGTCAATTATTCCCTCCCGATTGATGTTTTAAGCAAAAGTATCGAGCAGATTATCACCGGCAAATTTGAATCCAGCGAAGACCAGAAAAAGCCGGATGCACAAGCACCAGAGCGTTACCGCCCTGTCGATTTCGGCCTGGTAATGGTGCCGGACGTCCTGTATCGAACCCCCGCATTTATCGACAGCGTCCTTCCTGATTCACTGGTCGCCAAAGCAGGTTTACAGCCTGATGACCTGGTCGTGTTCGTGAACGACGAACTCATTAAATCGTGCAAGACGCTGCGTGCGGAACTGGGAAAACTTGAGGCAGGCGATTTACTGCGCCTGGTGGTTCGACGTGATAATCAATTGGTCTCAATCGAACTTCAGGTACCACCCGAAAAATAATAACCGTATTACAATCGAAGTATTATGACACATACGATCACAAAATTATTCATCATGCTGGCATTGGTCGGCAGCACGCATCTTCAAACCACTTCTGCCCAGGCTCCGACGCCTGATCTGGAATCACTGGAAGAACGCGCTTTCAAACAGGCTGCCGCGTTTGTGAATCCGTCGATCGTCAGAATTGAAACCGTCGGCGGGCAGGATCGTGTGGGTAAAATCATTACCGGCACCGGCCCGACTTCAGGAGTGATTGTCAGTCGAGATGGTTTGATCATTTCCAGCGCTTTCAATTTTATTGGTAAGCCTTCATCAATCCTGGTCACGTTGCCGGATGGCCGTCGCTTCCCGGCACAGGTTGTCGCCAGCGATCACCTGAAGATGCTGACCCTGTTAAAAATCGACGCACAAAATCTGCCCGTTCCTTTAGCGCTTCAGGAAAACGAACTTCAGGTGGGCATGTGGTCGATTGCATTGGGACGAACTTTTGATCTGGAACAGCCGAGTATTTCGGTGGGAATCGTCAGTGCTTTAGGAAGAATCTGGGGCAAAGCCATCCAGACGGATGCCAAGGTTTCTCCGATCAATTATGGCGGGCCACTGGTGGACATCAACGGTCGCCTCATGGGAATTCTGGTCCCCCTCGCTCCGGGAGAAACGGGAGAAACCGCAGGCGTAGAATGGTATGACTCGGGAATCGGATTTGCGATTCCCATGCAGGATGTGCTGAAAATTATCCCCCGGCTGAATACCGGTAAAGATCTGCATCCCGGCTTATTGGGAATCACGCTGAGTGGGAAAGGTGATCTGTCCGACGACATGAAACTGGACCGCGTGCGTTACGGAAGTCCCGCTCAACAGGCGGGAATCAAAGCCGGCGATACTTTGACCAGTCTGAATGGCCAGCCGGTAGCAATGCATTCTCAGGTCAAACAGGTGCTGATGAGCATGTATGCCGATGAATCGGTCAGCCTGACGGTGGCCAGGGAAGGCGCAACAGAACCTTTGACTGTTAAAATCACACTCGTAGAAAAACTGGTTCCGTTTGAATCGGGTTTTCTGGGCATACTCCCACAACGCGAATCAAAGTCGCCAGGAGAAGCGGGGGTCGGTGTGCGGTATGTATTCGCAAAATCGGCGGCTTCGGAAGCAGGTCTGAAACCGCATGACCGGATTTTGGAATTCAATCAGCAAAAAGTCACCAGCGCAGAATCCCTGGCATTATTGGTAAACCACTTACGCCCCGGCGATTCTGCTGAACTCTTACTCTCACGTGATCAAAAACCGTTAAACATGAAAGTGACGTTACAGTCCATTCCCAATGCTGTTGAACCATCGCTACCCAGTCAGGCGATCCCTTCCAGAACTGCTCAGGATAACAAGCAACAGAAAATTAAGGTCGGGCACTTTAAAGATCAGCTTCCCGGAAATGAACAGAAATTCTGGGCTTATGTTCCTGAAAATTATGATCCAGATTTTGAGTATGGTTTAATGGTCTGGATTCACCCGCCGGGTAACACGATGGAATCAACGATTTTTAAGGAATGGAAAAGCATTTGTGAGCAGCGTGGAATCATCCTTGTAGGGCCAGCCGCACAAGATCTCATTCGCTGGAATCAGGATGAATCCGAGTTCGTCAAGGACGTGATTGAAGCAATGCAATCCCGCTATGCGATTGATACCAAACGGATCTTTCTGGCCAGCCACGCGAATGGAAGTGAATTTGCATTTCATCTGGCATTCAAATATCGGGAACTCTTCCGAGGTGTCGCTGTTTCAGACTCTTCGATTAAAGACAGACCGCCTGAAACCGATCCCGATTATCCGCTCAGTCTGTACTTTGTGCTGAACGCTAAAAACCCTTTGAATCAATTACTTCAGCCTCAGATCGAAGCGATTCGAAAAATGAATTACCCGACCGTTTTCGAACTCATCAAGAACGACAATCAAGCCGGGGACTATCTCGAAAAGCCGCAGCTGGAAGAAATCGGACGCTGGGCAGACAGTCTGGACCGGATTTAGTATTCGCGCATTCTGAAGATCGAATTGCCGATCTCTTTCTGGCCAGTCGCAGGCAACTGCGGATTGTTAAATGTGCCCCAAACCGGCTACTCTTTCACAATTTGATTTCCCGGGGAATGTGTCAAAGTCTGGTTTGTGCTGAGGGTCATGGTTTGATTGGTTCTGAATGCGACCAGGATCGAAACAGAGATGATCACGATCCCGATAAATTGAGGCGACAAAAAGAGAATCCAGATCAATCCCAGAACTAACAGTCCAATTGTGGGGTGCGAACTCAGCCAGTCAGCAGACCGGGATTGAATACAGCGGTTCAATATGGGAAGCAGAATCATCAGGCTGAAACAAGCCAGAGCGATATCCAGATAGTGATTGGGAATGATCCAGGCAAACAAAGGAACCGTGTCAGGATCTGCGTTTCCCGAACTGGAATAATAACGCACATTCTGAATCGGCACTATTCCCAGTTTCTGCTGAAACTGATTGACGAATAATTTCTCTTGTCGGTCGGTCCCGCTATCTGGTTTTACAGATTGCTTTAATACGAAGATACGTGCTTTTAAAGTCTCGAAGCGATTTAGTTTTTCACTGATTCCCCCTCGGTCATTAGCGGGATCAGAAAGGATCGATTCAAGCTGATTAAACTCCTGCTCAACAGCAACCCACGTCGACTGAGGCACATTGGTCTTGGCATCCAGCTCCAGCTGAATTTCTGCAATTTTGAGTTGTGCTTCCAGTTTGTCTGCCAGGTACGTAAAGGGGGTTACATCTTTTGAGAGAAATGTTCGATTTCTGTCAGACCCGATAATTTTGACCAGGCTTTTATCATACTCAAAATTAGACGGTCTTGGTGTTTGCAGCCAGGCTTTCTCCAGAAAATATTTATGATCTACCTGGTAAGATTCCCAAAACAAAGTGACATCCATCAATCCGGGAGCACCGTTTAAAAGAATCGCAAGTGATCCATTTTCCTGTTTGACTGCGGCATCATTTTCACCATCAACCAGGACCGCCATCAGCTTTGTTTTCTCAGGCCATTCCAGTTTTAATTCACGACTGGTCTGATTAAACAGCTTGATGTGAGTCAAACCATTGATCGTCCCCTGATCCCCCAAAATGATTTCTGTTTCAATCAAAGGGATCAGTTCCTCGGTGAACTCACCGGAATCACTCGAGGCAGAATTCAATTTCCAAGGCAGCTGTGCAGAAGTAAATAAACGTTCGCAGTCTAAATCGGAGGATGCACTGCATCTGGTCTGTATCCAACTCGGAACATTTTCCGGTAGAACCGTTTGCTTCCGATTATTATCGGTAATTCGAAATTCCTGATGGGAAGACAGCAGGAGATAATTATTTTGTGTTTTCGAATTCTCGAGAGTGATCGGAATCACAACCAATTCATTGACAGGTTTGGCAAGCGTGGCCCTGACGGTGATTGTTTTTTCCCTGGCACCGGAGCTACCCGGTTGCAATTCGACCCGCTGCAAACCATCGGGCATTTTATCCAGAATCTCGTAAGGCATCCCATCAATGGCATATTCGCCAGCATACTCGGCCGGGATCAGCAGTAACAGTTTTTTCAGCTCCGGAGCAGGTAAAGAAAATCTCAACGATTGCGTCACCTCAATTTTTCTATCTTCCAACTCATCCACAATCGTCAGAGAATCAACTGAAATCATCGAATTCAGCGGTTTGATCAAAAGTATGATTGGCTGATTCGCGAAATCCGTTGCTTGAAAACGTCCGACGAACGAAAAATGATCTGTGGCTGGTACTGGCTGGCCCGCACTTTCCTGAATTCGACGAAAATGAGGGGAAGTCAATTGCACATCAATTTGAGGTTTCTTAAATAAAGTCAAAAGCGAGTCTTCAATCACAGTCCCTTCAATCTGGATGCTCGGAATATCCAGGCTCCCATACTGTCGAACCGGAAACCATCCCTTGAGCGTCAGGTCCTGTAATCCTGAAGTTTTATTTTTTAAGAACAACGTAATTTGATTTCCGATCCGATGCCAATGTGCGAGTCGTTCGACGTCTTCCTCTTTGACGGACAGCGATTCAATATTGAGTCCTTCCGGAACCATGATCGTATGACGAAATGCAGGTGCCTGGCTGATTCGTAATTCTGCGGAAAACGTCCAATCGATATTCTTCTGATTCACGATAACGGTCTGGTTGATTCGCGCAGTTCGCTCCGGATTTTTTGGTTTGAGCACCAGTGAAATCGGCGCCGGCTGATTCACCTGAAATAACAAAGCAGCAGACTTCAGTATGCTCTCTTCGATTTGCTTGCTGGGAGACTTGGCTGAAATCGAGGACACGCCATCCGGCAGCGTTTTCCCCTGCTCAAGTTCAAATTCAGGGCCGGTGCGGACGCCTATCAGGTGTGAGACAATCTTAATCGTCGACGTTTTGGAATGAACCTTTCCGGAACTAAAATCCATGGGGGGAATGCTGACCGCCGTCAATGGAGCATTCGCGGGTAACTCGAAGACGGCATTGATTACAAATTCGCCTGACATCGATTCTGACAATTCCAGGACCAGATCTTCATATTTCCCACCTTCCGCCGGATTCACAGCCGGTATCACTGTCATGCCTGCAGACTTCACGCTGCGCAAGATCGTTCCGGCCGGAATTTTCCATAACAGATAATCCACTTTTCCATTCAGCACATTGTATTTCACCTGGACGTCCATCCGGACCAGAGACGGTGAAACCTCGGCATTTGTGAGAATCGCTGCTTCCAGATTCAAAGGGCTGTCTTCAGAATCCTGACTGGTCAGCCATTTGACTTTCAGAAGTGAATTCTCTTTCAGGAAAGTAGAAAATTCTTTTTCCCCAGCCAATTGATATTTGGACACACCAGCAGAATCCGTAAGCTCGACAAGGTGTGTTGCATCCTTGAACTGAAGTGTCAGCTGATTTTTTGAGATCTGCGGTATCCCTAATTCAAACTGCCCGCTGGTGGCGCTGAATTTCACAGCGGGATGCAAGATCAGTTCTATCTCGTGATTCCGGAATGACTCAGGGAATTCCGGTTTTTGTGCCTCAACGGGCCCGGTGCTCGGCGGCGCAGTTTTTGGTGTTTGAATCTCTGCATTTTCTACTTTCACCAAAATGCTTTGCTTATCAGCACCTAATAGAACAGGAATCACAGTTGCATCGACCTTACAGGAATTGGGGCCGCTTAAATTCCCACCATTGATGGGCAACTGGATCATGGCAGATGGCTGCTCTACCGGAATTTTCACATGGAAGACTGCTTTCACGGTTAATAACTGATTGTCGCGAATATCTCCTTCGTAGAACGCAGAGGTAAGCAGATATTGAGGCTGCTTCACCTCAGACACAAACCGCTCCAGTTCCTGAAGTAAATCAGGTGTGAGATAGGCAATCGACTCCGACGTTGAATCTGAGTTCTCAGGTAAGAGGACTAATTCTGTTCTGATGCCTGTCGACGGACTCTCAACTGGTGAAACGGCATTGGTTGGTATATTTTGCGCATAGCCGGACGCGGAAATACCAAGCATGACAAGCAGCAGATACCGGGTTGCCGAATACATCGAAGACACGGGGTGCTGGTAGGCTTTTGTACTTTGATCCGCAATCTGAGGTTTTATTTCCTGCCAGAGAAATCGGCGGGGAATTAACATGACGATCAGGATGCCCGTAAAACAACTGCCGGTAATCTGAGCTAAGGCCAAAGGGAAGATCCAGGAAAAGATCAACGAGATCAAAGCAATCAGCATACAGAGCTTGTTACGAATGCCGATCCGCAGCATTCTCAGCAGTAATCCAATGACAATTGTAGCCAGGAAAACCATCCAGGAGATAATGTTTACTTTCGCTGAATTGGACGTTTCCAGCGTTCCAAATGGTACAGGAAATAAATTAACGGCACTCCACTTCGTTTGTGGGTTTTCAATTTCTCCCTGTTTTTTCCCCAGAATTCCAAAGAATCGGCGCGTCAGTGAATCTGCTGGTAACGCTTCCTGCAGGACCATCACTGCAGGTCCCCTGACCAGTCTGATTCCTTCAGGAAGTGTGAAATCCCAGCCTGTCCGCAGTACCCGTTGATTGATTTGGGGAAAAGGAATCTGCCTTGTTACCATCAATTGATCGGGAACGGACGGTGTCTGATACTGAATGGTGATTCGGTAGGATTCCATCTGGTCGAATAACGGAACCAGAAACTGACCATCTGCTTCGATGGGATTAATTCGCCGTTCGTTTACCGTTGTTGAAATCAGTTTTACATCTGAAGGAAAACGAAACGTAAATTTGTCATCAAAAGTATTCGACAGATCGAGTATAATCGTCGCCTGATGCACATCAGATTCTCCGGTACCGCGACCAAATCTCGTATCGATCACGATTGTTGCGGTGCCTTGATCTAAACTGTTACCGGGCATTTCAGACGTACGTGCAATGGTTAACGCCCCCTGAGGTTGTTCGTATTCCCATTCATAATTTCTCTGATTTCGCTGTAAGGTCGACCTGTCTTTTGAGCCGGGAGTCGTGAACAGGCCTTCTGTTTTGATGCGTAGATTCAACTCATCTGAATTCAGAATACGGACCACGCCTTTAAAGGGTTTTGCCTGAGGAACATAAACCAAGGCAGCTCTTACATTTTTCTGGAAAGGCCGACGGCGTTCCCCCCGCAGCTCTATCTCTTTAAAAACAGGGGTTGAAAACGTTAACTCCCACACTTCACCGGACTGGGGCAGCTGCCACTTTTGATGTTCTGAAACAGGGAGTTTTCGACTCTTGAGTTTCGACTGCAGACCGCTGCCTGATGGCAGTGACCATCCCACAGATTCACCTGCTTCTGACAGATAAATCAGCACGCGTTGAATTCCAGCTGGGGCAGGTACGCAATTCAGAATAAAGTTTTCCTGAATGTTATCGTTATTGAGGGCAATAAAAGTGCTGGCAACGACCTGAAGTGCCCGGTCCACATGCGATAAATCCAGATTCCCCCATCTTGAACCGGAATAGGGCGAAAGATGAAAAAACCGCGACGTACCTGATTTGATCACTGGAAATTTCCAGTTTTTCGGCAGTTCGCTGGCTGCCAGTTCTTCCACCTCCTTACCGGGATCAAAGAGCAAGACCGCTTCCGAGGTCGAAGACAATTCCAAAATCCGATCTACGTTATAACACCCCAAAGGGGTTACACCGTACAGATCAACGGCTGGATTCGAGACTGGAATTAATCGTCGGGCTTGTATCTCAAGTGAATAAGGAGCATCGGGTGACACGGCAATCGGAAGGCGAATACTTAATTTTTGCTGTTGATCACTCTGTTCAACATCCCACACAAGGTCGCCGGAACTATTCTCGCCCAGACTGCTCACCTGAGTGATTTCCCAGCCGGCAGGAATCATCGACTCCAGACGATAGGTCGAGCCGGCTGCTGAAGCCCAATGGATCCACGACTTCAATTTCCAGGCTTTATCTTCCACGCGGATCAGACTGTGAACTCTGGCAGAAAGATTCAGATCGGGTAACGCCAGTCGATACAATAAACGTGCGTCAGGAGCATACTGTTTGAAATCATAGGATTCTCCCTGATCTTCCTGGATGAGTACACCCGTCTGACGCAAATCCGTTACTTTGATTTCATGTGTTTCCAACGGAGCAGAAATATCAAGGTGAACGGTCCCCCCCAGAAAGTGAGCCTGTTTCAATTTCAGCCGGGGAATCAAAACATCCCCTTCTAAAGAGGGTGAGGCCAATGCGCGGACAGACAAGGGACGACTGATGCCGATGAGCGGATCTATCAAATCGACAGTAATCAGGTTCGTATCTTGCTGTTTTGTAATCTCAAATGGTAAGGCCAGATCGTTGCCCAGCGTGACGGAATAAATTTCATATTCGGCAGAGGCTTCAAATTCCAATTTCCTGACGGGTTGATTCAGAACTTCAATCTGAAAGTCTTCCCGCAGTCTTAAGCCATCTTCCCGTATGCCGACTTGTGCAAATTGATGATACAAAATCTGAGTCGGCGCATTTTTCAGTTTTTCGTTCTCGTGAATGACTGCTTGAAACTGCGACTGTCCCCCCAGCTCAATCTGCCACAGATCCAAGTTCGGAACATCCGATTTCATTGGCCCCGAAACATAGCCAACTGACGTTGTCAGGATCATTCCCTGAGGAACTTTCAGCTGCACGCGTGACACGACCGTTTCCGGTAACTGGAAAGAGAATTCTGTTCGATGAGGCAGTTGCCTGCCTTTCAGACTCCACTGGCCTGATAAGGGCTCACCAAAATGATCGATGAGCAGCAGTGTTTTCTGATCGGGTGCCAACCCCCAGACAGCATCCTGTTTGTCCCACTTCAATTCATGAATCGCCAGATCCAGTTTCGAGAGATCAATAAACCCCGGTTCATTTCTGGAACAATGCAGAACATACTTCAGACTGCCATCAATCAGATGATCGCCGGCCAGTGTGGCCTCATAAGTTGCTTCCTGAATCCAGGAATTAGGCGGCGTGTTTTTTTTTAACAGAGCCGCCTGTTTGAGCGCGTGGTATTTTTTCAAAGGGACGGGATACCAGTTTCCCGGCGGCCATTGCGAAGTATCATTACCTGACACCGTGACTTCCCTGACCCGTAGTCCGGGTGAAAGATCATACACAATGTTATCAGCGGCCCATGATAATACGGACTGAGACAGGCACGAAACTCCCATGAGAAAGAGACAGGCTGCTTTAATCGCAGTGCTCTGTTTCCACTCGATTCTCGGGACCACACTCATCGCTTCGCCCCGGCTTCTGATGACGAAACAGGTTTTTCAATCACCTCTGAACCTGGCCTGACCGCTGTAATATCTTCGGGATCAACTTCTGAAGGCTGAATGCGCTCCGAATAAGCGGGCGGTGTTATAAAATCGCTGGGCGCGGATAACGTCATCATTTTTGTCTCTCTGCGTTTTCTCGAAGACCCGTTAATCAACGCCGCGACAATTGCCAGGAGTAATCCGAAGACGGCAGGCTGTAACAGAACTTCCACGGGAGCAGCATACCACAGTGCAACAGCAGAAACCGCGGTCATCATTGTCAATAAAACCAGGGCGCTTCTCAGTGGCGAGATACTCATTAGAATAAAACCAAGCAGGAGCGAGGTTCCGGCACCAATAAAAACAATCATGGAACGGGATAATGCACGAAACTCCAATGACGTAGCCGGGCCAAGTCGATAAAACTGATAATCGTTTACTCCCATGAAATCATCTTGTTTCAGAGGCGTATTTTTTAATGTGACAGGAATTTCTTCCTGACCGGAAAACTGACGAGACCAGAACACACCCTGGTTTTCCCAGCGAAACTGAGGCGTGTATCCACGCGGGATCGTGAAAAGATGCTCGTGATTGGGCAGACTGATTTTCCACATAGTCTTTTCCACCCACAGATTATCGGAAAATTCGGCGGCCACCACCGTCAGTGGGCTGAAGAGTGAATCGCGCTGATGTTTTGTGGAGCCATAATCAATCGTAAGCACATTGGATGAATTTTCTTTTCCTTTGACCACAGGCAAACTGAGCTGATATTCATGGGCGCTGCCTGGAACCGGACTGAATGCGGTCTGTTGATCATTCCACCAGATCTGATCGATCTTCACACCGGCATTTTCGGGCATCCTGAACGAAAGCGTGCGTGGGGAAACAGGGAATCGATACTGCGCCCGTGCCTGATAAGAACCTGCCATATCGATACTGCAATCGATCCATGCCTCGTCGATCGCGTACGAAAATAAAGCTCCAGATTCACTTTTCTTCAACTTAAGATTGATATCGGCTCTGGGATCGACGGCGCGCCAGAACGCATTATTATTCATGGCCAACTGCTGCTGCCAGGCGGCGTCTGTACTTTCCACTTCAAGATCCTCTGAATTCTCTCCCTCCTTAATGGATAATTCAAACTGGCTTTCCGAAAAGGCGACATCGTCGGAATGGATCAGTGGAACAAACAACTCGGCTGGCGAAGTCTGAGGTAATAAATAGACGGCTGTGATTTTCACTGGCCCCAGTTTTTTACTCCGCAATGAAAGCCGGGCATTTTGTACGGGGTCGGTTTCGTCCGATGTCCAAGTCGGTACAAGCGGATTTTGTTCTTCATCCAGATAAAAATTGACGCGATTCTTTAACGATAATGGCACGCGTAAGCGCACTTCAGAAAGTGGCTCATATTCGATCTGATACTGAATCTCCTGCTCGACGCGCACTTCAGAACCGTCCAGTTCCAGTTGCGCTGCACTGGTTGCAGTGATCTCCTGGCTATGAATCGAAACCACTGCAGAAAATTCGTTGATTCCCGGCTGGATCTGGAACTCGCTCTTTCGCAGCATCTTCACTTCCGCCGGCAATGCGAATTTTTCCATTTGCACTAACGGAGAGGAGAGAACCTGCGTCTTGGGTGAGGGAGTGAGATCGGTTACGACGTTCACATCGTTGGCAACGACCAGCGATGTCGCAGCAAGACTGGGCGCTTTAATCTCAGGGAGCGTAAAATTGAATGGTTCCTGGTCGGCAATCACGGGACGCCTGGCACGGAATGTAATTTCGAAGGCGCCTTTAGATCGTTTCAACAAATTAATGGTAATTTTTCCCTGCTGTGCCTGATCAATCTGAATGGCTTCCGTCAGGGACGGCTCCTGCATTAATTCCAGTTCCCAGCCTTCTTCAACCCGATGAGGCCAGTTTAATGACACCTTGTCGAGCGCACCCTGAAATACATCAATTTGAACTCGTGCCTCAAGCTCCGCACGATTGCCAAACATCTGTACCAGATAAAAAGGCTTGGCCGAGAAGTAGGGTTTGACTCTCTCAATGTTGAGAGGCAATTGGAAAGGCTGTTTCAGAAAGCGATATGAGCTGTCCAGATCTTTCTGGTTGGCTTTGATTTGATAGACAAATCGATTTTGACCTTCTGTGCGAAAGATGCGATATCCATCCAGCGTCTGAATATCAATCAGGCCTGTTTGTCGCTTGGCGCGACTCACATCAAAACCGTCAATTAAAAAACGACCGTTCTCTTCAGGAAAATCTGCTTCGAGCGTCCACTGGATCCCAATCGGTCCGACTGTCGGCTCAATCAGAGAGACATCAACCAGATTTTCTTTTGTCACTTTATGGCTTTTATAGCCTTCGCACTTCACATCCAGTAATCGAAATGAATCCGGCAGTTTGACTTGTACTGTTTGAAAACTTCCCGTTAAGGCTTTAATCGATTGTGTGGCATTCAGCAAAACAGAGTCTGATGTAAAATCTGTTGTCAGCAATGTCTCAGCCTGTAAGACTGTTTCGACTTTTTTCTCATCAGGAATCGGCTGCCAGGATAGATCGAGCTGCTCTCCCAACCCGAACATTTCTACCAGACTCTGATCGTCCGAAATACTTTTTTTCGACACAGCAACGCCGCTGGGAACCTCAAGACTGATTTGAGACAATGGTATTTTTAACTGCAGATTACTGACGGCGGTTTGCGGTAATAATAACTGCAGGCGTCGGGAAGGTAACTGCTGCTTGAGTGGAACGCTTAATGTGAGATTGATCTCATGAGTTCCCTTGCCTCGGAACCACCAGAGATAACCTTCCGTACGGTTGAATCCGCCGGGACTGGACTCCCCTTCACCGGAATACGCCGTTTTCAGGAAGATCGATTCATTCAACTTTAAAGGAACACGCACCCATTTATTTTCTTCATTGAGCAATACGACAATCCGTGCATCAAGGATCGCACGATCCTCTTTGATTGTCCCGGAAAGTGAAACTGAAGAAACCGCATACTCGGGAGATCGTTCAGGTTGAACGGTCTCTTTCTGTTTCAGATATTCGAGAATCTGATCACGGGTCAGATTGGGCAGCGGAAGAAATTGACCATCGGCGCCTTTGATAAAGACTTCCTGACCGGGCGTATTTTTTTCCGGCCCTGTTTGCACTGGCTTTGTTTTTTTGGGATCAGCAGAACTCGTAGCAGGATCAGGTCCGGTTTCTCCCTGACCGGGAGCTTTGAAGAGTTTTGTTCCCAAATCGGGTTTCTGCTCGTTCTTCCCGGAAGTGTCTTTGCCTGCGGACTGCGGTTGCGCAAAAGCGTTATCGGACGAATACTGCACGCCCAACAACAGCCCCAGAGAGACCAGAAGTAACCGAGTAAGATATGACATAATCGCAGGTCGATCCCATTTGATACGGGAACAGGTAAACTCTGAACGGATCAAACTCTCTGCTCGTCAGGGAGCTGATTCCGATTCAGTAACCGGCAACGCACCTTCTTGAACTGATCGACAGAAAATCGTCAGTCTCGAAACGTGACTCCGGCTCAATGTTCACATGTATAAAAACAGCATGGCTTAAAGTTGCAATTCACTCCCTCTATCATACGTCGTCTTTTGGGCACATTAAAGAAGGAATCTCAAAGCGGACTAAAAAAGCGGGCCTGTTAACAAGGATTGCAGTTCTGCATGGATATTTGTTCCATTCGTAGCCAGAAGACTCGGCGTTTCTATGGTAAATGAGTCGTCTTCGATGGAAGTCACAATGCCTCCCGATTCCCTGCAGATCAACACTCCGGCTGCCATGTCCCAGGGCTTCAAATTGCTGGACCAGTAACCATCAATTCGCCCTGCAGCGACGTAACTTAAGTTCAAAGCAGCAGAACCGGTACGTTGTAATGCCTGTGCCTCGGGCAGAACCCGTAAAAAACGATCGACGGCGATATCCCGTCCATTCGTTCCTACGGGCAGGCTTGCCACCAGCATCGCCTGATCAAGGGAAAGGATGCGTGAAGTCTTAATGGACTTTCCATTCAATTTGGCCCCCTGCCCGCGAAACGCTGAAAACATCTCATCGCGATTCGGATCGTAGACCACCCCCAAAATCAGTTCCCCCTCAAATTCGAGTCCAATCGAGACACAATAATAAGGAAAACCATGCACGTAATTCGATGTGCCATCAAGAGGATCGATCACCCAACGGTAGTCTGATACTCCTTCCTGACGGGTCAATCCCTCTTCGCCCAGCATATGGTGCTCGGGAAACCCCTCACTGATCCGCTTCACAATCGCTTTTTGAGAAGCGAAATCCGCATCGGTCACCAGATCGGATCTCCCTTTTTCAGAGACGCGAAATTCATCGACCCAGTCCAGCAGGCATTTTGCTCCCAGCCGGGCCGCAGCCTCAGCGGTATCTATTAATTCAGTGGAATTCAATGTTAAACCTTCCGTGAAACACATTTCAGGTTCTCTGTTCTGAACACTGCCTACAGATTCAGAATTGCTTTTTGCAAGGGGAGATTCAGAACCAGATAAATTCCCCAATATTCCGTTTGGTTATTCGGATTATGACAGATAATCTAACCAATGACATTCTAGGAATCATACAGCGGCCCGTGAACCGTCAACCTCCGAAATTCACAATTCTTTCTTCGCTAAACGGAAAAACGCAAAACGCTCCGGCTGTTGTTTTCACGTATCAGACTCTGAGCAGCCTCAACCGCTTGCGTCATGCTGGCCACAGCCGTCTCTTACTCGCCCCTGCCCGCATTTCAACTCGGCTCTTTTTGGCTGCATCGACTGTGGTTGCATCGTAACGGTTTTGATGATTGTGAGCATTCCAGTAATTGTAATCACTCTATCAATTCCCATGATTGATGTTGCTTATTGAAAACAGAGAAACAGGTAAAGCTGTGGAATTTTTTCAGATTGAAAGTGTCCGGTAAGAAACATGAGGTATATTTTCAACACCTGACATCAGGTGCGATATAATTTCACTATGTTACTTACCTGTCTCTACCGGCAGAATTTCCGTAACCAGCTAAACTGATTGAAAAGATAACAAATGGATTTTCCGTTAACACAGCTCTCTTTGTACGTCATGGCAATTAGCGTAGGGATTTTCACCGTCATCGCAGCCATTACAGACTACAAAGCGAGAAAAATCTACAACGTACTGACTGTTCCATTCTTTGTATTAGGCATTATTTATCAAGCGGTATTTAATGGCTGGGACGGCCTGATGTATGGCGGACTGGGTTTTCTGGCTGGATTTGGATCATTTTTTCTGATCTGGATCGTAGGCAGTGGTGCAGCCGGAGATGTGAAAATGATGGGAGCCTTATCGATCTGGTTAGGCTTCAAGGCAACGCTGGCCGTCATGATTGTCGGCACACTGTTTGTTCTGATTGGTTCCCTTTTCATTCTGTTCTGGAGCGTCGTGACAAAGGGTGCCAGAAAAACAAAAGAAACATATCTGGCAACGGGTAAGGCTTTGAAAAACAAGAAAAAATACAAAGCGGAAACAATGGAACAAAAACAAAAGCGAGGCCTGATGCCTTTTGCACTTCCCGTGGTATTGGCTACCTGGAGTGTCACCACCTGGATGGTCATTAAAGCTGTTGTACTGAATTAAGCATCATCCACGGAAAACCATCGTATAAAAACATCGATGAAAGCAGTTCTGCTATGAAATTCAAACGAATTCATAAACATAAAAAGCAAACAAAACGAACGGGATTCCTGAGCATGGAACTTGCTCTGGTATTACCGATTTTCGGCATTGTCATGTTCGGACTTCTGGAGTTCACACTTCTGTTTTACGCACGTGCTGATGTCGTTGAAGCCAGTCGAATTGGCGCCCGCCTGGCAACACTGCCTGGCATGACCCAGCAAAATATTGAGCAGGAAGTCCGGAAAATACTTTCTCCGCAACTGGGACAAGGGGCAGTCATTCAGACTGAGATGGGAGAACATTCGGGAGATATCGTCATGGTTGCTGTCAGCATTCCCATGACACTGGCTTCGCCCAACCTGCTCTGGCCCGTTGGTTACGACTTAAAGGGACAAAATTTGTACTCGGAAACCAGGATGATTAAAGAGTAAATGGCATCACGCGTCTGCTCTGTATCAACTGGTTTTATTTGGAAATAATCGTGTAGCCCTCCGACGATTTAACAGGAGGGAAAGTTGGAAGCCTGGTAAAAACCTTGCTTCATCAAGTTACGGGAGACTGATCCGGTGAAAAGCCTGACCCCTGCAAAAGTGACACTGTTGATGTTTGGCGTCTTCGGAGTTCTGATTGCAGCCTATATCGGAAAAAGATTGTTGGCGGGAAAAGAAGAAACACCGCCTGTTGCAACACGAAACATCCCCATGGCAATTAGTGTTCTGGAACCAGGTACCCTGGTCACAGAAGATCACCTGGGGCTTGGTCCGATTGCCATCAAAAATTTGAAACCGGAAATGATGACATCCAACAAGGTCATCGTCGGTCGAATTGTAAAAGAACGCATTGCGGCTGCGACTCCGATTTCAACGGGTCAACTTTATCCGGCTGGCGAAACGCCTCCGATTCAGGTTGAACCGGGAATGAGGGCGATCTCCGTACCTCTGGAATCTTCGGTTGATCTGGTCGATGGTTTGATTAAGCCGGGAGAGTACGTTGATGTTCACATGACGCCAACAGGACTCAATAACGACAAACGTCTGAACGGCGGAATGACTCTGACCTTGTTCAATGGAGTGCGGGTCAACGCCATCAACGGGAGCTACACCCAAAACAACAGTTCCAGACGCGGAACGAACGTGACCCTCGAACTGACCCCGGAACAGGCCAATATCATGATTCTCGCCCGTGATCGCGGTGAAATTACGATGAGCTATACCCCCGAAGGGAAAGGCGATGGAGGCGTCGCCGTCAGTAGTGCAGAAAAAGCAACGCTGTATGAAATTCTGGGATTAAAAACACCTGAAGAACCAAAAGTCGAAGAACCTCCCAAACCATTTGTGGTGGAAGGTTATTATGGTTCCACCCGCAGCGTGAACCAGTTCGATAAGAACGGCTTGCGGATTGGCGATTACGACAGTTTCAATCGCGGTGGTGGTGGTCGCGGATTCAACTCAGGCGGATATCTGAATCCGAACTGGGGAAATGGCGGGGCATCGGACAGCGACAGTGGTTCCATCAGTGCTCCTGCCCGTCAGGCACCTGGTTCGCCCGGCAATGGAGGAGGCCCAACGGCACAACGAGACCCTCAGAATCAGAGTCCGTCTAACTCTCAAGGGGCGCCTGCCACTCAGCAAGGCCCCTACGCACGTTCGTTTTCACAAAACCCTGTTGCAGGTCGTTAACAGGTCACAGAGGCAGTCGCTGTTTTCTCTTTAGTCTGTTGTTGATGATTGCTGAATTTAACACTCATGAAACGTTACCAGAAAACCAAAATCGCAAAATCACAAGTCGCCGGCCGACGAGGCATCATCACGCCTCTGGCCGCGATCGTGCTGCTGGTTGTCATGGCTGGTATTGCATTGATTGTGAATCGGCTCTGGCTGGACGCCGCGACTCTGGAAGTCACCACATGTGTTGAAACGGCAGTCCTGGCAGCGGGCCACGAATTGGCGTCAGATGAATTATTAAAGGAAAAACCCGATTACGATGCGCTGCTGGATCGAGCAGAAAAAGCAGCCAATAACGCGATCGCGTTGAATACGGTCGCAGGCCAGCGGATTGGAGCGCCCCTGATAAAAGGCGACAATTTACTGTTTGGCAAATCGATCCTGGTGGCTGATACCGGTTTGAATCAATTCATTCAAACGGATCACGAGCCAGTGAGCATTCAAATCAAAACCCATCTCGCCACGCGGATCAATAATCCGGTAGCAGATTTCATGTCAGACTTAACGCAGACAAATCCGGGAACAACCGGAGCACAGATCGAAGCAACAATCGACAACCATATTATTGGTATGCGTCCTTTTGAAAATGTTTCAGTACCGGCCTATCCGCTGGCAATTCTGAAAAATGATCCTTCCGGAAAGCACTTGGAAACCTGGGAGCTGCAGATTGATCAGAAAAAAGGGAAGGATGAATATCAGTTCGACCCGGAAACCAACACAGTCACCCGAGGTTCAGATGGAATCCCGGAAATCCGGCTGACAGGCAAGACACGTCGCGGAGACATTTCAGATGCAAATATGCAGATTCTGAATTTTGGTTCACAACATAATTCCAAGGTGATCGTTCGCCAGATATTATCGGGCCTGTCCAGACGGGATCTGCAGAATTATCACGGCGAGTTATTATTTGATAACGGACCGGTCCAAATCCATTGCAGTCCTGCTATCGAAGATGACGAGCAGGATGCGTTTCAGAAGATGATCGGTCAGTGTCGAATCTGCCTCCTGTATGACAATGTCGAGGGTGCATCCCAATCCTACAACGGAATCGCAGACTGCACGAACATGGTGGCAGGCCGGATCATGTCCGTCAATCGAATTGACAATCAGGTCTGCGAAATCATTCTGCAGCCCGGAGTCCTCACATCACGTGCTGTGATTCTGGGAAATCTAAAACCGCCTGAACCAGACAATAAATCTGCCCAGAACACAAACCTGAACACAACTAAGACGACAGACAACAGTCAAGAACGTAAAAACAAATACATTTACAAGCTTTATCTGACCCAGTAAGGGCGGAGATGAAAATGGTACTACAAACCGAAACTACCGTTGCCAGTGCAACAGCCGATGCCAAAAAAGCATTCCAAAGGCTGAAAACACAACTGCATCGCCAGATGGTCGACGCCATCGATTTTTCCAAAGCAGGCGAACTGCCGGAAGCAGACTTGCGTCTGAAACTGCGTGGTCTGGCCGAGCATTTATGCATGCAGCAGGATATCGCGCTGGATCAGAAGAACCGTGATGTCATGGTTCGCGAGATTCTGGACGAGATCTATGGTTTCGGTCCACTGGAACCATTGATGAGTGATCCGGACATCAGCGACGTGCTGGTAAACGGTGCCGACAAGGTGTTCATTGAACGCAACGGGGTGCTGGAACAGACCGACATCAGTTTCGCGGATGACGAGCATTTACTCCAGTTGATTCATCGACTGGTAGGCCGCGCGGGACGACGTATCGACGAAGTATCGCCGATGGTTGACGCCAAACTTCCCGACGGTTCCCGTTTGAACGCCGTGATTCCACCGCTGGCTTTAAAAGGCCCCACGCTTTCCATTCGACGTTTTCGAACCCAGGCTCTGCTGTTCGATGACATGGTTCAGATGGGATCACTGGCCCCCGACATGGCACGCTTTCTGGAAATGGCGGTTCAGGGACGTCTAAACATTCTGATCAGTGGTGGTACCGGTGCTGGTAAAACGACACTTCTGAATAATCTCAGTCGTTACATTTCAGGTAAAGAACGCATCGTCACAATCGAACAGACGGCGGAATTGCAGCTTCAGCAGCCTGACGTCGTTTCACTGGAAGCCAGACCTTCCAACATTGAAGGCCAGGGAGAAATCAATCAGCGCGACCTGTTGAAAAACAGTCTGCGAATGCGGCCCGACCGAATCATCGTTGGGGAATCGCGTGGCGGTGAGGTGCTTGAAATGCTGCAGGCTATGAATACCGGTCACGATGGTTCCATGAGTACCGTGCACGCCAACGATACCCGCGACGCTCTGGACCGGTTGGAGTTGATGATCGCGTTGTCAGGTGCGGAACTTCCGAACTCGATTGCCCGGCGTTATATCGCATCGGCCGTACACTTGCTGGTACATATTACCCGACTTCCCAACGGTAAGCGAAAAGTCATGCGTATTTCGGAACTGATCGGCTTCCAGAACGGTGAATACATGGTAGAAGACTTGTTCGTCTATCGCATTACCGATGTCGATCAACAAGGGAATGTGAACGGTTCATTTTATGCAACCGGACACAAACCGGTTGCCATGAACTGGTTAACTCAAACTAACTTTAACGACTGCGATGATCTTTTTCATGCACGTGAATTAAAGTTGGCTGATGCCCGACCAGACAAGCAGGTTGAATAGGAGAATGATCAATGGCAACTGACGCCGCAATTAATACAAAAAAAACTGCTGATTCTTTTTCGGACATCCTCCGCGATCGAAATAAGTATTCCAACACCGATTCAAAACAACTTGGGAATCGCGTGAATGGTGGTTTTGACGAATTGATTCTCCATTCCGGAATCACCGCAGACCCCGGCATCGTTCTGTTTTTCTGTCTGATGACTTCGCTGCTCCTGGGTGGATTGATCTTCATCTTACAGGAAAATTTCCTCTCAGCATCGATTGCATTCATGGCAGGCGGAATGGCTCCGGTCGGTTATCTGATTTACCGTCGCGGCCAGCGCCAGAAACGAATCAACGAACAGCTTTCAGATATGATTGACGAACTGGCTCGTGCCGCCAAAACCGGTCGCAGCCTGAACCACTGTTTCATCAGCGTTGCAGAAAAAACGCCCGCACCATTGGGAGACGAGCTCAAAGAATCTGCCCGACGATTACAGATGGGTGTCTCCATGCGAGCCGCCCTGGACGGACTTTTCGAACGCACAGGTGTCGCCAGTTTGAACATTCTCTCGATGGCCTTGATTGTCCATCAGGAAACCGGGGGAGACCTGGTGAGAGTTCTCGAACGACTGGCACGCACCATTCGTGACCGCGTATTGTTTCTGGGACGTTTGCGAACGGCAACCGCCGGTAGCCGTGCGACAGCCATCTTGATGATCATGCTGCCTCCGCTGATTCTGGGATTCTTCATCTTACGGGACCCCACCTATCTGACGACGTTGATGGCATCAAACTGGGGACGTGGAGCAACGTTTACCGCTATTGCATTACAGGTTGTTGGATCTTTATGGGTCCTGCGAGTTTTGAAAACAAGTCAACGTACCTGATCAAACTAAAATTACTGATACCTGCCGAATAACGGCGAGGGCAATCCTATGTTTACACCAACAACAATCACAATCTTCTATGTAGTCTGCGGTCTCGTCATTCTGTGGATGCTGTTTCGCATCGTTCGCAAGCGAACTCCGCAAGCTCCTGAGCACGAGACGCATGAAGTGGAAACGAAACCAGAGGTCATTTCATTATTACCTTCTGATTCCTCTGCTTCGTCTACGTCTGCCTCATGGGAAAAGCGACAACTGTTTTCCGATGGCGGCTTTAATTTTAGAGGTGAGAATGCCCAGGATTCATTACCTCACGTAGAAGCAGGCGACGTACCAGCGATGGGAACCGACGACTATGTCTTCGGTTCAGCGACACCTGCTCTGGCTGAGATGATGCCGGAATCTACTGCCAGACGTGCGCAAACGAAAACAGAATTGCAGGCGGCCGGTTATTATCAACCGCACGCACAGCAGAACTTTTCGGCCATTCGCTATCTGTCGATTCTGGGAACACTCATGTTCTTCGGCATTGTCTTACTGCTTGCCCCGGAGCGCTTTGAAATTCCGATCCTGGTTGCAATGGTTCTCGTTCCAATTCTGGTCTGGGCGACTCCGTTCCTCTTGATTACCAGTCAGGCCTCTGACCGTAGAAGTGAAATCGAACAGGGGTTTCCTGACATGTTAGACATGTTAAATATGTGCGTGTCTCAGGGGATGACCGTGCCTCATGCGTTAAAACGAGTCGGCAGCGAACTGGGTAAAGTTTATCCAGCTCTGGCACAAGAGCTGAGAATCGTGATCGAACAGGCTTCGATCGGAACGTTTTCTCAGTCACTTTCGAATTTCAGTAAACGTATCGATGTTCCTGAAGTCCATTCCTTTGCCGCCTTGCTGATTCAAACCGATCAAATGGGAACCGACGTGACTTCCGCCTTGCAGGAATATAGTGATAACATTCGCGAAAGTCTGCAGCAGCGTGCTGACGAAAAAGCCAACAAAGCGACGTTCAAACTGCTGTTCCCTACAGTGCTCTGTCTGATGCCGGCAATTTATATTTTCCTGTTGGGACCGGCGATTGTGGAACTCTCCGACTTCTTCCATTCCGGCGGAAGCGACAGTCTGAACACCACCACAGACCTGTTCCAGCAAACGGGTAACCCATAATCAACGTGTTGATAAATGGACTTCAATAAAAAAACATCCTGACAGTGATCCGCTGTCAGGATGTTTTTATTTATCACTCAGTTGATCCGGAAAAGGCTTGTTTTAAACCTGAGGCAGTTCCCAGTTTTGCCGGTATTCGCGTCCGAGAAGCGCGTTTGCCTCCTCGTTGCCGATCACGCGATTTTGCTGCGTGTCGAATTGAATCTCCCGTCCCGCCCGGTAAGCAACATTGCCCAGGTGACACAAAGCACTTGAAATATGGCCAATCTCGATATCCGAGGTTGGCTTGTTCCGTGTTTTGATGCAGTCAATAAAATTACGATGGTGTGTTGCGGCCTGATCACTGGTGCCGGAAGTGGCGGCCTCTTTCTGATCGTAGACTTTCCAGCCCCCCCGATCCACGACCAGCGTTCCTTTGTCGCCATAAAAGGCAGCAGCGGCGTTGCGGCCTTCCATGCCGTGCACACTCCAGAGGCGATGCTCCCAGACTATAGTTTTACCGGGATAATTATATTGTACGACCTGGGTATCCGGCGTTTCCTGATCATCGTCGAAAAAGTATTTGCCCCCCGAAGCTGAGATGCGTTCCGGTAGATCGACCCCCAGACCCCAGCGTGCAATGTCCAGCATATGCACTCCCCAGTTTCCCATTTCACCGGTCCCGTAATCCCAGAACCAGTGCCAGTTGTAATGAAACCGGTTCGGGTTAAACGGACGGCTCGCAGCAGGCCCCAGCCAGAGGTCATAATTGACGCCCGCAGGAACCGGCTCATTTTTCTTTTTACCGATTGGTTTCCGGCGATGAATAATCCAGGCTTTGGCCAGTTTGACTTCACCCAGTTTTCCACTCCGCACGAAATCCACGGCTGACTGAAAATGGGCTCCACTGCGTTGATGAATTCCGGACTGTACCACGCGCTGATACTTTCTTGCCGCTTCTACAAACTTCACGCCTTCGGTCAGATTATGGGAAACCGGTTTCTCAACGTAAACATCTTTGCCGGCCTGACACGCCATAATTGCCATCAATGCGTGCCAGTGGTCGGGCGTGGCAATCACGACTCCGTCAATTTCCGGGTCGTCCAAAACTTTGCGAAAGTCCGTCACGAATTGCGGTGCAACGCCCTGCCCTTTTTCGATCGACTTGATTGCAGCAGGCGCAACCGACTCATCGATATCACAGATCGTTTTAAAACGGACATCAGGAAATTCGGCCATGCTGGATGTCAGAAACTTCCCCTGTCCGCGGACACCAATGCCGGCTAAAATCACACGCTCATTCGGTGAATTGTTTGCCAGCGCCATGTTGCTGGTCAGGCCAACGACACCGGCGGCCATACCGGCGGCATTCCGCGCACTCCGATCCAGGAACTGGCGGCGATTCACGTCTCGTTTCAGAAATTCCTCTACGTCCACAAAAAAACCTCTTGCTTTAACTCGTTCACAAATGAGAACTTTTGAATTATTTCAGTTCATGGATTTATTCTCGACAACGGACTGTCTATTATTATATCAGGTAAAAGGTCATTTAATATCCCATCATCCTACAGAGAATACGCATTTCTGTCACATTTGTGAGTACGTTCCGGATTAAAAGACGGGAAAATTAGTAGCGAACTCCGATTCCTGCCGTTACTTACAGGAATACGGGAGAGAAATTTGTCAGACAGTGACAGATATCCATTGAACAAAAACGTATAAAAGAATTTGCAGCATGCCTATCAAATTTCGATGTCAACATTGCGAACAGCTCATGGGAATCTCACACTCGAAAGCGGGTGAGGTTGTCGATTGCCCGACCTGCGGTTTGTCGGTACGCGTTCCCGGTCTGGATGGACAGATTGCTCCCATCCCTCAGCCCAGACTGGATCTGAAAGATGCCGATTTGACGAATGCCCTGGATGAGCTGGCAGGCATTGGCGCGAATGTCACCATCGAAAAAAAACAGAGTTCGGTGCAGGAGTTCAATTTGCAATCCCCTGCCCCCACCCCCCCTCAGAGTAAAGCCCCCCCCTCAGAAGAAGCGTTTAAAGCCATACCGGTGAAATCGCTGAACCAGATCGTTGCCCCTCCGCAGAGGGAAGAAGCGAATCCGTCCCAGCATCCGGAAACTCCCCTGGCGCCGGTCAGCCGGCTGGAAGTGGAGCCCGATCAGGCTGAGGTAAACCACGAACAGGAATTGGCAAGCCTGGCCAGCATGGCACAGAAACAAGCTTCGGAGGTATTGGCCAAAAAAAAGAAGAGCCGCTTAAAGCGTTCGGTCAAATTCGAGCTGCCGACAGGAACGTGGGTCATTATCCTGCTCATCTTTGCGACGCTGACGTTCTCAATCGGTTTGCTTGTCGGCAGAAATATGCTGGGCACCGTACCAGCCACTGCTAATGCGAACCAGAATTAATCGCGTGTTTAGAGCAGTTCATTGACATTCTCAGGAGGCCGCCCGATAACCGCCTGTCGCCCCTTGACTACAATCGGCCGTTCCATCAATTTCGGATATTCCACCAGAATCGCAATCGCCTCCTGGCGAGAGAGCTCCCGTTCCGCGAGTTTCAGTTCCCGATAAATGTCTTCGCCTTTTCGCATTAAATCTTGCGGCGACATTTTCAGTTTTTTCAGAAGGGAATCCAGTGCCTCCGCCGTGGGGGGCGTTTTCAGGTATTCGATCACCTCAGGCTCAATGCCAGCCTCTTCCAGCAAGGCCAGTGTCTGTCGGCTCTTCCCGCAACGCGGATTATGATAAATTTTGATCATGCGATTGTGTTCTTTTTTCTTCAAGCTGTGCAGACAACTGTGCTACGATTTCCGGCAGTTGCGCATGTTGTTCATAGATATCCCAGCGGTCGATCGGCTTCTGATAAAGTTGTTTTTGCTGTCCTTCATGTGGAATCACGGTACCTTCTGCATCCGACGTCTGCGGCTGGTTTCGTAACTGCAGATAATAAAACTCGGCAGTCCGTAATGCAATCGCCCGATCACTGGCGGCATAAATCACCGGCGCTGGAACAGACCCCCGATCATAAATCACATCGAATAAATTATTTCCGGAACGCGAAACCACATCCAGCGGTGCTCCCAGCCAATACGAAAGTGAGACGGGAATATCTGCCGGCTGCGACAGGAACAGTCGTCGGTTTCCCTGCTCCTGATTCTCTGAGTCATAAATAAACAATGGCACGTGGCTCATTTCTTCGAACAGGCCCCAGTTCTCGACCTGTCGGTCCGGTCCCAGAAGTTCATTCCCGCCCCGGGCTGCGGTCACTATCAACAACACGGGTTGTGTTTCCGCGTATTCAAGTATTTGATCCAGCAAACGCCCCAACCACTGATCGAGCAGCGTCACATAACCGGCGTAGACGACGCGTGCCATCTGGCGTTCATGCTCATCGAGTTCCGTCCACTCCTCGGGACTGGTAAACAGCTCGGCAACGACCGAGATTAATTCCTGCCAGTCCTCTGCATCCAGGTCCGTTTCCAGATCGTCGTCTGCTTCTTCGTCATCGTCTGCTTCAAACGGATCAGGTTCCCCGGCTGCAGCAGTTTCATCTGCGAGTTCGTCCTCGTCTGCTCCCTGGTCGAGCACTTCATCGAGATAAAGCGTTGAGAAAAATTCCGGAGCGAGCGGCTCCAGCGGAACACCTTCGGAGCGGATCCAGATTAATTGATCCTGCGAATTCGCCATCCACCCCGGCAGCCGGTTGATCGCGGCCTGCATCAGTTTCGCCACGGGCGTTTCTGCCTCACTGATCTGGAATCCATTTTGCCCTGTGACAGTTTCAACATGATCGAACTCTTCGAAAAATGGCTCCTGTGCCCGAGTCGTGGCATTCCGTCCGGTTTCACTGTCTGACTCCAGCAGTAATGTCGTTTGGATCCCCTGCTTTTTCAGATGAGAAATCAGCGAATCCCGGCTTTGTTCGCCTGCTCCTAACGCCTGGGGAATCGTTTGACCGGTCCACCAGGGAAACGAGTTTTGACTCGTACTCAAATCGTTGGCAAAATGCTGATCAAAGAGGACAGAGAGCGAAGCCAGCCGATCAAAATGGGGAGTTTCAACCCATTGATGACCGTAACAGCCCAGCATGCAGGCGGGTAATTGTTCAAAACTGATTACGAACGCTTTTTTCATGGAATCGCTGGTACCGATCATCGTTATAGAGACTCAACCCATTTTTTACACCGGACCGCATACGCACGCGCGTCTTCCGCAGTCACAATGCCTTCTGCCTGATGTACGGTAAAAAAGCCATCATAGCCGACTGCTTTTAATCCGGATATCACTTGCTGGAAATCAATGCCCCGCCCGCTTTCGTCCCAATACGGAAGTAATTGGAAAGGACGATCTCCCTGACACCACGTTTCGAGATGATCCGGACCATCGGCGGTGATCACCAGATTCTGCACATACACATTCATCAGCCAGGGCAGTATCTGCCTGAGCGTTGTTTCCCCATACTCCTGACCGCACATCAGCAAACTTGCCGGCTCATAAATCAAACCAACATTGGGCCGATTGATCTGCTTCAGAACAGCGACTGACTGAGCCACTTCCTCAAACAGACAGGTCGGATGAAACTGATGCACCAGCTGCATGCCCTGCGCGGCTGCCAGATCGGCGGCTTGCTGTGCATAGGGAATATCGGCCTCGGTTTTCAAACAGACTCTGACCAAACGACTGCCCAGAACTGCTGCAACATGCAGGCTCGGTTCAATATTTTTGAGGGCATCGGGAGCCTGGTTGTTATTTTGTGGGATATTAAAATCGGCAGTGACCATCGAAACCACAAGCCCGGCCTGATCTACAATCGAGCGTACCTGTTCCAGTTCTGCCTGTGAGCTATGCACGCCCGCCACACTGGCCCGCATACATAAGGCAGAATACCCCAGCTCCGCCGCGATCGCGGCAATTTCGGGAAAGGGAATATTTAATTTCGTCTTACAGGCTGCTTCAGCAATCCTTACTGAAAGTGAAAGCTTCATCTAATGTCCTTCAATGAACCCTCTGCATCAATTTGAGGGATCAGTTTGTGTCCTCTGAGTAAAAACGGGAACCGGCAATTTTCCACTCGCCCATTCTTTGGCGGTGTCGCTACCAGGATAAGCCGATTCGACTTCGACATGATAGCCTTGCCACTTACCTCCCCTGCCTCCCTGCATCAAATGGTCGGCGTTCTCACCTTTTAATTTGATTTTCTGACGAATTCCCACTTCAGGCAGATACCACTCGGCATAAGTGCCCGCATCCGTCTGGACCGTCACATGAAACGTCATCGGACGAAACGGTGAAATATTCTGCAACCAGCCCTCAATCCGCGGAGGCGCAAGCTGAGAATAAGATGTCGCCGTCATTTTCACAATGGCCATCTCCTGTTTATGTTTTTCCAGATGCACGGTTCTGTCATCCAGGGGAGGCAATTTTACCTTCTGTTTCAGAATCGCCTGAATCAGTTCGACTTTAAACTTGAGTTGCAGAGATTCCGGTTCGACTTTCAGAATTTCAACAAACTCTTCGTACTGCTGCTTCGGAGAGGACTCCTCGAAAGGCTCTTTCTTCGAAAGATTCCGTACGTATTCCAGATACTCTTTCGGATACTGGGTGACCAGCATCCAATGCAGTCCCCAGGCATGCACATAGGCATCGCCGGACAAAACAGAGCCACGAAAGGCGCCATTCAGAGCAACAACTTCTCCCCAGTTCAGCAATTGTGCAAATCCCGACAACAGGGCGTAATGCGAATTGATCCGATCCGGACTGACATTAATCCGGTCCCCTTTTCCTTCAAATCCGGTCGCAATCCCTTCCATAAACCAGGCAGGAATCGGCGCTAATCGCTTCGCGACGCCCCGATTGGATGTCTGCAGATGAATGGCTTCGTGCAACGGCGTTTCAAACGAACTGCACTCACTCATCCTGAGAATCAGGTTATTGGAAATACTGGAATAATAGGCCAGCACATTTGAGACGCCGTCCCCCAGGGAAGTCGTTTCCTTCGCGTACACTTCAAAATCGTCATCGGATTCAAAGACGAGCATCGCCATCGGAAATTCATATTCCGTTAATTCGAGCCCTATCTTTTTACTGAAAGTTTCGAAGATCACTTCCACGTTCTGTAAAAAACGCCCCGCTTTCTCCAGAAACGTTTTCACGCGCAGCTCGGTTCTGTCCGATCCATCCAGAGGCGCAGCCAGTACTATGCCTACCAGGAAGGGGCTCTGCAGATGATACCGAAACTTCTCGGCACCAAATTTTTTCGACAGCACCTCAGACATCTCTTTGACCGTCAAAGGTTTGGGAGCCGCTTTGAGTACACGTTTCTGAATTTTTCCCTGCGGAACAAGTTTGATGGCTCCATCGGGTTTTAATAATGCATGCAGCATCTCGCCGCGAGATTTCCCGGAACCGTACAACACCGCTTCCATCGTCACAGTCTGACCGGACTCATCCACATAAGTAAACAGATCCGCCTGGAGTTGCTGACTCCCCAGTTGGAAGGAACACAGAAAAATGAGAACACACACGATATTACTGAAAACACGGTTCTGCATCTTTTTACCTTCTGACTCCAAGCTTGTTCTTACCGTTTAAATATTGGTCAATCTCTCGAATCATTTTTATTTCGAAGCAACAGGTACAAGCTGCAGCGCGTCAACAATCACGTGCCCGTCGGTTCCCTGGTTGGAAATCATCAGCACTTCCTGTTTTCCCTTTTCGAATGGAAATCGTCCCAGCAGATGAAATTGATCCTGATTGGGTTTCAGTCGCTGATTCACTTTAATGGTTTGGGAACCACGGGAACTCTTCACTGTATAGGGAGTATTCGTAGCCCGATTGGAATTGGGTGCATAATAAACGCGGACGTCGTACAAGCCGCTCTCTGGAATCTCTGCGGTAAAAGTCATCTGCATTTCTCCTTTGTCGGCATCTCCGTCATGCTGATATCCATACGCAACATAGGGAGTACCTGATGAACTTTTTTTCCAGCCTAAAGTTGCCTTGGCATCTCGGTCATCAATGACAATCCCGGGGAGAGCCCCCGCTTGAATCGGTGGTACCCGACGCGGCCCGTCCCAGGCAAGTACCTGTTGATCCTGCAACAGCCGTTTTCGTAATTGGGGATAATCAATATCCTGCACTGCCTGTTTAGAATCAATGGCCTGGCAGGCGGCTGTCGCCGCGGATTGTCCCAGCACCATAAATACCGGTTCCATCCGAATGGAGCCATACGCAATATGCGAGGCGGCCATCGCTACGGGAACCAGCAGGTTCTGGCATTCTTCTTTTTTAGGACGGATCGAGCGATAGGAAATCGGATACGGGTTCGGCACGCCTACTTGAACGTCCCCTTCATTCCATGCTTTCCCATCGATGGCGTAGCGTTGCTGATGATGCGAGTCCATGGTATACGCGCCCATTCCCACGCTGTCTTCCGCCACGATTTCCGACATGCAGTTCTTTTCAGACATCACGTATTCAGAAACCAGCCGTCTTGCTTCGCGGATATAAAGCTGGAACGGCCAGCCATTCGTATCCTGAAATTCATCTTTGGCCGGTTTCCAGGTCTGAAACTGTTTCCGCACGACTGCGGGCACGCGTGGATGATTTGCCAGCGTCCACATTAGCCCCTGCTGGTAAGTTAAATGATCCTGAATAATCTGATCGCGTTGCTGATAATCGGCATTCGGATATTCATAATTCATGCCGATGTTATCGGTGGAGATCGCGAAATTATTATTGGTATCCGTTTTTCGATTCGGCATCAGCGTCGGACTCCAGGGAACACGCAAATCGCCGGCTTCAAAATTCCGCAGTAACAATTCATAACGACGGGGATCATAATTTTCGGGTTTCACCCATTCCAGTTGATTTTCCGGAACATCGGTGGTGCACATGCGAAAACAGTAGGCCTGCACGCGATGATCGCCGTCTCCGTCTGAGCCGCCCGGTCCTTCCTGTTGAACGCCCGGCAATAAACCACTCTGCGGATTGCCGGGAACTACATACGGGTCGACCGGTTTCACGAACTGATGATAGACGGCATTGCGGGTTTGAATTCCATTCAATGTTTCGCCATAAGTTGCATTCGACTCGCGCCCCACGTGATAGGAGACCCCGGCAACCGCCAGCAGATCTCCTTCATAAGTCGCATCGATGAACACAGTCCCTTGAATGACCAGACCGCTTTCCATCTTGATGGAGACAATGCGTCCCTGTTTTTTTTCCACTCCCTGTTTCAGATCCAGACGCTGGTGTTTTAAAACGGGAACAGACTGATCAGCGAGCATTTTTTCGAACGTCGCTTCTGCCACATGCGGCTCGAAAGTCCACATCTCGGTTTCGGCTCCCTTACTGCGCCGGCTTTTGTATTCGCCCGGTTTCTGATACGTCCAGGCTTCGTCCCGACTGTAATGATCGCCCAGCAGACGATAAAATTCGCGGGCAATGCCCCCGATGGCTGCTTTGTTTCCGATATCCGTCGCCCCCAGACCACCGGAAGAAAGTCCTCCCAGATGCTTTCCCGGTTCAATCAGCAGCACTGATTTCCCCATTCGTTTTGCCTGAAGTGCTGCAGCAATGCCTCCCGAAGCGCCGCCATAAACCACAATATCATAGCGGGATTCGATTTGATCAGGTTTGATATCGTCCGCCTTCGTCGTACATGAAAATACGATTAGCAGAATCATTACTAACACAGACCGGCAGATTTTCGTATTAACAGAGAACATGGAATCAACCTCATCACAGATTCAGAGTTTTTTTTAATCGGAAGTTAAAAGTACCGGACATGTTTACACGAGCCCGTTTAGTCCATCATAATCATTCAGAAAGGATTTCCAAACCGGTTCGCGGCAAAACTGTATTTAAGTCAGACTTAATTTGTTAATTATGTGAGCAATACCATTTACGACGATTTGCACATATAATTGTTTTTGTTCCTGTTTTTAAACTGTCCCCATGCTGTTACCTCATCCATCTCGCACATACTGCAGGCCTTCATGACATTTGATTTCCTCAATCCGATGATGCTTCTCGGCCTGCTGGGGATTTCATTACCGATACTGGTACATTTACTGAGCCGTAAACGTTATGACATCATCCAATGGGGGGCAATGCAGTTTCTGGAACTCGGACGACGCACGCAACGCAGAATCCGGCTGGAAGGCTGGCTGCTGCTTGCCATTCGCATGCTGCTCATCGCTTTAATCACGTTCGCGCTGGCCCGTCCCTGGATTTCCGGAGGTTTTTTATCAAAATACATTTCGACACAATCCCGCGATGTCGTGTTTGTCATTGATGGCTCCTACAGCATGGGCTGGGAGGGCGCAGATACAACGCCTCATTCTGCTGCCATTCAATGGGTACACCGCTTTCTGGAAGAACTGAATCCCGGCGATACCATTTCCATTATCGATGCCCGCAATCAGCCGCGGCTCATCACCGAGTCTCCCACGCATCAGTTCGAAGCCGTTCGCGAAAAATTAAATCAGCTCCCCCCCCCTTCCGGATCATCTAATCTGGCAAACTCGATTTCCAAAGCCATTCAGACTCTGGGCAAGACCTCGAATCTGGAACGGGAGATTATCGTTCTAACCGACGATCAGGCATTTGGCTGGACGCCGCAGGATACGATCCTCTGGGAACAGGTGAACGATCTGCTCCAGCAGTCGGCGGTTCCCATCAATCTGTGGGCAACGAATGTCGCAGGCGAAAAAAACCAGGGTCTGCAATCCAATCTGCGGGTCGACAAGTTAACGGTGTCACGTGAAGTCTGTGTCGAAAATCTTCCCGTGATCATTTCCACGACCATTCGCTATGATGGCGCCGAACCAACCCGGATCTGCCCGGTTTATTTCGAAGTCGACGGCCAGCGTATCAAAGAAAAAACCCAATCAATCAAAATTGAGAATCATGGCGAAGCGGCGGTCGAGTTCCAGTATCGATTTGACAAAGAAGGGACGCACGTTATCAGTGTTGTGCTCGATGCGGATCAGCTTCCGGGCGATGATCGATCTGATGCCGCTTTGCATGTCACCAGTGCCCTGCCTGTGCTGCTCGTCGATGGCACTCCCGACTTTGACGCCACTCGTAGTGAAGTCTTTTTTGCAAACCTGGCATTGATGGCACCCACAAATCGAACCCCCTGGATTCAGACGTCCGTCATCGAGAAAGAACAGCTGACACCAGAGATTTTAAAAAATCAGGCGGTTGTGATTCTGGCCAATGTGGATACTTTCACGGAAGTGCAGGCAGGCGCTTTGATTGATTTTGTCAATCACGAAGGGGGCGGCGTTATGATCGCGCTGGGAGACCAGATCAATCCTGAACAGTACCAGAAACTGCTGTTCCACCCGGCAGGTTTAATGCCCCTGAAAATCAAGTCCCTCGAATCGAATCCGGGGGTTGAGTTCGGAAATCTGATTCAAATCAAACCGGACAGTTTGCAGACTCCCTGGTTAACCCGGTTTCGTGGTGCTTATGCCAACGGTCTGACTTCAGCCCGCTTTAATCAGTGGTGGGACGTTTCGCCAACGAATGCGGCCCCACCGCCCCCCAAAGACGATCAGACTGAAAAACCGGAGGCACTGCCTCAGTCGGCTCCGCTCGAAATTGCCCGGTTGACCAATGAGAAACCGCTGATGCTCTTTATGAATCATCCGCGCGGCCGTGTCTTGCTGATGACCTCTTCACTCGATGCAGACTGGAATAATCTCCCCGCTAAGCCCGATTATGTCCCCTTCCTGCATGAAGCCGTTTTCGAACTTTCCTCAGGGCGCGTGTTTCGCAATATTAATACCGATGAACCCATTGTCGTACCCGTGCCTGCTAATACGACGATGGACCAGTTCGATTTTCTTGATCCCAATCAAAAACCGGCCACAGGCAGGATTGTCCCCTCTGCCCATGGTGCCACCTTTCATTGTGAAAACACTTCGCTCCCCGGCGTGTACTCATTGAATCCCAAAGCCGGAAAAGAGACGGAACTCAAAGCAGATCGAATTGTCGTCAACTTTGACCGCAGTGAATCGGACCTGACGCCCCTCTCGGAAGCACAACAGAAAACGCTGTCGGAGGAATGTCATCTGACATTTTTCAAAACGCTGGATGAACTGAAACAAGCCATGTTTTCGGATGTTTCGGAAACCGAATTCTGGCGGATTCTCTTATTAATTTTCCTGCTGTTAATGGTCGGCGAAATGTTTCTCACCAGGCGCCTGGTACAAGGTGGCCACGCCACACTTCCCGATGATTTAAAGTAATTCCACATTATATTGTATTAAGATCTTTGCTGAAATGAGTGAACGGCATCTCCAGTTAAACGGTTTCGAATTAAGCGGATGGACGATCGTAGGCGTCTGCGCCGTCGTGCTGGCGCTGGTCACGATTTTACTGCTCTTTCGTTACGAACGGCGGCTGGTTCCTGCTGCCATTGGAAATACGTTGATCACGCTGCGCGTGGTCGCGCTGCTGTTGATTCTGCTTACGTTTCTGGAACCGGTTCTGACCTGGTCCTTCAATACAGAAAAAACCGGGCGACTGGTTGTCGCGATCGATGTATCCGACAGTATGAACACGCAGGATCGCCACGCCAGTGATCTGGAAAAATTGCGGCTGGCACGCGCCCTGAAAATTATCGGTAACAAAAATATCGACAGCCGCCTCGATCGCTGGGAAAATGCGTACACTGCAAATGAAGAACCGCAATGGGTCGACGAAAATGAAACGGCCAATCCGGAAAAGAGAGCCCAACTGGCCGCCAGCCGCAAACAGAATCTTGAAGCGGTCTTTGCAGAAATCGATAAGTTATCCCGCAAGGACATCGCACAGAAACTGTTGTTGAACCCTGCGGACCCGATCCTGGAGAAATTACAGGAACGAGGGCTTGTAGACCTCGTACTGTTTGCCGGCGATGCGATTCCGACTGATCAGCAGGTACTGGAAACAGCACTCACGAAAGTTCCGGATCAGGTCCATATGGAATTATCCAATCTTTCTCAGGCTCTCAAATCTTCGTCCACCAGTTCAGAAACCGGCTCCGCTCCCATCTCCAGCTATATCCTGCTGACGGACGGCCGCGATAACAGCCAGCTTGATCCTGTCAAAACCGCAGAACAACTGGGGCAGATGCAGGTGCCCATTTATCCTGTGATTGTCGGATCCACCTATCAGCCCAAAGACATTTCTGTTGCGGCCCTGGATTATCCACAGACGGCGTTTAAGGATGATCGACCGTTACTCAAAGCCCGCATCGGCACAAACGGGTATGAAGGCCAGGAAATCACTGTGACCCTGAAACAAAATGATCGTGAAGTGGCAGTGAAAAAAATCATCTCTCGGGGCGACAGTCAGCAGCTTGAGTTCGAATTGGAATCAGAGAAACCGGGACGCCACGAATTCACGCTGCAAACAGAGATTTTACCGGGAGAAACCCGCGAGGATAATAACGCGAAAAACTTTGCCATTAATTTTGTCGATGACAAATCGCACGTTCTACTGGTCGAAGAAACGGCACGCTGGGAATTCCGTTATCTGCATAACGCGCTGGAGCGTGACAAACGGATTGACTTGGAGCAGGTCCTGTTTGAACAACCCTACATGGGGCTATTGCCAGAACCTTTTTTCCCGAATCAATTGTCGATTCAGAACCCGCCGAAAGTGGCTGAGCCGAACCAGGCAGACACATCACACCCGTTTGGGGATAAAGACCTGATCATCATCGGCGACGTTTCACCCGAGCACCTGAAAGAGGAAAACTGGAAACAGATTAAAACGTTTGTCGCAGATCAGGGAGGCACCCTGGTCCTGCTGGCGGGGAAAAAGTATCTCCCGCTGGCGCATCAATCAGAAACTCTGAACGAACTGCTGCCTTTGAAAAATCTGAAAGTCGTCGACTGGAATCAGGGCTCGTTCAAAGTTCCTCCCGCGGAACGCGGCATGCGTCTCAGGCTGACACCGGAAGGGGAAACCGAACCGCTGTTTCAGTTCAACGTGAACCCGGAGATCAATCGCGAAATCTGGGCGCAGCTCCCCGGTCATCTCTGGTTCCTGCAGGGAAACTTAAAACCGGGTGCCACGGTGTTGGCTTATGGTGTTTCTCCGTTTAATGCGCCCCTGGATGAAGACACCGATGGTGTGATCATTCAACGTCAATATGGTTCCGGGCAAGTCTTCTGGATTGGTATCGACAGTACCTGGCGCTGGCGGTTTCGCGTGGGTGACCGCTATCACCACCGTTTCTGGGGACAACTGGCTCGCTCGGCGGCGCGTAACAAGGCGGCCGCGGGTAATGAATTTGTCAAATTCAGTCTGAGTAAAACCGACATCGACGCCGGCGAAATCTCAACAGCCAGCGCGCGCTGGACTCAGGAATATCTCGCGCAATTCCCGGATGTGAAATCCAGCGTGGCCATTTATAAAGCAACCGATCCGGAAAAAGTCATCGCTTCCTTTGATTTGAGCAGACAAAAAAGCCAGCCCCTCATTCACGAAGCCAATATTCCCGCGCTTCCGGCCGGAGAATATCTGCTGAAGCTGATCACGTCGCCGGAAGTCGCGACGGGAAAAGCCATTACCACTCCTTTGTTTGTCCATGAAATCAAAACCATCGAACTGGGTAATCTCGCTTCCAACCCCCAGCTGCTCTCGAAAATCGCGGAATCCAGCGGCGGTCAACTGCTGACGCCACAGACGATCGATCAACTGCTCGAATTGATTCCCTCCTTAAGCCAGAAAACGACCAATCAGGACGAATTCACACTGTGGGACCACTGGTTGATCCTGGTTCTGATCATGGGTATCCTCACAGTCGAGTGGGCCATTCGTAAACTGAACGGTTTGCCTTGAAAAGATTTTGGGCTCCGAACGGTTTTTTCATCACTATTTCACTCCAAAACCTGTTACAATATCAGGGTAACCGGTCTGCGAAGAAATCCCGGCTCGTTGAAGCGTGAGACCCCGGCCAGTGTAACGCGTTCGCAGAAAAATTATTGAACAACCACTTCCTGCTGAGATAAACTATGGATGGGCAGTTAGATCAATTTGTCAACGAATTGAAACGGCAGTTAAACCAGCTCGATCGCAGAATCCGCTCACTGGCTCTGCTCCGCGGCCTCGGATTGATTGTGCTGGTACTGGTCTGTCTGGTGGCTGTGCAGATCAGTCTGGATCTGATGTTCTCGCTGGGCACCAAAGCCCGGATTCTGATGAGTTCGCTGTCCGTCACTGTTTTAGTCGGCTGTATCTGGTTCGCCATGCTGCGCAGAGTGTTTCACAAACGGACGCCGATTGAACTGGCTGCGATTGTGGAAGAATCTCAAGCGAACCTCAATGAACGCTTGACGTCGGTACTGGAACTGGCATCGGCGCACAATGAATCCAGCTCGGTTTTGATGCGGGAACATCTGGCCAAAGAAACAATCGCCTCTCTCTCGACCTTCAATATTTCTGATTCCGTCCCCTCTGATCGAACCATGCGATTCATCATGAGTGCCGGGATCGCCCTACTCATATTTTTAACGCCCCTCTTGTTCTGGCCGGACGCGTATCGCCTGTTACTCTCGCGGAGTGTCGTTCCCTGGGGCAACTTCGCCACAGTCAGTTCGCTCTACTTCGAAGTGCAGCCTGGCGATGCTACCGTAGCGCGAGGGAAAGATCTGCAAATCATCGCCACGCCGCGCTGGCATACAAAACAGCCCGGCACGATCAACGAGGTCCGGATTGAATGGGAAGATGTCAAAGGCGAACCGTTTTCCAGACGCATGGACCTGGATCAGACAACCGGACACTATCAGACTCAGTTTTCTCACCTGCTCAGCGGATTTCAATATCGTATCTCTACCGAACGCAGCCGCAGCCAGCAGTATACGGTTCAAATTTCTGAACCTGCATCCATTACGGATGCCCGACTGGTGGTCACTCCGCCCGGATACACTCAGGCCAAAGAACAGGAATTCACGGTTCTTCCCAGCGAAATCAGCGTTCTCGAACAGAGCCAGCTCGAAATCAGTCTGACCTTTGATCGCCCCGTGACAGAAGCCACATTTCATTATCAGCTTTATTCATCCGGCGCCGATGCTCAAGAGCGGCCCCCCGTCGAACAAAAAGACTTTGTCTTAAGTCCGGACCTGCTGACGGCGCAACTCGCACTGCCGGTTCATAAAAAGAGTTTTCTGTTCCATATCGCTTTGAAAAGTCAACAAGGCAACCTGCAGACCAAAACATCGGAACATCTCATCAAGGTACTGCCGGACCGCGCTCCTGAAATGGAACTCGCTATTTACAATCAGCCTGAATTCTTCAAACCGAACGAATCGCTGACAGTCCCCGTCAAAGTCACCGACGATTTTTCCGTCAAAGAGCTGGAACTGCACGTCCAGAAGCTGGATGAAAAGCCGACCATTATCAAAGTCCCTGCCGAATTCCTGGGCACACCGGTTGTCGAGTATGAATTCAAAATCGAACTCCCGGAGCTGAAAGCAGAGCAGGCTGACATCTTCACCTACAAGGTTCGTGCTGCTGACAACCGTGAGGTTCCCTCGCCGAATGTGGTCTGGTCAACGCCTCGCGTGTTCGGAATTGATAAAAACGCTGAACAGCAGCTTTCCGCAGGCGTCATTTCCCGCCAGCAGAAACTGCGTGACGAACTTCGGAAAATTCAGCAGGAGTATAAAACACATCACAGCGAGGTGGATCAATCAATCGCCGCGTTGAAACAGACGCCTGAAACAGATCCGTTCAAAGCCAACGATCAACAGAAATTGCAGGAACAGGCACTGACCGAACGCCAGCTCGCACAACGACTCGAAACTCTGGCGAATGAATTTCTGCAACTCCCCCTGTATCAGAAACTCGCAGAGCAGACGCAAAATATTGCCCGGACTGATTTCGTCAAAAATCATGATACCTTAAAAGCCTCTGCCGATTCAGAAACAACAAAACAGGCAAACAAGACTCTGCAGCCGGTTTCTCCAGCGATGACCGTCACGGAAAAGAAACTCAGTGAGCTGACCCGGCAGTATGAGAAACTGGTGGATCTGGAAAATGATTTACTGAATCTGAATCGGCTCGCGGAAGACACCAATCATCTCGCCGACGATCTGCTTGCTTTCAACGACAAAGTCGAGGGTTCCCAGCAGCAGCCACCGCAGATGGCGCAGCCCAAAGCGAACGACAAACAACAGTCGGCGGCAGAAAAAACGGAACAGGCTCCGAACACACCTGAAAAGCAGGCGCAAAAGAATCCACACCTGAGTCCAGAAATGCAACAGGATCTGGCACAGCTTCAGGCGGAACTGAAACATCGACAGTCGCGTCTTTCCGAGGACCTTGACAATTTACTGAAACGCCGACCGGAACTCGTTGATGCCGCCCGGAATTTTCAATTGAAGCAACTCGATTCGCTGGTGAATCAAACCGCGCAACTGATCGAACCTCAACAGCAGTTAGCAGAAGCAATCCAGCAACAGGCACCGGTCTCAGCCGGCAAACCTGCTACTCAGGAATCTCAACCTCAGAACGTTCCTGATCATGAAAAACAGCCAGCTGCTGACAAGTCGCCTCCCGCCCGCACTTCATCGGGACAAACATCAAAAGTATTTCCCCCCCAAACACCACCGACGGCAGCAACCGCAGCCGCCAATTCCGAACCCGCGAAAAACGCACAACCTGCGGAAACGAATATGAGCAGTGAGAAATTTCGGGCTGCAGAAAATCAGGCAAAACCCGAATCCGTTTTTGATTTACAACAACAGCAGCAGGCGCTCGCCCAGGCAGCCGCTCAGTTCGCATTGGAAACCGCACAGCAGTTTGGCCCGGAATCAGAGCCGACCCGTAAGGCCACGCAACTGGCGGAAGAATCGATCAAAGCACAACAGGCAGCCAACGCGGGACAGTTACACGAAGCCAGCCAGGCCGCCAATCGTGCGTCGCAGGTGGCTGAAGAAATCAAGCAGGCCCATCAGGCACAAAAGAAAGAATCAACAGAGCGGGACGCTTTTCTGGAACAGGCCGAAAAGATGGCCAGCATGCAACAGGAACTCGCAGGGAAAATGGAGAACGCGTCCACGTCAGAAGCAAAACGACAGGAAGCAGTCAAGAATACACAACAGGCTCTGGCACAGCAGACAGCAGCATTATCCCAACAGTTGGCAGAGACCTCAAACAAGCTGGAAACAGATCCCCTCGGTTTGAAAAAAGAGGGACGCCAGGCAGAGCAAGCCCAGGAAAAAACGGAAAACGCCAGCCAAGCCATGCAGAAAGCAGTCGAAGGTCTTTCGGAAGAAAACCTCTCACGGGCTGCAGAACAGGCACGCGAGGCAGCCAAAGCATTGCAGGCAGCTGCACAACAAACTCAGCAAGCCAGCGCTCGCAAACAGAAAGAGTCTCCTGTTCCGGAAAAGGTAGGCAATCAGGTAACCGATGCGGCTGCACAACTTCGCAACGCCCAGAAACAACTCGAGCAGAGCCCCGAATTCAAAGCCAACGATCAGGCAATGGCCAAAAATGATCCGACGACGCCCCGCGATTCAAATGCGGACCCCAAACAGGCCAAACCGACCGACCAGAAAGCTTCTGAGTCCAGCGAACAAAAAAGTCAGGCAGGCGCCGAACCCGGCGATGATGCGAAATCCGCGGAGCAACAGGTTGCCGAAAATTCGAAAAATCAAAGTCAGCAATCTGAATCCGGAAAATCATCCAAGCTCTCTTCCTCGAAAGCAGCAGCCGAATCGCTCAAACGGGCCGCAGAATCCCTTTCGCAAGCCGCGACAGAACTGAAATCAAAGTCGCAACAGGGTTCGGATCCCGGCAACGGGCAACAATCGCAAACGGCTTCCAAAAATATGGCTCCCGGAAAGGGTCAAGGCGAAAGCGAGGGGGGCGGTGCCAGAACCAGCGTGGACTTCACCCAACTCCAAACAAAGTTGAAGGCGATGTCCAATCGCAACTGGGGAGAGCTTCCCGGAAATCTCGACACTGAAATTCTGCAAGGTTCATCCAGTAGAACCGACCCGGAGTATGCCCGCTTGATCAAGCATTATTTTGAAGCCATTGCCAAATCGAAATCTGACAGTAAATAAAAATCCGATTCCGTTCTGAATCACAGGAATAAATCTATGTCACGCTGTCTGATTGTTTTACTGATTCTTGCCTTTTCCATTCAAAGCACTTCGCGCTGTCGGGCTCAGGAACTGGACGAACAGAAAAAGCAGCTCGATTCCAGCATTCAACGGGCTGTTCAGTTTTTATCAAAATCACAACAGCCCTCGGGTGCCTGGTCTTTTAATTCCTATGGCGAATCGACGGCTGCGACCTCACTGGCGATTATGGCATTCATGGCCGCCGGTTATGTTCCGGAAGAAGGTCCTTACGGCGAGCAGATCAATAAAGGCATTGACTGGGTTCTGGCGCATCAGGCAGACAACGGGCTGGTCGTGCATCATAAAAGTCACGGCCCGATGTACAGCCATGGCATCAGCACTCTGATGCTGGCAGAAGTCGCAGGCATGCTGACGGGGGAACGGGAAAAAAAATGCCAAGCTGTTCTCGCACGCGCCATCAAACTGATTGTTTCGGCACAGGATGTCGCCAAAGATAAAAGGAACGCCGGCGGCTGGCGGTATAATCAGACGAGTAAGGACAGCGATCTCAGCGTGACGGGCTGGCAGTTACTGGCTTTGCGGGCGGCGAAGAATATCGGCTGTGATATTTCAGCCGACCACATCGACAAGGCGGTCGCGTATGTGCGTCACTGCCGCGGACGTAATAATGTCGGTTTTGCTTATCAACCCGGAGGGGCCCCCAGCGCAACACGCACCGGCACTGGAATTCTCGCTCTGGAAATCTGCGGGCAACATCATACCCGTGAAGCTCTGGATGCGGGCGATTATCTCGTTGAGCACCCTCTGCATCCGGATGAATTTTACTACTTCTATGGCGCTTATTACTGCAGCGTCGGCATGTTTCAGATGGGGGGAGAATACTGGAAAAAAACCCGGTCCACCATCGTTCCCCAATTGCTGGAAATGCAGAAACACGATGGCAGCTGGCTCGCCACCAAAGGCAGCGAAAAGGAAGCAGGCAAGGTTTATTCCACTGCGCTGGCAGTCCTGGCACTGGCCGTCGAATATCAGTATCTGCCAATCTACCAACGCTGAATGGAATTCGCACAGCCCCTTAATTTAATGAACAAAACGGGCCAAAGCAGAAACGGCCGCCGGAATCGCCGTGAAAAAGGCGTATCCTGTGTTTCACGTCGCACACACCGCATCCATGTATCCGCTTGACATAAATAGAGTTATCGTCGTCTGCCAGCGATAAGTCGCGTCGAATTGACCTTGGAGAACCAGCCGGTTATCTTTAGAATCCGCTTCTGAAATAACCAGCTTGCTCCTGACTCCCGATCTTAACCCACCTGGATACCCCGACCGTGCGGATTGCTTATTTAGATTGTTCCACCGGAATCAGCGGTGATATGACTCTGGCAGCTTTGGTTGACGCCGGCGTAAATGCAGATCAGATCCGTGCCGGCATCGATTCACTTGGTCTGCCCGGCGTGAAACTTAACTTCTCTTCCACGATGAAGGGGGGCTTTCATGCGACTTCGGTTCAGATTACACATCCCGAACAGCACGCCCATCGCCACTTAAGCGACATCGTTAAAATTCTGAAGCAGTCGACTCAACTCACGCCGAAACAGTATGAAATGGCACTCGCTCTGTTTTCGGCGATTGCTGCTGCGGAAGCCAGCGTGCACGGCTCGACCATCGACAAAGTGCATTTTCATGAAGTCGGGGCCATCGATTCGATTGTGGACATCGTGGGAGTCGCCATCGGCTTTGATCTGCTGGGGGTGGAGCAAATTATCTCCAGCCCGATTCCGACCGGTTACGGGCAGATCAAAATTGATCATGGAATCTGCACAGTTCCCGCACCGGGGACCGCGGAATTACTCAAGGGAATCCCCCTGGCCGACATTCCGATTCAGGCCGAGTTAACGACGCCCACCGGGGCCGCCATTATTTCCACTCTGGTCGATCGTTTCTCAATGCTGCCCCCGATGACGATCGAAGAAATCGGTTATGGCGCGGGAACCAAAGACTTCCCGGAGCGAGCCAATCTGCTGCGCATCTTTGTTGGAGAGTTAGCCGCATCCAGTCACACCGATTATGTGACACTGCTGGAAACAAACCTCGACGATGTTTCGGGGGAAGTCATCGGTTATACGAAACAAAAACTGCTGGCAGCAGGCGCTCTGGATGTTTACAGTTCTTCGATTCAGATGAAAAAAGACCGTCCCGCCGTCATGCTCAGCATTATCTGCAAGCCGGAATCCGCGGAGCAACTCGAATCGATTCTGTTCCAGGAAACGGAAACCCTGGGCATTCGCCGTCATCAGCTGCAACGCGCCCTGCGACCGAGGCACGCCCATCTCGTCAAAACGACATGGGGCAACGTGGCCGGAAAACTTTCGCTCGCTCCCAATCAGCAATCGGTTTTCACTCCGGAATATGAAGCATGTGCGAAGCTTGCCGCCGCGAATCATGTTTCGCTGAAAACCATTTATCGTGCTGCAGAAGCCACCTTCCTGTTTGATGGAAAATCAGTGGCTCCGCTGGAGCACGATGCCCATGTGACCCACGATCACGATCACGATCACGACCACGACCACGACCACGACCACGACCACGACCACGACCACGA
>TARA_R110002111_G_scaffold262694_1_pt1 | contig 211844 bp, 161 predicted proteins | sample TARA_R110002111 | Tara Oceans TARA_R110002111 (sample SAMEA4397363) | marine metagenome | biome: Polar Biome; feature: [ZZZ] marine water layer (ENVO:01000295); material: water (ENVO:00002006), including particulate matter (ENVO:01000060) such as... | depth 199 m
TTACCCATGTGTCCGAACGTGTGTTACCTATGTGTACGGTCTTTACAGCAAGCCGACAGTGGCACACAACCGCCGAATTTGACAGTGCAGTCTGTGTCTCGTGTCAACTCTCGACTCTGCTCCTGCTCCGTCCCGTCAACGTTTTCTGATCCAGTCAATTACTTTTTTTGACGTGCTCGGGAAAGTCGTGCTCGTAACGTTTCACAAGGGCATCCATGTCTGCGGGAACAATATAAATCTTGCCGCGGATTGTTTTGGTTTCGCCCGGCTGCAGACCGCCAAGTCGAAAATCCGCATGCAGACAGCGAATCACGCCTTGAAACAGTTCCTGATATGGTTCGAAAGCGGTCGCAAATATCCAGCGGTCATCCGCGCTGTAACACCCGATCAAGCCGTTATTGGGCACTTCCTTACTTAATGGCCTGGGGTTCACATCGGTACGCGGCACATCCAGCGGACACCAGACCTGCCCGGGAATGTAGCGTGCTTTGGTGGCCCAGTTCCTGGTTGGCATCATTGCCGGTTTTCCATCCAGAAAGATAAATGACTTTTTGATATACGCATATTTGTCATCTGTCGTAGCCTCCCCCAGACCGGCAAAATCGCCGACGCGAATACAAGGCTGTGCCCAGTGCACCTCTGAACGTCGGTCGGTCGGGTTGTGAGCCACCAGTTGGAAGTCGACCTCGTCAGCCTTCGCCGTGATCGTGTGAAACACGGTGATACCATCCGCGACGGTACACTTCAGTTTGAGAACTGTCTGATCGTCATTCAGAGAAAGCGTCTGCGTTTCATGTTTGACGACGGTATGTTTTCCCCAGTCGGCATCGGTCGAATTGGCGCGGCAGTAGGCTTCCAGATAATAGATGGGTATTTTTCCGCCGGGAAAATGATCGCCGTGAATATACAGCATGTTTTTTTCACGCGAGAGGGTCAGCCTGGTCTCTACCGGTTTTTTCTCTGCTGATTTCTCATTTGCCGCTACGGGCGAATCACAGTCAGTCAAACAGGCACCGACTAAAACGGCCAACATTAAAAGCGAATAAGCGAGCGACTTCATCACTTCCTCCGATTCAAACAAAGTTTATTGACTATCAACTGGAGTCAATCATGTTCAATAGATCAATAAAAAACAACCGGCATGCAAGAAACACGCCGGTTGAGTGAGTTATCAAATGATCTTCAGTTCAAGCACCGCTTAGACAAAGGGAGTCACGCCGGGAGTCGCCACCAGGGGTTCCGGCAGAGACATTGCCATATCGTATTTCTCGGGTGAAAGATCCTCTTTCGAATTCATGGCCTGTTCCCAGGTGAGCGTTTTGCCCGTGTAAGCGGACATACGGGCAATGATGCCCATCATGGAACTGTTCGCCATGTATTCGCCGTTGTTAATAATTTCGCCGTTCCGTAACGCCTTGTACATGGCATCGTGTTCCAGTTGATGCATGTTGCCACGACGGCGGGCGCCTTTCCACGGATTCTTGCCTTCGATCTGATACTTCATCAATGTCGCCGTCCCTTCCGTGCCGGCAACGGTATCAACAAACATCGAACTGCAGCCCAGTTGATGGCGCGTCGATGCCAGAAACTTCGTTCCATTGGCATACTCATACACGGTACTGAAGTGATCATAAATCTGACCATAGTCAGACCCGGTACGTGTTTGACGGCCGCCGGTACTGTAGCAGCGAACGGGATATTCGCCCATGACCCACGACTGTTTATCCAGTTCATGCACGAACTGTTCGGTGTTAAAATCGCCGGAAAGCCATGTGTAGTAATACCAGTTACGCATCTGGTATTCCATGTCAGACCATTCCGGTTTTCGCTTGACCATTTTGGCAACGCCGCCCAGGAAACGAATACTCTGCAGCGAAACAATATCGCCAATACCGCCATTCTGAATTTTGTCGACCATTTCCTGCATGCCGGGCTCATAGCGCCAGCAGAGACCGGAAACGATCGTCAAATTTTTCTGCTTGGCTTCGGCCGTGGTTTTTAATACCGAACGAATTCCGGGTCCGTCAACGGCGACCGGTTTTTCACAAAAGACATGCTTGCCGGCATCGATACACGCCTTCAATTGCTGAGGACGAAAATGCGGAGGTGTCGCCAGCAGAACCAGATCCACGCCGGAATCGATTAATTTCTGGTAGGCATCAAAGCCGACAAACTTGTGTTCCGCATCGACCTTCACGCGGTCCTGCACTTCCGTTTTCTTCAGATTCTGATAGCTTTGTTCGAGATGATCACCAAACGAATCTGCCATCGCCACCAGTTCCACATTGGGATCAGCCCGCAATGTTTGAGCGGCGGCTCCTGTTCCCCGGCCTCCACATCCGACCAGACCCACTTTGATCAAATCCGAACTGGCGGCATACGCGCCTGTGGTTAAGGCAGGATTAATGATAAGCCCGGTTGTCGCCAGTGCCAAAGACTGTTTCATAAAGTTGCGGCGTCCTTGTGACGGCTGTTGATCGGCGGCAGGTTCGTGCATGGGAAAGACCTTTCATTCAGAATAAAGCATTGATTTTTATCTCTGGATTAAGCGAACCTTGTTTCTGCAGAGTTCGCCAGTGGCAGGCATTTTGAGGGAGATCATCAACAGACAGAAACTCCTTAACGATCTCTATTTATTATCAACTCTCCCTCAGGCAAGAGCAAGAGCACGATCCATGCGTTCTGAAATATCCTGTAATCTTTGACGGTCGCCTCCTTTGACTTCCGCCGTCGCCCAGCCTTGAGTGTAACCAATCTCCTGTAACGCGTTGCGCACCGCTGGCCAGTCGCAGTCCCCTTCATTGATTTCGACCTGGAAGCCTTTCCAGAGTCCTTCTTCCTTCTGTTTTTTGCGGCTGTATTCTTTGATATCCAGTTTGACAATTCGGGGCCCCAGAATTCGAATCCACTGATCAGGCCAGCCAAAGCGAACGACATTGCCGACATCGAAATACACACCCGCCGCCGGGCTCTCCAACTCGTCAATGAAACGCGCCATCTCCAACGGACTCAACAGAAAATTGTTCCACACATTTTCCACCAGTAGTTAGATTCCCTGCTGTTCCGCATAAGCCAGATGTTTCCGCAACTTGGCCTGCTGCTGCTGATACACGACATCATACGGATTTTTTCCATTAACGACACCTGCCACCACCAGCACGCTCGTCCCACCATAATATTTCGCCTGATCAATCGAATCTTTCAGCTCATCCCGGCTGCTGTTTAGAAAGCCGTGCACTTGAACTCCCGTGGCATCAATGGCTTTCCGGACTTCTTTCGGATCAACTTTCGTTCGAAAATGAATCTCCGTTCCGTCAAATCCTGCGTCTTTCAGCATTTTAAATTTTTCGAGGACCGACACGTTCTCCAAAATCATCTGATACTTGACCGCTTTTTTGATCCCGGATTTCGGCTTCCCCGTTTGAGATTCAGCCGCGACTGAGGAAAGAGGTTGAAGCATGCCGCCTGCCAGCAGCGATGCAGAGACCTGCTTCATAAATGTTCTGCGCGAAAACTGATCTTTCACATCAATAAATCGATGGAATAAATCCGGCATGACTCTGCTCCTGTGGTCAGTTTTGATTTAATGGTGTAGACGATATGCTCCAAGCCAGTCGCACTTCAGTCCACCGTTTTTGACGCCGTTCCGGAATCGGTGTTTTTCTTTCGACTCACCGTCACCGTCACACTCCCCTGATTGTCCGCCAGTTCGTCCCATACGTCATTCAGACGGAAATAAACGGTTCCTGAAACCGGGGCCATCCAGGTTGCGTTTGCCCCCAGAGGATACTCCCGCAGAATGGAACGTTGATCGGGGTTAGTTGCTCCCGGTTCCGGTCGGATCAGCATCAAGAGCCGCCCTAATGGCTGGCCTTTGAAATAACGAAAACTGATCCCGTCTGCGGTACTTTTCCAGGGCTTCGGTTGCTCTGCCAGGGTAAATGCCCCCTCTGCGCGCATCTCATATGTGCTGCCTTGTTCGACGTGAATTCCGCTCGACTGCCAGCCACGATCGCTGGCAATCGTGGCGACAGCAGATGCGTCCGCGTCGATGGGTAAGCCGGGGGCAAAGGAGATCGATGCACGTTCAAAATCATAACCGTGCCGCAGATTGCGAGCGAAGAGCAACCAGGCATCATTGATTTCAGAAAATTCATCATCGACCAGCTGTTGAATTTTATGGGAAAACTGTGTGCCTTGCATGTACCGTGGTAATTCGCGAAACGGTTTTGCATAGTGCGGATGCTTGTCGAAAAACTGACACAGCGCCCACGACCAGGCATACGCTTCGTTATTGCTCACAAAATCAGCAGGCCCGAACTGCATTACTTCCAGCATCGATTTCGGCGGCGCGGAGCGTACCGCTTCTTCAATGAGTGAGATCCGGCCTAATCCCCCGAAGTCATCTTTGTTAGGAGGCATCACATTGAATTGTATCTCACCATCCTTACCGATGGCATGTGTTGCCATCGATTCGGCAATCCCTTCCAGATACCAGACCGGCGCGCCGATGTTTTCCATAATCATACTGTAGCAGTGCGTGTATTCATGCAGCATCAAATGCCGCTGATAATATTCTTCGCTTTGTGCATCCATCCAGAATTGCGCTCTCAGATGTCTGCCATTCACAATCTTGGGTAATGATTCGAGAATCACGCCCGCTTTTTTGAACAACTCCCGATTCTGCATGATATAACCGGTTACCTGAAATTCAGTCCCCTCACGATCGGGAGGCAGCGGACCAAAATAATTCGCCAGAGCTGGATACGCCTGATCGATGACCGCGGGCAGTGTCGCCGCAAGCGCGGGGTCGATATCCGTATAAAGTTTGAGGCGCGGCGATTCGTAACAGTGAATCCCCAGCAATGCCAGGCGCTGATTGTTGTGGATCGGTCTCTGATCGCTGGGCCGATAAAGGGCTTCAGGAATCTTGGCAGCAGACGTCTTCACGGGACTCGTATTGTGATTTGAAGTGTTGTTGACATCCGTTTTTTTTGTTGAAGTCTCCAGACTGGCTGATGGTTCCCGAGACGTGTTCGTGGAAGCCGCCTGTGAAATCGATGGTTCGCTTGAAACGACGATTTCAGACTCGACGGGTGCCTGCGGTGCAGTTGCTCCCGAACCGCAACCGGTGACCAGTAAACTGAGCACCGCGATCCCGCAAAACATTCGATAACAACAACGATTTCTCATGAGGAACAAATTCTAAAATGAAAACTGCGGTTTTCTCTTCGCGCCTGAAAATCGGGAATCCGGAAAAATAACGGTTCTCTTATTGTGACCGATTTACGGTGAAGAGTCGAGTAACCTTTTTCTTACAGTGACTAAGTTGATCATTCCGGCCAATTAATGCAAAATGATCTGAGCAGCCTTCCAATGGCTGCACCGTACTGAAATCAGACCGAAAAAGCAGGCCGTCTTTCTTCTTACGCCAAAGTACACCTGAAACTATGACTGTTTCTGCTCCTTTTTTTCGCTGAGGGACCATCTCAATGAGTTCATTTCTCTATAGCCTGAATGCCAGTACAATTCGTACCACTCCCCTGCTTGATAAAATCAGGATCGCGGCGGAAGCCGGCTATCGCGGCATCGAGCTCTGGTTTGACGAAGTCGAAGAATTTCTGGCACAGGGGGGCGAACTGGAACGAATTTCCGCAGTCATTCAGGAATCAGGGCTGGCAATTCCCACGATGATCATGCTGCGGGACTGGTGGTCTGCGACGCCGGAAGAATATCCGGCTGTGTTCGACGCTTGTCTGCAACGCATCCGGCTGGCAGCGAAACTGGGAGCCGAATATGTGATCTGCTGCCCGCATCGCGAAATACCGGACTATGATCTCGGCGCACAGCGTTACCGCGAACTATTGGAAGCAGGCATCAAAGCGGGCGCCAAACCGGCTGTCGAATTTCTGGGATTTGTGGAAGCGGTCACCAGAATCGAAGACGCGCTGCAAATCGTTGAAAAATCGGGACACCCGCAGGCGACACTCGTGCTGGATCCGTTTCATGTGTTCCGCGGCGGCGGTTCAATGGAGACCATCGCGCAACTCAAACCCGCACAGATTGCCATCTCGCACTTCAACGACGCCGTCAACAACATCCCGCGAGAAAAACAGATGGACCCGGACCGCGTGCTGCCCGGAGACGGAGATCTCGATCTGACACACTACTGCCGGCTCTTGAAACAGATTGGTTATCAAAGCTGGCTCTCGCTCGAATTATTCCGTGAAGACCTTTGGCAGAAAGACCCGCTGGAGGTCGCTCAGTTGGGACTCGAGCGCATGCAGACGATTGCGGAAAACGCGTAAACTATTTCTCGTCAGTCACGTTGCTGAGCGGCGATGAAATCTGCCAGCGTTTCCAGATTCTTTACAAACACGCGCGTATCAATGATCGGTGTATTCTTCAAATCCGCTGATCGGATCTCACCTTGCGTCGTCCAGGCTCCTTGCGCATCGAGCGATTCGATGACCGATTTCGCTTTGGCCGTCAATGAGGGAGTAAGACGTACACGGCGCGTGGGAAATCGCATGGAATCCAGCCGCTCAGGGTCTGCCTTGAGCAGACTGCGATAGCGACTTTCCAGGGAATCAACGCTTGATTTAATGATGAAAGCGTAGTGTGTGGGTAAATCATTCGACTGATACGTCAATTGATACTGTTGTGTGAAGTACAACGGGCGATTCGTTTTCAATTCATAAAAACGGGCCAGTTTTCCGTCAGGCAATTCCGATTTCTTCAAATACGCCAGCGCAGACGGGATCGGTTCCAGATACTTTTTCTCTCCCGAATAAATATAAATCTGCATCAGCGTCTTGATGATTCCCTGCGACTCACCGCCCGTGACAGACGGAGGTTCAAATTTTCGCGCCCAGTCTGGCTGCATCTTTTGATTGTACTGCTGTGCCCAGGCGGGCTGCGGCTCGGGCATTTGCGCGAGAATGATAAAGTCACCCGCTTTCAAAGCCGCCGCCTTGTAACGTGGTTCATTGTAAACGTGATGCGCTAAAAACATCAGATCGACCAGATCCTCAATGGCATTATCATTGAACGTATAGTAACTCTGATATTTCGTTTTCGGAAACTCGCGCGGCCAACTTTCCGGATAGCTGGCTTTCAGCACGGGGAACTCTTGGGGATCAGGAAATTCGGAATAGCGCTGAGGCCAACCCCCGTTCGGAAATTGCGCCTTCAGAAATGCATCCAAGGCATACGTCACTGCGCCGTGAATCGATTGATCCTGAAACTTGAGTTCCTGATCCAGCAAAATTAAAAACCGCAGCGCGGCTTGAGAGGTATCATCATCAAACGTAGTGACGTTTCGCGCCCTGGGACCGCCGCCCTCAATGCGATACTGGGAATCTTTCCGGTTTTTGAAGTCAATCAAGTAAGACCAGCCCCCCGATTTCAATTGCCCCTTGACCAATGCCCCTGCTGCGCCTTTGGCTGCTTCCAGAAGATAAGGCTCGCCCGTTTTCTGATAAGCGGTCAAAAACGCCTCACCAACAGTGGGTGTTCCCGGAGGCTGAACCCAGACCGTCGAATCAGAGGCCCCCTCTTCTCCTTCACGCTGTGATAAGTCCTGACTGTACTTCCAGAGATAACCGCCTGCGGTCGACACATCGCTCGTAAAGAAGTGAGTGGCTTTTTTCATTGCCTGTTTTGCATCATCAGCAGAGACCTCAGCGGACAGACTTTGTTCATAAGTCCCCCACAGGCAAACTGAACAGAGAAAAATCAGGAAACGTGTTCTCAAACAGGTGAAAGCAACAGGCATTGCCGGAAAGTCCTTCGTATCAGGAGCAACAGGGACCGAAAACCAATCCATCGTACAAAATACCTGCTTCCAGTGAAAGCAGGTATTTCTTAATCTCATTCATAATAAGAGAAGGGGATATTTCTATCAGGCACTCGCTTGCGTCTCAGGCAAATCTATGTAATGCTCATACCCACTTGAGAAATTCACCTAAGATTTTTCCGGAGAAGCGCTTATGTTGGAAAACTATCCTTTTGTGATATTAGGCATCGGTATCGCCACCGTGATCGGTATGATCATCTTACTGAAGATCAATGCGTTTCTGGCGTTGATTACAGCAGCGATGGTCGTCAGCCTGCTGGGTCCTGAGTCTGCCGAAGGTATTAATCGCATCAAACGTGTTGCCGTCGCATTCGGTGATTCCGTCTCCGGAATCGGAATTGTGATCGCGCTCGCTGCGATCATCGGCAAGTGCATGATGGACAGTGGAGCCGCGGACCGGATTGTCAGAACGTTCCTGAATGCACTCGGCGAAAAGAATGCTTCACTGGCTCTGATGGGCAGTGGTTTTGTTCTAGCGGTTCCCGTTTTTTTTGACACGGTGTTTTATTTGTTAATTCCCCTGGCACGTTCACTCTATCGCAGCACCAAACGAAATTATCTGATGTATATCATGGCGATTGCCGCCGGTGGTGCGATCACACATACGCTGGTTCCCCCGACTCCGGGTCCCTTATCCATGGCCGACAATCTGGGAGTCGACCTGGGAAAAATGATTTTTGTCGGCATCCTGGTCGCATTGCCGGCTGCGTTCGCGGGTATCTGCTTTGCCATGTTTGCCAACCGTAAAATGAATATTCCCATGCGGGAAGTCGCCGAACATAAAGACCCCGTTCCGCTGGAAGAACATGAACTGCCTTCACTGACAGTTTCTCTCTGCCCGATCATATTACCCGTGTTGATGATTACGGCTAACACCCTTGTCGGTTCCCTGCTTTCCAGTGGTGTCGGTCCGCAAAGTCTGCTGGAAAAAATCAGTCCGTTCACTTCAATCATTGGCGATGCCAACTTTGCGCTTTTGGTGGCAACAGCCATCTCACTCATCATCCTCTTCCGTCAGCGAAAATTGTCACTGCTCAAACTGGGAGCCACTGTAGAAACGGCACTGATGAGTGGTGGTGTGATTATTCTGATCACCGCCGGGGGGGGCGCGTTCGGAAAAATGTTGACGGTCGCTCAAATCGGCCCCGCCATTCAGGCTCAGTTCAGCAGTACAGACGGGAGCGCAAGCGGACTCAGTTTTCTGTTTCTGGGTTTTGGAATTGCCGCCTTACTGAAAATCGCACAGGGTTCCAGCACCGTCGCCATGATTACCACCTCCGCCATGTTATCCAGCATGAATGTGAGTACCGCCCTGCTCGGCTTTGATCCGGTTTATCTGGCAACAGCAATCGGTGCCGGCTCGTTGATCGGTTCCTGGATGAATGACAGCGGCTTCTGGATTTTCTGCAAGATGAGTGGTTTAACCGAAGCGGAAGCGCTCAAATCATGGACGCCATTACTCCTTGTATTAGGCTGCACCAGCCTGGCGACAACCATCCTGCTCTCCATCGTCTGGCCAATGAACTAACTCTCTGTGCCTGATCTCAGTTTACACTGCTTCCCGTAGTGCATATGCTGAAGTCAGCTTATGTAACTGCGTACCCTCTACCTTTGAAAACAGGGGACCCTGGTATGAGTCAACTTTTTCCGCAATGTGAAATCATTCCCCTTCCCGATTTTCAATTTTCCTTTCGCGTGAAAGGAAAAGAACGTCTCCGCTGGCACCATGATCCCCAATACGCGCGTCCGTTTTTTTATCCTCTGACCGGACCGGCCGGCATTCCTTTAACACGGATCGGGCATCCTGGCGCGCCGAACCACGATCATCATCGGTCCGTCTGGTTTGCGCATCATCGGGTACTGGGAATCAACTTCTGGGCAGAGAATACGGGAGCCCAGATCATTCAGAAACGCTGGCTCTCGATTGATGAACGGGAAGATGAAGCGATTCTGGCTGTCGAGCTCGAATGGTTTGACGGGCATGACCCTCAGCCTTTATTGCGACAGGAATCGATTTCCGCCATCAGGACAAATTCGAAAGATGAGCTGTTTTTAGAACTGCAATCCACGTTTTTCCCCACAGCGGAATCACTGGAATTTCAGAAGACGAATTTCGGTTTTCTGGCGGTCCGCGTTGCCAAATCGATCTCGAGTTTTTTTGGAGCAGGCAAGATTACAAACAGCCGCAAACAGGTGGGTGAAAAAGAGATCTTCGGGAAACCGGCGGAATGGATGGATTATTCGGGACCGGTTGCCCCGGATGTGAGTGAAGGCATTACCTATTTTTATCATCCTGACAACCCCGTTGCTGGATCAGAGGATGTCGTTTCGTGGCATGTACGTGAAGATGGGTGGATGGGCGCTTCCCCCTGTATGCATGGCCCACTGGAAACAACACGCAGGACACCGCTCACTTTTCGCTTCCTGCTGCAGGCTCATGCAGGGGAAATCAATCACACGCAGGCGGACAGCATTTATCAGGAGTTTGCGCAGAGCCAGCCTTACCAGCTCAAGAAACCCGAACAGCGGCATACCAGCGCCACAGTGACCCGAGCCTGATAGCGCGTGCGGTCTTACCAGACCAGTTCAATACCGGCTGTGATCCCGTCGGTCGAAAATTTCGAGTTCTGCTGACGCACCTTGGTGCCTGTCGCCGGATTGGTCGCCGCGCGGTTTTCATTGTAGTCAATGATATCGTAGGCACGAGAGATCTGGCCGATATACAGGTAGTCATAACCGACGAAACATTTCAAGTGCTCGTTCACGTTTAATTTTGCATAAAGCGTAAGCTGGAACGTCGGTGAAAATTCGTTGTTCTTAGATACGGAAACGATGTGGGGGTCAGTCGGTTCAAACAACTGATCGGTGGCGACCTGGTTGGTGTTACGATTGAAACCGAATGTAAACTTTGGCTCCGCCCCGATGGAAAACCGGCTGTGCTTGAATTCCGCGCGGGCACCAATGCTGGGGCCAAACACACGGTTCTCAACTTTAGAGTAGATGGTTGTCGTACGGGGTAACCCAATCCCACCACCGGAATCGACGCCGACCTGATTCATATCTTCCCGCAGACTGATCGCGCGAAAACCGAATAACGGTTGCATGTGGAAACCTTCGCCGGGCAGATAGGGGTCTAAAATGTAGTTGACTCCCGTACCGACCATTTCCGTATTCATGTTGACCGTGTAGCTGGTATCATAAACGTTGGTATTTGACGCCAGCGCACCATTGATATTGAAGTTTGTGACAACCACCAGATCATCTCCCGGAACTGCGTTGGTCTGTGTGGCAAATATACTATTCGTCGGACGGTTTGATTCATTTTTGAAAAGGCCCCAGACATTCCACTCCAGGCTGCCTTCAGGCAATGCAAACTCCAGCACAGCCCGCATCCCGTTGGTATCCATGGAACGATCGGTGTAATCCAGAGCAACGCCGTTACCGCGTGCGATTCCGGTGGAGCGGTCAAACGCTGCCGCTGGTTCCGTCGGATCGGGGTTACCCAGAATCGGTGCACTCAAAAGTATGTTATCAGGGCCGTCTATGGACCAGTGCAGATATTCCAGTCGCAGTGTGGAACTGCGGAACACATTTTTGATCGACTTATCGATGTCTGAATCATAAGTCCACCCGCGATCCACCGGCAGTTTGCGAACAATTGATCTTGAATAGGTATTGACCCCCGAGAACATTCCGGGATCGTCTCCATATTGATCATCGACCAGTTCTTCGTCACCTTGCATGACGTAATCCATAGTGCCATCGTCGGCTGCTGCGATTTTTTTCTCCCCCACTGGTAATCCAGTAGAGAACAGCAACACCAGTAGTGCACTTAGTCTGAATGGAGTAATCATCATTACTTTCCAGGATGTGCGACTCATCGATTAAAACCTTGAAATATTGGATCAAAACACATGAGAGTGTTATTTAAAACGAGACGTTATTTATAATTAGGGAAGCAGGAAGTTATTCAGGCTGATTTGGCCATTAAATGTACCCCCACCAGGATTGAACAGCAGGAAGGAATTGTTGTTCCCGACAGAAGTCACATTCACAATGTTATTTACTCCGGTACCAAGTATCAGAGGTCCGTTTGTCATTGCGTTGAATCCGACAGCCTGTTCGATAAAGGTATCGCCATCGAATAAGCCGATGAGGTTGTTGTCTATGATGACAGAGGAACTGGTGGCATCAATCAGGTCAAAGAAAATCCCTCTACCGGCAATATTTGTCATATTGATAATATTGGAATCGATTTGAACGTTAGAGTTCGCAGCTAAGTCCAGAAAACGGATACCGGTGGAATTGAAACCACCCATGACGATTCCCTGGTCAATATTCCCGGCAACCAGGATATTGGATGGTCCTTCTGTTGAGATCTGAATCCCTTCACTATCCGCACCCGCCATAATGAAATTGTTATTATTGATCACTCTTAACGTCAGCAGGTCAGCTAAATCGTTACTGGTGGCATCAATCAAGATCCCCTGATTATTCGAAGCGGCAGTACCAATGAAGTTGTTCGCGTTAGCAATCGTGATACTCTGCGGTCCTTCCCAGACCACATTCAGGTTGGCAGTATCGGAAACCGTATTCGTAAACGTATTTCCTTCCACCAGCAGATTCATCAGGCTGTCATCCAGCAATCCACCTGACTGAATGAGAACCCCTGTTGAGCTGTCATCCGTGATTGTGTTGTTTTGAATTGTGACCGAAAAGAAATCATCGTTGGTATCAGTCAGTTCAATATTTGCCGTATAATGCAGAGAATATTCTGTGGTAGTGGTACCGTTATTCAGCAATTCAGAGTCCGTGATCTGAAATGTCCGGCCATTTTCGACGATGACACCAGCGCCGGCTGAATCTTCTACACGCACTCGTGTCAGATTCATGCGCGGCCCATCAGCAACGGTGCTTTGATGCCACTCGATACCGGAAACGGTGGGAGTCTGAATTTCCAGTCCGTCGATATTCACACGAGCAATGTCTTCCGCCCAGACCCCGTGTGTGGCGCTGGTGATGACACCACCTGTATCGATGGTGGTTCCATCTCCGGTAATCGAAAAGAGCCCGGGGGTGCGTACCAGACGAATCCCCGCACTATTCCGATAGAAGGCAGCATCGCCGGCGCTACTCAATCCATTTAAATCGGGGCCGGTTGTTGGTCCGGCTGTCACCGAAGTCAGAACCATCGAGAGACTGGTATCTTCAATGTCGATGGCGGCTGCATTGGTCACTGTAAAGATACCGCCGGTTGAACTGAGCGTTCCAGAATTATTATTGGCAATGAATGCCAGATTGTTTACGGATGTGACACTCAAGTCGCCAAAGTTAACATTTCCCGGGTTATCATGCACATAGATACCAACAGGAGGAGCCACTGGCGGGTCTACGACAGGTGTCACGTATACGGCACTATTAGCCGTGACGCCGAGTGAACTGAAACTGACAATCGGTGTATTGTTGAGGATATGCACAACAGGGACCGTTGCGCCAGTCGTTCCCGTCACAATCGAATTCCCAAAGGATACCTGGCCTGCAGTACCACCCTGTCCGGCATTATCGATCAAGAGCACCGAACTTGTGATGCTGCTATTGGAGAGAAGCATGTTCCCCATTCTGATGACCGGACTGTCGTTAAACACAATAAATGCCTCAGCGGCTGTGCCTGAGATGGTTGTCGTTCCACTCACATTAAAGGAGCCTGTATTGCCGCCTGCGTTGAATGAAATCCCTTCACCTGCGCTACCGGTAACTCCCAGTGTTCCGCTAAACGAGATATTCCCGCTCGTATTATTGACATCAATACCATGTTCGGTCGCAAGCGAGACACCATTGGTGATTAACGTGTTACCGACAACCGACATGTTCCCGGTCAGGTTCTCGACCAGGAGACCAGTACTATTACGATTCAGGACGCTGACATCCTGCATCTGGAAAACGCCCGAAAAGTCTTCAACAAAAATACTGGCATCAGTGGCTCCATCGATCACGGTTGCTGCCTGTCCTGTATTTCTGACCGTCACAATGGCATTGGCGCTACCGCCGGTCACATGAATACCTTCATTCGTGCTTCCTGTAATGGTGACATTATCCAAGACCGCACCACCGCCGATATTGCTGATCAATACACCCTGGCTGCCTGTGTCCGTAATGGTTGAGCCGGTCATATTCACAGACCCCCCTGTCGTATTCTGAATCAGGACTGCCCGACCGGCCCCCGTGTTGGTGATTGTTCCCGCATTGTATCTCAGTAGTGGGGTACCGCCATCAACAACAAATGCGTTGCCGGCAGAGTTCGTTACATTCGTCGAATCAAATGCCAGACTGCCCGACGTGCTGCTCAGGTAAATACCCTCACCGACGGCATCATTCACGTCAACATAATTTACGGTTGTGTCCGAGACACCAATTCCCACAACGCCACGGCCCGTGGGCTGATTCAGGATGAAACCGGAAAACTCACTGCCAGAAGCGAGAAGGACACCATCGCCGACAGTATTATTAAAGGTGGGTCTCAAGAGACTGTTCGGCCTGAGAGGACTGCCATATAAAGGTGAGTGTGGCAGTAATCGGGAACCGAAGCCTTGAATATCAATGTAGTGATTAACTCCCTGACCTTCACCCAGGACTCGGTCTCCGGAAGCAAGCGTGATGGGTGGCCCGTTATTAAATTCACTTCCTGCGTGCGTGAAGATGATGTCAGTATCAATTCCTCCTTGCGCCGCTGCAATCGTCTGGTAGGGATTGAGAACCATCCCGTCTCCTCCCAGTCCTGCCAGTGAATCCACGTGGGAAACCGTCCAGGGCAGACCGGTCGCCGGGTTGATGGCAACCAGATCCTTATCCACTATATCACGTTGTTCAACAACGACATTGTAATTTCTTCGAACCCGTTCAGCCATACGGTACATCTGAGTGGATTTTTCCATTGCGTTCCACTCCGGACGACCTGCGAATGTCCAGGTAATATTGAACAGCACATTCGTTTTAAATGTGTCATCATTCGTCACGCTCAGTTCTGTCAAAACATTCGGTAACGGGTTAGCCTGTAAGCGACCGCGCCAGCCCCAGACATCTTCACTGCCTGTTGCCGCAAAATGATAGGTACCTGCGTAAGCCCGCGCTTCAAATTTTTGTGCCAGTTGTCCCCAGATGGGAACTCCGAATTCCGCATCAAAACCACGCATGGCGGTTCCCAGTGTGCGCGTTTGATCGTAGAGCACGTTGTAGCCTGAAAATTTTTGGCTGCCTTCATTAAATTGAAGGTCTAACTGTTGCTGACGATTACCAAAGGGCATATAGAAATTACCGTTCGCATCCCAGTAGCGGCCCATCGTTTCTACGCTGAGCACAACCTGCTGGAAAATCTTGGTTGTCGAATCATCACGATCGTAGTAAACGCCTGCCCCAAAAATCCGATCCGTGTCATAATTATAAAATCGATAGCCGAGACCGGCACTTCCACCAAGATGACCACGGTTGGTTCTGAACAGACGAAAGTCTCCAAACAACATACCTGCATCGTCGGGATTTTTCGTCCAGGTAAACAGGTAAGGCATCGCCTCCATATGGGAAATCGACTCGTTCAGACCGACGGTTTTCCCGGCCTGATGACCGGCTCGAAACAGGGTTCCCATTCCATTTCCGGGAACCACCGATGAAATTCCATACGGCGCATCTGCGGGTTCTGAGCCATCGGCAATGATTGTCGAAAAATCCATTTCTTCTTGGGCCAATAATGTTCCAGACATGGCGGATATCGCCAGAACAGTTACGCCGGCAATCAGGCGAAATGCAATTTTCATAAACCGTCCAGAATAGCTTGATGTCGACACAGGCATCTGTTTCACCTCGGTAATGCACGCTGAGTGCAATTTGGCGTTATCGTCCCGCTCTGTTGTATTTTGATCTGTCATGAAATTGTTTTTATCTATGACAATAATTTCAGGAAAATCCATGAGATTATCTCAAAAGGTAATCTTCCGAATTCAGTAAAAAGTCAGAGGAGGAATCTCCACAGACTCAATCTATCAAGTCGTAGTTACACTACATATTGACTCTCAAGCACAGACAGATTCACCAACGGCAGAAAAGCAGCCACTGAGAATTTGCGGTTCTGTGATTGAACGTCTTGAAAAAATCAATTGTTTTCAGGGATTAAATCAGCACGACCAGCTTGTAATCATCAAGAGAGAGGAAATGATTGATCATTACGTTGCTATCGGAGGATAGAAACTGGTTGAACTTATTGGATATGTTGTGACACGAACCGGGAAAAATGAGATTTTTAACGGAGACGTGTTACTTTTATTTGAGTAGTTAACAGGTTATTTTTAAGGTGAAATGCAACCCGGAAGAATCGGTTGATCACCCTTGAGGTAAGGCTGATCCGTTTTGAACTGAAAAAGAAGATATTCCCGAATGGTTTACTTACTTCTCAGCTCAGAGAGAGAGTGTGATTCTTTGAGTTTAAGAGATGTTGGGCGGGAACATATGCAAATTTCAAATCCGACGAAAGACGAATTTGACATTTCCACAGCGATTTTTTTGACAATTCTCAAAATAGTCGAGTAAAAACACCAGCTTTCATTCCGTTCTGAACCCCTGATAAGAGGGGAAATGGCATACTATCTTTATGAGTAATCAACCTTATTTAGTCAATTTGGCGCTGCGTCTGGCAGCAGGTCTGGAAAAACTGCCACAAGCTGCATTAGAAAAACATCGCACATTTATTCTAAAGCAACAGCAGGCAGATGGCGGTTTTTCGGGGCGAGACGGCGGCTCTGATCTCTATTACACGGGATTTGCGGTTCGCAGTCTGGGAATTCTGGGAGGCCTTGAAAAACAGGAATGTCTTGATATCAGCCGATTTCTCAGACAATTCAAGATCGAAAATCTGTCGACCATCGATCTGCTCAGTTGGCTGTACTGCGTACTGATCATTCAGGCCTCGGGAGGAGAAGATCTCTTATCCGAGGCACCTGCCAACTGGAATTCACAAATTGCCCGGAACCTGGAGCGATTGAGAACAAGCGACGGCGGTTATGCGAAATCAGAACAAGGTGCCCTGGGAAGTACTTACCATACTTTCCTGGTGGTATTAATCTACCAGCTGATCGGCCTTGAGATTCCCGCTAAGAACGATTTGATCCAGTTTCTATATGACAGGCAGCGCGACGATGGTGGTTTTGTAGAAATTACACCTATGAAACGCAGTGGTACGAACCCCACAGCGGCCGCTGTCGCGACTCTCATCATCCTGAACTCGATGGATGATGAACTGAAAGAGGATGTGCGCGACTTCCTGACCCAGGTCAAAAGTTCCGAAGCAGGCTTTCAGGCGAATACCCGCATTCCTTTCGCCGATGGTTTGTCAACGTTTACCGGATTGCTAACGGCTCAGGATCTGGAACTCGACTTAAAACCACTCGTCGATCAAAGTCAATTGATGAAGTTCATGACCGAGTGGCTTGAGTTTCCGACGGGAGGATTCCGCGGCGCCAGCTGGGATGAACAGGCTGATGTGGAATATACTTTTTATGGCCTGGGTGTGCTGGCTCTACTTTCGACGTAACCAGCGAGCCAGCCCCGGACTCAGCCGGTGCCTAGGCTTACTGTAGTGTCTCCAGGGCCATTGGGACCGAGTCCCATCGATACGAGAGACGCCAGGAGTAAAGGGAAGCGCTCTAGTCCTGAGTATCTTCCAGATAAAGTAAGCGTCCGCATGACTTACAGAAAACGAGCCGCCCTGAATTCAGTTCCACTCGCAACTGTGGTTCGATCATCACATTGCAGGAGGAGCAAAACTTGCCTGCCACGTATGCCAATGCCCCTGCACCATGCCCCCGCACGAGTCGTGAAAACTGAACCTTGATGTTATCTGGGATGATCTGTTCAGCGTCGACAATGGCTGCTTTGCATTCTTCGATTTCTTCATCCAGCGAATTACGGGCTGCTTCGAATTCCTGCGCTATTTTTTTGGCGTCTGCGTGTGCGGTCTCTTTTTTTCTGACCCAGTCCTTCACTTCGGCTTCCGCTGCATCAATTTTTTCCATCAACTCCAGAATTTCATCTTCCAGGACACTATTCGCCATTTGATCTGCTTCGATTTGTCCCTTGATAATGTCAAACTCTTTATTTGACGAAGCGGTATTCAGCTTTCCCTTTAAATTAAGGATTTTTGCCTCATTGGAATGCAAGTCCAGGTTCTTCTGCTGGACCTGTTTTTTCAGCTGAGTGACCAGTTCCTGAGCCGTTTTGAGTTTGTCTTCCTGCTGTAAAGCGAACTGTTGCTTAAATTCGATTCGCTTTGGGCCCCGCTCTAATTTCTCGTTTACATCATGCAATCTTAAGTAGAGGTGATGTAAAGCTTTTAAACTGGCTGCAGTCGTTGACATGTTAAAGAACTCCAGAAACGCTTATTTTTGTGAGGCAGAAAAGGAAATGCCTCGGTGCACTTGTTTTGTTATAAAGATTTTTGCTGCAAATAGCCAGACATACGCAGATAATCTGGCCGATCTTCTCAGCCTCACCTGTCAAAACAGGGGATTGCTGATCCGGAACAATAAAAAAACGCCGATCAAAAATGATCGGCGTTTGAATTTAGATGCTGGCAGATGCCGTGGCGTCTGCTTCTTCTACTTCCGGTTCAGACTGCCCCCACTCGGGGACTAAACCTTCTATAAAGCCTTGCAGCTGCTTGCTGCGGACCGGATGTTGTAGTTTCCTGACGGCCTTGGCTTCAATCTGTCGGACACGTTCGCGGGTCACTTTGAAAATCCGACCGACTTCTTCCAGGGTATAGGTATAACCATCGCCTAAACCAAACCGAAGTTTGATGATTTCACGCTCACGGTATGTCAGCGTTTTCAAAACATGGTCAATTTTATCCTTGAGCATTTCCTGACTGGCTGTGTTGACAGGACTGTCCGAATCGGAATCCTCGATGAAATCACCAAAGTAACTGTCTTCACTTTCCCCCACGGGCCGATCCAGGCTGATGGGATGACGGGAGATTTTCATCACACGCCGTGTTTCTTCCAGACTGATGCCGGCCACTTCTGCAGTTTCTTCCATCGTGGGCTCTCGCCCGTTTTCCTGCAGCAGTTGCTTACTGACCTTCCGTAATTTGGACATGGTCTCAATCATATGCACGGGAATTCGAATGGTGCGTGCCTGATCGGCAATCGCACGCGTGATGGCCTGTCTAATCCACCAGGTGGCATAAGTTGAGAATTTATAACCCCGACGATATTCATATTTATCGACGGCTCGCATCAGGCCCGTATTTCCTTCCTGAATCAGATCGAGGAAGCTCAAACCACGGTTCCGGTATTTCTTGGCAATCGAAACTACCAGCCGCAGGTTGCCTCCCGAGAGTTCCCGCATCGCTGTTTCATAATCCAGATAGCGCTGCTTGACCGCTTTGACCCGTTCGCGAAGTGTTTCCGGAGTCTCCATGGTCATCGAAACCAGATCCTGCAATTCACGATCGAGGTTGGACCGGTCATCCTTGGAATTTTTCGCTCTCAGATCGTTCATGTCACGAATCTGATCTTCCAGTTCCGTCATCCGATGAGAAATCTGCTCCAGCCGTTTCATGCCGATTTGCAGACGCTGCGTTCGCAGGCTTAACTCTTCAATCAAAGTCGCCATCTTGCGACGACGTTTATTCAGCGTTGCAAACGCTTCACGACGTTCGCTCTTCGACAATTCCGGATTGAGGAATCTCTGGAAGTCTCCCGCATTTTTGTTACTAAGAAATTCCAGCGTCTTCAGATTGTGAGGCATCCGACCGAGAATCTGGCTTTTTTCGAGTCCTTCCGTGACAGAAACTTTAATCGTTCTGTCAAAAGGCAGCTCGGTTCTATGTACTTTTTCCAGAATTTCAATCGCCTGACGCATGGCATAATCACTGCTCAATAACTCGCGACGGAAGCGACGACGGGTGATTTCGATCTTTTTGGCGAGTCGAATTTCTTCCTCGCGTGTCAGCAGAGGAATTTCTCCCATCTGTGTCAGATACATGCGAACGGGATCATCGATTCGGCGTGCGGTATCATCAACCGTGCGCGACCGGCCACCTTTCGGTTTTTCCGGTTGTAAGATCGTAATGATCTGATCGGGAATGATATCTAATTCGATCTCCTCGATCGTCAACAGGAGGTTATCGAGCTTCTCAGGATTCAGTGCCTCATCGGGAAGATAAGCGCTAACCTGATCGTAAGTCAGATATCCCTGTTTTTTGCCGTTTTCGATAAGTTCATTCAATCGGGCGTCGAGTCGGTGCACGTTGCTTCTCCCAATCTTTCAAGTTAATAAGGCTCAGATGTGTTTTTTATGTCGTTTTTGATGGAATTCGGATGCTTGCTTCAACATTTCTTTCGCATCCGAATTCAAAGTCTGCTTTTGGGTTTTCTGGAACAGAAGCCCCTTCTTCGTTCGTTCGTGGTGTTCCCGTTCTTCCCGCCATTTCAGATTCTTGATGGAATGCCTCAAAAAATGAGGAAGTCCTTCGAGTGGCATGGGGCTGGAATGGATTTTTGAATGAATCGCTTTTTCGTGAGCATGGGCGTCAATTTTCACGACCAGCTGCTTCAGATCCGGATCTTGAATTCGATCCAGAATTCGATTCAAATCGGGTACGAGTCCCTCTTCAGTTAAATCGATGCTTAACTGATACAGAAACCGCAATTGAAGATTTTTCAAGTTGGCAGGGGAAATATGTTGCTGAATCTGGGGGACGCATTCCGGGTACACAAAGATAATTTCAAGAAGTTCGCTCTCAAGTTGATTGTCTTTCGTTGTGGTGTCTGTTTCCTGGCTGCTGCCGGGCTGATGATTGGTACTCGGAACCGAGTGGGATTCATTAGAGGAGAGACTCGAATTAAGATTTGGTTTTTTCTGCTTTACTTCACTCAGTCGTTTTCGGACAACTGCTTCCTGTAAACCCAGTCTATCTGCTAACTTTCGCAATATAATGTCTTCACGAATTTTGCCGGTTAGGTTGGGACTTGCCGCCAGAAGTTCGAGCATTTCTTCTAAAATTCGGTGCTGACCATCAATTGACTCCAGTCCAAATTTCTTGAGACAAACATTCAATTTAAAATTCCAGGCCTCAGGAGCTTGATCGATCAACTGCTTCAACGTATCTGCTCCCTCCTCTTCCAGAAATTCAGCAGGATCTTTACCCACTGGCAGCGTTAAAATTCGTAAATCGACTTCTTGCGAGATGAATTTGGTTAAAGAACGTTCCGCCGCCTGCTGACCCGCGTTGTCACCATCAAATACAAGTACGACTTTTCGCGCCAGACGTTTGAGATAATAAACATGAGATTCTGTCAGCGCCGTTCCCAGAGTCGCCACCACATTCGTCACACCAAACTGATGCGCTGTGATGCAATCAGTGTACCCTTCGACGACCACAACCGTCTCGGTCTCGCGAATTCTCTGTCTCGCTTCATCCAAACCGAACAGCAGCTTGCTCTTAGTAAAGATAATACTCTCTGAACTGTTAAAATATTTGGCCACTCCCTCGGCGCTGCTTCCCGGGAGAATACGTCCCCCAAAAGCAACAACACGTTTCCGCTCGTCGCGAACCGGAAACATCACCCGATTGACGAAATAATCGGAATAGCGGGTGTGACCTTCTTTTTTGAAAATCAATCGGGCTTCCGACAACAACGTCGCCGCGTATTTACCCTGTGCACGGTTGACCAGCCATTGCCAGTCATCAGGATGAAAGCCCAGACGAAACTGTTTGATGGTTTCTTCCGTATAACCACGCTCCTCCATCAGGTAGCGACGGGCAAACTCCCCTTCTCTGGTTTCCAGCAGGCAGTGGTGAAACTGTTGCTCGGCCCACTTCATCACTTCAAATAAGGATGTTTTTTCCACCACATTCGATGGCGAAGCGTTTTGTGTACGCGGTGTGGTCTGGGGAAGCTCCAGGTGTGCTTTCTCCGCCAGAATCTTCAGCGCTTCAAAGAAACTGACATCATCGTATTTTTCCACCCACGAAAAACAGTCTCCTCCCGTATTACACACCCAGCAACGCCAGGTGCCTCGGTCGGAATAGACCACCATCGAAGGATTATGATCGTTATGAAAAGGGCAAATGCCTTTGAAATCGTGACCGCTGGGAATCAGTTGTACCGACTCAGAAACCAGCTCGACGATGCTCGTTCTCTGGCGGACCAGTTCTTTGAAATTTTGATCAAAACCTGGTAACACCAATTTCTCCTGAACAGTAAAAAAGCAGCCCCTCTGTGTCACTTATCCATCTCGTCTGGAAAGTAGACACACGTATCCCACATAAGCGTGCTTCCCTGCTCAACTTTGCGTACTTTAATTTTACCCCATACTTTGCGATGGTCAAGAAAATCCGCAGTGGGATTCCCAAACTATACGGCCTCTTAAGGTCAAAATTTATATAATGTTACAAGAATGCCTAAGCGCATAAGTACAAGTAAAATCATAAACTAAACCCAACCTTCTTCGCTTACTCAATCAGATTTAATTGCGGGACCTGATTAAGGTATTACATCTGTATCAGACAGTTGGTTTTTATGAATTACAGGTATTATAACTACGGATACAAGAACTGCAATCGACACGCGAGAACACAACCCATTTAACCGTTGCGTCAGCCGTCTTCTACCCGGTCCCAATGAACCTGAAAACGCGATCATCAATCCGGGCTCAGGAGAAATGATCCACGGCGCCCCGGCGAAATCGAGTCAGCCCTCAATGAAAAAGGGCACAAACGGCTCTGAAAATACGAGATCCCGGTGGCTTCAGCCCGAACTCTGAGAGTCCGGAAGGGGGCAGCAGAAAGCAGTCTCCTGCTCATTCTGAGCAATTATTCTGCGGGAGTCTGTACCGGCGCCTCAGCCTGGGAAATCTGCCAGAGTGAAATATTGCCGAACTTTTCGCTGCATTTGGGGCATTTCGCTTTGGCAATCCCTTTACCCGTTTTACCCCCGATGCGCTCTTTTTTCCGGGAATCTTCACTCACAATCAACTGGCAGCCCTGACACTGTCTCCCTGCGAGAGTCAACTTGATTTCAGAATCCGCCTCATAAAAATCAAGGTTTTCATTGTCCAGAGTTTCGAAAGATTGCTCGCTGTAGTGACAGGTCACTTCCTTGATCTGGTCCTTCAACGGAATTCCGGAATCCTGTCCCAGATTCGTCAGCCCAAAGGCTTCGGACATGGCAGCATAAAACTTGCGATACTCGGTCAGCGAAAAGGTCAAATACTGATTTTCTTTCGCGCTTTCCTGCTTCGGCAATGCAATGGCAATCCGCCCTTTTCCAAAGACAGGCACGCCCGCAAAAACCGATTCATGATCATACATCGCAGGAAATGCGACTCGCAAAGTTGAAACCTGATCGCCTTTTAAAATCTGTACGCTGGCAGCGGGAATTTCCGCTTCGTCTTTTTCTTCACGCAAATGTTGTGAAATCTCGGCTCTCGCCTTTTCCTGCTTGTCCTTGGAACCGCCACCCAGCAGACCCGCTTTCACCAACCCCAGGATCAGCATTTTCTCCGGAGAAATCGCCAGATCAACTGTCGTAAAAGTCTTTTCCAGACTGTTGGGTTTCAATTTGAGTTTGGTCGGATCAACGGCATGTAACTTGACGTCTTTTAACCAATGGGTATAGGGGCCGGCACTCAACCCCTCTGTCACAGTGGCTTCGCCGGTCTGAGCGCCCTGGTCAGCCTTGGATTCGTCTGATTCCTCGTCTGTTTTGCCTGTGGTTAAGGGGACGAGATACAATACACTACAGGCAGGACATTTTCCGGCTGAACCGCGATACTCTTCCCGCACACGAATTCGATGTCCGTTCGGACAATAAACGACAATGCCCCCGTCAACACTACCGGCCCGACGCCGTCGCTTCCGCCCGGAACCCTTGCGACGTTTTTTTTCTTCTTTTTCCTCTTCCATCGCCACATTCAATAAGACGTCTCCTCCTGTCGCCACCGAATGGTCTTCAGCAGAGGTCTCTTTGATTTGCTTCGATTTCTCCTCGGCTTTTGCCTCGGCTGGTGCATTTTGTTCTGCTTCTTCGGGTGTTTCTTCTCTGGCGAGCGGAATGGTGGCCAGGGGAATGGTTTCCGGCTCTCCCTCGTCGCTGCCTTGATCATTACCATTCAGCTGAAAATCATCGTCTGTCGCTTCATATTCCGTGACGGCAATACTTTTATCCAGGATGAAATCGTCATCATCACGATCAGAATATCCCGTCATCGTTGCTGTGGAAGTCTGGGTATTTACTTTGGCCGACTCCTCTGATTCATCCGGCAGTTGACTGAAAATCATCGGTGCCGGATTTTCCTGCATCTTGCGATACGCTTCTGCGATATCTTCGCGCATGAACGAACCACAATTCCAGCAGCGAACGAGACCAGTGCGAACCATCTCATTACAAAGCGGACATGGAATCTCGTTTGGATTATTATTGCGTTCATCCGGAGTTATGTCGTTTGACATAATAAATCCCTGTAACTGGATAAATATTTACGTTAATGATAGTCAGATAATAAAATCATGAATGCTTCTGCAAAATGATTAAAATCAGTTGTTGCAAGTAGATGAAATCAGAAGCATTTTTTATATGAGAACGATTGATTGAAAATTCAACGTGTGCTATCGCGTTTTGTCAGACTAACATAGCGACTGGGCAAATGCAGTACCGTTTTTTGCTTTTATTAAGATTCATAACGGCCGGGCACGACATAATTACCTCAATGACTGAAGGAGGCAATTACCGCCTAGTATCTTATTGTAAACCTACTCTATTCCACTTTCAAAGCAAGTTGAAGATTCGAATTATCTTACCCGGCTTCTTACCCCTGATGCGCGTTCCAGTTAACGATATCGTCACCCGTGCTATTATACTCGATCCGAAGGGCCTAAAGGACGCTATAATCAACCTGGCTACAACTTAGCCTATACGAGACACACAAAATGTTCAAGAGTATAGACCTCTGCTCCTGCCAGACTGTATAAATGATTTTATCGCGCCTCTCACACCCAAAGGAGAAATGAAACGAGCAGGGACTTTCAGACTCTCTGCTGTTATAGTGGAGCCGTTATCCAGAAGGGAGATCACCAGCGATGGCAAATGCGGAACAATATCTTAAACCTGAAGTCATCCAGACAGTGGCGCGTCTTGACTTAAGAGCAAAATTCATCGTGGAAGGCTTCCTCAGCGGTCTGCATGCCAGCCCGTATCATGGGTTCAGCGTCGAATTCAGTGAGCACCGACGTTATACCCAGGGAGACGACCCGCGCGACATCGACTGGATGGTTTACGCCAAAACCGACCGATATTACATTAAAAAGTATCAGGCGGAAACGAATCTCACCGGTTATCTGGTCCTGGATTTATCAGAGAGCATGGCTTACACCTATCGGCAGCAGCTTTCGAAATTCGATTACTCAATCTGCCTGGCCGCCTCTCTGGCTTATATGATGATTCATCAACAGGACCCGGTCGGACTGATTACCTTCGGAGACCGCATCAAAGATTTCCTCCCCGCGCGCAGTAAACGAGGCCAACTTGGAAACATACTGGCCATGCTGGCTAAGTCACAACCTTCTGGTACGACAGAAGTTTCACAAAATATTCAGCAAATGGCCTCGATGATCAAACATCGCAGTCTGTTCATGATCTTCTCAGATTTATTAACGGATCAAAAAAATGTAATCGACAGCCTGCAACGACTTCGCTACGCAGGCCACGATGTCATCGTGTTCCACATTCTGGATGAAGCTGAGGTCTTTTTTCCCTTTGAAGGCATGGTTGATTTGAAAGAACCCGAAGCCGGCGACTCGATGGTTCTGGACGCCGAAGGGATGAAGGCGGACTACCTCGAAGCGGTGCAGGAACTGCGCGACACCTATGCGGAAAAACTGCAGGCGCTCGGCGTCGATTACGTTCCCCTTGATACCAGCATGCCTTTTGACAAAGCGCTCATCGAATATTTATCCCAGCGAAAAGCCCGTTTTTAACTATCCATATGAACAAACCGTTTTCGTATTTCTTCGTATATGACATCAATTCAAGGTTAAGTTATAATGATTCGACGCTGTATACAGATTGCAGTGACAGAGTTCTTGAAATCTTAACCCACTATGCCACTCTACTAGCTTGCAAGAGCCGGCCCCCGATTTTAGAGTGTGAATCACTTTGGATCATTGTGTTCGAATGGAATCCTGAGTTTTGGCCCCTGTAATGGATGCTGGCCTGACAGTGATCTGCTTTATTCTCTGTTTTATTTGGTTTTCTGTACTGGAAAATTGAATTTTTTACCAACGGAGGACTGTCACAAATCGTACTAAACTCGCAAATATTCTAGCGTTAGTTTAATTGGTTCTCTTTTCGGGACTGAGATACTGTTCTTATTACTAGTCATAATCTAACTATCAAATTGTGGAGCTAAGAACCGCCAATGGACAACGAGCCAGTCATTCAGATTAGCAATCTGACAAAAATCTACCGTGATTTCTGGGGCCGTAAAAAAGTTCGTGCACTCAATTCCTTAAGCCTCGAAGTAAAAAAAGGGGAGATCTTTGGTCTCCTGGGCCCCAACGGCTCGGGAAAAACCACCACGCTCAAACTGCTGCTCGGTCTGCTCTTTCCCTCGGAAGGAGACATCAAGGTCCTCGGCCAGCCGGCATCGAATGTGGAAAAGAATGAACGCATCGGATACCTGCCGGAAGAGTCTTATCTGTACCGCTTTCTGAATGCAGAAGAAACACTCGACTTCTACGGACGCTTATTCAAGATGTCGGCCAAAGAGCGTCGTGAACGGTCTGCCGAGCTGATTGAAAAAGTCGGTCTGGGACATGCTAAGAAACGACAGCTCAAAGAATACTCCAAAGGGATGACCCGCCGCATCGGTCTGGCGCAGGCACTCATTAACAATCCCGACCTGGTCATGCTCGACGAACCAACCAGTGGTCTCGACCCGCTCGGTACCGATGATATGAAACGCATGATTCTGGAACTGAAGGCACAGGGTAAAACCGTGCTGATGTGCAGCCACCTGCTGGCTGATGTGCAGGACGTCTGCGACCGGATCGCCATTCTGTATGGCGGTGAATTGAAAGTCATGGGACGCGTTGACGACCTGTTGAAAGAGCAGGATGAAACGCAAATCCTGACCTCTCGTCTGAGTGATGAGGCGATCAAGGAAATTGAACAGGTTGTTGCGAAACATCACGGCAAGGTTGGTACGATTGACCATCCGACCGCAACACTGGAATCACTGTTCCTGAAAACCGTCCAGGAAAGTAAAGAGCGTCCGGGACAACGTTTTGTTCCAGACACTGAAGAGAAAAAGGCTTCCGAGTAAGCAACATTATTTTTTTGTATGTTTCTAATGTCTTTACTCAAGATTATTAACTCTGGCTCTGACTGATTCGAACAGTAGAGCATCATTTCCTATGAGATGTTATTCACAGAAGTAAATCATTATGTCTTTTGATCCTATTCCGTATGACCTGCTGGATGCTTTTAAACATTTTTTCAGTGTTTTTGGAAGCACGATGCTGATCGCAATCGTTGTCTGTTTAATTGTGGGCGTCCTCACTCGTGGTTTGAGTGGGGTTGGAGATGTCTTTCGAGGCATCCTGGATTTCTTCGTACAGATCATTCACGTTTCCTGCCGCCGCGTTTGGTCACTGTCCATATTGACGGTCCGTGAAGCGCTCAGACAAAAAATTCTGTTCGTCTTTATTATCTTTGCTGTCCTATTCATGTTTGCAGGCTGGTTTCTGTCCGGCGCTGCTGACAGACCTGACTTGCAGGTACAGTCCTACATTGATTTCGTACTCAAAGCCATCAGCTGGCTCGTCATCCCGATTATGCTGCTCCTGGCATGCTGGTCTCTACCCGAAGATATTCGTCTGAGAACCATTCATACCGTGGTCACCAAGCCCGTTTACCGGATTGAAATCGTCATGGGCCGCATGCTCGGCTTTACGCTGCTGGGCAGCGCGATCCTGCTGGTGATGGGAACCGTCGGATACATCTGGATCAATCGTCAGGTTCCGGAAAGTGCCCAGTACAAACTGGTCTCCAAAGTCCCGGTCTACGGTTCGATTACCTTCACCGACCGCGAAGGTGCCCCCACCGCAGCTGGCATCAATGTGGGAGACATCTGGATGTACCGCAGTTACATCGAAGGAGCCACCAAAGCACGCGCTGTCTACAAATTCAGGGGAATCGACGAAAGCGACGCGATTAACGACAAACTGGTACTGCAGTCTTCCTTTGAAGCATTTCGTACTCACAAAGGCAATATGGACAAGGGGGGCATCCTCTATCAGTTCATATTCGTCAATGAAGATAAAAACCTGCGTGTTCCTTCGCGACCGCTGATCAACAAAGAATATTCAGACAACGTTCTGGAAATCAACCGAAAACTCAAAGACGATAATGCCGATGGGGGAGCCGGTGCCGAACTGGATATTTTCACCGATCTGGTTGATAAAGACGGAAACCTGACGGTCGAAGTCCAGTGTCTGGAAGCAGGACAGTTGCTGGGTATGGCCCGCCCTGACCTCTTTATTCGTACTCCCGACCATACTTTCCTTTCAGGTTATTCCAAAGCCGTCTTTGGAATCTGGCTGCCGATGGTGCTCGTGATCATGCTCGGCGTCACAATCAGTTGTTTCGTGAAAGGCCCCGTCGCTATCCTGACTACGTTGACGATCGTCCTGGTCGGCTTTATGTCGAAAGAATACATGAATGAGCTTCTCAGTGGTCAAATGCAGGCAGCCGGAGCCATCGAGGCCTGGTATCGTTTGATAACCCATATGAACTCGCAAACCGCTCTTCCTGACGGCCCTGTGAAAATTATGATTGAAATTGTCGATACCGGTATTATTAACTTCCTCTGGTTATGCCAGCAGATTATTCCCAATTTCGGCGTCTTCTCCAACATGCGGGAATATGTCATTAAAGGTTTTGATGTGTCATGGGACGCAGCCTTGCTGCCCGGCATCATCACCACTGCGGCCTACATTCTTCCTTGTTTACTTGTTTCTTTCTATAGCCTGAAACTTCGCGAATTGGAGGCGAAATGAACAAACTCACTTCCAAACATCGTAAGCTCGCTTATGTCATTGCCATTATCGTACTGCTGATCCCCGTGATCTGGTTAGGTATGCCTTCCACAGGGGAAGAGGGTTCTGGCGGCGAACTTGCCCAATTACGAGTCCAGCATGAACTGGGCGAAAGCACCTTAGGTGATGTGGATCCTTCCAGCGCGTCGATGAACTTCGTCCTGCTGGGCTTACGGGGAATTGCCACCAACCTGTTGTGGATGGACGCCAATGATTATCAGAAGAAAAAGGAATGGGCCAAACTGCGTTCGACCGTGGATTCGATCATCCTGCTGCAGCCTCACTACATGAAAGTCTGGGACTTCCAGGGCTGGAATCTGGCCTACAACGTTTCCGCAGAATGGGACGCCGTCGAAGACCGCTATTTCTGGGTCAAGGAAGGCATCAAGTTCCTGAATGAAGGCGTGACCCGCAACGAGCGTTACCCCGAACTCGACTGGAAAGTCGGCAACCTGCACGGACAAAAAGTCGGACGTTCGGATGAGTGGAGACAATTCCGAAAGTTCTACAAGGTTGATCCCGATGCAGAACGTTATGAAGGCGGCCCCGATCCGGAAATCAATCCCGAACGTCTGGATAACTATCAGGTTGCCAAGGAAAAGTTCCTCATCGCAAACGAAAAAGAACTGAAGCATAAACAACACCTGCAAATGAGAATGCTGTTCCGTGCCTCTCCCTGGCATGCCCAGTTCGATTATGCCAACGCCATGCAGCGCGAAGGAAAATTCGGAAAACAACGCACCGATGCCTGGGCTCAAGGCTTTAAAGACTGGACCACGATTTTCGGCCGGGAAGAATTCATCACTCCCAAAGGCCCGATCGTACTCGAATGGACCGAAGACGATATCAAAGATCTCGCGGGACGTGACGAAAACATCACCGAAGCGGATGTACGACATTGGACGAATCGCTATCAGGATACGTCAAACTATCGCTTCTGGCGAACCCGTGCCCTTTCCGAATCGGAAACTGAAACCATCGATGCCCACAAGGCGATCTATGATGGCGAGCAACTCTTCCGCAGCGGTAAATTCGACGAAGCCAAAGTGCAACTCGAAAAAGGCATGGCGCTGTATGCTCTGGTCCTGAATAAATATCCCAGCCTGTTGAGTGAAGACCTGGCCATTGAAGAAGGGCTGCAGGCCGTCATTCTCTGGCGATACATTCACGATCTTAAAGGGCTGCAGATTCCTGCCAGCTTCCCGTTAAAACCACTCTGGAACAAAGAGCAGGGACGTGTCCCCGAACTGGAAAACGATTTGCGTCGCCGTTACGGAATTCAGTAACAGCCGATGTATCCAATGGATAAAACAAAAAGAGCCACCCGCCAGTTCGGATGGCTCTTTTTTTATTTCTCGATCACGGTAAGAAAGGGCTAACTACAAGTGTAATTCGGGCCGAGCGCAGCGAGCAGGAAACGGACAATTCGATTCACAGTTTAATATTATCAGCGATCCTGAAACAGAAACGCTCATCGATATTATTTCACATTCTCGACCGGCTTAATCACAACTTTCAGTTACCGGTATACAGTTTCTGAATCTCATCCGCATTCAAAGCCCGCCGAACCAGTTTCAGGTCTTTCATTTTCCCGTTGAAATAATCGTGGGCGCCAAAGCCGATCTGGAGTGGTTTGTCGTTGGTCAGATCATAGTCGGCGGGATCAAATGGAGAAGACGTCGCCACCAGAGCGCCATCAACATAAAGTTTCAGCCGATCTTTTGCTTTGACCGCAACAATATGTCGCCACCCCGGTTTGAGCGCCGTATCGTAAGTCGCACTCTTGCCGGCTTCGATCGAATGCACTCGACCCGCAGGTAACGTTCCTGCAAACAGTCGCCCCTGAAACACGGCCATCGACCACACACGGCGATAACGCACATCGGGCGTCATATCGAGGCGACCGGTATTCGTCCAGTCTGTTCCGCCGTCATAACGATACACTTCTGCCAGCGGAAGAGAGCCGGCATACATCTTGCCGTTATACACCACCATCGGCATGCTCTCTTTCTCATCCCCCAGTTGCCCGGCGAGCTCCCATTTGTCCTTGCCTGCATAACGATAAACTTCCGCGTGCGGCCACTCGCTCACGTAGAGATCCCCTTCGTAAACGGTAAAACCGTAAGTCTGCGTCGACTCGCCTACTTTCCCCGCGTGCGTCCAGTTCGTCCCGTCAAAGCGAAAGACGACTCCTGCATCATAGCTGGTTGCATACAGATCGCCGTTATAAACCGCCATCGATTCAACACGTTTCCCGTCAGGTACGCCGCACGAAGTCCACTGTTTGCCACCGTCATAACGATAAAAGGCAGCCGGCGCATACATCGAAGAGGCATACAGCTTTCCTTTATAAACCACCATTCCATTAATCGCTTCCACTCCCGGCAGGTTACCGCAGTCGGTCCATTTGCCGTCTCCGTCATACCGGAAAACATTGCCCCCCCAATGCGGGTTCTCTGATTCGGACAACGAAGAACCTTTCAAACGATACTTGCCCGTCCCGGCATACAGTTTCCCGTTATAGACCGCCAGGGAATTCACCGCGTTACAGACATCCGGCGTGCCGCAATCGATCCACTTCTGACCGCCGTCAAAACGAAACACGCGACCGGCTGCGTCTTTACCCGGCACACAGGTCCCGGCAAAAAGTTGCCCGTCATAAACGGCCATGCTGTAAATGAGAATGGCGTCGCCCAGGCGACCATGGTCCGTCCACTTCGCATCTATTTTTCCATTATCAATTCCAAACTGCAGATGGCGGTCATTGGACTGACTGCTGGTGACGCCGGCATGATTTTTAATGCTCAACTGAAATCCCTTGCGAGTTTTCGCATCATACTTGCTGAGCACAGTTCCAATCACATCATCCAGGTCCGCACTCGTATTCACAGACATCGAAATGGAGAATTCGCCGGTCCCCAGAGACAACGATTCCGAATCGGGGACTTCAACATACGCGTTCCGTCCATCAAAGTCCGCCGGCTGATCAGGCTTCAGCAGCACACCCCGGTTCACACCATTGTTTTGAAAACTACTTTGATCCAGGACATCTCCCCTTAATCGCCATTGGCCGAGCAAGGCCTCTTCTTCAGCAAAAACAGCCGTCGCGTGAAAACTCGTCACACTCCAGCTCAGAAACAATAGCAGGTTCATCGCATATCTCATGGTGTTTCGCCTTCTCAAATAAACATCAGTTAAAGAGCGGTATTAACAACGGCCCATTTTTAGGAAGTCTAACAAATTATTTTCGTCAAAAAAAATGAATCACGATGATTCAGAGGCGCAAAAGAGTTCTCTGACAGTTTGTCAGAACTCTTCAGAATAGTTTGTTTAACAGTCATTCTACAATGGGGATGATCCGACAATCAATCGACATAAATAAATTCGCTGGTATTCAGGATGGCAAGACAGAGATCCGTCAAGGCGGCCCCTGCATACGGGTCTTGGATTTCGGACCCGGTCAGGGGGAGCAACAGCTGACGGACAGGACGTTTTTCAGTGGAAAGTAAAACACGTTGTGATTTCAGAAAGGCAACCAGTTCTGTCTGTTCTGATTGAGTCGGAAATCGCCCCAGCGCACGACGGAGCAGCAACGTCACCTGCTGAGCAGAATCAGAGCCGACGTTGTCCCAGATGAACCCTGCCAGCTCCTGTGCACACTGCAGTGAACTCTCTGAATTCAACATCAGTAATGACTGGGGAGCCGTCGTCGAATTGCCACGCCGTGAACAGCTGTTGTTCGCGTCAGGACGGTCAAAAACATCGAATAACGGATATCTCAGATTGCGTCGCGCAAAGACATAAATACTGCGACGATAATGATCGTTTACATCTGGACTCGGCTTCCATTGATCTTTAAGCAGTGTCACCCGCAACTCGCGCGGCAGCGGAGGCATCACGCCCCTCCCCCCGGTTTGATCGGAAAGCTTACCACTGACCGCCAGCATCGCATCACGAATCACTTCCGCATCCAGTCGCTGGCGCGGAAACCGTGAGAGTAATGCGGCGTCCGGATCGACTTTCAATGACTGTTTCCAGTCATCGCTGTTTTGCAATGCATTCACGGCAGGTTTCCCGGCCTGACGATAGACGCTGGAAGTGAGAATTAGTCGATGCAGGGACTTCAGTTTCCAGCCGGAATCAATCAACTCCACGGACAGCCAGTCCAGCAGTTCGGGATGGGTGGGCCACTCGCCCATCGTGCCAAAATCGCTGGGAGAAGCAGAGAGCCCGCGTCCAAAATGATGCTGCCAGATCCGATTGACGATCACGCGGGACGTCAGCGGATGTTCTGCCTGTGTGAGCCAGCGGGCGAATTCAAGCCGCTGCTGTTTTGTGTCTTTCGCATCGACGCTTAATTCTTTCCGATTCGCGACGCGTAAAAACGCCGGCTGCACTTTAGGCCCCGGTTGTCGCCAGTCCCCCCTTAGCATGACATGACTGGGCTTACCGGGTGTTCCCGCGGAAGCCAGCATCGTTACTGACTCATTCCGGGCCAGCTGCACCGCGGGGTCAAAAAAAGCCCGCATCCGATAAAAGTCAATCGTGCTGATCGGATCGTATTTGTGATCGTGACACTGGGCACAGCCCATCTGCAGCGCCATGAACACCGAACCGATGGTCGACGTCATCTCGTTCAGCAGGGTGTGTCTGCGTTCCTCCTGCGAATTGATGTCGGGCATATCGGGGCCGGACAGACAGAACGCCGTCGCGGTTTTCGCTTCAGGATTCTCCGGTGCAATCACATCGCCGGCCAGTTGCCAGCGCACGAATTGATCGTAAGGCATATCGGCATTCAATGCTTTGATCACCCAGTCCCGATACTTCCACGCATCCGGACGCAGTTTGTCATGCTCGTAACCATCTGTCTCAGCGAATCGCGCCAGATCCAGCCAGTGCTGCGCCCAGCGCTCTCCGTAATGCTGCGAGGCCAGCAGACGATCCACAAGCCGTTCGTACGCGTCAGCAGAATCGTCAGCGAGAAAATGATCGATTTCGTCCGGAGTCGGTGGCAAACCGATCACATCAAAATACAAACGGCGGATGAGTGTGGTCCGCGCTGCCTCATGTGCCGGCTGCAACTCTTTCGATTCCAGTTTTGCCAGAATAAAGCGATCAATGGGAGTCCGCGACCAGTGCGCATTTTTGACTGTCGGCAGGTCTGGTCTTTGTATCGGCTGAAACGACCAGTGTTCACGGTCTGATTTGGTGATCGGTTCTTCCGTCAGTTTGAACCGTTCATGAGCAGAAGCCGATACGGTGAGATGGAGCACGCTGAATAAAACGAGTAACAAACCGCGAATCATGTGAGCAGTCCTTTCACGATATCCACTTCCGCCGGTCCAATCAGACGCTCATCCAGGCCGTTATGAAAATAGGTCAACGTTTCATGATCCAGGCCCATCAAATGCAACAGCGTGGCATGAAACTGATTCACGTGTACTTTATCCTCGACCGCACGTAAGCCGATGGCATCGGTGGCACCGTGATAACGTCCGCCTGTAATCCCGGCGCCCGCCAGCCAGCCCGAATACCCCCAGGGGTTATGGTCGCGGCCTTTCCCCTGCTCGCTCATCGGCATCCGACCAAACTCGCCACACCAGACCACCAGAGTATCTTCCAGCAGCCCGCGGCGTTTGAGATCTTTGAGCAGAGCCGCCACCGGCTGGTCCGTTCTGCGACAATAGTCTGTATGATTTTTCGTGACATCGCTGTGCGCATCCCATCCAACGGTGTCACCGGAATAAAGTTGTACAAACCGCACGCCCCGCTCCACCATGCGTCGCGCCAGCAGACAACGTTCGCCGAAATCTTTTGTATGGGGATCATCCAGACCATACATCGCCTGTGTTTCTTTTGTCTCCTGTGTGAGATCAACGAGTTCCGGAGCCGCCGTCTGCATTCGGAACCCCAACTCGTAAGCGGCAATCCGCGCAGACAATTCATCGTCCTGATCACGCACTTCCAAATGTCGCTGATTCATCGATTGAATCAAATCGAGCGTGGCGCGCTGCTGGCGTGCAGAGATCGACGCGGGCGGCTTGAGATTCAGAATCGGCGTTTGCCCTGGCCGCATTGTCGTTCCCTGAAACGTCGCGGGCAGATAACCGCTGCCCCACGCAGGCGGGCCCCCTTTCACACCGCCACCGGGATCCGGCATCACGACGAACGCAGGCATATCGGCATTCTCCGAACCGAGGCCGTAGGCGATCCAGCTTCCCACACTCGGATGCCCCATCAGAATACTGCCCGTATTCATCTGATACACCGACTGCGGATGATTCACGCTGTCACCATGCAGTGACCGCACCACACACAAATCATCGACCAGCGCCCCCGTGTGTGGCAGAAAATCACTGACTTGCAGACCCGATGCTCCACGACGACGAAACGGCTTGATCGGCGCCAGCAGCGGATTCTTCGCGACTTTCCGCCGCGTCATCACTTCACCAAAACTGTCGGGAAGCGGCTGACCGGAATACTTGACGAGATCCGGTTTCGGGTCCCATAAATCGACGTGGCTCGGCCCGCCATGCATGAACAGCCAGATCATCCGTTTTGCGCGGGGTTGAAAATCAGAAGACTTCGCTTTTAAAGAACTCGAAGCAGCAAGCGTTTTACCATCCGCTTTGAGCAGAGCACTCAAAGCCATCGCCCCGATTCCTCCGCCTGCCGTCCGCAGTAATTCGCGACGGCTCATCATGCCAGACGGACCGCGCCGGAAAAATCCCTCCACGTGCGATTGCTTCGACTTCATACCAGACTCTCCTCTGATCGTCTCTGAGATAACTGTCCCTACTATATCAGGGAACTAATGTCATCTCGACCAAATTTACCCACGTTTTTTGGTTTGTCGATGATTTTCTGAATTACCATAAAGCAGCCGGCAAGTGGAAAATGAGACCACGCGTGAATGGAAACCGCAGCCTCAGAGGAGAAGGATCGCAAAGAATCTTTGCCATACTGTTGAAACTTTGCAAAGACTCAGACCGGAATCAATCTCGTCTTTGATTTGAAAAGAGATTTTTGTGTCTGATGCTCGGCGAGGCTGGCGTTGTTCAAGCAGTTGAATTGATGATTTCGGCCTCTGAAAGCGAGTTTGAATCTTGCTCTCTGTGATGATATTAACCAAACACACAAACCCCGGTTTCGTTTCGAAATATTTTTGATTTATTTTCGGCGTGAATCATCAAATCTCAGAATTTTTCTTCAGTTTCTGAAACCGTCTTCCACTGCCTTGAGTAATCAAGACGCGGGGAAAACAACATGGTTTTAAGAGGAACCATGTTATGTTTCTTTTTGACAACATGTTGTCTTTGATCATCGTTTTACCGGTATATGAAAGCTGACAGTGAGGTAGTTCATGGAAATCTGCATTTTTCTAAAATCCGTTTCCGACTGCACAAAAAAACTAAGCTATATCAATACTGACCAGGCGCAGCATCAGGTCGTAAAACATCAGAGAAGGCAAGATGTGAATCAAGAAGCAACAATTCACAACATTCAGAAAAAGATGGGGAAACCGATGACATCCACTTCACAGAATTACTTCAAAGGATTGATTGCCATCACAGCCGGAATCTGTTTCATGTTTCAACCGGATCTCGCCAGCGCACAACAGCCCGGCGGCATCCTGCAACAGAAAACGTTATCACCACGCGCACTGGAAAGCCTGGTCACGGGCATCGCCTTCTATCCTGATGATCTGGTCGAAACCATTTTGCAAGCCTCACAGCATCCGCTGGCCATTCGACAGGCAACGAAATCAGCCGGCGTTCAAATCGGCGGGGGGCGATTTGCACAACGCGTGCAGCAATTCAGTCAGGCCGCCGATCCCAATGTGGAAAAGCTGAAACAGTATCCCGAAATTCTGGCACAACTGGGCGACAATATCGCCACGATGACACTGCTGGGACGCGCTTATGAATCACAGCCGGACGATGTCTGGGCAGCCATCGATAAACTGCGGGCAGAAGTTGACGCCGCTCTGGAACAGCAACCGGATCAATTCGTCGATGCGGGCGGCGCTCCTTTAACGGGTCAGGCCGCATATGTCGCAGCCGCCGGTTATGTCGCGGGGCGCTATCTCGTACCGGCAAATGTTTCTGAACTTTATGTGGCTTATGCCCATCCCAATCAAACCACAACCATCACCAACTACCAGGGTGAACACATCAACGGTTCCGCCACTCAAACCACAACGACAGGACCTTACGGCCACGCGACCGCTTCTACAGGCAGCAGCGCCACGACGTATACCGGACCAAACGGCAACACCGTCACCGGAGCAACACAAGGGGGGAGTGTCGTTTACCAGAACGGTCCAACGACTGTCGGAGCCGGCGCGGCTACCACAACAGTCACTGGCCCTCAGGGAAATTCCGCGACCGCCACCGGGGCTGGAGTCGCAGGCAATACCACCGTGGGTGACACCACCTATTTCGGTGCCGCCGGCGGGGGAACCGTGAATACGTCCAACGGACTCTCAGTCGCCGGAGCCGGTCAGGCCACCGGTTCAGTTACACAGACTCAAACGGGAGCCAACTACAATACGCAGGCCAGCGGCTCCGTCGCCACCAACACCGGCGTCAACGCCTATGGATCCAGAAACACGAATGGCAGTGTGAACCAGAACGCCGACGGTTCAGTGAGCGGCGTCCGTTCGTCCTCCACTTCCGTGCAAGGCACCAAAGGTTATGCCGATGTGCAGCATAACAGTTCCGGCACCGCGACCGGCAACGGAAACGGCACGTACAACGGGTCGACGACTGTCGATTCCAGCAAGGGTTCTGCTTCGGTCAACACAACCGCAGGGAACGGACAGGCCAGTTCCACTGTGACCACACAAAACGGTTCCGCCACCGGAACGTTGGGCGATGGACAGGTTGGTCAAGGCAGTTCGTCAACCACCAGCCGTCAATCGACGGGCAGCCGGGAGGCCGCCAGTTCCAGCAGCCGGAACAGCCAGAGCGCTGCATTGCGTTCCAGCCGTCAATCGTCTGATTCCAACTCCCGTTACAGCCAGTCCTCAAGCCAGCAGATTTCTTCCGGCCTGCAGAGTATGCAGAAAAACTGGGGACAGTTAAACCAGCAGATGAATCATTCGTCGCAAGCGGCTGCAGCACAACGCGGCGGACAATCGAGCGCACAACAGAGATCCTCGTCCGGATCCTCACACGGTTCACAAAACCGCTCATACTACTCGAACGGCGTTCCCACCTTTTCTGGAAACAGTTCTTCTTATTCACGAGGAAGTTCCTCACGTAGCAGTAGCGGCAGCAGCCGCGGATCATCGGGCCGCTCAGGCGGTGGCGGAGGCCGCGGCGGCCGTAGATAATTTTCCTTGAGTATCATAAACAATCACAAACAGGCCTCTTTTCAATTAAGAAAAGAGGCCTGTTTTATTTCCCTTGCCCTGTTCACATCCCGATGATTTTCTTTCCCTTTCGTGACACGGCCATTAAAATAGAAAGCAGATACGTCTCTCGAATTCTCATACTCATTTATGATCGAGCCTGGAAATAAATCAATACCGAGGCAGCATCGTGAAAATCACGAAGAAAATTTCGCTCAGCACTGTTGAGATCCTGACCATCCTGGTGATCATCGCCATTCTGGTGATCATCGCCATTCTGGCTGCGCTGCTGGTACCGGTCGTGCAGCAGGCAGGCAACAGCGGTCGGAGAGAACGCTTTCGAGACCAACTGAAATTTGCTGCTCTGGCGTTGTATCAATATCAGGAAGACCATGGCTGTCTGCCTCCCGCGGTGGTGACGAACGCAGAAGGTAACCCGCTCCACAGTTGGCGGGCATTACTGCTGCCTGCATTAGTACAGCAGTCTCTTTTCAAGGACCGTCAATTCGATTACAGATTTGACGAACCCTGGAACAGTCCGCATAACCAACAGATCGCCGAGCAGAACCCGGACCTGTTTCGCCTTGAGACTCACCTCAAGGACGGCACAATACGCAAATCACAACTGGTCGCGATCATTGATGATTCCACTTACTGGAGCAAAGCGCAGGAATGTCGCTCTCTGTCCAAACGTGATGAACTGAAAGAACGGATTTTACTGATGGAAATTCCCGGCTTCAAAGGTTTATGGAATGAACCCAGCGACATCACGCTGGATGAATTACTCAAGCTGACCGAAACAGACATCTTCGCCACATATGGTGCCCATGCCTTATATGCCGACGGACACGTCCACTATCTTTCGCCCGAAGAACTCAACGGTCCCAACATACGCACGTTACTGACTGAAAAGTCCCCGAAGATCTTACCTTAATAAGCGACTTTTTCTGTGTTTTTCCAGAGATTAAATGCGTCCAGCGAATTACCGGTGGTCGACTGAAAAACGCGGAACCCGTCGCGATCCCGGCCTGCATAGGGAGTTGCCAGTTCCTGATAGAGATCCAGATCAGAAAAATCAACGCCCGGTTCCGCCGCATCATAACGTGTGGCAGAAAAGACAATTGTATTGATGCGTGACCAGCGAATCGCGGCGTAACACATCGGGCAAGGCTCGCAGCTACTGTAGATTTCACAATGCGATATTTCACCCGGCTGAGTCAACTTGAGGCGAGAATCGTCACGGTGAATCTGTCCTAAGTTGAACACTCCTAAGTCTCTGGCAACGGTGCGAACCGCGTTGACTTCGGCGTGGGCAGTCGGATCGACATTCTTAGTAACCTGATTGCGACAACGCCAGTAACGAATGACTTGATTCGATTCATCATCGATTTGAACGATGACGGCACCAAACGGTCCGCCGCCCTCTTTAACAGACTGATGCGCTTCATCACAGGCCATGCGAATCCAGCGATTGCCGCCCACTTCGATACCGCCGTACTTGTGGTCTTGCTTAATGTTATTTTGCTGGCACGGATAATGGTGGTGCTCTGCAGGGTTGGCACTGGAACAATGGGGACAGGCTTGTTTCACCACCTCAGTCAGATGGCCTTGCTCGGCCGACGGGGGAACGCCCTCGTAATCTGCTTCGTTAATCACCTGGATGTACGATTTCGGCAGGGGTGTGAAAGCCGTTGGAGAACCGGGTTCTTCCGCGACCCAGAAAAAGACCGCAACAGTGATCGCCGCGCCCAGCGAAATGGTTGTGATTAATTGTGTCATGATTTTTTATTTCTTGCCCTGCTATAGATTTGTTATCATAGAAACCAGCGGCTTGCTCAGAAAAGGTACCTTGATAACATGGAACCGGGCGCGGTTATTAAATCAAAGCGAAAAGACATCTGGCCAGTCGGTCTGAGTTATGGCGATTATCCCGGTTGCGTTCCCCTCTGTTTGAGCGCAAAGAAACAACGGCATGCAGTTCCCCATTCACAAGATTCTGGTGGAAACCGATTCCGAAAATAGAATAGCGGGTTTACTACAGGGAGAGCTGGCAAATGTCCCACTGAAGATCGATAGAAAATGGTATTTCGCTCATTTATTTCGTTCATTAAAGAACAACTAACGGCCCATCGGCTATTCGTTCAGAAATTCCATCTTGCCGGTTTTGACGTCATAGAACGCGCCGACCACCATCACACGACCTTCGTCGACTAGCTTCCGGATGGCTTCACTGCGTGCGATAATCTCGTGCACACTGCGCTGCACGTTTCGTCGGGCCACTTCATCGATGAAGCGTTCCCGCTCTTCTGTAGGCCTCTGGCTAAAGAGCTGGCATGCATCTGTATCGACAGAGTATTCGACCTCATGCACGATCGAATCGAGGTGCGAACAACCGGTGGCCTGCATGGTATCGTTATGATCGCACATCAGTTGCACGGTAGAAGTGACGGCACCACAACGTGTGTGTCCCAGCACCAGCACCAGTTTAACTCCCGCTACGACGACCCCGTACTCAATGCTACCCAGCGATTTATTTCCGATCACATTACCGGCGACGCGGACACTCAAAACATCGCCGATCCCCAGATCCAGCACCAGTTCTGCCGGCACACGGGAATCAATACAACTCAACACCACCGCTAAGGGATTCTGTTCTTCCGCCGTCGCAAATACCTGGCGTCCCAGATCGCGCGACAATCGGTTGCCGGTCTGAAACCGGTGGTTCCCTTCACGCAGAATTTCGAGTACCTGTTCCGCCGTCGCACGGTCTTTCAACTCACGTGTGGAATAGTCGGCAAACTGCATTTCGTCGTTCAGTTGGTATTTCTTGCGGAAGCCGCGCAGGCTTACTTTGACACCACGCGCCGGTCCAATTTTGCTTTTGAATTCCTGAACCAGGCTCAGGATATCGGGATCGATATAATCCGTATCACTGGCGTCGATTAACATATGTGTGTCCCGGGCCGCGCTGTTGAAGAGTTGATCGAGGGCCGCCCGATTCAGAAAGCTGACCTGATTCGCCAGTTCAATGTGCAAGACGTCACCCCCGACATGCGTTTCAACAATCCGCCGAATCGGCTGGCGCAGACTACTGTTGAGAATGAACAGCACACTCACGCCCAGGCCAATCAGAATCCCCGTCAGCAGGTCGGTAAACACGATCGACAATAGTGTGATCAGAAAAGGGGCGAACTGATAACGGCCTTCCTGCCACATCTGGCGAAACAGCGCCGGGCTGGCGAGTTTAAATCCAGTGACCAGCAGAATGGCGGCGAGCGCTGCCAGCGGAATCATGTTCAAGTAGATTGGTAAAAGCGCAACGCTGATTAAAAGTAAAACCCCGTGAAAGATACAGGAAACTTTCGTTTTGGCCCCCGCATTGACGTTCACCGAGCCGCGCACAATCACCGAGGTCACAGGCAGTCCGCCAACCAGGCCGGCGACCATATTTCCAACCCCTTGTGCCACCAGTTCACGACTGGCGGGGGAATTGCGGTTCTCGGGATCGAGTTTATCGACGGCTTCCAGATTCAGCAGCGTTTCCAGCGAAGCAACAATGGCAATCGTCACACCGGCGAGGTAAACCGCCGGATTCGCCCACTGTGAAAAGTCAGGAAATTTCAGGAACGACATCAGATCTTTGGCTGATTCCGCAACTGGAATTTGTACCAGATGACTCTGTTCGATTGCCCAGGGACCGCCGAGCCGCTGAAAGAGCAAGTACATGGCCACTCCCAGCAACACCACCACCAGCTGACCGGGAATGACTGAGTTTTTCAACAGTTTGATGCGCCCCCAGATCAGCAGCAATGCGATGGAAGAGATTCCCACGACCGCAGCGCCAAAATGAATATCCCCCTCGAATACGGTCAGAATCTCTGTAAACGTGTTCTGCTTGTCTGGCTGGGTGAATGACATTTCTCCTTCCGGGTCCGTGTCGTGGCCTAAGACGTGCGGTATCTGTTTCAGAATCAGAATCACGCCGATCGCTGCCAGCAGACCTTTGATCACACTGGAGGGAAAAAACGCCGACAACGATCCAGCACGGACAATCCCCAGTCCAATCTGAATCAAACCACCAATCAATACGGCCAGTAGAAACGCTTCAAAAGAGCCCAGAACGGCGATCTGTGCAATCACAATCGCAGTCAAACCGGCGGCCGGGCCGCTGACGCTGGTGCTCGAACCGCTGATGGAACCGACCACGAGCCCGCCAATAATACCGGCCAGTAAACCAGAGAAGAGCGGTGCCCCGGAAGCCAAGGCAATCCCCAGACACAGGGGGAGTGCCACCAGAAATACCACGAGACCCGAAATCAGATCGCGCGGCAGGTAAGAAAGCGGATAGCCCGAGAGTCGTACGTCATCCATGGTTGTTTGCTCTGAGAGATTGAAAGGGGTTTTGCTGGCGGATTATGATCAGATTGAACACATTGGATAAAACCGATGCCGGTGAACACAGTATATCGAACTCACCTGAATTAACAGGAAAGTAGACACCATTGCACGCTTTTACTGTAAAGTCTCATAGTAGAACCGACAGGCGTTTTTATTATACACACTTCATTCGGATTCCAAACGCCTTTTACACGATTCTCACATTTTCATTTTCATTCCATTTTTTCCCGCTTTAAAAAAACGTTCATTGACTATAACTGAGTAACTCACACAGAAACGCATTAAAGATCACTGATCTTTAATGCGAATTGTTAGAATGTAAATCGATTCGCAGGCTGATACAACTCAGACAGCAATACGGCATCGGATTTTTTAAACTGTAGGGAGGGAAAAATGAGTTCTCGACATGCTTTACCAGCAGCCTGTTTGGCGCTGCTGATGGGATTCTCCCTCTCCACGGTACGTAGCGCCGAAGTCATACCTGATTCCTGGCCGCAATGGCGCGGCCCGCATCGTGACAGTTCTCTCACCGCAACAACACTGCCCGACAGTCTGGCGGAAAATCGCCTGAAACAAATCTGGCGTGTTGAACTGGGGCCCAGTTATTCGGGTCCTATTGTGAGTGCAGACCGTGTTTTTGTGACCGAAACCCGGGATAACGAAACGGAAGTCGTTCGCGCACTCGATCGAAAAACCGGAAAAGAACTCTGGAAGCAGGAATGGCCGGGCGCGCTGAACGTCCCCTTTTTCGCCAAGGCCAACGGCGACTGGATTCGCGCGACGCCCGCGTTTGACGGAGAGCGGCTCTACGTTGCCGGCATGCGCGATGTGCTGGTTTGCCTGGATGCGGCATCGGGTAAAGAACTCTGGCGGCTCGACTTCGTCAAAAAACTGGGAACCGTGCCCCCTGCATTCGGATTTGCTTCTTCCCCCCTGATCATTGGCGATTCCGTCATCGTGCAGGCGGGGGGCGGTTTATGTAAGGTCGACAAACGAAGTGGCGAAATCCTGTGGCGTGTGCTTGATGATGGAGGAGGGATGTCAGGCAGTGCTTTTTCCTCACCCTGTTTCGCCACACTGAACGGCGTGCCTCAAATCATCGTACAGACCCGTACTGTCCTCGCAGGTGTGAATCCTGAAGACGGCGCGATCTACTGGAAACAGGATGTTCCCGCCTTTCGGGGGATGAATATTCTGACTCCCACCGTTTACAATAATTCGGTCTTCACCAGCAGCTACGGCGGCGGCTCATTTCTGTTTGCGACGACAAAAGACGAATCGGGCTGGAACCTGACGGAAGCCTGGACTAATAAAACGCAGGCCTATATGTCCTCACCAATCGTCATCGACGGGAATCTCTACCTGCACCTCCGCAATCAACGCTTCACCTGTATCAATCTGGAAACCGGCGAAACACGCTGGACAACAACTCCCTACGGCAAATACTGGAGCACTGTCACCGATGGAGAAAAAATTCTGGCGCTTGATCAAACAGGAGAACTGTTGCTGATTCGGGCCAATCCCGAAAAGTTCGACCTCATCGACCGCCGCAAAGTCGCCGACGATAGCTGGGCGCATCTCGCCGTCAACGGCAACGAAATTTTCGTACGAGGCTTAAATGATCTGTCCGTTTACCGCTGGGAATAGGTTGACTCCATGAACGTTCCCGAAATCAGAATCCGACTGCTCAACGATCGCCCACTTCAGGCAGGCGGCGATTACGTTCTGTACTGGATGGTCGCCCATCGTCGCACGCGCTCGAATTTCAGTTTGCAGCGGGCCGTCGAACTTTCTCAAGCTTTGAAAAAACCGCTGCTGGTCTTCGAGGCACTGCGTTGTGGTTATGAGTGGGCCAGCGACCGCCTGCACCGGTTTGTCTTACAGGGCATGGCCGCAAATCAGGAGAGCCTGCAGAATTCTCCAGCGAGTTATTACGGTTACGTGGAACCTGAACTCGGACACGGCGCAGGACTGCTGGAGGCGCTGGCTGCGAAAGCGTGCGCGGTCGTCACCGATGATTTTCCCTGCTTCTTCATTCCGCGGATGCTGCAGCACGTTGCCCCCCGGCTGTCTGTCACAATGGAAGCCGTCGATTCCAATGGCCTGTTACCAATGCGGGCGGCGTCCCAGATTTACCCGACCGCTTACGCATTTCGCCGGTTCCTGCACAAGGAATTGCCGGCGCACCTGCAGCAGACACCACAGACCAATCCGCTGGCCCGCGTCAAACTGCCTGAATTGAAAAGTCTGCCGTCAGAAATTCGTGAACGCTGGCCGATGGCAGCAACGACGATGTTGCAGGCAACCCCCGCAATCCTTGCAACATTACCCATCGATCATTCGGTGAGACCTGCCGCCTTTGAAGGCGGGTCGAAAGCCGCTCAAAAATGTTTACGCCGTTTTCTCGAAAAACGCTTTGACCGCTACTTTGAAGAACGCAACCTGCCTGAAGAGGAAGTAACGAGCGGCTTGTCCCCGTATCTGCATTTTGGTCATATCGGGGCTCATGAAATATTCGATCGCATTGTGAACCGCGAGCCCTGGTCGGTTGAGAAAGTCTTCGATCAGAAGGCCACCGGCAAACGGGCCGGCTGGTGGGGCCTGAGCGAAACCGCCGAAGGTTTTCTCGATCAACTGATCACCTGGCGCGAGCTGAGTTATAACATGTGTTGGCAGCGTGATGATTACGACCAGTACAAATCGCTGCCCGAATGGGCGCAAACCACACTGGAAGAACACGCCCGCGATCCGCGCGATCCGTGTTATACGCGGGAGGAATTCGAACAGGCGACGACGCACGATGAGTTATGGAATGCCGCTCAGAGACAGCTGGTCATCGAAGGCCGCATGCACAACTACATGCGCATGTTGTGGGGCAAAAAAATACTGCAGTGGTCCGCCTCTCCTCAAGAGGCACTGCAGACGATGATTCACCTCAACAACAAATACGCCGTTGATGGTCGCAATCCGAATTCCTACAGCGGCATCTTCTGGTGTCTCGGCCGCTACGATCGAGCCTGGGGGCCCGAGCGCCCCATCTTCGGTAAAATCCGCTATATGTGCAGCAAAAACACCGCAAGAAAATTCCGCGTGTCTGGTTACCTTGAGCGTTATAGCAGGGAATCGCGCCAGGCACAGTTGTTCGGTTAATCTCTGGTTCACATTCCTTCGTTGTATTCAGAGCGCCCCTCTCGAATCATTTTCGAGTGTTTTCGTGCTTTTTCGTGGTCGTAAATAGTTTTGTTGAATGGCACTGCCCGCTTGCCAACAGTGAAAGTAAAACGCATCCCTCTTCAAATCTAGAACCATATAAGCCCGCAGTAAATCACTCGTAGATTATCGCTCCGCCATACAAGAGTCTCCGGCCTTGTTTGTGATCTTTAGGCTGGTTTTGTAGATAAGATCCTGTCATCAACCACCGTAATTCAGGTCTGGGACGCGGGAATGAACTTTTGCCATTTTCAGATTGACAGACCACAGGTGTGAATGGGATCGATTGGGTCAGAAAGATCTGTGCTGGCTCCCTGAGATCAATTTGCCCCAGTCCCCGAACGTCGTCTCCGGCAACGTATCTCACATCATCGGGTTTCACCAGAGTTTCCACCACGGTGATCGAAACGGGGGTCTCGAAGGAATCCAACTCGTAAATTCTTTTCAAAACATCGTCGGCAACAACAGCTGAGTATGTGCAACAGCAGAAACAGAAAACGAGTAACGACTTCATCATGATCTGCCTCCGGAAATGATCGGGCTCAAATTTTAGATTTTTATTCCGTACGAGAAACACGAAAATATAATCCGTCAGTTTTCTACTGTCTTCAGACAATACCGCATTCCATTCGGTGTCACACGATTCAGCAATGTATTGAGAAAATCAATTTCTATCGATTTCGGAATCCATACGACAGATTGAGTAACTGAAATTTCTCTTCTATAGTTTCTTCTACTTCTACCTCTAATTGACTTACATTCAACACCACTTTAGGCTTTTCATAAGTCGCTTTTCTTACAACTTCTATAATTTCTTCTAATTCGACATCTAATTGACTTAGACTCAATACCACTTCACGTCCTTCAAAAGTTGCTTTTCTTACCAGAGGTGTAAAAGGAGCGTTCTGCTCTTGTAAGATCTGACTGACTCTTTGAAGTTTGATCGGACAAATAGTGCCTGATTTAGAATTACAGAGCGATTCATCCTGCTCTTGTTCAATTTCACTCGTCCCAACGAGAGGTGGAATAATCTCATCCGAAACATGTTGATCAAACGGCACTACTTCGTAAGTGCTGATTATTTGGTCATTTGCAATCACGGAAGAGAACGCGAAACAGAGACAAACCAATCCCACAATCAGTTTTTTCATCTCAGGCCTCCTGAAATCATCGGACTCAAATTAAAGAACGCTATTCAGTACCGTGAAATAACAGAATCACCAAATGCAGTCGAGACCATTTGTCCCCTAAGCAAGTTCATACCAGCCCTCTTAATAGATCGGCCAGATGCCGGGGGTGGCGAGTTCGAGGACGTGGTTGTCGGGATCGCGGAAGTAGAGGCTTTCTCCGCCGCGCGGCCAGCTGACGCGGCTTTCGATTTCCACGCCGTCTGCGACCAGGCGTTCTTCCCATTGTTGTAAATCGTCGCGTTCAATGGCAAACGCGAAATGTACGGGCCCCGATCCGTCGTGCGGCGGAATCACGCCCCCTTCCAGATGGGCGGCCGTGTGGGTCGCGCCCCGTTTGAAGATCAGGAACACGCTTCGATCGCCTGCATTCATGGCGCAAAACCGCTGGTCTTCTGCCATGATTTCGAACTCAAACAGCCGCCGATAAAAGTCGACCGCCAGTTGCAGATCATCGACATAAATCGCTGTTTCCAATACGCCATGCACTTTCACTGTTTCCGCTCCTGCTCAGGCTGCCTGACTTTGTGATTCGACTTCATACTCTAGAATATCACCGGGCTGGCATTCCAGAAACTCACAGATTTTTTCCAGAGTGGCAAATCGAATCCCCTTGACCTTTCCCGATTTCAACAGAGAAAGATTCTGCTCGGTGATACCCACATGACGGGCCAGATCGCGCGAGGTTACTTTGCGTCGGGCCAGCATTACATCCAGTGTAATACAAATTCTCATGATGTCCTTACAATTCAGCAGGAGGATTTCCATTCTGGAAAGATACTATAGTGGAATCGAAGCACCCCGACCAGCGCCTCAGATAATTTGTGCATTTTCGTCCGCGATCAGACTGGCCCGCTGCAGCAGATTCGCCAGCACAAACAGTAAACCGCCGACCGCTGCTAAAGTGATCTGGTTGGAGCTGATACCAATCGCCAGCATTTTCTTGCCGGGAGGATTATGCATTGTGAGCAGCACGCTCAACACCGCGCCCGAAATCGGAGACAGCAGCGCCGACCCGATCAAGCCGAAGGCAAAGCGTTTTAAATAACGGCTGTTCCGGGCCCCCAGATAATCTTCGGCGCAACAGGCTTTCAGAAAACGGCGTAATGAAAACAGGCCCCAATATGTGGGCGCTCCCACGATCGCCGTCAACAGGACCAGGAAAGATTTTGAGGAGACACTCAACGGAATCTGAATCGCGGCTGCCGGGATCATCCCATTCGCAGCCACAATGCTATCCGCATACAACCAGACCACCACCAGCAAAACGGGCATCATCACGAGCGAAAGCACACTCAGATAATACAGAAACTGACACACGAGACGCGTACGATCTTTTTGAGCCATCTTAATGGATTCCTTTCCAAAAGAGTTTGTTACCAGACGGCGAACTTTTATCGTTTTACGATAAACTCCGCAACCCCGGTTTCTGAGATATTTTTCTATCTCACCCAGACCGATCGATTCCTTAACCTCATAAATAATGCTTCCGCTTCAATCAGAAACCTGCTTCAGTGAACTCGCACAATATTCCATTTCCTGCTTGCCACTGTGTACAATATCATACTGAACATTGTATAATTCTAACGATAAACTCGAAGCGATAATTCACCATAAGACAAAGTAATGAACCATGATCAAATTTGAGTGCGAAACGTGTTTTCAGGAATATCAAGTACGCGATGACCGAGCAGGTCAGGTCCTGAAATGCAAATCGTGCGGTCATAAAATGCGTGTGCCCGCGGGCGAAGAGGAGCCGCTGGATGACATGTATGAAGAAGTGGCGACCCCAACGCGCCCTGCCCGCAAAAAAAAGACATCTGGTTCAGCTTCATCGAAAAAGAAAAAGAGCTCAGCCAAGTCGAATAATTCTATCGGCATCATTATCGGCATATGTGTATTTGCGGTTGCGTTTTACGCTGCTTATTCGCTCGTAGGTGGATTGCTCGGGAATAATAAGACTGCTCAGCAAAAAACAGAAGACATTAATCAGGAATTGAATCAACTCAAAGCAGAGATGATCGAGCAGGCAGACTCAGTCAAAAAGGCGACGACTAAAGAAGAAAAACAACGGAAACTTGAAATATTCAAAACGACTCTCGCACGCATTAAGGAATTGGAAGGAGAACAGAAATCAGTAATCGCTGAGAATGCCGCTAAGTCTTCTGGTCAGACAACGAATGGGGCAGCCGGTCAAACCTGGAGTTCTCTGGTTGATCCTCCAGGCTTTACTGCGAACTGGCCAGAGTCGTCTCAGATTTCAATTGACCTGGAAGGAATGGTTAAAGAATTAATTATTCCGTATTCATTCAGCCCCTTCATAGGACTACGACATGAAGGAAGCGATGTTTTAGCAATTGATGTCTGGAATTTGGCAGCGGGAAAAAAAGTGAGCCAGGTTACAATGAATATCAAGCAGAACTGGTACGTAACTCAAATTAAATTGAGCACCGACGGAAAATACCTGCTACTTGCTATCAAAAATCGAGATACCAATATGCCCATGCTGGCCAGTTGGGATGTTATTACTGGCAAAAAACTGGCAGAGTGGGAGGTTGATGCAGCGAATACTAATATTTTCAGTTTCGATATTTGTAATTCTATGCACGCTTATACGAAAACCGAATTGAGAGCAGGCGCCAATACCAAATCGTTTTTGAAACGATGGGATCTGAAAACTGGTAAACTGTTAAATGAAAAACAGATTGACATTTTCAAGTATGATAACAGTCATAATAAAATCAGCCCGGGCGGTAAGTATCTGGCTACACTCGGTACGGAACTGGGTTCGGTTGATAAATATCTGGTCGTGTATGATCTGGAGTCACTGGAACCGATCAGGCTGATTCCTTTTTTGGATTTTCTGCAATTAAAAGATAAGTATTTCACGTTACTTGAAATGGAGTTTTCGCCAGACGGTAAAGAAATTGCCTTCCTTCTATCGAACTCTAACGGAACCTCAATCTGGATTCTTGACCTCAAAACCGGTAAAGGGTCGAATGGTTACCAGGCCCCTACTAATCTTAGTAACGTGATCAATGAGCCTATTTATCGAGGTAAAAAACTGGTCTGGGATCCCAGCGGTAACGGGTGGTTACTGTATGGTGCCTGGTATCTGGATCGTCAGCGCAAGCAGGTTCTCTGGACATTGAAACCAGTCCCCAATGTCATTATGAGAGATGAAATTTATCTCACTCCTCATTACCTGCTTGCAAGGACAGCAACCGCCTTATCAGATGCAAATGGACGACTTCTGCTGGATCGAAAATCATTTCTGGTATCCGTTGAGATTCCAGAAACAGCCGTTACTGAGAGCCTGAATGCGTATGGTAGTCAGAACGATGCGATGATCGGCAAGGGGCAGCAAGTCAGTATTGAAGTAAATATTGGTGATGTCAAATTCGGAAATGTTGATGAAGTAAAATCCATCATTGAGGATGTCATCCAGCAGCGTCTGGAAGCGGAAGGGTTCAAAGTCGCCCCCGACCAGCCAGTTGTTTTAAAACTGGAATATCACGAACAGGACGGCAATAAATTGAAATTAATGAAGCCTGGTAGCCCCACGCCTGAAAATCCTTCAGGACGAACTGCAACCGGAAAGACACTTCAAGCAACGGGTGCCGCATTTAAAATTACCTGGATCGATACTCAAACCCAACAAACACTCTGGTCTAAAGAAGCCGCCGTTAACCCTCGCTTTCTCAACCTGCAAAACGCCACTGCGGAAGCAGCTCGCAAACAAATGTTTGAGGCATTACAAAGCAGGCTGATGGCAGAGTCGATTCCTTATTTTATTCCGAAAGACAAAAACCTATCCATTTTACCACTCGAAATCGCCTTGCCTGAATAGCAAGACAGAGTGGCATTTCACAAAAAACTGCAGATGATCCGGAACTCAATCCGTTTTCGACAGCCAGCCCCCCGGTTGCGGGGTAGCGGTGGACTGCGTGTCGCGGTACCAGTCTTTAAGCTGTTTGAGCATTTCCGACGCCTGCTGCGGTTCCTGTTTGATCAGATTGTTCTGCTCGCCCGGGTCCTGATCGAGCCGATACAGTTCGACTGTTTCATTCTCAAATGTGCCGGGCTTGGCGCGGGGGTGCAAGACCACCAGTTTCCACGGCCCCTGCCGCATCGCTTCTGAACGATTTCCACTATTCGCCAGCGATGCCCAGAACAAAGGGCGTTCCGGTAACGTTTTCTGTTCAAATAACACCGGCGCAAGATCGATGCCATCCAAAGGTCGATCCACGGGCGCCTTCACTTTCGCGATTCCGAGTAACGTCGGCATCACATCGATGCTGATGGCGGGCACCTCCGAAGTCGTTCCCGCTTTAATTTTTCCCGGCCACCACGCGATCGCCGGCACCCGATGACCGCCTTCGTATACCGAACCTTTGCCGCCCCGCCATTTCGGGTCCCCACTGGGAAAATCACGTGAAGGACCGTTATCCGAGAAAAATAACACGAACGTGTTTTGATCGAGCCCGGACTTCACCAGGAAATCGCGAATCTGACCGACGCCTTCATCCACGGGCAGCGTCATGCCGCGATACTTCTCGATCCGCTCGGCTTCGTTCGCAGGCTTCCAGCGTTTCCACCCCTCTGCTTCGCTCCGGCGAACCGGATCGCCGGGCACCTGCACCGGATTGTGAATTGCTTCATGCGCGAGATACAGACAGAAAGGCTGATCCTGATTTTCTTTGATGAACTGCAACGCGTACTCGTTGATGAGATGTGTGGAGTAACCCTCTTCCCGTGTTTCCTTGCGGCCGTGCCACCAGTCATGTTTGACGTGATCGCCGACATGACTGATGAAATCGATATTGCCGCTGTGATAACCAATGAAGGTATCGAAGCCATGCTTGTCCGGATGAAACTCGGCTGCGTTCTGCGGATAACCCTGATGCCATTTCCCGATCAGACCGGTACGATAACCGGCCTGTTTTAAGGATTCCGCAAACGTGTTTTCAATCTGTCTCAAGCCCTTGCGATGTTCGGGATGATCGCTGACCGGATGAATGACGGCTTCAATTCCCGCACGCTGTTGATAACGGCCCGTTAACAGACCGGCGCGCGTCGGAGAGCAGACCGTGCCCGAGGAATGAAAGTCCGTGAACTTCATACCCTCTTTCGCCAGCCGATCGATCTCGGGTGTTTTGAAATACGGATTACCAAAACAGCTCACGCCGGCATACCCCATATCATCGACCATGATCACAATCAGGTTCGGACGATCGCCGGGCGATCGCGTGGCTGCGCTCAGCACGACCGGGAGCGATAGCAGAAAAAGAATCGCCATGAAGGCACACGCCGTCTGAGAATGAATCGTTCGATTTCGCACGGATCAGTCCTTGTTGTCTTGCAGAACAAAATGAAAATGTGGCAGAAGTCTAATAAGGATTATAACAGACGAACGATTAAATTCACGGAAGTAAAAAAAGACGCGGCTCTCCCGCAGAGAAATAACTCTCTGGTCCAAAGAAGCACTGGTCAATCCTCGTTTCATTGCTTTGCGTGATGCAACGGAAGAGGCAGCCCGGAAACAAATGTTTAAGAGGCTGCAAAACAGACTGATGGCCGAATCGATTCCGTATTTCATTCCCCAGAACAAAAAAGTCACAATACTTCCGATGGAAATCACACTGCCGGAATAAGACTCGAAACGCATCATTCTTTTCCCGCAAATACGATGTTTCCTTTCAATCTCAACACAATCCATAACCGGGATTGATTTTCTGACTCAGATGATTCTACAATTAAGGATATCGATATCCTATTAGGGTGTTGGAACCAGATTTTCCCATCATCTGCCTAAGATTAAGGACTATTCCATGCGTAAAACGATCTGCGTTTTGATTTGCGGTGCTCTGCTTTCAGGATTCTGGGGCGGGAGTGAAGAATCTCAGTTTGCCCACGCTGTAGATTCCGGTAACAGCGATCGTAAACCCAAAGAAAAAGAAGATGACAACAACGGCGACAAAAATCTCAGCAGATTCATGCGCGAGAAACTCACCAGTTCGCAACTCGTCTTAGAAGGGCTCATGGTTGAGGATTACGGCATGATGCAGAAGGGAGCCCAGAAGATGATCGAGATGAGTAATGCCACGGAATGGCAGGTGATCGAAGGCCCCATTTTCGCGAGACAGAGTGAAGAGTTCCGTTCGGCCGCCAAACAGGTGATCAAGTTCGCCAAAGAGAAAAACATTGATGGCGCTTCTCTCAGTTACCTGCATTTGACGATGACCTGCATCGCCTGTCATAAGAAAGTCAATAAAGTTCTGATCTCCGAACGCTAAGCGATTGTTGAGCACGCGGTAATAATAAAACAGGGGAATGCGAGTGGATTTCGCATTCCCCTGTTCGTTATTAAACTAGATTCCGGGATTACTTTTCAGACACTCCCGCAGCAGCGGTTTTCTCGTCCGGTTTGGCGGGAACGACGCGAATCACGCGACCGCTCTGATGCTTGTCGCCATCCATTTCCACAGTGCGAACTCGCAGCAGATGCGTGCCCGGCTTTAAACCGGCGGGCAGTTTCGCATGCCAGAGATGTGTGGACTGTTTGGCTTTCGGCAGATCACGGTAGCTTTTCTCCTTTGCTCCGTTCTCTGTCTCAGACAGTTTCTTGAAGCTCGGATCGATGCCCGGCTGAAATTCCATCGGAACCCAGGTTCCTGCTTCGCCGATCAGCATTTCGACTTTGGAACGTTCCGAACCATTGAACACGTTGACAACCACCTCTGTCTCGGCCAACTGGTTAGCGGCGACTTCTTCCGGAGCCATAATATTCATCTGATACTTGTCAGAACGGCCTGCCGCCCGGAAGTCCAGATTGTATTCCTTTCCGTCAAAACGAATGATGGAATAACCATTGGGAGCTCCGTCGGCCATCACGGTATGCGGAATGCCCCGTTCGTCAGGAGTGCCAGACCACCAGCTGCCACTGACCGTCACGTTGATGACGTGATGATGCGGTTTCGGGCCACGCCAGCCATCTGCTTTGGTGATGAAACGGTGCTCGTGATGATGCGTGTGTCCGGAAATCGACATGCAAAACGGACGTTTTTCAATCAACCGGTACAACTCCTGTCGATCTTCGACATCCACCAGCGGGATATGCATCATCAGCACAACCAGTTGATCTTCGGGAATCTGTTTCAGGTCATTCCTGATAAATTCCATCTGTTCTTTACCAAGGCCTCCTTGATATTTGCCTTTCTTGTCTTTTTCCGAAACAGTCCATTCGACATCATCGAGGGTAATAAAATGCACGGTCCCATAATCGAATGAGTAATACGCCGGCCCATACTCACGTTCGAAAGTTTCATCACTCAGTTTGTCATTCGGGGCATCATAGTTGATGTCGTGATTGCCGATCACATTGTACCAGGGAATGCCCAGCAGCGCGATGCCGCGTGCCTGCGATTGGAACAGTGAAAGATCGTCAAACAGAATATCTCCCAGTGTCACGCCAAACGAAGCGTCGGTACCGACCAGCTCTTCGATGACATCGTGAGCGATATAATCAATTTCCTTTTGATCGCGTGGCTGTGGATCTCCAAAAAAGATTGCCCGGAATTCCGCAGGCTCTTTCTGTGGATAAAGCGGAAAATCCACCGAAGCAGGCAGCGGACCGGTTGGCTTAACCCCCGCGTACTTTGATTTTGGTGAGCCGTTCGGCTTGTGAATATAATAGAATTCCGGTGTCAGATTCTTGCTCAGCGGCGTTCGCCACCCCTGAGGTTTGATCACAAACAGAATCGTATCATCCGTAACCGGCAGTTGATACAAACCGTTTTCGTCCGTGCAGACAACCTCGCGACCATTGGAAACGCGAACACAAGCCAAGCCCTGTTCCCCGGCATCCCGCTGGCGATTGTGGTTCGCATCATGAAACACATACCCAGTGGCTGTCTGCAGTGCTCCCGCTTTCGATTCTGCCTGCCCGTTTTCCTGATACGAACTTATCAGAAGCAAAGCCAGACCGTATTTCATAAGTGATAATCGACTCATTTATTTTCCCTTGTCAGTAAACCAGTTAAATTGTCTTGATTTATGTTACGTTCCACGCCACAAATGCAAAACCCATCGATCAAATTTTATGTGAAGTTATTTGTAACACTGTACAATCGACGAGACCAGGTTCATTCCCGGTCCCCTCATTCCTGAAACTCAACAACCGGAGAATGAAAGGCAGTTCATTCCCCGGTCGAAGTTACTGTAGTCAATCAGGTGTTTACCCCGATGTCATTAGAAGTTGTCGATCACTTCACGATTGGCACGCGTTCCCAGAGCAGCCCAGATCGTCTGGCTGATGTTTTCCGAAATGAAACGTCCGGAACCATCCACAAAACAGACCTGTACTCCACCGGTATGCAAACTGCGCGTCGTTGCAATCTGCGTTCCATCATTGGCCTCACTACAAGGCATCTCAGTGGTGCTGACACACTTTGTCACAATATCGGCAGTCTTGCTGTTGGGATTACGTCCCACACTGAAAGCTGAGCCACCCATTCCCGAATAAACCCAGGCACCGCGCGTGTCAGAGGTGACGTCATTCAGGTAATTGAGTTCGCTCACCAGCAGTGTATTACTCGTCCCGTCCAGAATATCTCTCATATTCGTTGACGAATTGATGGTAAACACGCCGGCTGTTGCTTTCGCATAAGACGCAGTTAAGTTACCGGAACCATAGTTAGCAGCATAGTTTCCACGAGACATGTGCTCCAGAGACCGGAAAGAGACGTTACTGCGACGATCCCAGGGATGGCTCGGACAACGATAAGCAGCCGGTGCAAAATGTCCGAATTTATCATTCATATTGTCCAGCGGATCTCCTGCATTTGTACCAATAGCCACCTTCTCCCACAGCGCACTTTGTTCCATCTGAGGCAGAATAAAAAGTAACCAGTTTCCCCCCAGGCTTTCCCCGTTGAAATTGCCACATTCCTGTCCTCCCGTGAGATTCGTAGGAGGGCTTCCGCCACAGGGACCAATGACTCCCCCTGGTGGAAAAACACTGTGAGTATCATGGTAGTTTTGCAAGGCCAGCCCCAGCTGCTTGAGATTGTTTTTGCAGCTGCTGCGGCGGGCCGCTTCGCGGGCCTGTTGTACGGCGGGTAACAGTAAAGCAATCAGAATGGCGATAATGGCAATTACCACCAACAGTTCAATCAGAGTAAAACCCCGACGGTACTTTGCTGGACGACTTAATACAGCGGTAGCGACGGAAGAAAATGGGTGTAGCATCATCATCTCCTTAAAGCGAAATAGACAAAATAATAAAACAACGTTTTGCGTTCTCAAGCCCGGTGCAGCCAGTTCAGGTCTTGACTTAATATTGAGGAACCAGAGCAGAGTGCATTTCCTGATGCTGAATTCAGCTAACCTCTGAATAATTGATGGATCATGAGCATTCAATACAGGTTGGCATCAGGCAGAGCGGCTCTGTAAACAGGCTTCCCCAGGCTGCAAGAACATTTCTTTTCCTTCAGCACCAGCAAGGTAAGACCGAACCCGGGTACGGTCTTACCTGACAGATGATTTTAGGGATCTGTATATTCCGGTGTGGGAGTTGAGTCTCCGGGGACCCCTTCTTCCGAATCACCGGAGCAACCCGGCATCGTTAACACCAGACAGAACAGACAGACCATTAATAGCCAATAATTTTTCATCGAACGTTTCTCCAAACAGTTTGAAACAGTAGAAGTACAGGAAAACGAAATCAAATATTCCTTCTCCGGTGAAATGCAGTGCAGTCATCAGTTCATGACCTGATGCTTCAGAAGTTATCAATCACTTCTCGATTAGCACGCGTCCCTAAAGCAGCCCAGATCGTCTGGCTGATGTTTTCCGAAATGAAACGTCCGGAACCATCCACAAAACAGACCTGCACACCCCCCGTATGCAAACTGCGTGTGGCCGCAATTTGAGTACCGTCATTACCAAGCGAACAAGGCATCTCGGAAGTACTGGTGCAGTTGGCAAGAATATCGGCAGTCTTAGTGTTCGGATTACGTCCGGCACTGAAAGCTGAACCACCCATTCCGGAATAAACCCAGGCTCCACGTACATCCGAGGTGACGTCGTTAATGTAGTTAACTTCGCCCACCAGCAGGGTATTACTTGTGCCGTCAAGAATGTCTCTGATATTTGTTGCTGAATTGATGGTAAATATGCCTGCCGTCGCTTGCTTGTAGGAAGCCGTCAAATCACCGGAACCATAGTTACCGGCATAATTACCACGAGACATATGCTCCAGAGCACGAAATGAAACATTGCTGCGGCGATCCCAGGGATGGCTCGGACAACGAAAAGCAGCCGGTGCAAAATGTCCGAATTTATCATTCATACTGTCCAACGGATTGTTGGTATTTAAAATAGGAGCTGCCACTTCCCACAGTGCGCTTTGTTCCATTTGCGGTAAAATGTAAAGCAACCAGTTTCCTCCCAGACTTTGGCCAGCGCATTCCTGAATACCGGAAAGATTCGTCGGAGGATTACCGGCACAAGTCCCAATCACACCCCCCGGGGGAAACACGCGGTGCGTATCATGATAGTTTTGCAGTGCCAGCCCCAGCTGCTTGAGATTATTTTTACAACTGCTGCGGCGGGCTGCTTCGCGGGCCTGTTGAACGGCAGGCAGGAGTAAAGCAATCAGAATCGCGATGATAGCAATCACCACCAGCAATTCAATCAGAGTAAATCCACGGGAAGGAACGGATTTGTCAGCACGCGCATCGGTAGCGCGCGAAAAACGAAGAAGCATCAAAAACTCCTCAAAAGTGAAACATAAAAAAATAAATATTTTCGTATTTCAAGGCATTTGATGCCGGCGTTGGTCTTGTCTGACCAGTTGTCGGAAGGAAGGTTCATTCGCTCTCCGACGTTGGGGAGATCTTACTTGTGATGTGTTAAGATTACATGATGGAAAAATGAAATATGACTCGATTCAAAGATTGTTCGACTTCATGCAATCGTTTGAATGGACACTCGATTCAATTCCAGTGGTTCCGTCTGGTGTCGCACTCCCCACTGACGGAACTGAACGATTTTTTGCGATTTAAATTCTCATTGATCATGAGAAATCGGGCTGATATCTACTCATCTGTTGACGTGAGGGAACGGTTCTCTCATAGTAAAGAAAGCAGATTAAGCATACCGCTCTGCCTTCCCTGGAAAGAGCAAGATTACACAGAACACGCTTCGTTCACTGAGGAGCTGACCACCATGCAGAAAAATTGTCCCGTTCATCCGAGCTGTCTGTTTCAAACCTTGCGCTGGGCAAGTGTCCTGAGCATCCTCTGTCTGTTCTCCTCCGGTGTGTATGGTGCGGAACCAACCGATACGCTCCGCATTCTCTGTTACAACATTCATTACGGTCAGGGAATGGACGGTAAATATGATGTCGAACGTCTGGCAAAAGTCATTGAACGTATGAAACCGGATTTAGTCGCGCTGCAGGAAGTCGACGTGGGTGTCAAACGTTCCGGACGTGTGCATGAAGCGCAACGTCTGGGTGAACTCACCGGCATGGCGGTCCGCTTTGGTCCCACACAGCATTACGAAGGGGGCCTGTTCGGCAATGCCGTCCTGACCCGGTTACCAATCCTCGATGTCCTGATTCAGCCACTGCCGTATACCGAAAGCACGCCACAGCTGGTGACTTATCCCCGCGGCGCGATTGTCGTCACCGTGCGCGGCCCCGGTGACAAACCGCTGCGGTTTATCAGCACACACTTCCAGCATAATGTCCCCGCAGACCGGCTGGCGGAAGCCAAAGCCATCAACGAACATTTCGCTGCAAATAACGAAATCCCCACGATTCTGGCGGGCGACATGAACGCCACACCCGACTCTGATCCGATCAGCGAGTTACTCAAACAGTGGATCAATGCCATTGATGACGAAGCAGCACCGAGCGCTCCTTCCACCAAACCGAGGTCTCGCATTGATTACATTTTCTATCGACCCGCGTCCCGATTCGAACTGATCGAAACGAAAGTCATCGCAGAGCCGATGGCCTCGGATCACTGTCCCGTGTTTGCGATTTTGAAATTGAAACAGCAATGACCAGGTGCCAGTGATGGCAAAAGATTTTCCCGCTGACTTAACTTGAATCAAGAATCTGGAAACACTCTGATGCGAACTTTGAACGGAATGGCTCTCGCCTGTATTTTACTCTGCTTTGGATCAGTCAATCGAATCACCGCCGAAGAATACCAGGCAACCCCCGTCAGCTCGATTCGTGTACAACCCGGTTTTCAGGTTGAGTTACTGCGTTCCGCACAAAAAGACGAAAGTTCCTGGATCAGCATGACCTTCGATGATCGGGGACGACTGATTCTGGGGCTCGACGATGTCGGCCTCGGCAGACTCACACTCAATGACGATCCTGCAAAAATCAAATTCGAAAAAGTGGACAACACGCTCAAACACTGCCGCGGCGTGTTGTATGCTCACAACAGCCTGTATGTCAGCGAAACCAACGGCGAAGGGCTGCATCGTTTCAAAGACACCACCGGCGATGATCAGTTCGATCAACGTCAACTCCTGAAAAATCTGGACTACCGCAGCCGCTTTGGGCATGGCAGTAACCAGATCGTACTCGGCCCCGACAAGAACATCTATCTGGTTGTCGGCAACGATGTCTCGTTCCCGGAAGGCGTTTCGACGAATTCCCCTTACCGCGATCCCCACAATGATCATCTGCTGCCCAATCCGCACGACGCCGGTCAGGATGACCGCGTTGGTACAATTCTGCGAACCGATCCTGCTGGAAAAACCTGGGAAATACTGGCGGGCGGCTTTCGTAATCAAGTCGATATGGCCTTCAACGCGGAAGGGGAAATGTTTACCTACGACGCCGACATGGAATGGGATGTCGGCCAGCCCTGGTATCGCCCCACACGCGTGAACCACATTATTTCCGGCGGCGAATACGGCTGGCGCTGGGGGACAGGAAAATGGCCCGATTACTATGCAGACAGTCTGCCCACCACGCTCGACACCGGCCTCGGCTCACCCACCGCCATGACCTTTGGAACAGACAGCAAGTTCCCGACTCGCTTCAAAAATGCGATGTATATCGCCGACTGGCAGAACGGACGCATTCTGCTTGTCGATCTGATTCCCAACGGTGCCAGTTATACCTGCCAATACGAAGTTTTCCTAGAAGGGGGACCGCTCAACGTCTGTGACATGCAGTTCGGCCCTGACGGCGCGCTCTACTTCATTACCGGCGGACGCGGTTCGCAGTCGGGTCTTTATCGCGTCACACCGACGGCAAATCAAAAGACAAAATCGACGGCCCCTGAGATCGACGAGAAAATAGAAGCACTGGCACGGGCGGCACGAAAACTGAGACGTCAGATCGAACAGTACCAAAGCCAACCCGTCGCGGAGATCAACTTACTCTGGCCTCACCTGAGCAGCGAAGACCGCTGGCTCCGGTTTGCCGCCCGACGTGCGATTGAAAACCAGGACGTTTCCCGCTGGCGAACACGGGCACTCAATGAATCAAATACCACCGCTGCGATTGCCGGCCTGATCGCGTTATGTCATCAGGGGACCGCCGAAGATCGTGAGGGAGTTCTCGCCGCACTGAACCGCATCGACCTGAGTTCATTAAAGCAGCAACAGTTGCTGGCACTGCTGCGGGCCTACGAGCTTTGTTTCATTCGACTTGGCGCACCGACGGCAGCGCAGGCAAACGTGATTCAGCAACGATTACAACCGCTGTACCCGCATGTCACCAGCAGCGCCAATCATCTGCTCTGCGAGCTGCTGGTTTATTTAAAAGATGAGACTGTCATTCCCCAAACCGTGAGCCTGCTCACCGACACATCGACACAGGAAGAACAGATTCGGGCCGCCCGAACACTGACCCACGCCCGACAAGGCTGGAACAAAGATCTGCAAGGCAAATTTCTCGCCTGGCTGGCACACGCCCGCAGTTTCAGTGGCGGGAAGCAGCTCACCGAGCGTTTGCGTGATATCCGCGTCGACTTTTTAGACACGCTCACCGAACAGCAGCGTCAGGAGTTCAGCCAGGAAATCGCGGCTCTGGACAAACCACTGGTCGAAGAAGAAACCGGCCCAGCACGCCCTGTAGTACAGGATTGGAAACTCGATGATTTCGAACCGCATCTGGCAGCAGCCACAACCAACCGCTCCTTTAAAAACGCACGACAGGCCCTGCTGGCCGCCAATTGTCTGAAGTGCCATCGTATCGGCGCGACGGGCGCCCAGATTGGTCCTGATTTGACGAACGTCGGAAAGCGCTTCGACAGCCGCGCGATTCTGGAATCGATTATCGCGCCTTCCAAAGTGATGGACGAAAAATATCTTTACACGGTTTATATCCTCAACAGCGGAAAAATTGTGACCGGGCGTCCCGTCGGTGTCAGCAAGACAACAATCACCGTCGAAACCGATCCCGTCAGACAGACCACTGTCCCTGTGCTCCGCGAAGACATTGAAGAAGCGGTCCTCTCCAAAACTTCGCCGATGCCGGCCAGCCTGATTAACGTCCTCACACAGGAGGAAATACTGGACCTGCTGGCCTACCTCAAAGCGGGCGGCGATCCCCAGGCAGATGCATTTCTGAAAAAATAAACAATGAAAGGGAGTGACCCGAACATGCCAGCGATTCCACGTGCGAATTTGATCGGACTGATATTTTTGCTGTTCTGTCACTCCGTCAACTTATCCGCTGCAGAACCGGTCAATCTCAACAGCCTCCCCTCTGATCTCAAGGTCCCCGCCGTCATACAAGAACCACCGCAGCCCGGCAAACGGGTCTGGCAGACCAATCCCGGTTTTGAACAGACCGAAATCGCACACGCGCTGTATCTTCCCTCGGAATGGAAATCCGGCAAAAAGTATCCGGTGATCATGGAATACCCGGGGAACGGCGGCTTTTCGAACGCCCTCGGCGATCGCAGTCAGGGCCGCGTGCAGGACTGCAAACTGGGTTTTGGTTTATCGGGCGGTAAAGACATGATCTGGGTCAGCCTGCCTTTCGTTGATCCGCAGACTGGCAAGCACGCCCTCAATTGGTGGGGCGATCCTGATGCCACCGCCGCCTACTGCAAACAGACGGTCGCTCGGATTTGTAAGGAATTCGGCGGCGATCCAAACGCGGTTTTTCTCACCGGATTCTCACGCGGCGCGATTGCCTGCAACTATATCGGACTGCGCGACGATGAAATCGCGGCCCTCTGGAAAGCCATGCTGCCGCACAGTCATTACGACGGCGTGCGCAAATGGAACTATCCCGACAGCGACGCCACCTCCGCCCGCAAACGACTGGCGCGACTTGGCTCACGCCCGCAATTTATCAGCCACGAACAGAGCACCCAGTCAACGGAAGACTTTCTGCAGGCGTCAAAATCCAAAGGCCAGTTCACCTTCCTGGCGCTCCCCTACCCGAATCATTCCGACGAATGGGTATTAAAAGATATCCCCGAGCGAACCAGAGCGAGAAACTGGCTTAAGAGCCTACTTAATACGAAATCATCCGATTGAGCCTTACTTTTCCTGTTGCGAGAAATACAAATGACCAGAATTTTAAAATGGACCCTGTGCTCAGTCAGCTGCCTGCTCCTACTTCAGACGGTTCTACTGCAGTCTGCAGAACCACAAAAACAACCGCGGCCCCATATTCAAATCCGCGGTATTTACGGCGGCGTGCCCGATCAATTACTGGAACAGAAAAAGAGGCTGCCCGAACAGGGCGTGAACGCCGTCTTTACGGGGTCGGGAAGTTTGACGCAGGAACGGGTCGCGTTGTTAAAGCAGCAAGGCGCGAAAGTCTTCGCCGAATTCAATACGCTGCACGTCGCCAGTTATCTCAAAGACCATCCGGACGCCGCACCGATGGGCGTCGATGGAAAAATTTGTCCGGCGCCGCAAGGCTGGCAGGGGATCTGCCCGACGCATCCCGGCTATCGAAAGTATCGGATGGACGAGTTCCGCAGAGTGCTCAAGGAATTCGAAATCGATGGCATCTGGCTCGATTATCATCACAGCCACGCCAGCTGGGAACGCGCGGTCCCCGATCTGCCCGACACCTGTTTTTGTGAGCGCTGCCTGAAACAGTTCCAGCAGGATACCAAAATCAGTTTACCCGACGCGCCCACAGCCGAACTCTCTCCGCTCCTGTTGGGAAAACAGAAAGCTGTCTGGATCCAGTGGCGCTGTGATGTCTTCACCGACTGGGTTCGCGAATTCCGTTCGATCATCGATGACACGCGTCCCCAGGCGCTCTTGGGAACGTTTCACTGCCCGTGGTCTGATACCGATTTCAACGGTGCGATCAAAAACAAACTCGCCATCGATCTGAAAGCACAGGCGCCATACGTCGATGTCTTCAGTATCATGCCTTATCATGCCCGCTTTAATCATCCGCAAGATCCGGACTGGATCTCGCGTCAGACCGCCTGGCTGGGCAAGTATCTGGACATCAAAGGGGAACCGGGAGAACGGCTTAAAATCTGGCCGATCGTGCAACTTTCGGACTGGGGTGAATCGGTGCCCGTGGAACAGGTGCATTCGGTTTTGGATCACGGCACTCGACTGCCTGCGACCGGAGTGATGGTTTTTCGCTGGGGCTCGTTACACCCGCAAACTGACAAAGTGGACGCGATGATCGAATACTATCGAGCCATCAAACCATAAACGACAGGTTTTCGTTTCGTTGACATTTTACGAGACGCGATCTATAACCGACGCGGACACTCCCCCCCTCTGCAGAAGGACAAATCGCGACCATGTTGACTGTACTCTCTCCCGCCAAATCACTGGCTCTGGAGCCACAAACGCAGACGTCGAAATACACGACGCCGGAATTTCTCGATGAAGCAGAGCGACTCGTCAAAAAGCTGAAGCAGATGTCAAAAAAGTCATTGAGCGCGCTGATGGGAATCAGCGCTGATCTGGCCGATCTGAATCATAGCCGTTTCAACCAGTGGTCGCGTCCCTTCTCCACATCGAACGCGAAACAGGCAGTGCTGATCTTCAACGGCGACGTTTATCAGGGACTCCAGGCCAAACAGTTCAAAGCGCGTGACCTCGCGTTCGCACAGGATCACCTGCGAATTCTCTCCGGATTGTACGGCGTATTGCGTCCGCTGGATCTGATGCAGGCCTATCGACTCGAAATGGGAACCAGCCTCTCCACACCCCGCGGCAAATCACTGTATGACTTCTGGGGCGATAAGATCACAGAGTCACTCAACAGAGACCTCGCGAAACACAAACAGAAAGCACTCGTCAATCTGGCATCGAATGAATACTTTAAAGGGGTCAAACCCCGAGTACTGGACGGCCCCGTGATCACGCCGGTCTTCAAGGAAATCAAAGACGGCAAGTCGCGCACGATTGCTTTGTTCGCGAAACAGGCCCGGGGACGGATGGCGGCCTGGATGATACAAAACAGAGTCGATGCCCCCGCACAACTGACCGACTTCAACCTGGATGGTTACGAATATCAGGCCGATGAATCGACGGCAGACAAATTGACTTTCAGCCGGCCTCAGCCGCCGCCGGTTGGAAAAAAATAAAACCATACTTTTTACAGGAAGGATCTCAGATGACGGATATCGCCCCCCACCAGCAACTCGACCAGATGATTACCGGTTATTGGACCTCGCAGGCGATTTACGCCGCTGCCAAACTGGGAATTGCCGACCTGTTGACCGCAGGGCCACAAACGGCTGAGCAACTGGCGACCGCCACAGATACGAATGCCGGCGCCCTCTATCGCCTGTTACGTGCACTGGCGAGTGTGGGCATTTTTGCTGAGAATGAACATCACGAATTTACTATCACTCCTTTAGCAGAATTCTTACGCAGTGATGTCCCGGGCTCCAAACGGGCACTGGCCATGATGTCAGGCGACGAGCAGTTCCAGGCATGGGGTGAGATCATTTACAGTATTCAGACCGGCAAAACTTCGTTCGATAAAGTATATGAAAAACCCATCTTTGAATACCTGTCAGAGCATCCGGACAAGGGGCAGATTTTCGACGCAGCGATGACCGGTATTCACGGCAGGGAAACGGATGTGATATTGGAATCCTATGATTTTTCGGGAATTGGAACCCTGCTGGATATCGGCGGCGGAAACGGCTCGAACATCACGAGTATCTTAAACAAATACCCGGACATGAAAGGGACTCTGTTTGATCTGCCGCATGTCGTCGAACGGGCTCAAACGCACATCGAACAGGCAGGATTGAATGACCGCTGTGAGCTGATCGGGGGGAGCTTCTTTGAATCCGCCCCCGCCGGAGCGGACGCTTATTTCATGCGACATATTATTCATGACTGGGATGACGAAAAATCGCTCACGATTCTCCGGCACTGTCACGCCGCGATGCCGGATCACAGTAAGTTACTCGTCATCGACAGTGTGATTCCCCCGGGTAATGAACCCTTCGCCGGCAAGTTTCTCGATCTGGTGATGCTGATGATTCCCGGCGGTAAAGAACGCACAGCTGAGGAGTTCCGGGCTCTCTTTGAACAGGCGGGCTTCGAACTGACCCGCATCATTCCCACGCAAAGCGAACTCAGTATCATCGAAGGTGTCAAACGCTGATTCAAGGGTGTTCAAAGTCTCGTCAGGGAAAACGAATCGAACAGCCTGCGCCGACAAAATAATCAACGGCGGCTTCATTCAAGCCCACGCCCGCGCTGAGATCGAGCTGCAGATTATTATTGATCAGATATGTGAAGCCGGCGTCGAAATACTGTTCTGTCTGTTCGGTATTCGCGCCACAGGGGATGAGTGCAAACCACTCGGTAAACGCGCTCAGCTGTTTCGTCAGTGTATAGTTTACGTTCCATGACTGTGCCATTTCCAGATAAGAACGATGGTTGTCATCGAAACTGCGATTGCCCTGTGTCGAGCCTGAAATGGAAATGAAATCATTGAGCTTCCAGGCATAAATCCAGTCCACCCCCGGCTCGATTTGATTCGACGTAAACGCAGTACTCCCCGTCGGAACACTCATCTGCACAATAAGTGCTGATTCCGGCAAGAGGCCCGCTTGAGGCGTCAATGCAAACTGGAGTGCCGTATACAGGTCTTCGCTTCCCGCCGTGGTATTCTGATACGACCCCGATGCCACCGTCTGCTGGAGAGGCGAAAAGGCGAGACGAAATTCGAGCCAGTCCGCCAGAATTCCCCGTCGATACAGGAACTCACCAAATGACTGATAGCTGATTTCCTGCCCTGCCGGGCTGTCATCGGCGTAGGTATATCCGAATTCGATCTGCGTGACCCCCTTCCCCACAGTCACCGAGGTCGAGGTAAAATTCGGGCGATCCGTCTGCAGAGGTTTATCGAGCTGAGGGCCTCCCGCGCAACCGGTTCCCTGGCTCCACTGAAACAGAGTGCCGCATTCGGGGGCAAGGAAGAGTCCCTTGCGAACGCAGATTTGACCTTGCTCCTCTCCCGTCTCTGCCAGTGTTTTTCCCAGCTGGCTCTGCTCAAACAAGATTAGTTCGCTGTCTGCAAACAAAGAACAAGGGCAGCAAATCATCGCGCAAAATGTCAACAGGAAGAGCAAGCTGTGAATCCGATGTCTGTTCATCGTGGTCGCTCTCTGCTGAAACTTTCATCTAATCGTCAATGATCCCGAGGATGTCATGTTTGCCTGATCTCACTCAACGAATCTCGTTAAAATGAAACGGAGACCGCTACTCACTTTGAGTTACTGGCAGCTGGTCTTCTGCCAGCGCTGCCCGGTAGTCTGCCTGTTCTTTGAAATACTGCAGTTTCGCATCAACGGCTTTTTCTGCAGACTCAACTGCATATTGTTCGCGCAAAGTCACTTTCAACAGATCGGACAGCCCTTCTTCGAAGTTGCGGCGTTCGCGACGTGCCAGGTCATCTGCATAACCAACGGCCAACTCGGCCTGTTGAGCCTGTTTGTAAGCTCCGGTTAACCCGGCGTAGGCATACTCGACTTCAGCAACAATTTTCTCTTCGGTTAATTTTCGCTTGGCATTCAACTGCGAGATCTTGCCGCTCACCGTCTGCATTTTTCCGCGGGCTTTGCGACGTTCAATGGGAACTTCTACATATAACATTGCATCGAGTTGAAAAGGGCCTTTATCATTTTTGGGATCGGTTCGATAACCAATATCCTGAGCGGCTGCCATCACTAAATCCACCTCTGGAAGAGTATCATTCATAGCCTCAGAATGATCAATGTCCAACTGGTGCCGTAATAATTCGAGTGCGTAAATTTCCGGCCGTCGTTCCAATGCCAATCCGGTATCATACTCAACCTGTTCCGCATCAATCTTCATCAATTCCGGAAAAACGGGGATTTGATCAGGCCCCGGAATCAGCGGCTCACCATTGGCATCACGATAAAACAATGAAAGTTTGACTGCTGCCTGTTGTAGTTTTCGTTCGGCAAAGGCGCGCTTCCCCGAGCGTTCGGCTACCAATCGCAAGTTATCGGTTAATTCCGGTGGATCGAGAAATCCATTTTCAACCTGACTGCGAATACGATCAGTTCGCGATTCAGCCAGATTGAGAATTTGATCTGCGATGGCAAGCTTGGCGCCCGCTGCTACCCAATCCCAATAAGCATAAGTGCCTTCCTGGACAAAACCGATGAGTTGTGCCTGGATATCTGGCTCAACAGCATCTACCCCAAATGTCGTGCGCCATAACGCAGCCCGTCGTGCATCAATGTCTCGATTTCGGGAGAGTGGTACCGAATAGCCTGCTTTAAACTCCCCCGCTTCATTTGTCTGCCTTTCCTTATACCAGGGCTGGAAATTTCCACGCCCCATTTTATAACCGGCAAAGAGTTCCCCCCCCTGATACAAGGGCTTCACCAGACCGATATTCTGGCGATACGTTTTGTAATACCCCAGCGGACCATTTTCAGTTGCTGCTTTGAATTTATGGTCAAATTCTCCTAATGTCTGCAAACGCTCGCCGGAAGCAACTTCGCGTGAATAAATCGCGGCATCCAGCAAGGGGTAGCTTTGATAAACCGAGTTGATCACGTCTTCCAAAACCAGCCCATTCCGGGTGGGCTCAAAGTTTTCACCTGGTAAAGGAGGTATGTTGGGAATGGCGAATGTTTCTTCATTGATCGTTTCAGAAGAAACTAGTGACACCGGCTGCGTGGACGGCGCTGGCTCATCTGGCGCTTTGTCTGCGGGCGATTCTTCCTGATCGAAATGAGAGGTCAGTTGAAGTTGCGCCAGATCAACGGTTTCAAGCGGAGCAGACTCAACCGTAATGCGTGCAACAGCAGATGGCACTTCAGACTGCGACACATTCTGTTGTGTGCCAGCACATCCGACTGCCATTGATACAGACATCAACGGTACTAAAGCTCTAAACATCGCGTAATTACTCTACTGGCCTGCTTCGCCAGCAACCTGAATTATAAATACAATTACTATAATCCGTACAAAGCGCTCTGTTTTAGAATTCGGCATAAGCGGACGGGGGCAATGATGGAGAGTCAGAACTCTCTAAGCGTTATCACAGAAAATCTCTATTTTTCCGCAACAAACAACGAAGCCGGCAAACACAACCCAGTTTGCCGATATTCACTTTGGCAGTTTGGGAGGCTTGCTCTTGTTACTTTTCTGGCCTGGCTCATCGATTGAGACCGCAGGAGGGAACCCGTTGAGTTTTCGCCAGACTTCATACCAGAGAGGAACCTGTTTCAGCAAAACCCAGGCGTTCGTACGCACGCCCTGCCTGAGAAACCGATCTTGAGGCCAGGGTATGTCTGCGGGATCGGGGCGAACCAGAATTCGGAATTTTCCGTTCCCGTCGTCGGTCGCATCAACAGAAACGACCGTTCCCCCAAAGGTCCCGACGGCCACTGAAGGCCAACCGGCAAACTGGATCGCCGGCCATCCCTCAAACTGCAGCCGCACAGGCCGCCCTGGTTCAACGAGGGGTGCGTCATTTCCATCGAGCCAGACTTGAACAGAACGTTCGGTTGTATAAGGCACGATAGTACAAATCGGATCACCTTCTTTCAGGATCCCGGTTCCCAGGTTCGGCGTGATCTGAACAATGTAGCCATCAAAGGGGGCCTTAATCACCTGGGTCTCTTGCCGCGAAACTTTGACCCGCATATCGAGCAGTTCTTTTTCGGCCTTATTCAGCCCCTGTTGCGCCTTGGCGATATCGCTTTCGGCTTTGGAGACATCCCCGTTTCCTTTTCGTAACATTGCTTTCGTTTTGTCGATATCCGCCTGAGCCTTCTCGATTTTTGCTTTTCGCTCACTCTGCTTACCGGACAGTTCATCCTGGGCGGCACCGTAGTAAAACTCGGCCCCCTTCGCTTTACTGCTTGCTTCTTTCAGCTTCCGACTCACTTCCTGCAATTTTTGCAGCGAGATATTGTTCTCAGCCTGAAGTGTTTTCATTCGATTATACTCGGCCTGCAATTGCGGTAATGCGGCTTCATATTCAACCAGTTTCTGGTTCTCGGCCTTCACTTTTTTGGCGACCATTTCGATATAGGCATCCTGGGCGGCAATTGTCTCCCGCTTGACAATTTCATAAGCCTGAACCTGTGCCTGATAGGCTTCTACGATCGTCTTCGCCGCGTCCAGTGCACGCTGACTCGCTTCCAGTTGCTGACCTGCTGCCGTCACCGACTGCTGGCTGTTCATTAACTGCAAATCCAGTCGCTCCGCATACGATTCATCCAAATCACTTATCTCAGCAATCACCTGTCCTTTATCGACGCGGGCATTTTCAAAGATTTTATCCCCCCAGCGTGCAATCCGTCCTTTGATCGGTGCTTGAATTACCTGTTGACGCTGATCCGGGGCATAAGCCAGTACATTACCCGTGCCGGTCACAGACTGCTGCCAGGGAGCAAACGCCATCAAAATGATTGTTAACAGCAGTGTCACAAACAGAAATCGGGCAAATCTTCGCGCAAGCCGTGACGATCTTGCCAGCCGCAATGCCGGCATACTCGATTCACTGTAAGCGACGGGTACCAACATTGACCAGCGTTGTTGCTCAGTCTGGGATGCTGGCGCATCAAGCTGCTGTTTAGCTGGCATGACTTCCCCCTTCTGCAGTGATGATGACATGTTCTCCCAATTCGTGAATCGCCGTTCCTGCTTCTGCCAGACTGACTCGCCCAGTGACCATGATCAGTGTCCAGAGACGTTCTGGATCAACCAGCATGCGAGTCAACTGCTCTGCTTCACGATCGGGAAATGCATCGATCAACCCGTCAATCAGTAACAATCTGGGACGGCCGACGATCGCTCGCGCCAGCATCAACTTGCGCGACTGATTTGGTGACAGCGGAAATCCTGTCTCCACAAAATGCGTGTTCAGACCGTCGGGAAGACGCAGGATATCGTCAATCAGTCCCACGCGTTCCAGTGCTTCCCGCACATCACTCGTGGAAACATTAGGTCGTTCCAGATGCACGTTCTCTTCCAGAGATCCGGAAAAGATTTCAATATCCCGCACCAGCGCGACATGATTCCTGAGCGCATCAAGGCGTAGATCACGAGGATCAATCCCATTGATGGAAACATGCCCTTCTGCAGGTGTCCTCAGTCCAAATAACAGATCCAGTAATTGACTTTTACCAGTTCCGCTGGGCCCCATCAACATTAATCGCGCACCACTCTCCACTGTAAGGTTGATCTGCTGAGTATGAGAGGCATGATGGGGCATCGCACAACTGACATTGCTGACAGTCACTTCAGCTGGTTGATGATGCGGCATTTTGAGCAGTCCATCCTGGCGTTCCATAGGCAGATCGAACAAAATCCCGAGTTTGTCAACTGAAGCCAGGAGATCATAATAGCTCTGCAAATGTTTGCCCAATTTGGCAAAAGAGCCCACGATGACAGTCACGATCAACTCAGCCGCCACAAGCTGCCCCAGAGTCAATTGCCCTGAAATGACAAGCCAGCCTCCTAAGCCCAGTAAAACGGTACTGGCAACGGTCTGCATTCCCAATGCAAAAATAATCTGCCTCATCACAATCCAGAAATGCTTCTTACGCGCGCTCAGATATTCGTAAGTTAAATGATCTGCGTGGTCCAGGGCAAACTCAGCGGCCCCCCGATAACGAAAGGCAGTTCCACAACTGACAAGATCTTCCAACCAGGCTGCTACTTTATACTTTGCCTTGGACTCTTTAATACTGCTATCAACGGCACCACCTCCCAGCACAAAAATCGCAAAGGCAATCAACGCCAGCAGCACAATATCGAAACCCAGCAACCAGGGATGATAAAAGGCCAGAACCGTCATTCCAATCAAGGTGCTCAGCACCAGCGAAATGCCGTCTAACAGGAGCGAGGCTGTCGCTTTTTGAACTGTCACAACATCAAAAAAACGGTTGACCAGTTCCCGCCCCGACTGTCCATCGAGAGCAGCAGGAACCACGCGCGGCAATCGAAATGAAAGATCTGCCGCCACGCGCGCAAAGAGACGTCGTTGAATAATCTCAGCAACATAGGTCTGCAATCCGAGCAAAGCCGCGGAGAAGGAAAGAAAGGCGAGCAGCATTAACGCCAGTATGATTACGGGCTGAAGTAGTCGACCGAAGGCGACTGTATTTACCAGCGATTCGACAGCCAAAGGCGTCGCCAGTGCCAGTAAACCTGTGACAAGCGAGAAAACAATAATAACCCAGATGTCAGAAAACTCTGGCTTCAACAACTGCAACAATCGATCAAACGGACGATGGGCGCGGGTATCTCCTGCAGCAGCATGAGCAGCGATGAGCTCCGGTTCAACGACCAGACACCTTACCACATCCTCACGACTTGAAACTTCTAATACCCCCCGCATCCTGCGGGCGCTGATCCAGACCCGGGTGTGATCCCGTTGTGGTTGCAGAATCTGAAACCGTCGGCGTTTTGTCGAAAGAATGGCTGTCCAGCGATGCGCGTCTCCCACACGGGTAATGACTCGTCCCCCTTCACCGGTGATTGCGACCAGTTCGTGGAAGGTACAATCCATCACTTTGTATTTGAGCTCTAAGCTGCGACTCGCTTCTACTAACCAATTCCACCAGTCGTCGTCTGTTTCCGATGTTCTCGCAGACGCTGCTTCGATCAGCGCACGCCGAATCCGTGACCGATCAGCCGAGTTACCCTCATCAACGGCCAGTTGCTCAAACAGCCAGGCAGCCGCTTTGATGTCGGTTTGTACCGACTTCGCATCAGCGTCTGCTGAGTTGTCCGCATTGTCAGGTAGTATCGTAGACATGAGCAGTTCGTAAGTACAATAATATTAAGGGAGTTAGGATTTTGATTATTTAGTAGAGCCAGCCATTTCTTCAAAAACGGGGTAGGAGTGTCCCCAATGATATCGTATGCAAAGCAGCGTGCAGAGACAGGAACACTGAACATACGGCAACACCAAAACTGAAACAACTCCCTTTTTTCTATCGACTATTTCCTGCCTGGCATGCCATAAAACTTACTATCACACTGTACTTGATCACATTATCGTCAAATTCTAGCCCCCTCAGGCCGGCAGACAAGAAATGATCTCGGAACATCAGCACCATTTCAACACCGCATTCTACAAGAATTGATTTGCATTGCCGGTGATTGATCAATCGATACTGTGCCTGTACTCTGAATTAATCAGTTTGAATGATAATACAATAGCAGCGCACAACGAAAGCAAACAGACATGAAACGATATTCCGAATTTTTGATTCTGGTAATCTCTGTCCTCTGCTTACCTGATAACGTTCATCCTGCAAATGCGGGGCAACCCTTGATTGTCGCGCATCGCGGATTGTTGAATGTGTCGCCGGAAAATACGCTGGCGAATTTTCGAGCGTGTCTCGAATTGCGGCTCGGATTTGAGTTTGATGTGCAGCGCACGAAAGACGGGCATCTGGTTTGTATTCATGATGGCACTGTTGATCGCACGACAAACGGTACAGGTAACGTTGCTGACCTGACGCTGGCTGAAGTAAAACAGCTCGACGCGGGCAGCTGGTTCGACAGCCGGTTTGCCGGAGAAAAGGTACCGACGGTCGAGGAAGTTCTGCAGTTAGCCGCCGCGTACAAACAGCACCCGATTTTAATCGCCGTCGATTTCAAAGACGCAGACGTGGAACAGGACGTCGTGCGGCTGGCGGAAAAGCACAACATCTTGAGCCGTCTCATTTTCATTGGTAGAACCATTCAGGAACCCAAAGTGCGCGCGAACATCAAAGCGACTTCCGCCAAAGCTGAAACCGCAGCCGTCGCGAATAACGCAGCCGAATTTCCGGCAGCGCTGGCCGACACGGATACTGACTGGGTGTATGTGAGATATCTTCCGTCAAACGCAGAAATAGAACGTGTGCACGCTGCAGAAAAGCGGGCGTTCATTGCAGGTGCCACGGTGAGCGGGAACGTACCTGAAAACTGGCAGCGCGCGACTGCGGCGGGCATCGATGCGATTCTGACCAATTACCCGCTGGAGTTACGCACAATTCTCAAACAGAAAAACCAAAACGCCGCCCGCCAGTAAAGCTGAATCGTGCGCCGTTTCCCAAAATTGCTTGACCGTGACACTCTGACAGGCGAAGATTGATGCAACGCAATATCACAGGGGAGCGCAAACCATGATTGAGTTCGAATACCTTCACAAAGGCGTCTGTGGTCTGGCCCACTCGCATCAGGCGGGAGAGATGGCCGGACACCTGGGCGCCGCGGTCGCCGCCGGTTATTTCTTTGGCGAAGATCAGAGTGAACTTCCCGATGAAGTTTTCGTCGGCATCACCGGTGAGCTGAAACGCATCATCGCGGGTGAGGAATCATTCTGGTTCAACGCGAAGAAAGCGGGTATCACGCCCACCGAATTGTTCAAACCGTTCCCCAAAGAAGCGTCCCAGCCGGACGCGATCAACTCAATCGTGCTGGCACTTCAGAAAAATGTCGGCCAGACCCGGCAATCGGGACACAACATCATCTTCGCTTCGATCGGCATTCGTGCCCTGCGTGACCACAGCGATTTTGCGACGCCTCAAATTATTGAGGGAATTCGCAAACTGACGGCAGGTTTCAACAACGCGCACGCAGGCCGCGGGTATTATGGTAAAGAAAAAGGCTGGTTGACCGGAAATCAGGTTAAACTCACCGATGACAATAACTTCCCCATGTACGATTCGATTCAGGCCATGGTCGACGTCACTATCGCTGAGTTGATCGCGACAGCACCGATTAAAAGACAGGGCTTCGGCGGTTTGTGGCACATTATCAACCATGCGGCTGCGATCACCGAGTTGAATCGCTTCGGTTATGAAAAGGTCGCGAATCTGGCATTGCCCGCACATCATCAGCACATCCGCTTGTGGCGTTCACTGCCGAATGTCGAAAGTGAACTCGGGGCGCAGGTCAAATCCGTGCATGATCCCCGCGCGCCGATCTACTGGGAAGGGATGCTGAAACGGGACGAAGCCCGCCTGACGCACCGCATCAAAACGCTGTATGGTTATTACACCATCCGACGCTTCATCGAAGACGAACCCACAAAGAAAAAAGCCGACGACGCCTTTCTGTTTTTGATGGACTGACATAAAATCTGTTTTCCCGCGTCCCATACAATCTCTACTTCTATTGCTCGACGGTCAGGTTGAAATTCACTACTTTGTGTGCATAATTATTTGTATGGGTTTATTTTGGCCTTAATTCATTTACCTGAATGTATATCGAGAATTCTATGTCGCCTCTCAGCCTGGAGGATCAAGTCCTTGTCGCGCTGCGACGAATTACGCGTGCCATCGATTTGCATTCCCGGGAATTGATGCAGGAAATCGGTCTGACTGCCCCCCAATTGGCATCGATGCAAACCATCGCGAAAATGCAGCCGATCACCGTGGGTGCGCTTGCCAAGTCGATTCATCTGAGTCAGGCCACAATGACCGGTATCCTGAGCCGTCTGGAAGCCCGAAAACTCGTCTCGAGATCCCGGCGAGGCACGGACAAACGCACCGTAGTCGTCGAACTCACTGCAGAAGGCCAGGCCGTTCTGAAGAACGCCCCTTCTCTGCTGCAAGACCGATTTCGTCGCGAGTTACTGAAGTTACGAGAATGGGAGCAGACCCAGATGCTGTCCACCTTGCAACGTATCGCTTCACTGATGGACGCGGAAGATCTTGATGCCTCGCCCGTCTTGTCGGCAGGTGAAGTCATGTCGACCTCAGAAGCTGAAGACGCCGCTTACCTGAAAGAGTAAGCGGGAACCCTCAACACGATCTCGTACTGAGTAGAACCCGTTGATACCGCACTCGCCGCCAGCTTGCACAAACCCTTTGTGTGCAATGTATTTATCCTGACCTGTAATACCGGCAAAAACACCGACCAAAAAGGTCTCCATCGTTTATTCAGTGGGACGTCTTTCAAAAACCTGCTGTGCCCCCAGAGTCCCATTCAGCAGGTCACCAGGTGTGGTTTTCAGCTGTATTTAAATACATGAGGCTTGACACTCTCTATTACTTCGAGTACAAATCATCGTACACAAAGTATATATACGATTATTATGTCCACAGCCGACGCTAGTCTGCCCGTAACATAACTTCATTAAATGCTGTTAATAACAAACTTAACAACGCACCAATGATTCCCTGAGAGTCATGAACTACCTTGAGTCCTGAATAAAAACACCACCTTATTTATTGTACACAAAGTAGTTTGCCTTATAGAATTCCTTTATCGGAAACCGATTTACATAAACCTATGTACCAGGCCAGCCAACTGATTTTCCGTGAGCCCCAATTGACTGATGCGCTCGCGATATCCGACTTGGTACAGAGCTGTCCCCCGCTGGATGTCAATTCCAACTACCTCTCCTTACTGCTATGTCGTGATTTTCACGACACCTGTGTGATTGCGGAGCATGACTCAAAGGTAGTTGGCTTCCTTTCTGCCTATCATCCCCCAAAACGAGCCAATACGATTTTCATCTGGCAGGCCGCTGTTGACAGCAGCCTGCGTTCCTGTGGCGTGGCATCGCGCATGCTTGATGCTCTGTTATCGCGTCTGGTGGATCGGGATGTGAATTATCTGGAAACGACGATTACCCCCTCTAATCAATCGTCTCAAAAGCTGTTTCGCTCACTTGCGAAACGTTTAAAGACCGAATGCCGCACGTGTGGTGGATTTTCTTCGGAATTATTTGGTGAAGCAAAAGAGCACGAAACCGAAGAACTCTATCAACTCGGCCCCTTTTCGTTAAAACCCATTTATGAAGAGAAACAACCTGTATCATGACCATTTTCAACCGAATCGAATCTAATGTTCGCGGTTATTGTCGCTCATTCCCTACTACATTTACTAAAGCGCAGAATGCCACCTTGTTCAACGAAGATGGCAAAGAATATATCGATTTCCTCGCAGGAGCAGGCACATTAAACTACGGTCATAATAACCCCAAATTGAAAGGGAAACTCATCGAGTTCCTGGAACGCGATGGCCTGCTGCATGGCCTCGATATGCAAACCGACGCCAAAGCCCGTTTCCTTGAAGTTTTTGAAAAACGAATTCTGTCTCCGCTGGAACTCGATTACAAAGTCCAGTTCACCGGCCCCACCGGCACAAACGCAGTGGAAGCGGCATTAAAACTGGCCCGTAAAGTAACAAAACGCACGAACGTCGTCTCGTTCACCAATGGATTTCATGGCGTGAGCCTGGGATCCGTCGCCGCAACGGGAAACAGCCATTTTCGCAATGCAGCGGGAACTCCCCTGAATAACGTGACCTTCATGCCCTATCATGGTTACCTGGGCGACCACATGGACACCCTGGAATACTTTGAAGCCATTTTAAAAGACAACAGCAGTGGTTTAGACCTGCCTGCTGCGGTGATTGCCGAAACAGTACAAGGCGAAGGAGGCGTGAATGTTGCCAGCCTGGAATGGCTGCAGCAACTTGAAACGTTGTGCCAGGAATACGGCATGCTGTTAATTATTGATGACATTCAAGTCGGCTGCGGACGTACGGGAAATTTTTTCAGCTTCGAAAAAGCAGGAATTGTGCCTGACATTGTTACGCTTTCCAAATCACTGAGCGCTTATGGTTTACCCATGTCGCTGGTGCTGATGAAATCAGAACTTGATCAATGGGAACCGGGTGAGCATAACGGCACTTTCCGCGGCAATAATCTGGCATTCGTCGCTGCTGCCGAAGCGATCGAAATCTACTGGAGCGATTATAAATTCACTCGCGAAGTATTGCGAAAAGGTGATTTGATTCAGGATCGGCTGGAACAGATTGCAGAGAAAGTCAGCGATGTGGAACTGGAAGTGCGCGGAACCGGTATGATCTGGGGACTGGCCTGTCAGGAATGCCCTGCATTACCAGAAAAAATCTCAGCCGCTGCGTTTGAACGTGGATTGATCATCGAAACGAGTGGCACAGACAGTCACGTCCTGAAACTACTGCCCCCGTTAACGATCGAAGACGATCAACTGCTGCTGGGTCTTGACATTATCGACGACTGTTTTGAAGCGGTACTCAATGACGACCGCGTATTAAAAGAGCTCGGCCTGGTTTCCGCAGATTGATTTGCACAGTAAAAACAAAGAGAGATTGATATCATGATTGTACGTCAACTGGATGACATCATTGGAACCGAACGCGACATCCACTCCCAAACCTGGAATAGTCGACGGTTATTACTGGCGGGTGAAAACATGGGGTTTTCTCTGCACGACACCATTATTCATCCGGGAACGGAAACGGAAATCTGGTATCAGAATCACCTGGAATCCGTCTATTGCATCGAAGGCGAAGGCGAAATTGAACTGATTCCGGATGGTCCTACCTATTCCATTTCTCCCGGAATGATGTATGCGCTCAATGAGAATGACCGTCATCTGTTAAGAGCAAAAACACAGTTACGCATGATCTGTGTTTTTAATCCTCCCGTTACCGGACAGGAAGTTCACGACGAAAACGGAGCCTATCCGGCCGCTGCTGCGACCAGCGCCGGAAGCAATGAACCGCAAAAAAAAGAGCTCGCAAGTGAGCGAAAGCCGGTTTGATGAACCAGGTGTTCCGCCTTATTCAACGCATCGAAGCATTTCTGCTTGCCTGGTCGATTATCGCGATTGCTGCGCTTTCGATCGGTAATGTCATTGGCCGGGCGATATTCGGCTTCAGTTTAGCATTCACCGGCGAATTATCACAATTCCTGATCATTATTGTGACATTTATCGGGCTGAGTTATGCGACCAGCCGCGGCAGACACATTCGCATGACGGCGATTTACGATCAGCTCAACAAGCGTTGGCGAAAAATTTTAATGATCTTCATCAGCGGATTCACTGCGCTGTTGATGCTTGTATTGACCTGGTACTCATTTGATTATATTTCAACCGTCTATTTCCTGAAGACGGTTTCTCCGGTGTTACAGGTTCCCCTTTATCTGGTTTATTTATTCGTCCCGCTGGGGTTTGTATTGTCTGCCATCCAATACATCCTGACAGTAGTACGCAACGTGATTTCTCCTGACGTTTATATTTCGTTCACACAGAAGGATGAATATGAAACGCCTGTCATCGGAGACGTATAAATTGAACTTGGCCGAACAGGGGTAAATCCGTGGAAGCGTTTCTCATCATTGGAGTGATGCTGACCCTGCTGATGTCAGGGTTCCCGATGAAGGTCCCCCTCATCGTAGCAGCATTTGCAGTTCTGCTTGGCTTCCATCCGGATGTCACCCCTGCAGTCCTCATTCAACAGATGATCGGCGGCATCAAACCGGCGGCCCTGATTGCCGTCCCGATGTTTATTTTCGCTGCTGACATCATGACCCGTGGTAATTCTGCCAACCGACTGCTGGATCTGGTTACCGCTTTCGTCGGACATCTGCGCGGCGGTTTACCGATTGCCAGCGCCATCAGCTGCACCCTGTTCGGTGCCATGTCAGGTTCAACACAAGCCACCGTTGTGGCCATCGGTGGCCCACTGCGCCCACGGCTGCTCAAAGCCGGCTATTCCGATTCCTTTACCCTGGCCCTCATCATCAATGCCAGTGATATTGCGCTGTTGATTCCTCCCAGCATCGGAATGATTGTGTATGGAGTCGTTTCCGGCACTTCAATCGGCGAGCTGTTTATTGCCGGCATCGGTCCCGGCCTGCTGGTCCTGTTCCTGTTTTGCGTCTATTGCTGGTTCGCCTCAATTCGCATGCAGATCCCGCGTCAACCGAAAGCCGATTCCGCCACGCGCAAGACGGCTGTGAAACGCGCCCTGCTGCCGCTCGGGTTCCCGGTCATTATTATTGGTGGCATCTATTCCGGTATTTTCAGCCCCATCGAAGCAGCCGCCGTCTCGGTACTCTATGCTGCAATTCTGGAAATTCTGTTTTTCAATGAACTTTCGCTGAAAGATATTCCGGATATTGCGCTCTCGACCGGCCTGGTGACAGCTGTCGTTTTTATTCTCGTCGGATCTGGTGCCGCCTTCAGCTGGGTGATCTCCTTTGCACAACTGCCCGATGCGCTCATCAATGACTGGCTGGGACTCTCCGCTGCTTCCGGCTACTGGACGATCATGCTGACCATTGCCATTGCGTATTTTATCGGATGCATGTTTGTCGACCCGATCGTGGTGATTCTGATACTGACCCCCATCTTCCACCCCGTCGCCGCCGCTGCCGGCATTGATCCCGTACTGGTTGGAATTGTTGTCACGCTGCAAGTCGCCATTGGATCTGCCACGCCTCCGTTTGGCTGTGATATTTTCACAGCGATCGCTGTCTTTCGCCGTCCCTATCTGGAAGTCATTCGAGGCACACCACCGTTTATTGCCATTCTCCTGGTGGCAGCCGTGTTACTGATTGCATTTCCCGGCATTTCACTGTTCCTGCGAAACCTTGCCTTTGGTTGATCGAAGTGGTTTTGATTATGAGTATTTTTCATCGACACAAACTGTTGATCGCTTTGGGGATCATGATCTGCCTGGCAGGGTTGTCTGCATGTAATCCGCAGGAAACCGCGTTATCCAGCAAACCCACTCAGTGGCGATTTGCGATTGAAGAAACCGTGGGCAGCGTGCAACACCAGTACGCACTGAAATTTAAGGAACTCGTCGAAGCGCGCTCTGACGGTCAAATTGTTGTGACGATTTACCCATACGGTACGCTGGGAACTTCAGAACAGATCACCGAACAGATCGACATGGGCGTGATTCAATTTGCCATGGCTTCCCCGGGACATCTGGGCAAGATGATTCCGGAAGTCCAGGTCTTTCTCCTGCATTTTCTCTTTTCGGATGACGATGAAATCAATAATCAGGTTCTGAACGAGGCCCCGAAACTGCGGCAGGCATTCAACGAACTCTACGCCCGGAAGAATTTTAAATTGCTGTCCATTTTTTCAGAAGGCTGGCAGGTCTGGACTACCAAGAAAGCAATTCAGACTCCCGCTGACTTCAAAGGCGTAAAAATGCGAGTCATGACCTCGCCTTTACTGCTCGCCGCCTATCAAGGCTATGGTGCCAGCCCGACTCCTTTGCCTTATTCCGAAGTTTATTCGGCGCTGCAACTGAATATGATCGACGGCCAGGAAAATCCGGTCTTCGCGATTCAGGAAATGAGTTTTTATGAAGTTACCGACTGGATGATCTTCGCCCGGCACGCGCCTTTCATTACGACTTCGGTGACCAACCTCGACTTTTTCAATTCACTCCCCCCGGAACGACAACAACTCGTCACAGAAGTTGTCGGCGAATTGAATGACTACATCCTCGATGTACAGAAACGGTTCAATCAGGAACGACTGGCATTAATTCGCAAGAACAAACCCAAACTGAAGATAATCACAGAACTCACACCCGAACAGCGCGAAGCATTCCGCCAGGCCAGCCAGCCAGTGCGCGAACAGTTCGTTGAAATGACCGGTGAAGATGGTCGGCAATTACTGGAGCTGCTTAAAGCCACAATCAAGGACTACGAATCCCAGCGAGAAAACTAGCTGCTGCGATCACCGGAATAATGTGACAAGCTCCCGGGTTCAAATAGTCAGACCCTTTTTTCGTCAAAATGGGCTGGAATCTTCTGCTTCAATTCGTTAGAACCACTACTGCAACATGTTCAGTACAAGCAGTTCTCCAGTAGCAGCAATCGGAGTTGGGAATGACCATCGAAGTACAGTGCGACGAGTGTTTTCAAAGCTATCAAGTGCGTGATGAGCGGGCCGGTCAGACCCTCAAATGCAAAGGCTGTGGCAGTCGTATGCGTGTCCCTGCAACCGATGAAGAACCCGAAGATCTGTCCGAGCACTATGGCGAGCCGATCGCTCCTGCTCGCAAAAAGCAGAAACCGACTAAAGCCAAGAAGAAATCCGCTTCGAAAAAATCAGCGGGCATACCCATCCGGAAGCTCGTGAAGAAGCTGTTCGGCTGCCTCTCCATCGCGCTCGGAGGTCTGATGCTTGTTGGCGCCGTGTATATGTTTTTTGCAGGTGACGGGCCAGATGGGAAAAAATCAAGACCCGTCGCCGGGCTTGTGATGGCAGGCGCTTTCTTGAGTGTGGGTACAAAATGGCTGACGGATGAATGAGCGCCTTCAGTTCGAGGCCTCATCTCCACTCTCTGTCAGCAGGCGGCTTTTGACAAATGCAGTCAGATTTTCGGCGTCGTCAGTACCAACGCGTAACGTGCCCTTACGGAGTTTGAGCACGACACAGTCGCGTCCCCAGAGGTTCCAGACCCAGCCACCACGAAAACTCAAGTGAATACCCCAGCCATCCAGTAATGTCGTGCGGCCGACTTCGGCACTGAGAATATCTTCATACAGAACACTTCTTTGGAAGAGCGGCAGTGGGCCAAAGCAAATGCGCAGCCGATCGATTTCATCTGCCACCGTCAAGTGATGAAAGGCGGTGGCCAGAACGGTCAGCAATAGCCCCACTCCGGACAGATAGAGACTCAGGAAAGGCTGAGGCAGCTCGTTGCGCGTGAACCACGCTGCTACACACAGCAACCCCGCAGCAGCATAAATCAAAAGGCAGAGGGGCCCACGCTGTCTGTGATAATAGAGGGCAATCATGCTCATTTTCGACACTCCTGCAGGAAGGTTTTCTCCGGATATCCTACGTTCATTTTTAGATCTCTGGAAACAGGTTAATCTATTTCCGGAAATCACAGATAGAGAAATTTGATATCGCGCAGGTTATGCTCGTTCATTCCAGAATAGCAAACAGAATTCCGGAATGCGAGAAGTAAGTAACAATGAACGGTTACTGAATTCGGCGTGTCATCCGTCGAGTGAATCATTTCAGAATCTGAGTGGTTATCAACACCAGAACACCCGAGTGATCAGGTCACAATGTCAGGGCCACGCCACATCGTCCATGATGCCTGCCGGGGCGAAGGATGGTGACCTTGCCCGAACTCTCATAACCCTGGACCAACTTTTAGAAGCATTCCAGTCAAGGTTCACTATCTGTTATTACTTTACTCTTTTGAATGATTTAGTCAGCTGTAAATCGACAATCCGTTTTCTATAGCGACTAACAACCTTAGTAATTCGGACAGACGAATTGTTAACGAGGATCGATAGTTTTTCTGAAGTTACTGCGCCACATTTTATCATAGGACGTTCAACGCCATAGTACGATAATATAGCAACATAATAGCTAATCGGAACAGAAACGATTGCGAGAATCGTACTCAATAAGATTGGATAACTTGCAGTGAAATCGGAACTTACAATTAATAGCATGCCATAAGAAAGCCAGTATAATATAATGAAGTGATAAATATAGAACGAAAATGAGAATTGGCCGAGCTTTTTCACAATCTCATACTCTAGATATTTGCTTAAAAACACAGTTGTTTTGAGATCAGCCAGAATAGCCACTATGAATGCTGAAGCGACCCCCTCGACAAGAATCACATAAAAAATGCTGATTCCCTCAAAAGCTAATCTGGCAAATAACAGGCACACAATGCTGATCACAAATATTTTGTTATATGTGCCTTTTGTCGCATATAGCTCTAGTTTCTCAATCAATATTGGCAACATAAGACCAATATAGAAAACAAAGCCAAACATTAGATAGGAAATACTGGAGTACTTATATCCCAACGCCATCAAAATGCTAAGGAAGATAAGATTTAGCTTTACTCCAACATTGCGGCTAGCAAAATACGCAAAAGGAAAAACAAATGACACAAGTAATTCAACACTTAAGGTCCAAGCAACTGGATTGAGGTTTGTTTCCATCAGGACATAATTTTTCGCCGCATTTCGAATCGTAATATCTGTCGTATACCACCAGTTAAACCACAATGATGTATTTGGAAATTTAATATAAGTATGAAATAACCATATCGAAGCAATGATTAGTGTCAAACTTACAATATAAGCAGGATAGATTCTGAATATTCTTTTGATGTAAAACGAGATGAGCACAAAAATAGTATTTGATTTTCGATCTAAAGATAAACCCAATACATAACCACTCAGCACGAAAAATATTGATACAGCCGCTCCACCGTTAAAGAGCACCAGTAGCACTCTTGTGATAAATGATTGGGCTTCCGTTGTGTCAAAAATTCTTGTATTACAAATCGACTCATTATTATCAACGGCAAAAACGATAAAACAATGGCTAACAGCAACCATCAGAGCAGCAATACCACGAAGCTATTCTAGTTTTGAGATAAACATCAATAACTCCAGCATGCTATGAATCAGTGGTTATTAACTGCTTTACAACCTACTTCACGAATTCATAAAGTGAGAAGAAGGATGGGGTGGGTTTTGATATGGTAAATTATGATTCAAATTAGAACGACTCAAATTCCCGCTGCTATTGTAAGACCAGCAATGACCGATTATTTTTATGATGCCTTAGCTCTTCACCATAAAGCAAAAAGAATCGCATTCAGGCAGAACCACAGAATAAACGTTTAGTCGCATTATACTGAGACTGCAGTTTCCTCAAAGATCATTTTATGTCTCAAGTCAGAAATAGCAGCCTTAATTGAGACCAAGCGAAGCGGCTAGTCTCGAGTTTTTTGAGAGGTGAAATGATTGCTCACCGACTCTAAGATGTTGAAAGCCTTCGCCGATCAAAATACATTGCCTCGAATTTACGTAATATGAGGACGCTTCCCTTCGATTGTTTATCATAAATTCTTCTCGTCAAAAGGACGTTAAGAACCTTTATAATAACAGGGCCAGTATTTAAAAAGCAGACCAGATTCTAAATGATTATTCGCAGTCTTACAGTTGAAAAACCATGACTGAAATTTAAGTGCAGACACATTTCAGCCATCGGAGAAAATGCCGAATTGAAAAATAGCAAGCAAGCAAGCTAAATCGAACCCAGACGCCAAATGCAACGAACCACATTAAAATGCCAGGATACTGATGTCGAAAATACTTTCGATAAAACCGCATCATCCCTTTATGCTTGTTCCACTCGACAAAAATCGGACGAGATCGACTGCAGGCGCCCTGGTAATGGGTGATCTCTGCATCCGGTACGAACATGATCTTCCAGCCTTTATTACGAAAGCTCATGCACCAGTCCAGATCTTCGCAGTGGAGAAAATACTCTTCATCGAGTCCGCCTACATCCGCATATGCCTGACGTGAAACCAGCATACAGGCGCCGGAAATCGCCTCGACTTCAATGGGAAAATCGGGGACCGGCTGTTGATGGAGATTGAAATCAGAAAAGCAGCGTGGGAATCTGCGGGCCAGAAATGACATGCGGAAGACGCGAATCAGGCTGCGCCAGGGAGTCGGAATCGTCCTGCGTCCACCTACCTGTTCGGTCCCGTCCTCATTCATGATTCGTCCCCCGACCATGCCGATCCCGGGAGCGCTCTCCAGGCAGTCGATGAGTTTATTAATAGAATGGGGGGGCACCCTGCAATCCGGATTCAGATAAAGCAGGTAGTCATTCCGCGCCTGTTCAGCTCCGCGATTACAGGCAACGGCAAAACCCAGGTTAGAATCATTCTGCACGTATTGTGTTTTCGGATCATCCGGATAGCGTGATTTCACACGCTCGAGACTGTCGTCACTGGAATTATTATCAACGATAATAATCTGTGAAACCGGAGCGAGTTCCAGAAGAGACTGTACGCAGAGCGAGACCTTGTCACCTGAATTATAATTAACTGTAATTACAGAGAGCATGAGCTCATCCTGCCTGACTAGTGGGATAAGCAAACCGGGAAAGCATCAAAAGATGACGTAACTGTGACTGGCAATGAATCCCTAGTCGATTCAGTTGTTGGATTCTGCTCCAGGGAGGCAATTCTAATAATTCCGCATATCCCTCAATTAAAGGTAATCGATCATGATTCGGGAAATGCGCTTTGACACGTTCAGCGAGTGCCTGTGCCTGCCTGACAGTTTCCAGCAGGCGATAACGCCCCTCGTTCCAGATCTGAAAATGATTGTGCCTGAGTGGATTTACCAGACGATGCCAGGGTTTTGCGCCGACTTCATTATTTCCATGCTGTCGATATTTCACGAGCGGCATGGGAACAAATCCGATTTTTCCCATTGTTGCAGCACACAATGCCAGCCACCAGTCATGCATTAAAGTATGTTCCGGAAGTGGTAATGCAATCTCCAGCAAACGCCGGTTCATCAAGACCGTACAACCAGTAACAAAGTTTTGTACAAGTAGAATCCGCAGTGGGTTTTCGTCTTCTTGACGAACCCCTTGAAATCTCATAAATGAAGGAGCGATTTGCTGTAATTCTCTATCGACTACCTCCATATCTGAGTGAACTAATACTGGTTTACCAGGATTCTGCGATTCTAACTGCCTCATTAAATGAAGTTGTTCCTGTAGTTTTTCTTCTTTCCAAACATCGTCCTGATCAGATAACGCTATATATTCAGATGGAGTTTTCAGCGCTGCAGACAACAGCTGATTAAAGTTCCCGACAACTCCCTGATTTTTTTCTGACTGCTGGATTGAAATTTGTTCGGATAAATACCTGGAAACCACTTCAGTTGAATTATCCTGAGAGGCATCGTCTCCGGCCAGGACCAGCCAGTTTTGATGCCCTTGATCAAGAATACTTTGTAACTGCTGTTCTAAAAAAGAGGAACCATTATATATGCCCATGGCAATACATACGCTTCCCTTTTCATAATTCTGAGCTTGATCATCCATGCGGCTCTACTTTTACAGATTAAAAAAACTTATATTATTCGAATCTAAATATCTATTACTCACACGCATAATATTTACTGACTCGAATGTTTATCAGTCACAGGCAACCACTGAGTTCCATCCAGAAGATGTGATGTTCCGGATGGTGGATACCTCAAGGAACTTCAAGATCTCGCATTGGTTATAATCACACTAAATCCTGGACTTTCACCTGCTTTTTATGCATGAAATCAACAACGTTCGTATTAACAAATTCTCGCTCTCTGTAGTTTAAATAATTCCAGTCTGCTTTGGGAATTCTCTGTTTATCCTGCTGAAAGAAATAATCCATATGCTTCACTGGAGTATTTTTAGGAGTAATGTGCATCACAAAAGATTTTCGAGTTTTTGACAAATCCAGTTGTGGAGCACCGCCGTGTAGAGTGCTGGCGTTCCATATAATGACATCCCCTTTTTTCATAGGGAATTGTTCTGCAACGAGGCCGTTTGATTCAGCCATTTTCAAACATTCACTGTTATAGCTGTTAAATAATCCATCATGTGAGGGTGGCACATTCTGACTTTTAAAATATTGATTCCGTAGAGAGATTAAATCAGGCTCGCCGAGCAGGTGACTTTTTTTCATCGCAATCAGTGGACCGTTGGATTCATCGACATCTTCAAGCGCAGCCCAGAACCCCATGTAATCTGGAATTTCCTTACCGGTATAAAAATAAGGAGTATCGCGGTGTAAAGGTTGCTGCGAGCCTCGTTCAAAGAAGATCGAAGTATACAACGTTGCTTTCCCTAAACTGTCTACGACATCAGAAATTTTCTCAGCGCCTTCAACGAACAGATCCTTCAATTCCTGCAGATGTAAATGCAGGTTAATTACTCGATGCAGTCTGTCCTCTTCCACAAACAAGTCATTTGATTTTAAGAATGCAAGATTATTTCTCTTGAATCGTTCAATTGCATCAACAGCAGAATCGATCTTATCTTCCGAAAAAAGATTTTTGACATGGACAATTCCCTCTGACTTAAATATTTCATTGAAATCTTGTTCCATCGTTCACTCCTTTAAACCTTGATTTAAATTGAATACTTCTTTTGTGAAATTAACAGCACTCAACAAAATACTTATTTTCCTTAACCATGGTGCCAATCAGTCTTTCTACTGCATGTGGTAGGGTTCCATCTGCTAAACCACGTTCAACACCAAAGTTAGACGAATCTAATTTCAACAGGCCTTTTATTGCTTCTGGTCGAACCCAATACATTGATCCAGCCGGAAATGTATCCATAACGAATTTCATGCCAAGTAAATCCGCAGTTTGAAGAACCAGTTCATGATTACTGGCCATATTATAGTCATTATGAGGCATCAGATAATTTTCAGGCACGACCAGGCCGAGTTCCTCATCCTCTTTAAATTTCCTGGTTATTTCGCTGACAATTTCTTTTGATCCTACCAGGCTCCCCAGAAGTTCCTGGCGCATCTGATCTCCATCCTGCCGATAAATTGTACGTTTTGAATGCAATTTACAGACAGCGATGTACCCCAGGGATTCAATGCGTTTCATGGTACGAATAAATGGCAAAATATCTCGCCCCCGGTTTTCAACAACATCGATATCAGCGTCAGGAAACTCTGCTAGAATCTGTGCAACCGGTTTCTTACTGGTTACTGTGACAAATAAATCAAAACCAATGTCTTCAAAACAACTTAAATTCTGGCTGATTTCCGGCCAGAGTTCGTCATAGTGAACGTGCAAAACAACTGCAAAATCATTCTTACGTACTGGTTTATGCTTCAGTGTTCGAGACAGCAGGCGAGAATCATAGTTGGAGATTACATCATAGGTTGACTGCAGATATCCATATCCATATTTTCTGTCTGGCTCCAGGTGTGTCCCTTCAGCCCATTCATTCCAGGCATTAATGAAGACCAGTTTTTCATCTTGATTCAGTCTCTGATCTCGATAACAGTGATTACAAAGTGACGCAAGCCATTGTTTATATTTCAGTAAACTGAATCCTGAAAATATATGTCCATTGTCCTGTTTTCTAGCTGTATTATCCCAGGAGAGCATGGCCGTCCTGAATTTCTTAAATTTCGACTCCCTGGTTTTCACAGCTGCTTCTACAGCGTGGTCGTAACAGTAGATTCCTCCATTAAAATCTGGATTGGTAATCTTCTGTTCGTGACTCACATCATTTCCCTCAACGGTATGCGGGGGAAACTCAACCGCAGCTTCAAAGCCATACTTTCCAGGATCGTTATTATCGAATGCCATGGCAGAAATCAGATAAATGCCGGGAAAACCATGCTTTGTTATTTCCTCTCTCCAGAGATCGAGGGTCTCTCGCATCTGAGGAATAATATCCGGTCGGTAGACAATCAGCACAGGTTTACCGTCAATGCAGATATAGCGGTCATCCTTAAAATATTTGACAAGGTGACGAATAAAATTCAGAGAATCCTGCTCGCTATGATCCTGAGCAATTAACACATCACTTTCGAGCCCATCCCAGCGTCGTGTCCAGTTTTCATTAGCCCATGTTAAGCAAAACGGGATATCAACCTTAGGGTTATTGAGCATCATCTCCAGTGGTGATTCCATCAATGTTTTTCCAGCAAACCAGTAGAAGTAGTAGCTGAAACCAGAGATACCATAATTCCTGGCCAGCCGTGCCTGTTCTTCCATGATTTCTGGAATTCTCAGATCATAATAACCAAGATGAATCGGACAATGTGGCTGATAATGTCCCTCATAATTAGGTACCGCTTTTCCTACATTACTCCACTCTGTAAATCCTTTTCCCCACCATTCATCATTTTCGGGAAAAGGGTGAAATTGTGGTAAATAGAAAGCAATGAGCTTTACCATCGGATCGAGTGGCGGGTTTTCGGTGTAGGAATAAAACGTATCTTTTGTTTCATCGAATACAATTTTAGGGATCTCTTCACTTTGATTTGATCCTTTGATGCGATGAACGACAGAACGGAAGTCATGAACCAGTTTCTTTGAGCCTTGATGAACGCGTCTTCTAAATCCTCTGTACAAGTAGCTTGCAACAGGATAAAGCCCCAGAAATTTAAATATTTTTACGAGATGCGGTTTACAATATTTGAAAGCAGGTCTGATAGATCGAAATGATGCTACCAATTTCGAGATGAATGAACGTTTCAACTGAATGTTTTCATTTGTTATCACCTGTAATTCTTGTGATTGCACTTCCATTGCTTTAGATAACTCCTCATATTCCCGTTGCAGAATCGAAAATCCCTGAGCACCCTTTTCCAATTCGAATATTTCCTCGACGGGTCTTTCTGATATTCCATATTTTTTAGAAAGGTCAACCAAATTTAAGTAGTCGAATCCATAGGTTTCTTTGACCAGCTGATATTTTTCCGGATCATTTAACAGTTCGAAGAATAACTCCAGTGCCATAAAATTTGTATAAATTGACTGTCTCGATTTGAGCAGAGTCATTGCGAGGGCATAATTACGCTCGAACTTACGTGAATAGAGAGGATTATTCTCCTCTGGAAATATTGAGATAAACTCTTCATAAGATTTGATTCTGAAATAATTTTTCAATACGGTATAATGTTCGAAAAACATTCTGGATCTGGCATCAGGGTTGCCACCACTGGTATTTCTCTCACCGTTTCGAATTCGAAACAATGTCAATTTTTCGGGAAGTACATGGATGTCATATTTAAAACAGAGGCGTATCCACATATCGAAATCTGCTGTCTGAGCCAGCCCGAGGCGGTACAGACCACAATGCAGATAGCACTCTTTGCGAATCAGAACGCTCGGATGACATAGCGCATTTCCATGTGTAAAAAAGAAATTAAGCCATTCATATCTTGAACGATTAGGCTGATCAAAGATTGTGGAGTAATAGTGTGCTTTATCAGCGAACACTTCACTCTGCTCATCAATCGCCAGTACATTTGTAAAAACGGCCCCACACTCTGGGTTTTTCTGAAGATAATCTATCTGTCTATTTAATTTATCAGGATGCCATTCATCATCTGAATGGTGAATGGCGATGTACTCCCCTTTAGCGATTTCACTGATACTTTTATTAATCCCATAGACGCCTCTCCGACTCTTATCATTCTTATATGCCAGAATCCGCGGGTCACGATAGGATTGGATGATCTCCCAGGAATTGTCTGCCGAAGCATCATCCCAGATAATCAACTCGAAATCCTGATACGATTGGTTTAACACACTTCCAATCGCCTGACGCAGGTATTTCGCATGATTGAAAGATGTAAGTATCACAGTGACTTTGGGCATCAGTATCATTCTATAAAAGTAGATAAAGGAGTACCGCTTAACTCACTTTGAATGCTGTCTGAAACGGCTGCCGGCAGGATTTCCTGCCAGTTATCTCCTGTATTCTTACTGCGAAAAACAGAATAAGGGCTCGGGTCATACTTTGACCGACTCTGCACGAGAAATTCTTCTACCTGTGGACTCGATTCCAAACCGCAGAATTGAAATAACTCTTTTGTTTTATCGAATGGATTTTTCCTGAGGTCTTCATACCTTACCAATAAAAACTGTTCCGGGTATTCTTTCTGAAACGACAGAAAATCTGTTGCAACCTGTTTCCATTTTTCAAAACCGTTATATTCTTCGATGCGATGCATATTTTTTCGATGTGCGAATCGCCATTCCTGTTCAATATCCCAATCAGAATTAAACTCCTTTGGTGCTTTTACCCAGGAAGCAAGAGTGGTTAAAGGGTTTCTTACAATACCAACAACTCTGACATCCGGACATTGGACGAGGATATTTTCAATTAAGTGAAGATAACGGGTCTCTTTAAATGCAATTGAATTCGGAAAACATGACTTCTCAAATGTGGGATAATTATGATGTGAATCAGTCTGCATCAAAGCAAAAGGATCTTTACTCTGCTCGATCTCCTCAAAGAATAAATCGATCTCTGCCCGACTTGAAGATTCTGTAATTCTTCCCTTGTGTTCGTAGGAAAAAAGAGGTTGAAACCGAAAGATAATATCAGGATGACTATTGAATATCTGACTGAGCCAGGAAGTCCCGGAGCGTGGCACTCCGAATAGTCCAATTTTTATCAATTGTGTTTTTTTCATAGAAGTTGTGAACTTGAAACATCGAGTAAAAGAAACTCTCTGAAGTAGCCTCTGTAAGCTGGATTCTTATAAAAACGGAACACATCCAGTACAAATCCATTGCCTGGGAAATTCATTTGGATCGAATTTTAGAAGAGTTTTAAAATTTGGACCAGACTAATTTCTCCAGCGCCTCCACTATAGAGACGTTTACTCTATCCTGACGAAGAGAATCAGCGATGGGAACATTCATTCCTGGGGAGGTCCATCAATTCGATACTCAGTCAAATAGTTTTTCGTTCCTTCAACTCCCTGAAACATGAGAACGTCCAGCAGTGAAAGCGATGGTTCGAAAGCGGCGTGCTGTTGATATTCAACTGGATTCATTTGCAAAAATGACAGTTTGATATTACTTGCGTCAAATTTTTCCGCGCTATAAAGCCCTGCCCCTCTGACTGGATTAATATATTCAGTAGCATTCATCTGCTCTGAGATTCGGAGTGCCCATTCCCCGGTTTCATTAACATTTCGATAGTCATATTTCTGATCCGAGGAAATGATGATTTCTCGATCTAATTTGAGTACCTCACAGAAATGACGCAAAATGCGGTAATTGAGCATTGTTACATTAATCGTATCCAGGTTCGAAAGCACTTCTTGAACGTGTGCAATAACCTCATGGTAATAAGGCGTTTTCAATTTATAATGAGCCAGCTGTCCCAATACTCTTTTGGGCCAATCGACCTCCATGTGAACATAAACATTCTTAATTAAATCAGACATGGAATGTTTTTTTACAGGAAAGCCAAAGTACTGCCACCCTTTGTCTGGCTTCAAGATCCGATTTCGATTGATCCACCCTTGCTTCATATATTGCACATCGTCAAACAGTACAAAACAGTCAGCAGCATGAATCAATTGCCAATAACCCAGATATGGAAAAAAGTAAGGTTGCATGAGGGCAAGCTTCATTTAAATTCTCTCAAAATAGTGTGAGATATTATATCTAAATCAGTTTGCTGCAATTCTGGATAAAGTGGAATACACAATACGCGATCTGCAATCTCTTCCGATATCGGACAGGGCCTTTTTAATTCAGGTCTTAAATAGTTCAAAGTATTTAATGAAGGATAGAAATAGCGACGCGTCATCACTCTCTGATCCAGCAATGCCTGACGGACATTACTCATCGCGGTATGGCTATTAAAAATTAGCGGATAATAACTGTAGTTGTATTCCAGATCAGCCGGGATTACGGGACGTCTAATTTCACATCCTTCCAGCAGATGATTGTAACTCTGAGAAATCTGTTTTCTACGCTGAATTAACGAATCGATCAGTGGCAACATGCAAACTCCCATCGCTGCATGAAACTCGGACAGTTTGGCATTGATTCCAATCTGAAAATAATCATCTTCGCCATGATGACCAAATTTTTTTGACAAAAAGATGCGTTGGGCAATCCTGTCATCCGCGCAAACAACCGCTCCTCCCTCTACTGTATGGAACAATTTAGTGGCATGAAAACTGATCGTAGAGCAATCGCCATATTTTAAAATCGACTGTCCTCGATAGTTCACGCCAAAGCAATGTGCGGCATCATATATTACTTTCAGCTGATATTTTCGGGCAATCTGTTCAATTTTTACTACATCACAGGGTAAACCATAGACGTGCGTGGCTAAAATCGCACTCGTTTTTTCTGTAATTGCAGCTTCGATCAATTCGGGATCAATACACAGACTTTCGCGATTGATATCTACAAAAACAGGATCGCAGTTCTCCCACAAAATTGCAGTTGTTGTTGCTACATAACTGTAAGGTGTGGTGATAATTTCACCTGTCAAATCGAGCGCCTGGATCGCCAGTTGGATGGCCAGGGTACCATTTCCAATTAGTTCCAGGTTGGGTACATTCAGATAAGAAATGAGGTCTGACGTTAATTTTTTCGAATATGTTCCATTATTCGTTAACCAGCCTGTCTTCCAGATTTCTGAAAGCTGGCTGACATATTCATCCAGCTCAGGCAGACATGTTTTAGTTACAGGTATCATCTTTTTCCACTATATATAAGATGCTGGTAGGTTTCAGGCCCAACTGTCGAAAGAGTTCGCTGCCGAAATATTCCTCACCTAATTCAAGAACCTTAAAACCATATTTGCCTATTTTTTTCACGTAGTCATCATGTGCATATAATCGAACGTGATCTCCTTGTCCAAAATGTTTCCAGCGACCAGCTTCAGTGGTGATTGCAGGATCTTCTACAGTCGATTCGAGCCCCAGATTGACAGGAGCCATCAAGATCCCACATCCTCCTGGTTTGAGAATGCGATATAGTTCCTGAATCGCGCGGTCATCACTTTCGACATGCTCTAAGACATGGCTGCAGATAAAAAAATCAAAACTGTGATCTTCAAAAGCCAGTTGCATCAGGTCGACATTAAAATCAACGTGATCCATCATCAGGTCTGCCGTGCTGTAGTGAGATAATCCCAGGGTTTTCATTTTTGCAGACAGAATTGCTTCAGGTGCAAAATGAATAATCTTTGATTGCGTACCCAATCTCCCCGTTCTCAAAGCATCTTCTATCCAATAAGTGTAAATTCGTTCTCGATCAGAAGCTCCGCATTCTGAGCACTCATAGGTAGCTAAAGCAGTCATTTCTCCCATACCGAATAACTCATATCCATGCTGCTCTGCGTTTTCCCGATAGAACTCATTTAAAGGGATAAAGTGTATATCTTCCTGATCGCATACAGGACAGTAATAGCCCGTTTCGCTGCTTGTGAAAAACAGCTTAATTTTAGAAACTAAAAAATTCATTTACTTTGCACCTCCATTGCAACAGAAAGAAATACTTTGGACCAGACACGCCCGGAACTCCTTCGAGCGACCTTGAACACAACGGCATCATCAATCACATCTAAAAATTCGGCTGTTTCATTTTCTATTTTCGGTTGATTTAATTGTATCTGAATACTGTAAGTACCTTCATGCAATGGTACCCTGGTCTTATAGACGACAATATGCCTGCTGCCTGGTTTACAACTTACAAAGGAATGCCCAATTTGTCTGGGACTAGCCCCAAGAATCAGATTCTTTTTATCGTCCATAATATAATAATTGGGGGAAACGAGAGCCTGTATAGTGCATTCAAAAAATATTTTGATTTGTATGACCTGATCAAATTCAGCCTCGATCATATTTTCGCCGTTCTCATTCAGGAGTTCGACATACGTAATCGAGGCACCGCCTGACCCATATCTGAATCCCTGCATCTGCTGCTTAAACAATTCAGAACTTTTAAATTTGAACTCAGAAGCAGAGGATCCCGGATGCTCTACGCCTGTATTTTTTGTACTTGATTCAACCGACGAAAGATCCTGGACACTTTCATTCATCTGTTCGCGCATATTACGAATGTAAGCTTCAGCCACATCGGCAGCTAATCCAATTTTTTTTATTCTTCCCTTTTCTAAGTAGATACCTTGCGAGCAAAGACTCTTGACTGTCCCAATATCATGACTGACAAACAAAACCGTTGATCCACTTTCTTGAAGTCGTGTCAGAGCAGTGATACATTTCGCTTGAAAATTCATATCACCAACTGCTAAAGCTTCGTCAACAATCATGATTTCCGGTTTTGACATAATGTTTACCGCAAACGCTAACCTCAAAAACATTCCGCTGGAGTAGGTCTTTACAGGTTGTTCAATGAAATCTCCAATATCTGCAAATGCAGTGATATCATCAAAGCGATTCTCGATTTCCTCTTGAGTTAATCCAAGAATGGCTCCATTCATAAATACATTTTCCCGGCCGGTAAATTCCGGATTGAATCCCGATCCTAACTCCAATAATGCACCAACGCGCCCATTTATTTCGACGGAACCTGTCGTAGGTGTCATCGTGCCACAAATGATTTGTAACAATGTTGACTTGCCGGCGCCATTACAACCAATGATTCCGACCGTCTCCCCTCTTTTGATCTCAAATGAGATATTTTCCAGAGCCTTAAATTCTCGGAAGAACTGTTTCTTCCCGCGAAACAGTCCCTGCATCAACCGATGGTGAGGTTTTTCATAAATCTGGAAGGACTTACAGACGCCATCCAGTTTAATCGCAATTTCTTGATTCTTGACAGGTTCAGAGGACATCAGCAAATCCCCTGCGAGTTTTCTGGAACCAGACAAAGCCTAACCAGGCAACAATCGAACTAAGGATCATCAAAATACAGAGCCCTTCCCAATGGGGTAACTGTCCCCACATTAGAACAGCCCTCGACTGCTCAATAATAAAGGTCAGCGGGTTCGCATACAGAATGGGGTGGTACTTTTCCGGAAGATTGGAAAGCGGATAGAAAACCGGCGCCATGAACATCAGGATCGTCGTAAAGACACCAGTGACCTGGCCTACATCGCGGAGATACACGCCGAATGATGCCAGGAACCAGGTTAGCCCCATCGTAAACAGGATCAGTGGCACAAAGAGTACAGGTAAAAAAATCACTGTCCAATGAATTGAATGATTCACGACAACAAAAAATAATCCCCAGACCAGGAGGCTGATCATCGTATGAAACAGCGTTGCCCCCATCGCAATCCAAGGGAGCACATCCAGGGGAAAGATCACTTTTTTGACGTAGTTCGCATTCCCGACGATCAAACCCGGACCTTTGTTAACGCACTCTGCCATGAGTCCATGAACAATCATGCCAATAAACAGTGCTAAGGCGAATTCCGTTTTACTGTCAGAGCCGGTTCCCCAACGCGCTTTGAAGACCACGCTAAAAACAAACGTGTACACGACTAGCATGATCAGCGGATTAAAGAACGACCATGCCAAACCTAAGACGGATCCTTTATACCTTCCGATGACTTCCCGCTTAGCCATTTGGTAAATCAGGCGACGGTGGATGTAGAAGCTTTGCAACATCTGCCGGGGAGAAATTGATGTAGAGGCATAGGGATTCATCGAAGCCCCTCCCCACGAAGCCGTAAAATCATGATCCGATTTGGTCTGAACATCCTGTCAACCAACCTCTTCCATCCGTGTTTTGAGTATTTCAAAAGGTCTGATTGAGAGACCTATTCAGGTAATATTTCCAGCAATTCCGTTCTCGGATACGTTCTACTTTGCTCAACTTATGTATTTTATACAAAAAACGCTAATTGTAGGGAAGATCATTCACAATCTTAGTCAGGTATCGTCCGTAATTTGTTTTACCAAGCTGCTCTGCTTGTTGGGCAAGATGTGCTTTTGTAATCCAGCCTTTTTGATAGGCGATTTCTTCTAAGCACGCAATTTTCAGTCCCTGACGCTTTTCGATGGTTTGAAAGAAATGGCTCGCTTCCTGCAGGCTCTCGTGAGTCCCGGTATCAAACCAGGCATGCCCCCGCCCCAGCAGCTCCACGTTTAAATCCCCCCGCTGCAAATACATATTATTCACCGTGGTGATTTCTAACTCTCCACGTGCCGAAGGCTTCACATTTTTGGCGATTTCGACGACATCATTGTCATAAAAATAAAGTCCGGTGACCGCATAATTCGATTTGGGAACCTGGGGTTTTTCTTCAATTGATATCGCACGCTTTTCACGATCGAACTCCACAACACCAAAACGTTCCGGATCGTGTACCTGATACCCGAAAACGGTTGCCCCCGTTTCTCTCTGGAAAGCAGCCCGTAAACTTTCAGTCAGCCCATGACCATAAAAGATATTATCGCCTAAGATTAAACAGACGGGATCATCGCCAATAAATTCCTCGCCAATCAGAAACGCTTGCGCCAAACCGTCGGGCGAAGGTTGCTCGGCATATTCAAATTTGACACCCCATTGCTCACCACTTTCTAGTAAATCCTGAAACATGGGAAGATCATGGGGAGTGGAAATGATTAATATTTCCTTGATGCCTGCTAACATCAACGATGAAAGCGGATAATAAATCATGGGCTTATCATAAATGGGAAGCAGTTGTTTCGAAATGACTTTTGTGACGGGATGGAGCCGGGTGCCAGACCCTCCTGCCAAAATAATTCCTTTTCTCGACATGATCGTTCCCTCTAGTTTTCAATGACAGTTTCAAGTGCGATTATGGCAAATATTCTGAACCCTGATGCTTGATAAACCTCATGGTCATAAGCGTTTAGTATTGAAATTCGCGAAATAAAGCAACAGGTTTTCTGACATTTCAAAAGAAAACCTGGGAGAACCTGGTATTTTCGTGATTTTACGGAAGTCTCACTGACAGAAACCCAAAACGACTACCCAAACCATCATTCATGCCTCCCCTTACTTAACTGGAGCGCATCACATTTAACCATAGCGTCTCCCGTTCTATGATACTCGGTCGAAATGGCCCTGGAGACGCTACAGTAAACCTGGACACAGGCTAGCTCAAACACCCCCTTACGCCCCAGACTTCCCATAGCCTCATTTGATTCTATACCCCGGCTCAGCGGTGACAAAACACGCGATCAGGAATCAAAAACGGTTTCTGTGTTATTTAACGACGTTCAACGCAGCTATAGTTCAACCGGAATAAAGCGAATGATCGTATCGATAATACGATCATGGTGCTTTGTTCGGTTAATGGTATTACTCTGCATCAGCAGCACCCCTACCAGATCCCGTTGAAAGTCAACCCAGGCGACCGGACCCGAGTAACCGGGATGTGATAACATACTCCAAGGACCGTATTTATGGTTTGCTTTATACTGAAACGCGAGCGCGTAACGGCCGTTGGTTCCCGGCTGTGACAGGTAGAGTTGCTGCAATACCATTCCATCGATCAACGGTTTCCCGTTGTGAACACCACGACTGAGGTGCAACTGCATCAGTGTGCCGATATCGTCGAGTGTCGAATAGACGCCGCCGCCGGCCGTTGAAAATCGTTTGTTCTGACGCTCGGCCACTTCCAGACCAAAGTTGTCCGGCTCGAACACGCCCACTTTGTTCGATTGATACAGGGGCGCCAGACGTTTCAGTTCTGCTTTCGTCGGCTGAATGGTGGTATTCTTCAAATTGAGCGGCTTGAAGACGCGTTCCTGCATCAGTTCGACAAAGGTTTTTCCGGTGATCTTCTCCGCGACGCAGGCAGAAAGATCGATGGGGCGACCATACATCATCTGTGTCCCGGGCTCAGCGACCAGCCCCAGTTTCAGGCAGCCATCCACGAAATCCTGATGCGTCTGGGGAAAGACATAGTCTTTCAGTTCCGGGCTGGTTTTATCGAGGTTTTTATTCGCCTTGAGCCAGCCGTCATTCGGAATCCCCGATGTATGACTGAGCACATGACGTAAACGAACCGGCTGTTTTGGTTTTGAACCGTCGGGCAACCGAATCTCAGCGAACTCGGGGAACGTTTTCGCGATTGGATCGTCGAATGTCAACAGTCCGTCATCCGCCAGCGACGCCATCAGAGTCGCGGTAAACAGTTTGCCGGTGGAAGCCAGCCAGCAGAGCTGATCCACGGTAAAAGGTTCTTTGGTTTCAATGTTAACAACGCCGTGCGCTTCGCGCATGATGACTTTGCCGCGATGAATGAGCAGCACTGAAATTCCCGGATAATATCCCTCGTTGATCACCGCCTTGATTTCTGAACGAATGGCATCCTGGTTTTCTTTCGTGAGTGTAAAGGGGGGACGCTCCTGAGGAATAACCTTATCCCCTGCTCTCGCAGACACCGTCACTGTGAGAAAAAGGATCAGGCAGAGCGGAATTCGTGTCATCAGTTTCATGGTTGTGCCCTTTCAAAAGACCAGCTTTTTTCTCCGACCCCCTTGCCGGTAAATTGGATTCTGTGAATTTCCACAGGAGACTCGTTTGCCGGCAGATAGAGTCGCACGATTCCAGTTTTGCCTTCAGCAGGGAGCTGCAGTTCAACATCCTGCCACTCTTCGCTCCCCTTAAAGGCATACTCAACGACCTGGCCCGTGCGCGGAAACGTCTCCTGATCTGCCGTCTTCCATTGCACTTTGCCCGTGCCCCCCGTTTGACTGCGGAGACGAAGCTTTAACATCACAGGTCCCGTCAGCTTAACTTGTGCCGTTCCCAGAAACGGTGTGCGACCATCGGCTTCGATTCGAGCGGCACCTTTCACAATTGTCAGCTTGCACATCTTTGGCACCAAACCAAACGAGGGTCCGCGTCTCGGTAAATTCGGATTCGGTTTATAGTCGGGGTTGGGTTTCGGAGCGAGTGCGTTCGTCTCCCTGGTGAACTCCTCGATCAGCGCATCTAGTTCTTTCACCTTATCCGGCATGGTGGCCGCCAGATTGGTAGTCTCGCCGATATCTTTTTTCAGATTGTAGAGCTCATATAAATCCGGATAATTGGGATGCGGCTCCCAGCGTCGGATCAGTTTATAATCGCCCACTCGTACTGACGCAGCGGGAATCAGATGCGGAAACCAGGTGAAGTAAGCTTCGCGTTTCAAGGTTCCCTGTTGCTGCAGCACCGGCAGAATTGAGACGCCGTCCAGAATCTGATTTTTCGGTTTGTCTACTTTCACGACATCCAGAATCGTCGGATAGAGATCAATGGGGCCCACAATCGCGTCGGATATCGAACCGGCCTCGATATGCTGCGGCCAGCGAACCATCAGCGGCACACGTTGGCCCCCTTCGTAAATTCGTCCTTTGCCTTCACGCAATGGCGCATTGTTGGTGGGTGGTTCTGTCCCCGCCCATTTCCGGTAGCTTTGGATCGTGTTGTACAGCGGATGTTTCGCGGTCACGTTCTGCAGCTTCCGGTCACCCTCGTCCCAACTGTGCGTATTGCCGCCGTTATCCGAATAGAAGATGAACAGCGTTTTGTCAGTCAGATGCAATTCGTCGAGCTTGTTCAGAATGCGTCCCAGGCTTTCATCCACATTCTGCAGCATCGATCCCATCACGGGATTGCGTTGTTCGCCGCGCGGGTCTGTTTTCCTGGCATACCGAGCCGTGTACTCTTCTTTATGCTGCCACGGTCCGTGAACCGAGTATTGCCAGAGATTCAGGTAAAATGGGTCATCACGATTCTTCTCGATGAACCGGAGTGCTTCGTCGGTCAGCCGGTCGGTAATGTGTTCTCCCTCGGGACCGTCGGTGATGTTGCCGACTTTGTGGCGTCCCGTCGGTCGGCCTTCTGAATGCACGTCGTAAGGTGAAAAGTAACTCGGGGGCCCCGGATCGGGAGCACAATGCCAGATCGTTTCGAAGCCCTGCTTGTCAGGCCAGTGTTGCGGCATTGCTCCGAGATGCCACTTGCCGAAATGGCCCGTGCGATAACCGGCATCGCGCAGAACTTCGGCCAGCGTGATCAGATTCGGATCGAGGTAGTTTTTGCTTTCGGGATAAATATATTTTTTGTTGGGGGACGTCTTAGCCGGATAACGAGACGCACCTTCAGGTTGTGGCGGCAGATGCCCGGAGGCACTCGTGATGCCGTGCCGAGCGGAATACTGTCCGCTCAAAATCGAAGCGCGAGTCGGCGAACAGAGAGGCACGGCATACGCATTCGTAAACCGCATAGACTGTTTCGCCAGCCGTTCCATGTTCGGCGTTTCATAATACTTCGAACCGTAAGCCGAACTGTCCATCCAGCCCATGTCATCGACCAGAAACAGAACGACATTCGGTCTGGAAAGTGCGTTTGCGAATGCCAACACCTGGACAGAAAATAAAAAGATCAGACAGGCAATCGGTTTCAAGAGATTCATTTTCATTATGTAAATGATCCAAACAAGAGCGACATTGAATAGATGATTCTCATGACTGCAAAAAAACGTGCACGGCTTACAAATCTTTTTCCGTCGGCGGAAAACGTTTGCGGCTGTCGCTGTCGACCGGCTTGCCACTGCGGGTATTCCACCATTGGGCAGCACGATCTGGATCGTAACCCGGATTCGGAATCGGCATCCGGGCATTCACATCCTGCCGCCACGCCTTGAGCTTCTGCTTCAAGTCTGCGACACGCCCTTTTTTCTCACTCGCCAGGTTTTTCGATTCGCCGATATCGTTGCTGATTTGATACAACTCCACATCGCCGGTCCCATCCAGATACTCGATCAACTTCCAGTCCCGCTCACGAATACTGCTGGCGGGCCGGTCGTGGTGGTAGTGCGGGTAGTGCCAGAAGAGCGCACTGCGTTTCAGTTTTGCGTCCGGGTTGGAGAGTAGTGGTAGCAAACTCACCCCGTCGATTGTCTGATTTTCAGGAAGCGAACCACCGGCCAGTTCGACAAACGTAGGATAGAAATCGTACGTGATCGTCGGCTCGGCACAGACGGTTCCCGCTTTCACGAGTGGCGGATATTTGATAATCAACGGCACGCGGACGCCCCCTTCGTGCAGCGATCCTTTCTCACCTTTGAGTGGTGCCAGGCTCGATACATTGTCATCCGCCTGTTCACGATAGTCGTAGCGACGGTAGAGGCCCCCGTTGTCGGATGTAAAAACAACCATGGTGTTATCGGTTAATCCGGCGTCTGCAATGGCATCGACAATCCGGCCGACCATGTCGTCACAGTGTTCAATCATCGCGGCGTAAACCGGGTGCGGAAATTCGCGATTCAGGCTGGCGGACTTCTGCCGATATTTCTCGACTTTTTCGGACATCGCTCCCAGCGGAATATGCACGGCAAATGGCGAGAGCATCAGAAAGAACGGCTTCTGTTTGTTGCTGCGAATGAAATCGATACTCAGATCGGCTTCAAAGTCGGTTCGATACTGGCCCGGCTTCGGTTTCAGGTCGGATGGTCCTTGAACCCGGTACTTTCCGGGCAGATGCGGACCGCCGATGACGGCTGAAAAATCGTAGCCCTGCCGATCCGGTTGAAACTGAGAACCGGTCCCTAGATGCCATTTCCCGATATAACCTGTCACATATCCGGCAGCCTTCAACGATTCGCCAATCGTAACCGTATCAAGGGGCAATGCCATCGTTGGTTGCGGCGTAATCACGCGTTCAAACGGTCGCCAGTGCCCGGGAATAAAATCGGTAATGCTGATGCGAGCCTGATTCTGACCAGCCTGCAACGCACATCGCGTGGGCGAACAGACGGCTCCGGCAGCATAAAAATCAGTAAACCGCATGCCATCTTTAGCAAGTTGATCGATGCGCGGCGTGTCGACGAAGTCATTGCCATAACAGCCGACATCCTTCCAGCCCATGTCATCAATGAAGATGAGCACAATATTGGGCCGCTCGGCGGCCGTTGCCGGTCCTGCCGCAAACAACATGAAAAATAAAGACAGAAGAATCACGCGTGCCATGATTTCAGCCCCCGTTCTTTCAGAGTAGGAATGCTGCCGATGAAACGGCGGGGTTCATTCCGCTTCGTTACCTCATGTATCATACAGCTAAACGGCGGCTGCAGAAATGGTAAAGCGTTTTCTCACTGCTTATTGTAGCAAATGGAAACCAAAATACTCCGAAAGGCAACGAGTGGGAGTACGCGGCGTTAATCTTCAAAGCAGCCTTTGTACCAGTCGAACCAGGCATAGATGAGAAACACGTTGCATACAAAGTCCGGAATCCCCATAAGCAGGTACTGGTTGGCAATAAAGATACAGTACAGCAGGATGTTGACGGTATAGGGCAGGGCAATCAACAACGCCAATGGTGTTGTTCGACGGACGAACAACAGGCTGCCCGCAATAAACTTGACCAGCCCCACCCAGAAGATGATGTAGCCGGTGTCGTCCAGCGCCTTCATGAAATCGCGGAAAGCCGAAGGGTCGTCAGGGAGCGGGTAGCCCTGAAGGCCGAACATCATCGTCATCAGGCCCGTCGACACCAGGAACAAGGCGAACAGGTATCTCGCGGGTATCGCAAGTTTCGGATGTCGAACGTGTTTTGAACGTGTGGTGGGTTCGCTCATGGTACTGGCCTATCTCTGATTTTATTGCCGGTGGTGTTAGTTCCAATTTTAAAGTTTTTCCCCTGATCTGTTTAATCGCAGGCACATCGCTCCGCATTCGACTCAAGGGGAACTCCTGCAGCATCGATTCGGTGCATTCCGTTTCAAGTTCGCGAAAATACTCCCTCCGGGTGATTCACGTGCAGACATTAACGTCATTTTTTTGTATCCATGTCGATCAAGTTGTTCTTCATTTGCCCCATGACTCTCATGCCGATCTCCCACTCTTCGGCCGTCAATCCACGCTTCAGGCTTTGCCGTAGTGCTTTGGCATGGGGCAGGAGCTTACTGATCTGACGGGTCCCTTTGGAGGTCGGATAGATTAAAACCGCGCGGCCGTCACTTGGATCCTGCTTTCGTTCCACAAGCCCTTTTGCTTCCATCCTGTCTATCTGACGTGTGATGGTTGTCTTATCACGCAACATGATTTCAGCGAACTCTCCGCGCCGGAGTGGCTGCTCGGACTCAACCAGCACCATCAACAAGGCGGATTCTTCCGCCGAAAGTTCGGAATCGTTGTCCGCCAATAGATCTTCGATGCGCATCCGAAACAGATAGGCCAGACGACTGATCAGAAATCCGGGGCGTTCAGGCTGCTTCATGAGTTCTCTCGTTATGGTAACCAGGATGGAATATTTCATTTCGATCTAATCAAATACGGGTTGACTCCCATTTGTGTGTATTATACACTTAATTCAACGACGCAGCAAGCCCCGTGATTGCGCCATACAACGTGGCACGATGAAAAGGCCCCTGAAACGGGCTTCCAGCAATCAGTTTCCAACCAGACCGGAAGCACGAACTCAAACAGATTTGAAAACTGCCCCCTGAACAGAGACGATAACTGTTCTACAAACCGAGGAGCCCGTAATGTATCGATCCACTCTATCGCTCGTTTTTTCACTTGTAATAACTGCATCCGGCCTGGCCCAGGATTCAGGCACCCCAACAGATCGGCTGAACAAGCAAAGCGAGCAGTTTCAGGAACAGATCATCAAGGTTGCTGAGAATGTTTACACGGCGGTTGGTTACAGCGTTTCCAATGCCTCGATGATTGTAGGCGACGACGGAGTCGTGATCGTTGACACGGGCATGATGCTCGATGACGCCAGACGTATCATGACAGAGTTCCGCAAGCTGACTGACAAACCAGTCAAAGCGATTGTCTTTACACACTCTCACGGCGATCACACCGGCGGAGCGAAAGCGTTTCTTGGAAACGAACGCCCACAAATCTGGGCCCATAAAAACTTCGGCAGCGAAGCGGGTCCGCTGGTTGCTGGTGGCGTCACTTTTCAAAGCGTTCGAGGTGCGAGACAGGCTGGATTCAAATTGCCGCCTGAGCAAAGGATTAACAATGGCATCGCCCCGGTACGTTACCCTAAACGTGGCGGTCAAGCCTTTGCTTCAGACAATGCGACCAAACCAACGCACTTCCTGGATGGCGACCGCAAAATGATTCAAGTCGCGGGAGTTGAGTTTGAACTTGTATCATCCCCCGGGGAGACCAACGATCAACTGTTCGTCTGGTATCCGGCTGGCAAAGTGCTGTTTGCTGGAGATAACTTCTACCGCTCGTTCCCAAATCTCTATGCAATTCGAGGTACTCCCAATCGCAGCGTGCGGTTATGGGCTGAGAGCCTGAGCAAATTAGCAGACAACGATGCCGATGCCCTCGTCGGCGGACACACCTTACCAATTCTTGGAGCCGACAAAGTCAAGCAAGTCCTCGGTGACTACCGCGACGCCGTTCAATTCATTCACAACAAGACGGTCGAAGGTATGAACAAGGGAATGACGCCTGATGAACTGGTCGAGTACGTGCAGCTTCCCGAACACCTCGCCAGCAAAGACTATCTACAACCATTCTATGGGCATCCTGACTGGGGCGTTCGCAGCATCTTCAGCGGATACCTTGGCTGGTTCGATGGCAACCCATCCAATCTGTTTCGTCTTTCACCGAAGGCGGAAGCAGAACGTATCGCAAAACTGGCCGGTGGAACGGACAAGCTTCTGACATCAGCCCACAAAGCGCTTGCCGCCGACGATGACCAATGGGCCGCGCAACTCGCCGATTATCTGCTGGCGATCAACAAACAAGACTCGGCGGCCAGACAGATTAAGGCAAACGCATTGACCAAGTTGGCGCACAATATGGTCAATGCCACAGCAAGAAACTATTACCTGACAGTCGCTCGCGAACTGCGTGAAACGGTAAAAAAAGAGTGACCATGATGATCCGTGGTGCAGGTTAACCAGATTCGCCTGAGCAAAACAGAGCGAACCTGTGGGTTTTTGCACAGTTCAAAACCACACGATTGAGCGAGAATCAAAGATTTGATACTGGTTGTCCCCTGAGTGGTTCGAGCAACAGGGAATTTTTCGAGAAGCCGAAATCCGATTGGATGAAGTGTGCGCTATAGAAAAACGAAACCCTCGACCGCAAAAGAAATTGCGATCGAGGGTATTCTGGTTCGGACTGAAAGCTCCTCGAGTAGGACTCGAACCTACAACCTAGCGGTTAACAGCCGCTCGCTCTACCAATTGAGCTATCGAGGAAGATGAAAGTGGTAAAAGAGATCCCTCAACCACTTTGTGCGTATAACATATTGTGAGAAATGAATGAAGTCAACCGACGTTAATCACGAACCACTTGTGTTCTGACAAATTTTCCAGGAAATCTGGAAGGGACAGGGGTCACGTAACTATTTTGAGTCACTCGTCTTCGGATCCCGGTTGCTTGGGTGCAACCCCTTTGATCTTTTCGAGGATCACTTTATTGCCTTGCTCGTTGTATTCGATGAGATTCATAAACGCTCCCATCAGCATAATCCCACGACCACAGGGACGTTCCAGGTTTTCCAGCAAGGTGGGGTCGGGTACATGGGTACGGTCAAAACCTTCGCCCTCATCCTGGATTTCGATGCGTACCCGTTCATCACTGAGCCAGCATTTGATGTCCACACTCTTGTCCGGGGACATGCGATTGCCATGTTTGATGGCATTCACGAGTGCCTCTTCGAGCGCCAGACGCACGGCAAAGACATCGCGATCTGGATATTCACGTACCTCGAGAGCCTCGACAATTCTGGCCTGTACAGCCTGACCGTCCGAGGTATCGCTGGGAATCGTTACTTCAAAGTATTCGTCCGATGACATGAATTTGGCCAGCACACGATTTCTGGTGTTTGTCCAGTTACTATTTAGAGACATTTAAACATATTCCTGGAATATGCCGGGCAAACGAATTCGCTTGCCCTTACTTAAATATCTGACAACATTTGTACTCAATCAGCGCTTTGAAGGCACGGTAATCCGTATCGCACACACGTCGATGCTGCAATTACCGAGCCAACGCTAAAACCCTTCGAGGGCCGCCTCTTGTGTTTCTGCGATATCAAAAAGTTGATTCAGTCGCGTAATGGCGAAAACTTCATAGATATCAGGGCGAATCGAACAAAGTTTCAATTTCCCCTTTGCCTTTTTCACTTTTTTATCCAGCGTGATCAGCTTTCCGAGTGCAGCACTCGAAAGGTATTCCACATTGGAAAAATCCAGAATAATCTTTTTGCGTCCATCTTCATCAACAAGTCCGAATAATTGAGTCCCGATGATCTGGATGTTTCCTTCATCAAGAATCTTCTTGTCAATAAATTTTGCTATGGTGACATCAGAGACTTCTTCGATGTCAACACGACGGTGACCAGCTGCCATAATTCCAGCCCACCCTCTTCTAAAAAAACAAAATCCGACGTTGGCACATGCATTCCCTCTGAATGCACTATCGTAGAGCTAAAGTCGTGACGACTGCCTGGCCCGATCGGAATCGATCATAAAAAACGAATTGATTAAAAGTAACAGATTATAGCCGTCCTGTCTAAAAAAGAAATTATCTAAACAGATATTCCCGTTAGACTAACATCAATTTAAATCAGGGCAACAAGTCCGCGGTAAGTCATGATCATCACGCTTTCCCTGCTTGCTGTCAAGCATATTCGTAAGATTGTTTCTGGGATTATCGGGGTCTAAGTGCCATATTCATCACACTTTGTGTAATTTCGCTCACTCAGACTCTCCATTTACCCGTTTCTCAGCTGAAATTTCGCAACAAAACAGAAGCCGTTTCCCGCTCCAAAACACAGATCTCTCCGTCTACTTTTGTAAAGTTTTTGATACGTCACTCTGATAAAGCTGTCAAACAAATGAATCAGCGGTGGCATTGCTCGTTCCTGGTTTCTGTGGTGAATCTGCCCCCTCTCCTCAAATTCGGATTCAGGTCGAACGCCTGAAACGACGGCTGGCAAAATCAATTGCCATAACCCTGCTAATTTGTCTGAAAAAGGGAGAATTCTCTCCCAATCGACACTCCTCGCATGCAGATCGTCCCTGCCGGGCGCATGCTTTGCCTCTGAATACCTGTTTGACAAACATCTTTCGCCGCAAGTCGGCTGAATGGTCTGAATGCTCAACCGGGGAATATCATGCAGCGTCGATCCAGCTTTCCATTAATCATTATCGTCTTCAGCCTGTTTTGTACCGCCGGTCTGCAAGCCGAGGTCAAAATCGAACTGATTAACGGCGATGCGTTCACAGCGGATTATATTCAATGGGGCCCGTCAGCCACTCTCATTCTGGAAACAGAAAAACAGGGAAGTCTGGCTCGACAGAGTTTCCCCCTGGCGAACATCAAACGCCTGTTTATGGGAGACAGTCAATACGATCAGGCAACAATTCAATTAGCGGCAGCCCAGCGCGGTCGCGTTGAACCGGCACATTATATCTCGACTCAAAATGGAAAACCGGCTGTCGTGACCCCGCTCGACTACCAGACAAATACAGAACCTCTCCCCCCTTTCGGACTACAGCCCGAAATCCCCTGCCACTCCGGTTGCAGTCCGGGTATTGTATTGGGCGTGCACGACGATCCCCTTTCTGCCTACGAACCTCTGGTAAATCAGTATTTCCCTGCGGGAGTCCCCACACTGGAACGCGGGCATGTACTGGCATTGATGCGAAACCTGACCGCGCAACGAGCATTCGGCGGCTCCGTTCCGCCTGCTCCTTATACGTTGCCTCTCCCGCCAGCACCGGCGCCGGTCTCAGGCAAACTGGCACAGATTGCTGTGCAGGCCACCCCTCTGAATACACAGGAAAAAGCAGACTGGAACGCGTTGGCCGTTCGCTTACAAGGTTTTGACCGTCTGGGAAACCCGGCGCGGATTTCGGGAAGCGTTCGCATCACTCTGTACGGCGAGCGACAACTGTTGTTGCGGGTCTGGGATCAGGAGTTCGCAGCCAAGCCGATCAAAACCATTTCATTGGCACAGTGGACCGGCAACTGTTCTGCGAACCCGGAAGTACAGACTCCCCGAGTGGGAAACTCATTCGGGGCAGGCCAACCCGACGATCAGACCTGGATTGTGAAATTGCCCAGCCCCCTGCCCGAACACAACCCGAATGTTTACGCACTGGGAGAAATCCAGGTGACCCTCGCTGCTCCCGGCAAGGGAACGTTTCAAGCCTCCGCTCCTGCGGTTCCCTTGAAACATATCTCAGTCGCCCGCGATCTTTCTCTGGCTAATACCGGCTCACGGTTTTTACCCTCTGAAACAACGTCCGCAGGAATTTCGCGTATGTCCCGTTTGAACCACAACGCCCCTTCAAGGCCAAACAGCCGCCCCCTCTCCGTCCAGCCTTAACGTCAGGCATTTGGCGGAGCCGCCCGCTTTGATGAATTCATCCAGAGGCGTGCTATGGGTTGTGTATCCCAGTTGCTTGAGGTCGGCTTCTAACTGCGGGCAACCCGTATTCATCACAACCGACTTCCCGATCACGACGGCATTGCAGGCAAACCGCTGTGCTTCCTTCTCGACAACCGGAATCAGGTGCGGGATATGTTCTTTTAATGCGTGTTGCGCATACTCATCAAAGGCGGGCGGATAATAAATGGCTTCGGTGGCACTCAACGGACAGAAGCAGGTATCGAGATGGTAGTAGAATTCGTCGACCAGTTGTAAGGGAATCACCCGGCAGTTCATTTTCTCCGCCACCCATTGCAGTGCCCGCACATCGCTCCGAATGAGATAACCGGCGAATAAGGTGTCGCCGCAAAAGAGTGCATCGCCGGCCCCTTCGAAGAACAATTCGTCCGGCATTTCGATTGTTTCAAAACCGGCCCCTTCAAACCATTCCCGATCAACGGGCGTTTCCCCCTGCCGGGCCTCGTGTCGAAACAGGGAAAGAAAGACCTGGTTTTTCCAGATGAGCCCCGCGTTCGCCGTAAACACGAGATCGGGCAGCCCTTTGATCGGCGTCAGTAATTCAATCCGGGCGTTTAAAGTCTGCAGGAGCTGGTTCAACGCCTCCCACTGCGCACGGGCGAATTTCGGATCACTCTGCTGGCTGCGACTCATCCACGGATTGATCTCGTACTCAATCCCGTAAAAATCGGGGGGACACATCAAAATCGTGGGAGTCTCGAAGCTCAATGGATTGTTCTTCCTATTAAAACCAGACACGACGTCTGTCTCACTTTTCAAAAAAGGCCTACTCTAAACCATTATACTATAGTGGATCACATCCTGATGGATTAATTCCGGAATCGAGATCTTGAATTCGGGAACACTCTCATTTTGCGATTTTCGTGGTAGTGACCGGAAGAATTGAACCTGGCTGATATCGCCACTGACAACACACTGCTTTGAAGGCGAGTTCGCTCATGCAAGCTGCATTACTTTTTTTCAACCACGAAAAATGCGAAAAGCACGAACTTCTGGCGACAAAAGGTGACAGCTTTTGTCTGTCCCGAACAACACCCGCGGCAAATATAAAACGACGATGAGATAAGAGCGCGATGGTGCGATCCAAATTCTCATTCTCGACCGCAGTGTGTTTACTCAGTTTCGCTTTCTTTTTTTGACGAGGACAGACGAAGATCAATCTCATTTGAGTCCGTTTGTCGCATTCCGGTTATGGTTCCTGGGCAGCTTGCTTGTTCAACCGGCATTTTGTTCAGAACGGTTTCTACAAAACGGTTTTGACTTGGTTGCCATCTTTGCACTTGTGATCAACATTTCATTTTTCACATACGCAGTCTTTTTACCCTGAATGTCACGAATCCTTGGGTTTCGCTGTTCATTCAGAATTAGAAAACTGGTCTCGCTCTCAATTTTGGAAATTTCCTGTTAGCCCTGATGCGCTCCGTCCAGGGGAACCAAATGGGGCAAATAAAGGTAACCTGCTCCAAATTTTTCCCAAAAGTACGAAAAATGAGACAAAAGTGTCGCCCACCTTTTGTCTGCTCCCTTTGTCACCGGAATAATAACACCATTAAGTACAGGCAGATTATCGCATCAACGAACGAGCATATTGACTTTCAGGTTAAAATTACTTTAAAATGAATTAACACATATGATCGAAACCACACTAACCATTCACAAAATTAAATAGCTGTTCAGGAAAGATAAAACATCGGAGATAAAGTCAAACCAATATCATTTTAGCCTTCAGCATTAACTTCGGAGAATTGATTATGAAACAAAAAGGTTTTACTCTGATTGAATTACTCGTTGTCATCGCCATCATAGCAATTCTCATCGCCCTTTTATTACCTGCCGTGCAACAGGCACGCGAAGCAGCGCGGCGCAGTACCTGCAAAAACAATCTGAAGCAAATTGGATTGGCATTCCATAACTATAGTGAAACACATGGTGTTCTACCGCCAGGCTTTATTGGCAGTTCAGTCGGTTCCGCCGCGGCAACTGGTGATATCGGAACGGGCTGGGGTTGGGGAGCCTTTCTATTGCCGTTCGTTGATCAGGCTCCACTATATAATAAATTACAGCCGGGCAGTGTGGGGACAAGTACTTGTGCTGACGGTTCGCTTTGCCCGCAAGATACAAACCAGCTGGCACTTTTAAGAACCGTCCTGCCCACATTCATCTGCCCCTCCAATCCACATCGAAATCCCACCCAGAATCCCAACAGCAGCAGCTTTGTCAAAGATACGCGGACCTCAAATGCAGCAGTTGCCATTGCGATCTCGAATTACACAGCCTGCTCTGGCCCGGACGATACTAACTGCTCCTGGACCGAAAAAAATGGATGCTTCTTTTCCAATAGTAATATCCGGTTTCGTGACATCATCGACGGGTTAAGTAACACAATCATGGCAATGGAACGCGATAGCGAACAGCATGGAGGGAATCCCCCAACTAACGAACAGCACATGGGAGCGAACTGGGCCGGTGTTTCCTATCCCGGATGCGACAATGCGAACTACAACCATTATGCTGTTCTGGGATACATCCGGGATACCATCTACGGGACCATCAACGGCTCCCCGACTCGCTACGACCGCCGCGAACCCTGCAGTATGCATGTCGGAGGAATTCACGTCGTATTGGGCGATGGGAGCGTACGATTCCTGAGCGAGAATATTAACAGTCTTACCGCCAAATATCTGGCCAACCGAAGAGATAAGCAAGTACTTGGAGAGTTCTAATACAGGAATGATTGAGAAGTGATTCTCGTCACAGCAATCAGTTCCTGTGTGACCGGATTAATCTTCCCCACTCGCTGACCTGCAACAGCCAGGAAGCGCAGGCTTGTTTTGAATTCTGTAGATAGAATATAGAAAGTTGCAAAAAGATGGATAGATTCTTGTCGTCACGCCTCTCGTGGATTTTCCTGATCGCAATTATGGCTGGTTGCTCTGGTTCGGACTCCTATAACCCCGATCTTGGTAAAGTCACCGGAACGATCACACTGGACGGGAACCCGCTCGCCTCTGCAGTCGTCACGTTCATTCCCAAAGCTGACAGCTCAGTCAAATTTGCCCCCGTGTCGTCAGCATTGACTGATGACAATGGAAAATACGCTTTGCTGTTCAAGAACGGCGATGAAGGGGCAGTGCTGGGTACCCATTCGATTCAGATCAGCACCGATCTCGACGGTACGACGGACCCCGCAAAGGAAAAAGTACCCAAGAAGTACAACAGCAAGACAACACTGACTGAATCTGTGAAAGCCGGAGAAAACACGATCAATTTCGATCTGAAGTCCAAGTAAGTCTGCAGCGAAGATAGGCACAGACACCAAAGGGGGGCAGGATATTTACGATAAAGTCCTGCCCCCCTTTTTGTATTTTCGTTTGAGGATTTGTTAGCCGTTGATGTCCTCAGACTCAGCCAGAAAAAGCAGCGGGCACTCGTATTAACGCAAACCATTACACCACAACAGGCAGTGCCATTCATCGCTCACATCTTTTTTTCATGTTGGTGAAGTGAGACCAGGCGAAAAAAAGAGCATGCAGTGGAATCGACTTAGAGCGAGCTGAGGGTTCGAAATCTCCTTGCGTTATTTGACGGAAAATCAAGCCTGAATTCATGCGATTGCCCTGCCGGTAAGTAAGCAGAACGACCCTGTTATTGTCGAAAGTTTACGTTTACATAATCGTTTCTTCATATATAATGCGTAAAATCTGCTCTCAACAACGAGTCCCACACCCGCAGTGGCCTCCTGCCTTGAGTTCCTGCGGCTCACACCCACGCTCCGCAATTAGCAGAAAGGCCTACCGAAATGCTCCCTCCACGCGACAAGCCGAAAAGGTTCTCGGGGTTTACTTTAATTGAACTATTGGTTGTCATCGCCATCATTGCCATTCTGGTCGCGTTGCTGTTGCCTGCCGTTCAGCAGGCGCGCGAAGCGGCACGACGGTCTTCCTGCAAAAATAATTTGAAGCAACTGGGCCTGGCGTTAAATAACTATCACACCACCCATGGGATTTTTCCTCCCGGTAACATCAATCCGGGAACAGGCACTTTTACTGCCTGGATCCCGACCGATCAAATTCGCAACCACACCGGGCATTTGATGTTGCTCCCGTACATGGAACAGACGGCATTATACAACAGCATCAATTTCAGTCTGGCAACCGGCATCGCCGATACCGCCTCCATCGGGGGAGGGGGCGTGCAAACCGACGCCTCCGGCAAAGTGATCACCGATCAATACGTGGCCAATTTTCGCTGTCCCAGTGATTTCGGTTCCAACAGTGGGTCCGGCTATGGGACATTCACGTTTACGAGGACGAGCACAAGCACTTCCAGGCATTACAACTGCCAGAATAATCAGCGAACCAGTTATGGATTTGTCAGCCATACCCAGACGGAGAGCCAGAACACATACGGCGAAATCACCGGCACGACAAAATGTGCGTTCGGAAACAACGGAGCGGCACGAATACGAGACATCACGGATGGGACCAGCAATACGATTTTGATGATGGAATCGCGGATGAAAAAATGGAACAGTTTTCAGTGTTCGAACGCCGCCGCGTCGACTTGGATCAGTCCTGAATTTGGCCCTTACTGGAGCCAGTTTACGCGATACACGTTTCTGTTACCCAGATCGTTTCGCATCAATCAGTCGGCCTGTACGACTCACGATGAGGGGCCGGGACGAAGTACGCCTGGCAGTTATCATACGGGAGGTTGCCAGGCAGTGTTAGGTGATGGCTCGGTCCGATTTCTGAGCGAAAACATTCACATTCCCACACAGCAAAACCTGGCTTCCATCGGCGATGGCCAGGTTCTGGGGGAATTCTAAATCATGAAACGGCAACTCTTGCATACAAATCAAAGCCCGCAATCGACCGGGAGATCGATTCACTGGCTGCAGATCGGACTGTTGTTATTAGGTCTGCTCAACGAAGGCTGCGTTTCAAGCGAACCTCCTTTGAGCGGTATGATTGGCGGCAGGGTCGTTCGCGGCGGCCAACCGATAACCGCCGGAAAAGTCGAACTTCACAGCAATGGTGCTGCGGTCGCGGTTGCCGACATCAACGCGGAAGGAAGCTACAGCATGGATTCGATCGAGGCAGGGGAGTATCATGTAGCGATTGTGAGTGAACATGTTCCTGAGAAATACGCCGATCCACAAACTTCCGGGCTCACGATCCAGATGGAAGCGGGGACCGGTCCCCTCTCGGCTGATTTTGAGATCCCCTGATGCGGCGCGGCAATGAGCCGTCTTCATACGGAATCACCATAATTGGAACCAGCTCGATTTTGAGCCTTAATGACTGTTAACTAATGCAGCTGTGAGTCGCGAACAAACGGATGCGACCAGGAAAGTCCGCTTTCTGTGGCGAATGGCAGCAAAATTCGGGAGTCGATACATGCTTCGTTTTCTCAACCATTCGTTTTCGCGCAAGTATTTCTACCGCGGCGCGGTCAGTTTACTGTTGGTCTTCTCACTCCTGTTGACAGACATTGCGCTGCAGAAAACCTGGGGCTGGGGCCGGGGCCATAAACTGATACGGGCCTGGGCAGTGGCGCGATTGCCCGCCTGGCAAAAAGCGTTATTACGCCCGGAAGACTGGCAACGCCTGCAATCCGATTACACTTCGCTGCAGGATATTCACGCTGGTGGAAAAGCGCCTCACCTCGACAAATACTGCAAGCCACCGGCCCGCTTGAGCCTGCATGATGTCGGGAGTATTGAAGCGAGTCTGCCGGACATCCAGTGGTACCTCCAGCAGACGCTCGACCATCTCTCCCGGAACGAGCCCGATGAAGCGATGAAATTCCTGGGCGTCTTGTGCCACTGGAACGAAGATCCCGGTTGCCCTTGTGCGCACAGCAGTCCGATTGACGAAGCAACGTTACGCCGTTTGTTGCCTCCGTCCGCTGCTGTGGTCAACAAAAACTATCTGTTCGGTTATGGCGGGGTCGCCGATATTGGCAGTTACACCATCCCTGAAGAACAGTATCGTCCCCAATTGCTGGGGACCACCGTTCCCGAGGCTGCCGCCCGCATTTATCAACATCAACGATTACTGCGGGCTCATGCGGCTGCCTTGATTATTCCGCTCATTCAGGCGGAGATCGCCGGAGACGCCGCTCAGGCAGATCTGCAGCGGCAAACGGCAGCCGTTTACAACGCGAAACATGTGGCCGACATTTTATACACCCTGTTTTGTTTGCAGGAAAAACGTTTTGCCGCCGACGAAGTGGAAGCGTTGAAAACGCAACCCCTCACCGCCTGGGAACCGGATACTAAAATGCAGATGATTTCTCATCCGTATTATGTGACTCCCTTTCTGGTGAATCAGGCGATGGATGCGAAACGCAATTTGCATCCGCTCACCTTTGCCAGTGAACCGGAGTCCGAATCGGCCGTCACGCACGGCTTCGGGATGGGGACTCCCTACACGCTGAATTATAAAGTGGGACCTGGGATCGTGTATGATCGTCTCACCTGTCGCGTCGGTTTGCATTCGACCGCTGGCGAAGCGGGGAAAGTCGCGTTTGCGATCATCGTAAACGGAGTCGAAACGGCGAAAACAAAATTCCTGACGCCCGCCGACAAACCCGAAGTGCTCGAAGTTTCTCTGCCTGATACCGACATCGTCACAATTGGTTTGCGAACGATTCCTCATCCTGAATCAAACCCGTTGCATAACCTCGCCGTCTGGGGCGATCCCAATCTGATTCGCGCCGCACACGTCCCCTTTCGCCTGGATCAATAGTCGTCAAACCCCATCAGCAGCCGCGCTCCTCAAAAGCCGGACAAAATAAACGTGTCCGGAACCAGACAGCAGGGGGGTGAATGAAACCTGTTTTGTCTATAATGCAGAAAGATCAATGTCAGACAGCAAAACCAGGAACTGATGGAGAAATAAATTCATGGCAATTCCGCATGCAAAACCAGGGACACTTGTTGATATTCGACCTCTGACAGCAGAGCTTGATAAAACCAAAACACATACTTTAGCAAAAACAGACGACCTCGAGATAATTCGCCTGATTCTTAAGGCAGGCAAAGAGATTGCGACTCATTCCACCTCAGCCCCGATCACAGTTCAATGCCTGGAAGGGAGCGTCATCTTCAGCACCCTGGGGAGCGATCTCGAGATGCGAGCGGGAGATTTGTTATTCCTTAACGGGGGAGACCCCCACTCTGTCAAAGCAGTCGAAAACTCTTCATTATTATTAACAATTCTTCTGGCAAAATCTTAATCCATGAATGCAAAAAGTGACAGAAACCAAATATTTAAGGTTCCTGACACCTTTTATATCACCTTTTATATGCGCATCCGAATTCCACATGCTGTCCATAGGAGAGCAATTGAATGCATATCAATAGACCTTTTCGCCATACCGTCTGGCTTGTGCTCCTGCTGGTTCTGGGTTTTGGCTGTTGCGGGTGGATTTTTTGGCAGATTATTACGAATGAACTCCGCTATTTCGTTGATTCTTCAGGGAAACCGTTCACGGTCATCCACCTTACAAGCACGGCAGATGCGAACCTCCAGGAGATGCCAGAAAATTCGGTTGCTCTGTCAACTGAAGGTTCCATTGTCGCGGTGAAGATGGCCAACGTATCAGGTGACGTCGTGTCCCGAGTATGGCGTACCCCTTCAATCACTTCAATTTGGATGAGGCATTGTAGATTGCCAGAGGATGTGCTTAGTAGTCCTCCTTTTCTGCAAGAACTTGTAAGCCATGACTGTTCAATGGCGGACCGAACACTTCTGGAAATTTCGAAGCCGGAAACGCTAAAGTTGCTTGTATTGATGAACGAGGAGCTGCTAACAGCAAGTACCATCAGCAAAGTTGTTGATCGACACCATTTGAGGCATTTGAGTCTTTGGAATATTCCATCGCTTGAGTCTGAGCACTTCACAGTGGGTGAATCATCCATGACTCAGCTTACCTCATTGTATTTGGTAGGAGATACCATCGATGACGAGGTGCTTCGTCAATTGGCAACAGGAGGTAATCTCCGTGTGCTTTTCATTTACAATTCAGATATTTCTGACGGGGCAGTTGCTGATGCACTGCAATCGAACCCCAAGCTGGCTGAGCTTGTGTTTACCGATTGTCCACTTTCAATAGACACTCTGTTAAAGGCCAAGACGTTGAATGATTTGCGGCTATTGACCGCGTCCCACAGTCCTGCCGACTTAGACCAAGCGAGACGATTACGATCAGAGCTTCAGCAGCGTCATCCCGAAGCGCAGATCACGCTCTTTTCTGCTAAGAATCAGAAGAAGTAGAGGCAGGATATTTCACAGGGGAATGCAAAAGGTGTCAGGAACCAAATATTTAAGGTTCCTGACACCTTTTACACGTCCCAGATGACGCAAAAGAACCCGGATCTCTTTTAACTTAGGAGTGATACTCATGTTTGATTACATTGTCTATCAAAACAGTTTTCTATCAAGTCTGATACTTTTATTTTGTCTACCGATCGGTTGCTCAAAAGAATCGGCTCATGACGATGAACCACTAAGTCTTGTTGGTACTTGGCACTGCCCTGCCCCTGGCAAACCACCAATAGCTGGTGAATGGGGGCCAACGAGGATTACATACGTCCTGCACAAAGGTGGGAAGATTGATATCGTTTATTCAATCGAGAGCGAAGACGGTCAAAGTCGGCCAGAATTAATGGAATTAAGCGGTACATATAAGATTAAAGAGACTACAATCGAAACAACGTTAGAACAGAGAGTCGTGAAATCCCATTACGCGCTGCAAAAGGATCGCCTGGTAATCCGCAATGACAATGGAGAAGTCTATGAATTTGCAAGAGAAAAGTGAAAAGTTATCAGGGGGCGAGAAAAGCGTCCGGGACTCTACTGTCCCCCTTTTACCTGTCTCTGAAGCTGGATTATTGTGACGAATATTTTTGATTGAATATTCAGATTGCTTCAGCGGGTAAAAAAAGAATAGGTTTCAGGTTTATGAAAAAGGCTTTCGACCGTCAGTTTCTCCCACTAGTAATCGCCATTGTTGTATTGATTCCCATTATAGTCATATCTCGTTTCCTGTTTAAAATCTATACAGCGCCCCAAGCGCAATATGGGGCACTTACATTTGGAGTAGACGATTATTCGCTACTTAAAGTGGATAATCTAAGTTCGTCTGGATTGATTACGAAGGAGCGACCCAATCATTTCAGGATTTTTGATATCTATGATTTGAATAATCGACTAACAGACAATCTTTGGATCAAAAGACAATTCTGGCCCAGACAAGGAATCGTTTACGACTGGAATCGATTTAAATATATCCCCATCAATAGTCCGGACAATGGAGTAGCCTCTAATAAAGGCCTGGTCATTCACGATCGTTTTCAACCCAAAATGCCACCGATGTCCTGGCCTGAATTCTCGGTATCTGCATCATTCGGCGAGGAGCCCGTTGAATCCACCTTACCTGTTCGAGACGTGAAGATTATCGCGGCGTATCTGGTATACTTTTATGATTCTTCTGACCTGCTTTACGCTTCCTATGGGGCAGATGGAACTCTCACACAAATTGCCTGTCGGTCTTCGATAAATTCAGGTTATTATCATGCTAAGGAGAATCCAAACTCTAGACATCCTTTCGTAGATTATCAGCTTCCGGCCAAACTTATGTTTGATCTAAAGTCTCCACCTATTAATTCCGTCATACAGTCAGGCCTCGACCATGTTAAATCTGGAAGTCATAAGAAATCGAAGTTGGTAGGATGCTTTATCATCGGCAGAGCATATGATCTTAACACGATCTGCGTCCGAAGTTTTGATGCCAATGGATTGCCGGTTGATGAAAAAGCGTACGAATATCGCAAACGACCCTGGGATGAGGAAGTTGCTCAGTCCTATTGGGCGAAGGAATAGACTGGAGAATGTAAAAGGTGTCCGGAACCAAATCTCCCCCCATCGGTTGAAACCAGCTCACCAGGCAGATTTCGATTCTGCAGTCTGTGAATGAAGTATATAAAAGGAGCAGGACAATTTGATGAAAAACCTGCCCCCTTTTACTCTGCCGATCTTTAATTCATTTGATCTACTTCATCACTCGGTGAGAAACTCGCTATTAATTTTTTAGATAACCATTCAACTCGATAAGAAAACAGAAGGAATATAAAAGCAGAAAACAGAATACTAATGAATAAGAAAATCGCGACAAATCCTAAACTTTCCCACATCTTAGACAGATTAGGCCAAATGTGTATTATTATGTGTTTCAATCCAACAACGCTCAAAAGAAGCAACACCCCCCATATCCAAGACATAAATGCAATAAATAAAATTACACCTTTGAGTCGTAACCGCGAATTTCGGTACGCCATAAATAGCCACATAGCACCGGCCATCACACAAAAAAAAGTAGTTAATGCTTTTAACATCGCGATCACCTATATGTGTTAAGAAAAAATATATGCAAGTCCGTCACATACATTCCCACCTGCACGAGGAATCAGGTTTATTACACCGGCCCCTGTCCCAGTGTTTGAACCAACGAATCCAAAAACATCCTGGATCAAGTTTATCATTAGTTTCAAGAATATTTTTACCATATCCTGCGCCATTGAGGGCTTCTGGTTCTGAAAAATACCCATAATTGAAACCTTTTGAATCCGTAGTGAAATTGCTCTGACAGTTTCCTGCTCGCTGCGCTCGGCCCGGATGTGCATCCGGGCCTACCCATTGTTTCTTTCGTGCGGTTTCGTGCTTTTCGTGGTGGTCAATTCTCACAACATCAGCCGCAGGGTGTTAGCCGTGGTTTATGCCAATCTGGGGATACGAACCGGAACTAAAGCCCTGCGGCTGATCTGTGCAGGAGAATAAAAGGAGTCAGACAATACAAAAGTGTCTGGAACCAAATCTCCCCCTATCGGTTGAAACCAGCTCACCAGGCAGATTTCAGATCGCCATCGATGAATGTTGGCTGGTTGGATTTCCTGGTTGCTAGGCACTTTGATACTCATGCGGGATCTTCAGTGCTGTTCCTGATTCATCTACGGTGCTGTGGTTGCATCCGGTAAAATCATGCGGCTTTTCAGGGAGCCTGGATGCTGGCTGTCTTCCGCCGTTGTTCCTTTGGTATCTCTGATCTGGTTCTGGTAGCGGGTTGAGAGTCCCCCTTTTGTGGTCTGTTTTTTGAGAGCCGCCATGCATGTTCTATTCCGTGTATTTGTTCCCGGCGTTTTGATACTGAGCGTTTGCGTCGGTTTGCTGTTTCTGACGGCTCTCTATCATGCGGAACGGCCTGAGATGGTCAAGTTCGATTTAAGCGTGATTGCGTTTCTATCGGGTTTGATTGCGGTCGGTGGAAGGCGGAACAGGGTCGAAAGCGGGTTGATACCGGTTCGAAAAACCGTGAACAGCGGGCACCTCTGTTGTCATGTTCGTTTAAAAAGTGCGAAAAACCAGCGGGTTTTATACTGCGAAAATCGACAGGTGCGGAAGTTGTTACCGGGAAAAAATCAAGCCCTCGCGCGCGACGCAGATCACGAAGTTTCGACAACGGTGTGACCGTGTCAAGATTGGAATCACCACCTGTTATCCCACCTGTTTTCAGGAAGAAAATGTGTCTTTCAAAAACACGAATCAAAGTACCGGCGGCTAGCGCCGTGCCGCTCAGAAAGGACTGTCATCCATGCCTGTGACGAACGACAATTTTTTCAGGAACAGTAAGCTGGCTGAGACATTCACGCCGCTCGACAGTCTGCCGCGGTTCTGCGATAATGGGCCCCTTGTTTTCATTTTGGGAACGGTAATAAAATCTTCCATTGAATGCTCTCTCCATGCTGACTTGCGAACGGTTACCAATTTATTCTGAACGGGATCGACGACGATGACTGAAACCACCGCTTACCCTCTGACCTGGGAATTGAAATCCCTGTATCCGCACCCTGATCAGGCCGACTTCGAAGCCTGCCTGAAGCAGATGAAGGCTTCTCTGGAAGATCTGGTCAAACGGGTCGAACAATTATCCTCGGCGACTGATCCGCAAACCGATGCCAAGGTCTGGGGAGATTTCCTGACCGATTATCAGCGTGCCATTGCAGAATTGGCCGGCCTGTTTGCTTTCCTGGAATGTTACTGTGCCGAAGATGCCCACAACAAACATTATCAGGTCCTGATGGCGCGGCTGGCCAGCATTCGTCCCTTACGTGAGAATATCGAAACACAACTGCAGCTCACCCTGCGTGATATTCCGGACGAAGACCTGCAGCAATTCGCAGAAAATGACGCACGCATCGGCGAGATTCAATTTTTCCTGGAAGACTGCAAACGCAATGCGAAATTAAGACTGCCTAAGGAACAGGAAATCCTGGCGTCGCAACTGGCGGTGGATGGCTTGCACGCCTGGGGGCGTCTGTACGATCGGCTGTCGGGGAATCTCAAAATCCAGGTCATGGAAAAGGGAGAGTTAATCGAACGGTCTCCCGGTCAGATTCAATTCGACTCGCCTCAGAGATCGGTCCGCGAGAATCATTTTTATGCGGCGAATAAAGCCTGGGCTACGATTGCGGATTCGTGTGCCGATGCCTTGAATCATCTCGCCGGCACCAGACTGACGCTTTACAGCCACCTGCCGGTCACCGACCACCTCGATGCACCGCTGATTTATAACCGGATGCAGCGAGGCACGCTCGACACCATGTGGTCGGTCATCACGAAACGCAAACAGAAGCTGGTCCGTTTTCTGGAACGAAAAGCGGAAATGCTGGGACTGTCCAAACTCAGCTGGTACGACCTCAACGCACCGCTGCCACTCTCGGGGGGCGAATCTTCCGAACTGAAATACGACCGTGCCTGTGAACTGGTGGTGAATTCGTTTAATCAATTCAGCCCCGATCTGAGTGAGTTTGCCGAGCAGGCTCTCCGGGAACGCTGGATCGAAGTGGAAAACCGGGCCGGCAAGAGACAGGGGGGATTTTGCACCACGTTTCCTGTTCAAAAAGAGTCGCGGATTTTCATGACATATACGAATTCCGCCGACAGCATGTCGACGCTCGCACATGAACTGGGTCACGCTTATCATTCGCATGTGTTAAAAGATGCGCCGTTTGTGCTCAGCGATTATCCGATGAATCTGGCAGAGACGGCTTCCACATTTGCAGAAGCCGTGCTGGGTGAGCAACGTCTGAAAGCAGCGAAGACCCGAGAAGAGGAACTGCAGATTCTGGACGGGATGCTGGGAGACGCGGTCGCCTTCATGATGAATATCCACACCCGCTTCCTGTTTGAAGACCGCGTGCATCAGGAGCGTCTGGAAGGTGAATTGACGCCGGAGCGTTTTTCGGAATTGATGCTGGAAGCACAGAAAGAGGCTTATGTAGATGCACTGGACGATAACGGCTGGAATCCCCTGTTCTGGGTCTCGAAGCTGCATTTTTATATCAGCGAACTGCCGTTCTATAATTTCCCTTATACGTTCGGTTATCTGTTGTCGCTCGGTGTTTACGCGCTGGCGGATACCTATTCTGATCAAACGGAGTTTGCCGATCAATATCGTGAACTCCTGCTGGCCACCGGGTGTCAGGTCTCAGAAGACGCCGTTGCCAATACATTTGGCTACCAATTGGGTGAAGCCGACTTCTGGAACAAGAGTATCGATATCATCGACCGCCGCATTGACCGCTTTCTGGAACTGACCGAATCAAACTGATGATACATCCAGGACAGGGTTTTAGCTCGACGTCTCTTTTCTCACTGTCGAACAAAGCACCAGACAGTTTGGGGAGATTGGCTTTAAACGACGTTTTCAGCATAATTCCCACAAATTTAAGTATTTGTGACGGCTGCTGCTCTGAAATCAGGAGAGATCCGCGAGTATTGGCGCAGCCACGTATCGAAATCGGTTATCACGTTCGGTATACTGATTTCACCCCCCGGAGCCCACTGACTATTATTTGCAGGAAACCTGAAAAGTAATTTTTTTATGCCAACACAACAGGAAATAAGTGAAACCCGCCAACACTCGGGCGTGGGTTTGGTTCGCACCAGACTGGCGACCCTGTTTGCTCCTCCGAACTGGTTAAAACTGGCGGGAGGAGGAGAGCTCGGCCCGATTCAGGTGGCTTATGAAACGTACGGCGAATTGACGCCGGCGAAGGATAATGCCATCTACATCTGTCATGCGCTCACCGGAGACGCACACGCCGCCGGCTACTATGCCAACGATGACGAAAAAGCGAAACCCGGCTGGTGGGATGATCTGATCGGGCCGGGAAAAACTCTCGACACCGATAAATACTTTGTGATTTGCGCCAATGTCCTGGGGGGCTGTCAGGGAACCACGGGACCGAGCAGCATTGATCTGCAGACGAATCAACCCTATCGGCTCGGCTTTCCTTTCATTACGGTCGGCGATATTGTGGAAGTCCATTCCGCACTCACAAAACATCTCGGTATCGACCAGTTACTGGCCGTGATCGGGGGCAGCCTGGGAGGCATGCAGGTCCTGGAGTGGGCGGCTCAATTTCCAGACCAGTTGCGCGCAGCGATCTGTCTGGCATCGGCGGCTCAGCTTTCTGCCCAGGGGATCGCTTTTAACGCCGTCGGCAGACGTGCCATCAAAACAGATCCCGAATATAAAAATGGTGAGTATGAAAAAGGGGAAGGCCCGCGCTACGGATTGGCGCTGGCCCGCATGATTGCCCACATCACTTACCTCTCTGATCAATCCATCGAAATGAAATTCGGCCGTCGTCTGCAGGATCATGATACTTTTACTTATGAAATGCTGCCGGAAGTGGAATTTCAGGTCGAAAGTTATCTGCATTATCAGGGAAAACGGTTTGTCGAACGTTTTGATGCGAACAGTTATCTCTATCTCACCAGAGCCATGGACTATTTCGATCTCGAATCCCAGCATGGATCTCTGGTTAACGCACTCGGCAAAACCAATGCCCGGTTTTTAATTGCCTCTTACGATTCGGACTGGCTGTTTACCACCAACCAGAGCAAAGAAATCGTGAGGGCACTCATTGAGTGCGGGAAACATGTCTCGTTTATTGAATTAAAAAGCCCTTTCGGCCATGATTCCTTTTTGATTGAAATTGAACAGTTGCAAAAAATGATTACGCCTTTTCTGGAACAGGCCTATCAGGCGTGTCTGGCTGAGCGCACTCAGGATGTGTAACTTATAACAGAATTTTCTCTGCTGCTGAGATGAGTGGCAACTGACCTGGATCATTTTTTATGCGTGCACAACATCGATATTGTATGCAGGACCCGTCGCTGGATGTGACGGACAAACTGCTGCTCGATCAGATTCAGCCGGGCAGTCGCGTGCTGGACCTGGGTTGCGGCGATGGACGCCTGCTGGCCCGGTTGCGCGACGAGCGGGGGGCCTCGGTTCTGGGAATTGAGATCGATATCACACAACATCACGCCGCCATTGCCCGTGGCGTCCCCGTGATTCAGGCAGACCTCGATGAAGGCCTGCAGGATATTCCCGATGGCGCCTTTGACTATGTAGTGCTCAGCCAGACACTGCAACAGGTATTACATCCCAAACAACTTCTGGAAGAAATGGTGCGTGTCGCGAAACAGGCGCTGGTGGTGGTTCCCAACTTTGGAAACTGGCGAATTCGGCTGCAGGTTCTGAAACAGGGCCGCGCGCCCGTCACCGAGGTGTTACCTTACGAATGGTATAACACTCCCAACCTGCATCTGATGTCGATGCACGATTTCCAGGACCTGATGCGACTGCTGGGTATCGAAATCCTTCAGGAAATCCCGATCATCAATCATCGGGCCGTCAATCAGGCATGGCTGGCAAACCTGCGGGCACAGCATGTACTTTATGTCCTGCAACGACTTGAGGAATCTCCTGCCCAAGCGAACAGCGGAAACGTATTGCAGAGCCAGCACGGTTCGCCTTGATTTCCTGCACAAAAAATCCGGCGCAGGTCGCCTCAATTCGTGTTTCCAAAAATGGATTTTCCCGATATACTGCCCCACCTTCAGGTCAGAAATGACTTAAGACCACCCGCGACCGCTGCCACCACCCAGTGACGTAAGGTGTTTCGATAGAAGTGTTTGAAACAAAAACGTGATCCACGATTTAGAAGAGAAAGAGGGAAGGGACTCCCGATGCGTATCATAGCAATCATGAATCAAAAAGGGGGCGTCGGCAAGACCACGACCAGTGTCAACATGGCTGCCGGCCTGGCAATGCAGGGCAAAAAAGTTTGCCTGGTTGACCTCGATCCGCAGGGGCATTCCTCTTTACATCTGGGAATTGAACCGTTTGGAAATATTCCCACCGCTTACGATGTCTTTTCCGGCTTCAAAACTCTGGCGGAAACCCGCCAGCTGGTCTCAAAAAATTTATGGGTGGTTCCCTCCACACTGGATCTGGCAGCCACCGAACTCGAACTGGTTGATGCCGACAACCGCGAAATCGTGTTGCGTCAGGCGATCCAGAAAATGGCCGAGACAGAACCGTTTGATTATTTGATCATGGACTGCCCCCCTTCTCTGGGTGTGCTGACCATCAACGCATTAACAGCTGCCACTGAAGTCATTATCCCGCTGCAACCGCACTTCTTCGCCTTGCAGGGTTTATCCAAACTGTTTGAAACGACCGCACTCGTGCGTCGCCGCCTGAACCGTAACCTGAAAGTCTCCGGAATCGTATTGTGCCTGTATGAAACAGGGACCCGACTGGCGGCTGATGTGACAGACGACCTGTGTGCCTTCCTGAATCAAAGCGATCCGGAAGCCCCCTGGTCTGCAGCCAAGGTATTCAAGAGTCGTATCCGGCGTAACATCAAACTGGCGGAAGCGCCCAGTTATGGACAGTCGGTGTTTGACTATTCGAGCACCTGTCCGGGAGCGAAAGATTATGCGGGGCTGGTTCAGGAAATCATCGCCGATGAAAAAGCCGAACACGCACCCCTGCAAAGAGCCGCCTGATTATTCAGACGACGCTTTCTTTTTTTCATCCAGCTTGGCTTTGGCCTCTTTCCAGAGCGGGTCATAAACCTCTTTGTCAAACGGAGGACATCCGGTGGGATATTGCCCCAGTGGATGATCCTTCGTGCGCATCAGGTTGGTGCAATAAGAAAACGTGCGGCAGATGGTTTTCCGATTGAGCTTTCCTTCTTCCTGAAGCTGTTTCGCGAACTCGGGCTGAGACAGCGTCGCGCGTCCCATTCCGACAATCGAAATCTTTCCCTGTTCCACATTAGCGGCCGCTGCGTGCATCGCAAAATCCTGCAGCCAGCTGTAACCACTCCCCACCACGGGAATATCAGGGACGGCTGCCTGAATCTGTGAAGCAATCCGGAAATGCCGGGCCACGCCGATGAGTGGATGTTCGGGAGCATGATACCCGTCCGTCGGCGGAAATTCGGCGGGACGCACTACGTGCGGATTCGCATACGGGTTTCCGTTGGAAATATTAATCAGACCGACACCCCACTCTCTCAGCAGTCTGGCAACCTGCAGCGGTTCCGTCAGATCTTCTTTTAAATGGTCATAGGGATCAGTGCCGAAAGCCGTCTGTAACGGGAGTTCGTGCGGACAAGGCGCTCCCACAAAATCAGCGCCGGCTCCCTGATAGGGAATTCCATCGTATCCGTTCATGCGCGTGCCGATGATCAGCCTCGGACATTCTTCCCGGATACGTTTCACCACATTCCGCACCAGTCGGGTCCGGTTCTCCAGAGAACCTCCATATTCACCCGGACGATTTTTCGCAGCCAGCAATTCCGAGAGGAGATAACGATGGCACTGCTTGATATCAACAAACTCGACGCCAATCGATTCTGCCAGTTTCGCTGCTGCGACATACTGATCTTCGATGCGTTTCAAATCGTCATCGGTCAGAACGGGATAACTGGCATCGATGGGACGTCCCGTTGATTTATCAATCGTTCGTGGATCCAGTACCTGATCGCGCGTGACGACGAGTGGCTTTTCAAAACTGAATCTGCCGGAATGCGTCAATTGCAGGCCGATCACCAGTCCTGTATCGGAACCGAAAACTTCTCTGTGCGCATCGCGGCAGCCGGTCAGCATGTCCTGTAATGCGGAAGCCGTCCGGTCGTTGATCATCAACTGGCGGGGATTCATCCGCGCTTCCGGACCAATGGCCGTCGCTTCGCCCCAGATGAGTGATGCGCCCCCTGCGCCGAATCTCTGATAACGCCGGTAAGTCAATTCATCGGGAAATCCGTCGGTGGTGCCATCACAGCCTTCCATCGGCTGAATGCCCAGTCTGCTTTTGGCTTGCAGATGACCGATTTGAATTGGCTGATACAACACATCAAACTGGTCCGAGACTTGAATGGGACAGCCCAATCGTTCTGAGTCTGCGACAACATCTTCGGGAGTTTTATATTTAAAATATTTGGCCATGTGTGATGACTCTGTGTTTGCAAATGGAATTAGTGATCATAGTTCGAGATACCAACTGTCCCGAGTTTACTCAAACGGGAAGTGAATTGCCAATCAGCGGAACCAAACCGGCGCGTGTTAAGCTGCAGTTTCGGGAGTTCCTAACCGGGGACCGTTAACTGTTTACCGTTGTCTCTGGCAGAGAGCTTGAGCAGAAACGGCACCGCAGTTTCTGCCCACTCTTCCGCCGTCGGATAATGGCGGGCCTGTGAGCCAAAACAACTTTGCAGCATTTCGGTATTGATAATCCCCGGGTTTAACGGAATCGCCGCCATGCCACGAGGCAGTTCCTGTGCCAGCGCCTGCGTCAAACCTTCGACGGCCCATTTCGTCGCACAATAAGAGGCCACTTCTGCTGAAGTAGAACGCCCCCAGCCGGAACTGAAATTCACAACAACGCCGGTCTGCCGCGCGATCATCGCAGGCAGAAAATGGCGGATGGTATTGGCAGTCCCTTTGATGTTCACGTCAATAATGGTATCAAAGTCTTCCGCCGACACTTCCCACAGCGGCGCATTTTCATTGATCACAGCGGCGTTATTCAGGAGCAGATCAGGCGGGCCAAATCGATCAAGCGACTTTGCAGCCCAGGCTTTGACGGCGGCATCATCCGCCACATCAAGCGCCGAAAACTGATGTGCCGCACCCGACTGTTTTGACAGTTCCTCAATCCGACTCTGCGACCTGCCGCAGCCGATCACTGTGTGGCCGGCGGCGATGAAACCGGCGCTCAAAGCGCGTCCCAGTCCCTGGGTCACGCCGGTTACCACAATCACTTTCGACATGCACGATTCCCGTACTTCACTCAACCAGGGATTACTTGGATTCCTCTTTCGCAGCCGCTGCGGCTTTGGCATCTTCCTGCTTGGACAGTTCCGGATTGACGGGAACGGCAGCAGGCGCGTCGCCGCGAATCCATTTGATGGCTCCGATCACCGATTCCTGAAACGCAGGATTCACCCAGGTTTCCGGATTGTGTCCCAGATTATTCACGAACACTTTGCCCTGCCCCCACTCTTTGGCCCAGGCAACGGGAACCTGATAAGGTTTTTTCGGATTGCACTTTTCCATATTCAGGCTCATCAGGACATGCACTTTTTCCGGCTGCCAGTTTTTATACTGATAGATTTCGTCTTTAATCTGAAATTCTTTACCGAACGACTTCATCGCCGGGTGATCGGTGTTATGCACGGTAATCGTCACCTTGTTGCCTGATCCCCAGGGGTGTCCGTTAAAAGAACCACCGACCATATCCCAATACGGTTCGTAGGATTTATATGTATCAGTGGCGGAATGGAAACCGATGAAACCGTGGCCTTTCTGTTTCAACCAGTCGTTCAAAAAATACTGCATGTCTTCTTCTTCGATGGGAAGCATGCCCGTCGTGTAGAACATCACGAGATCATAGTTCTGCAGATTTTCTTTCGTGAAGTCAGCCGCCGCATCCTGCGTGCAGTCGACGGTAAATAATCCGGACTGCTTGCCTAACTGGACCATCGCGATTTCCGCAGGCGCCAAATCGGTCTTGTCACGCTTCACGGAGCCGTGCGTGTAACCTTTGCTCTGGGTCAGCATCAGAATTCGGGACTTCGCCGTTTCCGCCTGGGAAAACGAAGGTGAGAACAGCAGGAAAAAAAATGCCAAAAGGCAGAGAGTTGACAGGAATCGGGATGGCATGGTGATCGCTCCACGGTTGGGTCTAAATAAGATACGTAATTTTCTTCTGCCTATTTTAAAGAAAACCGGCAGGTCAATGCAAAGCAAAACGCCTAATCAGTCAGTTTCTGCACGCGGATATTGCGAAACTCGACCGCATCCCCTTCAGATTGGATGCCGAAAAAGCCGGTTTTGAGTTCGCCTGGCTTGCAGGAGGCGACGGGTGTTCCATTCAGCACCGAAGTCAGTGCGCCATCCTTGCAAATGACTTCGATGGCATTCCATTCGCCGACCGGGCGTCTGGCGCTTTCTCTGGCCTCCTGATTGTCGGTCAGTTCCAGAGTGATCTCTTTGCTGTTTGATTTGATATGCGCCATCTCTGCAAACTTTCCCTGTACTTCCAGACATTTCGGCCAGATCCGATTTTCTCCCGTGATGTAAAACAGGAAACCGGTATTCGGATTTTCATTCTCCCCGGCTGATTCCAGGAAGCGATACTCCAGACGCAGTGAGCAGTTACCGAAACTCTCCAGCGAATACAGGTAACCGCGCGGGTTGCCCGTGCAGGCGATCACGCCCTCTTTTTCAGTCCAAGTGGGTCCTGATACCGGCTCTTTTGATTTCCCTTGAAACTCTTTGAAGTCTTTGAGGCTCAATAGCGTGAAACCATCTTCTACATCAAATAATGAGTTTAACGTTTTTTCGGGCAGATCAATCGCCGAAACCTCATTGAGGGCCAGATCTTTCTGGTTTTCTTTCGATCCGGAATCACCGCAAGCCGTCAGGAATAATGTCGGATAAAGCAGCAGAAACAGCGTAAGCTGGTATCTCATAAGAAACTCTCTTTCATGAAAGTCAAATTATATTTTGATTTGAAGCAAATCTTAATCCGGTATTTATATTCTATCGTACAATATCCGCAAGACACACTAAAGCCTTGTGTCCTGACTTCTGCTCAAGACAGATATAATCGATACATCTTTCTCCGATGCAGCATATTTACTGATTTACCTGATCAAAACTTGCGGGAGATCCCGTAGCGTTTACCGATAGATATTATGTACTCTCCTTTTACTGATTCGCTTCACAGGGAAAACGATTTCCTCTTTATTACCGGAGTATTCCCTTCCTGTGTTAAGAAGAATCGGCTAATGATTTCGGTGATCCACCGAGAAAGAAATGGGCCAGCATGCAGCAATTATTAATCTCCCCCCACCAGAATTCATTGAACACAACCACTCCTTCCAGTACTTCTCTGCTTCAGAGACAGACGACCGAGAGAGCTGACACCTCACAGATCTTAAGTATTTCCGTGCTGGAGTGGTTGAATGCGGAGTTACGCAAAGAGGTAGAAAAGCAGGAAATTGTCGCACTGCGTGCAAACGTCAACATGATGGATCGTTTGCAGAACATGCTGAGCTCGAACGCAACGGGCATCACCATTATGGTTGCGAGCTTCTTTTTAGTGTAAAGCAGACACTTTCACTGGCGATCTGAGGTCGCATTGAAAATCGGTGATTCTGCTATGAATCTGAGAACACTCGCATAGCAGGATCAGAAACCCTATCACTCAGACGATACCCGAGCCGAAGGAATCGCCTTTGGAGCGGGGTTCGTTCTCGTGCGAGGAGACCTTCTCGGATTCCGGCTGATCCGCGGCCGTGTGATGCGGTCGACTGGATTCCTGAGTGCGCTCCGCAGAATCAATTCTGAATATCTGATTGTTCTTCCGGATGTGAGTGGATTCCGAATTCGTAGTTTCCAGAGGAGGCGTTCCCTCGAATTCTTCTTCATAAGGGCTCAGCCGGGCAAAATCTTCTTCGCCGAAATCGTCGTACCGGCAGACGTAGCCATCCTGCAGCGCGGAAACTTTTTCCTCCTGATAGGCCTTGAGGACTTCTGCCTGGATCAGTTCACGGCACTCAGAATTGATCGGATGCGCGATGTCGGCATACAGACGCGCGCGCCCCGCGTCATCTTTCTCTGCACGATTTTCATCGAGCCGCACGCCGCACTGATTACAAAACAGCGCCCGCAAGTGATTTTTCATGTGGCACTTGGGGCAGCGATCCATGAGCTTACGACTGGGCATCGCGACAAAAGCGCCCTTGGCACCCTGAATAATCTTCAGATCCCGGATGACAAATGAAACATCGAAAGTAATTGAGCAAAAAGCAAGTAATCTTTCGTGCGGGTCATTCATCAACTTGATGCGAACTTCACTGATATCCATGGCCTCACTCCATTTGTGCCAAAATTAAAATTGCTCATCTATAGTCGGTTCTGGACAACAAATATGTGTCCCTCGATCGTCGATCGTAAACGGGCCGCTACCTGACGTGCCTGGGCTCTGTTTTGGCAGACACCGAAATAGGCAGTCCCGCTACCACTCATCATATGCCCCAAAACAGATTGTTTTGAGAAGTAATCTTTCAAAATTAATATTTCGGAATTCAGTTTTTCAGCAGGCGTCTGCAGATCATTCAACATGAGGCTGGATAGTGAATGAAATTGACCAGAAGCCAAGTTGTGTACAAGTTGCCCTACCTGATCTGCTGAGTGATTTCCCACTCGACAGTGCCGATAAACGTCAGCCGTTGATAATCCCGAACGGGGACGTACAACCACAAAATGGAGACAATGGGGAACGGAAACAGGTTCTATTAATTCACCTCTTCCGCGACAGATGGCACTCGTGCTTTCTGTCAGGAAAAAAGGAATATCACTTCCCAGTTCCGCCGCCAAATCACGCAAGTCATTCAGCGACAATCCCAATTGCCAAAGTTTATTGGCAGCAAATAAGGTAGCAGCAGCATCGCTCGACCCCCCGCCTAAACCCGCTTCAGAGGGAATTCGTTTTGTTAACTGAATTCGAATTCCCCGGTGCTGGCCCGTCTTTGCTTGAAGTAATCTGATCGCACGCACCACCAGATTGTCTTCACCGCACGGGATACACGTCTGGACCTGGGTTTGTTGGGGAAGAAGAGAATTTGCTTCGACAACCCGCAACTCAACTTCTGATGAAGGTTCCTCCGTGAAAACTAAAGTGTCGTATATTCCCACCGAAAGCATCAACGAGGTAATATCGTGAAAACCATCGGATCGCTTGTGATCGATACTTAAAAACAAATTTAATTTTGCAGGAGCGTGAACTGTAATGGAGCGCGTATTGGAGTAAGAAAACAGCATCCGTCACATTTCCAAAATTCCCACTAAAACGATTTCGCAGTCGTTTATTTAACAGGTCCCCATTGATTGACTGATGGGAGATAAGAGCAGCTTGACCTGATTAAGATTCGATTTCTATACGACGAGGCAATATTAAGACTACTGCCACAAGCGCTATCGTATCTGTTAAAACAAAAAACGTCAACATCTTTTCCCGGTTCGGTGAATTTACCACTGTCATGTTATGACAGTTTGCAGACCGGCTGCCATTTTATTCACTGAACCTTCGCATGCAAAATCGTTTTAAAGGCTTTTACCTGAAGTTGTTTTTTATCTGTAAAACGAATCCGCGCCTGTTCTTTACCCTGAGCATCGGTTTTGATTTCACGCTCGGCGCCAAGCTCCGCTATTTTACCCAGAGTGATCTTTTCCTGGGACGCCTGAAACGTCACATCGACCCCTTCACGCCGTTTGGTGTGAACCGTCAAAAAGGGTTTTTTCTTCCCGACTTTCATAAATTTCACTAACGATTTATTCTCCCATTGGATCTCAGAATCAGGATACGCCTCTTCCAGCAGGTCGAACAGCGATTCCAGCAGTGCGGCCTCCCAGGCGACGCGTTTATGATTCGGAAACCCTTTTCGGGAGAGATGCCATTTTTTCTTCAGCACTTTCCAGGGCAAAATATCATCGGGTTTGATCTGATCGTGGTGAATCAATCCGAGATACGACGCACAGGCGGTTTCCAGAAACTTGCCGAATGCGGGCGTGTTGACTTCTTTTGCCCAGTGAATCGTCAGACTGACTTCCTGCCACGGTCCTTTCAGATTTTTCACGCGCACCCGGTTGGAGCGCCCGTAGATGGGTAGTTCGTCCAGATCATCCAGTGACTCCAGAGCCAGTTGTTCGCGTAATGCATCCTGCTGGAACGTATTCCGCTTCACCCGGAAACTGAGTCTGAGCAGCCACTCGTCTCCAGTATTCGCATGCAGAAACCAGCCCTGTTTTTTCACAGGCCCGTTCACTTCAACAATGCTGCGATGATTCCAGTTGATGTCACCAAAGCCTGCTTTGTTCTCGACAACGTCAATCACCGTTTCCAGAGCCGCCCCTTCCCACTGACAGGCAGCCCCCGATATCGAAACGTGATCCAGCGTGTGCCAGCGTTTGCCATCCTTCTGCCAAGGCATCTGCGCGTCACGGCCGATGTGCTTCAGGTCGATATCGCCGGCCTGTTTTTTACTCAGGCTTTGCGCATCGAACACTTCACGCTCCACCCGTGTTCCGGACGAAAGAATCGGCTTCAGGATTTCTCCGGTATACGATCTTAACAGCGGCGTCTGTTTTGATTTTCGCGTGCGGGTGGCGCTGGTCTGCTTCTGGTAGCGGTCTGCATGTTCCACAATTTTTTCCGGTGTCCCGGCTGCGATGATCTGACCGCCGCCACTTCCAGCTTCCGGCCCGACGTCAACCAGCCAGTCGGCTGTTTTAATGACATCCAGATTATGCTCGATGACAATCACCGTATTTCCCAGTTCGACGAGACTGTTGAGCACCTTCAGCAGTTTCGCAATGTCATCAAAATGCAGGCCCGTCGTCGGTTCATCCAGCAGATACAATGTTTTCCCCGTACTGGGTCGGGCCAGCTCTGCAGCCAGTTTCACGCGCTGCGATTCCCCGCCCGACAATGTCGGCGCGGACTGTCCCAGCGTCAGATAATCCAGACCTATCGCACAGAGCGTTTCCATCGTGCGTCGGATGGCGGGAATATTTTTAAACAACTCCGCCACGTCACCGATCGACATTTCCAGCACATCGGCGATCGAGTTCCCCTTATATTTAACAGACAACGTTTCCTGGTTGTAACGTTTTCCATTACAGGTTTCGCAGGTCACCCAGACATCGGGTAGAAAGTGCATTTCGATACAACGCTGGCCATTCCCTTCGCAATCATCACAGCGTCCGCCGGAACGATTAAAACTGAACCGCCCGGGCTGATAACCCCGCACTTTGGAATCGGGCAATCGGGAAAACAGTTCCCGGATCTGGTCAAACACGCCGGTATACGTCGCCGGGTTCGAAGCGGGTGTATTTCCGAGCGGCTTCTGGTCCACGATGATGCCTTTATTAATCTGCTCCAGGCCCAGCAGCGCATCGTGCGGACCGGGGGCATCCTGAGAACGGTGCAGTTTTTTAGTCACGGCCCGCGCCAGCGTCTCTTCAATCAGTGAACTTTTCCCTGAACCACTCACCCCGGTGATACAGGTGAATGATCCCAGCGGAATCGCAAGATCCACCGACTGCAGATTGTTTTGTCTGGCTCCCTTTAACTCGAGCCAGTGACCGGTGGGAGAAACTGCGACTTCTGCTGTTCCCTGTTTTTCATAAATCACGCGACGCGCATTGGGCAGCGGGATCGTTAGCTGATCCGACAGATATTGCCCGGTGAGTGATTTTTTCTTGCGTTTTAACTGTTTAGGGGAACCCTGGCCGACAATCGTGCCGCCGAACCGTCCCGCACCCGGACCGAAATCATAGAGCGTGTCAGAGGCTTCAAGCACTTCCCGATCGTGTTCGACCATCACAATCGTATTGCCGATGTCTCTCAGTTTTTTCAGTGTATTAATCAGACGCGTGTTATCACGCGGGTGCAAACCGATGGTCGGTTCATCCAGCACGTAAAGGATGCCCGTTAAGGAGCGTCCCACCTGGCCGGCCAGCCGAATCCGCTGACTCTCGCCACCGGAAAGCGTGGGCAAAGGACGGCTCAGCGTCAAATACTCCAGCCCTACATCGACTAGAAACTGCAGACGGCTGCTCGCCTCTTTGATCAATTCGCCGGCGATTTGTTTTTCCCGTTTGTCGAGCTTTGCTTTTTTGATAAACGACAGCGCCTCTTTCAAAGGGAGATCACAAAACTGGCCAATCGTTTTCCCCTGAAACCGCACAGCGGCGGCATCGGTGCGCAATCGGCTCCCGTTACAAACCGAACAGGGAACTTCGCCCGTCAGCTCCTGCAGTCGGTTGCGAAACGCGAACGACAGCCGCGAGGCTTCTTCCATCGCAGGGTAGAGGCCCTTGTATTGAAATTGAATTTTTTCGGACTCATCAAGGGGAATCCAGCGTTCCTGATCGCCGTATAACACCAGTCTCTGCTGTTTGACGCTGAGCTGATTATAAGGCACGTCGAGCGGAATCCGAAACTGCTTCGCAATCGCCGCCAGCACTTTCTTGAATTCCGGATTCGTCCGCGGATCAGGCCAGGCTGCGACAGCCGCGTCCTGCAGACAACGATTGGGATCGGGAATCAACTCGGCCAGATTCGTGCCCAGTTCGGTTCCCAGACCTTCACAGTATTCACACCAGCCCAGCGGACTGTTGAAGGAATAATTGTGAGGAGTCAGTTCTTCAAAGCTTAACCCGCACTGTTCGCAAAAATAAAACAGGCTGAACGTTTCGAAATCCCACTCGTTTTCCGGAATCGTATCATCGCAGTAGCAGGCATACATCAGACCTTGTCCGAATGCCAGAGCCGACTCGACTGAATCAGCGATCCGCGAACGGTTTTTGGCAGCCACGGTAATCCGGTCGATAACAACTTCCACTTCGTGGCGGCGGCGGCGGTCAATCTGGGGAACCTCTTCCAGGCGGCAGGTAATGCCATCAATGCGAACGCGTAGAAAACCCTGTGCCCGTAATTTTTCCCAGAGCGTTTCGTACTCCTGACCGACGTTGATTTCGACCGGAGCCAGAATCAGAATTTTCGTGCCGGCTTCAAGAGACAGAATGCGTTCAATCACTTCGTCGGTGGTCTGCGTTTCCACGGGGATATCGCAGTCCGGGCAATACATGGTTCCCAGGCGGGCAAACAGCACGCGCAGGTAATCATAAATTTCGGTCACGGTGCCGACCGTGGAACGCGGCGAATGGCCGGTTGTTTTTTGTTCGATGGCAATCGCCGGCGAGAGGCCGTGAATGTGTTCGAATTTTGGTTTGGGCATCTGGCCGAGAAACTGCCGGGCGTACGCAGACAACGATTCCACATAACGTCGCTGCCCTTCTGCATACAGCGTATCCATCGCCAGCGAACTTTTGCCACTGCCACTCGGGCCGCAGAACACGTTCATCTGATTGCGGGGAATGTTCAGATCGAGGTTCTGCAGATTGTGTTGACCGGCTCCGCGAATGACGATTTCCGTGCTGTCCCCTCTGGGTTTGCCATTCGTTTTTCGATGCGCCGCCTGCCAGCGCAGATGCGGATTCGTCAGTTTTAACGCTTTTGTTTTTTTCTTACCCTTCGCCGATTTCGCAGGCACGAGTTCCGTTTGTTCTTTCAAAGCCAGCCCGGTATAGGAGTGGGCACAGGCGGCGACTTCTTCCGGCGTCCCTTCGACCAGAATCGTGCCTCCTCCTTCGCCCCCCTCGGGGCCAAGATCAATCACCCAGTCGGCGGTTTTAATCACATCGAGATGATGTTCGACCACGAGCACCGTATTCCCGGCGTCAACCAGATGATGCAGCACTTTCAGCAGCAACTTGACATCCGCAAAATGCAGGCCGGTAGTCGGTTCATCTAAAAGATAGAATGTGCTGCCCGTCGAGCGTTTCCCCAGTTCGCGTGCGAGCTTTACGCGCTGCGCTTCGCCGCCGGAAAGTGTGGGCGACGGTTGCCCCAGCTTGAGATAATCCAGACCGACCGCGTGTAATGATTCCAGCAGCTTCAATATTTTGGGCACGTTCTGGAAATGTTCAATCGCCTGCTGAATATCCATTTCGAGAACTTCGGCGATGTTGGCGCCTTTATAACGGATCTCCAGCGTTTCATGATGGAAACGTCGCCCTTCACAGACCGGACAAGGCACCCAGACATCGGCGAGAAAGTCCATCTCCAGTTTATTCGCGCCATGCCCTTCACAGGCTTCGCAGCGGCCGCTCGCGACATTGAAACTGAATCGCCCGGCTTTATATCCCCGCATACGCGACTCGGGGAGTTTCGTGTAAAGATCGCGGATCAGATCGAAGACTTTCACATACGTCGCCGGATTCGAGCGGGGCGTGCGACCGATGGGAGACTGATCAATGTCGATGGCTTTGTCGATGAATTCGAGGCCGGTGACTTTCAGATGTTCGCCCGGATTCCCTTTGCCTTTGTTGGCCTTTTTATTCAATACCGGCCAGAGAATATCATTCACGAGTGAACTCTTGCCGGAACCGCTCACACCCGTCACACAGATAAAACCTTTTGTCGGAATGACCGCATCAATGTTTTTCAGATTGTGATGTTTCGCGCCTTTGATCGTGATCGATTCTTTTTTGATCAGTGTGCGGCGTGTCTCCGGTATTTCGATTTTTTCTTTACCGGACAGGAACTGAGCCGTCACACTGGTTTTTGATTTGAGCACATTCTCATATGTACCTTCGGCGACAATGTGGCCCCCCCGCACACCGGGGCCCGGACCAAAGTCGACGATATGATCGGCGGCGCGCATCGTCTCTTCATCATGTTCGACGACGATGACCGTGTTCCCCTGATCGCGCAGGTCACACAGACTTTCCAGCAGCATTGTATTATCGCGGGGATGCAGGCCGATTGAAGGTTCATCGAGAATATAAACGACGCCGACGAGACCACAGCCAATCTGCCCCGCCAGACGAATCCGCTGACTTTCGCCACCAGAGAGTGTGGGCGCTGTACGCTCCAGAGTTAAATAATTCAGTCCGCATCGCAGCAGAAAACCGAGCCGCCCGCGAATTTCTTTCAAAACTTCGTCTGCAATCAGCAGGCCCGTGGCATCCAGGTCCAGTGATTCAAAAAATGCGGCCGCCTGTTCGATGCTGAAAGCACAAACTTCCGGCAGCGTTTTTTCGACGGTTTTGGAACTGCCGCTGGTTGAAAAACTGTTCGAAGCCACCCGTACATGGCGGGCCTGTGTATTTAATCGTGTGCCGTGACAACTGGAACACTGCACGAAGTCCATATACTTTTCGAGTTGTTTCCGCCGCATGGGGTTGCTGGTTTTGCGATAGCTGTCCAGCAGTTCCTCGACATATCCGTCCCAGGTGCCACCATGTTTCCAGACGCCGCCGGAATGCCGCCAGCTGTACGTGATATTGCGATCGCCGGTGCCGTACAGAAACTGATGTTGCGCTGCCTCGGGCAATTTGTTCCAGGGTGTTTTCAGAAAACTGTCATCGGGAAGTTTTAAATCTTTTTCGATCGACCGGGCAACCCCGTTGTAGATGTGCCGCCGCCATTTGCCGACTTTACTTAACAGGCCCAGCAGTTCGAAGGCCCCTTTTTGGATGGAAAGCGTCTCTTTGGTGATTAACGCGTCCAGCGGAAAATCGTACCGCATGCCCAGTCCATTGCATTCTGTACACATTCCCAGGGGGCTATTGAAACTGAATAACTGGGGACTGGGGGGTTCATAACTGATGCCGCAATCGGAACAGGCATAACGCGAGCTGTAAATTTTTTCCTGATGTGTGTCTGCATTTTTTTCATCGGGATGTCCGGCTGAGAGTTCTTCGACAACAATCAGGGTTCCATTCGACATTTTCAGAGCCAGTTCGACTGACTCTGCCAGACGGGAGCGACTGAGTTTCCCTGCGACCAGACGATCCACGACGACTTCAATCGTGTGTCGCATCTGTCGATCAAGCTGCAGTTGATCAGAAAGCTGCACGATGCGACCATCAACGCGGGCTCTCAGAAAGCCCTGTTTCGACAGATCGTCGAACAGATCTTTATACTCGCCTTTCTGCTGCTGGATTAAAGGTGCCAGAATCGAAAACCGGGTTTTCGCCGGCAGCAGGGAAATGGAATCGATAATCCGCTCGCTGCTTTGGGAGCTGATGGGTTTGCCGCAGTTTTCGCAGGAGCCCTGCCCGACCCGCGCGAATAACACGCGCAGATAATCATAGATTTCCGTGATCGTGCCAACGGTACTGCGCGGATTGCGGCCGCTCATTTTCTGCTGGATAGAAATGGAAGGTGCGAGACCAGAGATCGAATCGACTTCGGGCTTCGGCATCTGCCCCAGAAACTGCCGCGCATAACTCGAGAGTGATTCGACGTAACGTCGTTGCCCTTCTGCATACAGCGTATCAAACGCGAGCGAACTTTTGCCGGAGCCACTGACTCCGGTCATGACGATCAGCTGATTGCGGGGAAGTTGAACACTGACGTTTTGCAGATTGTGCTCGCGAGCACCGGTAATAATAATATCTGTTTGTGACATATACCGCGTTATACCAATCGGCTGATGCCGAGATAAAATACTCAAACTAAATCGTGATCAAATCGAACGCATCGATTTCAAATGGTTCAGAGCAGCCCGCCTCCGAAGCTCTCTTCTTCATCATCGTCCTGATCCTGATTTGGAAGAATTTCCGGTTCCGGCTCGACTGCTTTCGGCTCGACTGCTCCGGGTTCGTCTGTAGTCTCTGCAGCAATTTCCAGCGACTGCGCTTCTGTGACTACGACTTCCTCTATTATTTCCGTTTCTACGATTTCGTCAATCGAACGCGCTGCGGCTGCGGCCCGTTCTGAGGAAGACTGATCGGCTGTCGGCAGTTCATAATAATCAAAATGATAGGGATCGCGGTACAGGCTGCGTTTTTCTTCCAGCAGTTGCATAAAGACCGTTTTTCCATCCACCTGCGTTGTTTTGGTAACGACATCGCCGCTCAATCGAATCGTCTGCCCTGTTTGAGGGCACTTCCAGAGCCGCCTGACATCCAGGTCCAGCTTCAGTCCGGGGCCTTTCATAGTGTTTTCTCTTTACTTTTGGGGGACCAGAAATCAACGCTTTTCAGGAACGCTTCGCTCGATTACACTCTGCTTCTTTATGCAACATACCTGATCCCGTATCCTCTGTTCAATTGCTGGCGTCGAAATAATTGAATCGAAGGTCTTTTTGTCCATTAAATCAAGGTTGATTGATGCCTGATACAGAACAGTCCGTTTCCCAGCCTGCTCCCAAATTTCCCGCCCGATGCGACCTGATTCAGTTAGGGCGGGGACTCTTGATGGGGGGAGCCGACATCATCCCCGGGGTTTCCGGGGGAACCGTCGCGCTGATTCTGGGAATTTACCAGCGACTGATTACCGCCATCAGTCACTGTGATGCCCGGCTGTTCCAACTGCTGATCCAGCGAAAATGGTCAGAGGCGGCCCGACACCTGGATCTGCGTTTTGTGATTCCTTTAGGTGTGGGAATTCTGACGGGGGTCGTCAGTCTGGCAAGTCTGATGCATTATCTGCTGGATTTTCATCTGCAACTGACGATGTCGCTCTTTTTCGGCTTGATCCTGGCCTCCAGTTTTCTGGTCGCACAAATGGTGCCTCGCTGGACAATGCCGAATGTGATCGCCTTGCTGGCCTCGCTGGCGGGTATCTACATTCTGGTAGGAGAACATTCCGTCAAGCCGCCGGAAGGGAACCTGTATGTTTTTATCTGCGGGATGATCGCCATCTGTGCGATGATTCTACCGGGCATCAGCGGTGCACTGATTCTGGTTCTGCTGGGAAAATATCACGATATCACGGGTTTGCTGAAAACCATTCCCAAAGAATTACTCAAAGGGCACATCGACTGGAGCGGTCTGCTGACGGTCTGTGTGTTTGTGCTGGGTTGTCTGCTGGGACTGATCCTGTTCAGCAAAGTGTTGCGCTGGTTACTGCACAATTATCATAGTCTGACGATGGCGGTCCTCTGCGGCCTGATGATCGGCTCTCTGCGGAAAATCTGGCCGTTCAAAGTTGACGTCACTCCGTACACCAGCGATCAGACACCGGAAATGGTCCCCTTCAAACATCGCATTTATGAAAATATCTGGCCGGCTGCTTTCGATGGCATGTTCTGGGCTTCGCTCGCTTTGATTATCGGAGCCGCATTCCTGGTGTGGGGCCTCGACCGGTTATCACAAAAATACGCCATGCATGACACGACCGATCTTTAAGGCTTTTTGGGTTCCGGTTTGCCATCGTCCTGCGGGTAAAGCAGAATGCGATCGTGGCACAAGAGAATCAGATCCTTCCGTTTGTCCCCAGTGACGTCAGCAATCAGCGCTTCTCGAGGATTGACGCCGCTGCTCTTAGAACGGGAAAAGGTTTTCTCTTCAAAGACTTTAAAGTTGAGCGCGTGTCGCAGCCCCTGCTTCTCGCCGAAATTCAGAATTTCGACATGATTGGTCCGTGTATCGAGAATCACAACATCCGACTGCCCGTCCCCGTTCAGGTCGCCGGCAACGGAATCCGTAAAATACGCCTGCGGCAGTTTTGATTCATACGAGGCAACGTCTTTTAATGTGGGTGGAGTCTGCCCCGAGTAGAGTATGCCGAACTGACCGCGTCCGAACAGAAACAGGTCGGGCCGCTGATCGCCGTTCAAGTCGGCCACGTGAGCCGAGAGAAACGGGAACTCGCCGATCTCGACTTCTTTCCAGGGGCGATACACGTTCGCTTCTTTGCGCAGAATGCGAAGTTTCTCGACTCCCAGATCGACCAGTACAATTTCGTCTCCCGGTTCCCCGTCGAGGTTAATATTCACGGCACCCACGACACGGGCTTTGCTCTCCGGTGCGTTAAACTGGTCAACGACCTGCCATTGGCCGGCTGGGTTCAATGTCAGTCTGCGGGCGAAATTATTCTGGGCCGTCAGAATCCAGTCCCGTTTTTCGCCGCCAATGAAGATCGATTCCGGTTTGATTTCATCCAGATTGATGCCTCCGGAAGGCGTGATTAATTTGGGTGTCTGTTTGGGGGGCAACGAAATCATTTTGGGCGCACGAGACAGGCCGTAAAATGCCATGAGTTCAAACACCCCGTCTCCATTGGCGTCCAGTTTGATTAATGATTTCGGGGAATCCAGACCGGGAGGGGAACTCGGAAACGGATAATCGGTCCATGTTCCTTCCGGAGTCAGACGCAGCGCGTGCAGTTCAAACGTGCTGGATCCTTTGGCCGGGTTCTTTGCCACATAGATCAATTCGGGTGTTTGATTCCCGTCCAGGTCAGCCAGTTCAAATGCAACCGGCTCACCTTTGACGGGCAGAATTTTGGGAAAAGATAAGCGTTGATTTTTGAATGAACTGATGCCAATAATTTTTTCCCGTTCGCTCAACACAAAAACTTCACCCAGTCCATCCCCGTCGACATCCTGAACGCGTAATTGTTCCACGCCCTGCAAACCGGGATAAGTCTGTCCCAGATCAAGGCCCTGATCTTTTGTCTGCAGATACACCAGCATTTGGGCTGTTTCCGGATCGGAGACAACGGCATCACTAAAGCCGTCACCATTAATGTCTCCCAGATCAAAACCGCGATTGCGGCTCGAGCCTTCATCGCCGAACCCGTACAACGTCATTCGCTTGGAGAGATTTCCATTTTGATTTTGCGAATTCTCCAGTTGCTGGATTTTCAGCCGACCTGTTTGTGAGTCGATGGTCAGGATTTCCGAACCCGGTTTGCCATCAATATTGGACAGAGTGACGGAACGCGGATTGGAAAGTTCGAATCGGATTTCCGGTCCCAGAGTTCCATCCTGTTTTTGCAGCCGGGCACAGAGAATCTGGTTTTTTCCATCCCGGGTGGCGTACGTAAAATCATTGCGGCCATCGCCATCCAGGTCGGCGATAGAGGCGAGCCCCAGCTTGGGTGACGTATTCAGGATGGATTGGGGGGAACTCAATTCCCCTTTGGCGTCCTGCAGGATCACGTACGTATGATTGGTGCCTAACACGATCAAATCGGTCTTGTTGTCGAAATTCAAATCGCCGGCGGCGATGGTCCACTGTGTTGGCTGCAGGTCGGCTAGCCGAATGCGTGTTCTCTCGGTCCAGTCTCCCTTTTCCGATTGATACCGGATAATCAGACGATCCGGCAAGGCAAGGTAAGCCAGATCTTTGCGGCCGTCGCCATTGAAATCGCCAACCGTTAATGCTGTCACGGAAACATCGACCGGAATTTTGATGTGTTTAAAACGCCTGTCATTGGAAATGAAGTTGATCTCTTCGGTCGATTCTTCATCCGCCTGATCTTCCTTCCCAGTCCGCTGCATCAGGACATCAATGCGACTGTTGCTGTTATCGATGAGCACAAGATCATTCTGGCCATCGGCGTTGAGATCTTCCGCCAGCATATTGGTGGACCGCTCCGACAGCTTGAAGATTTCCAGCGGCTTGAAGCCGTAGTATTCGGTCAGGCTGACTTTTTCATCAGCGAACACCGGCGACGATGTTCCCCCGGCCAGCAGAGCAGCCAAAATTACGAAGCATAAATTTCCCACTGTTTTTCGAAAGCCGTTAAACATCCTGTCTCCTCGCCATTTCATTTTTGCTCGGGCCCTCAGAATCAGACTGAGAGATTGTTCAGAAAGAGTCGTTCCGTAGGATTTTTCGCTCTAATTCACACGAATATCAAAAGGCATCACCGTCAGCGTTTTTTCCCGCGAGAGCAGGTTGATCACATCCAGTTTCTGCAGATGCTGCGACAACTCGGGAGAGAGGAGATTCAGCATTTCCGAAAACTGCTGACTCACACGAGCATCCGCATCCGCGGATCCGAAAAGCTGTTCGAACGGGCTCGTCGGACGGGGGAGAATTAATTTTTCAAATTTCTGATCTTTCGGAATCTTACCGAGATCCCGGGCATGTTCGATGGCATCATCCAGCGTCCCCAGTTGATCCACCAGACCGATTTTGAGCGCCATCGCACCGGTGTAAACACGGCCGCGGGCCAGTTTCTCCAGCGCGGTATAATCCATTTTTCGTCCCGTGGCTGCTTTTTCCGTAAACTGTTTATAGACCGCATAGAGCAACTTTGTGACTGCGGTCCGTTCCGTTTCCGTAAAACCGGTCATCGGGCTGAACGTTCCGCTGTTGTCACCACGAGAAATGACGCTGGTCGTAATTCCAATTTTTTTATACAGGCCTTCCACGGCAATTTTTCCGCCCACGACACCAATCGATCCTGTCAGCGTACCTGGTTCTGCGAAAATTCTTTCGGCGCCCATCGAAATGTAATAACCGCCGCTGGCAGCCACGTCGCCCATGCTGACCACGATCGGTTTGCCTGCCTTTTCCAGCGCACGCCACATCAGGTCACTGGCCAGTGCACTTCCGCCGGGACTGTCGACGCGTAACACAATGGCTTTCACCTGGTCATCGCCGACTGCTTTCTCGACGGCTTTGATGAAGGTATCAGAGCCCAGCACATGCCCTCCCAGCAATCCGCCTTGAGAGCTGGAGCCGGACATGATGGCGCCTGTGGCGTAAATCACGGCAATGCGTGGTCCTGAGCCGGTGCGTTGTGAAGAATCGATGCCCGCTAAAAGGTCCATCAGTTTGATGAGACCGGCGATGCCTGAGAAATCCGTATCAAGTCGTTTTTTCGCATACTTGTGGATGATTTTAACTTCGGTCTTCTTTTTACCCTCTGTGATCAGTTCGGGAAGTTGATCTTCGTAGGCAACGTGATCAATCAGTCCCAGCTTTTTCGCATCGACGGCCATGTAGGGTCCGCCGTTGATCGCCGCTTCCACCTGTTCTGCAGTCAAATCTCTTGATTTGGAAATCATCTCTTTAATCTGACGGAAATAGTCATCCAGAAGCGCTTCCATTTCTTCCCGAAATGCAGGGCTCATTTCCGTGCGCGTATAAGGTTCGGCAGCCGACTTGTATTCTCCAACGCGTAAAACGTCTGGTTTCACATCCAGCCAGTCGAATAAATTTTTGTAGAAACTGACTTCCGCCCGCAAACCGAGCAGAATCAGCGTGGCGGATTCCGGCATGACAATCTGATCGCAGGCACTGGCGATCAGATAATCTTTGGTCATGCCCGACTCAATCCAGGCATAGACCTTTTTATTGTGTTTGCGAACATTCAAAATGGCTTCACGCAATTCATTCAGTTTTGCCCAGCCAAGTTCCGTCCCCTTCAAATGCAGAATGACGCCGGTCAGCGACTTATCCTCTGCCGCTTTTTCCAGGCGCTCGATTGCCTTCGCAAGCGACTCCGTCACATCACCAAACAGACCGGGCATCTGCGGCCCTTCCGGATAATCCCCTTTGATGATGATGTGTCCCCAGTTTTCGCGCGTTGGCTTGGGCTCTTCTTCTGCAGCAGCAGCGGTTTCGATCATCAAATTGAGACAACACCCCAAAACCAGAGCGAATGGTAACCATCGACATTTCAGAAAAGGGATCGACATCAAAAATCTCCAGTAGAGGAACGGATGTATTGTTGAAAGAGCAGGAACAGTGGAAACGTCTGGCTCTGTCATTCAGGAACAAATTGAAAAACGTTAAAACCGTGTTAATTCCTACAAGCAGTCTAAGGCACATCGCAGGCTACGGTCAAGAAAGAGTTGACTGATGCTCCCGTTATACGCTCTGAAAATCACTCGCTTGGGAAAATTCCTGCCGGAAAAACCAAAAAGTGTTGTCAGGGCATGTCTCTTTTGTCACACTGGGGTCTGAAGTTTTGCAGTTACAAACTGTGTCTGATCAATTCATTTAACGACTCTGGTTTTCAAAACATGTCTGTCCGATCATTATTTCTCGCTTTTTTCTGTCTCCTTTCCTGTTCGAGTTCGCTTTTTGCGCAAGGGCTCATCTGGGAACTGCCTCCCGATGGTTCGTGGGTCAGATTTGAAGGGACTTATGAAAAAGAGATGCCCGGCCCCGAATCCAATGATTTGAATGTGAAGCTGAAATGGACGCGGCATTTGATTATCAGTTCCGTTGGTTCCGAAATGGCGGAATTCGAAGGTGCGCAAACGGCCTGTCGCTGGCTGGAGTTCAAATGCATCACCGGCAAGGAATCGGAATCGGGAGTCGCCCCCGGCGTGACCGGCCCGCGAATCTATAAAGTGTTAGTCCCGGAACAGGTCATTACCGGTCAGATTGTTGACAAAGGTCAGATTCCGATCACTTTTTTCCCCATCGTCCGTGGTTATCGAAAAATTGGCGACAGACCCGTTGAGCCTCTGCAGACAAATGTATTGCGGTTTTATCCGATGATCACGATGCTCGATTATTACCCGAAATGGGACTCTGAGGGAGAACCGGCCAGCGTGGAAACACCCACAGGCGCCGTCTCAGCCCGCGAATACAAAGGCACCTTTATGAGCGAAAGTCCCACAACCCGTTCCAAGAATGAAGGGACGATCTGGCGAACGAGCGAGATCCCTTTCGGTGTGGCGAAGTGGACCGTTGAGATCACACGCGATACCAAAGGGGGAACTCAGCCCCGGTCGGAATTCAAAATGACCTCGCGCATTCATGTCGCCATGTCGGCCCATGAAGTGGGTAAAAATGCAGAGAGCGAGCTGCCCGCATCCAAATAAGGGGCTCTTTTTCTCTGAAAATGCAGGCTCCCCGGGAGCCAGCGTGCTACGATGCTGTTTTGATTCATGAGCGTAGCAGTGCCCCGTTCCCACTCCGTTTTTTCCGGGAATCCTGCTCGATTTTCAAACAAAGGCAGCGGAGACTTGACGCTGCCGGCGCAGGTGAAAAGAATCGTGTGGTTTCGAACATATCTGATTCCCGCGTGTCTTAGCGGGGGAATCATTCCGGGCTGATGGTGTATGTCAGTCCCTGAAGTTTTTATTACTTAAGCCTACAAAGATCACGATTATGTCGATGCAGCTCTCCGCTACTGTCCAGAAACTAAAACCCTCTGCCACCATTGCCGCTGCAGCAAAAGCAAAAGCCTTAAAAAGTACCGGTGTCACAGTCTACGATTTCACTCTGGGAGAGCCCGATTTCAACACCCCCGCTCATATCTGTCAGGCGGGCAAAGACGCCATGGATGCCGGCCAGACCCATTACACGCCGGCAGCTGGGACGCTGGAAGTCAAGCAGGCGATCTGCGACGCCTATCAGCGCGACTATGGATTAAGTTATCAGCCGAATCAGGTGGTGGTTTCGAATGGTGCCAAACACTCCATTCATAATGCACTGACGGCTCTGTGCGGTCCCGGCGATGAAGTCATCATTCCCACGCCTTACTGGGTCAGCTATAGCGCGCTGGTCGAATTGACAGGGGCCACGCCCGTGCTGGTAGAAACGACTGAGGAAAGCGGCTTCTGTCTCAACGCCGAACAGTTCGCGCAGGCGATTACCCCCAAAACCAAACTGCTGATGCTCAACAACCCCTGTAACCCCACCGGAGCCGCTTATCCAATTGAAACTCTGGAAGCGCTGGCACGGGTGGCGGTCGAAAAAGATATCGCCGTGCTTTCGGATGAGATCTACGAAAAACTGATTTACGAAGGTTCCGAATTTCGCTGTTTTGCATCCTTCGGACAGGATGTCGCTGAAAGAACCATTATTGTCAGCGGCGTCAGTAAAGCGTACGCCATGACCGGCTGGCGGATTGGCTGGACGATTGCCCCTGTCGAAGTGACAGCCGCGATGACCAAGCTGCAAAGCCAGGAGACATCCAACCCCTGCAGCATCAGCCAGGCCGCGACGATTGCCGCGTTGAGCGGTCCTCAGGAGAGTGTCGCAGCGATGCTGGAAGCCTTCAAAGAACGTCGGGCCTACGTACTCGAACGACTGCGAAAGTTCCCGGAGATCAGTTTTGCCGAACCGGGGGGCGCGTTTTACGCCTTTTTCAACGTGAGCGCCCACTTCAATCAACCACTGGGGGGCGGCAAGGTGGTCAAAGACTCCAGCGAATTCTGCACCGCGTTACTGGAAGCAGCCCATGTGGCTCTCGTATCAGGCGCCGACTTTGGTGCACCGGGTTACGTCAGACTTTCCTTTGCGACGGATCTGAAAACCCTGGAAGCAGGCCTCAATGCGATTGAACAGTTTCTTTCACCCGCTTAACGGAATGAAACGGTTATCTGAAGTCGATAAAAAAACACCATCCTGATTTGATTCAGGATGGTATTTTTGTTTTTTACAGTCCGTCAGGTCAAGTCCACTGCGAACTCTTAGAATTGTCCCCAGCCGAAGGGCAGTTCGCCGACAAGGTTCCCGAGGAAGATACCGTTTGCATCATTAGGTGTGACCACGAAAGGATTGGTGTCCAGAATAAAGGGCGTTGTATCCCCTGTACTGTCAACTCGGAAGGTGCTTGCTCCCGTACCCGAGTAGAGGAAGGTCCCTGCCCCTGGTGCATTCAAGTTGGCAATACGAGCAGCCTGCCGTTGTGCATTACGCAGTCGGGTATTCGATGTGAATGGCCCGGGCGTCGTAGCAACTGTGTTCAAACGTGATTTGAAGGTATCTGAAACATTATAGGAGGCACCAGAATTGTTCGCATCTGTCGCGTTGACCGTATTATTATCCCAGCTCAAGTCCAGGCGAGCCAGAGGATCGCTCTGGAAAGTTGTAATGGCAGTGGGATCGTTTGTAGCCCCCCAGGTACCAGCCGTCGCTGCCGGGTCCACTGTGGAAACAAACGATTCGAAGTAAGCGTCCGAACCAAAGTTACCTGTTAAGGTATTATTGGTAACATCCATGATCACGCCCGAGCGAGTAAAGTTCCCGGCTCCATCACTGGCAAACCCGCCATTGTCGGCGATACTGTTACTGGCATTCGATGTACCTACCCGAACGACCAGGCCTGAGGTACTGAAGCCAGCAGCAGATCCGTTCGCCAGAATCATGTTGGAATCCATATTCATTCTCAAACGAAGATCGCGAAAGAGTCCGCCATCGGCCAGGAGAGCCGTATCCCCTGTGACTTGCGTCTGATTCGCAGAGGATGTGTAAACCACATAAACCCCTTCAAATGTATTCGCGTTCACGAAGTTTCTATTGAAATCTATGCTAATATTAGTCTGGAAATTATTCCCGCCGGACTTGGCTAAGACATCAAAACCGCGCCCCTGGTTGAAGTCGATGATGTTGTCTTCGATCGTCAAAGTGTAGCTGGGGCCGGAATTCACGTTCGTAAACTCAATACCGTCTCCGCTATTCAACGTAATATCGTTATTGATGATGGTAATGTTATTAGAACCTACCAGATCCATGTCGACCCCGTGCATCCCGTTACTGGCGATCAGGTTATTATTAAGAGTAACAGATCCACCTGCTGTGATGGCCACACCATCAACACCGTTACTCTGGATGATATTACGATTTACTCCGGCACCACCGATGATTAAGCCACTGGAAGCCCCAGCAAGTTCGATACCATTAGCGGTATTGCCAGAAATCGTATTGTTAGCCCAGGTTCCAGAAACGCTCCGTAAATCCGAAGGGTCACCCGTCATTTCTGTTGTGCGAATACCGTCATTACCGTTACCGGTAATCGTGTTACGAGCCATGTTGGCCTGCAGGAGGGCATCCGCCTGCACACTGATGTCAATACCGTTCTGCGTATTCCCGGTAATGGTGTTATCGTTAATCGTGTAAGTATCCGTGATATTCGCATTGGCTGCCGTCAAGCTGATCCCGTCCAGAGTATTTCCTGTCAGGGTATTAAATTGAGCCGTAAAGTTGTTGAGGACACCATTGGCAGTTCGAATGACTTCTAAACCACTGCCTCCATTCCCGGTGAATGTATTTCCAAAGGGAGCGGTTGAACCACCCACGACCACATTGTTGATTTGTGCAAAATCAGCCCCGTTATTTCCGGTGACACTAAAGAACAGACCGGAGGCGGCATTGCCCTGGAAGGTGCTGCGTTGGATTGTTCCAGTGAAGGTGGCGGTATCTCTCATGATAAAACCGACGCCTTGGCCGTTGAAGTCAGTATTCACGGTAGTATCTGTGGTGGTATTAAAGATGTGCTGATCAATGTCCACCTGACTCGTGGTATTTCCTTCGAGGACCAACCCGATGTGAGCATCCCCATTATTTGAAAACGTATTGGTGAGGGAGTTGTCAATCGCAGCCAGGCTGCCGAATGCCAGAGTCACACCACCGTTGCCGCCAACGGTCGTAGTTCCATCTACAATACCGCCAACACCAGGACCGGCACCGGCGTCAGGCAGATTCGGGGCACGTCCCACAAAGGTATTCTGTGTTATAGTGGCTGTCGTACGAACGTCGCTGGAACCAAACTGGATACCATATGTGCCGAGAGTCGTTCGATTGAAATTGTTGGAATCGATGCTTCCCAGTGTATTCACAGCTGTGTTTGCACCGCCCAGAGCGGCTCCACCTATGAACAACCCCGCTTGTGTGTTATTACTGAAATTGTTCTCGGAAATCAAAGCTGTGGTAAAGGCACCACCGTTATTATTCACGATACTCATCCCGTGGCGGGTATTACCAGTGAAGGTGTTACTCCCGATGGAAGGTGAGCCGTATGCGGTTAAATCAACAGTACCGGTCGTCAGCGTGATCGCTAAACCGTCCTGAGTATTTCCGATCGCTGAGTTGTTGACAATACTGCCGCCGATCACACCGGAATTAAGTGTATTCAGGCTGATCCCGTTTTGACCATTATTGTTAAAAATGTTCGTTGTCGCGTTCGCATTACCAATATTCAGATTGATTGTGGACCCGACACCGTCGGCGGTTGCCTTAAAACCATCTATGGTGTTACTGCTGGCATTGATGCTGGTCATCCCCAGATCGAGCGCGCCATTTCCATTGAGATCTTCACCCGGATCCAGCATCCCGTTCTGGTTCAAGTCTTCAGAAAGGGCCGAAATCGTACCGCCGGCTGTCGCATCAAAGGCGATCCCTAAGCCGGTATTGCCTGTCGCTGTGATCGCTTCAAAAGTGCGGAAAGTAATCGTGCCGCCATTCGAATTCACATGCAAACCGGTATTCGGATTGATGTTATTATTGAATGTATTATTGGAGAAGTTCGTATCAATCGTTCCCCCATTCTCGGTCAGGATCATACCGGTACCGTTACTGTTGGCAGTGTTCCCGGTAATCCCGAGAGTCGTGACGCCATCAGCGGCAGTTCCGACGCCATCAATGGTCGTCCCTGCATTGGCAATGATTTCAAAGCCGGTGCCGGTTCCCGGAGGCACGACACCAAGATTGTTGGTTGCCGTGTTATTTTGGAAAGCCAGCTCAAGCGTACCCACATTTTGTGTGATTCGGGCACCATGTAGAGAATTGGCCCCATCACCCGAGAATGTATTAGTAGACACGATACCAATGCCGTTGGCAGTATTGGTAACATCTACACCGCGGTTATAGAGTACGAAAGAGTTATTGTTGATATTAAAGCCGCGCGTTCCAGCCGAGTAGATACCGACGTTATGCGGAAGCACTCCACCCGTTCTGGCACCGCTGATATTGAAGCCGGATACTTCCCAGGCTCCCCCTTGTCCGACCACAACAGCCCCTGCAGCGCCACCAGCACCAGCCGAGTTGCTGAGTGTCGGAGCACTCGCAGCCGAGTTATAACCAGGCAGATTTAAAGTGACCGTAGTACCGCTTAAATCATAAGTCTTGAATGTATGCTGAATCGATTCACTTAACAGACGTTGTCCTGTGACGCCACCAATTCCACCGCCATTATCCAGCAATGTGATCTGGCCATCCAGATTCGATGAATTTCCATCCTGTACAAAGATAATATCTGTCATGGAGGTAGGAGGCGAAGCATTATAAGCGGCTACAGAACCAAAAGGCGTTTCAAAAGTACCATTTCCAGCAGCACCAAAATCGGGATTGATATGAGCCACGGTGTAAGGCAGATTATCATCGGGGTTGATCGCGATTTCAGAGTTAATCGTCTCTTTCACATGAGCGACAACGCGGTAGTTACGATTCATCGGTTGATACATCCGCTGCTCGATGGACTTCGGCCGCATCCATTTATTGGATCTGCCTTCAGGAATGGCCAGCGTCACGTTCATCCATGCGTTCGAACCGAATACGTCATCTTTGGCATAGCTGACGCTCATTTGCCACCAGTCGTTAATATTGGCTTCCGCACGAAACTTGACACCGGCTGCACTTTTGTCATCGTTCGAGTTATAATAATACCCGCCGACATAAGCGTCGATTCCGAATTTCCCCAGCACTGGCAGCGGACCGCCGATTTCTGCATCTACACCGCCATAAGAAGATTCTGAACGTCGAGCTCTGTCCAAGTAGATGCGATTGGATTCATAGAAGGCACCGCCCGTCAGATTGTTTGAAACAACAACCTCATTGTTATTGATGGGAAAATAACCATTGATACGTGAGGTCAGATACTGGCCGATCACTTCACCGCTCAAACCAAGTTGATTGTAAGCCTGAGCATGGCCGTCGTCATAATCATACCAGCCAGCGACGGTAAAAATCTTGTCCAGATTTTCGTTGTAAGCACGCCACCCGGCACCCAGGTTTACACCGCCGGCTCCCTCATCAGTCACCATCGCTCTCAAATCAAGGAAGAGCATGCTCTGATCCGGATTGATGGTAAACGGAAGCAGAACACCCAGGTTCGAATAACCTTTGTCATAACCGATTCCACCACCAATTCCTTTATCCAGACGGAAGATGGGCTGAAAAGGATCTGGTCCGAGAGGCTGATATCCGACACCGTTATCGATGTATTCATTGACCGCCATTGATTGGGGGTTGGGATATTTGTAGGGAGCATAACCTTGCAGAGTATCCTGGTAACTTACATCCTTCATCGAAGTAAAACCGGGAACGTTGTTTCTCTGGACATTGTTCTCAGGAATAAACTCATGCCTGAAAACGCCGGAAGAAACATTTCCGACAATGGCTGCACCCTCTTGTTCGCCCAGAGTAGCATGCCCCTCCGTTTGCGCACTCTCAGTTTGATCCGGTTCTGCATAGACAGACACCAGTATATACTGAGATGCTAAAAAGAAGCAGGCCAGGCTCACACGTAATATGTTCATCGAAAGCTCCAACGTCGATGTTAAACTCGTCTCTAACGATTTCAGACGATCAACTCCGTTCCTCAGAGGCCTGCCAGGATCTGATTCCGCTGGACGCTGCGTCCACCAATCCTAACCCGATCGACCTGAATGGCAGTGGCTGATTAAACCGCCGCCAAACTTCCCTTGTCTCCAGTGCGGATGTAAATCTATTCCGATTATCCGGATACAAGCGGTTATTCTGATCTTTCGGAATAATCGTGTTGTGAAGTTGAGACGAAATATGCTAATCGTAGGGGCGTCAAGCTGACGCGAATTGATAAGTCTGAAATCCAGCCGAATTTTTGGCGTCGTATGTCTATTAGCAGAAGCACATTACGACTTTTCAGCACATTTTAATTCTCAGCGGATTCGCTCCGGGATCGGTTGGAAAATTCTTCGAAATTTTTCCCGTGAATTGGGCCCGAAAACGACCGCGAGGAGTGCACAAAAAACCACAGACCTTCAGTGAAGATGAATCTTTTTGTGATGATACGGTAAGATGGATGGTTCGGTAGTTTCAGGAAAACTATTCAAACCAGATGGTATCTGCTTCCCATTTTCCGTTCACGGGGACCAGTGTGGTTAAAGTCCGACCATTTTTCATTTTGATTTTGGCCTGAAGCTGGTCTCCGGATTCGCTGACCTCAACCGAGTGCACCAGCGTTTCAGGAGTCTCTGAACCTGCCTGCTGTTTTGCCTGTTTCAACGAATCGGCAGTAATCAAATTGCGCACGCGTTCAGTAAAGTAAGGTTTCATCGCTTCCACATCCAGATCGTGAATATGCTGAAGCTGCAGCTTGATAATCTCTCTGGATTTGATCGTTAACTGCTCCTCCAGTTCTTTTTTTTGCGCTGCCGTCAGCTTGGTTTCTTCCACATGCGCGACCACCAGTTTTGCCGATTGCAGTGTCTTGATCCATTGAGCGCGTGCTTCCTCACTCAGAGGCGTTTTCCGGCTGACATAAGCCAGACGATGCATGTCTCGCTTGCCTTTGACCAGCCTGGATATTTCATGTTGCGCGGGAGTCTGCTCCGTTTTTGTCACGCGCCATTCAAAGAGAATGTCATTCTCGCCATCCTGAATCACTTTCCACTCTTCGATTTGATGCGTTTTTTCCAGTGTGGCTTTCATGCTGTTCATCATCTCTCTGGCAGAAACCTGCTCTCCCAGTTTGAACAATCTCTGAGTCGAGAACATTTGCAGGTAGTTCTGCACGGTTTCTTCCGCAGCGACATATTCGGTTAACGCGTTGGTCGCGGTCATCATCCGGTAGCCCTCTTTCCACCAGGGATCCAGCTTGAATTCCATCGTATTCACGGCTCTGGTGAGTTCCGGGGTCAGACCGCGCGTATCAACCAGCGCAAACAGCCTGGCGTTGCGAAAATTGATCCACATAAAACCGTAGGTTAATTGTGATTCTCCGTTCTGATCGCGTTGCCGATCCGGCTTCCCCAACACTTTGAGCACTTCCACTTCGGGAGTCCCCACATTCAATAAGCCTTTACGATCAAAGTAACTCCAGATCCTCATGAAATCTTTGGCGGCCCGCTGATTGTTCTGATCCAGTAATACCGCTTTCCGAAATTCCACCCAGCCTTTGCTGGCTTCCGAATTCTCCAGATAACTGACGCCCAGCAGATAATGTAAAACACTATGATTCGGCTGTAATTCGACCGCTTTTTCAAATTCCGACGCCGCATCTTTCCAGTATTTCTGCTTGAGAAACGCCTGTCCCTTCCGGGCATGCTCTAACGCTTTCTCTTTTTTTTCCTGCGTTGAAAGTGCCGCCGGTTCTGTTTTTTCATCCTGTGCCACTGCGCTGTTTCCCGGCACGGAAATCAACGAAACCAGACAGAAAACAAAGAGCAAAAAACGTACTGGCAGGCTCCACTTCATCTTCACGATATCCAATCAATTATTAAGGAAAGAGGTCTCTCTAAACGGGGCGTATTGCTGGTGAAATACTTATTTGATCGGTTCCGGTTTCGAGAGTAACTGCAGCTCCAGCCGGCCGGTATGCCACATATAATTCGGTCCAAATCCGGCGCCGGGGCCCCATTGATTTTTGACCGCTTTCTGCAGATACTGCCGCGCGGCCGCTTTCCGTCCCTGCAGCGATTCATTCAAGCCGATATAGAGGTAGGCATAAAACAGACGTTTGGAAAGTTCCTCTTCGTTCAGATCTGCTGTCTGAATATTTTCCAGAATTTTCTCGGGAGTGATTTTGCCTTCAAATAAACGGTAGATATCGGGAAAGGGCTCGCGGTCATCCTTTTCATACTTCAGCAAACCTTTCTGTGCTTCGTCCGCCCCTTTGGCCTGATATTGCGAAAAGAAACGCCAGATCCCGTTCTCGCGGTCCACATTATCGAAGCTATGATAGGTTTCAAACTGCGTCGCCGCTTCCGCATACTGCCTGGCGTAATAACAGGCAATGCCCCGCCGCCAGTGTGAAGCCTTGATCGCCGGGTTCAATTCCACCATTTTATCATAGTCGGCGACGGCTGCTTTGAACTGCCCCCGAAAGAAATAAGCGTCTCCTCTGCGCGAATACAACGATGTCTCGTCCGGCGTCTGCTTGATCTGCGTCGTTAACTCAACAATCAACTGGTCCAGCTTCAGATCACGCGAAATATCCTCTTGAGACCGGTCTGGTTTCGGTGTTTCTTCTGCGCTTGCCTGGATTCCCAGGGAGAATCCCCACATCAGCATCAGCAGAAATAGACGATAATCGCGGCATCGTTTCATAAGAGACAACTTTCGTAGTGGATGTAATTTCATTGATTCGATTATAAAAAGAACCAAATCGCACTTATAGTGTCATCAAATGGCGGAACAGGGTAAAAAGAATAGAAATTTCTCTCCCTCACCGACTTGGCGTACACAAATAATTTCGTATAATGGCCGAAAGAGTGCTACAAGTGACTGTATTAGCTGATCTTAGCTAACTATGTTCATTATCCACCCATTGCCTGATAGTGTAACGGTAGCACGAGTGACTCTGACTCACTTAGTCTAGGTTCGAATCCTAGTCGGGCAATTTAAAGAAGTCCTATACCATTCGTGGTTTAGGACTTTTTTTGTTGACGGGCGATTTCGTCATGTTGAGTGGTATCACCAGAAATATGACTTGCCCTTATTCTTCTGAGTATCAGTTTCACTGCTTATTTGCGGTTGATTTAATCTTGGAAGGCATTCGGGTCACAACGATTTTCTTGCCTTTTACTTTGACCCCTTCCAACGTAACAACTGGCAAACCAACGCTTTTACAGACCATCTCGGGGTGTTCGCTAAACATTTGAATGATTCGCAAAGAGGCCCCCGAAGGTTGTCTTCTCCCCTGTTCCCAACTTTGCAAAGTCTTCGTGGATACGCTTAACATCCTGGCGAATACTGCCTGAGACATTGCCGCCCGTGACCGCAAAGCGGCCAGCGTCTCAGCATCAATTTCAGGAGGATCGTCGGGAACTTCCACTGTTTTTAATGTCAGCTCACCTTTGGCGTGGGCAATCCCTTCTTCCAGTCCTTGCTTGAGCCGATCGAATAAGGGCTTACGTTGTTTGGTCTTCATTTCTTTCTCCTCGAACGGCGGCTGACGGCAGCCTTGGCGTGCTTCTTGAGTTCTGTAGCAAGCCTCGTCAATTCCTGCTTCTCGGTGGTAGATAAGTCCGCTTTCTCGTCTTTGTCATAAATATCGATCAGATAAAACCATTTCGCATCGACAACGTAAAGATAAATAACCCGTGCGCCACCTCGTTTCCCCTTGCCTCGCTTGGGGTCAGCGGTGCGAACTTTTCGAAGACCTCCGCAGCCCTGGATCGGAGTTCCCTTATTCGGGTTATCCATGAGTTCCGCTGCAACCTGGCATACGCCTCATCTGGTAAATACTCTGACACCCACTCGGTAAACTCTGTCATTTCGACAAAAACGGCTTTCATACCCAAACCCACACTACCCTACACAGTAGGACACCTGAAGTCAATCTGAATATCGTGAAAGCGAAAGCCCTGTCCACTTTGCGCAATCAACCTTTACTCAATGCAGCACTGGAATCACATCTCTACGCTTCTGGTAACTGCTGGAGCTCCGATCAACTTCAACAGTGAGGATGTGGGCGCATTAATTACTTCTGCTGAGAAATAATAATCAGTTTCCAACGGATGTCGCCCAGCTTCTCGGCGTGCTGGTGATGATTCTGAGGCGGGAACGGGTTATCTTTGTTCGACGCGATCTCATCGCCACATGCTTCGCAGCGGTAGATGCCGGAGTGCGGGCAGTTCTCGCCCGGTTTGTGCAATGTGTCGAATTCGGGCTGATCGGCTTTTTCGAGGTACCTGTCATACTTATAAAGGGCCATGTGACTTCCTCCTTGTGATGAATGATGTTTGTTGATCCTGTATGTGATGCAGTTCACACACAAAACAGATTTCACTTCCTGTCCGTCGCTTTGTTCTGTGTTGATTGCCGCTTTGCTCTGTGTTGTTCATTTAAGTAAACAGAAATGAACGGGCAGCCTACACTTTAGCTTACCTGTAATTTTCACCACTTCAATGTTCATTTTAAATAATGCGTCATATCCGCCCGTTTGAGGAATGACTTTCTCAATTCGGAATGTAAATCAAACGGTGGTTTGCCTGCGTGAGTTTCATTTTACTGCATGGCATACCATTCTCTCTACGCATGACCTATACTCGATCTGACACCTTTCTGAAAATCCAATCCGATGAAACTCATGGACCTGTGATGGTAATGAAATGCTGATTCCTCAGAAAACGGTCCTGTCAGTTATGATCTGGTCTTTGTTTTTTTGCATCACTCGACCCGAGTCTGGTCTCGCACAAACGAACACGAACAAACAGAATCCCACAACGAAGCAAAACATTTCTGCTGTGATCGACGCCTTCAACCTGGGAGGCTGTGGCGGCTGTCATCTCATTCCCGGCGTACCCGGTGCCGATGGTGAAGTGGGCCCCGATCTTTCCCGGCTGGGAATCGCTGCTGCCACCCGCAGAAAAAATCAGACTGCGAAACAATACATCCGCGAGTCGATTCAAAAACCCGATGCATTCATTGCCCCCGATGGAACCGAAGACGAGTATCCCGCGGGAGTCATGCTGCAGTCATTCGCCGAATCGCTGAGTGCCGACGATCTGGATCTGATCGTGAATTACCTCGACTCACTGGGAAAGCCGGCATCAGAGTCCCCTTTCGAGAATTCGACCGCGTTACAGAAGCCGATAGAAATTGTCATGCCGGTCGAATCGAACCTGGAGTCATTGAAAGCCAGTGGCCTCAGCACACGTTCTGCTGCCGAGATTACACTCGGACGTTATCTGTTTCACGATAAACGACTCTCTGCCAATAATGCGCTGAGTTGCGCCAGCTGTCATCAACCTGATCAAAGCTGGACTGATGGCAGCACGCTCAGCAAAGGTTTTCCTTCCACAAAACTATTCCGCAATACGCCTTCGCTCTGGAATCTGCGTTTCCAGAACGAATATTTTCTGGACGGACGCATCGGCGATCTGCCCAGCGTGGTCCGCGATCATCTCACCGAAGCACATTTTATGGCCAGTGATGGCAGACTGCTGGTTGAACGCATGGTACAGGTCCCTGCCTACCGCGAACTGTTTGAAAAAGCGTATGGGGGCGCACCGCGGTTTGGTCGAATTCTCAATGCACTCACCGCTTATGTCACAACACTCAATTCCCGACAGACACCTTACGACGCGTTTCTTGCAGGACAAACCGCTGCCCTTTCCGATCAGGCACAATGGGGGCTGATACTGTTTCGCGGCAAAGCCGGTTGTGTGAACTGTCATCAGGAACCGACATTCACCGATCAGAATTTTCACGCACTCGATGTCCCCACAAAAGTCGATCTATTGGCTGATCCTGAACGCGCTGTCACCTTCCGCCGTTTCTTCCGCATCCTGGGAACTCCCAACTACCGCAATCAGAAACAGGATCCCGGCCGGGAAGCGATGACCTTTACGCCACAAGATCGAGGCAAGTTTCGAACGCCCTCTCTGTATGAAGTCGCGAAAACCGCGCCTTACATGCACAACGGCGGCTTAAAGACGCTGGAAGAAGTCGTCGCATTTTATAACGCGGGCGGCGGTCCTCAGCAGACAGCCGATCTGAAACCATTGAATCTCACGGATCCGGAACAGCAGGCGCTGGTCGCGTTCCTGAAAAGTTTGAGCAGCAAACCCGTCGACATCGAACGTCCCGAATTGCCCGCGTATCAGTTATTGCCGCGCACAGAAACAGCGGAACTGAAGAAAACCGAAAAGCCAGCTTCAACGCCAGCAAACACCGAGCGCACGTTCCCTCCGCTGGCTTTACTACCCCCAGTACCGACACCCGCCGACAACACGTTGACTCCCGAAAAAATCGAATTGGGCCGCCAGCTCTATTTTGACCATCGGATGTCGGCTGACAGTTCCATGAGCTGCAACAGTTGTCACCCGGTCACGACAGGCTGGACGATTCAGACGCCAATTTCCATGGGCGGTCCCGGAACCAGCCACTGGAGAAATTCACAAACTATTCTCAATGTCGGCTATTATGGCAAACTGAACTGGGATGGCGCGAAGAGCAGTATCGAAAGCCAGAACAACGGCGCCTGGACGGGTGCTGTCGCCAGCAATCTTGATCCGACACTGGGCGAAGAACGACTGGCCCAGATACCACCGTACGTCAAACAGTTTCAGAACATCTACGGTACGGACCTGCCTCGCTGGGAAGATGCCTTACGATCAGTGGCTTCGTTTCAAAGAACCATCAACAGCAACAAAACTCCCTTCGACCGTTCCCTGAAAGGTGATCCCAGCGCCCTCTCGCCGGCTGCCAAACGGGGCCATCATCTGTTTCAAGGGAAAGCGGGTTGTATTTCCTGTCACAATGGTCCCCTGGCCAGCGATGACGACTATCACGCGATTGGCGTGCCACAGAATCCCGACTTTCTCACCAGCCCGCTCAAGCAGATTACCTTCCGCTATGAGCTCGCTGCGAAAGGTGTGCCCCAAAAAACCTACCGTAGTGCCTTCACCGATGACGGCTTGTTTTACGTGACCAAACGAGAAACAGATCGCGGCAAGTTTCGCACGCCTTCGCTACGTGGGCTCACACATACTGCCCCCTATATGCATAACGGCTTATTCGGAACGCTGGAAGAAGTCATCGAGTTTTATAATACGGGCGGCGGCTCTACAGCGAATAAAAGTAGTTTGATCCGCCCACTGGGTCTGAATGAGCAGGAACAAAGCGATCTGCTGGCGTTCCTCAAGTCGTTATCGGGGAAACCAATTCAGATCGAACGTCCCGTGCTGCCCGAATACCAAAGTGCCGGTCTCAAATCAGAAGGAAATCGTTCTCGTGAAAAAACAAACTGATTGTGAGACATCCTCCGAGGGTTGCTCAGGTGAACTCGGCCAATTGAGTCGTCGACATTTCCTGTTTGGCTCCGGTGCGGCTCTATTGACATTAACACTTCCCACATTGGGGGAAGCGCAAGTCCTGCGCAGTGAATACCCCCGCCAAAAAATCGGAAACTTAAGTCAGCTCATATTCAATCAGCCGCTCAAGTTTCGCTACCCCTGGGATCACGTGAATGCAGAGAATTATCTGATTCGTCTGAGTGAACCCGCCGGGGGAGGTGTCGGTCCCGAGAACAACGTCGTCGCCTTTAACAGCCTGTGTACGCATCAGGGAGCAAGACTCGACGAAAACTTTGACGGCAAAGCATGTATCGCAGGCCCCTGTTACCTGCACTGGACGACCTTTGATCTGACACGACACGGCATGGTCATCTCAGGGCATGCCACAGTCGGCTTGCCTCAAATCCTGCTCGAAACCGAAGGCGATGAGATCTACGCCGTCGGTATTCAAGGATTAATTTTCGGCTATTCAAATAACCGTCAGGCACCTGTCTAGAATCATCAGGTAACTGCTGCTTCCAATGAACAACACCATCGACAACATTCAGTCAACGGAAATCTTATGACAGATTACCAGCAAATCAATGACGCCATCCCCTTGCCTCCGGCTGACGCCAAAGTCAGCACGACCGTCTGTGCTTACTGCATTGTTGGCTGTGGATACAAAGTCTACACTTGGCCGCTAGGCAAAGAAGGCAAGCCACAGGCGAAGGAAAATGCGTTGGGAGTCGATTTTCCAGGTGAACAGTTTGGGCCCTGGATCAGCCCGAATCAGCATGCGATTGTACAACTGGATGGTCAGGATCAGCACGTCGCTATATTACCCGACTTCGACGCGACCGTCGTTAACCCCAACGGAAACCACTCGATTCGTGGCGGGGTTCTAGCTAAGAAATGTTATCACCCTTCCGCCCCGACCAAAGATCGGCTGCTGTATCCACAAATCAGAATTAATGGCAAGCTCGAACGCGTAAGCTGGGATCTGGCACTCGATGTAATGGCCGCCGTCAGCAAGCATGTGCTGGAGAAATTTGGGGAATCGGCGTGGGCGATGAAAACCTATTCATATGAGTTTTTCGAAAACACCTACGCCATCACCAAGCTCGCGTTCGAAGCCATTCAGACGCCCGCTTATGCGGTGCACGATAAACCAAGCATGGGCAACGATACAGCAGGTCTTGATGATGCCGGCATTAAAACGTTCAGCGCCAGTTATCAGGATTGGTCTGAAGCGGACGTATTGTTCATTTCCGGGACTGACCCTTACGAAACAAAAACAGTTCTGTTTACCGAATGGATGATGAATCAGGACAATAAAATCATCATGGTCCTGCCACGACGGACAGCGGGAGTCGCGTATGCAGAAAAGAACGGCGGCCTGTTTCTGCAAATCAATCCCGGCACCGATACATTGCTGCATCTGGCAATGAATCGGATCATTCTGGAAAACGGCTGGGAAGACAAAGAGTTCATCTCGAAATGGATCGCCGACGAATGGGAAATTGACAGCGGTTTTGGACGGGGAACCCGCAATACGCCTTGGCAGTGGAGAACCACCTGGGGCAGCATCGGTGCCTTGTCCTTTGAAAAGTATAAGGACTGGTTGCTGAACTACGCCCCCGCGGAACTGGAATCGGCAGCCAAAATCACTGGCATCCCGCAAGAGAAAATTCAACAGGCCGCCAAAATGATTTCCGGTGGCGGCGGAAAACGGCCGCGTACCAGTTTCGGTTTCGAAAAAGGAAATTACTGGAGTAACAATTATACCAATACGACGAGCTTTGCCTCGCTGGCATTATTATGTGGCGCCGGCAATCGACCGGGACGCGTCGTCAGTCGTCTGGGAGGACACCAGCGCGGCTGGATTGGAGCGGCCCCCTATCCGCGTACGAAGTCGCCAGAGAAACTTCCCGGTCGTCGCAGACTCGAACTGGACCTGGACCGTTGGGTCACCGCGGGGCAAGTCCGATTTGCCTGGGTGATTGGAACCACGTGGCTGGGCGCCATGACCGCCAGTCAGGAACTGCTGAAGAAATTTCGTCAACAGACGACTGAGAATCCACATCAGGTTACCAGTTCGAATCGCGAAGAAATTATCCAGACATTCATCGACCGTGTGGACAGTGGCGGCATGGTTCTGGTCGACTCAGATATTTATCCGGTCGAACCACTGAATACGGAATTAGCCGACATTGTCTTGCCAGCCGCCCAGTGGGGAGAACATGACGGTGCCCGTTGCAACGGAGAACGACGTTTGCGACTGTACTCCCGCTTCAGTGATACGCCGGGAGAAGCCAAGCCGGACTGGTGGGCGATCAGCCAGTTCGCACAAAAAATGGGATTCAAAGGCTTCGACTGGAAGGACGCCAATACGGTGTTTGAAGAAGCAGCCCGCTTCAGTCGTGGAAACATTCTGGATTACTACCCCCTCGTATGGAAAGCCAAACAGGATGGAGTCAAAGGGCATGAAGCATTACGCGCGCTGGGAACCACTGGCATTCAGACCCCAATCCGACTCGAAGAAAACGAACTGGTTGGCACACGACGCCTGCATGATCCGGAACTCAATCTGGGAACTCCGCAAGGGCCGACCTCGCACCCAAAATGGTTGACACATTTCAACACCCACTCGGGCAAAGCACTGCTGATTAAAAGTCCCTGGGAATTATTCGAAGACTATTACGAGCGGATTTCTCCGAAGCGTGATCAGGGAGAATTCTGGTTTACCGTGGGCCGGATCAACGAAACCTGGCAATCGGGTTTTGATACGTTGCGCGAAAAATATCTCACGGATCGCTGGCCGGACGCGTTTGTGGAAATTCATCCGGACGATGCCGGGCCACTCGGAATTGAAAGTGGCGATTATCTACGATTGTGGAGCGATGACATTCTGGTCCAGGAGAGTGGCTTTCAACATATCGAACCCAAGAGTTTTTCCTTCACACAATTAATGAAAGACGGCCACATTCGCGTAGGCAGCGGAGAAATGAAAGCGGTCGCCATTCTGACGACGGCCGTCAAACCGGGCTTGCTGTTTGGCATGTTTCTCTATGGGAAACGCATGGGCAACAGTCTGGTGCATCGCGTGCCCGACCCGATCACACACAGCTATCGCTATAAGCTGGGCAAAGCCAACATTGAAAAACGGGGCGAGTCTCCGTTTAAAAACGACTTCCATAAAATGAGTTTCAAACAACGCGATTACAGCGGCACCTGATCTCTGATCTTACTCTGCCGTAGAGAGGATGATCCCTACAATTAATGTAACGTTGTCCTGAAATTGTCAGTGTCCGCTGCAACATCCCGTTGTCTTCACCAACCCCGAATTGCATTCGGCGCTACCCTGCCTGATTTTTTTTCGTGTAATTTCGTAATTTTCGTGGTAGTAAAAATCCAACAAGACCACATACTCGGGTAGCACTTTTGGCTTGCCAACAGTGAATGAGATAACACAGCGCTTACAGAACAGAAACCATCGACCAATCTTAGTCATTGATTGACAATGATTCCCGCATCGCCGATGATAAAGCAACCGAGAGTTCTATTCTCGTCTCTTTCGTATTCCCTCTTTTGATAAAGAGTCGCTTCTATGAATCGAATTGTGATTGCGTTCTCACTTGTGGCTTTGATGTTGCTCAGCCAGGAACAGCTTCTGGAAGCAGCCGATCAACAACCGAACATTCTGTGGATCATTGCGGAAGACATGGGGCCGGAGCTCGGCTGTTATGGCACTCCCGAAGTCAAAACGCCGACGCTGGATCGTCTGGCTGATCAGGGAATGTTATTTAAAAATGCATTCACGGTGACGCCCGTCTGTTCTACCAGTCGCTCTTCCTTCATGACGGGCATGTATGCGATGTCGATCGACGCGCACAATCATCGTTCACACCGTGAGGGAACCAATCCACTGCCTGAGGGAGTCCGTGTTATCACTGACTGGCTGCGTCCCGCCGGTTACACAACGGGCAACATTAAAACTCTGACCGACGATCGCAGGCTGGCCAAATTCTACAAAGGAACCGGCAAGACCGACTGGAATTTCACTTACCCCAAAGGCAAACAACCGTTCGATGTCAAAGACTGGGACGAACTGAAAAATCATCAGCCCTTTTATGCCCAGATCAACTTTTCGGAAACGCATCGAGGCGGCGCCTGGAATACATCCCACGAACAGATCGGTTATCAGGCCGACCCGGCCAAGGTGCAGATTCCCGATTATTATCCCGATCATGCCGTCACGCGCGGCGTGTGGGCACAATATTTGAACGCGGTCATGGCTGTCGATAAAAAAGTCGCTTTCATTCTGGATCTGTTGAAACGAGATCAACTCGACAAGAATACGATTGTCATTTTCCTCGGCGATCACGGTCGCGCGATGCCCCGCGGCAAACAGTGGCCTTATGACAGTGGGCTGCATATTCCCCTCATCATTTACTGGCCGGAAGGAAATGATTCACTGCCGGCACCCGCACACTTCACACGCGGCGAAAAAAGTGAGCAGCTGATTGCCTCGATTGACTTGAGCGCAACGACACTCGCCTTAGCGGGCGTCACCAAACCAGAAAAAATGCAGGGGCAGGTTTTTCTCGGAAGCCAATCGGAACCGCCACGCACGTATCTGTTCGGCGGACGCGACCGGGGAGACGAAACCGTCTTTCACATCCGCACGGTGCGCGACAAGCGTTATCGTTATCTGCGCAACAAATATCCGGAGCACCCTTTCCTGCAGATCAATCGGTATAAGGAATCGTCATATCCCATTATCGGCCTGCTGCGTCATCTGCACGCAGAAGGAAAACTGACCGGACCTCCCCTGGTGCTAATGGCCGACCGCCGTCCGACAGAAGAACTGTATGACTTGCAGAACGATCCCTGGGAAATCAACAACCTGGTGGAATCACCGCAATATCAAGAGGTGAAGCAAAGACTCGCAACGGCATTGGATACCTGGATGGTGGAAATCGACGACAAAGGCCGCATTCCCGAAGACCCCTCGATTCCGAAGTTCTGGGATGAACGCTCGATTCGCGTGTATGAAAAACGCCTAAAGGAACGCCCGAAGGACTGGTTCCTGACCGATCCCGCGCTGGGACCGTATAAGATCGAAAAGAATATAACAGAGTAAGTTCCTCAACTGATACGTTTCGTACTTTTTGTGGTAGCAAAACTCCTGCAAGATCACGTTCTCCGATCAACAGGAAAAGTAGGGGTAGACCCATGTGTCTACCCGCAGTGAGTGCGTCGATGGCATGATTATGTGCGATTGCTTCAACTGGTTCCATTCTCAACGTGTTAAAAAATCGAATTCTGCAAGGCGGGCGGACACATAGGTCCGCGCCCTACGATCTGATTCCTCATCTTGTTATGAAGTCGTTGCAACCCCTGATCGTTTCCCGTTGCCTGCGACAACTACACCCGATACTTTTCGTGTAATTTCGTGTTTTTCGTGGTAGCAAAAGAATCGCACACGCATACGAAAAAACCTCAGACAACATTTCGCTGCCTGAGGTTTTTAATTTTCGCTGCAACAGCAGTTCTGCTGTCGCGGTTTACTTATACTGAAAGGTAGCCGTTGGCTTCGAGGTAAGCGATGACTTCGTCAGCCAGTTCGTCGATGCCTTTGGCGTCGGAATCCAGAACCAGTTCTGGTTTTTCCGGTGCTTCGTAAGGAGCATCGATTCCGGTGAAACCTTTGATTTCGCCGGCACGGGCTTTCTTGTAAAGGCCTTTTGGATCGCGTTCTTCACAGGTTTCCAGAGAGGCTTTCACCAGGACTTCAATGAACTCGCCATCGCCCATAATTGCTCGAACCTGATCACGGTCTTCGAGGTAAGGGGAAATGAAAGCGGTCATAACCAGAATACCGGCGTCGGTATACAGCTTGGAAACTTCACCGATCCGACGGATGTTTTCGGTACGGTCTTCAGGAGAGAAGCCCAGGTTTTTGTTGAGCCCCATCCGGATGTTATCGCCATCGAGAACGAAAGTGTGCTTGCCCATTTCGAACAGCTTGTGATCGACGGTATTCGCAATGGTACTTTTGCCGGAACCGCTTAAACCGGTAAACCAGAGGACGGCACCTTTGTGCCCGTTTTGTTTGCAGCGTTCTGCTTTGGAAACACGGTGTTCATGCCATGTAACGTTGGTGGCTTTTTGCTCGGCCATCGAGGACTTTCTCCTTGCTCAAAAAAATATCTGTGGAAACAATTTGTATATTCAGATTCCTGCAGTGAAAATTCACCCGAAATTGTATATCCTGAGTGCGTGTCTGCACGATCCTAGAGAAACTCCTCCTTTGATGGAAGTCCACAGATTGGGATTTTCTGGGAACATTCTTCTTCCGGGCTACTGGAACTACGGTTTTTTAGCTGTTAGAGTACGCGCACGGGATTTTTGAAGGGAAGGCTTTCCTCAATAGCCACAAACGATTCGGCCCCCCGGATTGATCGCATCCCAGCCTGGGGCTGTAAATATAAACTGTTAATATCACACACATTACGCATTCAACCAACGAATTCAGAAAAACAAGAGCCATGTCTGATAAGGTCTTAAAACTCGGTATTCCCGCGGGAAGCTTACAGGAATCAACGGCGGAATTGTTCAAACGCGCCGGTTATGTCATCAAATTTTCATCGCGCTCGTATTATCCCACGATCGACGACGACGAAATCGAATGTCTACTGATTCGCGCTCAGGAGATGGCCCGCTATGTCGATCAAGGCATTCTGGACGCCGGGATTACCGGACATGACTGGATTCTGGAAACCAACGCCGACGTGCACGAGATTTGCGAGTTGCTCTTCTCGAAAGTCAGCCGCCGTCCCGTTCGCTGGGTCTTATGTGTGCCCGAAGATTCTCCGATCAAAAGCGTCAAAGACCTGGAAGGTAAACGGATTGCCACCGAAGTGGTCGGCATGACCGAGCGTTATCTGGAAAAACATGGCGTGAAAGCGACGGTCGAGTTTTCGTGGGGTGCCACCGAAGTCAAACCGCCCAAACTGGCCGACGCGATTGTCGAAGTCACCGAAACCGGATCTTCTCTGCGTGCCAACAATCTGCGGATCGTGGAAGAACTGATGTCGAGCACCACCCGCTTCATTGCCAACAAAAAATCATTCGCCGACCCCTGGAAGCGCCAAAAGCTCGAAAACATCGCGATGATGCTCGAATCCTGTCTCGCAGCGGAAGGCAAAGTCTGTCTGATGATGAACGTGGAACGGTCCGATCTCGAAAACGTGCTCAATCTGCTGCCCGCGCTGCAGAAGCCCACTGTTTCTTCGCTGTCTGATCCCGACTGGGTCGCCATCAGTACGATCATGGAAGAAACCGTGGTTCGTTCCATTGTCCCTAAATTGAAATCAGCGGGCGCCTGCGGTCTTGTGGAATATCAGATTTCGAAAATCATCGACTAAAGCTGACAGAATCGGACCTGTTTCCACATCGGCACCATGGGCGGTTTTGATTTTATGAAAACAGCGGTCATCAAAATCGGAGGCAGCCTGTTTGACTTGCCGGATCTGGCAGTGCGGCTTTCGCGGTTGCGGGAACGTCTGGAAAACACCAAACCTCTGATTGTCTGTGGAGGCGGCGCAGCAGCAAACCTGGTTCGTGACTGGGATCAAAGGCATCAGCTGGGAAAAACAGCCGCACACTGGCTCGCCATTCAAGCGATGATGCTGAACGATCAACTGTTGTGCCACTTACTGCCTGATTCGTGTATTGTCACCTCGCAGGCAGAAGCAGACTCTGCCTGGAAAATGCAGCGTGTTCCGATTCTCTGCGCTTTCACCTATTTGAAACAGACTGCATCGCTCGAGTTTGCAGACCTGCCGGCTTCGTGGGATGTGACCAGCGATTCGATCGCCGCCTGGGTTGCTCTCACCTGGCCTGCCGAGGAACTGATCCTGTTGAAGTCGGTTGATCTTCCCGAAAACAAGACACTTTCCGAACTCGCTGAAGCAGGACTTGTCGACGCTTATCTGCCGAGACTCTCAGATTGCCTGCCGCCTCTTCGCTGGTGTAACCTGCGGTCAGATCACGGGCCGCTTCAATTGGCAACGGTGACCAGCGGTAACAGTTTCCAGAGCAGAAATGCGACCGGGCCGGCGTAAAGCGGGCTATCCAAAAGGTCCAGCAGACCACCAAAGCCGGGCAATAGTTCGGCGGAGTCTTTTTTCCCCACGTCCCGTTTGATGAGCGATTCACACAAGTCGCCCACCAGTCCGACAACGCCGATAATGGCTCCGAACAGAACAGACCAGTACCAGGCGGGAGCCGACCAGTTGGCATTAAACAGTGAAGGAGTGAACTGCAGCCAGAGTAAGGCTCCCAGCGCTGCTCCAATAATTGCTCCCACGCCGCCAACCTGAGTTTTCCCGGGGCTGAGACGTGGAATCAGTTTTGCTTTCCCCCACAAGCGACCGAATGTGTAGCCGCCGATGTCTCCCATTTTGGCACTGATGATCAACGCACCGAGCGCCAGGTAACCGGTTTCAGGGCCAATGACCCAGCGTAATTGCGCCAGCATCGCGAGCAAAAAACCGATATAAGATATAGAAAGAATTTCGGCCCCCATTCGTTCCATGCTCTGCCCGGGCTCCTGAAACCCGGCCGCTTCCACCAGAAAAATGACGATGACTGAGATAGCAAACGTGACCGACATCAGAGCTAACGACGTCGTTTGAGGCTGCGCTTCTCCCCAGATATAAGGAATCCAGGCGACAATACAGATCAGTAAGGACAAGCGAGAGACTAATGAGAACCGAGGCGTCAGATTGCGCACGGTTAAGAGGTTCACCATTTCCCAACTACCCCGGATGGAAAGCAGACAACAGAGCCCCAACAGATAAGGAGCAGTGCTACCGGCGCGTTGATCTAAGTAGAACAAGCCGAATAACAGCGGAATCAGGATTGCAGAAACAAGTAACCGCCAGCCGAGCATGCTGCGTTATCCTTTCAAACCACCGAAGCGGCGGTCACGGGCGGCAAAGTCACGCAGCGCCTGCCAGAAATCAGAAACGGAGAAGTCCGGCCAATACGTTTCGGTCACCCACAGCTCGGCGTAACTGATCTGCCATAACAGAAAATTACTGACCCGCATTTCGCCGGCAGTCCGAATCACCAGATCGGGATCGGGCATGCCTGCGGTATAAAGATGCGCAGATATGACTTCTTCGTTAATTTCTTCCGGTTTCAGATTTCCCTGTGCAACGTCGTCTACAATCGATTTGACGGCGTCGACGATTTCGGAGCGGCTGCCATAATTTAATGCCAGGCAAAGTTGCATGCCTGTATTTTCCTGACTCTCGCGGATGGTTTTGTCGACTTCTACGAGAACATCTTTCGGTAAATCGCTCCGGCGGCCGATCGTTGCGAACCGGATATTCTGCCGCATGATCTCTTCCCGCTCGCCGATCACAAACTTTTTCAGGAGCTGCATCAGCAGATTTAATTCCAGAGCGGGCCGTTTCCAGTTTTCACTGCTGAGACAATACAGGGTTAATTGTTCAATGCCCAGGCGCGTGGCTTCTTCGACAATCGTGCGTACACTGTTGACCCCCTGGCGGTGTCCTTCGATGCGGGGAAACCCGCGTCGCGACGCCCAGCGGCCATTGCCATCCATAATAATGGCGATGTGCCTGGGCAGTTGCCGGGACTCCAGGCCAAGCGATTCCCCATCCTGTTCTGATATGGCGGGCACAATTTGCCTCACAGTGACTGTTTGATAGATTGAAACGGCGTCTCTGCCTGCTGGCAGGAACCTCACAATCAGAGCAGGCAAATACGCCCCTCTGATACCCTGTATTGTGAGAAATTATTGTAGAAACGCCAAGGCTGCGCGACTAGAAAGCACAGCTTCTTTAGAGAATGAAACGGAACTTCACCTTCAGGCCACTGTAGTTACGGTGTTTTCTGTTCTGAAAGTTAGTTCTGAAAAAGTGATCAGCCACTGATTCCCAGCGACTCGAATTCTTCACTTTCTTCAAATTCTGTAAATTCAACAGATTGTTCCAGATACACAATCTTTTCCCAGTAAGCAGGTTCTGCACCGGGTTCTGCTCCGGGGGTCTCAATCGACAGTTTTACATGATCATCAAATACTTCAAGCACTTTAACAATGGTATGTTCCCCAATGAGGATACTCTCATTCGCACCACGAGAGATAATATGCATTCGCTCGCCTCAAAGTTAATTCAGAATTGAATCTGAGAATTGTGAATAGTTATTGTGAATGACATTCTGACGAACTGCTATCAGAAGGACAAGCTGAAAGTTAACAAAAAATGAAACGAATTTTAAGGATGTTTCTTTTCACGAAATCTCACTTGACAAATTGCAATTCGTCGTTTCTGTCACAAATCTTTTGTAATTTATTTTCTGATAATATTCACACAGGTCATGTGAGAAATAAACATAAAACAAAAGTGAGTGATTCAACTCGCGTTAAAAGAAAACGGAATGAAATTCGATTTTACTTTTTTCCTTCGGCCCGTTTGCGACGAAAAAACTCCTGCAGAATATTTCGGCATTCATCCTGCATCACGCCACTGATCACAGTGCTCTGATGATTCAATCGTGGATCGTTTGTGATTTGAAATAACGAGTGACACGCGCCCGCTTTTTCATCACGCGTGCCATAAATCACCAGCGGCAGACGCGACTGAATAATCGCGCCGGCACACATCGAACAAGGCTCCAGCGTGACGTACATCACACAGTCCGACAAGCGCCAGGACCCCAGTGATTCCGCTGCCTGCGTGATCGCAATCATCTCGGCATGCGCTGTTGGATCGTTCAACATCTCCCGCTGATTATGAGCGGCAGCGATGATCCGATCCTGGTACACAATCACCGCGCCCACCGGAACTTCATCCTCTTCAAATGCCGCGCGGGCTTCCGCAAAAGCATAACGCATCCAGTGCGTATGCAGCTGTAATAATTCCCGATCGCCGGGTAAATAATCAGGTTCTTCTGGTCGATCAATCATCTCAATTACGATTCTTTAAGCACGCTTAATAAAGAAAGAACATAAATCAGCTTCGCACAAGATAATCCAGCTTAGCCCGGAATGAAAGTCGCGCTGAAATTTATCCTGTCTGCAGAGTTTTAACCCTCGGACGACCAGATACAAGTGAACCTCGTTCATCAACACTCGCCGCTTGAACTTCCTGCGACAATAGCATTCCATCCCACTTTCTGTCTACAATGTGGTTTGCAAAAAATCACTCAGAAGTTCAACCATCACAGTTCAAGGTAATATCTCATGCGCGGAATCGTGATTTGTTTATCCACTCTCCTGGTCATCGGTTTTCTGGTGATGTCCTCGCAAGATGGCAGCTCACAAAATGAGTCGTCGCCGGTTCAAACGACGGCGACGCCAACCGTGAAATCATATGGAGCGACCGGCGATGGAACCACCGATGACACAGCAGCCATCCAGCGCGCCGTCGATTCCCGACAGGGATCGATTTTATTTCCCCAAGGCGTCTACCGCATCACAAAAACCATCAGCGTCGATCTGGAAAAACTCGGGCCGACCTCTGTCAGTTCTGATGGAACCGCCACGATCATCATGGCCGGCGCCGGTCCCGCCTTCCGGTTCATCGGCACGCACGCGGGAACCGCCAGCCCGCATACGGTGAAAGAAAATGTCTGGTTGAATCAACGCTCGCCACTCGTCGACGGACTGGAAATTGTCGGCGACCACGCAGAAGCCTGCGGCATCGAAGCCACGGGAACGATGCAAATCACGCTGACACGGCTCACCATCCGCCGCACGTTGCACGGCATTCACTTCGTGAAACGCAATCGAAATCTGATCGTTTCCAACTGTCACATTTATCAGAACCGCGGCGCAGGCATCTTTTACGATCACGTCAACATTCATCAATCCAATATTGTCGGCTGTCACATTTCCTACAATGCAGGCGGCGGTATTGTCGTTCGCAAAGGAGACATTCGCAACATTCAGATCGGCACATGTGATATCGAAGGCAATATGGGTGACGAAAATTCCGAACCGACGGCAAATGTGCTGATTGATTCCGAAAACGCCATGGTCGGGGAGATTGCCATCGTCGGCTGCACCATTCAGCACGATCACTTTGCACCCGGCTCCGCCAACATCCGCATCAATGAACACGCTCACATTCGACCCCACTCCGAAGAATACCGCGACGGCAACATTACCATCGCCGACAATGTCCTGTCCGACGTGCAGACGAACATCGAAATCACCAGCGCCCGCGGCGTGACCGTCACCGGCAATACCATGTGGAAAGGTTACACGCACAATATGCGCATTGATGACTGTCGCAATGTGCTCATCTCGAATAACGTACTGGATCGCAACCCCCGTTATCATTACGCAGACGGTAGCACGGCGAAAGTCGGCATGCTGCTGACCAACTGCGATGGCTGTACCATCAGCGGTAATCACATCAACGGCACGGGCGACGAAACGGCGGCACTCGAAATTCGTGATTCCCGCCGCATGAATGTCACGAACTGCACGATTCTCGATTATGCCCAAGAGGGGTTGCTGCTGAATAATGTTTCCGACAGCCGTGTCTCGGATTGCCTGATTCGCAGCGATCTGCCGGGCAATGAAAATGCACATTCGATCAAAGTCAGCGGCGGTCAAGAAAACCAGATTGTCGACAATGTGTTCGGCAACCTGAAACAGCTCGATTAAGGGAATCCCCTGCCGCTTCCCGGTCTCACATTTTTCCCGTCTCGGAAATTTCGACCCAACCAACATTTTCTTAACTTTCTTCAGTAGCCGTCTGTTTTGGGTTCTGCTTAAATAAACAGAGACAGAATCCTCATGTTTCCCGCCTTCCCATTGAGATCGAGTTTTCGCCATGAACATGTTCGCCCTTTGCTTGAAAACGGCCACACTTTCACTCCTGTTTCTTTTACCGACGATGAATTTCGCTGCGGAACCCCCCCAGGTCAAAGTCGGCTTTGCGGAACGGGACATCACCCCCGAGATCGGCATGGAACAGCCCGGCGGTTATGGGAAATCGTTTCATCGTTCGTTTCACGATCCCTGCAAAGTGCGGGCGGCTGTGTTTGATAACGGAACGAATGTGGTCGCTGTTGTAAGTCTGGACGCGCTGTTTATTCGTCGGGTCTCCGTGGACGAAATTCGTAAACGGGTCGAAGCCAAATGCAAGATCCCTGCCAACTCGATTCTCTTGCACGCGACGCATTCACACTCTTCAGGGCCGATGGGCATGATTCTGCCAGGCGAATACGATCATGCGTCTGACTTCGTGAAAGAGCTGGCGTACGAAAAATCATCCACGGGAGATCCCGCCTATCTCGAAACCGTCGTAGATCAGACGGTGGAAGCGATCTGCGAAGCGTATAAAAAACGGAACGCCTCCCAGTGCGGCGCCGGCGTGGGCATTGAAGAACAGGTCGCCTTCAACCGCCGCTTCTTCATGCGAAACGGTTTGACGTTCACGCACCCGCAACCTGGCAATCCCGATATTGTGAAACCCGCAGGGCCCGTTGATCCGGAAGTGGGCGTGATCGGCGTGTGGGATGAGCAGGGAGAACTCAAAGGCTGCATCGTGAATTTCGTCTGTCATGCGACCACGAATCCCGGCGGCATTTCAGCCAATTACATTTATTATGTCGAACAGGTCATTCGCGGCGTGTTTGGAAAAGACGCAATTGTTATCTTCCTGGCGGGTGCTTCGGGCGATGTGACGCAGGTGGATAATCTCTCGCAATTTGAGCGACGTCCGAGTGAAGATTCGGCCCGTTTTGTCGGCGGTCGTGTCGGTGCGGAAGCAGTGAAAGTGCTGTTTTCGATGCCCCGCGGCAACTTTGAAACCATCGCCAGCAAATCGAAAATGCTGGAAATTCCCCGCCGCAAACCAACGCCCGAACATGTCAAAGAGGCGCTTGAAACCGTGAAAGCGGGACCTGCCAAATCCAACGCGACAGACTGGATCTTTGCCAAAGAAACCGTGCTGCTCGATTCCCGTCTGCAAAAAGAGCCAGTCGCAGAGGTCGAAGTGCAGGCAGTACAACTCGGCCCGGTCGTTTTATTGACCGACCCGGCGGAGTTCTTCTGCCAGCTGGGGCTCGACATCAAAGCGGGCAGCCCGTTTCCGATCACGTTCCCCGTATCGCTGGCCAACGGCTGCGTCGGTTATGTGCCAACCAAAGAAGCGTTCGACAAAAACGGCGGCGGTTATGAAACCCGCCTGACCGGCTACAGTAATCTGATCATCACCGCCGGCCCGCAAATGGTCGACGCAGCGATTGAACTTTCGAAACAGTTGACGCCCGATAAACTGCTCCAGCGGCCATCCGCTCCCGTGTTCAACAATAATCCCTGGGCGTATGGCAGTCTGGCTCCACAGTTAGATTAGTTTGAGTCGAGTATTTTGCTACCACGAAAAGCATGAAATTACACGAACAATTAAAACGGCAGCTGGGGCCCTGCCGCTCACAGTGGGGCTGAATTCCTGTTTTTTCCTGGTCTTCAACACTCAGAAACGGGCTGTTTGGGGGTGGCACTGTTGGCTTGCCAACAGTGAATGGGAGATCGTATGAAGTGAATGAAACGTAGCGAGCTTGCTATATTGATTGATCTGCCTAGAAGCTGATTCCTGAGTGCAGTAAGAGTGTGTTTTCAAGCTTGACGTCAGGCACGCTGTTATCGAATTCAAACTTCCGGCCGAAGACGTAGCCGATCTCTGTGTTCCACCGGGTACCGCTGGCCCCAAAGGAACCCGGCTTTTTAGGGGGCGTGGATTCCCATCCCAACACAAAGCGAAACTCGCGATAGTTGAGACGCTCTCCCAAACCGTTAGCTCGTTGGTAGGCCCATCTGCCTCCCGAGAAACCGCCGCCGACATAGGCCCAATGCTGGCGCTGCTCTGTCTCGGACACGAGCAGAGAGATTCTTGGATTGGGAAGCATTAAATCGACCTTGAGTGAGGGCCGCGGCTGCCAGATCGCCCCCAGAACCGGCAGGACCGGAACGTCATTTTGACCGGTGGCGAGCGCACCAAAGGCAAAATTCCACGTGTCATTCGGACGATATATCGCAAACATACCGCCTCGAATCTGCCAGGCGGTACTGCTGGTATCATTCATGTCCGACGCGAACACGCCATTGAGCGTATAACGGGCCATCCATTTTTCGTTGATCGGGCGCATCCATGACATTCCAAACGAAAATTCATGCAGACTCTGCGGTAAATCCAGCGACGCGGGGGCATCGATCTGTGTGTATGAATAGCCAAGATTCAGGAATGGAGGCGGAGGTCCAAAAATCGGGTAAACCGGAATCTTCATTGACAGGTCATAAGAACTGATTCCCACTCCGCCGACCTTCGGTTCCCATTCGGCTGAGCTGTCAAACCGCGGCTTCATGAGCGATTTGAAATCAAGCGGTCTCTCAGAAGAGGGGGGCTTCTCGCTCTCAGTGTCAAAGGGTTCATCCATGGGATCGTCGGAAGGAGGGATCACCTGATCCAGGGGCAGGCCATCTTCCACCCGCAAGCTGCGGTCGAGCGGTAAAAATTCCGCCAGGACGGTTTTCGAGTCTTCTGAAGGGCCTGCATAACCCGGCGTTTCAGTCTGCGCAGGCAGACTCTGCTGGATACAAAAGCTATATCCGATAATCGAGAAGATAAAAATAAGGCGTAACAAGAACATCAGTCGTCCGTGACATCAGTTTTGAGAAAGCAGAGAACGCAATGAGAATAGAGAGAGGGGTTCTGCGTGAAAATTCGAGCGTTGGTAATTTATAGTATGCGCCGGTTATTTGATCGCTGAATTTTATATTTTGTCATATTTACAACATATTTCCTGCTGATTGACAAAACGAGTCACTTCTTTTGCCCTCTTCTTTTTACTACCACGAACAGACCGGGAAATGGCAATAAATGTCGAAATTGCTTGCAAAACAGGTTACGATGTCTACGAAGAAACGCGGCGGTGTTCGTAGTGCCGCCGAAATATCCAGCTGGGAAATCACAGATCATTCCTTCATTCGCCCGGGAGCGATGCCATGTCTTTCAATCCAATATTCAAGAGGACTACTTTATTCTTCCTGGTCCTCGGGGTTTACGTCGCGGCTCGTTCCACTGTTGCAGCGGAGCCAGAACTTGCTGAACTCAAGATTGGATATACGCAACTTCGCACGAATCTCCCCGGAGGTCGGCATGCCAATGTGAGTACATTTCGGGCGGTGATTTCTCAGGCAGATGGTTCTGGTCAGTTTCTTGTCGCCGAAGATCTGGTTGATAATCCGAATGCCTGGACGCAGTTCGCAGGGTGGTCGCCCGATGGTCGACAGGCGATTCTTTACCGAGGCTGGCAGGATCTGCAAAACGCGATTTGGGAGGAAGAAAACAAGATGTTTCGTATGGAGAAAGGGAAATGGGAACTTGATACGATCTTGTACGACCTTGATACCGGAATGAAACAGAATGTTTCAGGAGTGGAACGAGTCAGCCACTATAACAGCGGGCTCTTTTATCTTCCGAAGAATGCGGGTCTGGGATTCTCGGCACTAATCGGCGGACAATCTCAATCCTTTGTAATGGATCTGGATGGTCGCAATAAACGAAATGTGACCGGTGAAAAGAGTGGGTTTGCCTATGGTTACTCGGCCAGTCCTCAGGGGGATTTAATCAGTTACCATGAAAACTATCAGATCTATCTCTCTCAACCGGATGGTACTGGAAAGAAACGGATCGAAACGGGTAACCCATTCAATTTTGGGCCCCGTTGGTCTCCGGACGGGGACTGGATTCTGTTTTTGAGCGGCAAACATTACCAATGCCATCCTTACCTTGTTCGTCGAGACGGCACCGGTCTACGAAAACTTGTTGATCTCGGTGGCTACGAAAGTCACATCCTGTTTCTCGACGTCCCCGATTTTCATCAGGGAAGCAGTGACCTGCCAGTCTGGTCGACTGATGGAAAGTTGGTCTTTTACACCGCCAAAGTGAATGAAAGTGTGGAGTTATTTCAGTGTTCGCTCGCCGGAGAGGTCACCCCGTTGACGAACAGCCCCAGTGGAACATTGCACTACCATCCACAACCTTCCCCCGATGGCAAATGGTTGTTGTACGGCTCCTTGCGAAATGGCGTGCGTCAGTTGGTGGTGATGAAGATCGAGAATCAGATCGAGTATCAAGTGACGAATTTAAGTAAGGGCCATGCCGCGATGTGGCCGCATTGGCGTCCTTGAGGAATACTATCGGCAGACAAAGCTGTCCGTCGAGCGGCCCAAAACGGACATAAAAAAGCCAGATGGTGTGAGCAGGTAGCTCACAGTGGGGCTGATGTTAATACGGAATCACTCACCCACAAACAGAAACTGGACGGCGTCCGCGATGACGTATTTGCCATCGGTGCCTTCGTTGGAAATTTTCACCCAGCCTGATGTGCCGGCGTTGAAGCGAAACACGCCCAGCGTTCGGAACAGTTTTTCATGCTCTGGGACCTGCTGCTGGTTAATGCGAATCGTTTTTTCGCCGTCGGCGTAATGAATGGTAATCGGCGTGTTTGTGGAGCGGCGGATATTATAACAGTGCGCAAGCCGAACTTCGTAGCGGCCTGCCTGCGGAAGCTCTGGCGTATAGGCCACGGATTTCTCCCCCTTCCCTGTTTTCTGATCGTGCAGATAACCGAGCCCCACATACGGTGGCGTATGCGTGGAATACTGCCAGACGCCGATCAGTTTTGCTTCCGTTTCATCAACGATAATGCCCTTCATTTTTGCAGGGTCCACGACAATGAACGGAACGAGTTCCGGTTGATCGACTTCGCCGGGCGGATGCGTGTTGGCAACCGCATCCGGATGCGGTTGCTGTTTGGGAGTCGGCTCTTTTGCGAACACGCGCTCCTGTGTAAAAAACATCAGCGTCATGACAACTATCACGGCCGGAATGTATTTCATGATCCCTGTTTCCTGTGAGCGGTACGGCGCGAGCCGCCGTTTTGATCGAGACGATTTGCAACCCTAATCTTAATTGAACCAGTACTGTCGGACAAGCTATTTAGGCCGGAGACTTGAGTCGGTAACACATCCACAACCAACTCTGCTCAGTCATTGTTGTGAGCAGTCACATAGGCCGGCTCCTGACGAATTCTTGTTTGTTTCGCTGTCATGAAACCGTTCACATCCCCTCACCGTTTCCAACTGGCGTTGCCAACTCCGAATTGCATTCGGGCCTGCCTGACTGATCCATTTCGTGCGGTTTCGTGTTTTTCGTGGTAGTAAAAAATCTACAAGATCACGATCAAAGTGAACGGAATGGCGCGAGGTACCGTGATCAAAAACCTGTCACAATAACCCAACGGCGGCTTGCGCCGATCCGCTCAGAAAGTGGACTGCTGCTGAATCTTGATGCTTGCGACAGCATTCAATTCGCAACGGGTTTCGGGTTGCGGGGCGGCGAGATTTTTGCGGCGGGGCCGAGGGGGCGGTCTTCCTGATGTGGGAAAGCCTTGATGGTGGTGATGATGTGTTTCTGCTGTTCGAATTCTTTTCCGTTGGTCAGCTTGACCGTCGTTTCCAGGAAGCGATCGATCTTAGATTCGAGAGGCAGTCCTGTTTTGCGGTCGATCAGGCAGGTGCCGAATGACTTGCCACCCCGAATGTGCAGTTGAACCGAGTTGCCTTTCTGGTTCATCGGGCTGTTAATTTTCGAGGCGGCGATATCTCCGGCGATGTTAATCGTAGCTGTTTTGTCGTTTAACTCGCGGAGCGTGTATTCGGTTTTAAGCACCATCGGAATCGGCTGCGTCAGGCGGCGGGTTTTCATCCAGGTTTCACCCACGCGAATCGCGCCCCCTTTGTGGTTTTCATCAATGTTATAAGGGAGCAGGCCGATGCTGTCGTCGATAAAGTTCGCGATGCCGTCATCGCCCGACGATTCGGAAATCTTGGCGAGCACCGTTTCCCGCTGATCCGTAGATGTATTCTGCAGGCAGCGTTGCATGAACTCATCGAAGCCGACCAGTTCGTCAATTTTGTTATCGGCACCGATCCAGAATGAAAACCCGTTATTCACGAGCCGCTGGTAGGCCTGTACTTCCGGCGGCGCCGGACCATTCGCGCGATTTGAATCGTATTCGACCCGTTCCCCGGCGATATCGTGCGAGTATTTCACGCCCGTGTAGCGCACTTTGAAACGCTTGCGGCCGTCCGCCTGGATCTCTTCGACGGTGAGTGCCAGAATCAGTTCCAGCTTTGATCTGCTGTGTGAGATTCCGACCGTTGAGGCCTGCGACAGTGTCTGTTCCACGGTTTTGATCATCGGGAACCGCTGATTTACCGACAGATTGAGCTCCAGGACTTCTACCTTTTCCTGACTCAACGAAGCATTCTGCGCTTCAATGATCGGATCCAGTGATTGCTCGGGAACAAAAGGCTCAGCCGGCTCGTTCTGAACGGTTTCCGCTAGTTCTGCCAGTTTTTGCTGCCGTTTTTGCCAGAATGACCAGCCCGTCCCGGCAAGAATGGCAATTCCCAGCATCCAACTGATAAAACGCTTGCCCTGCATGGCGACATTGTCCAGAATAGATAAATAAAGTTAATGAATAGGTTCGGAATGACACTTTTAATAGACGAAAGTTAACAGCATCAGGCATTTAGTGAAAGACGAATTCGAAATGACGGACGCGATTTCATTCAGACTGGCGCAGATCCTGCGCGGACGGATTTTCTACTTCACAGCAGCACTGTTCTGGATCCTTTCCCCGCAAAGCGACGCAGCAGAGCCGACTGTGAAAACGGCGTCTCCCCGCCCGAATATTGTTTTTCTGCTGAGCGACGACCAGCGACCGGATACGATCGCCGCGCTGGGCAATTCGATCATCAAAACGCCGCATCTGGATCAACTGGTCAAACAGGGGACAAGTTTTACCCGTGCCGTCTGTGCGAATCCGATCTGTACGCCGAGCCGCGCGGAAATTCTGACGGGTGTCAGCGGTTTTCATAACGGCTCGATGGATTTCGGCAAGCCGATCAAAGCGGAACTGCCGACCTGGGCCCAAACCATGCACAACGCAGGTTACCAATCCTGGTATGTCGGCAAATGGCATAACGACGGCAAGCCGATTCTGCGCGGTTATGATGAAACCTTGGGACTGTTTACCGGTGGTGGCGGTCGCTGGGCGGTCCCCTCGTATGACGGGAACGGCGTTTTGGTCACCGGTTATCGCGGCTGGATCTTTCAGGATGATGAACGACATTTTTTCCCCGAGAAAGGGGTCGGGCTGTCGTCGAATATCAGCGAACATTTTGCCGACGCTGCGATTGAGTTCATAAAGCGCAAGCATACGCAGCCTTTTTTTCTGCACGTCTGCTTCACGGCGCCCCATGATCCGCTGCTGATGCCCATCGGCTATGAGCAATTTTATGACCCGGACAAAATCCCGGCGACCGCCAATTTTCTGCCCGAACATCCGTTTGATCATGGTAACTTCGACGGCCGTGATGAAGCGCTGCTGCCCTGGCCGCGGACGAAAAAGATCGTGCAGAACGATTTATCCCTGTATTACTCGGTGATTTCGCACCTCGATACGCAGGTCGGGCGTGTGGTGGAGGCGTTGAAAAAATCAGGGCAGTGGGAAAATACGATTCTGATTTATTCCAGCGATCATGGTCTGGCGATGGGCAGTCACGGATTGCGGGGGAAGCAGAACATGTATGAGCACACAGTCGGCGTGCCTTTGATCATGGTCGGCCCCGGCATTCCCGCTGACAAGCGAACGGCCGCCCAATGTTATCTGCGCGACCTGTATCCCACGACCTGTGATCTGGCTGGCGTTGCGATTCCTGAAACCGTGGAAGGCAAGAGTCTCAAGCCCGTTTTTACGGGCGACAAAACGGCGATCTACGACGAAGTCTATTGTTACTTCCGCGACTACCAGCGGATGATCCGCACGGACCGCTGGAAACTGATTCTGTATCCGCACCTCAATCGCGTGCAGTTGTTCGATCTGAAAAACGATCCGCTCGAAATGCAGGACCTTTCACTGGAAGCGTCTCATCAGGAGACCCGGAACACGCTGCTGCACAAGCTGAATGCCTGGCGAAAACAGCAGAAGGATGCTTCGCTCACCGCAGCCAGATAACAGCGGCAGAATCTACCTGTAGACTGTCGCACTTTGGCGCGAAAATGAGTTCGCGGTGAAATCATTCTGATGGCGCATGGATTCGCGGTGTTGATTTTACAATCAGAACCGGTGCTATGCCCCAGCAGGGGGATAATTTATAAGTCACTATTTTCATAGACCTTAAGCGTCCTACTGATCTTGTATGACACCAAATCGGCATAATTGGCATATTTTACGCTCTTCTCTTAAATCGTTCACATCAAATCGCGGGCAGTTACGATTTAGCCAAAAGGGGAGAGTCATGATGATCCAGAAACCAGTCAGTTTGTTAAAACGACCATTTCGCGTCCTGCTTTCGATGGTTTTGATGGGGGGAATTTGCGGGGCGCCATTAATGGCCGCCGATTCCTCAAAAAAGTCATCAGACCGCGGCAGTCGCAGTAGTTCGAGCAAAAGCAGTGACCGCGGCAGTTCACAACGCTCCTCAAGCCGATCCAGCCGGCCTGACAGTTCCAGCCGCTCGAAGAGTAGCCAGCCAAAAAGCAGCCGTCCTCAGAGTACTCCCTTTCAGAGTAGTCAGTCAAAGTCGAAACCGGCTTCGCAGAGTCAGTCGCGTCCACCACGTAAAGACTTCAAAAACTTTTCCGGCAACGTGGCTCCCAAAGCCGTTGATCGCGGAAGCAGTAAAGTCCAGAAGAATTTCAAAGTCACTCCCAAAACCACGCGGCCCGATTTCAGGAAACCTCAGTTCGGCAAACTGAATGGAATCAGCCTGGGCACCAAAGAGCTGAAACCACAGAAGCCCGACCGCAAGGTTCCCGATCGGAAAGTTCCCGACCTCAAAATCCCGGATCGTAAAATTCCTGATGGCAGAGGGAACGGTGGAAAATTTGTCCCCCAGCCGGGGAAAAATATGGTACAGCCCAAACCGGGGCGGGATAACAATGTGTTCAAACCGGGTCAGGGAAACTTCGTTCCCAAGCCGGGAAAAAACATCGGACGTCCCGGCTCCGGTCCGGATAACAACGTATTCAAACCTGGTAACGGAAACTTTGTTCCTAAACCAGGGAAACAGACAACTCCGGGAAAAGGTTTCTCACGCGATGATCTGAAAGGCAATCATGGTCTCAAGCCAGGTGACAAGGGCCACAATCCCGGCGGCTTTGATCTTTCAAAGCACAATGACTTTTCCAAAGGGAAAGGAAAAGGGAATCAATTCGATCCTTCGAAGAAATGGCTCGGCAAGAATGGCGTGCCTTTGAATAAAGATCTGTTCAAAGATAAAAACATCAAACCCATTCGTCCCAGTCTGGACAAACAGCTTCAAGCCGGAAAACTGAATACGTTAATCTACAATAACAATCACAAGAACTGGAACATGAAGAAGCAGTTTGAGCTGCACAAAAAAGGAGATGTGGCTCGTCAGATGCACTTTAACCAGAACCTGCACAAAAATGGTGGCTGGCGGAACCGAAGTCTGTTCGGAAAAATGTCGAATTCCTTTACCAAAACCCACTTCGGTGCCTGGTATGCCGGCCCCGGGATGTACCCCAACTACTGCTGGAGCCCCCACTGGAGTGCCTGGGTTGACTGGTGCTGGTGGGACTGGTGTCACCCGATCTGCGATCCTCGTCCGATCATCTGCCGTCCGCTGCTCTGTGATCCTTGTGTTCCCTGGGTCTGGTACGATTGCCCTGTCTGGCAGCCACTGCCGATCGTAGCTTGCGGTACCTGGGTAGACGTTGATCCTGTCATCATCAACAGTGGTCTGGATCTACAGATGCTGGCGGCACGCTTTGTTGACTCCGGTCATGCCGAACAGGAACTCGGACCTCGCTTCCGTGTCTGGTTCCGCAACAACAGTAATGTCGATATCAATGTGCCGTTCAACGTTTTGCTGCTGGCTTCCAATTCACGCGAACAGGTGGCCGGAGTACCGGAAGCGGGATCACGCGTTGATAATATCGCCGCCGGTCAGGTGCAGTCTGTTGATATCCGTCTGCCCTTCGCAGCCAGCCTGTTGTCTACCGACGTGGAAGGAAATCTGATTCCCTTCGAACAACTGCATGTCCTGATCGATTCGCACCGGGAAATCCCTGAAGCATTCGAAGAAAACAACGGTGCGGTCATCGCACGTGTGGATGTTCTGCCCGTTGATCCTGCGTTGTTCTCCGCTGATAACGATGTGGTTGTCAGTGGCGCCATGGTGAATCTGGCGGGAGAAGGTTTTGGACCGGAACCGGGCAAAGTGCTGATGTCTCTTAATGGTATGAATTTCGAAACGGAAATCTATGGCTGGTATGACCTGGGCGTGCAAGTCAAGATGCCCGAACTGCCGCTGGTAGACGTCGCGGAAGCAACCTTCGTTGTGGTTCGCGGAGACGGTGCCGTTTCCAACCCCATCGATGTGCAGTTTGCACCATAGTTGGCCGCAGTCGTCGTTGAGTAACGGAAGTGTGCGAGGGATGGCTTGGAGCCATTCCAAGTTCCGAACAGAGAGCAGACAATGTGTCTGCTCTCTTTTTTTATAGATCGACCATTCACATTGCACTACAATTCAGCTCGTAGATGATGGTCCGTTTCGTATCATTGAACGAGGTCCCGCTCCTGAAAACATTCCTCCACGAATTCTGGTTGTTCGGAATCAAGCAGGCGTCGGCCTGTGTATTCGGCGGTTTTCTGCTGGCGCTGATGATTTTGACGCGGTTCTGGTATCCGTTTGAATTTCTATACCGCTACGATTTTCTGTTTCTGGCGGCGATCGCGTTTCAGATCGTTCTGCTGAGTTTTCGGCTGGAATCGCCGCGGGAAGCGGTGGTGATTCTGATCTTTCACGTCGTAGCTACGGTGATGGAACTGTTCAAGACGTCAGACGGCATTCGCTCGTGGCAATATCCGGAACCGTTTGTGATTGGCATTGGAAACGTACCTCTGTTTGCCGGTTTCATGTACAGCGCGGTGGGAAGTTACATTGCCCGCGTATGGCGCATTTTTGATTTTCGTTATTCCAGTTACCCGCCACTGTGGAGCACCGTCGTGCTGGTGGCGTTGATTTATGCCAACTTTTTTACGCATCATTATGTGTTTGATATTCGCTGGCTGCTCATTTTCGCGAGTCTGCTGATGTTCGGCAGAGTGACGATTTATTTCCGAATGGACAGCGTACACCGCCAGATGCCTCTAGTAATCGGCTGGCTGCTGGTCGCGCTGTTTATCTGGTTCGCGGAAAATCTGGCCACGTATTCGAACGTCTGGATTTATCCCTCGCAAAAACATCAATGGCAGCTGGTCCCGCTCTCCAAACTGACCGCCTGGTATCTGTTGATGATGCTCAGTTTCGTGCTGGTCTCCCTTGTGAACCGTCCGGTCATACTCAACGACCGGCGGCACACACAGGATGAGTCAGCAGTGAAATTTTGAGAGCAGAATATCAACGGAATATCAATCGACGAGTTCCAGCTTGAGCTCAGGCTCCGCTTCCGAAACGGTAATCGCCAGTGGTGAGCTGGCCTGGTTCGAATATTTTACCGGGATGGCACTTTTCATCGAAACCCCTTGAGGCGTCGATTCAAAAGCGTTTACCGTCACTTTGTGTTCGCCCGGAATAGCACCATCATTTTTCTTAAACGTGGTCAGACTAAATTTACCGGATGCGTCGGATCTGCCAGAGGCCGGTTTTCTCCCTTTTACAGGATACAGCATCACAGTGGCATCGGGGACCGGCTTACCCTGGTAGGTCACCATCCCCGCCACGGAAACCGTATCGGGCAGGTCTTTGTCTTTGTTACCGCTGCAACCAGCGCACAGCATTGATGCGACCAGAATGATGACGGGTTTTGCAAAGCGATCGATACATATCATGTGTATCTCCCTTAAAAAACTTCGAAGCGAATTCACGCAGAAATCTAATGAGTAAACGAGGTGCGCAAATTTCGCAATGTGTCACAAGAACCGATTAGGTCGCATCCCATTTAACCATTGCGTCTCTCGTTTTGTGATTCTCGGTCTAAATGGCCCTGGAGACGCTACAGTAAAACTGGACACAGACTAATAACTGAATCCACCCACGGGTAAACCGTCTTGAGGATGCCCCAGTTGCTGATAGGTCAGAAAGTCCATGTTTTCGCTCATGAAATGCACGCTGCCATCGACCATCATAAAATGCGCGCCCCCTTCGTGATAACTGGATGACGCAAAGCCATCAACCCAGCCGTGCGCACCAGAACTGATGCGTGCTTGCGCATTGCCATAGACGACAAAGGGATGATTGATCGGATAAGCCGTAGTCATCGGTGAATGCCAGGCAGCCCAAGAAGACCAGGCATGAAAACCGGGAGAATTTTCACCGATAAACAGCACGTTGGTGGTGCCATCCAGGACGTCGCGCATGCGGATCGTGCGGTTCGATGTGACCACGCTCCCCCCGCCTCCACTAACCTGGAGTCCCATGCGTCGATCAAACATGCCTTGAGGTAATGGCGAAGTGGCGGCGGTTCGGTCATAACCGCTGCCATCGACGCCTTTATAAGTAGTGACGGCGATATCATTCCGCGAAGCGGCAGGGCAGCTTGCGGGAAAACACCAGTTTGACCAGACGAGAACACCACCACTCACGCGGTCGGGAGTCGGGTCGCTGGGGCAGCGATAAACGGCCAGGGGAGTTTGTGCGATAACCAGATTATCTGCATCGACAATATTTCCGCTGAAATTGATCTTATTGTAAACAGGCGCCTGATCGATGTACGGTAACACCAACGCACGCCAGCCGAAAGAATTGCCTGTATCGCCGTGGCTGATGGCAAACACCCGATGGGTGTCGTGGTAGTTGTGCATTGCCAGGCCCATCTGCTTGAGGTTGTTTTTGCACTGACTCCGCCGCGCTGATTCCCGGGCCTGTTGCACGGCCGGCAGCAGCAGTGCAATCAGAATCGCGATGATGGCGATCACCACCAGCAGTTCAATGAGCGTAAATCCACGATGCTTAAAGGTGCTGTTTTTCATCTTTTTTCCCTCACAAGAAAATAGAAATGCAACACAGGCCCGCCTGAAATGTGGCGCTCTCAATGGCGTACTAAAGCCCGGCAGCGATATAAATGGTATAAGTCAGACACGTTATAAACAGGCTTTCATAATCAGTTGCTGGATGAATGGGTTTATACTTTCTCTGTTTCACTTAACGGCCCCAGTGTTGTGCCGTGATAAACTTCGACGGGCATGACGCAGGAGTCGGATGTTTCAATGGGAAGTTCGCCGCTGCGCATCTGGTTCAGCAGTTCGGCGGCACGGCGCCCGAGTTGTGATTCATCAACCGTCACCGAGGCAATCTGCTGCTGCAGCACACTGTGTCGAATCTTGTCTCCGACACCGATTAACGAAATGTCTTCCGGCATGCGCAGCCCCATCTGGGTCAGGTTCAAGTAGAGTCGTTCGGCCATTGAATCAAAGCTGGTAAAGATCGCGGTCGGGCGGTCCGGTTTTTCCATCATGCGTTTTAAGGCGGCTGCAATCTCTGTAGCGAGTTCCTGCATATCAATCACGCCGTCTGCGCCAAAGTAGCAATCGTCTGCGTTTAATTCACACCCGACTTCAGCGAGCGCTGACTGAAAACCGTCCAGATACAGGTTTGTGGACTGAGTACAATGCGGGGCAAAAAACGCAACACGACGGTGGCCCGCTTTGATCAGCGATTCGCCGGCCAGTCGGCCGATCTCCCGGAAAGGTAGTCCCAGCAGGGGGGCGATGATGCCTTCGACGGGTCGGTGACAGAGCACTACCGGGATACCTGCTTTCTGAAGCTGGCGAATCTGATAAGCGGGAGTCGGAGGGGTGCTGGCGGGTACGATGGCCACGCCCCCCACCTGGTTGTCAATCAATTGCAGGATCACATTCCCCTGCTTGTCGATATTATTGCGGGTGCAGCAGACCAGCATCTGGTTTTGCGAATGGCTGGCAGCCTCTTCAAAACTGTGTTGCAGAGAGGGGTAAAACCCGGATAAGACTTCGGGAATGACCAGCGCCAGAATATCCAGCCCGCTGGCAACGCGCTGGCGGGCGTCTTTATGAACGAACGTGCCTTTTCCCTGAACCCGGCTCACTAAGCCTTCCCGTTCCAGCATGCCCATCGCCTGGCGGACGGTGCTGCGGGCACTGTCAAACAGGTTTGCCATCTGCTGTTCGGAAGGGAGTGCTGTTCCCGGCGGAAGTTGCCCTTCGCGGATCTGCTTTTTGAGATGTTCCTGAATGCGTTCGTATTTGGTGAGGGTGAAATCCGATTTCCCCTCATCAGCCAGCGTTACAGTTCCAAATAGTTTGTTCTGGGATAACAAGTTCACACCATCCAGACCACAGAGAGTTGATATTGATTCTGAACCAGAAATTAAAGGTACGTACAATATGGTACGTATATCAAAAATGTATAGTACAACTGAAATATTACCTGTCAAACAAAAAATGAAAATTTTGTAATCCGAATTCCACCATACTATGGAAGCAATCGTGGCAGACCGCTGGCGGAACGGGGCACGAGGTACCCGTTATCCTCAATAACAAGTAGGTACAATAGGCATACAATGCAAGGAATGTTGTTTATTCCAGGGTTTGGCTTCCGAGACAGGAAATCGAAATTTCCGTTAGGGAATCGCCTCTGCGCTGCCTATGATGAAGTGTAAAAGCAGTGTGACAGGGTCTCAGGAAAGACAGACTTCCCAGAAGGCACAGCCGTCGGCCATTTGACTTAACCGGTATTGCGGGAGAGGCTGGATTGATTACGGCTTTTCGGTGTACTGATGAGAAAATTCGGTCTTCCCGGTATTCGTGCCGGAATCCTGCTTGCATCCCGTGAAAAAACTGTTTCTACTATTTAAGTAGTGTATATTGCGAAAATTCCTGCCTTGTCTGAATACCGGGATTAACTCCCTTTTCACCTTGGGTTTAGTGTGAACGATGCCCACAGCAAAATGAATCATGCCTGACGATCTAGTCTTTATGATGGGGAATTTCGAGGCCCGAATTCCTCAGGACCGTGTTTATAGTAAGTCACACTTGTGGTTGATGCCGGGGGAAGACCGCTGGCGTGTGGGCTTTACTGCGTACTCCGTGCGGTTATTACAGGACGTCTATTTTCTGGATTGGGCCGTTGATCCCTTCACACAGGTCCGCGAGAAGCAGAAGATTGGTGAAATCGAGAGTTCCAAAGCATTGTCCGACCTGTACGCCCCTTCCGCAGGCCGGATTCTGGAATTTAATGAAGAATTATTGAATGACCCTTCTGCCATCAATCAGGCGGATAACTACGATAAAGGCTGGTTGTTTGAGATGGAGTCAGAGGTGCAGTGGTTGACGCCGGCAGAGTACCTGCAAGTATTAGAAGACGGCTGGGAGCAGACCCAGCGGATCATTAAAGGACAACTCAACTAAGAAACGACAAAACGGTGAGCCGTTTTAGTTTAGCGTTGAAAAGGTTTTCGGAATGGCTGACAAAAAATTGACAGTGGTGATCTCGCAGGCGCAAGGGAAAAATCCCGCCAAACGTGAGCTGGAAGAATCGCTGGCAGCGGCACTCCTGATGGAAGCCGATCTTGAAGTCTCGCTGGTGCCTCACCTTTACGATCTTTCTGCCGACCATACAGGGACCCTGTTTCTCCAGGCAATCCGCGGCGATGTGGTCGTCCTATCCTGGCTGTATCCGCGCGCGAGTCACTGGGTGCTCGACCGACTGGACGTGCGCGGCCGCGAAGGTCTCGTACTGCTCAAAGAAGAAATCGACGAAGCAGAAGAAGACCCGGAAGCAGCTGAGAGCACGTCCGTTCCCTATGATAATCCGGAGCGGCAAAAGAGTATTCCCGACCGAAAAATTTATTCGATCGATCTACGCGTCAGCTCCAGCCCTGATGACTACCTGACCGAAATCAAACGGCTCTCCCAGGATGCGCAGGTGCAGACGTTTCAACTGGGCAACATGCTTCAGGAAACTCCCAGGCCGGCGCAACTCGAAAAGTATCTGAAGCCGCTGGACATCATTAGCGCTCAGAAAATGAACGGGAACATTGCCGAAGCGGATCAACTGGAGCCGACCAAACGTCGCTGGTATCCGGTCATTGATTACGGCTTGTGTACGAATTGTATGGAGTGTATCGACTTCTGTCTGTTCGGCGTGTACGGCGTGGATCAGGGGGGGCAGATTCTGGTCGAAGAACAGGACAGCTGCAAAAAAGGTTGTCCTGCCTGCAGTCGTGTCTGTCCCGAAAATGCGATTATCTTCCCCGGTCATAAAACGCCGGGCATTGCCGGCGCGGATGGGGAAGTGGCCGGCCTGAAAATTGATCTCTCCAAATTATTTGGTGCGCCCGATGCACTGGAAATGGCAGCGAGAGAACGCGATGTGGAACTGGTCGCCGAAGGGCGGGATGCGGTGGGGTTATCCGTGGGTATTCCCAGTCGTTTGAAAGTTTCACAGTCAACCAGTGATGAACTGGATGATCTGATCGACAGCCTGGATGCGATGGAACTATAGGCATTCGGTTTAAAAACAAACCCACTCTGACAAGTTAGATTCCGGAATGAGTGAAACAGTCTCCTACCAGAGAGTGCAGGAAGGTTATCAGCGGGCCCGCGCGGAATTGCTATCTGCACGGACCACCGCCGGTCACTGGGAGGGAGAACTTTCCACGTCGGCACTCTCAACCGCAACGGCGGTGATGGCACTGGAGATGATTCGCCGCCACCGACCTGCCGACGATCATTCACTCGATTCGTATATCAAACAGGGCATTCACTGGCTGGCCACACATCAGAACGAAGATGGCGGCTGGGGCGATACCGTCAAAAGCATCAGTAATATCTCGACCAGCATGCTCTGCCATGCCGTGTTTCACGCGACGCGGAACGCGATCAATTATTCTTCCGTCACGGTGAATGCAAAACAGTACATTGATCGCAGCGGCGGCGTCGAAGCGGTCATCGCCCGCTACGGAAAAGACAAAACTTTTTCGGTGCCGATCCTTACACATTGTGCGCTGGCACGATTAGTCAAATGGGAAACCATTCCCGCGCTCCCGTTTGAACTCTCCTGTCTGCCCGCGAATTTCTATAAGACGGTGCGACTGCCCGTGGTCAGTTACGCACTCCCCGCACTGATTGCCATTGGACAGGTGCGACACCACTTCTGCAAACCGAAAAATCCACTGCTGCGTGTCATTCGAAATCTGTCGATCCAGAAGAGCCTCAAGAAACTGATTTCCATTCAGCCCTCGAACGGCGGCTTCCTGGAAGCGGCTCCGCTGACCAGTTTTGTCACAATGAGTCTGGCCGGCATGGGACTCGTTGATCACCCGGTTGTGAAAAAGGGGCTGGAATTTCTGCTTGCTTCCGCCCGACCGGACGGCAGTTGGCCCATCGATACGAATCTGGCGACCTGGACAACCACGCTCGCGGTGAATGCCATTCAGGGAAGACTGCCCGAATTTGAAAAAGCACCGATTCGCGACTGGTTACTGCAGCAGCAATACAAAGAACTGCACCCCTACACGTCCGCAGAACCGGGAGGCTGGGCCTGGACCGATCTGCCCGGCGGCGTCCCCGATGCCGACGATACCCCCGGCGCGATTCTGGCACTGTTGAATCTGAAATCAGAAGAAGCCGAAACCGAACTCTCCCCGGAAGTGCGCACCGCGCTCCGCAACGGCGTACAGTGGTTGCTCGATCTGCAGAACAGCAATGGCGGCTGGCCGACCTTTTGTCGCGGCTGGGGCACGCTCCCTTTTGATCAGAGTGCCGCCGACATCTCGGCGCATGTCATTCGTGCCCTGCAGGCCTGGCTCGCCACAGAATCACTGGCGGAAGAACAGGCACTGCGAAAGCGGGCGGAACGCGGCATCATGCGTTCATTCCGCTATCTGGCGTCCGTGCAACGGGCCGATGGTTCGTGGCTGCCGCTCTGGTTTGGAAATCAATATATCAGCAACGATGAAAATCCCGTGTATGGGACAGCCCGCGTTTTAGCCGCTTATGCGACGGCGGAACGCAGCGGTTCCACAGAAGCCGAACAGGGGATCGAATTCCTGAAATCGGTACAGAACGCGGATGGCGGCTGGGGCGGCGCGGCGGACGCCCCTTCCAGTGTCGAAGAAACCGCACTGGCCGTGGACGTTTTGCTGCAGTTTGACGTCGATCATGACAGTCCGGTCATGATTGCGGGGCTGAACTGGTTGCTGGAACAGGTGGAAACCGGCGGCTTTACCGAAACCACGCCCATTGGCTTCTACTTCGCCAAATTATGGTATTTCGAACAACTTTATCCAATTATCTTTACTGTTTCCGCTCTGCATCGTGCAGAAATGGTTTTGAAAAAATGTGCGGATGCCAATTTAAGATTGTCGCTTGAAGAAGAGGATTACCGTATAATGAGCGTTGAGGAAAACTAGATCCCCCACAGAACCCAGACAGATTTTGTATTCATAAATTGAATCATCGCTCGATTGAGTTACTTACATAGAGGAGTGTTTCGTGTCCATTGCGCCTTTAGATCAGAAAAATTCGGAAGACCAGATCGTCTCGGGCTCAGCGAAGCCTGCAGAACGTGCTTCCGAAGAAAAGAAACCGGTCAAAAGAAAACGTCAGAGCACCAGCCACCTCAAAGCCGTTCCGGAAACGCTCGCGCTGCGCGAAGAGATGAAGGCCGAAGCCGAAAAATTCGTCGAGTTTCTCGACTGCGCCAACCCGTTTACGAAATCAGCACTCGAAAAATGGTCGCGCGAATTACTGACGCAGATGAATCAGGATGAAAAATTCCTGGGTTTCATGATGGTCCTGATCGGCAACTTTTTCTGGAAACGACAGTTTCTGGCGATTCCCTTCGAGCGACGTTTACTGTTGTTGCCGCACTGTCTGAAACATGCGGAAGGCTGTCCCGCCGAATACGACGAGTTTGGTCTCGATTGTGAAAAATGTGGCGCCTGTTCGATTGCCGACTATAAAGTCAGAGCCGAACAGTTGGGTTATAAAGTGCTGGTGGCGGAAGGTTCGCCAGTGGTCCTCAAAATTATCGTCGGCGGTTACGTCGATGGAATTTTGGGCGTCGCCTGTCTGAACGTGCTGGAAAAATCGATCGATAAAGTCCTGATCGCCGGCGTCCCCTCGTACGCGGTCCCCCTGCATTCCGGTGACTGCAAAAATACCAAAATGGATGAACCCTGGATCTGGGAAGTCCTCGAAGAATACCGCCCTCTGGACAAACCGCTGACCCGCAGTTATCTGCCGACCATGCGGGCCGCGAATTCTCTGTTCGAAGAAAACTTCGATCAGATTCTGCCCCCATTGCGAACTAAAACGGAAGCCGCCGCCCAGACACCGCTCGGCAAAACCGAAGCCATCGCTTACGACTGGCTGAAACATGGCGGCAAACGTTTTCGCCCCTTTATCACACTGGCCGCTTACGACGCCTTGATCAAAGACAAGACATCCACGGACACAGCAGAAGCCGCTCAGACTTATCCACTGGGCGTGCAGAAGGCGGCGATGGCCATCGAAGTCTTCCACAAGGCCTCGCTGATTCACGATGACATTGAGGACGACGATCAATACCGCTACGGCCAGGAAACACTACACCGCCAGCATGGCACCGGCATGGCTATCAATCTGGGTGACTACCTGATTGGCATCGGCTATCGCCTGTTGAATGAAGCCCGGGCCGACATCGGTGCCGAAGCCGCCGGGGATTTAGTGGAAAAAATGGCCGCCGCCCATCTCAAACTCTGTGAAGGGCAAGGCGCAGAAATGGCCTGGCAGCAAAGCCAGTCGTTTGAACTCGCCCCCCTCGATGCATTACAGATTTATGCTCTGAAAACCTCACCGGCGTTCGAAGCGGCCCTGTATGCGGGCATTCGCATGACCGGCTCCGTCGGCCAGTACGAAGCGCTGATCTCTTCGTTCTCCCGACATATCGGCGTGGGTTTCCAGATCCTGAACGACCTCAAAGACTGGAATGGTGACGACAATAACAAATTGATCACCGGCCAGGATGCATTGGCGATGCGGCCCACATTACTGTTAGCGCTCGCGCTGCAGACCGCAGACGACCAGCAGAAAACAGACCTCAAGGATATTCTGCAGGGACATCCGTCCGACGGCATGCGAATCGGCCGCCTCCGCAAAATTTATCAGGACTGCGACGTCTTCTCCAAAGCAGAAGCGCTGGTTGATAAATCACGGGCACGGGCCGAAGAGCTGGCTGAAAGCGTGGAGAACGAAGACTTCAAACAACTGTTGAAGTTCTTCTGCGAAACCGTGCTGGCAGAAGAAACCCCGGAAGCAAAACCGGAACCCAGCGTCCTGATGCCACAACCGATGGTGTAATGCTTTCGAACGCGATCCCGCAATCTGTGCCTCAGGCAAGATTCCCGTCTAACGCTGCGCGGCTTGTCCGACAGTGCTGTTACGAGTTAGATCCGGCCTGCAAATTGTCTCTTAAAATGAGCGGCTCGGCGCAAGCCGCCGTTTATTCCGGCTTCTGTTTTTTACTACCACGAAAAGCACGAATGCACACGAAATAAATCGCGTGGGCCCGGATGCAAGCCGTCCACTTCAGCGTAGGGGCGAGACCCATGTGTCCGCCCCCCTGGTGGCGATCAACGTTGTTTTCCTGTGTGAATGAGACCTGTGAAATCTTTCGAACGTTGTCACACGCCCCCCCTGCTCGCTCCGCCCGAATCAGAGACGGCCCAGCCATTTTTGTAAGTGAAATTAGCCTGGCTAAAGGGAATAGAACTTTAAGTACGAATTCTGTTGACACGCGAATACAGGGTGTCATAATGTCCACAAATGTCATTAAACTATAAAAAACTCGAAACGCACACTGTCCTGATTAGCATTTGGAGGAATCAACATGGCAGGCATGGGCACATTTGTAATCACGCTTTTTGGTGGTCTGATCCTATATGCCATCATTGGCTGGGTGGTAAAAGAACCGGGACGACAGCTTCAACAGAAATTTATCAAACTCGGCGATCTTCGCGGGATGCATAAAGACGAGATCGTTCAAAAAGTAGGACCACCACAGAGTATATCAGCGGTGGATGAATCAACAATCCTATTACAATGGATGGCGACAGGTTACCTTATTGCACTGATCTTCAATGAAGATATCTGCCAAGGCGTCAATCAAGAGATTGCCACTTAAAACTGATCTGCGGTTTAATTCGTCACAGAAATACCTGGGACTGTTCACAGGCAAAAACGAAGAACGCGTCGAGCTGAACAGCATCGACGACATCTTCAAATACGCCGACCGGGTGAAAGCGGTGATCGGTGAGTATGAAGGGAACGGGAAACCGTATGTCGGTGAGGTAGTGAATGGTGGTGAGACGGGGAATGGTTGATTCACTCGGAATTTTTTAGTGGTTGGAGGCTGTATCACAAGCACTGTCGGGCAAGCCGACAGATGGCACACGGAGCGGCTCGGCGCAAGCCGCCGTTTATTCCGGCTTCTGTTTTTTACTACCACGAAAAGCACGAAAGCACACGAAATAAATCGGTCAGAGTAGTCCCAAATGCAGTTCAGGATTGGAAATCTAACAGGAAGCTGTCAGGGGACGCGAACAAACACATTTCCGTAGGGGGGCCCATGCGCCTGCCCGCAACAACAGTAGAACCTGGTTAACTGCAAAGGCATCATTACCCCCGCGAGCCACTACTGTTCGACCGGACTCTCCCCCCTTCTCCTAATTTTCTTCCCGGTCTTCGTCGTCGCTGATTTGGAATTCTGGCAAAGTCAGATTGTCCTGGTCTGGGGAGGTTGCCTCATCGCTCTTGTCTAAGCCAAAGAGTTTGTCGATCCGTTCCTGGGCAAAGAGCTGTTCTCGCACGGTTGCTTTCGGGTTGCTAATAATGCTGAGATAAAATACTTCGGCGCTGCGTCGTTTGAGCTCACGTCGAATCTTCAGCATTTGTTCTGCTCGAGTGAGGGACTTCTTTTGTTCCAAAACACGGTGGAAGAATTCCGTGGTCAGCGCGAGTTTAAATTCGACCCTGGCCAGTGCTTTTTTTGTAAGTTCCTTGATCATCCGGGCCTGCTTGAGCTCGCTGGCACTGGGAATCTGAAAACGGGGCCGGGACATGAAATCGGTCATAATTGTATTTCCTTTCTTCCTCTACTGTTGGTTAAAACGGTTTGCGAACTGGTTGTATCTTGTGGAAGGGCACGCGGGGGTCAAGTGGAAATCGCCAGGCTGATGGTCACACGCGGTGATGTTAATTTCACTACCACCGAAAAAACACGAACCGAATTGCCCGAGTTGCATTCCCGCTACCGTGTGCCACCGCTCGGCTTGTCCGACGGTGCTGTTCCGAACGGTGTGAAGATTTCCGAAGCACTCGGTATCAATAATGATCCACTTTCTGAGCGGTACGGCGGTAGCCGCCGTTGGGTTACAGTGACTGGTTTTCGATAACGGTGGCTAGCGCCATTCCGCTCACATTCATTGTGACCTTTTAATTTTTGTTGAGCTGAGATACCGCTAAGACTGCCTCTGACGGATTTAAACACATCATTGTAACACTCTGTTTTTGTTGCGTTTTCTCACTGTCGGGCAAGCCCAATACTGGCACGCGGTGATGTTAATTTTGCTACCACGAAATACACGAAAATACACGAAACAATCGAGTGACTTCGGATGCGAGCTGGCTATTTTATCGTAGGGGCGTGACCCGTGTGTCCGCCCGCCTGGTGAGGATCTACTCTGGTTTGATGCATGGAGGGAATACGCTGAAACTTTCGCACGGTGACAGGCACATTACCCTGCCCCGGTGGGTAGACACATGGGTCTACCCCTACATTTTTTTACTGATTTAGAACGTTTTTTCTTTCATTGCTGGTTAGCCAACAGTGGCACCCATTTTGGGTTACAGTGACTGGTTTTTGATAACGGTGGCTGGCGCCATTCCGCTCACATTTATTCTGATCTTTGAATTTTTGTTAGGCTGATCTACCTGTGAGACTGCCTCTGGCCGATTTTAAATACATCATTAAAACACTCTGTTTTTGTTGTATTTTCTCACTGTCGGGCAAGCCGAAAATGGCACCCGGTGATGCTCATTTTGCTACCACAAAAACACGAAAGCACACGAAACACATTTACTATAATGTGCCCGCATTTTCGTGTGCCTTCGTTGTGTTTACTGCGTCTTTTGATTGCCTTTTCTCCTGCTGTGAATTCACTGCCGGATTTTCATCTCTTGGCGTTTGTGTCTATTGATTATGATTCTCCTGGTTTTTCCAACGGGATGCCGTTCATTATTTTCTGGTAGGTGGTCTGGAGTTCTTCGTCGGTCATGTTTTTGATTTCTTCCGTGGTGATCTTGATTCTTGTATCGTTGTTGAAACGAAGTGCGGCTTCGGCTCCTACCAGTTTGTCGATGCGTTCACGGGCGCGGAGGCGGTCGCGGCAGGTTGCTTTTTCAGATTCGATCACGGACAGGTAAAAGTAATATGCTTCGGCACGGTGCTGCTCGATCGGGATTTCCATATGCGCGATCATTTCGCGGCGGGCGCGCTTAATATAACGCTCGACCGAACGGCGGCTGATCTGGAATTTCTCGGAGACCACGGTTTTAATCAGGGAAGTGTATTTGCCCATGCTCAATAATTTCTTAATGAGACGCACAACTAACTCCTGCTGCTCTCTTGAAACGCGGTATCGGGATTTGGGTTCGGGTTCTGTCATGAATCTAGCTCCTGTTTCTGATGGGGAAAGTAACTGCCTTGTTTCAAACAAACCGCATCTTGGGAAACGGCACACGTGGGTCAAGCAGAAGTCGACCGCTGAACCGCATAAAAAATGTCACAACGGTGCTCAAACCGGTCGTATCAGGGTGTCCCAGGCGCGCCATAGCGTGACGACGCGATACGGAACATTGTGCACCAGCCATACGGCTTTCGGAGAAAATGCTCAAAACACAGAGGCTTTTATAGTGCGACTATCCGCAGCCTGCGACGTGTTCAGCAGTCAGATTAGATTCCATCGCGCGCGACGCATAACACGCATATTCAAGATCGCCGCAGGGGAGTCAATCCGAGTAATAAATCTGAAAAAACAGTTAGAAATGCGCGATTTCAACAGCGCTGAAAAAATCAAGCAGAGTTCCGTCACCGCTCAGTGGCACACTCCGACTTCAGGCAGCGGCGCGACGTGCAGCGGGTTGTTCGTTCTGCTGTTCCGCGGCGAACTGCTGACAATCCTGAACCACATTCGAAACGAACTGCTTCGCGGTCAGATGCTCTTTCAGGTAGCTGGCGACTTTGGTGAAGCGCGCAGAGAAGTAATACCGACGCAAGTGATAACTCAGCGGAGTGGAGCCGTTAATCAACTGCATGGTCTGCTGATAGTTGGTGGCGTCGATCTCGGGTGGTTTTGTTTCACAGCAGGAAAAGAGCATCTGCAGGTTCGGATCTTCGGGGGAGCCGAACTGCTGTTCGAGTTGGAAGCCGCAACTTTCGGCGAGCATTTTGAGACTCGACGGCGTGAAATTATGAATGTGAGCATAATGAAACATTTTACTGCGACGTGCAAAGGGGGCCAGGATGTTCGGACACTCGATATAAAACTGTCCGGTGTCGGCAAGCATGCCTCGAATGTATTCCAGTGCCCGGCGGGGCGAATTGAAGTGCTCGATCACATGCACGAGCAGGACCAGTTCGCGACTGTGATCGCGGGGCTGTTCAAACAGATCACCTCGCACCACGTTGGTCAGCAGACGTTTTTGCGAATATTTCTGAAAACCTTCGCCCGGTTCGATGCCAGTCGATGGGTGTCCGTTCAATTCGAACACTTTGACCGTGCAGCCGATGCCCGCGCCGACTTCGAAGACTTCCGCGTTCGGATTGATGATGGGTTGGAGTTGACTGAAAATGCGTTCGCCGTTTTTCCAGGCGCGCATCACACGGCGATCCGAGGGGGTCATTTCGCCGTGATAACTCTGACGATATTCGGTGGCGTAGTAGTCGGCCAGTTGTTCGTCGGTCGGAATTTTTCCGTGAGCAATGAGGCCGCAGGTTTTGCAGATCACGGACTCCAGCGGGGTCCTGTGCCGATCCCGGTCTCCGATAATTTCAAACTCCGTTCCTGCACACAGATCGCACAGTTTTTGTTCCATTGGATTCACCACGTTTTAACGCCAGTCTTGTATGAGATTTCTGCCGCTTTGCTCTCAGAGAACCGAGCCGGCAGCCGTCGAACGAATCAGATCGGCGTGAACACTAATCGGAGAGGCAAAACGGGTCAAGATGAATGTCTACAAGGCTATTTCTCAGGCGGGTTTAGTGAAATCCGTGCCTGTCCCCGGCTGAGTACGAAAACTCTTCCGGCTGTAGGGGTTCCGGCTCGGGAAGAAGCGACTCAAAGGGCCGGGTTGTGTTGTATTTCCGGGCTCGAGGATGTAACCTATTGACCGTTATCCTGCCAGGAAAGCCAGTCGGAATTTGAGTTGAAATAAGACATCAAATCAAAAGTATACAAAGAGTTAGGAAAATTCATGTCTGAGGGTAAAATCAAAAAGCTGCTCGTCGCCAACCGTAGTGAAATTGCGATTCGGATCTTTCGCAGTACTCACGAACTGGGAATCCGCACGGTCGGTATCTATACCCATGAAGACCGCTATGCGCTGCATCGCACGAAAGCCGACGAAGCCTATCAGATAGGTAAACCGGGGCATCCAGTGAAATCATATCTGGATATAGACGCGATTATCACGCTGGCCAAGCAGAAAAAAATTGACGCGATTCACCCGGGATACGGGTTTCTCTCGGAAAATGCGGAGTTTGCACAGGCCTGTAAAGACGCCGGCATTATCTTTATTGGCCCTCAAGTCGAAACGCTGCGTCAGCTGGGCGATAAAATTTCCGCACGCAAGATCGCTGAAAAAGCGGGGGTCCCTGTACTGGGGGGAAGTGGCGAAGCGATTACCGACGCCGCCTCCGGTCGCAAGACGGCGAAAGAGATTGGCTTCCCGATTATTCTGAAAGCGGCCCACGGCGGCGGCGGACGCGGGATGCGGGTGGTGAAGTCGGAAAAAGAATTCGACGCCGCTTTCGAGCAGGCGCGCAGCGAATCGCTGTCGGCGTTTGGCAGCGCTGATGTGTTCGTCGAAAAATTCATCTCCCGCGCACGTCATATTGAAGTGCAGTTGCTGGGCGACAAACATGGCGGTCTGGTGCATCTCTACGAACGCGACTGTTCGGTTCAGAGACGTCACCAGAAAGTCGTGGAAATTGCTCCCGCGCCGAACATTGACCTGGGTGTCAGAGACGCGTTGTGTGCGGCGGCATTGAAAATTGGTCAGATGGTCAAATATGAATTGGCGGGTACGGTGGAATTTCTGCTTGACGCCGACTCGAATCAATTTTACTTCATCGAAGTGAATCCGCGCATTCAGGTCGAGCATACGGTGACCGAAGAAGTCACCGGTATCGATATTGTGAAATCACAAATTCTGCTGGCACAGGGGGCGCTGTTGTCCGATCCGGCAATCAGAATTGATTCTCAGGAAAGCGTCAGCACACACGGATTTGCGCTGCAGTGCCGGGTGACGACGGAAGACCCGACGAACAACTTCATGCCCGACTACGGACGCGTGGTGCATTACCGGTCTGCGAGCGGGATGGGCGTGCGTCTGGATGCGGGCACGGCGTTCTCCGGAGCGATGGTCTTTCCGTATTACGATTCACTGCTGGTGAAAGTCACCACCTGGGCGCGGACTTTTCCAGATGCCTGTGCACGGACGGAACGCTGTCTGCAGGAATTCAGAATTCGCGGCGTGAAAACGAATATACCTTTCGTGCTGAAACTGATCACGCATCCGACCTTCATCAAAGGGGAATGTACGACCCGCTTCATCGACCAAACACCGGAGCTGTTCAAGTTTCCGAAACGGCATGACCGTGCGACGAAGCTGCTGACTTATCTGGCGGAAACGGTGGTCAACGGGAATCCGCTGGTTAAGGACCGGCCTAAAGCGCTGCGTCGCAAACCGGCGCCTGTGCCCGCATTTAACAAAAAACAGATTTCACCGCCGGACGGTATGCGTCAGAAACTGCAGGAACTCGGGGCGGAAAAATTCGGCAAGTGGATTCTGGATCAGAAACAACTACTGCTGACCGACACTTCATTCCGCGATGCGCATCAGTCATTATATGCGACCCGATTCCGTACCTACGACATGCTGCAGATCGCAGAGGCATACGCTTACAACTGTCCGCAGTTGTTTTCGCTGGAAATGTGGGGCGGTGCGACCTTCGATACGTCGATGCGGTTCCTGAAAGAATCGCCTTGGCAGCGGCTGGCAGAGATGCGGAAACGCGTGCCTAACATTCTGTTTCAGATGTTGATTCGTGCTTCGAGTGCCGTCGGGTATACGAACTATCCGGACAACGTGGTGCGTGCATTCGTGAAAGAGGCCGCCGACGCCGGCATTGACGTGTTCCGCGTATTCGATGCGCTGAACTGGATTCCCAACATGAAAGTGGCAATGGAAGAAGTGCAGAAGAGCGGCGCCATCTGCGAAGCCAGCATCTGTTATACGGGCGATATTCTGGCCCCTAAGAAGACGAAGTACGATTTAAAATATTACGTCAACATGGCCAAGGAACTGGAAAATATGGGGGCGCATATTCTCGCGATTAAAGATATGGCGGGGCTCTGCAAACCGTATGCAGCAGAACTGCTGGTCAAAACACTGAAGCAGGAAATCGGGATTCCGATCCACTTCCACACCCACGACACGGGGGGCGGACAGGCAGCTTCGATTCTGAAAGCGGCGGAAGTCGGCCTGGATATTGCTGACTGTGCTGTGCCTTCGATGTCGGGCGGGACGTCGCAACCCAACCTGAATACGATTCTCGAAGCGCAACGTTTCACAGAACATCAGTCGACGGTGAATGTGACACACCTGGATGATATTTCCGAATATTGGCGTGCGGTCCGGAATTTTTACACCGCGTTTGAAAGCCCCACGCTGCCGGCCGGCGCAAACCTTTACGAACATCAGATGCCTGGCGGTCAATATACCAACCTGTTGCAGCAGGCGCAGTCGCTGGGGCTCGGTGATCGCTGGTCGGAAGTTTGCCATGTTTATGCGGAAGTGAATGAACTTCTCGGAGACATTGTCAAAGTTACGCCGACCTCGAAAGCGGTTGGCGACATGGCGCTGTTTCTGGTCGCCAATGAACTGAGTTGTGATGACGTGGTGAGCGGTGACCGTGATCTGGCATTTCCGGAATCGGTGCTGGATTTGATCAGCGGCCGAATGGGACAGACGCCGGGCGGGTTCCCGGAAAAAGTTCAGAAACGGATTCTGCGAGGCGAAGCGCCACTCACCGAACGACCGGGAAGTATTCTTCCGCCGGCTGATTTTGAAGACGCTGCAAAAGTTGTTAAGGAGATGATTCATCGCACGCCGACTGATCAGGAAGTGGTTTCCTATCTGTTGTATCCGAAGGTGTTTGAAGATTTCGCCGCACACCAGCAAACGTACTATGACACCAGCGGTTTGCCGACATTCGCGTTCTTCAACGGAATGGATCCCGAAGAAGAAATCTCTGTCGATATTGCACCGGGAAAAACATTGATCATCAAGTTTCTGGCGGTGGGAAAACCACAAACGGATGGATGCCGCACCGTCTTTTTCGAGCTGAACGGACAGCCTCGCGAAGTCGTGATTGTCGACAAAGCATTGAAGCCACAAGGGGATTCGCGACTCAAAGCCGACGCTTCCGACCCGAAACAGATTGGAGCCGTGATGCCGGGAGTGATTGTTTCGGTCGCCGTCAAAGTCGGGAGTAAAGTGAAAGCCGGCGATCAACTACTGATGCTGGAAGCGATGAAGATGCAGACGAGTGTGATTTCCGAACAAGATGGCGTTGTGGGTCAGGTGCTGGCAGAAGCGGGTGCGCAGGTGGAATCGGGTGATCTACTGATCGTGCTGGAGTAACTACTTTTTTGTCGATCACCCATTTTTTGTCGATCATAAAAACCGCTTTGCTGAGTGGGGAATATTCCCCATTTCCGTCAGAGCGAGAGACGCTTTTTGCTGCAGGGTAAAACCTCATTTTCATCCCGGTAAATCATCGAGAATTGAGCTGTTTTTCCACGCTGTTTTTCGCTGTTGATCTGCCAAGACTCATCCCATACTACCTAAACGCACCAGCATTTGTTTTGTCGGGTTTTATCCTGTAAAATCAGGTTTCATTTTTGGTTCACAGACGAGAGAGATTTAATACCCGCTTAAAACTTCGCCGATAGATTAATTAACAGGTAGACTTTACCAAGCGTGATTTGAATGTTAATCAACCTCTACAAAAGAACAGAAGCTTTGGCTGGTGTTCTTTCTAGTATTTGGAGTACTCGGCGAATGGCTGGAGAGCGTCAATCCGTTCAACCTCCTCACTTTGTCATCTCAAGTGAGGGCGAGATTCTGGGAGAAGATACGCCAGAGAATCAGGTGTTGGTTCGCCGTGTGGTTGCCTGCGTGAATGCCTGTGATGGGATTACAACAGAGGAACTTGAGGAGGGGATCATCGCCGACATGCGAAAAGTGATCGCCCAGGCTGCTCCCCTGCTTCAGGAACGCAGCCAGATGACGGAACTGCTGCAACGAGAAATTCGTGCCGAACTCAATTCACGAAAAAAGAAACAATAGCTGTCAGTTAGATCAGACAGACTGCGTTCAATTTGAACCTCTTCGAATGTAACCGCTGATCCGAACCTTAATTTTGCCAGTCGAACGATGACCGGCCGGTAAATTTAAACCAATCATTAAAACGCCATCATCTTTCGGTACGTACTCCGCTTTCTCGCCGATATTGAACGGTTTACTCATCTGGGGTTTTCCTTTTTCCTCGGAAATTAAAACTCCCATGACGGCTCCCACAGGAATCCCGCTGGCCAAATCTTTCATTGGCGTTTTATCAGCAAGTCCCGCAGCATTGACCTTGAGATCTGTAATCATGTCATACGTTCCGGTAGCCTGAATGCGAACGACTTTCCCTTTGGCCACATAACCGGCAGGAGTGCTCCAGTTACGGGAAGCGTCGATTTCGAAGTCGGATTCATTGGATGTCAGCAGTTTTTCATTCAACTGTTTGATCATGGCATCGACGCCGGGCACGTCTTTATTGATGCTGACAATCAGCTGCAGCATTTCGCGTGATTTTTCATAGTCTCCGGCCTCCGAATATTTTTTGGCAATATCTGCAGTCTGCCTGATAAACGAATCACGAAGTTTCTCCGCCTGCACGTTGAGCTGTTTCACGTTTGTTTTCTTACTCGCGGTTTGTGCGACTGCAGGTGAGGCTGTCATTGAAAAAGCCAGCAGGCTTCCCAGAATCAGGCCTCGAAGCACCCAGTATTTTTTTGATTTGAACACAATACATTTCCCCTGTTCACTCGAAACAATTTTTTCAACTGAATTCATTATGATCGATGGTTGATAGTGTTCGCAATGAGTTTTTCATCCTCAAACTCACTTGTACAGAAGTATCAAGTCCCCCTTAGCCGGGCGGCCAATGCATCGAACGGCCTCCAAGCAGATGCAGATGCAAATGATCCACCGTCTGGCCTCCCTCCGTACCCGTATTCACAATCATGCGGTATCCATTTTCCAGCCCGAACATTTTTGCCAGTTTTCCGACAGTCAGCATCAAATGCCCGGCCAGTTCCTGGTCGATATTTCCCAGATGAGCCATCGAGGGGATTTCCTGTTTGGGAATCACAAGCACATGCACGGGCGCCTGCGGATTGACATCCTTGAACGCCAGACATAACTCATCTTCGTAAACAATCTCAGCCGGGATTTCCCGATCAATAATTTTCTTAAAAATGGTTTTCTCACCTGACATTTAACCTGCATCCTTTCCAGTTCATTCGACACTATTTTGAATTTCATAAAGAAAAACAGCAAAAGACGGACTTGACTGAGCCATCGCCTTGTGAAAAATCACGATCTGAGATTCAGACAACCTGCCTGTTCCAATTATAACGAATGACGATTTGCTTCACATTAGAAATCAACGCTTTGTTTTGCCCGATCGATTTACCAATCGAAATTCCAGAATAAATAATTATCAATCACCGGGCGGGAACATCGACGTACACAGTCGGGTTCGAACATAATTTTCGCTGAGCATAGTACTATGCGAACAATTGCTTATACACGCCATAACTGCCGGCAAGTAACAGTCCGAGAAACGAAAGAAACAACAGCACATCCCAGATCCGCCCTGGTGTCAGGCGTGCGTCTATTTTCGTATAACGCAGATAGATGGCTGCGACTCCCAGCATGGGCAGCATGATGGCCTGCATCGTGCCTGCAATTAAAACCAGTCGGACCGGATTGGCCCCTGTGAGAAATACCGCCAGACAAAGGATCGGTAAAATCAGTGACATCATCTTCACCCAGTTCTGAACGGCATTCGGTTTACTCTCATCGACCATACCAAAAAAGCGTAACCCATCCGAGAAGATACGTGCATTCGCCGCATTGGCAACCAGAAATGTTGAATAGAGTACTGCGATGGCGCCGACCAGAAAGAGCCACTTGGCGTACGTCCCGAAAACAGGCACATAAGCTTCTGCCAGCGTGCTCACCATCCGCATGCCATCTGGATCCAGCCCTTCCTTATGCAGGACGGCGACCCCCATCAGATAAAATGCGAGCGTCGCAAATGTATAAATACACATCGAAGCAAACGCGTCGATTTTCATCACCCGCATCCAGCCTTTGGCCCGCAGGGCCCAGTTTTCGTCTTCCGAATGAGGTCCGGTAAAACGGGCATATCCTTTTTCCAGGCACCAGTAAGGGTAGGCAATCAGTTCGGTCGCTCCGACGCCAATAATCCCGAATGCCGCCAGCGCTGTCAGCAGGGGCGTCATTCCATCAGTGGCAGCAGGAACTCCAAAGGAGAGCCCGCGGATAATCTCTTCAGTTGAGATGCTCCAGACTTCGGAAGTCTGCAGAGAAATGACATTGCCAATCGTGATGAAGGTGAATGAAACGACTAAAATCGTTGATAAATGCTCAATCAGATTATAGCGACCATAATACAACAGGAATGCGGTCAAGATGGCGATCACCGTTGCCCAGATTTTATCGTCCCAAGTCTGGGGTTCGAGCATGGATACGCCGTTCGCATCAACCAGTTTTTCCTGATCATGAATTTTTTGCAGAATGAGCTGTCCTTGTTCCTGCAGCCGTTCGATCCGTTCTTTGACTTTGGCATGACCGCGCAGATAACGTTCGCGCTCGGCGGGCGATAATGCGGACAGTGTTTTCTGTTCGCCTAGTAGTTCTTCTTCCACTTCCAGATATTTCACAAACTCTTTTTCGGAGGGAACCTGAATCGCTTTCAGATAATCTCCTCTGATCGGCATCGTCAGCGCCATCGCCTGGCCGACGCCCCCGACGATTCCTCCGAGTTGCCCGATCGTACAGATACTCATAATCAGCCAGAACCAGAGAATCCAGTTTGGGGCCAGTTTATTGGAATTGCGCGAGAAACCCAGGCGCGGGCCGGGCACGTGATTCAAGGCAGCCAGAGTCGTTTCGCCGCACGTCAGGGAATAACGTCCCAGTTCAATTTGCACGAATACTTTAATCACACAGCCGACAATGATCAGCCATAACAGAGCAATACCGGCTTGTGCCCCAGTTTTGGTGGTGGCGATCAATTCGCCGGATCCGACAATGCTGCCGGCGATGATCAACCCGGGTCCTAGACGTTTCGTGATTCCCCACCAGTCTGTGGGGGCACTCAACGTTTCCTCTTTCACGGGACTCAGGGAGGGATCGAGCGCGCTACTCTCCTGTTGAGATTCCATCGTACTCCTGCTTCACCTTTGATTTCGACAGAGGGTAAACGTCGAAACACTGCTCAGAGCCGGAAGAATTCAAACGGTATGAACTCTCATCGAAATCATTTGAGTTGTTTTTCTGCAACTTCAATCGCTTTGAGCAACCCCTTTGCCTTGTTTAAAGTTTCATAATATTCCGTTTCAGGAACACTGTCTGCAACGATCCCGGCGCCGGCCTGAACATAGGCCGTCGATCCCTGCATCACCAGCGTTCGCAGTGCAATACACGTATCCATATTCCCGGTAAAATCGAGATAACCGACGGCGCCTGCGTAAGGACCTCGCCGGTGTGGTTCAAACTCGTCAATGATTTCCATCGCCCGCACTTTAGGAGCGCCTGAAACCGTTCCCGCAGGCAGTCCCGCTCTGAGCGCGTCCAAGGCGCTGCGATCTTCGGTGAGCATGCCGGTTACATTCGAAGTGATATGCATAACGTGGCTGTAACGTTCCACGACCATTACATCCGAGAGTTCGACCGAGCCGAATTCGCAGACGCGGCCCACATCATTTCGTGCCAGATCAATCAGCATGACGTGTTCAGCCCGTTCTTTGGGATCGGCCAGCAGTTCCTCTGCCAGACGTTTGTCTTCTGACTCAGTTTTGCCCCGCTTTCGTGTGCCCGCCAAAGGACGAACAGTTGTAAGACGATCTTCCACACGAACCATAATTTCTGGTGAGCTGCCCACGAGATCGACTTCGGGAGTTTTTAACAGAAACATGAAGGGGCTGGGATTAACCACACGTAAACTGCGGTAAATATCGAGCGGCGTCGCCGTCGTTTCCAGCTTGAGACGCTGGCTCAAAACCACTTGGAAGATGTCACCAGCGACAATGTATTCCTTGCAGGCTTCGACGGCGGCTTCAAATTTCGGTTGTGTAAAATTCGACGTCCAGTTCAAATCCGGTTCGGCGTGGGTATCCACATTAATGTCGGCCATCTTCAATACCGCAGCATTGCCAGTTTGAAATCGCTGGCAGGTTTCATCAATACGATGACAGGCTGCCTGATAGGCGGCATTCAAATCGCGGTCGCTTAAACCTGGTTGAATATGCGCGTGTGCTACAACCAGAACCGTTTTATTGATCTGATCGAAGACGACCATATGGTCGTACAAGGCAAAGGATAGATCAGGGAGTTGACGGTCATTTTCCGGAGCATTGGGTAAATTCTCAGAATAACGGACCACATCGTAACCGGCGTATCCGACCGCGCCGCCACAAAAACGAGGAAGTGCAGGCAACTCTGCCGCCTGGAATTGACCGAGAATGGCTTCCAGTTCCTGCAATGGATCGTCAACCGTTCGTTCCTCTGTCTGTCCTTTCTGCTGGATAACCATTCGCTTTTCATAAGCGTCTATCGTCAGAAACGGATTCGCTCCCAGAAAGCTGTAGCGGCTGATCTGTTCCCCGCCGACCACACTCTCAAACAAAAAGGAATAAGGCCCTTTTTCCAGCAACTGATAAGCACTGACGGGAGTCAATGTATCCCCCGTCAACTGCCGATAGACGGGTACCAGGTTTGACTGAGCAGAAAGCGTTTTAAAAGTTTCAAAATCGGGAACGTATTTCATGAATTATCTTATTTGAACTGTCTATGGATGAACAAGCATCCCGGTTTTCAAATCCCCTGAGTGGACTCTCTTATGAACATTTCTCATCTCCGAGACAAGCTGCGGGCAGGCTCAGTTCTCAAAAATCTCTAAAATGTCTATTTCTGACCGTCTATTTAATTCCGGGTTTCCGGTGATTAAGATTCTGATTCGCTTGAGAGGAATGGAATTAAAGTCGTTGATTGCATAAAATAAAAAAGTAGTGTCAATCTTACAGAGCTTTCAATGAGTTCGAAGTTCATGAGGCTTTGTTTTCACTGACTGAATGATTAAGGTATTCGTTTCATGAGTTTACACCGACTGGGAATGAATGTCACGCGAGAGACAATGTCTCAGCGAGACCAGATTTCCAGCGAATCGATCATGAATATCGTTTTATTTTACTAAAGGAGAATCGGGGTGAATTTGGACGCGTTCACTCGCACAAGTGGTGAATGGCTGAGAGGAATCGGTCCGGATTCGGATATCGTCATGTCCAGCCGGATTCGACTGGCCAGAAACCTCGCGCAGTTCCCCTTTATCAGTCGCTGCACCGAATCGACACTGGGCGAGATCGAGCAGCTCATGCGTCCGATTATCACCTCGCTTCCCATGAGCGTCAAACTGTCGTATCTGGATGTGAACAAATTAGGCAGCCTGGATCGACAGTTCATTGTCGAACGCCAGCTTATCAGCCGTGAACACTCCGAACGATCTGGTCCTCGTGGCGTTGGCCTGGATACCGAGGAAAATATCGGCATCATGGTGAATGAAGAAGATCATCTTAGACTGCAGGTGCTCCGCAGCGGATTTTCTCTCAATGAATGCTGGGAAACCATCAATCAGATTGATGACCTGCTGGAACAGGAAGTCACTTATGCTTTCAATGAAGAGTTTGGTTATCTGACTGCCTGCCCCACGAATGTGGGCACCGGAATACGGGTCAGCGTGATGCTGCACCTGCCGGCACTGGTGATTACAAAAGAAATCCAGAAAGTGTTTCAGGCACTCCAGAAGATCAATCTGGCGGTTCGGGGACTGTACGGAGAAGGGAGCCAGGCTATGGGCGACTTCTATCAGATTTCCAATCAGGTTACTTTAGGGCAAACAGAACAGCAGTTGATCGACAGTATCAAGGAAGTCGTCCCTAACATCATTTCCTATGAACGGCGCGTTAGAAACTCATTGATCAAAGAGAACCGCCAGGGACTGCATGATCAGGTTTCGCGGGCTTATGGGATTTTAAGCACAGCGCAGACAATCAGCTCAGAGGAAACCATGCACCTGCTCTCCAGCGTGCGGATGGGAGTCAACCTGGGACTGATTGAAGGTCTGCCGATCTCGACCGTCAATGAGATGTTCATCTTCACCCAACCCGCGCACCTGCAGAAATTAAGGGGGGGAGAACTGGAATCCAGCGAACGGAACGCCGCCCGCGCGAATTACCTCCGCCAGCGAATCAGCGACGCCAGCAGTTCCAACTGAGCGGCCCTGCACACGGTTTGACGTAGTCCACCACCCCGACATAGTTCTCCGATCAAATAACGTTTCCGCCATCTGATCTCGCTTGGCATTGCGGTTAAGAAAGTCGGCAATCGGGCGTCGTCTATGGGATAATTACGCGGACAAAATAACAGGAATTCCACTATGTGCTCGACACGAGAGGGGATTCGATGTTAATCTAATAAACGTCTTTCAGCCTTGACCCAACGGCGAATTTCTGGATAAGGTGACTAATACAAGTCAGTTTACCAGACACACCATAACCCTCACAAATTGCGACCACGTTTCCCCTGTTAAAAAAGCCACTCGTCATTCAACCGGGATAGCACCATGCGAAAATTTGTCTGCATTCTTCTTACCCTCTTCGCATTTACCGCCAGCACGGTAAACGCCCAGGAATTCCAGAACCTCTTTAACGGGAGAGACCTGAGCGGCTGGGCTGGAAAAGAAGGTTTCTGGACCGTCAAAGATGGTGCGATTGTCGGCGAAACCACGCAGGAAAAACCGGCAAAACCGAACACATTCCTCGTCTGGCAAGGTGGAGAGGTGGGCGATTTTGAATTCAAGGCGACCGTCCGTTTCAAAGGCAACAACTCTGGGGTGCAATATCGCAGCGAGCTGGTCGATCCCGAAAATTTCGCGCTGAAAGGTTACCAGGCCGATCTCCATCCGAAACCGGAATATTTCGGCATGATGTACGGCGAGAGAACCGGTCGCGGGATTATTGCAGAGCGTTTCCAACGCGTCGAAGCGGGTGCAGAGGGCAAACTGAAAGTCGTTGCGGAGATTGGCGATAAAAATCAAAAACTCGTCGATTGGGAATGGAATGAAATCCACATCGTTGCCGTCGGAAACCGTATGGTCCATCAGATCAACGGGGTCAACACCATCGATTTGACTGATACCCATCCCGACGCTTTTTCGAAAGGTGTTCTGGGACTGCAGCTCCACGCCGGTCCGCCGATGAGGGTTGAGTTCAAAAATCTGCAATATCGTCCGTTGGCAGGTGACGAAGCGGATGCGGTGCTCAAAGCGGCCGTCGAGAACACCAAAAAAGCGATCCCATCCAAGAAAACTGCAGCTTCCAAATCAAAAAAGACCGATCGTTTTGCCTGGGTTTCAGAAAACCCTACCCCGATCTGGGTCTGGCGCACCGACAATCCAACTGGAAATGAGCCGATCTACCTCCGCCAGAAATTTGATGTAGCAGGTCCGATCAAGGCGGCACAACTCTATTTCACCTGTGATAACGGCGCTACGGTCTGGATCAACGGAAAAGATGCAGGCACCGCCACCGACTGGGGTAACCCGATCATGCTAAGCGACGCGAAAAAGCTGATCCAGTCCGGAACAAACCAGATTGCAGTTCGGGCAAAGAATAACGGTGGCGTTGCAGCGTTCATCTTGAAACTTGAAATCGAAACCACTGACGGCAAAAAGCAGCAGATCATTTCCTCTCCCGAATGGAAACTTACCGATGCCGAAGCCAAAGACTGGCAGCTCACCAGCTTCGACGACTCCGCCTGGATACTGAAGCTCAAGAAAATGGGTGACTTCGGCAGCGGCCCCTGGGGCAAACCCGGAATCACCACGCGCAGCGGAGTCGATCTGGAGGGACTTACCGAGACGATCACGATTGCCAAAGGTTTCAAAGTGGAACTGCTCTACGAAGTGCCAATCAATGAAGAAGGGAGTTGGGTTTCGCTGACAACTGACGGCAAAGGACGTTTGCTAGCCAGCGATCAAGGCGACAAAGGACTCTACCGCATCACCGTCACTGAAGACGCTGAGAAACCACAGGTCGAAGTGGAAAAACTGCAGATCGATCTCTCTGGCGCGCAGGGTATGACCTGGCATAACGACGCGCTCTACTTTCACAAGAGCGGCGGCAACCTTTTCAAAGTCACCGACACCAACGGCGATGACCAGTTAGATTTAGCCGAAGTGCTACCCAGCGAACGCAGCGGTGGCGAGCACGGCAACCACGCCGTGATTGTGGCGGAGGATGGCAAGCATCTCTATGTCATCGGCGGAAATCATGCTGAATTACCACCCAAAGACAGCATTGTTCGCTCACACGTTCCCACCTGGGACGAAGACCTGCTTTTACCGCGCGAATGGGATGCGAACGGCCATGCCCGCGGCCGTCTCGCGCCGGGGGGCTGGATTTCTAAATTC